>Ga0134124_10000009_pt1 | contig 400900 bp, 315 predicted proteins | sample KB304_FD_96880 | JGI IMG/M metagenome (GOLD analysis project Ga0134124, IMG submission 96880) | Terrestrial soil microbial communities without Nitrogen fertilizer from Kellogg Biological Station, Michigan, USA - KB3-0-4 | ecosystem: Environmental > Terrestrial > Soil > Unclassified ...
CATCACCCACGCGGCGTCGCTGCGTCAGGCTTTCGCCCATTGCGCAATATTCCCCACTGCTGCCTCCCGTAGGAGTCTGGGCCGTGTCTCAGTCCCAGTGTGGCTGGTCATCCTCTCAGACCAGCTAGTCATCACTGCCTTGGTGAGCCATTACCTCACCAACTAGCTAATGACCCGCAGGCCCATCCCTCAGCGATAGCTTACAAGTAGAGGCCATCTTTGGCCGCGATCTCCGAGGAAATCGTGGTCTTATCCGGCATTAGCTGGAGTTTCCTCCAGTTGTTCCAGACTTAGGGGCAGGTTACCTACGTGTTACTCACCCGTGCGCCGCTTTACTCGCTCCCGAAGGAACTTTCTCGCTCGACTTGCATGTGTTAGGCACGCCGCCAGCGTTCGTTCTGAGCCAGGATCAAACTCTCCAGTTAAATGGACAACACCCGAAGGTGCCATCCACGACTTGAGATTAACGAGGATCCTATTCTTAGGCTGTTTCGGCCTCGAACGATGGTGAATCGCCCGAGTCCGTCGCTATTCAGTTTTCAAAGATCGGTCCCGCCAAGTGGCGAGACGCTGGGATATAGAGAGGCCCGGAGAGGGAGTCAAGTCGCGACCCCGTGTGTCGCTACTTTTTTTTCGATTCGAACCGGATCTTCGCAATCCGGCGCTTTCCGACCTCGGCCAGCATGACGTTTCCTGCCGGTACACCGGACGTCGGGTCGGTAACGCGGGCTCCGTCTATTCTCACGCCGCCCTGCTCGATCAATCGCCTGGCTTCGCTCTTCGAGCCTGCGAGATGCGCCGCCACCAGAATCTCGACCACCGTCATCGAGCTCGAGTCCCCTGGAAGCTCGATCTCGGGAACTTCCGACGGCACCTCCTTGCGCTGGAAACGCCGCTCGAACGCTTCCATCGCCGCTGCACCGGCTTCCGACCCGTGAAAGCGTGCGACGATTTCCGATGCGAGACTCTTCTTGGCCGCCATCGGATGCACACTCCCGCTGCGTATCGCTGCGAGATGATCGAGAGTGCAGTCGCTGAGCAACTCGTAGTAACGCATCATCAGATCATCGCTGATCGACATGATCGCGCCGAACATATCGGCAGGCTCGTCGCACACGCCGATCGCGTTGCCGAGACTCTTGCTCATCTTCTGCTGTCCGTCGCGGCCTTCGAGCAATGGCAACGTCATGACAACCTGCGCGCGGTGCCCGTGAGAACGCTGCAAGTCACGACCGACGAGCAGGTTGAATTTCTGGTCCGTTCCACCGAGCTCGACATCCGCATCGAGCGCCACCGAATCGTAGCCCTGGATCAGCGGATAGAGGAATTCGTGCACTGCGATCGGCTGGTGATCGCGATAGCGCTTCTCGAAATCGTCGCGCTCTAGCATGCGCGCAACCGTGTATTGCGCGGCAAGGCGAAGCATTCCGTCGGAGCCGAGCGCGTCGAGCCACTCGCTGTTGCGCCGCACTTCCACACTTTCCATCGCCAGCACCTTGGCGACCTGCTCGACGTACGTTGCGGCATTGATGTCGATCGCTTCACGCGAGAGCGCGGGCCGCGTCTCCGAGCGTCCGGTCGGATCGCCGATACGCGCCGTGAAATCGCCGATCAGGAAAATCACGCGGTGCCCGAGCAGCTGGAACTGCCGAAGCTTCTGCAGAAGAACCGTGTGTCCGAGATGAAGATCCGCTGCCGTCGGATCGAATCCCGCCTTTACCCGCAGCGGCCGCCCCTCAGCCAGCCGGGCGCGCAACTCGTCCTCCTGGATGACCTCCACGCACCCGCGTCGCAGGATCGCCATCTGCTCATCGACGCTTCGCACGGGCACGGTCGGGCTCGTCGTCATCGTCATCGGCGCACCTTCGGCGCGCGGATCACTCCCGCTTCCGTTACCACGATCTCCACACTGCGATCATGGTCCTCCTGCGGAACGGCTTCGAAGATCTGACACGCATAAGAAATCCCCGCATGAACGATGGTCCCCGGTAAAGAAGCGAGCAGCGCATCGTAATAGCCGCCACCGCGCCCAAGCCTTCGCCCTTCGCAGTCGAACGCGCGGCCGGGCACGAGCATGAGGCCGCTTCCGCCGGGCATCTCCGTGTTCACCTCTCCGGCGGGCGCCAGAACGCCTTTCTCGTCACGGCTGAGTACTACGTCGGGGTGCCACTCGGCAAAACGAAGCCGTCCTGCATGAACACGCGGTACGACGATCCTCTTCCCGGCGGTCGCCATTTCCGAAAGGAAGTCATCGACTCGAACTTCATCCGGCAGGGCGAGATATCCAAGGACGAAAACGAATGGCTGTTCGCCGGCCAGACTCGAAAGCCCGCGGCAGATCGCCTTGTCGGAAACCCTCCGGCTGTCCTGGCCGAGATTCGCGATGCGTCCTCGGACCTCTTGCCGCATGTGCGCTTTGGCCGCACGCGCGGAAGGAATGCGTGCCGGCGGATTCAACGGTGAGCTCGGTCCGGGAAAAATCAGCGTGGAGAGGCTTCGAGGCACGACTCGACGGCATCCGCCAGACGCGACAGCGCGAGGTCGATCGATTCTTCCAGGCCCTTTACCTTGTGGTATTCGTCGGCGATCCGCAGCGCTGCAAGCAGCGCGATGGTCATCGAAGCGATCCCCCGCTGCTGGCCCTTGCCAACCTCGCGCATCTGCTCTTCGACGAACGTCGCAAGACGCTGCATGTACGCCTCGTCCTCGTCGGTCCGGATGTGCAGGCGCTGGCCTGCGATTTCCAGGTCAATCTCCCGCATCCTGAACCTGCCCGGAGGGCAATTCCGTCATCCGGTCAACTCGCCGGATAATTGCATCGATTTTCTTTCTGGTATCGGCGCGCTCGGTTCGAAATCGGAAGTTCTGCGTCTTAAGCTTCTCGATCTCCTCACGACTTTTCGCCAGCGCAGCAGCCAGTTGCGCGGCTCGCGTCGAAGATTGCCCGTGCCGCGAAATGAGCCGGCGGACGCCATCTTCGAGGCGCTGCAAAGCCTTTTGATCCATATACTTAGCCTCGACTTGTCAGACGCAACTTGGAGTCGGGAGTTTAAGTGGCATGCAGCAGCGGAGTCAAACGGTCGCTGCAGCGTAGCTCCCGCCTATGCTGCCTGGGACAGGTCGACCGAGACCATCTTGGAAATTCCCGGCTCCGGCATCGTAACGCCGTACAGGGTGTCGCAGATCTCCATCGTGCGCTTGTTGTGCGTGATGAGCAGGAACTGCGAGCGGTCGCACATCTCTGCCACGATCCGCGCGAAGCGTCCGATGTTGGCTTCGTCGAGCGGAGCATCGACCTCGTCGAGCACACAGAACGGGCTCGGCTTGTGCAGAAACAGCGCGAAAATCAGGCCGATGGCAGTCATTGCCTTCTCTCCGCCCGACAGGAGGTCGAGATTTCCGAGGCGCTTTCCCGGCGGCTGGACGAAGATTTCGACGCCTGTCTCCAGAAGGTTCTCCGGGTCCGTCAGCGATAGCGACGCCTTTCCGCCGTGGAACAGCTTGGGGAACGTCAGCTGGAAGATGCGGTTTACCTCGTCGAAGGTTTCGTGGAATCGCGTCCGCGACAGCTTGTTCAGCCGCGCGATGGTCGCGCGCAGATCCTCGATCGACTTCTCGAGATCGTCGCGCTGTCCGCAAAGCTCCGCCAGGCGCGTTTCGATCTCTTCCAGCTCGGCCACCGCTCCGAGATTGACTGTCCCGAGCCGGCGGATCTTCGCGCGCACGGCCTCCAGGTCGCCGGCCAGCGAAGCCGCGTCGGAATCCGCCGGAACTTCGGTCGCAAGCAGCTCCTCCGCGCCGATGCCGAGACGCTCGGCGATGCCGGCGATCAGCGTTTCCCTCTCGAGCTCGCACTGCTTCCTGCGCAGCTCGCAGCGGCCGAACTCCGCACGCGCCGCATCGAGGCGGGCCGCCAGGCCGTCGAGGTCCTTGTCGATTCCCTGAAGGGATGCGCGAGCGGCGTCCGCTTCGACATCGACCGCTTCGAGGGCGCTTTCCGCCTCCGTACAGCGGCTCTTCAGGCGTTCGAGATCCAGCACCGGGTCCGTCAGACGCGCCCCGACACTGGCGATCTCCAGCCGCGAGCGCTCGACCCTGGCCAGCAGAGCCTCGCGGCGACCTGCCGCTTCGTCCCGGGCAATGGCGATCCCGGAGAGCTGCGACGCCAGAGCCTCGATCCGCTGGCGCGCTTCCGCCTCGGCTACCCGTGCCTGTTCAAGGTCAGTCAGCGCCTGGCGCCGGGCCGTTTCGAGCGCCTTCCCTTCAATCTCGAGCTGCGCACGCTCGCTCTCGAGACGCGCCGCCTGCTCCTCGGTGGTCTGAAGAATGGCTTCGGACTCCCGCTGCCGCGCGAGCACCGCCAGCCGCTCGCGATGGACGCTGTCGAGCTCGAGCCGGACCGCGCGAAGGCGGTCCTCGGTTCGCGCACCGTTCTGCTCGTGAAGACGCTTTTCCCCGCTCCAGCGAACGCGCTCGACGGTCAACAGATGAAGCTCCCTGTCGAGGTCCGCCAGCCGGCTGTCGAGGCCCGCCGCGGCATCGGCCGCGGCGCGAAGCTCGTCCTGGGCCGTTCGCGACGAAAGCATCGCACCGTCGAGGGCCTCGCGTATGCGTCGAAGCTCGGAGCTTCGCAGAAGCAGCCCTTCGTCGACCGGGTTCTCGCTTCCGCCCGTGACGATGCCGCTTCTGCCGACGAGCTCGCCTTCGACGGTGACGAACGTATGCCCGCCATCCCCGCCCTCATACCGGCGACGCGCGTCGTCGAGGTCGGCCACGACGACGCAACCTGCCAGCAACGGCGCCACCACGGCTTCGAAACCTTCACGCACACGAACGTGCGCGGACAGCCGCTCGGCATCTGCGCTCACGGCATCGTGCGCGAGCACAGATGTCATCGGCAGGAACGTCGCGCGGCCTGCGGATTGCTCCCGAAGATATTTCGCACCTTCGATTCCGGACTCGGTGGATGGAACGACGATGTACTGGAGCGCTTCGCCGAGGACGGCTGCAGCGGCACGCTCGAAGCCGGTCTCGATCTCGATCACGTCGGCAAGCACAGCGCGTGCGCCCGCCCGTTCGCGGCCGCCGTTCGACATGAACGCGCGCACGCCGTCGTTGTATCCGGAAAAACCGCGATGCAGCTCCTCGAGAGACTCGAGCCGTGAGCGGAGCAGCGCGCATTCGTCGCGCCAGCGTTCGGATTCGGTCTGTGCAATTCCACGTCGGGTCTGCGCTGCGCTGAGCTGCGCGGCGAGCTCGTGTTTTCCGCCCTCGGCGGCGTCGAGCGCCTGCCCCATTTCGGCGAGCTTCTGTTCAGCGGCGGCGAGCTCTTCATGGAGCCTCTGCTTGACCGTCGCGAGCGCTTCGTCTTCCGAGCGGAGGCGGGCTTCACGCGCTTCGGCAGTTTCGATCTGGCGGGCGACAGCCGCGCGCTCGTTGCGAAGCGCAGCGGTTGCCCCGAGTGCTTCGATGAGCCGCGTCCTCATCGCATCGGCCTCCGCCGACCATGAGAAATAGCGCTCGTCGCATTCGCGCACGCGTGCCGTGACACGCGCACAAACCTGCATGGCTTCGTCGTAACGCGTGGAAAGCTCATCGCGGCGGCGCTCGGCTTCTGCGGCTTCGCCAGACAGCCCGGCAATTCGCTCGTCGAGCTTCGCCAGATCGGTTCCGGATTCGCCGAGAAGCGACTCGAGCTCGCCGCGGCGCTGCATCAGATGCCGCCGTTCCTGCTCGGTTTCGGTCACGCGCGTACGTGCGGCAAACACAGCCTGCTGCGCGGACTCACGGGTGGCTTCGATCGTGCGCCCGCGTTCGCGAAGAACTTCGCGCTCCTGATGACCGCGTGCGATTTCGAGACGAAGCGCATGCTCGCGCCCGCTTTGCTCGGCGGCTGCTTCCATTGCGTCGTGCAGCTGCGCATCGACCGCACCGACCCGCACCATCGTCCACACGCGGTCGAGCTGATCCTCCTGCGCACGAAGCTCCTGGTATTGAACGGCGCCGCGCGCCTGGCGGCGAAGAGAGTTCGCCTGGCGCTCGAGCTCGCGAACGATGTCGCTGACTCGCAGCAGGTTGTCGCGGGTGCGTTCGATCTTGCGCTCCGCGGCAATCTTTCGGCTGCGATACAATGTCGTGCCGGCGGCCTCTTCGATGAACAGCCGCAGCTCGTCCGGTTTGGCGCCGACGATCTGCCCGACGCGTCCCTGCTCGACGATCGAATAGGCCTTGGTCCCCACGCCGGTGCCGAGAAAGAGCTCGGTGATGTCGCGAAGACGGCATGGGCGGTCGTTGATCAGATACTCGGACTCGCCGGAGCGGTACAGACGGCGTGTGACCTGCAGCTCGGGAACCTTGCGCAGGGCGCGCACCACTTCGTTGTCGTCCTCGCCGAGCTCGGCCGACGGTGCTTCGAGACCCTTGTCGTTGTCGAGGACGATGCTGACCTCGGCCATGCCGAGCGGGCCATGATGCTGGTTGCCGGCAAAGATGACGTCTTCCATGCTGCGGCCGCGCAGGTGGCGGGCGCTCTGCTCGCCGAGAACCCAGCGCAGCGCATCAACGATGTTGGATTTGCCGCAGCCGTTGGGCCCGACGATCCCGGTGATGCCCTCGGGGAATTCGAGGACGGTGCGGTCCTTGGAAGATTTGAAGCCTGTCAGCTCGAGCCGTTTGATCCTCACCTTCCTCTCCTCCTCTTCCTCATCCTCTGATCCCTTGGGGTCTGGGCACTATACGGCGGGCCGACGGCCGCAAGCGGCGCATCCGACGGGCGAGTATCCCACGTGGGGAAAAAGCGAGTCAAGACGCGGGAGACAGCGCACAGGTCTTCATGCAGAGGTTCACCAACGGTCCGAGGCTGATCGACCTCGGCTCACTACACCGCTCACGACTTCGGAACGGCAGAGACGTCAGTCCGGATCGAGCTCGACGTTCCAGTACGCGGTGTCGACAGCCCTCAGGAACGGCACCCATTCCCGGTAGCCGCTGACGCCGAACTGCTTCTGGACGAAGGGGCTCCAGGCCGGCCGCTGCGGAGCCCGGATCAGCCGCATCCCGGCGGTATCGGGATCCCCGCCGCCCTTTCGCCGGTTACACTCGATGCACGAGCAGACCACGTTTTCCCACGTCGTCCGGCCGCCACGGCAGCGCGGGATGACATGGTCGAGGTTGAGCTCGCTCCGCGAGAACCGTCGCGCGCAGTACTGGCAGGTGTTGGCGTCGCGCACGAAGATGTTGTGGCGGCTGAAGCGTACGCGCCTGTGCGGAACCCTGTCGAACGACACCAGCAGCACGACACGCGGAATCCGCACGACGCCTTCGACCAGACCGACGGCATCGAATCCGGAGATCGAAAGCTCCGACCAGGACTGGAAATCGAAGGTCTGGTATTCGCTGTCGACGGCCTTCGCGACGCCGCGATAGAGCAAAGAAAGAGCACGCCGAACGGTGGTTACGTGGATCGGCAAGAAGGCCCTGTTCAGGACCAGGCTCCTCCCTTGGAGAGGCGGTGCCGAAGCCACCGCAGTCGTCATTACCGCGGAGGCTACCATCGAGCCTACCGCAGTCAAGGTCGAAAGCCCTGAGTTCCCGCATTGATACACAGCCGCCCCATGGTAAGGTTCCGGACTTTTCGGCGGCCCTGATGCTGCGACCGGCGCCCATACGCGAACTGCGCCGGTCCGTCTCCCTCGCCTCATCGACCGCCGGCACGCATTCGCACCGACACCCGCCACAGGAACCCCGACCTTGCGCAAACAGATCATCATCAACTCAAACCCCAACGAGGTGCGAGTCGCGCTCCTCGAAAACGGCGTGCTCGCCGAGGTTCACATCGAGAGAGCCTCGGAAGAAGCGGCCGCGGGCAACATCTACAAGGGCCGCGTGCTGCGCGTGCTTCCGGGCATGCAGGCCGCATTCGTCGACATCGGTCTCGAAAAAGCGGCGTTCCTGCACGCGTCCGATGTCGTCACCGATGCACCGGCGGCCGTCGACGACTCCGCCGCGGACGATCCGGAGTTCGAGCCGTCGCGCTCGGGCCGCGGTCACGTACCGATCGAGGAGCGCCTGAAACGCGGCGACGAGGTCATCGTCCAGATCGCCAAGGAGCCGATGGGCACCAAGGGCGCGCGCATCACGATGCACGTCTCGCTGCCCGGGAAATATCTCGTCTACATGCCGTTCGGCGACCTCGTGGGTGTCTCCAAACGCATCGGCGACGACCGCGAACGGCGTCGGCTCCGCGAGATCATCTCTTCTGCCAAACCGGCCAGCGGCGGCGTGATCGCGCGCACCGCTTGCCAGAACCTTACCAAGAAGGACATCGTCGACGACATTCGCGGCCTCGAGCAGATCTGGACGGCAGTCCAGACCAAGGCGCCGAAGACCTCGCCGCCCGCCCTTCTGCACGCCGACCTCGACCTCGTGCTGCGAAGCGTGCGCGACATGCTGTCGCCGGACGTCGACCAGATCGTCGTCGATACCGAAGCCGATTTCCTTCGTACACGAGACTACGTCGGCTCGTTCCTCCCGGGTCTTGCCGAGAGGGTCGAGCACTACAACCACAGCGAGCCCATTCTCGATCGTTTCGGCGTCGAAGAGCAGATCTCGCGGGCGATCGAGCCCAAGGTCTGGCTGAAATCGGGCGGCTACCTCGTCATCGACCAGGGCGAGGCGCTGACGATGATCGACGTCAACACCGGGCGTTTCGTCGGGCGGCGCAGCCAGGAGGAGACGGTCCTGAAGACCAACCTCGAAGCCGTCGAAGAAATCGTCAGCCAGCTCCGCCTGCGCAACATCGGCGGCATCATCATTCTCGACCTCATCGACATGGAGGATCAGGCCAACCGCAAGCTCGTCTCCGACACGCTCGAACAGGCGCTGACCCGCGACAAGGCACGCACGAGTATCCTTCGCATCTCGGAGCTCGGCCTGATCCAGATGACGCGCAAGCGCACGCGCGAGAATCTCGAGCGCCTGCTATCGGCTCCGTGCCCGTACTGCGACGGACGAGGCCGCGTGAAATCGGTGCCCACGGTGGCGTCCGAAATCCTGCGCGCGATCCAGCGCGAGGCTTCGCGCACCCCGTCCGCGCACGGCCGCATGGTCGTGCGGGCCAATCGCGACGTGATCTCGTATCTCTTCAACGACGAAGAGGATGCGATTCGCGGTCTGCAGGAACGTCTCGGGCGTGGCGTCGTACTGAAAGTCGCCGAGACCTATCACCAGGAACAGTACGACGTCGTCGCGGCGTGAGCTTTCTTTTTCACAGTCGGCCCCACGCGGCGGCCGCGCGCGCGGCTCTGGTCTCGATTCTGCTGATCACGGCAGGAACCGACGCGCGCGCCGGCACGATCGGCTTCAAGACCGATGCAAAAGTGACGGCCGGACCCGGCATCGACGCCGAGGTCACGCTGACGCACACCGGAGACGAGATGGCCTCCGACGTCCGCGTCGAGGCGGAGCTGCTTGGCAAGACCGTCGACGGCGAAAAAGTCCCGGCGATCGCGCCCGGGCAGAATCACGTCTGGAAGTTCCACATGGCCGACCAGATCGCGCGAGGCTCGTACGCGATCGTGCTTCGCGCGCACTACTCGGATGCGAACGGTTATGAGTTCGAGATCATCAGCACGGCCGTAGCGCCTGTCGGCATAAGCCCTGCGCCGAAGATCTTCGGCAGCCTCGACGTGCCGAGCCTGGCGGTCGGTGGCCAGGCCACGGCAACGCTGAACCTTAAAAAGCCGTCCGAACGCTCCGGGTCCTTCGAGGTACGGCTGGTTGCCCCATCGGGCTTCGACGTGACACCCGACCACGTGACGCTCGACTTCGCGTCCGGCGACAAAACGAGCACGCAGTTCCACGTTCGCAACAAGGATCTGCTGGCAGGCACGTCGGTCAATCTGTTCGCGTTCGTGACCGGAAACGACGCCGGGTTTCCGCAGACCGATACGATCCGTGGCATGGCGCGCATCACCGCAGCCAAGGTGAAGGTCACGTCCCGGCAGTTCTACTACGCTGCGGCAGCGCTGGCGGCGCTGCTCGTCCTGCTCGAAGGTCTGTGGCTGGCCGGCGTCATTTCGCGCCATCGCGAGACTGCGTGACATGACGCTCAGGCGAACCATCCCCCAGGGCGCGGAATTCCTCTGCGTGCTGCTCTCGGCGGCTTTTCTGTGCTGGTTGTGGCCGTGGGGAGCGCTGCTGACGCGCTCGGTGACGGCCGGCGGCGACACCGCATCGCATTTCTATCCGGCGCTGATCATGCACGACGTGCTGATCCCCAAGCTCCAGCTTACCGGCTGGACGATGGGAAACTACGCGGGATTCCCGATCTTTCACTTCTATTCGACGCTGCCGTTCTTCGCGATTGCGGCGCTCGGCTACGTCATTCCGCTCGAGATCGCGTTCAAGCTCGTCACGCTGATCGGTCCGACGACGCTTCCGCTCGCCGCTGCATACATGTTCTGGGCGTTCGGCTACCGCCGCGGTGCGCCGATCCTCGCCGCCGGCTCCGTGCTTCCGTTCCTGTTCCAGCAGGGCAATTCGATGTGGGGCGGCAACATCCCGAGCGTGCTCGCCGGGGAGTTCTGCCACGCCATCGGCCTGTCGCTGTCGCTCATATTCATCGGTCATCTCTATCGCCTTTCGCGCGGCATCGGTTCGTGGGTAGTCAGCGGCCTGCTGCTGGCCGCGATCGGTCTCTCGCACGCGTTCGCATTCATTGGAGCGCTCTGGTTCGCCTTGTGGTTCGTGCGCCCGCGCTCCGACAGCGCGCTCGTCCTGCCACGCATCGCGCCCGCGTTCCTGGTCGCCGCGCTGCTCGTCGCGTTCTGGGGTCTGCCGCTGGTTCCACGCGTCAAGTTCACGACCGAGTGGACGATGATCTGGAACATCAAGGAATGGCAGGAGGTGATTCCACAGCTGCTGTGGCCGGCCGGAATCCTGTCCGGAATCAACGTGCTGCTGATGGCGCTGCGCTTGAAGCCGTTCGTACCCGACCGGCACGGATTCATGCTGTTTTCGGTGTTCGGCAGCGTGATCCTGTACTGCATCTCGCCGATTACCGGTTTCCCGGACATCCGTTTCGTTCCGATCGGCCAGATCTTCCTCGGCTTCCTCGCCGCCGACCTCATCGCGTGGCTTGGTACGCCGCTGCACTTTCCGCTGGTTTACGCGACGGCGGGCCTCATGGTCTGCATGGGCTGGACCTACGACCACATCGGCTACCTCCCGTCATGGCTCGACTGGAACTACTCCGGTTACGAGAAGAAACCGTCGTGGGATCTGTTCCACTCGATCAACGAAAGCGCGAAAGGCGATCTCAACTCCCCGCGCATGGTCTTCGAGCACTCGCAGTCGCACAACCGATTCGGAAGCTCACGTGCGTTCGAGAACCTCCCGCTCTTTGCCGGGCGGTCGACTCTCGAAGGCGTGTTCCACCAGGTCTCGCCGAACTCGCCGTTCGTGTTCTACGTGCAGTCCGAAGTCAGCGAGAAGACGTCCGGCCCGTTCCACCAGTACTCGTACGCGAGGCTCAATCCGGCCGCGGCGCTTCCGCATCTGCGCACCTACAACGTCGGAACGATCGTCGCGACGACCGAAAAGGCCCGCGCGGCGTACGACGCCAATCCGTCGTTCCACAGGATCTTCAACAAGGGCGGGTACTCTGTCTACGATGTGCCCGAGGGGGTCACCGGCTACGTCGTTGCGGCGACCAACGAGCCTGTTCTCTACACCGGGCCGGACTACCGCACGGCGTTCTATCGCTGGTTCAAGCACCCCGAGCTCCTCGATCTCCCGCTCGTTCCTGCCGAAATCGCAGGCGCCGGCGAGTCCTCCGACTTCACGCTGCACACGGCGTCGGTGCGCGAAATTCCGCGCTCACCCATCGCCGGCGACTGCAAGGTGACGAGCGTGCTCGAGCAGGAACGCATCAGCTTCGACACGACGTGCCCCGGACGTCCTCACATCGTCAAGGTTTCGTACTTCCCGCGCTGGCGCGCGACCGACGGTTCCCCGGTTCGCCTGGTGTCACCGGGCTTCATGCTGGTCACTCCGGCCGGAAGCCATTTCGAGATGGTTTATTCGGAAACCGCTCTCGACTGGTTTGCGCTGGCGGTAAGCTGGGTCGGAATCCTGTGGGCATTCGCGACCGTCGTGCACGGCGGCGTTCGTCGCGCGACCGCCAGAGTGGCAACGCGCGTGCTGCGGCCGATCGGTGCGATGCTTGCCCCTCCACGCGTCCGCATTCCGCTGGGCATCCTGCTCGTGCTGGCGTGCGTGGCTGCGGCGTTCACGGTGCGCTACCGGATCCGCGACCTCGACGCGACCTATCGCGCCGGGCAGCAGGCGTATCAGGACAAACGTTTCGAGGACGTCGTGCGCATTCACGGAGAGTACGTGCGCGACGATCAGGACACTCCCAAGATCGCTACCGCGCTGCTTCAGCTCGGTGTGGCCTACTCCGAGCTCGACAGGCCGGAGCTCGCGATCGATACGTTCGAGCGCCTGCGCTTCAGTTTCCCGAACATCGACTACGGCGCGCAGACCCTGTTCCACCTCGCGAAGAATTATCTTGCCATTCACGACCGCGAGCGCGCGGCCGAGATGGCAAAGCTGCTCGACGCGTCCTACGCCGATACGTCGTGGCCGAAGAGGCTGCACAAGGAGAACCCCGAGCTGTTCGCGGCCGCCTCCGGCGCTGCGGCTTCAGTGCCCGCTGCCGAAGGCGCCGGGAACTGATTCGAGGGTTTCGGCCGACCAGCTCGAAAGCTGGTGGTGCGACGATTCCGGCACGGCAGGCCTGGCCACAGGCGAGCGAATCGCCGCGCTTCGTACCAGCGCAGCAGGCACTTGGTTTCTGGCGCGCTCGTCGAGCGCAAAGCCGAGCGCGTAGCGAAGCATTGCGCGAGCCGCCTCGAAATCGAGCGGCTGCGAGGATCGATCGTCTGCGTTTGCCGCTCCGGAGAACGTGACGATGTGGTACCACGCGGCCGTTTCGGCCGGACGGGTGGTCGTCGGCCCGCCGATCGCGACGATGATTTCCCGGGGGCCGTCCGCCTGGCGAAGCAGCGCGACTTCACCGGCAATGGCATCGCGAACCTGCTCGAGGACGCCGGCCGGCGTCGTATCCGGAGAGAAGACCGCGGCAGTATCTTCGCTCGCCGTATCGAAGATGATCACCGGCCGCCCATCACGCGGATTCGCGAACAACTCCCGCGACGGGTCGAGTCGACGCTTCGTCACCGCAATCGCATGCGCGGCGACGAGCGGCCGGATCTCTCGCTCCTTGCCCCGTAGAAAGGGCCGCCGTGCAACCGGCGACGCTGCGAAAACATACGCCGGGGAAAAGTAGTAGGCGCTGTCACCGAAGCGCGCGAACTGGAACTGCGCGGCGGGAGGACGAGCCGGCGGTGCTGCGCTGGAGCCGGCCCCGTCGGGAGCCTTCGGGGCCGCGGGTGGAAGCGGGTCGACGGTGATCCAGTCGCTCCACTGGTCGCGACCGAGCGTCGCCGCGGCCGCAGCCACCGAGTCGGCCGCGCGGTCGTAAGGCGATGGTAGCCGTCCGCTGGTGATGTCTTCCGATTCGACGACGGCTCCGGCGCTGCTTCCTGCAAACGCGACGTCTCCGCTCGAAGCCTTGTCTTCCGCGATCAGGGATGACGGCACCGAAACGATTCGGACCGACGAACGGCCCTGCGCCCAGACCGGTTCGAGCTCGCCAGGATCGCGCCCCGCATCGTCGGCAGCCGCAAAAAGCCGCCTCCAGAATGCCGTGCCGGTCGTCGCCGGCGGAACGGCGATGGGGCCTTTTGCAAGGGTGGTTGCCTGTGCGCCGCCAGTGAAGAGGTCGCTGGATGCGCCCGGAAGCGCGAGGACGACGATGTGCACGGGCGCTTCGGGCGAGCGCGCCCGCCACAGCGCGAACGCAACCAGCACAATGGCGAGAATCTTCGCGAGGCGCGCGAATGTCACCGATCAAAGTCCGAACGATGCCGGTCAGGTTGGTTCGACATGCAGGGCCCTCGTCTCTACACTACACCGCGCTGCGCCGCCACTTACGAGAGCCGCCTTGATGCTCCAGACTCGCGAGAAACATCGCCCCGAGCGGCCGCTGCTCTCCATCGTCGTTCCCTGCTTCAACGAGGACGGCTGCGTCGCCGAGATGGCGCGGCGGCTCCACGATGCCCTCGATCCCCTCGACTGCGAATGGGAAGCGGTCTTCGTCGACGACGGAAGCACCGACGCCACCGCCGAACGACTGGCCGAGCTCGCCGCGGGCGACCCGCGCGTAGGCTACCTGTCGTTTTCCAGGAACTTCGGTCATCAGATGGCTCTTCTTGCCGGCATGTCGCGTGCGCGCGGCGACGCCGTGATTTCGCTCGACGGGGACCTGCAGCATCCGCCCGAGCTGATTCCGACGCTCGTCGAGCACTGGCGGGAAGGATACGACGTCGTCTACACGACCCGCGAAGGCAACGAAGGTCACGCGCTGAAAGAAATCGTTTCGGCATCGTTCTATCGCCTGCTGCGCAGCCTTACCGGCGTCGACATTCCGACCGGCGGCGCGGACTTCCGGCTGCTGGACCGGGTTGTCGCCGATGCCCTTCTCGCCTGCGAGGAACGATTTGTTTTCGTCCGCGGGCTGGTTCCGTGGCTCGGCTTCCGGCGCAAAGGCGTAGCCTACGCGGCGCGCGAGCGTTTCGCGGGAAGCACCAAGTACGTGTTCGCGCGCATGCTGCGTTTTGCGCTCGACGGCGTGTTCTCGTTCTCGACGGTTCCGCTGCGCATGATCTCCGTGCTCGGCGTCGTCACGGTAGCGCTCGGCATACTTTACGGGTTTTACTCGATCGCCGTGCGGCTCTTCACGAACTCGGCGGTCTCGGGCTGGACGTCGCTGGTGGTGCTCGTGCTGGTATTCAGCGGCACGCAGCTTCTCAGTCTCGGGATCCTCAGCGAATACGTCGGCCGCATCTACGAGGAAGTGAAGAAGCGTCCGCGATACATCGTCGCGCGATCGACCGATCCGGAAATCACGCAAACGCAGGCGCGGCCGACTGCTGCTGCCGCAAAGGAACGGGCATGAGGATCCGGGGGATCGATATCGCCGCGGTCGTTCTCGCAACTGCGGCTGCGGCATCCGTGGCCTTCGCGCCGGGCTGCGGCGGCGACGACATTTCGTTCGGCCACGACGACGACGACAGCCCGACCAAGGTCACGTTCACCGGCAATCTCGACGATATCGACCCGGTCACGACGCGCGACATCGTCGTGTTCGTGTACAACATCAACGGCGACGGCGACAACCATTGTCCGTGTCCGCCGAACCCGAGCGGCAACAATGTCGGGAAGGCTGCAGTGATCGGCCAGAACGAAACCGAATTCACGATCTCGGATCTCGAGCCGGGCAGCTTCGGTGTCGTCTTCCTGCTCGACAATCCCGGAAATCTGGCCGACGGCGAGATCGATCCGGGCGACCCGATCGCCGTGCTCGACGACATCGATTGTCAGCTCAACGACATCGACGGCAAGATCACCGTCACGCTGACGGACATCGACCTTCAGTTCGAGAACAGTCCGATCCCACCAGGTTCGACCACGACGACCACACTGTCGTCGGACTCCTGCAAGGAAGGCAGTCCGCCCGCATCGGGACGCGCACGCGCCGACCTGATCCGGAAACAGACCACCGTAACGACAAACTGACGCGTCCCGGGTCGCCGCCCTACATGTACGAGCCGCCGGTCACGAGCACGACGTGACCCGTCACGTAATCCGCCAGCGGTGACGCGAGGAACAGCACCGGCCCCGCCGCTTCGCGCGGCGATCCCGGGCGTCCGAGCGGAATGCGCGCAATGGCCGCTTCGCGCATCTGCTCGGGAATGCCGATCTCGATCTCGTTGCCGTCGACCGTGGTCTTCGTCGACCGGTCCTTTGCGGCCGTCAGCCGGGTTTCAATGAACCCATAGGCCACGGCGTTGACGCATACGCCGAGCCGGCCCCACTCCTTCGCAAGTGTCTTGGTGACACCGACGATCCCCATCTTTCCAGCGGCGTAATTGACCTGTCCCGCATTGCCGGCAACTCCGCTCGTCGAAGACACATTGACCACCTTGCGCGGCTTCGGCGTACCGCTCGCGCTCTCCGCCTTGGCCCATTCCCGCCAGTGTCGTCCCGCTTCGCGCAGGATCCGAAACGGCGCCGTGAGGTGGCAGTCGAGCATGGCCTGCCACTGCTCGTCCGACATCTTGTGGATCATGCCGTCGTGCGTGTACCCGGCGTTGTTCACGATGATGTCGAACGTGCCGAACGCGCCGATGGCCGTTTCGACGAGGCGGCCGGCGAGCGCGGCGTCGGTTACCGAGCCCGCGCAGACCTCGGCCTTGCCTCCGTGTGCGCGGATCGCATCGACCGATTCGCGGGCGACCTTCTCGTCGAGATCGTTGACGACGATCGATGCGCCGTTCTCGGACATCAGCTCCGCAACCGCACGGCCAATGCCGCGGCCGGCGCCGGTTACGATCGCCACCTTTCCGTCAAGCAATCCCATCGCTGGTTCTCCTGTTCGAGCGTCTGCTGCCGCGCATCGGCCCGTTGCCGAGGGCGGCGCCTGCCACGTCCATTGACTGTCTCCGGCTTCGCCGTTAGGCCTTCCGCATGCGAATCGCCGTCGATGATGTGGAGATCGAAGTGGATTGCCAAGGCGAAGCCGTTTCCGGCCCGGCGGTCGTGCTCGTGCACGGGCTCGGCGGATCGCGCAGGACGTGGTCCGCACTGATGCCGCTCCTTGCCCGGCACGTGAAGGTCGTCGCCCCCGATCTTCGCGGCTGTGGCGATTCTTCACGGGGATCCGCCGCGTACACCCTCGCCCGCGCAGCTGACGACGTTGCGCGCGTGGCCGAAGCCGTCGGGCTCGAGCGCTATGTCGCGGTCGGACATTCTCTCGGCGGCGTGCTCGTCGAAGAGCTGCTCACCCGGCAGATACCGGCGATCGCGGGCGCCGTGCTGATCTCGACCTCGAGCCGCCTGAGCGAAAAAGCCACTCAGAACTGGCGGCGCATCGCCGACAGCGTCGAGGCCAACGGCATCTCGCCGTCGCCTGCCGCACGTGCACGCGGCTTTACCGAAGAGTTCGCCCGAGAGCATGCGGATGTGCTCGACTTTCATGCGGCGATCGCCGCACGCACGGACCGGCGCGTCTATGCGGAGCAGGCGCGCGCGGCGAGCAGCTATGACTACACCGACGCCCTTGCGCGCGTGACGTGTCCGGTGCTCATCCTGCAGGGCCTGGCCGACCAGATGACGCCTCCCGGCGGATCCGTGCTGCTGCAACGCGCGATGCCGTCGGTCGCCCGCCTCGAGATGATCGAAGGCGGCGATCACAACCTGCCGCTCGAACGTCCCGAGCTGGTTGCAGAAAAGATTCTCGGATTCGCACGGGACGTTTTCGCCGAGCCCCGCTAACCCGCTCCCACCGGCACGAACTGTCCTTGGCTGTCATTGCGATCGCAGCGGTTTCTCTGCCATCGACCACGCGTGAACGGGCTCGCCGTGCTGCGCCGCTACCTGAGGCTTCCTGCCGGCCGATGTCCGTCGTGTGGCGCGTTCTTCGGATCGCCGCTGTGCCGCGAATGTATCTCCGCCAGCGGCATCGATGACCGGCCGTTTCGCACCCGTGTCGCTTTCCACGAGCTGCAGTTCGTCGGCGCGTACTGGTCGCGGCAGCCCGGCGCCGCTGTCTCACTGTCGCCGCTCGGCCGTGCGCTGCGCGGGTTCAAGGATCGTGGAGACCGTTACGCGGGTCGCTGCCTCGGCGCGCTTTTCGCGATGCGCCTTGCGGGCACCATCGATCCGGCCGAGGTGATCGTCCCGATCCCGTCGGACGTCCGGCGCCTTCGCGCACGCGGCCTCAGCCCCGCGGCGTGGCTCGCCGATGCGCTGTCGCGCAGCAGTCGCGCGCGTCTCTCACAGCAAAGTCTCGTGCGCACGCGCGATCGCCCCGCGCAGCGGACGCTCGGCGGTGCAGCCCGTCGCGCCAATGCCGAGGGCGCGTTCGGGCTTGGCCCCGACGGTGTCCGCGGCTATTCGGTGGTGCTCGTCGACGATGTCATAACGACCGGCGCGACGCTGCGCGCCGCAGCAACTGCGCTCTGGATCGGCGGCGCGGACCGGGTGCGATGCGCCGTGCTCGCCTGTGCCGATGAGGAAATCCTGAACCGATGTCGAGCGAGGACAGAAAGCGCTGGGAGGGGCGCCATCTCGGTGCGAGCAAGCTGACGCCGCGCGAGTCGGTGCGTGCGTTGCCGCGCGCACCGCGCGCCGATGCGATCGCGCTCGACCTCGCGTGCGGACAGGGTCGACACGTCGCACCGCTTTGCGAAGCAGGCTATCACGTGGTCGCGATGGACATCTCGATGACGGCCCTCGCGCACGCCCGTGCGTCGCTTCCGTCCGGGAGCACGGCGCGCACACTCGCACTGCAGGCCGACATCGATGCATGGCCGTTCGCGGCGGCCGTATTCGATCTGATCGTCCAGGTCGATTTTCTCGAGCGCCGGATCTTTCCGAGTCTCCGTGATGGTCTGCGACCCGGCGGCCTTCTCCTGATCGATACGTTCCTTGACCAGGGAACCAGGAATGCCGAGGGACCGTCGTGCACGGAATATCTGCTCGCGGAGTCGGAGCTTCCGCACGCGTTCGCCGACTTCGAGCTGCTTCGTTACGACGAGATGCGCGGCGCGACCGCGCGCGGAGTCTTTCTCGCCCGCAAGCCGTGACAGTGCTGCATTCGGTGCAGGCGACCTCGAATGCGCGCCGCGCACGATCTGCGCAACACCGGCCTGTTCGCTCACGGATGCTGCGAGCGCTCGCTCGTTGACATCCGGGAGCCCGTCCTTTAGGGGCCACGCGTGTCCCGGCGTGCGCTCACCTATCGAAGCGCGGGCGTCGACATCGATCGAGCCGATCGACTTGTCGAAAGCATCGCGCGTCTGGCCGCAAGGACCCGAATCCCCGGAGTTTTGAGCGGCGTCGGACCGTTCGCCGCATCGTTCGCCGTCCCGAAGGGAATGCGCGAGCCGGTCATGGTTTCGTCGACCGACGGCGTCGGCACCAAGCTCTCGGTGGCCCAGCTCACCGGAAAGCACGACACCATCGGCATCGATCTGGTTGCGATGAATTGCAACGACCTGATTACGACCGGCGCCCGGCCGCTCTTCTTCCTGGATTACTTCGCAGTCGGCTCGCTCAAGGGAATCGACGGCGAAGCCATCGTACGCGGCATCGCGGAAGGCTGCCGGCAGGCCGGCATGGCGCTGGTCGGCGGCGAGACCGCCGAGCTGCCCGGCTTCTACAAGCCCGGCGAGTATGACCTCGCCGGATTCTGCGTCGGCATCGCCGAGCGCAAAAAGCTCATCGACGGAAGCCGCGTGCGGCCCGGCGACGTCGTTGTCGGCCTCGAGTCCACCGGACTGCACAGCAACGGCTACAGCCTTGCGCGCCGTGCGCTCGGAGCCACCACGCGCAAGGCGCTCACGCGCCGCGTTCCGGAGCTCGGCGCCACGCTGGGGGACGCGCTCCTCACGCCCACGGCAATCTACGTCAAGGCAATCCTCGCGCTGATCGCGAAGGTCGACGTACATGCGATGGCCCACATCACCGGCGGCGGGCTGGCCGGCAATCTCGTGCGCGTGCTTCCGAAGTCTGCCCGCGCCGTGATCGACCGGCGCGCGCTGCCCGTGCTCCCGATCTTCGAGCTGGTTCGCGAACGCGGCCGCATCAGTCGCGAAGAGATGGATCGAACGTTCAACTGCGGCACCGGATACGTCGTCATTGTGCGGGCGGACGCGGCCGACAGCACGGTCCGTTTCCTGCGACGCCGCGGCGTACCGGCACGGCCGATCGGGACGATCGAAAAAGGCCCGCGCCGCGTCGTCTACCGGCAAGGCTGATCCGGACCACGATGGAGCTGCTCTCGATCGGCATCCTGGCCTCTGGCAGCGGAACCAACTTCGATTCGATCGCTGCCGCCGTCGCTTCCGGCGAGATTCCGGCGCGCATCGCGGTGCTCGTCTGCAACCGCCCTGCCGCTCCGGTGATCGCCAAAGCCAAAGCCAGAGGTATTCCGGTCCGCGTCGTCGAACATCGCGCGTATGCCACGCGAGAGTTGTTCGACACGGACGTTGCCAGTACGCTCGAAACGGCAGGCGTCGGACTGGTCGTGATGGCCGGATTCGACCGCCTGATCACCGGGGCGCTGCTCGGTCGCTTTCCGCAGCGCATCGTCAACATTCACCCGGCGCTGCTGCCGGCATTTCGCGGCTCGAACGCGCAGGCCCAGGCGGCCGAGCATGGCGTGACGATCGCCGGGGCCACCGTCCACTTCGTCGACGAGGACGTCGATCACGGACCGATCATCCTGCAGGGCGCCGTGCCGGTCGTTCCCGGGGAAGATGCGGAGACGATCCGGCAGCGGATCCTTGCGCTCGAGCACCGGATCTATCCGGAAGCCCTGCGCCTGATTGCGGAGGGGCGGGTCACGATCGACGGGCGCTTCGTGCGCGTGCGCGGACGCGCAGCCGTCGGCACGGAGTGTTTCGTGAGCCCGCCGATCGGCGCTCAGCGTTCGTCCGGATAAAAGCGGCCGAGACGTCCAGCGGGGACGCCGCACAGGTAGAGCGTCTTCAGCGTCCACATCCTTGCCGTCGTCGCCCAGACGCCGCGGTTTCGCCACCGCCGCGACGACGTCACCGCCCGTCCGCGTGGAATTGCCATTCGTCCGCGGCGGCGAAGCCGCCGCGCCAGGTCCACATCCTCGAACAGATGCTGTTCGCGGTACCCGCCGGCCGCTTCGAAGTCGCTGCGTCGAACGAAAATCGCCTGATCGCCGGTCGCGCTGCGAAAGATCCGCGACCGCGTCGAGATCAGCCATGCGATGAGTCGAAGAAGCCGGCCGCCTTCATCGAACGTGATGTCGAAACGGCCCCAGCATACGTCGTCGCCGCGCAGCGACGCCTCGATGTCGCCGCGATAGCCGGCGGGCAGCTCCGTGTCGGCATGGACGAACAGCAGCACGTCACCGCTCGCAAGCTCGGCCGCTTCGTTCATCTGCCGTCCGCGACCCGGTTCACAAGTGAGCACGCGTGCTCCGTGTTCCCTTGCAACGTCGGCCGTGCGGTCCGTACTGCGGCCGTCGGCGACGATCAGCTCATCTCCGTCGCGAAGCTCCGGCCCTGCGGCGGCGAGCGTCCGGGCGATGCACGCCTCTTCATTTCGAACCGGAATGATGACGCTCAGCCGCACGAAACCGCTCCGAGCCACCAGCAGCTGCTCTGGACCGGCGAAACGTCACTGATAGCATGTCGCGCATGTCGCAGAAGAGATGGTTTGCCATGGCGGCGATCGGCCGCGACAGGCCGGGAATCGTCGCCGATCTTTCCGAATGCGTTTACGCGTGCGGCTGCAATCTCGAAGACGCGAGCATGACGATGCTCGGAAGCGAGTTCGCAACGTTGATGCTGGTCAGCGGAAGCGGGGCCGACCTTCAGGACCGGCTTTACGAAGCGACCAAACGGCTCGAATGGGAACGGCGCCTGACGGTTTTCCTGCGACCCGTCGACGGCCCCGGTGTCGTCGGGACAGGCGGGGATTACAGCCTTTCGGCCGTCGGCGTCGACAAGGCGGGCATCGTTGCGGGAGTTTCGCGCGTGCTCGCCGATCATGCGGTGCTGATCACCGATCTTCGCGGCGAAGCCAAACCCGTCGCCGAGAGCGGAACGCCACTTTACACGCTGCAGATCCGCATGCGTGTTCCGGAATCTTGCGCGCCGGCGGCGCTTCAGGCCGACCTCGAACGGGCCGGAGCAGCCCTCGGCATCGAGATCAGCACAGCCCCACTCGCCTCCGTCGCGTCCTAGGAGTCCTGCGGTCCAGCCGGACCCGCCTCCGCCCGCCCAGGTTTCGCCTAGTTGACGCGCCCGGGACGGAACAGAACTTTTCCGTCCATCACGACGATCTCGTCGCGCACGCAAAGCTGAACCGCCTTGGTCAGCACCTTGGCCTCGAGCGCGCGGCCGTTGGCCTTGACGGTTTCGAGCGAGTCTTCGCCGACCCGTATGTGAAAGACGTCCTGCAGCAGGATCGGACCCTTGTCGAGCTCTTCGGTCACGATGTGCGCGGTGCAGCCGCACACGCGGATTCCAGCCTCATAGGCCTGCTTGTACGCGTTCGCGCCCGGATAGTACGGCAGCAGCGACGGATGGATGTTGATGATGCGGCTGGCGTACGCGCGCGTCAGCTCGGGCGTCAGCACCTGCATGTAGCGCGCGAGCACGACGAAATCCGGTCGGACCGACGCAAGCTCTTTCGCCAGGAATTCCATGTGCGCCGGCTTGTCGGTCGACGGTGCCCAGCGAAACGGAATGCCGGCGGCGACGGCGAGCGGTTCGAGGTCCGGATGATTCGACAGCACGACGGGGAACTCGGCGTCGAGCTCCTGGTTCGCGTGCGCGTCGATGAGGGCTTCGAGGCAGTGGGCTTCTTTCGACACGAGAAGCGCAACACGTTTCTGCGTCCGCTCGCCGTGCAGGCGGATGGTCACCTCCATCTGCATCTCCGACCCGATGCCCTTGAGGTCGAGAATCAGCGTGTCGAGGTTGACATCAAGATCCTTGAGATCGACGAGCATCGACATGATGAAGAGGCCCTCCATCACGTTCTGCTCGATTTGTTCGATGTTGACGCTGTGCTGGGCCAGGTACGTGCAGATCCTGGCGACGACGCCTTTCTGGTCCCGCCCGAGGACGGAAACGACTGCCGGATTGGATGCGGGCATCCGGGGAAGCTAACGGCGGGGGATCAGTGCCGCAAGCGACTCGTCCCCCGCCGTGCTTCCCGTCGGCCGGCGTCTATAGGTCGCCGGCCGATTGCGAGAGCGTGCAGACAGGAACGTTTACTTGATGTGACCGCGCCATCCGCGACGATCGTAGATTCGCTCACGCCGCAGCTTGCGGCCGCGAGATTGCGATCGATGCAGAAGCGACTGGCACTTGAGCGTGCGCAGGCCGGCCCGGATGTAATCCGGATCGATGCGAAGCGTCTGGCAGATGTTCTCGAATGAAAATGGCCAGTCGGAGTCTTTCTCCGAGACCCACTTGTCGACTTCACAGAAGCGCTTGCGGCGCTCTGGCACCGGCGAATTGAGGCCGCGCTGGAAAGTCACCAGCGCCTCTTCGAGCACAGCAAGCATCAGGCGATTTTCAGGCTCGCGCGAAGGCTCGATTCCCACTTGCTCTACGGTTGCGAACATGGCTGCTGGGTGACTCATGGCTCAACCTCTCCCTTGGTTGCGATCGACAATCGGCTTCAGGCGACCCGTGGTCTTACCTGTGCTTCCCCGTGACTCAGTGATTACGGCCACTACCGCCGACGGTCAACGAACCCGGCAGACAGACTGACGATTTTGCGGGACATGCTGCGACGCGCCGTAAATGCCTTGAAATCCCGCTTGCTTCCCCAGTTTCAAGGCCAATTCACGAAGGCGGTTTCGAGCGATCCACCTCTGCCGTTTATGGCTGAAAGAGACTTGACTGACGTGGAATCACGCTCGCGACTTGGAATTGGACTCAGACTGTTGCGACGCCGGTGCGCAGCCGATGCCGACTTCTGCCATTGTGACAGAGCACAGGGCGTGTTAACCCATCGTTTTATCGCGGCGAGACGCGCACTTGGACCGTCTGGGTGAACGCTCGTGCGAACTTGAGGACGGGTGTGATCCGCAAATCAATCTCCATTGTTTACCTCGTTGCGACGCTGCTTGCGGTCGCACCCGCCTGCGCAATGGAAACCGATCAGGGGGTACTCACAGCCGAGCGAACGCTGCGCGCGGCCGAGCTTCGGCTCGCAGTCGATGACGTCACGCTGACTCTTTACAGGCATGCCAGTGAGGAGGCCGAGGCGGCGCTGGCAAGAAATCCGAACTCCGCAGGCGCCAATTTCGTGTATTTCGCCGCGACCGGACGGATTCTGCTGGCGGACGGCGCAACCAAGAATCTTTTCGCGCTTCGGGCCCTGGACAAGCAGTATCTCGATAAAGCGATTGCACTCGACCCGGGCTATGCGAACGCACTGGCGGCAAAGGGCGGCGTTCTGCTCGACCTTCCGTCGCTTCTCGGCGGAGATGCCCGCGAAGGATTGAGGCTGCTCCGCCGGGCCACCGAGCTCAATCCGGGCGGCGTCGGAACGCGCGTGTCGCTCGCCAGAGCGCTTGCCCATGATGGAGATATCGACCAGGCACGACGCGAGGCGCGCCGCGCGGCTCACCTCGCGTGCATCCAGGGGCGCCGCAAGTCGTTCGACGAGGCCTCCGCCCTGCTCGAGGAGCTCGGCTCCTCCGTGGCCAGGGCTTCCATCAACTAACTCACCCCCGCCACCGGCGCGTCTTCCGGCGACGAGCCGCCAGCAACGGAATCCACGTGACCCGACGCTCTTTCGCCGACCTCGTCGCGATCCTTCACAAGCTGCGCTCCCCTGGTGGATGTCCGTGGGACGCCGAGCAGACGCATGAGACGCTGCGCCCTTATCTGATCGAGGAAGCCTACGAGGTGCTCGAGGCTCTCGATGCCGCGAGCGATGCCGAGCTCCGCGACGAGCTCGGTGATCTGCTCCTGCAGGTGATCTTCCACTCCGAGCTTGCCGCCGAGCGCGGCGCATTCTCGATCGACGATGTCGTCGAAAACATCTGCGCGAAACTCGTGCGCCGTCATCCGCACGTCTTTGGTGACACGACGGTGAGCTCGGCGAGCGAGGTCGAACGCAACTGGGCTGCGATCAAGAAGACCGAACGCGCCGAGCGCGGACATGCGTCGTCCTCGGCGATCGACGGCGTTCCGCGCTCGCTTCCCGGCCTCATCCGCGCGCACCGGCTCGGCGAGAAAGCATCTGCCGTCGGATTCGACTGGGCCGCCGCCGTCGACGTGCGTCACAAAGTGGAAGAAGAGCTCGCCGAAGCCGACGCGGCGTTCGCTTCGGGGAATCCGGAGATGCTGGCCGAAGAGATCGGTGACCTGCTGTTCGCGATTGCGAGCTGGGCGCGGCTTTCCGGCGTGCACGCCGAGGTCGCACTCGAGCGCGCGCTCGTCAAGTTCCAGGCGCGTTTCCGCGCGCTCGAGACTTCGATGCAGGACCAGGGCCGCGACCTTGCCGCGTGCTCGCCGGACGAGCTCGAAGCGGCCTGGCAGCAGGCCAAGCGCCTTACCAGCGAGTCATGACGCGACCGGCGGCGGCTCGGCCGCTCGCCGCACCGCCGCCAGCAGCTCGAGGATCTCTGCGCTCCCGAGCAGCGCCGCCACCGCAAGGTAGATGGCCGAGCCCCCGGCGATTCCGCCCGCCACCCGCACCGCAAGTGCACCCTCGAAGCTCCAGGATGCCGCCAGAGCCTTCCATCCCATGAGAAAGGCCGCCATCACCGTCGCTGCAACAGCGTGGCGCAGCACCGGCCGGGCGAGCATCCCGAGGCGCAGCCCGGGAAGGGCCTTGCGCAGCAGGACGAGCAGCACGACGGCGTTGGCCGTCGATGACAGCCCGGTCGCGAGAGAAAGACCGGCGTGCCGGTAGTCGGCGACCCCAAGCGTATGGCTGAGCGCAGACAGTGCGCCGGCGCCCCACCACGCCATACCCGGGTCGACCGGCCCCATGAGCGCAATCGACAGGACCGCTCCGAGGAACAACGACAGGATCCCCGAGAGCACCGGAACACGCGTGTTCTCGATCGCGAAGAACGCCGCCGACAGCACGCGCACGAGTCCCACGCCGAGAAGTCCCGGCACGCTCGCACGCAGCGCCCACGCCGTCATTGCCGTGTCGTGGGCGGCAAAGCTTCCGCGCTCGAAAAGCAGCGCGGTGATGTCGTCGGACAGCAGCACGAGACCGACTGCTGCGGGCAGACAGAACGCGATCGTCAGCCCCATCGCATGGATCACGGTTTCGGCCATTCCGTCGAGGTGGCGCGCGGCGGCCTGCGAAGAGAGGCTCGGAAGCGCCGCCGTTCCAACCGCGACCGCGACGATGCCGAGCGGAAACTCGAAGACCCGGTCCGCGTACCACAGGTACGAGACGGTGCCCGGCGGAAGCAGCGATGCGAACATCGTCGCGACCAGCACGCTGAGCTGGTAGACAGAACCGCCGACGACCGCGGCGGCGACGAGCCGGCCGCAGCGCCGGACGGCCGCGTCCGAGAAATTCGCAAACATCGACGGCCGAAGCCCGAGCCGCCACAGCGACGGAACCTGGACGGCGAGCTGTGCAGCGCCGCCGACGACTACGCCTGCCACGAGCGCCCACGACGGCGTCTCCAGGCGCGGCGCCACAAGCAGCGCGAACGCGATGATGGCGACGTTCATCATCACCGGGCCGATCGCGGGCAGCGCGAAGCGGCGGAACGTGTGATGGACTCCCATTGCCCACGCCGCCAGACCGACCAGCAGCAGATACGGAAACGTCCAGCAGGTCAGCGAGACAGTGAGCGCCTGCTTCGCCGCGTCGCGCGAGAAGCCGGGCGCGAACAGCGACGTCAGCACGCCCGAGAATGCCATCCCGGCGACGGTCAGAACCGCCAGCACCACGAATGCCGCGCCGCCGACGGCTCCGGCCGCCTTCAGCGCCGATGATTCGCCGCCGCTTGCGAGACGCTCGGTGAGCACCGGCACGAACGCGGCCGATGTCGCGCCTTCCGCAACCAGGCGTCGCATCAGATTCGGAATGCGGAAGGCCACGAAGAACGCGTCCGCACCGGCGCCGGTTCCGAACACCGCGCCGATGGCCGCGTCGCGGAAAAGCCCGGCAACCCGCGAGATTGCGGTCATCACGGCGAGCACGTGCGCGGCGCGCGAGACGCTGGCGCGCTCGTCGGCGAGCGGCAGAGCGTGCCGGCCGGGCACGCCCTTCGCGGCTTGACCGTCCCCTTCTCCGTTGATACTGGGCATCGTTTCGCTCAGCTGAAATCACCACCGGAGGTTCCGTGGCCAATCATCCTTCTGCGCTCAAGCGCCATCGCCAGTCCGAGAAAGCCCGGATCGCCAACCGTTCGGTGCGCGCCAAGCTGCGCACGATGATTCGTCAGCTGCGCGAAGCCGTCGCCTCGGGCGACAAGGACGCGGCCGACGGCAAGCTTCGCGAAGCCGCCAGCCAGCTCCACAAGGCTGCGAGCAAAGGCGTCCTTCACCGCCGCACGGCGGATCGCCAGAGCGGCCGCCTGGCACGCAGCGTGGCTGCGCTCAAAGGCTGAAGATCCCCCACCGTCAGAACCCTTCGGTCATGCGCGAATAGACCGTCTCGGCCAGGTCGCGCAGCACCGCGTCGCGTGCGGCGATCTTGCGTTCTTCGCCGAGCTGCACGCCGTCGAATTTTCCGAGGTCCTCGCGCGAGACGATGTCACCGCCCTGGAACGACGAGCTCGACGTCACGATTGCGCCCTGCACCGCGGCCTGGCCCCGGGTAGCCGCGACGTGCTCCGCGGACCACAGCACTGCATCGCCCGTGCGCCGCAGCTGCGCATTGACCGCAATCGTCGCCTGGTAGTCCAGGACCTGGTCGAACTCATCGAACGCGACCGCGCGGATGCGGTCCGTGGTCACGTGCAGCACGAGCTCCGCGTCGGCCTTGCCGCTTTCCACAGGCCGGAAGCGGCCGTTCCATCGCAGCACCCTGCGCATCTCGCGCGCGAGCGCATCGGCGATCAGCGGATCGCTTCGCTCGGGCAGCTGCACACGCACGAGCACCGTTCGAACGTCGGCAGGAACCGCCACCGAACGCACGAAGCTATAGCCGCAGCCGGCCGCGGTGAAGAGCAGCGCCACCGCGGACGCGATTGCACGAGCACGCACGGCAGCACCCACAGTCTTCGAGAACCGCAGCCGGCATCCGTAGCTCTGCCCGAAGAGCGGCATCAGACAACGACGCTGACGAGGCGCCCGCGCACGTAGACACTCTTTCGCGGGACACGTCCGGCGAGCTCCGCGTGAATCTTGCCATCGGCGAGCGCGGCTTCGATGGCCTCGGCGTCCGAGCATTCGGCGCCGATCAGGATGCGCGAGCGCACCTTGCCGTTGACCTGCACGGCGATCTCGATGCGTTCACGGACGAGCGCCGCCGCGTCATAGTCCGGCCACGCGATGCTCTCGAGGCCCGCACCACCGACCAGCCGCTCCCAGAGCTCGCATGTCATGTGCGGTGCGAATGGCATCAGCAGCCGCAGCACCGTCGCCACGGCGAACGGCAGCACCGGGTCACGCGGGCCTTCGCTGCCTGCCGAGCTGGCGCTGCGGTCGTAGATCGCGTTGACGAGCTCCATGATCGCGGCAACGGCGGTGTTGAAATGCATGCGCTCGCCGATGTCGCGCGTCACGCGCCGGATCGTGTCGTGGACCACCGAGCGCAACGCGGCGCTCTCGCTCGAAAGGCCGTCCGCGCCCGGATCCTGCCATGCAAGCGGTGCGTCGGGGACAGAGAGCGCCATGCGCCACACGCGCGAAAGGAAACGATGGCTTCCTTCGACGCCGCGCTCGCTCCATTCGAGATCCTTTTCCGGCGGCGCAGCGAACATCGAGAAAAGCCGCGCGGTGTCGGCGCCGAATGCCTGCACGAGGTCGTCCGGGTCGACGACGTTGCCCTTCGACTTGCTCATCTTCGCGCCGTCCTTGATGACCATGCCCTGCGTAAGCAGGTTGGTGAACGGCTCGTCCAGATCGACCCAGCCCAGGTCGCGCAGCACGCGCGTGAAAAACCGCGAATACAGAAGATGGAGCACGGCGTGCTCGACGCCGCCGACGTACTGGCTCACCGGCAGCCAGCGCGCGAGCTCAGCGGGGTCGAACGGAGCGTTTTCGCTGCGCGGCGACGTGTAGCGCAGGAAGTACCACGACGACTCGACGAACGTGTCCATCGTGTCGGTCTCGCGCCGGGCATCGCCGCCGCATGCAGGACACGCAACGCGTACCCAAGATTCCAGTAACGGAAGCGGCGACGCGCCGCCGGCCAGCAGAGGCGCATCGGTCGGCAAAACTACGGGAAGCTGTTCGCGCGGCACCGGAACCACGCCGCACTTCACGCAATGGATGATCGGGATCGGCGTGCCCCAGTATCTCTGGCGCGAGATGCCCCAGTCGCGAAGGCGAAAGTTGACGCGCCGGGTGCCCTTCCCGATTCCTTCGAGCTCGCCGGCGATTCGTTCGCGCGCGTCGGCGCTGGAAAGCCCCGTGTACTTTCCGCTCGCTCGCAGCACGCCGTCGTCTTCGAATGCCGCCGTCATCTCGTCCGCCGACAGCGAGGAGCCTTCCGGATCGACGACGACGACGATCGGAACGCCGTGCGTGCGCGCGAACTCGAAGTCGCGCTGATCGTGCGCCGGCACCGCCATGACTGCACCGGTGCCGTAGCCCATCAGCACGAAGCTCGCGACGTAGACCGGCACCTTCTCCCCGGTGAGCGGATGAATCGCGTGACAGCCGGTGGCGACGCCGTCTTTGCCCTGCGAACGCTCGGCCTGGTCCTGCCGGCGGATCTTCTGCACGAACTCGCGCACGGCCTCGGCGTTGCCGCCGGCCTGGGCCAGCTTCTCCACGAGCGGATGCTCGGCGGCGATCGAAACGAACGTCACGCCGAACAGCGTGTCCGCACGCGTCGTGAAGATGCCGATATCGTCGCCGGTCTCCGCAACTCGAAACGACATCTCGACGCCTTCGCTGCGGCCGATCCAGTTGCGCTGCATGGTGCGGACTTTCTCGGGCCACCCGGAGAGCCCGTCGAGTCCCTTCAGAAGCTCGTCCGCGTATGCGGTGATCCGGAGGAACCAGCCGTCGAGCTCCTTCTGGATGACCGGCGTGTGGCCGCGCCAGCACTGGTCCCCTTCGACCTGCTCGTTCGCAAGCACGGTGCCGCACTGTTCGCACCAGTTGACGACTGCCTTCTTGCGATATGCAAGATCCTTTTCGAGCATCTGCAGGAAGAACACCTGCTCCCAGCGATAGTATCCCGGATGGCACGTCGCGATCTCGCGCCACCAGTCGTAGCTGAAGCCGAGCCGCTTGAGCTGCACGCGCATCGACGCGATGTTTTCGTACGTCCACGCCGCCGGCTGCACTCCGCGCTGGATCGCGGCCGTTTCAGCGGGAAGACCGAACGCGTCCCAGCCCATCGGATGCAGCACGTCGAATCCGCGCGCGCGCAGAAACCGCGCCAGCACGTCGCCGATCGTGTAGTTGCGGACGTGGCCCATGTGGATGCGGCCCGACGGATACGGGAACATCTCGAGCAGATAGAAGGATTTACCGGTTCCGTCGGCGCGCGGCGCGGAGGCCGCGCTGGCGGCCGGTGAAGTGGAATCCGCGCTGGCGGCCCGTGGAGCGGATGCCGCGTCTTCCCACTTCGCCTGCCATCGACGCTCGATCTCGCCGGCGTCGTATCGTTCGGGCAGCATCGTCCTGCTCTCCTTTCTTCTGTGGCCGCGCGCCTCGCGCGTTGGCTAGCTGCGCGCCCCGCGCGCTTTCGATATCCGTCCGGTATCGCGCGCGACCCGGTCGAGCACACCGTTGATGAACGATGCCGCCTTCTCGTCCGAGAAGCGGTGTGCGATTTCCACCGCTTCGTTGATGACGACCGGCGCCGGCACCTCCGGCGAACCGAGCAGCTCGCCGACGGCCAGGCGCAGCAGGTTCAGATCGACGCGTGAGAAGCGGTCGAGATCCCAGTTGCTCGCGGCCGCATCGATTGCCGCGTCGATGCGGGTCTCATCCGACAGCACGAAGCGCACGAGCGTTTCTGCGAATTCGCGCGTGCGCGGATCCAGCTCGATCTCCGGCCACGATTGCCAGTAGGTCGCGAACGCATCGTCGTCCCGGTTGCCGGTAAGGTCGACCTGGTAGAGAAGCTGCAGCGCTGCCTCACGGGCCTTGCGGCGCGACGGCTTGCTCACGCACCGCTCCCGGCCGCTCGCACCCGCTCGATCGCTTCGAGAGTCTCGACCACCGTGACCACGGCTTCGTAACCCTTGTTGCCGACTGCACCGCCGGCACGCTCGAGCGCCTGACCGACGTCGTCGGTCGTCAGCACGCCGAACGCCACGGGCTTGCCCGTCTCCATCGAGACGCGCGCGATTCCCGCCGCCGCTTCGCTGCAGACGTAGTCGAAGTGCGGCGTCTCGCCGCGAATGACCGCGCCGAGGCAGACGACGCCGGCGTAACGCTCGCGCATGGCAGCCTCACGGGCCACCAGCGGCAGCTCGAATGCTCCGGGCACCGCAAATACGTCGGCTTCGTCGCACGACACGCCGAGCTTTGCCGCCGCGGCGCGCGCGCCTTCGAGCAGATTGTCGGTGACCGACCGGTTGAAACGGCTGACCACGATCGCGATGCGAATGCTCTCCGTCATTCGCCGCGGTCCTTGTCGCCCGGAGTCGGGAACTCGAGCAGGTGGCCGAGCTTGTGCTGCTTGGTGCGAAGATACGCGATGTTGTCCTCATGGGCAGGGATTTCGATCGCGCGCCGCTCGACGACGGAGACTCCGTAGCGTTCGAGGCTCGCGACCTTGCGCGGATTGTTGGTCAGCAGGCGTACGCGCTTTACGCCGAGATCCTTGAGGATCTGGGCGGTGATCCCGTAGTCGCGCAGGTCCTCGCCGAATCCGAGATCGAGGTTGGCTTCGACCGTGTCGCGTCCCTGATCCTGGAGCTCGTAGGCACGAACCTTGTTCGCGAGACCGATGCCGCGGCCCTCCTGGTGCATGTAGACGATCACGCCGCGCCCTTCGCGCGAGATCGTATCCATCGCGAGACGCAGCTGGTCGCCGCAGTCGCAGCGGGTCGATCCGAAGACGTCTCCGGTCAGGCACTGCGAGTGCACGCGCACCGTCACCGGATCGCTGCCGGCGAGATCGCCGGCGACGAGCGCCATGTGCTCGTCGCGATCGAAATCGTTTCGATAGACGATCGCGCGAAAGCGACCGCCGTAGCCGCTTTCCATGTCGCGCTCGGCGATGCGGTCGACGACGACTTCGGTCGCGAGCCGGTGTGCAACGATCGCTCCGATCGGCAGGAGCGGTGCGTGGATCTCTTCGGCAAATGCCGAAAGGCTCTCCAGGCTGGCGAGCTCGCCGGTTTCGTCGAGCACGGCGCAGAGGGCGGCCGACTCGGACTCGCCGGCGAGTGCGCAGAGATCGGACGCCGCAGCAGCCGCGTCGGCGCGCACCAGCACGCCCCCGCTACGCACCTGGATCGGAAAGATATGTCCCGGCATCACCAGATCGGCGGGTACGGCATCGGGGCCGCTCGCGACGAGGATGGTCGCCGCGCGATCGGCCGCCGAAATGCCGGTCGTCACGCCGGTCGCGGCTTCGATGGATGCACCGAAGGCATGGCCCTGGCGAAACGGGCTGTCGGCGACGAGCAGCGGTATGCCGAGCTTGCGAAGCCGGTCCTCGTGGACGGCCAGGCATACGAGGCCTCCCGCACGGCTGGCCATCAGGTTGACCATTTCGGCCGTGATGCGGCGCGCGCTCGCGACCAGGTAGCCGCCGTTTTCCGGATGATTCTCGTCGAAGAGAACGACGCCGGAGCCGCGACGAATCTCACGCATCGCGACCGTGAGCTCGGCAAGTTTTCCGTATGCGGCGCGCGTCACTCGAATTCCCCCTCCCACAAAATGTCTTCGCCGATCCGCTGCACGCCGAGCGTCCTGAGCTTCGGCCCGTCGGCGGCGCGGCGCACTCCGAGCGCGCCGATCATTGCAACTCCGTCGGCGCCGAGAAACCGCGCATTGTAAAAGATCGAGACGCGATTGACCACGCCGGCTTTGACCGCCGACGCAGCCACCGATCCTCCGCCTTCGACCAGCAGTTCCATGACACCGTGCCCGGCCAGTCGGCCGAGAAGCCTCTTCCAGCCACGAACGCCGCGCGTATCAAAACACTCGACCGTCGCGCCCGCCCGCTCGATGCGCTCTCGACGTCGAAGGGGCGCCGACGCGCTTCCGATGATGAGCGCCCGCCCGCGTCCGCGAATCACGTTGGCGTCCGGAGGCGTCTGCAACTCCGGATCGAGGATGACACGCAGCGGAGACGGAGCCCCCGGAATCCGGCACGTCAGGCGCGGGTCATCGGCAAGCACGGTACCGATCCCGACGAGGATCGCCTCGGACCGCGCGCGCATTTTCTGCACGAGCGCGCGCGACGCATCGGTCGAGATCCAGCGTGAATCACCGCCCGCGGCCGCAATGCGCCCGTCGAGGCTCGCGGCCAGCTTGAGATGCACATACGGGCCTTTTCCCGTGATGAAGCGGCGGTATCCGCGAATCACGTCGCCGCATTCGTCCCCGAGCAGGCCGCACTCGACGACGACGCCCGCGCCGCGAAGCTGGCGCAGCCCGCGACCGCGGACGATCTCGTGGGGATCCTCGCATCCGATGACCGCTCGACGAACGCCCGCGCGAATCAGCGCATCGGTGCACGGCGGCGTGCGGCCCTGGTGAGCGTGCGGCTCGAGCGTCACGTACGCGGTGGCGCCTCGCGCCTTCGATCCGGCCGCCGCCAGCGCCACGGCTTCGGCATGCGGACCGCCGGCGCCCCGGTAGTGACCACGGGCGACCTCACGGCCGTTGCGGACGAGGATGCAACCGACGGCGGGATTCGGAGTCGTCCGTCCGAGGCCGCGCTCGGCTTCGGCGATGGCTTCGCGCATCCATTTCTCGTCGATTCCTGCAGCGACGCTGCTTCCGTTGCCGGCGGCAAGCTTTTTGTCTGTGCGGGACGCGACGTGCTTCTTGCCGGAGCTTCCGGCCGATCGGCGCGGATTCATTCCTTGCCGCCGCGGTTTCGTTCGCTCACGAGGTTCTCGACCGTGCGCTGGAACTCGGCAATGTCGCGGAACGAGCGATAGACCGATGCGAAGCGCACATACGCAACCTCGTCGAGCGTCTTGAGCGTCTCCATCACCTGCTCGCCGACATCCTCGCTGCGGATCTCGCGCAGGCCCTTGTCCTGGATGGCCCGCTCGATGCGCGAGACGCCTTCATCGATCGCATCGGCCGGAACCGGCCGCTTTTCACACGCCTTGTGGAATCCGGCTTCGAGCTTGATGCGGTCCCACGGCTCGCGGCGTCCGTCTTTCTTGACGACCAGCGGCATCACCACGTCGATGCGTTCATAGGTCGTGAAACGCCGCTTGCAGGACAGACATTCGCGACGCCGGCGTATGACCTCACCGCCGTCGCCTTCGCGCGAATCGACGACCTTGTCGTCCGCATGCTGGCAGAAAGGACAACGCATCGCTCGTCCTCGTCCTGTGGACTGCCGCGGACGAAGCCGCCGGCAGCTCAGCTCGCGTAGTGGCGGCCCGGATAGATCGGGAACCGGCGGCAGAGCGCTTCGACGTCGCGTGCGACAGCGGCCAGCGAAGCCGCATCGTCGGGCGATGCCAGGCCGCGCGCGATGAAAGCGGCGATCTCGCGCATCTCGGTCTGCCCCATTCCTCGCGTCGTCACCGCCGGCGTCCCGATGCGCACCCCGGACGTCACGAACGGCGAGCGCGGATCGAACGGAACGGTGTTGCGATTGGTCGTGATGCGCGCGAGGTCGAGACTTTCCTGCGCTTTCTTTCCGGTGATCTCCGTGTCGCGGAAATCGATGAGCATCAGGTGGTTGTCGGTGCCGCCCGAAACGAGGCGAAAGCCCGCTTCCATCAGCGCCTGCGCGAGCGCGGCGGCGTTCTCGATGATGTTTTCCTGGTATGTACGAAATTCCGGACGCAGCGCCTCGCGGAACGCGACCGCTTTTCCCGCGATCACGTGCATCAGTGGTCCGCCCTGGTTTCCCGGGAAGATCGACGAGTCGATCTTCTTCGCGTGCTCGGCCTTGCAGAGGATCATCCCTCCACGCGGCCCGCGCAGCGTCTTGTGCGTCGTCGTCGTGACGAAATCGCAGTGCGGGACCGGCGACGGATGCAGGCCGGCAACGACCAGCCCCGCCACATGCGCGATGTCGGCCATCAGCAGCGCGCCGACTTCGTCCGCAATGCTGCGGAACGCGGCGAAATCGAGAATCCGCGGATACGCGCTGTGCCCCGAGACGATCATCTTCGGGCGGTGCTGGCGCGCCAGCGCGCGCACTTCGTCGTAATCGATGCGATGGTCGCCCTCGCCCACACCATAAGGGACGACCTGGAAGAAACGGCCGGAGAAATTGACCGGGCTGCCGTGCGTGAGGTGCCCGCCGTGCGAAAGATTCATCGCAAGGATGGTGTCGCCCGGCGCGAGGTTCGCGAAGTACACGGCCATGTTCGCCTGCGATCCGGAATGGGGCTGCACGTTGACGTGCTCGGCTCCGAACAGTTCTTTGGCGCGCGAGATCGCGAGTTCCTCGGCAACGTCGACGAATTCGCAGCCGCCATAGTAGCGGCGCCCCGGATAACCCTCGGCGTATTTGTTCGTCAGCACCGAGCCGACCGCTTCGAGGACGGCTTCGCTGACCGCGTTTTCCGATGCGATCAGCTCGAGGTTGAGCTCCTGCCTGCGCCCTTCCGCGCAGATGGCAGCAAAAATCTCCGGGTCGCTTCGCTCCAGAACATTCACGGCGTTCTTCCTTGCGGTCATCCTCGCGGAGTGGTCTCGCGAGTCCCTTCGAGGCTGCGGATCTTGTCGAGTCGCCGCTCGTGGCGCCCGCCTTCGAACCGGCTGTTTACCCAAGTCCTCACAATGTCGCGAATCAGCCGGTCGCCGAGCAGCCCGCCGCCGAGAACCAGCACGTTCGCGTCGTTGTGCTGGCGCGACATCGCGGCAGTCGTCACGTCGTGTACGAGAGCAGCCCGCACGCCGTCGACCTTGTTGGCGGCAATCGACATGCCGATGCCGGTGCCGCACAGAAGCACGCCGCGGTCGGCCTCTCCAGCGGACACGCCGCGAGCAACGCGCTCGGCGTAATCGGGGTAATCGACGGATGCGGAATCGTTCGGGCCGAGGTCGACTGCCTCGATCCCGCAGGACCGCAGCTCGTCGAGCACCACGGCCTTGGCCGCGATTGCCGCGTGGTCGCTTGCGACCACGAACTTCTGCGCGGCGGCCTTGCCATCCCGAGTGACCGCGGTAGCGGTCTTGCTGTCTGGGGTGGCCGCCGCGGCGGTCATCTACTTTCGGTTGTCGATGAAATCGACGATGTCCTGGACGGTGCGGATCTTCTCGGCGTCCTCGTCGGAGATCTCCAGGCCGTATTCTTCTTCGAGCGCCATGATCAGCTGGACGATGTCCAGCGAGTCGGCCCCGAGATCCTCGAGGAACGACGAATCGGGCGTGACCTGGGAAGGATCGAGCGTGAGCTGGTCGCAGATGATCTCGACGACTCGTTCGGTTGCAGACATCGGAACATCTCCCATTCTACGTTGCGGAAGACCGGCCGAAGCCTCCCGAAAGGCGGGTTCATACAAAGGCCACTACCCGCTTGCAAGGCGCCCGCAGTGCAGAAATTCGCGGTATTCCGCGGGCAAATCTGCCGCAATACTCGCGGCGACGGAGTGGTCTAGGCTTCCGCGGTTTCGATGACGCGACGGCCGTCGTAGTTGCCGCACGCGCGGCATGCACGATGCGGAATCGTGCGCTCTCCGCAGTTCGCGCACGCGACCAGCTGGATCGGGGTCAGGAAGTCATGGGCGCGGCGCATGTTCTTCTTCGACTTGGATGTTCTTCTCTTCGGAACCGGCATCTTCGTACTCCTCGAACTTTCTTGCTCAGACTTTCGGTAACTCGATCGCTCGCAGGGGACGAACCCTGCCGGTTTCCGGGCACGTGCACTTCTCCCGGTTGAGATTGGCGCCACAACCCGCACACAGGCCCATGCATTCCTCGCTGCACAGCGGCAGCGATTCGAACGACAGCAGCGCCTGTTCGCGCACCAGCGGACTCAGATCGAGATCGTCACCGCTGTAGTGATCGACCCCTTCGTCGTCTTCCGCGTCGTCATCCCTGGCCACGCGGGGCAGGATGACGAACCGGAACTCGCGGTGCAGGGGCCGCTCGAACTCTTCGAGGCAGCGCGCGCAGGTCTCGCGAACCTCGCCGTCGATGCTGCCCTGGAAATGAACGTCGTGCCCGGTCCGGTAAATCTCCGCGACGACAGCCAGATCCCTGCAAAAATGCTGGTCGTCGGCCCCGGGACTCGCGTTCACCTGCGTGTTGAGCTCGTCAGCCGGTTCGAAAAACTCGAGCTGCCGGACCTCTTCCTTGAGGTCTGGGACCCTGATGATCACGACATGCCCCTTCCCAACCCGGCCGACCGGACCACCGCCTGTGCTCGCTGTGTCCGAGGCGCGAACAGGATCAGTTAGCGAAAGCAGCCCGCAGAGGCAACGCGACGACGGCGCGCGAGGAATGCGGGCGGTTCTTACGGCGGGACGCTCGAGCGGGACTCCTCAGCCGTCGCCGGGCTCGGCGTCCTCGCGGCCCGTTTTCGCAAGAGAATTCTCGAGGCGGCGCACGCGACGCAGAAGCTCCGGCAGGCGCAGCAGCGCGCTTGCCGTACGCCGCCACAGGGCGATTTCGACCGCCGGCATGCCCGCCACGGTGGTACCCGCCCGCACGTCCGAAATGATCCCGGCGCGCGCCGCGATGCGCACGTCGTCGCCCACGCGAAGATGCCCGGCAAAGCCCGCCTGGCCGCCGGCCATCACGCGTTCCCCGATGCGCGTGCTGCCGGCCATGCCGCATTGCCCGGCGAGCATGGTCCCTGCCCCGATGCGGCTGCCGTGGCCGACCATCACGAGGTTGTCGAGCTTGACGCCGCGTCCGAGGACAGTGTCGCCGACGGTCGCCCGGTCGACCGTCGTATTCGCGCCGAGCTCCACGTGGTCTTCTAGACGAACGCCGCCGATCTGCGGGATGGACTTCGGAACATCGCTTCCGGACGGGAGAAATCCGAACCCGTCGCCTCCGACGATCGCCCCGGGCTGCAACACGACATCGTCGCCGATGGTCACGCCTTCACGGACCACGCTCCCCGCATGAGCCGTGAAACGACGGCCGATTCGGACCGAAGCATAAACCACTACGTGAGGATGCAGCACGCTGTCGTCGCCGACCACGCTGTCGTCGCCGATGACCACGAAGGCTCCGATCGAAACCCGCTCGCCGAGCCTGGCGCTGGGTGCGATCACCGATGTCGGATGGATTCCCGGCAACGGTCGCCGGCGGCGATCGAACAGCGCGAGCGCATGCGCGAATGCGGAATACGGGTCGCGGGCACGCAGGGCCGCCCGTCCGCAGGCATCTTCTCCGATAGCCAGGATGACGGCCGATGCCTTGGTCGTACGCAGCAGAGGCCGATACCGGGGAGCGGCAACGAACGTCAGGTCCCCTTCGGCAGCGTCCTCGATCGGAGCGAGCGAACGGATGTCGATCGCCTCGTCGCCAGGGCGGCCATCGAGCTCGAGATCGAGTCGATGCGCGATCTCGTCGAGCCGCATGCGGGATTTTTGCCTTTCATCCGCTGCTCCGCAACTATCGCGGATTCCGCAGCGCCGGCTCAGCCGCCCATCCCGCAAAGGACACACGCGTGAACGTTCTCAAACTCGGCCTCCCCAAGGGCAGCCTCGAGCAGACCACGATCGATCTGATGAAGAAGTCCGGCTGGCGCGTGACCACCAGCTCGCGCAGCTACTTCCCGAACATCGACGATCCCGAGCTGGCGTGCTCACTGGTGCGCGCCCAGGAGATGGCCCGCTACGTCGAGCTCGGCTCGCTCGACTGCGGTGTGACCGGCAAGGACTGGATCGCCGAGAATTCTTCGGACGTCGAGGTCATCTGCGACCTCGTCTATTCGAAGGCCTCGTTCCGGCCGACGCGCTGGGTGCTCGCCGTGCCCGCCGAGTCTCCGATCCGGCGCGCCGAAGACCTCGCGGGCAAGCGGATCTCCACCGAGCTCGTCGGTTTTACCAGGCGCTATTTTGCCGAACGCAACGTTCCGGTCAGTGTCGAGTTTTCCTGGGGTGCAACCGAAGCCAAGGTCGCAGCCGGCCTTTGCGACGCAATCGTCGAGGTTACCGAAACCGGCAGCACGCTGCGCGCCAACGGCCTCGTCATCATCGCCGACCTGATGGAGTCGAACCCGCAGCTCATCGCGAACCGGGCCGCGCTCGCCGATCCGTTCAAGCGCGGCAAGATCGACCAGATCTCGATCCTGCTGCAGGGCGCGCTCAAGGCGGAAGCCCAGGTCGGGCTGAAAATGAACGTTCCTCGTGAGCGCGTCGGCGAGGTGATTGCGTTGCTGCCGTCGATTACGGGGCCGACGGTCGCCAATCTCTACGAGAAAGACTGGCTGTCGATCGAAGTCGTAATCGCCGAGAAGGTCGTGCGCGACCTGATCCCCCGGCTCGTCTCTGCAGGAGCCGAGGGAATCATCGAGTATCCGCTCAACAAGGTGCTCTGAGCCAAGCCGAAGATGCTCGGCCCGAAGCCGAAGATGCTCGGCCCTGGGCCGACCTCGCGATCGACGGTCAGTTGGTCGATCGCACCGCGCGCACGAACTTCGAAGTCGTCTTCAGGTCCGAAGCCGGAGCACCGGTGTTGAACGTAATGACGTACGCACCGGTGGTCGGTGACGTTACCGACGAGTTCGACCAGTAAAAGCCCGAGCGGTTGGGCAGGAAGAGTGCGTCCTGAACGCACGGCGCCGCTCCGCATCCCGGCGACAGGATCGTGATCGTCTTGAGCTCGTCGATGGTCGGAACACGCCAGTCGCAATGACTGGCGTAGCAGCCCGAGGTCGAGAACGATGGCGAGCCGGTGGTAACGCCGTTGAGCTTGAGCAGGAAGTCCGTGTAGAGCGTTCCGGACATCACGCTGCCGCTGGCGGCCCATGTGTACGTATTGTCGACGTCGTGCGGGTCGGCGAGGTTCGCCGTAGCGTCGGAGTTCCCCTTCTTTTCCCACTCGAGCTCGGTCTGGTGATCGAGGATCGTGGTGCCCGTATCCTCGAATCGGGTCGCATGGCAGCCGGTCGTCACGAACGTGCAGCCCGGGCCGCATGCCAGCGTGCCGTTGAAGAATCCTTCGGACGCGCACGTCGCGCCGCCGAGATTTCCGATATCGCAGTCCTCGCCGGCGTCGATCGCGCCATCACCGCATTCGCCGGTAGGTCCCAGCGTGGTGGTGGTCGTCGTGGTGGTCGTCGTCGAACCGGAAAGAATGAATGCGACGGTGGCCTCGTAGTCGTCGCTGAGGGTGATGATCTGATTCACATCCCCCTCGCTGTTACACACACCCGCCGGATCCTCGAGATTGGCGAACTTGCTCAGTATCTTCTCTGAACACTTCGTAAAGTCCGGCGGCAGGTTTTTCAGAATACTGGTCGCATCCGCCTTGAGACGGCACGAAGCATACGAAGCAACCGCCTTGAGCTGGCCGGATTCGCATTTCGCATCGGGGGGGACCGCAGCGGCGGCGTCGATGGCGGCAAGACCGAACACGGAAATCGCGATAATTCTCGATGAAAGCTTCATTCTGGTTCTCCGTTGGCTGAGGCCCGAGTTCGGTCGGGAAGGCCATGCAGAAGCCTAGGCCCCGAACGGTCTACTGACAAGACCGGTTTTTCGGTACATCAAAGGATCGACAAAGGATCGACTCGACTTTGCCGCTGAGAGCGTCCCCTTTGACCGCATAAGACCGCCTGTCGCTGCCGGCGCTGGCGATGCGTTCAGGCTGCATGACGCTGGCGGAAACTGTCCCATGTGCGGGAGAGGCCACTGTCGAAATCGACCAGCACGCGGTACCCGAGACGGTCGATTGCCGGTCCGATATCGGCCAGGCTCTTTTTGACATCGCCGGCGCGGGACTCGAGGTGGCGGCGCTCGAGCGGCCGTCCGAGCGCGCGCTCGAGCGCTTCGACGATCTCGATCAGGGTGTAACTTCCACCACAGGCGATGTTGAAGACCTCGCCCGCCACTCCATCCACGGTTGCGGCCAGCAGGTTCGCCGAGACGACGTTGTCCACGTAGGTGAAATCGCGCGACTGGAGCCCGTCGCCGTGAATCTCGAGCGCTTCGCCGCGCATCGCCCAGCGCATGAATTTCGGGATCACCGCGGCATATGCAGAATCCGGCCGCTGGTTCTCGCCGAACACGTTGAAATAACGCAGCGCCACCGTCTCCAGCCCGTACACCCGCCAGAACACACGCGTATAGCTTTCGGCCGCCTGCTTGGTGACGGCGTACGGCGAGACGGGATCGGTCGCCATGCCCACGCGCTTCGGAATCTCCGTGTTGGCTCCGTAGACCGACGATGACGAAGAAAAGACCACCCGCTGCACGCCGGCGTCGCGCGCGGCCACGAGGACGTTGAGCGTGCCGTTGATGTTGACGTCGTTGCTGGTCTTCGGGTCTTCGACCGAGCGCGGCACCGAGCCGAGCGCACCGAGATGCAGCACGTACGTCACACCCCTGGTCGCACCGGCGACCGCGTCGCCGTCGCGCAGGTCGCCGCGCACGATCTCGATGCGGCCGGCATGCGGAGCCAGGTTGCTCTCGAGACCGGTCGCAAAATTGTCGAACACGCGCACCGCTTCGCCGCGGCGGACGAGCTCGGCGACGATGTGCGAGCCGATGAAACCGGCGCCGCCGGTGACCAGCCAGGTCGCGCTCAGGAGCGTGTCCTCGGCGTCCGGTCGCCCGCGAGCCTTACCCAGTGCGCTTCGGACGGAGGAACCCGCTCGGTCGCCGGCATGCGATCGAGCACGTTGAACTTGAAGATGAACCAGAATGCGGCGACGCCGTCGCGCCACGTGATCTTCTTGCCGGCGTCGTAGTCGCGGCCCCAGTACGAGATCGGAACTTCGAAGATCCTGCATCGCATCTGCGCAACACGCGCCGTGACCTCGGGCTCGAAGCCGAAGCGATCGGTGGTCAGGCGCATGCGCTGGACGACCTCGCGGCGAAAAACCTTGTAGCCGGTTTCCATGTCCGTGAGGTTCAGGTTGGTCATCACGTTGGACAGCAGCGTCAGGAACTGGTTGCCGAGCTGGTGCCAGAAGAACAGCACGCGGTGCGGGCCGCCGAGAAAGCGCGAGCCGTAGACGACGTCGGCCACGCCTTGGAGAATCGGCTCGAGCAGGACCGGGTACTCCATGGGGTCGTATTCCATGTCGGCGTCCTGCACGACGACGACGTCGCCGGTCGCAGCCGCGAGCGCCGTCCGGATCGCCGCACCCTTTCCGCGGTTGATCTCGTGGAAATAGACCTTGAGCGACGGGTCGTCGGCCGCGATCTTCTTCAGCAGGTCGCGCGTGCCATCCTTCGAGCAGTCGTCAACGAGGATGATCTCGCTTTTGACGGGAACGGCGCGAACTCGCGCGATCACGTTCTCCACGGTGTGGAGCTCGTTGTAGCAGGGTATCAGCACCGATACGGTGAACTCGTTGTCGCTTGCCATTGAAACCTTCGCTCCGCTCATGCCTTGTCCAGTTGCCTTTCAAACACCTTTTGCCCGCCGCAGGCCGGCGGCAGCCGCCCTGCACCGCCGCCCGTGTCACCCCACCTGTTGGCGAATCGAACGAGACCGATCAGGAAGCCCGCTGCCCAGCTCTGGTGAATCAGCACGAGCGCGAGCCACAGTCGCGCTCTCGCCGCAGCGCCCCGCGCGCCCGAAACGGCAACGACGCCGATCAAACCGGCGTACAATGCCACGGCTGCAAGACCGATCCAGAGCGCAGGCCGCCAGACGACGATTCCGCCGAGAACGAGCACAACGACGCCGGCCTGGAACAGCGGCGGAACGAAATGCCGGATGCTCATCTGGCGCGGATGCTTCTGCAGCACGCGCACTTTCCAGACCCCGTACTGCCGAAACTGGCTCGCGAGCGCCTTCCACGATTCGCGGTTCTGGTAGATCGAGCGCATCACCGGAGAGACCACGATCCGGCCTCCGGCCTTGCGGATGCGGTAGCTCAGCTCGTCGTCCTGATTGCGGACGAATTCCTCGTCGAACAGGCCCACTTCCTCGAATACGCGCCGCGGCCACATCCCCATGTAGACCGTGTCGCATTCGACCTCGCCGGTGGCGAAATGAAACGTCGCGCCGATGCCGAATCGCGACGCCATCGCCGCCGCGATCGCATCGCCGACGGGGCTGCCGCCGCGGCAGATCATCGGACCGCCGACGTTGCTCGCTCCGGTGCGCGCGAGCAGCTCGATGCCGCGCCGAAGGTAGTCGGGCTCGATCATCGTGTGCGCATCGATGCGTGCGATCACGTCGCCACGTGCCGCCGCAATCGCCAGGTTGAGGCCGGTCGGCACGATCAGGCCGGGGTTTGCGAGGACCCGCACCCGCGGGTCGCGTTTCGCGAGGTCGGCCAGCATCTGCGGCGACGAGTCCGTCGACATTCCGTCGGTGACGATGACCTCCATGCGGTCGGCCGGGTAATCCTGCGCCAGCACGCTTCCGAGACAGCGTGCGATCCACGCCTCTTCGTTGCGCATCGGAATGATCACGCTGACGAACGGAAGCACGGAGGAGGACGAACCTGTGCCGGCACCCGTCATGCGTGCACCCCGGCGACGGCCTGCTCGTAGACTCGCGTCGTCGCCCGCACCATGGCGTCGATCGAAAAACGCTCCGCCGTGCTCTTGCGAGCGCTGGCCCCGAGCTCACGCGCCACGTCCGGCGCACCCGCCAGCTCGAGCGATGCGCTCGCAACGGCAGCAGCATCGCCGGGCTCGACGAGAATGCCCGAGCGGCGATCGTCGATGACTTCGGGCGTGCCGCCGACGCGCGTCGCGATCACGGCGAGGCCTGCCGCCATGGCTTCGAGCACGACGTTCGGCGTGCCCTCCCAGTCGGACGTCAGCCAGAACTGGTCGAGGCCGGCAAAGAGCTGCGGAATGTCGCTGCGCGTTCCGGGCAGTGAGACCGCATGATCGAGGCTGCGCCGCGCAATCTCGGCCTTCCAGTGATCACGCAGCGAGCCGTCTCCGACGATTTCGAAGCGGGCGTCGGGGCGGCGGGCCAGAACCATTTCCGCGGCGTCGAGGAACATCCCGAGGTTCTTCTGGCGCTCGAGGCGGCCGACCGTGCCGATGCGCAGCCCTTCGTGCGCCCGCCTCTCGACGAAGAACCGGGCCGTATCGACGCCGTTCAGCACCACTGCCGTGCGCTCGGCCGGTGCGCCGTAGTAGCTCGCCGCGTAGCGTGCCATCTCGCGCGAGTTGCACAGCACGCGCGACGACGCGCGAAAGGCGGCGCGCAGCACCGCGCGCCGGACCGGGTTCGGCTCCGGCTTGCAGTTGCGTGCCGACGTCACGAGGCGCACTCCGGCAAGGCCGCGGGTTGCGAGATAGGAATATCCGCTCGCAAGGAAGAGGAACGCGTGGACGACCTCGATGCGGTCCGCAGCAAGCGCGCGCCTGAGCGCGAGCACGCGTCCGACGTCGAAGCTGCCGCGCGACGCGAACACACGCACCCGGATTCCCGCCTCGCGCAGACGGCTTGCGTACGGCTCGTCGCTTTCGGACAGGCAGTACACGACCGGATCGGCGAGCTTCGATTGCGAAAGCCCGCGCGCAAGCTCGAACAGCTGTCCTTCGGCGCCGCCATATGTGAGTTGTCCGATCACCAGTTCGATCCGCCTGCGCACGTTGCTGCGCTCGCCGGCCGGCTCGCGGCCCGCGCCGAGATCGAGCCCGCCGGTGCCGATCCGCGTTCCGTTGATACGGTCCGTCGCTGTGTCGGCCGGCGGCATCGTTCCTCAGACCCGCAGGATGTGGTCTCCGTCGATGCCCTTGAATGCGTTGCGCGTGTCGATCAGCAGCTTGGACGCCGACGCGATGGCCGGACGGTCGAATGCCGTGTGATCGGTCAGCAGCAGCACGGCATCGGCTGCGGCCAGCGCCGCGGCCGCAGGCTCGACGCTCTTCAACTTGTTGCCGCGCAGCTCGATCTCCGGGACGAACGGATCCGAATACGTGATCTTTGCGCCTTTGGCGGCGAGCAGCGTCATCACATCGAGCGCCGGCGACTCGCGCACGTCGTCGACGTCGCGCTTGTACGCCACGCCGAGCGCCAGAATGCTCGACCCCTTGAGCGACTTGCGACGGTCGTTGAGCGCATCGCTGACCTTCTGCGCCACGAACTCCGGCTTCTGCGCATTGATCTGGCCGGCGAGCTCGATGAAGCGCGGCTCGAATCCCTCCGCCCTCGCCTTCCATGTCAGATAGAGCGGATCGACCGGGATGCAGTGCCCTCCGAGCCCGGGGCCCGGATAGAACGGCATGAATCCGAACGGCTTGGTCGCAGCGGCGTCGATCACTTCCCACACGTCGATTCCGAGATGGGCGCACATCATCGCCATCTCGTTGGCGAGCGCGATGTTGACGCTGCGGAACGTGTTCTCGAGCAGCTTGACCATCTCGGCGACGCGCGGCGAGCTGACCATGACGACCTGGTCGATGCAGCGCCCGTAGAGCGCACGCGCCGCGCGGCTCGCGAGAGGCGTGCAGCCGCCGACGACCTTCGGAATCCGCCGCGTGTCGAACAGCTTGTTGCCCGGATCGGTGCGCTCGGGCGAGAACGCGACTTCGACGTCGCGTCCGGGCTCGAGCCCGACGGAACGCAGCCGCGGCAGCACGATCTCGTCGGTCGTGCCCGGATACGTCGTGCTTTCGAGGATCAGCAGCTGGCCGGGCCGCATGTGCGGAAGCAGGCTGTCGATCGCGCTGATCACGAACGACAGGTCGGGCTCGCGCGTCTTGCGCAGCGGCGTCGGCACGCAGATGTTGATCGTGTCGAGCCCCGAGACCGCCGCAAAGTCGGTGGTCGCGTCGAGAAGCCCCTTGTTGACGAGCGCGTCGACGCGCTCGCTCGGAACGTCGAGGATGTACGAACGTCCGGCGTTGATCGCGTCGACCTTCTTCTTCGACACGTCGATGCCGGTGACGTGCAGGCCCGAATGCGCGAGCTCGACAGCCAGCGGCAGGCCCACGTAGCCGAGCCCGACCACGGCCGCGCGCGCCGTTCCGTCCTGGATCTTCTTTTCAAGCTCATTCGTCATCGATCACTCCGTCCTGTCGGTCGATTCGTCGCCTTCGTTTCCAGCGCCGCCCGGCGCCGGCGCGGTGCGTACGGCTTCGACGTCGCCGGCACGCAACGCGCGCCGCGGCTCGAAATCGTAGAGTACGCTGTAGGACCCCACGCGCTGCTCCGCGTACCGCACACCTTTCGTCTTCAGCAGGTCGAGCATCGCCAGGTGCTGGCGTTTGGCCGTCTGGTCGTCGCGGAACACGTAACAGATCGAGTCGGTTGCCTCGATCCGGTCGTCGTAGGCCGGATACCGGTCTTTCTGCAGCGGCGAAATCACGACCCTTTCCCCGCCCGCAAAGACGACGTGGTAAAGCGGTGACGCGCTATAACAGGCACGGATGCCGCGGTCATCCAGCCATCGCACGAGCACCTCGCCTCGGTCGTCGTCGGCAGCCGGCGGCATCATGGCCGCATCGACCCAGCCCGTGAGATGAAACAGCAGTACCGCGGCAAGGCCGGCCGTCATCCAGGCCCTGCGGACGCCGGTCAGGCGCGTGACCAGCGCGGCAGCGAGGATCGCGGCCAGCGGGTAAGCCGGGAGCATGTACCTGGGACTCACGTAGCCGACGACGAACGTGATGACGAGGAACAGCGCAAGCAGCGGATCCGAGCCGATCGCCGACCAGCCGCCCGGCCCGCGGCGCGGGCGCGCAGCGACCAGTGCGATGGCAAAGACCACGAGCGGCAGCACGAATAGCCGCCTGCGAAGCGGCGCCAGCGGCCCGCCTGCCCGTGCCTCCTCGCTCATGCCGAGCCGCTCCACGTCGGCGCCCGGCGGCACCCCGAACACGATGCCGAGCTTGTCGAGCCCGTCGCCGAGCGCTGCGATGCGCTTTTCGAACCCCCTCCTCGCCCACGCATCGTCGCGTTCGCTCGCCTCGACGCGATTCATCACCAGCGCCTTGCGAGCGAGCGATCGCACCGTCGCGAGCGGATGCACGACGTTGTAGCCGATGAGAAGGCACGAACCGAGAACGAGACCGATGGCGGCCTCTTTCCAGCCGCGGCGATCCTCCCGATCCAGCAGCAGGAGAAAAGCCATCGCCGCGAGATAGGCACCGACGAGCTGGTTGACCCACAGCGCGACTCCCGCAGCGAGCCCGAGCGCAAACGCGGTTGCCGGATCGCGCCGGCGATAGAGATAGAACGACCAGAACAGCAGCATCACGACGAACAGCAGGAAGACGTGCTCGACGAAGCCGCCTCGCGCCTTGAGGTTCCACTGCAGGAAGTACATCGGCGCAACCGCGACGAGCGCGGTTGCCCAGCGCGCCACGGCCACCGAATGAAAGCGGTACGCGAAGCGGTAGACGACGACTCCGAGCGCGATCGAGAACACCAGCGGCACCGCACGAAGCGATGTCAGGCCTACGCCGAAGAGCGCGAAGAACAGCGCCGCCACGTAGGCTTCGAGCGCGCCGAGATATGACTGGCCGTAGAAGAACACCGGCAGCGCATGCTGCTCGAGGATGTGCTTGCCCATCAGCCCGACGATTCCCTCGTCGGCGAGGTAGACGTCGACGTCGCCGCCGCTGACGAGCCGGTAGTGCGTCAGCATCCAGATCCGCCACGCGAGGCCGAGGGCCACGAGGCTGTAGAACAACGTTCGATTCACGGCTTGTCTTTTACTGGAGGTAGCCGAGCGACCTCAGCTGGTCCCTTGCCTTCGCGTCGAGCACGACCGGCTGGATGCCTTCCTTGCGCGCGCGCTGGTCGAAATGGTGCCAGTGCTGATCGAGCCAGTCGCGAAGCCCCGTCATCAGTGATTCGGCGGGCGCGGAGCCGGGCGCGAGCGATGCGTGCTCACCGGGATCGGCCGCGAGGTCATAGGTTTCGACGGACCGGCGCTGGAACTGATGGATGATCTTCTTGCGCTCGTCGATGCGCGCGACCTGCACGTTGCGCGTGCCGGTGCGGTAGAGCTCGGCCTCGACTGCACCCTCGGGCGGCAGCTTCGCACCGGTGTACAGCCCCGAGAAGTTGCGTCCTTCGGCGCCCGCCGGCTGCGCGAGGCCCGCAAGACCGAGAAGCGTCGGCGCCACGTCGACGATGCTGACTTCGCCCGCGACTTCGGCGGCCGACGGACGCAGCCCCGGAACCTCGAGCACGAACGGAGTGTGCAGCACCTCTTCGTAAAGCGTGCGGTGGTGGCCCTTGTTGCCGTGCTCGAAGAACTCGTCTCCGTGATCGGCGACCACGGCGATGATCGTGCGGCCGCTAAGGCCAAGACGCTCGATCGTCTTGCGAAGCCGCGCGATGTGGTCGTCGACCAGGCGGATCTCGCCGTCGTACAGCGCGATCAGGTGCTGCAGGTCGCGCGGGTTCATCGACTTGTCGATGGCGGGATCGAAGTAGAAGTTGTTGCCGGTGACGGTGCCCTTGTAGTCCGGGTCGAACATCGTGTCGTACGGCGCGCCCGGCGCATAGTCGTAGTGCACGTCCCAGAAATGCAGGAACAGGAAGAACGGCCTGTCGTGCGAGCGCGCGAGGAACGCGTCGGCCGCATCGATGAGCGCCGGCGCCGTGACGCTGCGGTACGACTCCTCGTTGGTGTCGAAATGGATCGTGCGGTCGTCGTAGTCGTCGAAGCCGCGCGCGAATCCGTAGCGCGAGCTCAGGTAAGGAGCCGATACGATTGCATGGGTTTCGTAGCCGCCGCTGCGAAACGCGTCGGCGACGGTCTCGACGCTCTCCGGAAGACTGCGGTCGTCGGAGACGACGCCGTGGCCGAGAAGCGAGCGGGCCGTCAGCAGCGACATGTGCGCCGGCAGCGTCCACGACGTGGTGCTTGTGCTGTGGCGGAACACGACTCCGGCGCGACCGATCGCATCGATGGCCGGCGACGTTTCGCGGCCGTAGCCGTAGATGCCGAGATGGTCGGCTCGCAGGCTGTCGATCGAAATCAGCACGACGTTGTCGCCGGCTGCCGGGGAAGCAGCCGGCGGCTCGGGCGGCTGCACCGGAGGCCGGGCATTGGCGTCCCGCGATGCAAGGCCCGCCGCAAACAGCGCGAGCACGACGGCCGCGGCCGCGGTGGCCTCGATGGTTACGCTGCGCGCCAGCACGGCACGCGCGGCGACGCCGGCCATGAGCAGCACGGCAATCGCGAATCCGGCTCCGCCCTGGACCACGTCGCGGAACACGGCGCGCAGCAGATTGAACGCGGTCGCCGACTCCGGCGTCTGGAAGGCCGCAGCCCAGACCGCAATGTGAACGAACAGGCACGTGACCACAATCAGCCCGAGAGCCCTTCGCAACCGGTCACTGTGGCACGCTTCGGCCGGGCGGCCGACCGACGCCAGCGTGAGCAGCGGAGCGAGCACGAGCGCCACCAGCGTCGCGACCGCAATGTTGATCGCGACCAGCTCCGGCGCGAGCGCGAGCTTGGACGCGAAGCCCTGCGGTACGAAGCTCTGCAGCAGCAGCGGAATCGGAAGATGGTCGGCGCAAAGGAAATAGATCTTCGCGAACGCGTCGTATGCGTGCGTCGGAAAGAAGCGGTACGGCGCCAGCAGCAGGTCGCGGTTCAGCCACGCAACCAGCAGCGTCTCGATGACGGCCTGCATCGTGCCGAGAACGATCCCGGCAACGGCCAGATCGATGAAGCGACGTTTCACCGTGACAGATCCGGGCGCACGGGGGAAAGGTCGCCGGCGAAGCCGATTCGTTCGCGAACCACGTAATGAGGGCGGTGCTTCACTTCCTCGAAGATTCGTCCGACGTACTCACCGATCACGCCGAGCGAGAGCAGCTGCACGCCGCCGAGGAACAGCACGATCACGACCGTGGAAGTCCAGCCGGCGATCGGCGTGCCTCCGAAGAGCCGCGCGAGCAGCAGATAACCCATGTAGCCGAGCGCAATGGCGGAGACGAGAAGGCCGACGTTGCTGACGAGGCGCAGCGGCACGTACGAATACGAAACCAGCCCGTCGAACGCGAGCTTCATGAGCTTGGCCAGGTTGTACTTGGACTCGCCGGCAAAGCGGGCTTCGCGGTTGTACTCGTATCCGATCTGCCGGAATCCGGCCCACGTGCGCAGGCCGCGCACGAAACGGTTGCGCTCCGGCATCGACTTGAGAATGTCGATCACCCGCCGGTCGATCAGCGAGAAGTCGCCCGAGTCGAGCGGGATGTCGAGATACGACACGTGCCGCAGCAGCCAGTAGAAGGCCTTGTACGCGCCGCGCTTGAAGAAGCCTTCCTTGCGCTTCTGGCGGATCGCGTAGACGACGTCGTAGCCTTCGCGCCAGCGCGCGATCATGTCCTTGAGCACTTCGGGTGGATCCTGCAGGTCGCCATCCATCGCGATCACCGCCTGGCCGCGCGCGTGATCGAGGCCGCACGTGATCGCCGTCTGGTGCCCGAAGTTGCGTGAGAAATGGATCGACCGGAAGCGCGGATCGCGCTTGTGAAACTCGCGGAGCATGCGCTCCGAGCCGTCGCGGCTGCCGTCGTTGACGAAAATGACTTCGTACTCTTCCCCGAGCGCGCCGAGCGACGTCGACAGACGCTCGAACAGGCGGTCGAGCGTCTCTTCCTCGTTGAAAATCGGAATGACGACCGACAGCATCGGCGTCACGTCAGTTTCGCTCACACCTGTTCTCCCCACTGGTTTCGGTCGCTCCCGCTCCACCTGGTTCCGGTCGCTCCCGCTCCACCTGGTTCCGGTCGCTCCCGCGTCACCTGGTTTCGGTCGCTCCCGCGTCACCGGTCATCGCGGCCCGACCGGCTCCCGCAAGCCTTCGTAGACCGCCTCAATCTGCGGCAGCACGCTGTCCCACGTCAGCCGCTCGAGAAACGTGCGCCGCGCCGCATCCCCGAGGGCCCGCCGCTCCCCGGGGTCGCGACGGCAGCGATCGAACGCGCGGGCCATGGCGGCTGCGTCGTCGTCTGCGACGACGATACCGTCGACCCCGCTGCGAAGGATCTTCGAGCCGCAGCCGGCGGAGACAGTCGCCCTGGCCGCGCTCATGTAGTTCAGAAGCTTGACAGGATAGCCGGAACCGAGTCGCCGCGGTAGCGTCAGAATGTCGCTCGCGGCCATGGCTCGACGCGTCTCGTCGTGACTGCGAATGACGTGGATCTTGAGGACATCCCCGAGCGCAGATGCTTCGGCGATGGCGGCGAACGATCGGGGGACCGAATGCGTCGCGATGAGCAGCCGGACGGGCTGCTGTGCCGGCTCGCGAGCGGATTGCCGGCCCGGCATCCCGCTGGCAAACAGCCGCATCGCTTCGAGCAGCAGCGGAAGGTTCTGGTACGCGTCCAGATTTCCGCAGTAACCGACCACGAAATCGTCTTCGGCAAGCCCGAACGCGGCCCTGTCCACCGCGCTCGCCTGATCGCCTCCGTCGTCGTGTACGGCCGGCGGTATGACGGAAATCGAGCGAGCCGGTGTCCCGCATTTCACGAGTTGCGCGGCCGACCACTCGCAGAGCGCAATCGTGCGGTCCGCGCTGCGCGGAATCGTTCGGTCGAGGAGTCTGCCGAGGGCCGACGCGAGCCGTCGCGGGATGCCGCCGTGGAAGTACGTTTCGAGCTCATCGCCCATCAGGTTGTGGCTGTGGTAGACGACCGGAACTCCGGTGACGGCTCGCGCCACGAGGCCTGCGACAGCGGCTTCGTAGTTGTGAGCGTGGATCACGTCGATGCCGTGCCTGCGGACGACGCCGATGAGCCTTGCGGCCAGCAGCCCGTCGAGAAGCGGCTTGGCGAGGTTCGGCCCGGACCGGCGCGAGTCGTCGCCCGGTACGCGCGGCGTGCGATGATGGCTGTAGCCCCGCCCGGTCGTATCGTCGCCCTGCCCATAGGTCAGCAGGTGCACGCGATGACCGGCGGCCGCGAGCCGTTCGGCCATCTGGCCGACGAAGACCTGCGAGCCCTGCGGAGACGGAAACGGACAGGCCGCGACCAGCGCGATGTTGCGTTTCAAGACAGGTATCCGAGCGCACGAAGCCGCTCGCGGACCTCATGCTCTTGTTCGTCGTCGTATTCGAACAGGCCCGGAAGTCCTGGCATTGCATCGCTTACGACCGGCTCGAGCGCCTTCGTCGAAACGAGCGACCGACCTTGCATCTCGGCCGACGGCTCGACGCCGGCCAGCGCACAGACGGTCACGCCGAGGTCGGCCAGCGTGCACTCAGCCGCGACAGCTGCGGCGTGCGGACTATCGGCCGCCGGCGTGCCCGGCCCGGCCAGCACGGCCATTCCGTATGGGCTGTGCACGCCGCTCGTCGACGTGCCTTTGGCCCCGCTGGCCTCGCTGCCTCGCATCCGGCGCAGCCATTCGCGCTCGATCCCTCCGCGGCTCGGCCCGGCCGCGTACGCGTAGCTGCCGGGGCGCCGGAGCTCGAGCACGAGGTCCGGGTAGCGGCTCGCGAACGGCCCGTCGAACAGCTCTTCGCGGCGGCGAACCTTGACGGTGACCGGGCCGCCGTCGATCGGATCGCGTGCATCCAGAAGCTCCCTGGTCACGCGCTCGAGGATGCGCTCCGCATCGCTCGGAGCCACGATTCCGCCCGGCTCGCGACCCTCGAGGTTGAGGCGAAGCGACGGGAAGTACGGCAGCTCGTCGCTGTACACCTCGGTCTTCGACCAGTCGACGTTCGCGAAGCGCGCGCGCGATTCGATGCGGTCGGCGATGGTCCCGGCCGCAGCGAAAGCCCGCGCGTGAAGCGACCGCGGAATCACCGCAAGCGCGGTGCGCTTTACGCGCGCCGCCAGCGACTCGCCGCCGCCGTCACGAAAGGCGAGCAGACCGCAATCTGCGAGCCAGCGATTCCAGAACACGATGCGGTCCGATGCCCCCGCGCTGCCGTGGTCGCTCAGCACCAGCACGTTCGCATCCGGACCCGCCGCGCGCACGAGCTCGCCGAGAGCATCGTCGAGCGCGGCGTAGACGTCGCCGATCGCTTCGCGAGGTCCGGCCGCATGGCGCGGGGAGGCGGCATCATCGAAATGCCAGAAGTGGTGCGAGACCGTATCCGATTCCATGTAGTGCACGACGAACACGTCGAGCGCGCTGGCTGCGAGCAGCTCGAGCGCAATGCGCGTGCGCAGACGAATGTCGCCGAGCAGCCGCTGATGCGTGTCGCGGTGCCAGTCGCCGTCGATCCGGCCTTGCGGAATTCCTTCAATGCCAAGCCGGCCATGTCGCGCGCGGATCTCGTCGGCAAGAGCCGGCGGATGCGTGGCGCGACGCGTGCGGCTCGATCCGAGCGGCGTGTCGAAGCCGCAGATCTCGAATACCGCCTGCCCTTCCGGCGGAAACGTCGCCGGCACGCCGTACATGCCCACTCGTCGCCCGGCCGCAGCCATGCGCGCAAGCACCGTCGGCATGCGCCGGTCCGACGCATTCGCAAAACGGAAACCGTACGTGCCGTCGCGCGGTATCGTGAAATCGGTGACGCCGTGCCGATCGGGCATCGCGCCGGTAAGAAAGCTCGTCCAGGCCGGAAACGTGACCGCAGGAATCGTCGACGAGACGCGCCACGTGCGCCCGCGTGCGATCAGCGAGTCGAGCACGGGCATGCGGCCGTCGGCACGAAAACGGTTCGCCAGCTCCAGCGATGCCCCGTCCCAGCCGACGACCAGCAGCATGCCGCTCAGCCCGCCCGGCGGTGTCCGGCGCCGGGAAAACCGCGACGTCCACGGTTTTCCGTTCGGGTGTCAGCCTTGTCGACAGCGGAAGTCAGCATCAGTTGGCGTAGCCGAGCGCGTGGAGCTTTTCCTGCGTGGCGGAATCGATGGAGCCGCTCGTACCCGAAACCGCCCGTGAGCCGGCCAGCGACTTCATCGCTTCGAGATCCGTCTTCAGCTTCTCGACGACCTCGGTGTTGGCCGCCGCCACGTTCTTCGTTTCTTTCGGATCGGACGTCATGTCGTAGAGCTCGACCGGCGCAAGGCCGCGCGGGTTGCCGGCGTTGGCGAGGATCAGCTTCCAGCGATCGGTGCGGATCGAGTGCAGCACATTGCCCTCGTGGTCTTCCTCCTGGAAGAACGCGGCCGGCGTCGGCGCATTCGAGAACAGGTCGCGGCCCTGCCACTGCGCGGGCGCCGTCACGCCCGCACCGGCCACGAGCGTCGGTGCGATGTCGAGCAGCTGGACCGGCGCCTTCACGCGCGTGCCGCCTTTCGCGTTCTTCGGCAGCTTGATGATGACCGGCACGCGCGACTCTTCGTCGTACAGCGTGGTGCCGTGCCACCAGCCCTTGTGCTCGTAGAATTCCTCGCCGTGGTCGGCGACCAGCGCGATCACCGTGTCGTCGTAGTGCCCGGAAGCCTTGAGCGCTTCCCACAGGTTGCCGAGGAAGCGGTCCAGATACTCGACGTTGCTCGAATAGAGGCTCTGCAGCCGGTCGCGCTGCGACGGATCGGGATCCGGCGTGTCGACGCGGGCGACGGCGACGCCGTTGTAGGGCATCTCGAAATACGGATCGTGCGGATCCATGTAGTGGATCAGCGCGAAGAACGGCCCCGATGCATTCTTGTCGAGCCACGGAAGCGCAGCGCCGTTGACCGTCTGCGCGTCCTGGTAGTAGTGCTGCACCCACTTGCCTTTGGACAGGAAACGCTCGCGCACGAGCCGCATGAGGCTGTAGAACGCCAGCTTGGAGCCGGAGTCGGTCGCGCCGAAGAAGAAGTCGGGCGTCAGGTAGTAGTACTCCTGGAAGCCCTGCTCGAAGTGGAACGACGGCGCGACGTTGATGTTGGTCACGTAGCCTACCGTGCGGTAGCCGGCGTCCTTCATCGTCTCGGCAATGGTCGTGACGCCGTCGGGCAGGAAGTCGGTCTTGTACATGACCTTGTGCGACGACGGATAAAGCGACGTAAGGATCGTCGCGACCGACGGCCGCGTCCACGTCGAGTTCGAAAATGCGTTCTCGAACAGCACGCCGTCCTTGGCCAGACGGTCGGCTCCGGGAGTCTTGCTGGTCGTCGATCCGTACACGCCCAGATGATCGGCGCGCAGTGTATCGGCAATGATCAGGATGACACTCGGTCCCTGCGCGGTACCGGGAGCGGTCGGCGGCGGCTTCGGCCGCATCATCATGTCGAGGCTCGCCGTCGCCGCAGCTCCGCCGGCGACGAGAAGGATCGAGAACATGAGAGCCGCAAGGATCCCGTTGCCGCCCTCACGCGACACCGCGAGCAGGAGCCGCCGCACGACGAGCAGGAGAACGACGGCACCGACGATCAGGCCGACGTGCACGAGCAGGCCCTTCTGCGACGCGATCGGAAGGCTCTCGGCGAAGACGTCGCGCACGATGCGGAAGCGCGCAATGACGAGCCCGAACAGCGCCGCGACGAGCCCGCACGACAGCGCTGCGGCCCGGCGCGGATCGCGCGCGAGGAACGGCAGCACCGCCGTCGCGACGCCGATTCCGGCGCCGACGCAGGCGCCGAGAAGCCCGTACGACAGCGCCCCGAAGCGGAACACACCGTACTCGTCGCCGCCTCCCGTCCAGCCGATCACGGCCGCTTCGAGAAGCCCGATCAGGCTTCCGCCGGCAAAGCCGCCGATCACGGCGGAAAGAATCTTGCGTAGCGCGCGCATCGTTTACAGTTCCTTTTGGACGGACGGCTTTTCGCCGTCCTTTCGGACGGACGGCTGGTCGCCGTCCTTTGGTTTGGCGGACGGCTGGTCGCCGTCATTTGCGGCCGACGGCTGGCCGGAAGGTGGCGGCGCGGCGATCTTCAGCACGTGGCCGTCGTACGGCGCCGGTACCGGAACGCCGAGCAGCGTGAGAATGGTCGGAGCAAGATCGCCGATCGCGGGGTGCTCGTCGCCGATCTTCACGTTGGAAAGCAGGATGCCGTCGGTCAGCGCGGTATCGGTCGTCGCGTGGTCGCCGCTCCACTTTTTCATGTTGTCTTCGAACAGGCCTTCGGGCGCGCCGCCGAGCGGCGTCGCCGACGACACGCGGTATCCGGAAGCCATGCCGATCTGCATGTCCTGCCCGTCGCCGAGCCGGTCGCCCTTCCAGGTCTCCTTGGCCGCATAGACCTTGTCGACGGCCGGCTTGCCGGTCTTCGGATCGATGACCTTCGTCATGCGCTCGCTGATGTCGCGGATGACCTGATCGGCTTCCGCGCCCGGCGCGACGATGCCCTTTCCTTCGCGCCCGGCAACGTTGACGTAGATGCCGCCGACGCCGAGCGCATAGGCCTTCGTCTTCGACCAGTCGACGTCCTGGAGGAACTTCTTGGTCGTCGACTTCGCGCCGCCCTTCAGCGTCATGAAGCCTTCCTGGATGAGCCACGTGTTGACGTTGAAGCCGCGCCGCCAGCTGTGGAAGCCGTGGTCGCTGATCACGAACAGGATGTCGTCGGCGTCGAGCTTGGCGCGCACCTTGCCGATGATCTCGTCGGCGCGCTGGTAGGTCTTGAGAATCGAGTCGCCGTACTTGGCTGCCAGCGCCGCGTCGTAGCGCGGATGCTCGGCGTCGAGGAGCCGGTACATCATGTGCGATGTGCGGTCGGTCTCGACGAACACCGAAACCATGAGGTCCGTATTGCGGTTCTCGAGCTCGTGCAGCGTGATCGCTTCGCTCTCGCGGAACGTATCCCAGATGTCCTGCATGAACGCTTCCTCGTCGATGCGTTCCTCGTTGAGTCCCCACGTCTCGTGGTTCCAGCCGACGGTCTTGTAGTCGCCGACGGCCTTGACGAGCTCCTTCGCGTAGCCCGGCGGCTCGGTGACGTCGATCGCCGCGTCGGCCGGATCGTAGTTGATCGGCGACATGTACAGGTGGATCGCAGGCTCGACCTCGAGCACGCGGAAGCGCGCCATGCCGGCAATGCTCGACATCTTCGTCACGTCGAAGCTCATCCGGAACCAGTCGCTCCAGCGCCCTGCTTCGACGGTTTCCTTGCGGCCGGCGAGCTCGATCGTCAGCGCGTCTTTTCCCGAGCGGGAGATCTTCAGTGGAACCGTAAGGCGTTCGCCGTCTTCGGAGAGCGGACCGACCGGACCTTCGATGATCGTCTCGACGCTGTCGCCGGCGCCGAGCGACAGCACCTTGCCGCCGAGCTCGGGGTTGGCCGCATCGCGCGGGCTGAGATCGCTCGCCCAGTAGTGAAACGTGCCTTCGCTGCCGCGGATGTCGGGAAGCCCGAGGCCGCCCTGCGCGTAGCTGTGCTGTTCTTTCTCGAGCGGATAGATGCACGGCACGCGCAGCACGACGCTGCGTTTTCCGGCGCGATCAGCGGTGGTCCAGAACGCTTCGCCGGACATCGTCGTCGTGAACGTCTCCGGTTTCGTCTGGAAAAGTCCGAACCGGTATTCGGCCTTGTGACTGACTGCACCGGTGCGATCCGGCAGATACGTCTTGGGATCGCGCAGGATGAAATCGAAAATTCCGTGACCGCCGGGATTGAGGCCGGTGGTGAACGTGGACCACGCCGTGCACGACGACGGCGGCGTGGTCGTCTCGAGATGCCGGAACGTGCCGGTGCGCATCATCTCGGACATGTTCGGCAGCTTGGCCTGCCACTGCTCGACGAAGTCGGGATCGACGCCGTCAAAACCGAGCACGACCACGCGGCGGCCCGGCGCGGGGCCGGTGTCGCGCCTCCCCTCCCCGGAGCCGCAGCCGGCGAGCATCAGGGCCAGAAGGCCGGCGGGCACTACCGCGGCAAACAACACTCGATTCCTGTCCTTCGTCATCAACTTCCTCTGCTGCCTGTCGTCCGGATCTGCAGCGTGCTGAAAAGACTTCGCGGGCGTCGCTCGCGAGCCTTCGGCCGGGCCCGCGGCATTACGCCTGCGGGCGGCCCTCGGTCGTCAGCCTCTTCCTCTTCGGGAAACGGGCCCGTGGCCCTGCCGGACACTTGATCTGGTCAGGGCTTTTTCCCACTGCGGAGGTTCACGTACAAATTTTCGATCTGCCGAACCATGCCGGCCGCCGAGTAAGCGGCCACCACGCGCTCGCGCGCCGCGCTGCCCGTGCGCCGGCGAAGGTCGCCGCTGCCCAGCAATCGCGCGACTTTGACTGCCATCGCGTGCGAATCCGGGTAGTCGACGAGGAACCCGTCGACTCCTTCTGTGATGACCTCCGGGGCGCCGCCGACAGACGTGACGACCACCGGAAGCTTCATCGACATCGCCTCGAGAATCGCGTTGGACATGCCCTCGCTCTCCGACGGCAGCACGAAGACGTCCATCGCCGCGAGAACCTGCGGCATGTCGCTGCGGCGGCCCAGCAGATGGATGCTGCCCGCAAGACCGAGCGAGTCCGCGAGCGCCGCCGGCTCGGGCGGCATTTCGGACGCGCCGGCGATCAGAAGCTGCGCGTCCGGGATCGAGCGGCGCACCTCGGCCATCGCTTCAAAAAGCATCCGGAAGCCCTTGCGTGGCCTGAAAGTAATCGCGGTGCCCACAACCGGTGCACCGGCGATCCCGAGCTCGGCGCGCAGGCTCGCTGCGGCGTCGGCCGCGAGCTGGTCGGGATCGAAGCGGTCGGTGTCGATGCCGCTCGGGATCATCACCATGGGCGCCGGGAAGCTGCCCTCGATGTCGCGCGTGAACTCGAGCACCTGCCGGGAGTTCCCGGTGATCGCGTCCGAGCAGCGGCCGGAGATCGCGACCGCGACCCGCTCGGCGCGCCCCGCGGGCTTGTGAAGTCCCCTCTTGCTCGTCACGACGACCGGCACGCGAGCCAGCCGGCCCGCGGCCGCCGCGTAGAAGTTGCCGCGCAGGAGGTAGCCGTGCACGACCGCCGGCCCGATACGGCGGAGCGCCTTCGCAATCCGGTACAGCCCGAGAAGGTCGCGAGGGCTGCGAAGCGATCCGCTCATCCCGAACGTGCGCGTCTCGACGCCCGCAGCGCGGGCCTCGCCGAGAAGATTGCCATCGTCGCGAAGCACGAAGAGAAAGGGCCGGAAGCGCGAGCGGTCGAGGTTGCGGAAGACCTGCAGCAGGTGCGTCTGCGTGCCGCCGGTGATCATCGATGCGATCACGAACACGACCGGCAGCGGCCCGCTGCCCGCTCGAGACCGCTGGTCGGACCCCGGGCTCATCTGGAGCCTTCGTTATGCCGGCGATACGCCGGGAATATCTCGAGAAAACACCCGCTCATGACGAAGGACTGGAAGCTGGTCGTGGTGCAGGACGCGGCTCAGGGTTTCCAGAACTGGTCGGTTCCGATCAGTCCCAGCGCCTGGCCGGCGAGCGGTCCGAACGGCTCGTAGGTGACCCAGTCCTTGACCAGGTCGCCGTTCGGCTCGAACGCGAGGATCTGCGGCGACGCGCCTGCTCCCGGAGCGACGATGATCTCCGCCTGGCCGTCGAGGTCCACATCGGCCGTCGTCACCGTCAGGCCGCCGGCAAACTGGAGCCCGAACTGCTTGACGAAAAAGCTGACCGGCGTGTCCGGCTTGTACTCGAATGCCGAGCCCAGAACCCTGTCGCCGCTGTCGTTGTTCCACGCGCGGATCCACAGCTGGCCCTTGGCCGGTGCCGTGATGATCTCCGGGCCGCCCTCGCCGTCGAGATCGCCGACGGCAACCGAGACGCCCGAATTGCCGTTGCTCGACGGATAGGCCAGCCACTCGGTCAGCTTGGTGCCGCCGCGGCCGAACACGCGAACGACGGGAAGACCGGCAGCCGGAGCCACGACGATCTCTTCGCCGTCGTTCTTCGTGGCGAGGTCTCCGCCCGCAAGGTTCACTCCGGCCGCGCCGATCGTCACGTTGTTGAACTTCTCCGCGGGTCCGAAGACTGCGAACTCGCGCAGCTTGGTCCACTCGATCAGTCCGGATGGAAGCTGGAACTCGGCCCACCAGATCTCGACCGGAACCGGTCCTTCGTTGGCGTCCGCCGGTGCGATCGCCATCTCGTCGCCGGCCTGCGTCGCGAAGTCGCCTCCGGCCACGTTGAGGCCGCCATGGTAGTTTGCCGGCCCGGCCGTAAACAGTGACAGGCGCTGCTTGCGCCGCGATGCCCTGTAGACCGCGACTTCCGGCGATGCGCCACCGCGGCCGGTTCCGATCACCAGCTTGGTCTTCGCGCCGTTCTGCGTATCGGCCCGGCGGCCGTCATCGAGGATCGCCATCGAAAGATGCGCGGACGCCTGACCGCGGAACGGCCGGATCTCCGCTTCGCGCCGGTGGCCGAACGGATCAAAGCTTTTCACGACCGGCTCGCGTCCGAGACCGAGCCCGGAGACGAATACGCGTGTCTCGCGCCCGCGGCGTCCCGCGAAACTGCCGACCACCGCGCCATCTTTGCCGCCCGACAGGATGTAGACCGAGCCCGCTCCGCGCTTTCCGCCGGGAGCGTCGCCGGGTGCTCCGACGACGACGTCGCCGACGCCGTCCTGGTCGTAGTCGATCCCGCTCGCGAGCGTCTGGCCGAATCGCTCGAGCGCGAGCGTTCCGCTCTGCGTCCACAGCAGATGACCGTCGGCGCTGTCGAATGCGTGCACGCGTCCGGCCTGCGACTTTCCGAGAATCTTGGCGAGCGGAGCACCGGCGGCCACGTCGCTCAGCGTGCCGCCGTCGAGCGAGCCGGGCGCGGCAAGGGATGTTCCGAACGCGGCGAAGCGCTGCGGCGACGGCTCGTCGATCTCGAGCAGCGCGGGACCGGTTGCCGAATAGAGCGTGATGCGTCCGGCGTCTTCCAGTGCATCGGGTTCCGCGCCTGGTGAGCCTATCCACAGATCGTCGAGCACGTCGCCGTCCTGGTCACCGGCCGGCACAGCCGAGCGCCCGAGGCGATCGACGATCGTCTCTCCGACGTAGTCGCGCAGCACCGGATACGGCGATGCGCCGGAAATGACCGACAGGCGTCCCGCGCGCGGCGCCAGCGTGGTCGTCGTCGTCGATGTCGTCGTGGTCGTTGATTCGTCGGCCGCAGCCGCGACCGCTTCGGAAGGATGCGCGACGCGCGACGACGCGAACCAGTCGTCGATGCCGTCGCCGTCCATGTCGCCGGTCGCACCGACCAGGCTTCCCCACTGCTCGTCTTCGTCGACGCCATTGGTGCGCGAAAGCTGGCCGCCGCTTGCGCCCGACAGCAGGAATCCCGAGCCGCGGACTTTGCTGGAAACCTGTGCGCCGCTGGCACCGACCACGACGTCGGCCTTGCCGTCGTGGTTCTTGTCGCTGACGGCCTGGACGCTCTCGCCGAAGCCGGCGTTCTGGCTGGTGCCGTCGACCGACCACAGCACTCCGCCCTGTGACGAGAACACTTCGACCTTGCCCGCTCCGAGAATGATGCCGCCGCCCGGCCGCGGCGCCGTGAACGTTGCCGACCCGATGACTAGCTCGGCCCGGGAGTCGCCGTCGAGGTCGGCGATCCAGTCGAGCGCCGAGCCGAAGGACTGTTCCGCATCGGTGCCTGCGAGCGAGAGCACGAGCGCGCCGGTCTTGCCGGAGAAGACCTTGATGCGCCCCACGTGGACCCGGGACCCTACGGATGCGCACGGTGCGCCGATGGCGATGTCGGGGAATGCGTCGCCGTCGTAATCGCGGCCCGACGCGATCGACCATCCGAACGCATCGCCCCCTTCGGGACCGCACTGGACCTCGAACGCCAGCGCAGGCCGTCCCTGGAACGCGAGCAGGATGGACAGCGCCGCGGTGAACAAACCCGCCACGCCACGCCGCCTTACGATGCGACCTGTCATGCTGTGAATGAGACTGGGCATGAGGACGATTGCACCCGAACCAATGCAGATTGGCAGAACGATGCCGGTCCGCAAGCCACTATTCCGGGTTGCCCGCTCCTCCCCGCCCGCGCTTGCCGAAGCGGCTGGCGACCTCGGCCGTCAGCCGGCGCCAGCGTTCGAAGTCGCTCCGATTGAGGACCAGCGGCGTGTACCACGCGAGGCCCGATTCGCGCAGGAAGAACCCGTAAAGCAGCAGCGCCGCCGCCGTGTACGACGCGCTCGTTCCGATGGCCGCGCCGAGAATTCCGTAGCGCGGGATCAGCCACATGTTCAGACCGATGTTGCCGCCGAGCGCGATGTAGGCGGCGATCACGTTGATGACCTGGCGGTCGCGGGCCGTGAAGTCGCGCGACAGCAGCACGTACAGCGACATCATGACGATGCCCCACGAGATCCAGACGAGCGGCACCGCCGCCGGCTCGTACGCGACTCCGTACAGCCAGACGATCGCGAAGCGCCCGACGAGCGTCAGCACCACCGCCGCGAGCACGGCGATCGCGAGCGTCTGCCGGCACGCGGCCGCGGTCATCGCGTGCACCTTGTCCTCCGGCATTCCGGCGAGCCGCGGGAACATCGCAAGACCGAGCGATTGCGGAATCGACATCATCTGCTCGGCGAACTTCGCGCCGATCGAGTAGAACGCGACTTCCGACGGCGTCAGGTAGAGCGAGCACAGGTAGACGCCGGCCTTGAAGTTGAAGTGCGACGCGATGATCTGCAGGTGCGACTTCATCCCGTAGCGCAGCATCCGGTGAAACAGCGGACGGTCGAACGTGAACCGTAGCGGCGTGTCCTTGTGGATCGTCCAGAACACCCACAGCAGCATCACCGTGTTGAGCGCCACCGACACGCCGAGCGCGCCCGGCAGCCCGAGCCGCAGCCCGATCAGAACCGTGGCCATCAGCACCAGCGCGATGACCGACTCGCCCAGCAGCCGCGCGTTGTACACGCGGAAGCGGTCGGTCGCCTGCAGCACGCCGTACAGGTAGCTCTCCATCAGCAGGATCGGGATCATCGGACAGATGGCGACGAGTGCCCATAGCGGAACGCCGCGCAGCACGGTCGACAGGATGTACTGGTGGAAAATGAGCACGCCGGCGATCAGCACGGCGCCGGTGCCGAGACCGAACCAGACTGCGGTCGATGCCACGACCGAAACGTCCTGCTTCTCGCGACGGATGAAGTAGATCGTCGCCTGCGCCTGCCCGAACTTGGTGAGCGTCGTCAGCGACGCCGGAAACGTCGAGACCAGCGAGAAGATTCCGCGCAGCTCGGGACCGAGCCAGCGTGCGGTGATGACGCCGATGATGACGCCGAAGCCCATCTTGGCGAAGATCGTCGCGAGCGTGCCGCCGAAGTCCTCGATCAGGCGGTACAGCGACGAACCCTGCGCGCGCCTGGCCGCACGCGCGGGTTGCACGGGTTCGTCGATCGCCTGCCCCACCGACTCGCTCATCCGTCGAGCCTTCTGACCGACTCGCTCATCGCTCGTCTTCTGAACGACTCGCTCATCGCTCGTCTCCTGAACGACTCGCTCATCGCTCGTCTTCTGAACGACTCGCTCATCGCTCGTCTCCGTTTCCGAGGGCGTCGAAGAGCTCGGCGAGGACTTTTTCGCGCATGAAGGTGACGAGGTCGTTCGATGGCGGCACGTGCAGCGCGAACGACGGCACCAGCTCGGCCAGACGATCCGATGCCGTGGTCTCGTCGTAGCGACGGGCGCCCGAGACGAGGTCGAGGACTTCGTTCATGATCGAGATACGGCGCATCTCCTTGGCCATCGTGTTGGCGGCCCGCAACCGCGCCGCGCTTTCGCGAGGAACCAGCGGCTTCAGCTGGAACTCGCTCGAACGCTCGACGTGCAGCAGCACGCCGGCCCGCTGCGGCATCATCTCGATGTCCGACGTGCGGTAGGCATCGCGCGCGAACACGCGCTTTTCTCCGGTCTGCGTAAGGCGCGCTGCGCCGGCGCCCGCCAGACGACGGCTGCGCTCGTCGAGCAGCAGCAGCTCCGGACAGGCCATCACGCGATATCCGTCGTGAAGCAGCAGGTTGTCGGACAGCATGCGGTGATCCGCATCGGCAAGCATCGCGACCGACAGCGACGACTTGCCGCAGCCCGGCATTCCGACGAGCACGACGGCGCCGATGCGCGTGGCGACTGCGCTCGCATGCAGCACGTTCCAGCCGGCGCCGCGGCTGAGCCACCAGAGCACCGGATGGTAGAAGAGATAGTAGAGCAGCGTCGAGAAACGCCGGCCGCGCATCTGCTCGAGCTGCGAGCGATGCCGGATGCGCTGGAGCGCTTCGGCCCGGCCGCCGGTCGCCAGGTGAAAGAAGTAGCGGCCGGTCACGTCGAGCCGCTCGTCCTTCATGGCGAGCTCCATCTGCAGGTCGGGAAAATCGTCGATGCGCAGCCACTGCGCGCCGGCTTCTCCGAGGAACAGGTCGCGGTCGGGCCGCCGCGTCCAGATCATCGGATCGAAACCGTCCCCGCCGGACGCGCCACTTTCCTTGTGGCGCGGCGGCATGCCCTCGCGCCACTGGAGGCGCGAGCGGATGTCGAACTTGCCGCTGTCCGCGACGATCCACGGCTCGAGGGCAGCCCGCGCGTAGTCGGCGAATGCGGGAAGCTCGCTCTCGATGCGTACGCGTACGCCGTGAAGCTCGAAGCATGCGGCCGGATTGGCGACGATCGCGCTCATGCGAGCGCCTTCGCCGTCGCCGCACGGCCCGACGGCGGGCGTGCGGCTTTCTCGAACACCGCCGTCATCAGCGCGACATGGCGGGCGAGCGCGAAGCGCTCGGCGGACACGCGCGCAGCGCGCATGAGATTCTCGCGCCTGTCGCGGCTCGCGAGGATCTCGTCGAGGCACGACGCCAGTGCATCGGCATCACCGGGAGCGACGAGCACCGCATCGACGCCGTCATGGACGAACTCCGGAACGCCGCCGGCGCGAGTCGCGACGACCGGCCTGCCGACGGCCATGCCCTCGATGATCACGCGCCCGAACGGCTCGCCGCGCACCGAGGTGTGCACGAGGATGTCCATGGCATTGATCAGCTCGGGTACGTCCGGTCGTGCCCCGGTCCAGACGACGCGCGCGGTCAGTCCGCGGTCGCTCGCCATCGTGCGCAGCTCGTCTGCATACGCGGCGCCGCTGCGGTGCGTGCCGCCGACGAAGACGGCGATGAGCCGCGGACGCCGGTCGCGCAGCAGATCGAGCGCTTCGAGGAGAACGTGCTGGCCTTTCCACGGCTGGATGTTGCCGACCACGCCGCAGACTTCGGCATCGGCCGCAATGCCGAGCTCCGCGCGGACGTCGACCGCGCTGCGCACCGGCTGGAACGACTCGAGGTCGAGCCCGTCGTAGATGACTTCGAAAAATCCGGGGCGCATCCCGCCCGCGCGGCAATGGTCCTCGATCGCCCTGGTCATCGAGACGCATGCCGCGACCGAGCGCGACAGCCAGCGCTCGACCCACGTCCACTTGTCGAAGCCCTTGGCATGGACCACGCACGGAACCCGCAGCAGCCGCGCCGCCAGGATCGCGTCGGCGTTGCCGCGAAAACCGTTGCACACGTAAACAAGATCCGGCTGCATCGGCGCGATCATGCGGCGAAGCCGCCAGGCCGCCGGCACGGTCTCGAACAGGAATGTCGCCGTGGTCCGGGCGAGCCACAGCAGCGACGACACTGCGCCGACGCGCTTCGCGCGTTCGTAGGGCCGCGCCTGCTGCAGCCGATGCTCTTTCGGAAGGCGGCGCCGCGCGAAGACTTCCACCGGAATGCGCTCGGCTTCGAGCTCCGCGATGCACGGCTTGTGCTCGTAGAGAATGACCGACGGCGAGATCTTCGTGCGGTCGATTCCGCGAAGCAGCTCCAGCATGCCGGTCAGCGAACCGCCGACCACGCTTCCGGACGAAGCCTCGAGGAATACGACTTTCACGACGCGGCCCGAAGGGACTCCTCGAGACTCGTGCGCAGGTCGACCGCCGGTGTCCATCCGAGCTTTGTGCGTGCGGCGTCGGTCGAATAGCGCGCGCTGCGCTCCGAGCGCAGCAGCTGGTACGCCGGAGACCACGGTCGCCGTTTGGCGAGCTTGTGCGCGAAGTCGACGGCCTTGACCGCCGGCGAGATCAGCGAAACCGGCAGGTAGATGACGCGAAGCGGACGCGAGCGCGCCTCGCTCAGCGTGCGGAAGTATCGCTGCTGGGTCAGGTCCGGATCGTCGATCACGTTGAAAATGCCGCGCTCGACGTCCGGTACCGTGCCGGCGAGCACGACCGCGTCGGCGGCGTTGTCCACGTACGTGAGCGGCACGCGGTACTCGGGACTGCTGACGACGGCAAGAAGGTTGGGCCGAAGGAATTTCTTGACGCGCCCGAGGAAGACGTTCTGGCCGGGCGGCTTCGGACCATACAGAACGCCGGGACGCACGACGACGACGTTGCGGCCGGTACGCACGGCCGTCGATGCCAGACGGTCCGCGTCGAGCTTCGAACGCGTGTAGTGACCGCGCAGGAACGGCTGGCGGTCGTAATCGCTCTCGTCGCCGATATCCATTCCGTCGCGGTCGATGTTGAAGATTCCGAGCGAGCTCACGTGCACGAATCGCGTGGCTCGTCCGGCCAGCGCCGCGTCCATGAGCCGCTGCGTCGCTTCGACGTTGACGCGGAAGAACTCGTCCCACGGACCGCTCGTCGTCACGCGGGCTCCCACGTGGTAGACGACGTCACAGCCGGCCGCGACCGCGAGCAGCGGCTCGACATCGTTCAGGTCGCCGCGGACGACCTCGACTCCTTTCTGCTCGAGCGCGTCGGCCGCTGCGCCTTCGCGTGCGAGCGCCACGACCTGGTCGCCGCGCGCGACGAGCCGCTCGACGACGCGGCTTCCGAGAAACCCGGTACCTCCGGTGACAAATGCTCGCATGTGCTACTCCGACGCCGCGAAGGCTGCGTCAATCTCCGGATACGGCGCGGGTTGGGGCAGACTGCGCTTTGGCGGCCGGCTCGACGTCGCCCGCAGCAGGCTTCGGTGCGGCTTCCCCGTGGGCACGCGTTGCCGAACTCCGCGTCCGCGACCTGGAGGGCTTGCTTGCAGGAGCAGGCGCAGCGGGCGCTGCACTTCTGACCGGCGAAGCGCCCACGGCCTCCCAGATCCGCGACGTCACGTCCACCACCGCGGCGGCTTCCGCTTCGGTGACCGGCGGCGGCGTGCCGCGACGGACAGAGTCGTAGAAACGGCCGATGAGCTCGCCCATGCCGGGATAGAAACGGATCTTGCCGCGCGCGAAGTCGATCGTGTTCTGCGTGGTCTGTCGTACCAGCTGCCACGCCTCGTCGAGATTCGGCAGCGGCTTCGCGATGATCTTCGGCACCTTGTAGTCGCGGCGCCGCACGATCGTCATGTTGTTCAGATTGACCTCGACGGTCATGCGCGAGCCGCACAGCTTGAGCGTGTTCATCATCGGCGACGCGTTCATCGAGATCGTCAGGCTGCCGGTCCGGCCCTGTCCCTGCATGAGGACGCGAAGCTCTTCGATGCGATCGCCGCCTTTCGGTGAGAATGCGACGGCTTCGAGGCGGTCGACCGCACCGAGAAAGTAGAGCTGCAGGTAAAGCGGATGCGGGACGAGGTCGCCGATGCCGCCGCCGGCCAGCTCGCCGAGCCACCCGCGTTCGCTGGCCACGCCGGCCTGGTAGCTTTCGATCGCGACCAGATCACCGAGCGCCCCGCTCTCCCACAGATGCCGCGCGACGAGCATCGGCGGATCGAACAGCCGGTTGTGACCTGCGGTAAAGAACGTCGAGCCGCGGCGCGCGGCGGCCGACATGAGCTCGACGTCGGCGGACGTCAGCGCGAGCGGCTTTTCGACGAGCGTCGGAATGCCGCGCTCGAGCGACATTGCGGCCACGCGCGCATGCGTGTGCGGCGGCGTCAGCACGTGCACGGCATCGGGGCGTTCGATCTCGAGCATCTGTTCGACGTCGCGGTAGACGCGCTGGATGCCGTGCCGGTCGGCAAGCTCGCTCGACGCGGCGATCGACAGGTCGCAGACCGCAACCGGATCGCCGCCGGCCTTCTTGACGTACGGGAGATGCGAGTTGGCGATGACTCCGCAACCGATGATTGCGACGCGAAGCCTGCCGTCTGCTCCCTTGCTGGTGCTCATGGTCGATGTTCTCCTGCGCGCGGCTCGCGCTTACAGCGCGATCGGCGTCGCCAGCCGGCAGATCAGCCCGGCAGGTGCGGCCTTGACGAACGAGCACGCGTTGACGGCGCTCGCGAGCGTGGCCAGGTCGCCCTGCAGCCCGATCGGAAAACGCACGATCACCGGAGGCCGTCCGTCGATCTGGATTTCGTCGAACGGCTCTTCGCAATCGAGACGCATCGTCAGTGAAAAGGAGATCTCCTTGCCGTCTTTCGCGACAGCCTTCGCGGTGTGGGCAAGACCGAGCACCTGTCCGGGAAGAACGACTTCGCCGGCGCGCTCGACACGACTCGTTGCGACGACCGGCTCGAGGGTCTGCTCGACGTCACCGACCTCCCATCCGAGCGCGGCAGCGATGTAACGAACCGATTCAGAGAAGCCGGCGTGCCCGATGGAGAACGTGCTGGTGCGCGCGCGCACCGCGTCGGCATCCTGACCGACGCCCATCTTCCTGCGCAGCGCATTGCGGCGCTTGGAAAGATCGACGAGCCTCGTTCCGCGCACGGCGGTCGGCGCGAGCGTCTGCGACGAAAGATAGGTGGGCAACCGGTCGAACAGGAATCCGGGATTGACGCCCGCAGCGAACAGCGTCACGCCGGCACGCTTCGCGGCTGCGTCGAGGCGTGCGGCGGCATCGTCGCGGCTGCCGTAAGGCCAGATCACCTCTTCGGCCGTGGTGACCACGTTGCAGCCGGCTTCCATCAGCAGGATCAGGTCGGCCTCGATGTCGTCGATGTGAGAGCCGGCACAATGGAACGCGATGTCGATCTCGCGCGCCTCGGCGATGGCTTCACCCAGTGTCGAGCAGATCGGCACGCCGCCGCTGCTGCCCCACAGCGACGCGAGCGGCTGGCCGACCTTCGACGGATCGAGATCGACGGCTGCGACGCTCTCGAGCCGACCGGTCGCCGCGCTTTCGCGCGCGATCCCCATGCCGATCTCGCCAAGGCCAAAATGTAGAACCCGGAGCTTACCGTGCTCGCGCATGTCTTCCTCTGTTTCTTCGATGGAGCCAGAAGCCGTCAGGCGGTTTCGCTAGTCCCGTCAGGCTGCTTCGAGGTCCGGTCAGGCTTAAATCTTCGATGATCCGGTCAGGCCACTTCTTCGATCGAGCTGTCGGCCGGATCGTTCATCTCGAGCAGGCACTCGCGGCCGAAACCTGCAAAACCGTGCTGGCGCAGCCACGCAAGGTTCGAGTAGCGCGCGTCGGTCCAGTCGAGGCGATCCTTCTCGAGGAGCGCCTTCACTTCGTCCACGCCGCTCTCGATCGTGTGCGCGGGTACGAACCCGAGCACGTGCCGGATCTTGTCGAAGCTCACGCGATAGCTGCGCAGGTCGTCCACGCGTCCGCCGGTCTCGACGCGGGTTCCGGGGATGCGGGCGGCGACCAGCTCGGCGGTCGCGCCGATCGTGAAATTGTTCTCGTTCGACCCCACGTTGAAGGTCTCGCCGCTGACCAGATCCGACGACGATTCGGCCGCGAGCAGGAAGGCCTCCGCGACGTCGCGGACGTGGACGTGCGGCCGCCATGCGTCGCCCCCGGTGACCGTGATCGTGCCCTTCCTGACGGCATTGCAGGTCATCGTGTTGATCATCAGGTCGAAACGCGGCCTGGGCGAGGCGCCGAAGACCGTACCGAGGCGGAGCATCACGACGCTGCGGCCGTCGAGCTCGCGGCGAAGAATGCCTTCGGAAACGATGCGGCTGCGTGCGTAGAACGAGACCGGATTCAGGCGCGAGCCTTCGTTCAGGATCAGGCCTTCGGTGGCGCCGTACACGCTGCACGAGGAGGCAAAGACGATGCGCTCGAGATCCGGGTGATGGCGAACGACGTGGCAAAGGATCTTGGTCGATTCGATGTTGATCGACGTGGTCTCTTCGCGATCGATCTCGCAGGCTCCGTCGCCGACGAGCGCCGCAAGCGCGATGATCGCACGCGCACCGGCGGAGGCCCGCATCATGTCGCGCACGTTGCAGATGTCGCCGTACTGGATGTCGAGTTTCGGATGCGAAGCCAGGCTGCGGATACCGGAGTTTCCGTAGAGGAAGGTCTCCAGCACGCGAACGCGATAGCCGCGCTCGAGCAGCATGCGAACCAGGTGCGAGCCGACGTAGCCGGCTCCGCCCGTGACGAGAACCAGGTCGTCGGAAGTCAGGAAATTGTGCTGCATCGGCATCGGGGCATCAGGTTTGTGAGGAGAGCACGACCTTTTTCAGCGGTTCCGTGGTGGCCTGGGCCAGCAGGTCCGAAAGTGCCGGGACGAGACGGTATTCGAGGCCGAGCTTGTTGCAGGCCTCGGTGATCTCACGCAGCACGACCGGATCGAGATCCACGAGCGACACCAGAACCATTTCAACGCCGTGCAGGCTTGCCGACATCGCAATGTCGGTCGCGCCGCCCATGACGCGGACCCCGTGGATAAGCGCGCCCCAGCGATGGGGCTCGTGATCGATGATCCCCACAGGCATGAAGCGCGACTTCGGATCCTCGAGCAACGAACGAAGAATGGTCTCGCCGCCGTGTCCCGCACCGGCTACCAGTACTTTGATGAACGGGCCCCTCTCCTCGTTCCGGGCCGCGCCGCTCTGTACGGTCCGCATGACATAGCGCGTACCGCCGACGAGGAAAAGCAGTACGATCCAGTCGATCAGGAAGACGGCTCGCGAATGGCGCTGCACGGAGAACGTCGCGGCGATGACGAGCAGCGCCGAGCTAACGCTGACGGCCTTGACGAGCGAAGCGAGATCGCGGCGGCCGAGCCAGCGCGTCGAGCGTTGATAGACTCCGTAATAGAGGAAGACAGGCGGCTTGATCACCAGCACCCAGGCCAGGGTCTTGCCGGCATACACCCACAGCTCCGGGTTCAGGCTCCAGTCGAACTTGATGAGGTTGGCGAGCACGTACGCGGCCACCATCAGCAGCATGTCGAGTCCGAGCGCCGCGAAGCGGTAGCGGTTGCGCTCGAAGAACCGCAGCTTGAACTGCGAGAAGACGACCTTGAGGAAACCCGCAATGAGGAACCGGAGGTCCCCCCACAGCGTCGCGCCTTCGACGTACGCGAGATCGCGCGCGAGCTTCTCGGGCAGGATGTGCTGGATGTAGAACTCCTCGACGTTCTCGCAGCCGTCGGGATACTTCTCGATCTCGTCGCGCCCGTCCATCTGGCTCGGGCCGATGATGCCGGGCTTGACCTCGAGCACCCCACGGAACCTCGGCGCATAGAAGTTCGTGAAGTACGGGTCTTCGGGACGCGGGCCCACGAACGACATATCGCCGAGCAGCACGTTGAGAAGCTGCGGCAGCTCGTCGAGCTTGGTCCAGCGCAGGAAATGCCCGACCGCGGTGATGCGCGGGTCGCGCTTGACGGTCAGGCGCGCGCCGCTGCGGTACGCGCCGACGATCATCGTGCGGAATTTGAAAATGCGAAAGACCGTGCCCCCCGGCCCGGCGCGTTCCTGCCGGAAGAACACCGGGCCGCGCGTGTCGAGCTTGATCGCCGCAGCGATGGCGGCGAACAGCGGCCAGAGCACGAACATCCCGCAGAACGCAATCACGAAGTCGACGATGCGCTTGGCCCGTTTGTCCGCGTTCGTCATTCCGCTTCCACTACCCATTTCGCTCACGCCGCCGATGCCGTGACGAGCGGCGGAATCCGCTCGTCGAACACGTGACAGAGATCGTCGAGGTTCTTGTTTCGGTCCCAGATGTCGGCGACCCGTGCGAGCGCTGCAGCCCGAAGCTTCTGCGCGAGCACCGGATCGTTCGCGATGCGCGCGAGCGCATCGGCAATCGCCTTCGCATCGCGCTGCGGTACCAGGATGCCGGAGACGCCGTCGATGACGAGCTCGGAGATGCCGCCCATGTTCGTCGAGACCACGGGAAGACCCACGGCCATTGCTTCCGCAATGACGTTCGGAATGACGTCCTGGCGCCCGAAGTTGGTCATTTCAATGCTGCCCATCGCGAACCCGTCGCAATCGCGATAGAGCGAAACGAGCTGATCGTGCGCCAAATAGCCGTGAAAAACCACCCGATCTTTGATCCCCAGCCGCTCGGCCTGCGCCGCCAGATAGGCTTTCTGCGGTCCGTCGCCGGCCAGGTGCAGTTTTGCGTTGACGCCCTGCGCCACGAGCATCGCAATGGCTTCGACGACGAAGTGGAAGCCTTTGTACTCTTTGAACCAGCCGACCGCGACGACGCGGAACTCGTCGCCAGGAGCACGCGGGCCGGGCTGAAAGCGATCGAGGTTGGTGCCGTGATAGTTGAGCACGATGCGCCGCGCCACGTCGGGCGCGACCATCGAGGAGAGGTAGCGGCGATTGTAGTCGGCGCACGTGACGAAGAACTCGGCAGCCTCGAGCTTTGCCGGAAGCATCCACGGCATCATGTGGATGTCGTACGCGTGGGCCGTGACACTGAACGGAATCCCCGCCCACTCGCGAATCAGCATGCCGACCGTCGCCGGATACGTGGCCCAGTGGCAATGCACGTGAGGCACTTCTTCGGCGCGAAAGACTTCGGCGAGATAGATCGCGTGCGGCACCATGAGCCACGACTTGATGAGGTAGAACCACTTGTTGCCGCGATACAGGTAGTCGAGCCAGTCCTCGAGACCGAACGTTTCGGGTCCCGGAGCGCTCCTGTCGCCGCGTTTGGTCGGCACCGGCCGCCGCCACGCGCGCAGCACCGTTCGAAACAGTCCGAACACGCCGCGCGGGTTCTCGCGAAGGCCGCGCACGAACGGCGCCCACAGCTCGCGCGAGCCGTAACCAGGGCAGTAATGTGTTTCGTCGATCATCCCGCGTGCTTCGGCCTGCTGCAGCTTCGGGTCGACGCGCGACAGCAGCGAGAACAGCGGGATCTCGTATCCCCTCGCCTTCATCCCGACGACTTCGGCCAGCGTGAAGGTCTGGTTGATGACGGGGAACAGCGGGAACAGGTATGCGATTCTGCGCCGCGACCCGTCCGCACCGTCCTCCGCAGCATGTTCGGCAATGCGGTAGCTTGAGAGTGGGCTCGTCGCCCACGCCCTGCTGGACATCATCTTCATGATGCTGCGGCGTTACCCGATCATCGCGGAGAACCGCTCGGGGATGTATTGACGTGTCTTGTTGAGAACGACGCCGAGAATATTGGCGCCGGATTCGCGAAGGATTTCAGTTGCACGGGCGGCAACGCTGACAGGCGTGGCATCGGCCTCGACGACGAGGATCACGCCGTCGACGAGCGCGGCCAGCGCGCGGGCGTCCGGATAGAGCGTAACAGGCGGCGCATCGATCAGCGTCACGTCGGCGAGGCGCGCGAGGCCTTCGACGACCTCGGGAGTCTTCGGATTGTCGATGACGTCGACGGCGCTGAGGCGTCCGTTGCCGGCCGTGACGATCGCTACGCCTTCGAGATCGGTCGGCTGGATGACCTCGTCGAGCCGCTTGTCTTCGGCGATGACGTTCATGAAACCGGCCTGGCCGCTGACGTTCATCAGTCGCCAGAGAGCCGGCGTGCGCAGGTTGACGTCGACCAGCAGCGCGCGCGAGCGACCGCCGCTCGCAATCGCCTTGGCGAGCAGGCACGCGACGCTCGACGTCCCTTCGCCATGCAGTGAGCTCACGACCAGCACGCTGCGCACCGTGTCGCCGACGGCCGAAGCCATGAGAGCGCGGCGCAGCTCGTAGTAATCGTCGGCGCCGTGGAGCGGGATCGTCGGAGCAACGTGCTCGACATCGAACGTCTCCGCCGCCCTTTCCTGGGCGCGCAGAGCTTCGGCACGTTTGAGCGCTTCGTAGGTCTTGCTCATCGATGATCGCCGCCGGTCGTCAGACCGGTCGGCCGCCTCCGTTGTTCCCGTTGCCGCGACGATTGCCAGGACGTCTCGCGTTGCCGACACGGTAGCCGTTGCCGGCGTTGTTGCCCTGGTTGCCCTGCTGGTTGTTCTGCAGGTTGTTGCCCTGGAAGTTCAGGTTCCCTCCAGGACCGCCGCCGCCTGCGCTTGCGGGAATTGCCGCGAGCACCGGCAGGTCGAGATGGTGGCGTACATCGAGATCGCTGTTCATGACCGGGTTGATGAGCTCGAGCAGCACGGCCGCGCTCACGCCGAGGAGCAGCGCGAGGAAGCTGGTCAACGCGAGCGTCACGAAACGGTAGTCCGCTTCGCGTGCAAGCGGCCCGGCCGCTGCCTCGATGACCGAGACGTTCGACAGGCCGGCCAGGTCCATCGCTTCGGAGATCTTGGCTTCGTTGAACTTGCCGAGGACCGCGTCGTACTGGTTCTTGGCTTCTTCGCGGTCGCGCCGCAGGCGCATGACTTCGTAGTGCTTGGCGTGCAGCACGCGGATCTTGCCTTCGTAGTCGGTGATGCGCTCGGCGAGCATTGCGCGCCGGGCTTCGAGCGCGCCGAGCTCGGCCTGCGACGTCAGCAGCTCTTCCTGGAGCCGCCGGCGGGTAGGTGTCTGCGACATCTTCTTGCGGCCGATGACGGTGCCTTCCTGGCCGGCGAGCTGCGACTTGATCGCGGCCAGCTCGGTCTCGACGTCGACGACGAGGCGGTGTTGCGGCGTGTAGAGCTGCAGCAGCCGCTCGCGCTCCATCTCGAGCCGGGCGACGTTCTGGCGGAGGTAACCGAGCAGCGGGTTGGGGACCATCTCGGTCTCGACCGCTTCCTGCTCCGGAATGTATTCGAGCTCGGCTTCGTATGCCGCGACCTTGGTCGTCAGCTCGGTGACCTGGGCTTCGGTGCGGCGAAGGTCGGCCTCGAGCTGCGCCCTCTGGCGCATCATGTTGTCTTTCTCGGTCGCGACCGAGGTCAGGCCGTTGGTCGCATCGAAGCGCTCGAGCTCGAGGTCGGCCTGGACAAAGCTTTCCTTGGCCGACGCCGTCTCCTTTCCGTAGAACTCGAGCGCACCGGAGGTCTTGTGCTTCTCGATGTGCTCTTTCTCGTACAGGTCGACGAGCGTGTTCACGGTCTGGATCGCGAAGTCCGGATTGGAGCTTCGATAGGAAACTTCGACGACGTTCGACTGCGGGCGCCGCATCGCCGCAATGCGCTGTTCGAGCTGCACGACCGACGGCACCGGGAACGCGCCTTCCGGGTTGGTCGCCGATTGCGTGTCGAGCTCGTCGTGAAGACGCCGGATGAGATCGCGGCTGCGCAGCAGCTGGATCTCCGAGTTGACCATCATTTCATTCGGCAGCGAGTCGGCCGCGTGTTCGCGTTCGAGCGGCGAGATCTCCACGTAGCCGCGGTCCTTCGTGATCATGATCATCGAGCGCGCCACGTACGACGGCTGGCGGATCACGAAGTTGAAGAAATTGAACGGCACGACGATCGTGACGATGAGGAGCGCGACGAGCCGCCACCGCTTGAAGATGGCAGTGATCGCCTGTCGCAGAAGGTAGAGAGATCGCTGGTCCATCGGTCTTCAGTACCCGAGAGGCCGGACGGTCGGCTCGCGAATCGGGATGAGGTCGACGATCCACTGGCGAACCCAAAGGTCGGCATTCGTGATCCACGTGGCAGGCACGTAGATCACGTCATTCGGGCCGAGTGCGAGATCCTGCGAGGTATCGCCGGTCTCCAGAACACGGCGAAGATCGAGGCGCTTGGCAGAGTATCCGCCCTGCGCATTCCAGGCGATGTGCAGCACGCTGTCGAGGCGCGCGCCGTACGTGAATCCTCCTCTTTCCATGACCGCACGGATCGTCGTGACGCCGGGCTTCAGGATCACGTAGCCGGGCTTCTTCACTTCGCCGCCGATGTAGGCCCGGTAGTTGGTGTATTCCTTGACGGCCACGTTGATCTGCGGCTGCCGGTACGTGAGCGCTGCGCGGCGCGTAATCTCGGCGCCGAGCTCGTCGGCCGTCAGGCCGACCGCCTGGAACGCACCGACCGACGGCACCACGAGCTGGCCGTCGGGTCCGACCGTCGCGTCGCCGGAAAGCTGATCGTGAAACTGCGAGTGGATGGTAACCCTGTCGCCGGGCTGAAGACGGTAGATGGGAGAGACGACCGGCTCGGAACCTGCACCCATTTCGAGAGCGGGAGCGGCTTCGGGCGCGAGCGCAGCAGCATTGTAGTTATGAAAGCAGCCGCTCAATACGAGAGCCGGCAAAACAATCATGAGTACGCGTGCTTTCATGAACCCCGCTTGCAAACCTGAGACCGCGCCACGAAGAGACTTCGCGACATTTTCGATGGCGTTGCCGCCACTGTTTCCGACTGCGGAGGAAGAGCGAAAATGCGTAACCAAACGATGCGATTTCCAAGCGGCACGAGGACAGACATCGCCATCTGCAACGGACCCTCCGCCCAGTCCGCTGCTGCTAGCTACACGTCGTCCCCGCACGGAATTCCCCACCCCAGCTCAAGCCGACCCGAACGGCTTCGGAATGTGACCACCGATGCAATCGTCCACCGCCAAACGCGATGCGGCATGTACAACCCGAGCCCTGACGAATAGAGCATACTTTGGAAAGTTACAACAAATCCTCAACGTGTTCCGCACCTTTAGTCTAGTCGATGTTCGGAGAGACGCCGGCCTTCGGCTACCGCTCGCCGAGGGCCAGTCGACCAGTCATGCGCGAAACGAGTGTGAGGAGGCCACTACCAGGCGTCGCGCTGACGCACGGAGAGTACCTGTGCGTCCGACGTCCAACAAGACACGAAAATCGCGGAATCGTTACTGAGACCGGGGTCCGAGCAGCTGCCGCGCTGCGGCCAGCGCCGCTTCCCGCCCGGTGAAGCCGGTGGCGTAAACCGTCTGCACGGGGTTGTCGTGCCCTTTGCTCGCGGTTCGCAGCTCGCGGCCCGGCAGCCGGGACGCTGCCCATGACGAAGCCTTCGCGATCTCGCCGGGTTCGGTGCTTTCCGCGACCAGCACGCGATAGCCGCCGCCCTGGACCGGATCCACCATGTGCTCCGGCTTGAGGAACGGAACGAAGACCTCGCTTCCGACCGGCAGCTGGTGCGCGTTACGGATCTCGGGGTTGTAGCGATAGATCTCGGTCAGCACCGACGAATCGACGCTTCCGTAATACTGCATCGCGATAGCCCAGACCGTGTCGCCTCGCGTCACGCGCAGGTGCCGCCCGACGGCAGGTGCCTCGCCGGCTCTCGGCGCACGTGCCGGAGCGGATGCCGCGGTATAAGACGCTGCATTTTCGAGCCCGTCCGCGAGTCCGGTCGGTGCCGAGGCGACCGACGGTGGTGCTTCCGCGGGCAGCCGCGATGCAGGCGTGGCCGGCGGAGGCAGCTCGGTTCGGCGCATGGCTTCCGCCGTCCGCGCTTCAGCGGCACGCGCTTCTGCCGCTTTGGCTTCGGCGGCCTTCGCCTCGGCCGCCTGCCGCTCGATCTCTTTGCGCTGGCGCAGCGCCTTGGCCTTTTCGTCGTCGCTCAGCTGATCGCTGATCGACGTCCGCTTCGAGAGCGAGGCAACGTCACGACCCCTGAGGTCGGACGCCGGCTCCGGCGAACCGCTGCCGTACAGCCGGGCGGCAGTCGAGCGGGCCGCCTCTTCGGCTCGCCGCAAACTGCCCTGGACTGTCTCACCGATGGCGGCTTCCTGCGCCGCTGCCTGGTTGGCTTCTTCCGATGCGGCCGGGTCCGGTCGCGCGGGAGCCGCAGGCAAGGTCAAAACGGAAGATGCCGGCGGCTGTGCCTGAGGCGGACTTGCCACGTTGTACGTGGTGTCGCCGAGAGCGCCGACGGCCGGCGGAAGGCCGGCCTGCAAAGACGGATCGCGCGTCGGCGCCGACGGGGGACTGGCTGCGGCCGTCGCTTGCGTCGGGACAGCAGGCGGGACCTCCGCCGGAATGCCGTAGAGCCCTTCGGGTTTGGCCGGAGCAGGGACAGACTCCGGTGCCGGAGCCGGTATCGGTGCGACCGGTGCAGCGGGAGCGACATTCGGACGCGGCGGTTCCACGCGCGCAACGGCAACAGGCGCTGGGGGCGCCGGCCGTGCGGAAGCCGAGGCTGCTTCCGGCGCCGGCGTGGTCTTGACGATCGACGACAATCCCCGCGACGACTCCCACGGACGATCGGCGAGGCCGCGCCCGAGAGCGAATGCGGCACCGATCACGACCACCGCTGCGATTCCGTACCGCAGCGCCGGCCGGGAAATCTTCTCGCGAAAACTTCCCATCCACGCCTGCGAGCGCGTCTCGCCGTCGAGATCGCGAATCGCCGCATTCATCACCGAGATCGTGATGCGCTCGCTGCCTTCGGCGAACGCAACCATCATTGCGTTGTCGCAGATCACGTTGATGACGCGCGGGATTCCCTGCGACGCCTGCCAGCAGCGCATCAGGGCGGCGCTGGTGAAAAGCTCGGCCTTCTGACCGCCGGCGCTTCGCAGGCGCGTTTCCACGTACGCACGGATCTCGTCGCTGCGCATCGGCTTGAGCGTGGCCCGCACGCCGATCCGCTGCCGGAGCTGGCGCAGGTTCGGCCGCCGCAGCTTTTCTTCCAGCTCGGGCTGGCCGCTCAGCACGATCTGCAGGATCTTTTCCTTGGAGGTCTCGAGGTTCGACAGCATGCGAAGCTCTTCGAGAACCTCGTCGTCGAGCGTCTGGGCTTCGTCGATGATGACGACGACGTTGCGTCCGTCGGTGAGCTGTTCGAGCAGGTAATGGTTGAGCCGCTCGATCAGTTGCAGGCGGCCGCCCGGATCCGTGCGGATGCCGAGCTCCATGCACAGGTACTCGAGAAGCTCGTCGAATGAGACTCCGGGGTTGAAGACGAAGACGACGCGCGTCTCGCCCTCGATCTCGTCGACGATGCGACGCAGCAGCGTGGTCTTTCCGGTACCCGCCTCCCCGATCAGTGTCAGGAAGCCCTTTCTCGACTTGATCCCGTAGAGCACCGCGGCGAGGGCTTCGCGCGTGGACTCGTTGATGTAGTGGAACTTCGGGTCCGGGGTCAGATTGAAGGGATTTTCCGAGAGGTGGTAGAAGTGAGCGTACATCTCCAATGTGTCCAGTGTGCCTTGCCGGCCGCCTCGGGCAGCCTCGTCAGGAACGTTATCGCATGATGCACGGTGGTACCCAACCGTGCACGTAAGACAAGAGACGTTTTAACGGGTCGCAAACGGACCGGATCAGCCCGTCGACTGGGGCTCGCGAGGACGCCGGAAATCCTCCCGCTTCAGCCCGTGCTGCTTCATCTTGCGATGCAGCGTGGCTGCGTCGACCATGGCGTGCTTGGACGTCGAGGAAATCCCGCCTCTGGCGCGGCGCAGCACGGACGCCAGGTAGTCTTTCTCGGCGCGCTTCAGGAACTCGCGCAGCGGCAGCTCGTAGTCGCGAGCCCGGCCCGGGCCGGTTGTCGCCGACGGCGAGCCGCTTCCGACCGGCAGATCGACGTCCTTGATCATCGGCCCGGCGGCCTTGAGGATCGACCTCTCGAGCACGTTGCCGAGCTCGCGAACGTTTCCCGGCCAGTGGTACGACATCAGGACCTGGAGCGCCTTGTTGGACACGCGCATTCCGCCCCGTTCCCGGGAGTGCGGATTGTTCTTCAGGATCTCGGTCGCCAGCAGCGGGATGTCTTCGAGCCGGTCGCGCAGCGGCGGGATCACGATCGGCACGACGTTGATGCGATAGAAGAAATCCTCGCGCATCTCGCCGCGCGCGACCATCTGCTCGAGGTCGCGGTTGGTGGCCGCGATCACGCGGATGTTCACCTTGATCAGGCGGTTGCCGCCGAGCTTTTCGACCTCGCGCTGCTCGAGCACGCGCAGCAGCTTGAGCTGCATCGATGGTGAGATGCTCTCGATCTCGTCGAGGAACAGCGTGCCGCCGTTGGCCAGCTCGATCTTGCCGGTGCGGTCCTGGACGGCGCCGGTGAACGCTCCGCGCTCGTGTCCGAACAGCTCGGTCTCGAGCAGCGTATCCGGAAACGCCGCACAATTGATCGCCACGAAGCGCCCGCTCTTGCGACGGCCCTGGAAGTGCACGGCGCGCGCCGCCAGCTCCTTGCCCGTGCCCGACTCGCCGGTGATCAGAACAGTCGCGTCGTTTTGCGACAGCGCCTCGATCGTCCGGAAAATCTCGTGCATGACGGGATTGCGGCTGACCATGTTCGCGAACGAATAGCGCTCCGAAAGCTGGCTGCGCAGATAGCTGATTTCATCGAGCAGCCGGCGCTTTTCCAGGATCTTTTCGGTCGCCAGCAGGATCTCTTCGCGCTCGAACGGCTTGGTGATGTAGTCGTTGGCACCCTGGCGGATGGCCTCGACGGCGCCTTTGATCGATGCGTAGCCGGTGATGATGATGACGCCGAAGTCGGTCCAGCGTTCGTGGATCTGCCGCGTAAGGCTGAGACCGTCGGTGCCCGGGATCTTCAGGTCGACGACGCCGAGTGCGTAGTCGAACTGTTCGAGCAGCGCCAGTGCCTCGGTCGCATTGCCCGCGCTGTCGACTTCGTAGTGCCGCTCGCGGAACAGGTCCTCGAGCTGGCGGCAGATGAGAGGATCGTCGTCTACGACTAGAATACGTTGCGCCATCGTCACGCTCCCTGGGAAGCAACCGGCAGCTTCAGCGTCCACGACGAGCGATCGCCGTTTTGAATGTCGAGCGCTCCACCGTGCAGCTCCGCGATCCTCGCGGTGAGCGCGAGCTTGAGATCGTCGGGCACGCCGGTAGTGACGCCTTGCAAGCGGTGGATTCGAAGGCCGACCGGATCACCACCGATCAGCTCGATGACAATCGGTGACTGCGTGCGGTCGTCTCCCGATGCGGCACGGCACAGGAATGCGAGCGCCTCGGAGATCCTTCCGGGATCCACGCTCACCTCGCACTGGCCCGCATCCAGATCTCCGGCCAGCTCGACGGGACGCAACCCGACGTGCTGGCGCAGGCTCGCGACCAGGTCGTCCATGCGCACGAGCAGCCGGCGCAGCTCGACCGGCCGGATGTACTGCATCGTCGAGCGCGCGATCGATTCGACGTTCTCGATGCTTTCTTTCAATCCTGTCAGCAGCGAGTGAAGCTTTTCATTTTCGGGATCCACCGCTCCTTCGATCAGCTCGAGGAAGTAGTAGGCGCGGTGGATGTGATTGGCGAGGTCGTGTGACGCCTCGGAAAGGACACGCTGATCGTCGATCTGTGTCACGCCGCCTTGCCTCCGGAACTCGATGGATGCGCGACCCGCTCTCCCCATCAACCTGCGATACCCGGGATTGCCTCTCGAGCATTGCAAGCTTGCGTCGCATAGAGCCCGGATTCGGGCAGCTTTGCAAGCTCCGGAAGTGGCGTAAAAGCGCAGGTGGGTCAGCGGCCGTCCGGTTCCTCGCCGAGGATCCGCTCGCGGATGGCCGTCGGGTCGAGCGCCAGCGCTTCGCAGACATTGTTGAACGAGAACGGCGAATCCCAGTCCTCGCAGCTGAGCCAGAACGCTGCCTGGCGGCGCAGGATCTTCGGGTTCTCGCGGGGGGCCTTGAGACGTCCGGCATAGCAGGCCACGGCATCCTCGAGGACGGCCAGCATCAGCGCGCGCTCGGGCGTGCGCTCGTTCTGATCCTCGATGAGCGGATCCTGGGCCGTCGCCGAAAAGAACGACCGCGGTCGCGTCCGCGTGAAGCGCTCGCTCTTGTTGATGGATGGCTGTGCCGCCGGCTGGGTGGTGTGTGCCGCTTTCCTCATCTTCCTCTTCCTCCACAGGACGGCAGGAGCCGTCGGTTCGGCCGCGTGGCCGTATGCGGAGGTCAGAGCAATCCCGAAGCCAGCTCGGGAACCGGAAGAAAGTGCTTGAAATCGCTCGATTTGCGCGTAACCGCGCGGCCGCCGCCCGTACAAGTTCGGACAGCGGCGGACAGAACCGTGCGCACTACCCAGATTTGACGGCGGACCGATCCGCCCGCGCGGCCGGCTAGGAGGCCGCGAGCAGTTGCCGCGCGATGACCTTCAGCTCGAGGACGGGCTTGACCCCCTCGAAAATCGGAAGAACGGTCGCATCGACGACGTAGCGCGAGATGGGGTACTCCTCGGCATAGCCCCACCCCCCGTGCAGCAACTGCCCTTCCTGGGTCACGGCCACGGCAACGTCGCACGCGAGGAGCTTGGCCATCGCCGGCTCGAGCGAAATCGTCTCGTCGGCGTCCATCGCACGCGCCGCACGATAGGTGATCTGGCGCGCGACCTGCGTCGCCGTCGCCATGCGCCCGAGCTTGTACTGGGTCAGCTGGAAGTCGACGAGCGCACTGCCGAACTGCTTTCGATCGATCGCATAGGCTGCGGCCGCTTCGAGCGCAGCCTGCGCGAGGCCGGTTGCGCGCCCACCCGTCTGCAGGCGCCCCGCCGCGAAGCCGTTCATCTGCAGGTAGAATCCCTTGTTGAGTCCACCCTCGCCGCCGATCAGGTTCTCGGAAGGCACGAAGTAGTTCTCGAACGCGAGCGTGTACGAATGCATGCCGCGGTAGCCCGGAGTCGCGTCCGCCTTGCCGTGCAGCACGCCGCCGGTCGGCTGGCGCATCTCGAACTCGTGGCCGTCGAACGCATCCTTCTCGACGATGAACAGCGACAGACCGCGTGCTCCGGTCTTCAGGTCGGGATTGGTGCGTGCGAGCAGCGCAAGCACGTTCGCGCGGCCGGCAAACGTGCACCATGCCTTCGCACCGTTGATCAGCCATCCGCTGCGTCCGCCGACTTCCGCCGGCTCCGCACGGCACGCGACCGATGCGACGTCGGATCCGGTATTCGGCTCGGTCACGGAGATGCCGACCATGATCTCGCCGGCGCTGACCGGTGCCAGCCACTTCTTTTTCTGCTCTTCGGTCCCGCCCTTGAGCAGGGCCTTGGTCAGGATCTCCGGCCTCGTGATCAGCGAGCCCGCGGCTGCGAGCGATACGCGCGACAGCTCCTCGGTCGTGATGATCATCGCGAGGTTGCCCATGCCGAGGCCGCCGTACGTCTCCGGCGCAGACATCCCGAAATATCCCATGTCGGCCATCGCGCGGATGAGCGTGTCGGGCACCAGCTCGTCGTGCCGGTGAATGCGCTCGGCAAGAGGCGCGACTTCTTTCTGCGCGAAGCTTCGCACCGAGTCGCGCACCATGACGACGTCGTCCTCGGGCATCCATGCGTTGTTGGCTCCCCGCTGCGACGCCGTTGCGCGGCCGATCGAGCGGATGCGGTCTTCGCTGGCGCACGCTTCGATCCGCTCGCGGATGGCTGCCGAGCCGAGCGTACGATCGAACAGCCCCTGCGGCAGCGCGAAATCCGATCCGGCCGCGACCATCTGGCCGCAGAGCCGGGCGGCGACTTCACCAGCGTATACGGCAGCCTCGTCGACGAGCACGCCAGCGTCGATGCCGGCCGCTACGGCGCCGCGCGCGTAGTCGAGCATTGCGCGCGCAGCAAGGGCTTCGGTCGCTACGTAGGCGACGCGCTCGGAGTGGACCTGCCACGAGTCGATGTTCTTTCCGCCGTCGGTGCGCTCGGATGCGGATTTTACCGCCGCGCGAACGATCTCGTCCGTCGCGTCGACGATCGAAGCGATCTCCTCGACGCTGATCTTGCGTGCCTGCCTCTCCTGCATTTCGTGTTTGCTCCTGCGCTTGGACACGCTCCCGGTGGAGCGGCGCGGCAACGTCTACGGGCGGTCCGGTACGGTGTCAACGTGCCCGCGCGAACCGGGCCGCGGAAGCTTTCGCGGCCATGCCTGCCATGTTATGCATGCTCGCGCCGCACGCACCGCAATGCGCGCCCGTCGCCTGCGACCCGCAGCATGAGCACTCAGGAGTTGCCGATGAATTCGCCGTTCCCCGCCGTTGCCGGTTCCCTATCCACATGCGCCCGTCCTGCGCTGCTCGCTGCCGCGCTGGTTCTCGCCATCGGCCCGACGGGCGGCTGCTCGAAAGGCCCCGACAAGGCGAGCGCGCCGAAGAGCGCCGCGACGGTTGCAGCGGGCCCGAGCGTCGTGATCAAGACCAACAAGGGCACGATCGAAGTCGAGCTCTATCCCGACAAGGCTCCGGCAACCGTCAAGAACTTTCTCGACTACGTCGACGCCGGTCACTACGACGGCACGATCTTTCACCGCGTGATCAAGGATTTCATGATCCAGGGCGGCGGATTCGTGCCCGATGGGCAGCAGAAGCCGACCAAGCCTCCGGTCAAGAACGAAGCCAACAACGGGCTCAAGAACACCCGCGGCACGATCGCGATGGCCAGAACCCAGGTCGTCGACTCAGCGACCGCGCAGTTCTTCATCAACCAGGCCGACAACGCGTTCCTCGATTTCAAGGCCGAAACTCCGGGAAGCTTCGGCTACTGCGTGTTCGGCAAAGTCACCTCCGGCATGGACGTCGTCGACGCGATCGCAAATGCACCCAAGCCCGAAAGCAAGACTCCGGGTGTGTTCCAGGACCGTCCGAAGGACGACGTCATCATCGAATCGATCAAGAGGAAGGGCTGACGCCCGACGACCTCGATGCACATCTCGTCCCTGCTGTCGCGGGGTGAGCCGGTTTACTCGTTCGAGTTCTTCCCGCCGAAGACCGAGGCCGGGGACCGCGCACTCCTCGCCACGCTCGCTGAGCTGCGGCCGCTGCGTCCGGATTACGTGTCGGTTACGTACGGCGCCGGCGGAAGCACACGCGATCGCACCGTGGAGCTCGTCGGCTACATCCTGAACGACCTCGGCATCGAGGCCATGGCCCACCTGACCTGCGTCGGCGCATCGCGCGGCGAGCTCGCCTCGGTGCTCGACCGGCTCGAGGCCACCGGCATCCGCAACGTGATCGCGCTGCGCGGCGATCCACCGGCCGGTGAAGCGGAATTCGAGCCGCACCCCGACGGACTTACCTATGCAAACGAGCTCGTCGCGCTGATCCGCGCGCAGCAGCGCCCGTTCTGCGTCGCTGCCGCGTGCTATCCCGAGAAACACATCGAAGCCGTATCGTTCGACGCCGACCTCGAGGCGCTGCAGAGCAAAGTCGGCGCGGGCACGGACTTCCTGATCACGCAGCTGTTCTTCGACAACCGGTTGTATTTCGAGTTCGTCCGGCGCGCCCGCGAGGCCGGCATCCGGATCCCGATCGTTGCCGGCATCATGCCGATCACGAACCTGTCGCAGATCGAGCGCTTCACGCAGCGATGCGGAGCGAGCATCCCCGCCGAGCTGCATGCGCGCCTGGAACCTCATCGTGACGACCCGGAGCGCGTCGAAGCGCTGAGCATCGACTATGCGATCGGGCAATGCCGCGAGCTGATCGAGCGCGGAGCGCCGGGAATCCATTTCTACACGCTCAACCGCTCGCGGGCGACGCGCGACATCCTCACCGCGCTGCGCCGCTGAACCGATTTGTCTCCGTCACAGCTCACGAACGGGCTGCGTGCGCGCTGGAAGCAGCTGCGGGCGAGCTTCGTCGCTCCCGCGCTCGTCGCGGTCGTCGCGCTGTTCGTCTATTCGCGTGCGCTCGACTGGGGTCTTCCCGGCGGCGACGAAACGTGGGCCGCGGATGCGATCAAGCCGAGCGCTCCGCTGGCCGTCGCGTTTCACAACTTCGGACATGGCTGGAACAGCGGATGGTTCTGGTTCAAATATCCGCCCTTTCACGCGTTCCTGCTCTGCGCGCTGTACGCTCCGTATCTCGCGTGGCTGTGGGCGACCGGCGGCCTTGCCGGCTTCCAGTCCGACTATCCGTTCGGCCTCGCCGATCCGGTCGCATCGCTTTCCATGCTCGCATGGATCGGTCGCGCGGCCAGTGCAGCGATGGGCGCCGGATGCGCGCTGCTCGTCTACGCGTGCGTGGCGCGGAGCTTCGGCCGGCGTGCCGCAGTCTGCGCGGCGCTCGTGACGACCTTCGCGTATCCGATGGTGTTCTATTCGCAGACCACCAACGTCGAGGTGCCGTACCTGTTCTGGCTGCTGGCCTCGCTCGTCGGCGCGGTTCGCATCATCGAAGACGACCGCCGGCTGCGATGGTGGGTCCTGCTCGGTGCGGGAGCTGCGCTGTCGGTGTCCACCAAGGAGCTCGCGGCCGGAGCGTTCCTTGCCGTGCCGGTGGTGATCGTGGTGCGCTCGCTCATCATGCGGGTCCCGGTGTGGACATGGATCCGCGGCGGGCTGGTGGCCGGCCTCAGCTTCGCGATCGCGATCGCGCTCGCCAACAACGTCCTGTTCAATCCGCTCGGCTTCGTCCAGCGCACGAAGTTTCTGACCCAGACGCTGCCGTCGGAAATCGCGCTGCGCTACGCGCCGTACTACTTCCCGATCCAGCTCGGCGGCAATCGCGGCGCCGGCGTCGAGCTTGCGCAACTCTCGCTCGCATTGTCCCGCCTCAGCGCAAGTCTCGGCTGGCCGACGCTCGCGCTTTCGATCGCCGGGTTTCTGATCGCGGCGAGACGGCGGCCCGCGTGGACGCTGCTGCTCGTTGCCGCCGGCGCCGGCTACTACCTCGTCAGCGTGCGGGCGATGCTCTCGCTCAGCCTGCGATACCTGCTGCCGCTCACGGTGCTTTGCTGCGCCGCATCCGGCATCGCAATCGCCGAGCTGGTGCGCGCGCGAACCGGACCCGCCGCGCGATGGAGACCGCTCGGCATCCTCGTTGCCGCTCTCGCCGCCGTGTGGATCTTCGCGTACGGCTGGGACGTCAACCGGATGATGGCCGGCGATGCGCGCTACGATGCCGAACGCTGGCTGGCACTTCAGGCCGCACGCCGGCCGCGCGTGGAAATCTACCAGAATCGCGCGTATCTTCCGCGCTTCCCCGAAGGCATCGACGTGATCGAAGTTCCCTATGAGCAGCGCGACGCGACGGCGTTCGCCGAGCGGCATCCGGACCTCGTCGTGCTGTCGTCGAGCGGCCTTTCGGGGATCACCGTGCGCTACAAGCAGGACTGGCAAAGCGATTCCGATGGCGACTCCGACGCCGACAGCGGCTACTCGCCTGCCCAGCGCAGCGCCGGCGGTGCAGTCATGAACTATACGCGTGACGCCAACGCCGAGTTCCTGCGAAGGCTGACCGCGGGCGAGCTCGGCTACACGGAAGCCGCACGTTTCTCGGTTACGCCGTGGATCGATCGTCCGCTGATCCAGAGCCTCAACCCCGCGATTGTCATCTACGCTGCCGCCTCGGCGCAGCCGGCCGCAATCCTGCCTCGGCCGGGCACGGCGGACTGAGAGCGATGGCGTCGCGAGCCTCGAGTTTCCTGCGCTGCCTCGGCGCACTGATGCTGCTGACGGCGACGACGTGGGCCGTCGAGATCCCGGCGCTGCTTTTCGTATGGCGTCACCAGACGCTGCCGCCGTACGCATTCTTTCCGAATCAGTCCTACGACTTCCTCGCCAAGATCCGCTGGTTTGCCGGCGCGCTCTTCGATTGGGCCCCGGGGCTGCCCGACCGCTTCGCGGGACTTGCGGTCGGCGACAAGCTTTCGGCTCTTGCGCCGCTGCTGCCGTCGACGCTCGTCGTTGCTGCCGCTGTCGGTGTCATCGGCGGCGCACTGTGTGCGCTCGTCTCGCGGCGGCGCGGAACGCTTCGCGGCGACCTTCTGCTGTGGGCCGCGCTTGCGCTTGTGGTCCACGTTGCCGTCTCGATTCCGGCGTTCAGTCTCGACGAAGGGCTGCGCATCAGCCGGCTTGCGTATCGCGCGCGAAGCCTGGTCGTCGACGGGATGCTGCTCGCGACCGCCGTATCGCTGGTCGCGTGGGTGCTCGCGTGGTCGCTCGCGCCGCTGTTCTCGCGTTCGCGGGCACTGACGATTGCCGGGCTCGTCACAATGGTCGGTGCAAGCGCGCTGGCGATGACGAACGCCCGCCCCGCGCCGGCGGCGAAAGCCGCAGCGAGCGCACCCTCGGCGGGAGCACACCGCAACGTCGTGCTGATCTCGCTCGACAGTCTTCGCGCGGACCACGTGGGCGCCTGGGGCTACAAGCGCGACACGACCCCGAACCTCGACTGGTTCGCGAAGGAAAGCGTGCGGTTCCGCAACGCCATTTCGACGTCGTCGTGGACGCTGCCGACGCACCTGACGATGTTCACCGGCCGCTCGCAGCTTTCGCACGGCGTCGTCGTCGACACGAACGTGCTGCCGACGTCGGTACGCACGCTCGGCGAGATCTTCCACGATGCCGGCTATGCGACCGCGGGCTTCGTCTCCGGGCCCTACGTGAGCGGCCACTACGGCTACGACCGCGGCATGGACACGTATATCGACCTGAGCGCGCAGTGGGGAAAAGGCGCCGAGGCGCGCGCAGCCGTGCTGTCACCGCAGGTCAACGAAAAGGGCCTCGCGTGGCTCGACGAGACGCACGAAAAGCCGTTCTTTCTGTTCCTGCACTACTTCGACATTCACTACGACTACGTTCCTCCGCCGCCGTACGACACGATGTTCGACCCCGGTTACACCGGCACGATGGACGGCCGCATGTTCATCGAGCGCGACGACGTCAATCCGAAGATGCCGCCGCGCGATCTCGAGCATATCCTTGCGCTCTATGACGGCGAGATCCGTTTCACCGACGAGCACGTCGGCCGGGTCCTCGACCGGCTGCGCGAAAAAGGGTTGCTCGATTCGACGGCGGTCATGATCGTCGCCGACCATGGCGACGAGTTCTTCGAGCACGGCAACAAGGGTCATCACCGCACCGTCTACGACGAGGTCCTGCACGTGCCGATGCTGCTGCGGCTTCCCGGCGGCGAGCACGCCGGAGAGACGATCGATGCACAGACGAGCCTCCTCGACGTGTTTCCGACGCTGCTCGATGCAGCCGGCCTGGCCGCGCCGGAAGCAACCGAAGGCGAAAGCCTGGCGGGCTGGATCCGCGGCTCGACGAGCACGCGTACGGCCGTCTTCTCCGATTTCTACGACAAGCGCGGTTTCAACCTGCAGGTCTCGCGCCGCACGCCGGACGAGAAGACCATCCAGCACTTCAACCGCATCACGCACCCGAAGCAGGGAGCGCTCGAAGATTACGATCTGGCCGGCGATCCCGCCGAGAAGAGCAACCGCGCCCGGTCCCGTCGCGCCGAAGTCGCATCCGCCGTCGAAGCCATGACGGCGTGGCTCGACGGGCAGTGGCGTTTTCATCGCCGCACCGAAACCGAGACCGGCGGCAATGCATCGATCCAGATCGACACCGAAACGATGCAGCGGCTGAAGTCGCTCGGCTACGTCGGCGAGTAATTCCGCAATTTCACGCGAAGGCTGCGTCAGCCCGGGGCGCGCCGCGTCGCGATGCCCGACACGCTGGCGATCGTAGCGATCAGCTCCGCGGGCTCGACGGGCTTCGACAGGTGCATCTGGTAGCCCGCGAGCATCGCGCGCGTTCGGTCTTCCGAGCGCGCGAACGCCGTCAGTGCGACGGCCGGCGTGGTGTGACCGAGCGCCCGCTCGAGCACACGGATGTTGCGGATCAGCTCGTAGCCGTCCTGCTCGGGCATACCGATGTCGCTGATGATCACGTCCGGACGCGACGCCTTGAACGATTCGATCGCTTCGCGGGCCGAGGCTGCGCAGTCGGGACTGGCGCCGTGCCCGACGAGCAGCCGGCGCACGACTTCGCGTGCATCAGCCTCGTCGTCGACGACCAGCACCCGCAGGCCTTCGAGCGACATCGGATCACTCGGGAACTTCTGCGGCTGCATCGGCGACCGCGGGTGCGAGCGATCGGCGGTTTCTTCTTCCTGTTCGTGAATCGGCATCAGCGGCAGCTCGACCGTGAACGACGACCCCTGGCCCTCGCCGCCGCTTCGTGCGCGCACCGTTCCGCCGTGAAGCTCGACCAGCTGCTTGACGATCGACAGCCCGAGACCGAGGCCGCTGTGACGGCGCGTGGTCGAGCCATCGGCCTGGCGAAAGCGCTCGAACACGTACGGCAGGAACTCGGCGCGAATCCCCTGCCCCGTGTCCGTCACCGAAATCTCGACGTGCGAGTTCACGCGCGACAGCGCGAGCTGGACGCGGCCGTCCTTGCCGGTGAACTTGATCGCGTTCGACAGAAGGTTCCAGACGATCTGCTGGAGCCGGTTCGGATCGCCGCGCACGGGCCCGACCTTGGGATCGATGAGCGTCTGCAGGCGGATGCCCTTGGCTTCGGCGGCCGGTCCGACCGTGGCGAGCGCGGTTTCGATGACTTCCGGAAGATTCACCTGCTGGACGTCGAGCCGGAGCTTGCCGGCGACGATGCGGCTCATGTCGAGCAGGTCCTCGATGATCTGCGTCTGCATGCGCGCATTGCGCTCGATGACTTCGATCCCCTTGGCGGCGTCTTCGGGCGCAAGCTCGCCTTCGCGCAGCATCATCGCCCAGCCGAGGATTGCCGACAGCGGCGTGCGCAGCTCGTGCGACAGCGTCGCGACGAACTCGTCCTTCAGGCGGCTCGCGCGCTCGACCTCGCCGCGCGCGCTGCGCTCGCTCTCGAGCAGCTGCTCGCGCTGAACGTGCGCCACCTGGAGCTCGAGGTCCTGCTTCTGGATCTGCGTGAGCATTTCGTTGAAGACGTCGGTGAACGCTCCGAGCTCGTCGTCACCGTACTTCCTCGCCCGTGCGGAATAGTCCTTGGTTTCGGAAACGTGGCGTGCCGCCGACGCAAGCTCGGCGATCGGCTTGATGAGGAACCTGCGGATCCGGCTCGCGACCAGGAACGCGCCGAGCATCGTCAGCAGCGCGATGATGAAGACGATGCTCGCGTTGTACCACGCGCGCGAGATCGCCGCGCTGCGATCGAAGACGACCTGAAGGCGACCGACCTCGCCGGCGGGACCGCGGATCTCGTCGGTCACGATCATCCAGCTTCCTTCGAGCCGCCGTCCCTCCTGCCACATCGCGAAAACCGGCGGCCGGATGGACGGATTGTCGTAGCGCGCGAAGACCTTTCCGTCCGGCGTGTAGAGCGTGGCCGATGCAACGTTGTCCGAGTTTTTCAGCGCCGCCAGCGCTTCGTTGCCGAGCTGGGGGTCGCCGAACGCGAGCGGCGCTTCGCTGTTGCCCGCGATGATGTGCACCTGCGCGTCGGCGAGCGACGCCGTTTCATGCTCGGTGTCGAAGTAGTCGATGACCGCAAGAACGGTCGACACCGAGAACACGGCAAGGCCGGTCGTCAGCGTGACGAGCAGCGTCAATTTGGTTCCGAACGATCGGATTGGACGCAGTCTCATTAGGGGATTTCTTCGCCGCCGACGATCTTCGCGAGCTTGAGCACTTTTGCGCTGATCGTCACACGCGATTTCTGAATGGCTTTCGGATTGGCCTGAAACAGTATCCGATCCTGCTCGAAGACAAAGCCGATCATGCCTCCATTCTCGACGAAGTCGGGGGTGTCGCCGACGGTCAGTGTCTTCGACGGATTCAGGCGTGCAAGGATCGTCGCAATCGGTTCGGGTCCCGCCGAGCAGATGTACACCAGATGGGACTGCTCGAGACTGCGGTAGAATTCCTGACGGTCAGCGTCATCCGAGCCGTACGGTGCGTGCTCGAGCACGACCTGACGCCCACCGATCGGCTGGCTGTGACGGATGACCTCGGACAACACCTTGTCGTCGTCGCACTCCCCCACCTCGGTAACGACGATCGGGCTGTCGGGCTGCTCGAACGCATCGTCGGGCCATTGCGAATAGCGGATGAAGTTGAGGACGTAGGCCGCCTTGACGCGTCCTGCCTTCTCGACGTCGAGCGTCTGCGCATGCGCACGCACCTCGCCGCCGGCGACGATCGCAATCGTCGCGAGCAACAGGAACGTGTGCAGGCAGCGCTTCATGAATCTGGCCGTTTCCCTCGACAAAACGCCTAAAAGTGGAAGTTCACTTCTGCATAGACCGCACGCTCGACCTGAACGTCGGACGCTTCCCTGTGCCGTTCTTCGAGAAGGTTCTGCCCCCAGAGGACCAGGTCGATGTTCTTCGTGGCGTGCCACGTTACGCCCTGATCGAGTCTCACGTACGACGGCACGCCGAGCGTGACGACATCATCGACGTAGTAGAGTCCGGTATTGAGCTCGATCTGGTCGGTCAGGTCGAAGAAGGAGAAGACCTTCACCTGGTGATGCGGTGAGGTACCTTCGTCCGACGGCAGAATATCCCCGTGAATCTCCAGTTTGACGTATGAGTAGGACCCCTCCAGCGACCAGCGTTCGAACGGCCGCCACATGGAACTGACCTCGACACCGTAACTCTCCCCGGATCCGGCATTCGCGAACGTCCCGATGAGCGTCTTCGGAACGAACAGCAGGTTCGAATAGTCGTTATAGAAAGGAGCGATGTCGAGTGTGAGATTTTCGAAAAACCGGTGCCGGTACCCGATTTCATACGCGATCAGTTTTTCCGACTTCGCGTCGGGATTGCCGAGCACGCCGACCGGCTGCTGCTGCCCGCCGGCTTCGGCAATTGCGACGACCAGGAAGCCGTCCTGTTCGAGGCGGGTCGGCACACGAACGGGTCGCGAGATCGACGCCCACAGGGTGTCGCGATCATCCGGCGTCCACCACAATCTCCCCCCGGGCTGGACCTCGAATCCGGTGAAGCTGTTGTTCTCGAGCTTGGTGCCGATCATCGCGAACAGCTCGTTCGGAACGAGCGTGATCGTGTCCTGGACGAAACCGCTGATCGTGTTGAGCTTGCGCGACCTGGGATCGAGCGAGACGATCTCGCTGTCGCGCGACCGGTCGGCGCTGGTGCGGTCTCCGAGACCCCACTGGATGTCGTTGCGCGCGCCCAGGCGGAAGTAGTGGCGGAAGTCGAAATCGATCGTGTCGCGCTCGACGTGGAACCCCGCAGCCTGCGTGCGTGACGTACGATCGTAGTACGCCTGCATCGACAGGCCCGCGGTCGGTGAAATGGCGTGACTGCCGCGCATCAGCAGGTTGCCGCCGTTGGTCCAGCCGGTGTTGATGTCCTGCAGCGGCTTCTGGTTCGCCTGCGGAATCGCCGTCGACTCGCCGAGATGCCCGAGGTTGTAGATGTCGCCCTGCACGGTGAAGTTCGTGAGCCCGTGCGGAATGTCGACGCGGAATCCGCCGTGTGCGAGGTCCCATGCGTCGTGCGCGGAATCGGTGCGCTCGCGGCCGGGTCTGCACTCGCCCGCAGCATCGAGATCGCAGTTCTGCTGCGAGTAGTGATCGCGGTCGAAGTATTTGCCGAAAACCCGGTACGTTGCGTTTCCAAGCTTGCCGCCGTAGCGGGCCGACGCGAAGCCGTGCTCGATGTTTCCGCCGCCGGCCTTGACGTACAGGCCCTGCGTCTCGGCCGAGCTCTTGGTGATGACGTTGATCACGCCGTTGACCGCGTTCGCGCCCCACAGCGTGGCGCCCGGGCCGCGGATGACTTCGATGCGCTCGAGATCCGTCAGCAGGATGTCCTGGACGTCCCAGAACGTTCCGCCGAAGAGCGGGTCATAGACCGCGCGGCCGTCGATCAGGACGAGCGTTTTGTTGGCGAGCCCTCCAGCGAACCCGCGCATTCCGACCGTCCACGAATGGGAGTTGGTGCTGCCCACGTACACACCGGGAACGATTCGAAGAACGTCGGCAAGCGTGTGGTGCCCCGTGCGGCGAAGCTGTTCCGGGGTGATCACGTACACCGCGGCGGGTGACCGGAACCAGTCCTCCTCCGAACCTGCGACGGTCGTGACCTGGACATTCATCAACTCCTCGATCGGCGCTGATGCTGCCTCCTCGACCGTGAACTCGCGCGCGGCGTCTGCCGAACCGGCGAAGATGAATGCTGCCGCAGCGGTGAGCGCTGCGACGAGTGCGGTTGTGAAGCGTGCCATTTCCCGCTGTGGGCGCACCGAGCCGGGTCCGGCTTCAGCAGCCCTTGCAGGTGAGGCAGAACTCCGTCGATCCATGTCGATTGCCCTCCAGACAGTTCGGACAGCAGTCTCGAGGCCGGCCCCTCTATGCCGGTCGAACGAGGCTGACGCCATGCCAGCTTACTGAATGTCAGCGCCGTGGATAGCTTTGCTGTTCCGCTCGCTTGGCGACTCCGCCGTCAAAGTCGAACGTGCCTGCGCGTATTGGCGCATCCGGGCGGGTACCCGGGATGTGAGAAAGGTCAGAACCCTTGGAGCGAGGCGAACCGGTCGCGATGCCACGCCGCGTCGCCGAAGGTCATCTCCGAGCCGCGCATCCGCTTGAGATAAAGCCCGATGTCGTGCTCGTCGGTCATGCCGATGCCGCCGTGCATCTGGACGCCTTCATAGCCGGTCAGCACCGCGGCGTCCGAACAGCGGGCCTTGGCCACGGAGACCAGTGCGCGTGCGTCCGCGGCAGCATTGTCGAGCGCCGTCGCTGCGCCGAGCACGGCCGAGCGCGCCAGCTCCAGCTCCACATAGACCTTGGCTGCGCGATGCTTGAGCGCCTGGAAGCTGCCGATCGGCACGCCGAACTGCTTCCTGGTCTTCAGGTACTCGAGAGTCATCTCGAACGTGGCGCGCATGTTGCCGAGCATCTCGGCGCAAAGCCCGACCGTCGCACGGTCGAGTGTGTCTTCGACGACGGCCGCGCCGCCCCCTTCGTTACCGATCATCGCGGACGCCGGAACCTCGACGTCCGACAAGCGCACGATCGACGACGGCCGCAGGTGCATGGTCTTCTGCGGAACGACCGTAAGGCCGGCAGCTCCACGTTCGACCAGGAACAGCGACAGGCCGGCCGCGTCGCGCTCGCCGCCCGAGGTTCGCGCAACCACGACGAGCGTGCTTGCGGTCGCGCCGTCGAGCACGAGCGTTTTCTCGCCGGAGATCCTGTAGCCGGTTCCGCTTCGGACTGCGCGCGTCGCCGAGACGGTCCGGTCGTAGCGCGAACCGCGCTCCTGCCACGCCAGCGTCATCGTGCGCGTGCCGTCGGCCACCGACGGAAGGATTTCCTTCTTCTGCTGGTCGCTTCCGCCGAGAAGCACGGCGTTCGCGCCGAGCAGGACGGTCGACAGCAGCGGCTCCGGAACGAGGTTGCGCCCGAATTCCTCCAGAACGCATGCCAGCTCGACGTTTCCCATGCCGAGCCCGCCGTACTCCTCCGGTATGAGGATGGCAGGCCATCCGAGCTCGGCCATCTTTGCCCACAGCTGCGGCGAGTATCCGGCCGGATCGTCGCTGTCGCGAAGCTGGCGAACCCGGGCAACCGGTGACTCCTTCTTTACGAAGTCGGCAGCCGACGATTTCAGCATCTGTTGGTCTTCGGTCAGTACGAGGCCCATCTGTATTCACCTGGCCGCCGCGCTTCGCGGCTATTGCGCGCTCTGCGCGCATTCCTGTGGCGCGCTCTGCGCGCATTCCTGTGGCGCGCATCGCGCGCGAAAACATTGGCGCGCCGCGTGCGCGCAAGCCTGCGCGCACCGTGCGCGCGAAACGGGTCAGTCGGGAAGTCCGAGCACGCGTTTGGCGATGATATTGAGCTGAACCTCGGAGGTGCCGCCTTCGATCGAGTTGCCGCGCGCCCTGAGCCACGCGCGCGTCGCATCGAGCTCGGTGCTGTCGAAGCCTTCGCCGTCCCAGCCGAGCGCCTGCGGGCCGAGGATGCCGACGAGCAACGCCGTACGGTCCTTGTTGAGCTCGGTCGCGTAGTATTTGAAGATCGACGACTCCGGGCCCGGCTGCTGCCCGAGCTTGGCCGCTTCCTTGGTGCGCCTCAGCGTGAGCTCGAGGCACGTCTTGTCCATCGTCAGCTGCGTGATGCGGTCGCGCAGCACGCCGTCGCGAAGACGGCCGTTCGCGTCGTCGCCGACATACGAGCGGGCCGCCTTGACCAGCTCGTTCTTGTCTTCGGACTCGTTGAACGCTTCGCTGATCATGCTGCGCTCGTGGCCGAGCAGCGCCTTGGCCATCGTCCAGCCGTTGCCGACGCCGCCGACGACGTGCGCGTTCTCGGCACGCGCGTCTTCCAGGAACGTCTCGCAGAACGGCGAATACCCGCTGATGAGCTTGATCGGCTTTACCGTCACGCCCGGCTGATCCATGTCGATCAGCATGAACGTGATGCCTTCGTGTTTCGGCTTGTCGAATTCGGTGCGGACCAGCACGAACATCCAGTCGGCCTTGTCGGCGTAGCTGGTCCAGACCTTCTGGCCGTTCAGGATCCAGTGGTCGCCGTCGCGAACGCCGCGGGTCTGCAGTCCGGCAAGATCCGAACCTGCGCCCGGCTCCGAGTAGCCCTGGCACCAGCGGACCTCGCCGCGGCAGATCTCGGGCAGGAAGCGGTGCCGCTGCGCGTCGGTTCCGTACTGCAGCAGCAGCGGACCGATCATCGTCAGGCCGAATCCGATCAGCGGCGGCTTTGCGCGGATGCGTCGCATCTCTTCGCCGAGCACTTTCGCTTCTTCCTTCGAAAGCCCTCCGCCGCCGCAGTCCTTTGGCCACGTGGGCGCGGTCCAGCCGCGCGATGCCATGCGATCGAGCCACAGCTTCACGTCCGGATTCGGATACGTTTGTTTTTTCCCGCCCCAGGCCAGCTCATCGGCAAACGACGAGCTGACGGTACCCGCGCCCCAGCGCATCGATGCCGGACAACTGGCCTCGAGCCAAGCCCGCGTATTTTCCCGAAAAGATTCGATTTCGCTCATCGGCCGGCGAGTCTAACGGACATCTTTGCCATTCCCAACAGCGGCACGCGCCGGTATTGTCGAGGTGCATCCAGCGGGCTGGTTCCGCGCGCTTCGGGGGAGGCCGGCATGAGCACAAGAACGATCCTCGGTAATTCTTTCGACAAGTGTTTCGGGCAGCGATTCGCAGCGCGCCGCCGGCCGCGAGTGCAACGCAGGATCGTCCGCCTGGCGTGCGCCGTATGGCTGGCCGGCGCCGTCATGCACGGCAGCGCGTACGCCGGGCCGGCTTCGGCAACTCCGCTGCTGTTCCCGATGGTCGCGACCATCTGCGAGATTCTCGATACCGGCGGCAATCCCGCCTGCGGTCGCGAAATCATCATCGGAGGCAAGGACGAGTCGCCTGCGTGCACGATCAACCCGTCCGACTGCGTGCACGACAACAATGCGCAATTCTTTCCGTTCACGTACGGCGAGAATCGCATGGGCGGCGTGCACGCCGACGACGTCGCCGATCTCGCGTCGCGCGGAGGCCTGTGCCTCGGCGGCGATACGGCCGCGTGCGACGGCCTACCGTATGTCGCGATGGACGAGCTCGTGATGTCGAAGAACAAGGTCTCGCGCCTCGCGGCACTCCGCCGCGGAACTTTTCCGACGTTCTTCCACGACGAAATCACCGCGGGCCACTCCGTCGTCGTGCAGCTTCCCGTCATCGATGAGGTGGACTGCGAGAAACCGGCCACCGGCCTCGAACCGGACCGCCTCGTGCTCGGAGTGGTCACGCTCGACCTCCGCGAGCTCGAGGTCTTCGGCACGCGCCAGGAGCGCTTCCTGCGCGCGGTGCTCGTGTGCGGCGTGACCACCGGCGAGCCGGGCGACGGCGTCTACGATTTCGGAACCAGCGGTACTCCGTAGCCCGCGCCGCGCATTCAGTCGCCGTCGCGAATCGCGACGATGCCGCCGACCGTACCGACGTACGCTGCCCTTTCCGTCTTCGGGCGCAGCGCAATGCCCGCATAGTGGTTGTTGAAGCTCAGGCCAGTTCCCGCGAGCTGTTTCCACACCGTTGCACCGGTACGGAAATCGAGCGCCGTCCAGAACCATGCGTCGCTCGTCGTGTTCACCGGGTCGGGATCTTTCGTGTAGAGGTAGACGAGACCGGTCTTCGTCGAGACTTTCGGCACGCAGCTCGGCGCGCGCTCCGTGCTCGTCCAGACCACCTCGCAGCCGCTTCCATCCTCCGCGACGTCGATGCGCGTGATGCCCGGCGACGAGACCGGGCCGTTCAGCGTCGTAAGAAGATAATACCCGTAGTTGTTCTCGACGATCAGCGAGTTGCCGACCGCGATCAGGGAATTCTCGGTAGCGCTCGCGCCGGCCGAAAACACCGGCACTTCGCAGACGACGCGGTCCTGGCCCGGGGCGAGCGCAGCATCCTTGCGGTAGACCACGACGTTCATCGGATCGGCGTTGTCGGTAATCGCCACGTATCCGCCGTTCATGATCGTCGGCGTGGTGCCGGAGCCCGCGTTGAACTGGCCGGTCTTCTGGACGCCGCTGTTCTGGTACGGCTGCGACCAGACGGCCGCCGGGACATTGTCGGCGCCGGCAGCGAAGCGATACATGCTCGTGTCCGAGACGATGTAGACGGCGTCCTCGTCGACGGCGAACGAGTTCTCGATCTCTTCGCCGAGCGTGATGCTCTGCGTCTCGCCGCTTTCCAGGTCGAGCACGCCGACGATGCCGCTGTAGCGGCCGACGAACCACGCCCTTCCCTGCCAGTCCGGCAGCACCGACGTGATGCGATCGCCGGCGAGCACGCCGCTCAGGTCGTACTCTCCCGCAAGCGAAAGATACGGCGCCGACTTGTTCACCTGATAGATGAGGATGCGCCCGTCGGCTGCGCCGATCACCGCGCGATCCTTGTTGTCGAGGTAGAAGTAGACCCCGCCCGAGGAGCTCGTGAACGGGTCCTGGCCGGGCGGCGCTTCGACGTACGGAAGATCCACCTGGGCCAGGGTCCGCAGGCTGCCAGGCTCGATCACATAGAGCACGCGTGTCGAAAGGTTGCTGCACGCGGTGACGATGCGGCCGGACCGGTCGAACGCGATCGAAATGCAGTCGCGTCCGAGCGAAGTCGAAAACACCTGCGGATCGCGTCCGACCGGACCCTTTCCCCAGTACGTGTCGGTCATCCACGGATCGTTGTGGAGGTTGCTGCGGCCGTTCCTTGCCATGAACGGATGCTTCGGCGGCTTGTCGACCTTCAGCGGCTTCGCCGCTGCGGCAGCACCGCTGTACGCAGGCAGCGTCGTTGCCGCGCCGCTGCTGGCGATGGGCCCGGCGAACGCCGGCAGGACGGCGGTAAGAACCAACGTGACAGCGAAAAGGGAGGCTGCGGCGTGATGGCGGCTCATGGCGGTCAATCTAGTCCGCGCCGGCGGACCACGGGTGCCATCCTCGGGCACTCCGCGTGTCAACAGGACAGAATTCCGCCGGGGCCGTCGCGCATGTATCGTCGCGGCCCGATGCGCGCCGACCTCCTCATCTCCGGAAGCTGGACACGCATGGTGCTCGCCAGCCTCGAGCAGGTCGGGCTCGATCCCCGCCGACTGTGCGGCGCGGCCGGCCTGTCGTACGCGCAGCTTTCGGATCCGGACGCACGCGTGCCTCGTGACATGGCGGGACGCCTGTGGCGCGAAGCGTCACGCGAAAGCGGCGATCCGCTGATCGGACTGCATGCCGGAGTGCGCGTCGCGCCGGCCGCCAACAACCTGCTGTCGCACATGGTCATCAGCAGCCCGACCTTCCTCGACGGGCTACAGCGCACGATCCCGTACCAGCGCGTGCTTGCGCACGGACGCGTCGTCACGCTCGAGCGGCGCCGCGACCTGTACGCGATCTGTTTCCGGCGCGTCGACGGCGATCTCGCGATCACGCGCAACGAAATCGAGTTCATGACCGCGGCCTTCACGCGGCTGGCCCGCTTCGCCGTGGCCAGGCAGTGGCGGCTTTCCGGCGTCCGATTCGAATTTCCGGCTCCGCTCTCCACGGCGGAGTACGAGCGGGTGTTCGGTTGTCGGGTCGCGTTCGCCGCGCGCGAGAACAGCCTTCTCGTCGCCGAGGAAGTCATGACGGCGCCGCTTGCCCACCACTGCCCGGCCGTGCTCGAAGCGCTGCAGGCTGCAGCCGACTCCGCCATCGAGCGGCTTCAGCGCCCGAGCGTCGTCGGCGAGGTGCGTTCGCGCATCCTTGCGCGCATGCGGCTTCGCCGGCCGGATTCGTCCGTGGAAACCATTGCGGCCGAGATGCACGTGAGCCCCCGCACGCTGCAGCGCCGCCTCGAGGCTGAAAGCGCGAGCTTCTCGGCCGTCCTCGAGCAGGCCCAGCGCGACCGCTGCCTCGAGCTGCTCGGCGGACCGGCGACGCTCGAAGAGATCGGCACGGCGATCGGCCTTTCCGGCTCGCGCGCGCTCGCAAGGGCGTTCAAGAGATGGACCGGCCGCACGCCGTCCGAGCACCGCCGGTTGAGCCGCGTCGAGCCGGACGTGGCGAAAATCTAGCGGGCACGCGACCTACGGCGTGTAGAGTCGCGCCTGCGGAATCACCTGCTTCGGCTGGCTCGCGCTCGACCACGAGAGCCGGATCGCCGCGCGGTTGGTCTTCTCGAAATACTCGATGCGGATGCTGTACTTCTGTCCGCCCGTCAGTGTGATCGCACCGCTCGCCTCCGCGGTATTGGGGCTTACCCAGCGATCGATGAGCAGCGCGTTGTTGACCCACAGCCGCACTCCGTCGTCCGCCAGCAGGTAGAACGTGGTCGGACCCGTGAACTGCGGCTGGACCTGTCCGGTCCAGCGCGCGCTGAAATTGTCGGTCGGGTAACCGGTAACCGGCGCGCCCTTGCCCCAGTCGAAGCTCACCGTGGGATCGATGCGCGTGGTTGCGGTTCCCGTCAGATCGCGAGTTCGGAAATACGCGCCCGACAGACCGTTGCCGTTCACCGCCACCGGCGAGAAGCTCGCCGTGTAGGTCGTCGCGGCACTCGGTGTCGTTACGTTGTGCGTCGCGGCACCGCTGTCTGACCACGACGAGAAGTTCCACGTCGTAGACCCGGAGGTCTGCGGCGAGACAGCCCCGATACTGCGCAGCATTCCGACGACACCGAGAACCGACGACGGCGCCGTCACCGGCTGGCCGTCGAGCGTGAGCTGGAGCCCGGTCGGACTGCTCGCGAGCGTGATCGTGGACGTGTTCGGAACCACGTCACGGAACACGGTATGCACGAGATTACCGGAGTCGCGCACCGTCAGGTAGATGCGATACCACACGTTGGCTGCGGTCTCGCCGGTATTCGGGATCACGAAAGAGCCGCTGGTCACTCCGCTGAACGGCTGGATGAACGGATGCACGTGCGTATCGTGATGGAAGTCGACGCGCCACGTGAAGGACGACGCCGGGATCGACGGATCTTCCTGGTCCGCTGCGGTGCCCGCATACAGAATCGTCTGCCCGGCGTTGTAGTGGGTTCCCGCGGCCGGCTGCGTGATGGTCGCCGTCGGCGCGGTGTTGGCGGTGACCGTCAGCGTCGCATCCGCGCTCGTGTCCGATCCGAAATCGTTCTGGACGACGCAGCGGAACAACGCACCGTTGTCGGACTGCTGCACGTTCGAGATGTTCAGCGTGGCAGCATTGGCGCCGGTGATGTCGGCGTGGTTGCGCTGCCACTGGTACAGGAGCGGCGGGCTCCCCGACGCGGAAACCGAGAAGCTTGCGGTCGCACCGACCGTGACCGTCTGGCTCGAGGGGTCCTGCGTGACGTTGGGCGGGTCGCTCGACGTGTAGCGGATGCGCCCGACCGCTCCCGCGCCACGTGCAAGATAATAGAGGCTACCGTCGCTGCCGACGCGAAGATCGACCGGCGCCGAAACCGAGCTGGCGAAGATCGGCGCGCCGTTACTGGACGGAGGCGCGTCCGGATCGATCACCCGGATCCAGTTGCCGCAGTAGTCGGCGAAGAAGTACAGCCCGTTGTAACCCGAAGGGAACGAGACCGTCGACGGACTGTAGAACGCGCCGCCGGTGATCGCGCAGCCTTGCGAGTGGTCGTACGAGTAGATCGGGCAGGTAAAGCCGGAGCCGGTGCAGCCGACCGGACCTTCGGAGGTCGGCCAGCCGTAGTTTGAGCCTGCGATGCCGTCGTCGATCTCTTCCCACGTATTCTGTCCGACGTCGTTGATGAGCATGCGACCGCTGGCCGGATCGAACGTGAACGTGAACGGATTGCGCAGCCCGCGGGCCCAGATCGCCCGGTTGTTGCCGGTAGCCGTCTGGTAGAACGGATTGTCGGTCGGAATCGTACCGTCGGAATTGATGCGCAGGATCTTGCCGAGGAGATTCGTCATCGCCTGCGAGTTCGAGCCGACGGCATTCTCGCCGGCTGCAATGTAGAGCTTGCCGTCCGGGCCGAAGTGCAGCGCGCCGCCGTTGTGGTTGGTCGCGCTGAGGTTCTCGAGATCGAGCAGCACGGTCTCGCCGGCCTGGGCGACATCCGGATTGGCAAGGCTCGCGGTGAAGCGGCTGACCCGGTTGTGGATCGGCGACGTCGACGTCGTGTAGTAAACGTAAATGAAACGGTTGCTCGCAAAGTTCGGATCGAACACCACGCCGAGCAGGCCGCGCTCGCCCGACGAATTGACCGATAGCGTCAGGAACGGTGTTGCCAGCAGCGCTCCGTTCTTGATCACCCGCAGCGCGCCCGTCTGCTGAGAGACGAAGATCCTGCCGTCGGGCGCGATCTCCATTGCCGTCGGCGATGCGAGCCCGCTCGCGACCACGCTGTCGCTGAAGCCGGCCGGAACCGTCGCGGCCGGTGCCGGCGTGCTCGTGCACAACATCAGGAACAGGACGGCAGTAGTGAATCGGAAAGGTCCGCAGCCCGGCCGGCTGCCCATCGTACGAAAAATCATGCTGATCCCCCCGCCTCTGTCAGGCTTGGCCGGATTGTTACCCGCTTCGCCGCCGATTGCAGCACGGTTGCACGCCAAACGTTCAAAAATGTCGGCCGATCCGCGTTCGGGTTCGCGCGGTGCCGGATTCTGCGGCACCGTCGCCGGCAATGTCGTCCGCTGCCTGCATCGTTTGGGGGCCCGAGCTCTCACCGTTTCTCCTCAAGCTCGAGTCGATGCTCGTGCACCACGGCGTCGCGTGGAGACGGCTTCCGCGCGACGGCACACGCCTCGAGAACGTTCGTGTATCGCTGCGGATCCGCCGCGCGGTACGGACGCGCACGGCCCTCAGGCCTCCCGCCAACGACGTGCTCGATGAATATCCACTGGTGCCGTTTCTCCTCACGGAGAGCGGCGCAGTGCTCTACGATTCGACTGCGCTTGCGTCGTGGCTCGACCAGCGTGACGCCGATCGGTCGCAGCCGCTCGTGCCTGTGGATCCGGCCGCACGCTTCGTCGCCGCGCTGATCGACGAGGCTTTCGACGAGTTCGGCCTCTACATGGTCCACCACAACAGGTGGAAGCTCGCCGCGGCCGACAACGATTCACCCGGCGCACGGCTCGCGCGCGAATACGCGCGCCTGCTGCCGCCGGCCTCGTCGCGCCTGTTCGCGCAGTGGTTCGCGCGCCGTCAGGTACGGCGCCTGCCGTACCTTTTCAGCGTCGCGCCCGATGGATATCGGGTTGCCGGGCTTTCCGCGCCGCTGACACCGCCGGCGCGGCCCGGATTTCCGCCGACACACGATCTTCTCGAAGAGGCATGGCGGCGCTACCTCCGCGCGATCGAGACCGTGCTCGAGGAGCAGCCGTTTCTTCTCGGTCCGGCGTTCACGCTCGCCGACGCAAGCGCTTACGGTCAGCTGTCGATGAATCTGACCGATGGCCTCGCGGCAAGACGCCTGCGCGAGCTTGCGCCGCGGACGTTCGACTGGTTGGTTTCGATTCGCGAGCGCCGGCACGCCGGAACTCGCGGTGAGCCAGTGCTCGCACCTTGCCTGCAGAGCCTGCTCGAGGTCGTGATGGCGACGTACGTACCGCTCATGCAAGCCAATGCCGCGGCATGCGCCGAATTGCTCGCGCGAGGCGAGCCCAGCTTCAACGAGAAAGCATTCGACAAAGGGCGCGGTCTATTCGACGGCGAGCTGCTCGGGCACCGGTATCGCAGCGTGGCCAGGAGTTTTCAGGCGAGATCCTGGCGTGACCTGTGCGCACTCTGGTCGGCTCTCGACAGCGACGCAAAACGGCAGATCGCCGGACTCGTTCCCGGCGATCCGCTCGATGCGACATTCGTCGCACCGGCTGTCGCATTCGGTGCGGGTGCTTCCGGTTAGTTCATTTTCAGATCGACATGCCACGCCGCCGAGCGTGGCCACAGCGCGACACGACAGACCGGCTTCGCCTCCGCTTCGCACGCGCGAACCTGGTCGCGAAACGACGGGCCCGACATCGTGAAATCGATCGACGGGCTCGTGTACCGCTGGACCACGCCGGTCAGTCCGACGACGACGAGCATCGCGAGGGTGCAGCGCCTTAGCCACGCGTCTGATGACGTCGTCCCCCACGCCAGCAGCAGGCAGAGCGACATCGATCCGAACAGGAAATAGCGCGCACCGCCGAGCCCGGAGATCATGTCGCGGGGATTGCCGAGCGAACCGAACGTCTGGATCAGCGAGACCAGTACCCACAAGCCGGCCACGTAGGCGGTGAGCCCGCCGGCAGCAGACCGGCTGCTGGCTGCTACGGCGGTTCCTGCAATCGTCGCCGCAAGGACAAGGGTTCCGACGAGCGAGCCGTCGATCGCCGGCAGATGCTGGCGGATTGCCTGCGCGAGCCCGTTGGCAAACTCGGCGGTGAACATCGGCGCAATCACCGATTGAAGCACCGTCGGCAGCACGAGCACGGAAAGATCGCTCGGATACTGCCGTCCGGTGCTCGCGTGCAGATAGAGTGACGCGAGGTGGACGAGCGCACATACTGCTCCAGCCGCGCCGAGTGCGAACAGCGTGCTGGATTTCTCCTCGACCGCACGCAGGAAGAAAAACGGAGTCGGAAGCACGCCGGGGATTCCCGCGATGCCGCAAACGACCGCCCACGCCGTCACCAACGCCGGCCGCTTCGATAGAAACTGTTCCGGCATCGCGAACACGAGCAGCATCGAAACGCCTGCAACCCACTGCAGATTGGTCGCCGACAGCCAGACTTCGTAGCTCTGCGGCACGAGCGCCCACGCCGCAATCAGCAGAAGCCCGGCCGTTCTCGACAGGCTGTAGCAGGCCGCGAGCGAAGCGATCTGGAACGCGACCGCGGCATGAAATGCGAGCGCGAGATACGTCGTAACGAACGGCGCGTAGGCCACCGGAACGAGCGTCGACAGGTAGACGACGACGTTGGTCAGGCCGAGGTAGCTGCCGAGGTACGTGTTCTGGAGCGCCCCGGCCAGCGAAAGGCTACGGAAGGTCGCAAAGAACGCCGAGCCTTCTTCGGCCCAGAACCGCGGGTCGTACAAAAGCACCGGACATTTCAGGAATGCGATGACGAGGAACACGCCCACATACAGAGCGTGCTCGGCACGCCCCGGTGTGGCCGCGGCCGGCGCTGCCACACCGGGCGCTGCCACGACTTCGCTGATCACCGGCGCCACAGGCTGCCGTTCGCGAGCTCTGCTGCGACGCTTCTCCGAATCTCTCATGACGGGCTGCTTCTAGACGTATGGGAATCGAGACACCAGAGGCGGCGATGTACCCGCTTCGCGTCATGCGATCCGCGCAGCTCTCGGCGTCGAGCTCGTCAGAGTCCGCCGCGCACCGCGCGCGCGAATCGGTTGTTCACCTTGGCGGCCGGAAACACGCCGCCGCCGTCGAAGCGAACGTAGTAGGCCGATGTCGCCGGGTTCGAGCTCATCGCCGACCAGTATCCGCCGGTGCCCGTCGAACCCGGGAACGTCGGGTCGATGCACGGAGTCGTGCTGCACGTGGTCACAGCTTCCGGCTCGAGCAGGATGCCCTTCAGCTCCAGTGCCGTCGGCAGGCGCCAGTCGCAATGACCCGCGAAACAGCTGGCTCCGTCGTCGGCGACGTCATTGAGAACGTCGAGGAAAAGGGTCTTCAGGGTTCCGTCGAACGCGGTGGTCGTGCTGGTCCACCTGTAGTCGTTGTTGACGCCGTGAGGATCCGGGCACGTCGCCAAGTCCGGACACAGCACGAACGCGCCCGGCACTCCCGACTTCTGCTCCCACATCAGGCCTGTCCACAGGTCAGTTACCGTCTGGTCGCCGTTGTCGCGATAGCGCGACGGCACTGCGCCCGCATAAGCGCAGCCCGTGAAGTCCAGCGAACACCGACTCGTGCACGCGAGGCCCGGCGAGTCGCTGGCACCAAAGCTGGAGCACGTCTTCCCGTCAAGATCCGTTCCATCGCACGTCTCGCCGAGTTCGACGATGCCGTTGCCGCAAGCAAACGGCAGTACACCGCCGCCGAGTTTGTCGGCGACACCGTCGTCGCAGGCATCGATGAAAGCTTTGACCGCTGCGGCGTCGCCCATGCTCGGACACAGCGTCGGCGCGGCTTTATCCTCGGTAGCGGGGAACTTGTCGTTGAACTTGCCCTCGCACTTGCTGTAGTCGGCTGTCCCGCCCTTGACGGCGACGCCCGCATCGACTTTCAATCGACACGCCGCGTACGAGCTGCTCGCCTTGAGCTTGCCGGATTGGCAGACGAGCGCCTTGTCGGCGGCCTCGGCCACGCTCACGTTGAGGATCATCAAGGCTATCAGAGCGATCACACTGTTGTTCATCATCGTGCCAATGTCGCACGCGGCCCCTGCTGACGCGAGGAGTTGGGTACCCTGAGAGCTCGCCTTAGTCCGTGTTAGGGCTTCTCGGGATCGAAGAGCGTCGCAAAACCACTCGCTAAGCGATTCTCGTGCGGGCATCCTTGCGCTATGCATTCCGCAAGATTCGCATTCGCAGTGGCGCTGGCAATGGCGACAGGTGCGGCCGCACAAACTCTGCCGGCTCCCTGCCCTGATGTTCCGTTCATCACCGACGTTCCGCTGATCGAAGCCGGCGCGCCGCCCGACACCATTACGGTCGATCCGGCGGGGATGACGGCAATCGCGGGCTACTGCGACCCCGTGCTGGCGCGCTGGCGCGTACGCAGTGACGGCACCGCAAAGCTTCGCGCGCGATGGGACACATGCGGTGCTTTCGAGCGCATAAGGCTGCGCATCGAGTTCGCCGGCGACTGCGTTTCGGCCTCCGGCAAGCTGTCCGCGCGACATCAGTCGCGCGTGCTTTTCACCGCTCTCCCGGAAGGAGGCGCAACGACGACGACGAATCCTGGCGGAACCACAACTACCCTCGATGGCGGAACGACGACGACCACGCTTGGCGGCGGCAGCGGAGGCGGCGGAATCTTCGAGGCGCCGAACCCGTGGAACGAGGACGTCTCGGGCCTGCCGCCTTCGGGCCAGAGCGCAACCATCATCTCCGCGCTGGCGGCAGCCGGCGGATGGGGCAACGGGAACAACTTCCAGATCGACTTCGGGCTGCACGTCCTTCAGCGGATCGCATCGACGCCGTTCGTCACGTTCCAGAAGAGCGCCGGCTACTATTCGCCGGACTGCGACGAGCCTTTCGCGTTTCCCCGCCCTGTCGGCGGCGCGGCCGAAGGCCAGTCCGGCTACTCGTGCCCGGTAGGGAGCGAGGATTGTCATATCCTCGTCGTCGACCCGATCGCGAAGCGGCTGTACGAGATGTACAACGCGACATCGTCGGGCGGCACGCTGGTCGCACGCTGCGCGCTGCAATGGGACTTGACCCGCTCGTATCCCGACGGCCTTCGCGGCGAGCAGTGCACGTCCGCCGATGCCGCGGGCTTTCCGATCGCGGCAATGCTGTTCACGGCCGACGAGGTCTTCGCCGGCGAGATCGATCACGCGATCCGTTTCATTCTTCCGAACGCCCGCATGCGTGCGGGCGTCTACGTTCACCCTGCTTCTCATGCGGGCGGACCGTCGGGCGGTCCGAACCTGCCGCCCTACGGCGTGCGCTTCCGCCTGCGCGCCGACTATCCGCTTGCGACGCTTCCGACCGAAGGTGCACGCGTCGTCGCTCGCGCGCTGCAGAAGTACGGCATGTTCCTGTCCGACGGCGGCAACATTGCGCTCACCGCGGCGAGCGATACGTACACGACGCACACGTGGAGCGAAGTCGGCATCGATTCGCACTCGATGTACGGCATCCAGGTCACCGACTTCGAAGTGGTCGAGCTCGGGCCGACGATTCCGCTCACCTACGACTGCGTGCGCAATCCTTAAAAAGAATCGCCTGCCGACCGGCACCGGCGCGGCCGGCATGCGACTTCCGGCTAGCTCGCAGCAAGGACCGCCTTGGCCAGTGCCTTCCGCAACGCGCTGGCCGATCTGCTCGCCCCCCAGCCGCGATCCACCGCAAGAAGTTCCCAGACCTGCACGGAGGAACCTGCCCACAGATAGTCCGCCGAAGTTTCGATGGTCCATCCCTCTGCAAGCGCGCCGTCGCGACGAAGACTTTTCGTCAACGTTCGATAACCACCGCGCAACTCCTCCATGCGGTCGGCCCAGGCAGCGGCTGCCTCGGGATCCTCGCTGCGAGCACGCATCAGCGTAGTCGCGACCGGATGGATGGTCGGAACAAAATCGAACCAGACAGCGAGAAACGCGTCCAGTCGTCGAATCGGATCCTTGACGGCGAGTGCTTTGCGAAATTTTGCGTGGATGTCGGCGCGCTCGTCCGCGCGCTGCACGAGTGCGACGAGGAGCCCGCCGCGCGAACGAAAGTGGATGTAGACCGCCTGGCGCGTGAGGCCGGCCGCCTGCGCGACCTCGACCATGGAGACCGCTTCGCCTTTCTTCGCGAACAGCTTCCACGCGACGTCGAGAATCTCGGCGCGCGTCCGAACCGAGCGTGGATGCAAACTTGACACGTGTAAACTCTACGGATAGCGTCGCCGCCGATCAACCCCGGCAAGGAGGATTCTGCATGACCCTCGACGCTCAAACACAGACGAAGCGCCTGGTCGCGCATTTCGGCGAACAACACGGCCCGACCGCCGCACAGTGGGAGCGTGCGCTGTCCGGTCCCGGTGGCCCCATCACGCTGATCAATTTCTTCAAGCTCCGCGCCGACGGCGGCGAATCCCTGGGGGCTATGATGCGCTACGCTTCGGTCAGCGGCCCTGCGCTGGAACGCGTCGGAGGACGCTTTTTGCTGTCCGGCCCCTTCGAGATGACGTTCATGGGCGACGACGAAGACTGGGACATCGTTGCGATCGCATCCTATCCGGATCGCGCGGCTCTTCTCGCGCTGCACGAGGACGAGGCGTATCGCCTGGCATGGTCCGATCGCGTCGCCGCGGTCGACCGGCAACGCGTCGTGATCGCAGCCGGCTAGCTCGCCCGACGCAGTCGGGAGCAATGAACGATCCCGAGTCTCCACCGTGCCGCCTCGCTCCAACGACGCAGGCTAGCGCAGCCATAGCTCATTCGGCGGCCAGTACCCCGGCGGAATCGTCCATCGGTGAATCAGGGCACCGTCGGTTATGGTCCTGCGCTCCACGAAGTGGCCACCCATTCCTTGGCTCACAAGGACGAGCTCGGTTCCTCGAAACTCGACATAGACACGTTGCCAGTACTTAGAGTGACTGATTCCGAGCCCCCTTGCGGTAATGTGCCAAGCGACGGCTCCGGTCGCCGTGTCGATTTTCGCCAGATGCACGCCGTCATCGGAATATCCCAGATGCGTTTCAACGAGGATCAAGCCATCTGCGAGTGGGTAGATACGTGCGGGCGTATGTGTGAAAGCCGGAATCGGCGGAGTCACATGCCAAATCTCTTGACCGCTTCGAGTAAGGCGCGCCGTTCTCGATGAGCTTGTTATGTAGTTGTTCCCGACACGACCGGGATATGGACCCAGCTTCGATTCGGATACGGTCACGACGATCACGTCGCCCCCCGGAGCGATCTGGTGCGCTGCATGCAGAGCCTCTCCATCGAGAACGAACTGAAGTGATCCGTCCGCAGCGTACGCCCGAGTCCAGCCATTACTTCCAGTTCCCTCATTGCTGACGATGAGGATGTCGCCGGTGGCGATCGCGGGCTGCGGGTCCGAATCCTCCGGTAAGGTAGCGCGCCACGTCTCCACACCGTCGGTGAGCCGACGGGCAGCTACCGTATCGCCGTCAACGGCAACGACGAGTCCGTGGGCTGCGATCAAACGGTCTTGCGGGCGGCCCGAGTGCCAGATTTTCACACCGCTTGTCTCATTGACGCCGGTCACGCCATCTTCGACTGCCAATGCGATCACCCCGCTACCCTCGGCCCAGAGCGGCGGACGGAGTGAATCGTAAGACGGATACGCCCACTGCACGGCCCCTCCCTTGCCGAGCAAGGAAATCCTCGTGTCGCGAACCGTGGGATTCGAGACGGCGATGATCCCGTCCGTCGTGGTCGTCATCTTCGCTGCATCGACGAACAGGTCTTCGTGCCTGAACTTTCCAGCTTCTCCCGGCACCGGTTCTGACCACGTGTATGGGGAGCCGCCGGGCACCGTGCCGACGATGCTTCCGTCGGTCACACTCACGAACCTGTTCCCGACTAGAACCGGTCGCTCAGGTTGGTCGGCGCGAGCCGCCGACGTCGCAGCGACAACGAACGCAGTTGCAGCGGCCAGCGCGATTGTGCCGGTGCGAAGGAATCTGTGCGCCATTGATTTCACCGTCGCCTCTGCTCCAGATTCGGCTCGTATCTGACTGTCGTCGCGGCCCTTGTGGACCATCCGGAGGGACTACGAAATCGTCAACTCCACAAAGTCTCCAGGTCGCAATGCATCGACGGCTTCGACAACGGCGGAGAGCGCCTGCTGGATCCTTGGCCAACTCGTTGTAGAAAGTACCACGATCGCGAGTTTCCGACCGGTGACCTTCTGTTGATACTGAAGGCTCTGGTCCGTGGTGACGAGGGCATCGAACGATGCTTCCGCCACAGCGAGCAACTCGCCATTCGTCAGCGTTCCCCATCCGCCCTCGTAAGCTGTGACTACGATGTGCTTTTCGAGGGCAGCTCGAAGCGGGACGGGCGTGCCCTGATCGAAGAGGATCCTCACCGACGATGACGATCGAGCATCAGGCCGCCGCGAGGCTTCGCTCGGCGTGTTTCAGGACGGCATCGACCTGTTCACGGCTGACACCTGGGAACCAGGAAAGGAAATCGGGCACGCGCGCTCCATCTTCGAGATTCTCGAAGAGCGCTTTCACCGGCACCCGGGTTCCCTTGAAGACCCAGACGCCACTGACGGTGTCAGGGTCTCGTTCAACTGCCGGGCATTGATCCCAAGCGAGCATGTGGGAAATCTACCTCAGAGCGGTCCGTCCGCCAAGGCGAGCCCTGTTCCCCCTCGATTGACAGCAAGTCGCACGGAAACCCCGACGACAATCCTGATGGTCACACCGAGCGATTCGCGACCCGCACGACCGCTGAATAGAAGTGACGTATGTCCAGAGAAGTGTCCTTCGACATTGCGAGTCGGAACCAGCTGGTAGACTGGCTCCGGGAAGCCGAACTCCTGCGATGAGATGGCGTCAGCTCTGGAAAAACACATATCCTGTTCCTGGATAGCCCGCGGCGCCGAAGCGAAACATCTGCGGGCTGGAGGAATTCTCGATGACACGCACGCATATGCTGGTTCCCATCGCAGTCGTTCTCGCAGCCCTGCTGATCGTTCCCGGCGCTTCCGCGCTCGACAAGTGCAAGGCCAAGACCGATTCGAAAGATGGGACCATCCTGGTCTCGGCCGCGAGCGTCGATGGCACGCTGAAGTGGGGCGGCTCCGCGTCGGGAGCGACCAACGCTTTCTTCAATCCGACCTGCGTCGCCGCGGGTGTCGCGAAGGGCTGCGTGCTCGGTGATGTCGGCAGCGAAGCTCGAATCACGCCGCCTCGGCAGTGCACGATCTATCTGGCGGACGATACTGGCAGCTGCTCCGTTTTCCTCAAGGGTTGTACGCCGACCGCACAGGGCTTCATTACGGCCCCTTCGACCGGTTCGGTCCTCTGCCCTGCCAGCAGCATCTGTAGCGGTCAGATCGTGGAGGATTGCCCAGGGAACTCTGCAGCGGCGAGCATCGTTCGTTGCGAACCCCAGCTTCAGCCCGGCGTCAACGTCGTATCCACCGACCCGGTGTTCGGGGCGACGGTCGCGTGTGACGTGACACTGAACAACACGAACGCAAGTCCTGTCCTGGTGAACGTCGATATCGAGGCTTTGTGCATCCCTGCGGCAGACTAGCCGAGTGAAGTGTCTCCACTGCGACTTGGAACCAGTTGAAGACGTGGCTGAGGGATCTGCAAATCCTGCGGAGAACCGGAGCGCAGGCGACGCAATGAGAATGCGTCTGTTGAACTGCTTGGTCGGGGTGTTGCTCGCGCTGGTGTCTTCAGGCTGTAAGACACCCGACGGGCCGCGGCTCGCCTTGCCGGATCAAACGACGTCCGCGCCACTACCGGCTGGGTACGTGCGCGTCGTTGTTTTCAACGATACATTCGAAGCGATGAACTTCGACAACTCCGGCGTCATGCGAATTCAGATCGACGGTCAGACCGCTCCCAGTCTCTACCTTCGACACTATGCGCAACTGTTTCTGAAACCCGGAGAACATCAGTTGCTGCTCGAGCACTTCGATCTCTTCCTGTTCACAGACAAGTTCCGCCTCAAGGTTGAACCACCAGCAACCTTCGTTCGAATCTGGACCACGCCGTTTGGCAATCGCTTTGAAGTCGTTCCGGAACTTCCCGCAAACTTTCATACTCGTTTCATCGGTGGGCGTGATCCTGCGCAGTGGCCAGCCTTTCACGCCGAGTAAACGCTGAGCGCCAACGTCCCGGCCGCCAACGTCCCCGCACACGTTTGAAGCGATGCGAAGAAGAGTGTCCCCGACGGGATTTGAACCCGTGTTACCGACGTGAAAGGCCGGTGTCCTGGGCCGGGCTAGACGACGGGGACCCAGATATGAGCCGCTCTGCTCGCGGCGCATCTTGCGCGGCGTTGCGGCTGCCGCTTGCGGGCGGCTCTCGTGATGAGCCGTGTTGGATTCGAACCAACGACCCGCGCCTTAAAAGGGCGCTGCTCTACCGACTGAGCTAACGGCTCGGAAAGAGGGCGGACCATACCAACCCGCTCCCGTTTTGCAACTCGCCTGTCCTGCGCAACCCCGCGGAAGCATGCAGGTTCCGTATTCGCGCCGCGAGAGTTACGAAAAGGCATGGCTCACTGGCTCGCGAAGACCGAACCGTCCACGTACTCGTGGCAACAGCTCGTCAAAGAAAAGCGCACTCGCTGGGACGGCGTCCGCAATGCGCAGGCGCGTAACAACCTCGCAGCGATGAAGAAAGGCGACGACGTGCTGTTCTACCACAGCGGCGACGAGCGCGCGGTCGTCGGCATCGCCAAAGTCGCAACGGCCGCGTACGCCGATCCGACCACCGACGACGAGCGCTGGGTCTGCGTCGACCTCACGCCGGCGAAAGCCCTCGCCTCGCCCGTGACGCTGGCATCGATCAAGGCAACGCCCTCTCTCAAGAACATGGCGCTGGTTCGCCAGGGGCGACTGTCGGTCACGCCGGTTACGCCCGAGGAGTTTCGCGCGGTCGTCGCGCTCGCGAAGCCAGCGGCGCGAAAACATGCCTGAACCGGTCACGTTCTACGCACCGCTGGCCGGTCATCTCGCGACGTGGTCGAGCGTTACGGTTGACGTCACCTCCGACGACGGCGACGCGTCGGTTCCCCTGCCCTGCGACCCGGTCGATCTCTACGTGCTCGCCGACCCCGAAACATCGATCGATTCTGCGGCGCTCCTGCGCGAACCGGTCATCGCCGATCCGCCATACTGGGCGATCGTCTGGACCGGGGCCCGCGCGCTTGCCGCAACGATCGCAAGCTCACCGGATATCGCCGGAACCAGAACGCTCGATCTCGGCTGCGGCCTCGGTCTGTCGGGTCTGGTGGCCGCGCGCAGCGGCGCGTTCGTGACGTTCGGCGACTACCTCGACGAGCCGCTCGCGTTCGTGCGCGCGACGCTCACGCGTTCGCAGCAGAAAGAGTCGGTCGTCGCGAAGATCGACTTTACCCGCGCGGACGATGACGGTTCGCGCTACGACGTCATCCTCGCCGCCGACATCGTTTACGATCCGGCTCACTACCGGCCGCTCGCCGACTATCTCGACCTTCACCTTTCGCCGGCCGGAAGGATTTTCCTTACCGAGAGCCTGCGCGCCGATGCGAGCGTGTTCCTTGCCGGAATGATCGAGCGCGGCTTCTCCGACGAGAAAAGAGCGCTGCGTGTGATCGAAGACGGGCGCCGCGAGCGCACGTGGCTGCACGAGCTGGCCCGGTCTTAGGGACGCAAGTCAGTCGACGTCCGGCATCAGCGGCCGGAACAGGTCGACGAGCTCGGGCCCTTGCCGCAGCGTGTGTCCGCCGTCGACGCCGATGCACTGGCCGGTGATCCAGCCGGCTTCGTCGCTCAGAAGAAACCCGACGATCGCGCCGACGTCGGCGGGAATCCCGATGCGCGAGATCGGCATGCGGCGCTTGTATTCGTCGGTAGCGGCCTCGCTCGACGTCAGTGTCACGGCGAGCTCGGTATCGACGAGGCCCGGCATGACGGCGTTCACGCGGATACCGTGCTCGCCGAGCTCGTCGGCGGCGCAGCGCGTGAGCATGTTGACGCCGGCCTTCGATACGCAGTACGCCGACATCCAGCGGTGCGTCAGCACGCCGGCAATCGAGCTGATGTTGACGATGCTGCCGCCGCCCGCCTTCTTCATGACGTTGGCTTCGGCACGGATGCAGCGCATGACGCCGGTAAGGTTGGTATCGATGGTCATCGCGAATGCGTCCGTTGCGGTCGCCGTCACCGGACCGGCCATTCCCATTCCTGCCGCGTTGACGGCCAGGTTGAGTGAACCGAACCGCTCGACGGTCCTGGCGATCGCAGCATCGACGGACGCATCCTGCGTCACGTCGCACTCGACGAAGTCCGCGCCATATCCGAGGGTGGAAACCGCGTTTTCGAGGACGTCACGACGGCGGGCAGCGAGCATCACGCGTCCGGCGCCATCCAGGACGGCGCGGGCACAGGCCAGACCGATGCCGGTCGCACCGCCCGAGATGAATGCGACCTTCCCCTTGAAACCCGGCATGCGTCAGGCCGCTACCGTTTCCTGCGGGGCTTTCGAGTAGAACTGCGCGTACCAGCGCCGGTAGCGCACGTACGGTCCGTCGTTCTCGGCGATCACCGGGATCGGCCGGTACAGCTTCGCGTTCCAGATCGGGATGTCGAGCTCGTAGTCGCGGATGTAGTTCGTGAAGAAAGCGTCGACGATCGCGGGATCGGTGTTCCGGTGACCGTAGTAGCGGTGCTGGATGAGCAGTTGCTCGGGTGCGACCGGCACGAGCACGTTGATTGCGATTCCGGTCATCGGACCGCGCACGCGCGTGCACGTGAACGACGGACCGGAATTGAACGAATCGACGTCGGTCGCATTCGCCGCGGTCGCCGACTGCTCTTCGGCGCCGGAGTCGACGTCGATGCGAAGCGTGTAGCGGTGACCGGCGGGCTGCCAGTCGATCGATTTCGCCTTCCAGCCGTGCAGCGTGAAGAAATGCTGGATGTCGACGCCGTTCTCCATGATCTCCTGCGGGTGCGAGGCGATGCGCCACTCTTTCTTTCCCCACAGGTAGTAGCCTGGGTCGGCAAGCTCCTCGACGACGTCCGGCGTCCAGTCGGGCTCATTGCCTTCGGCATGATGCCAGACGAAGACGAATCCGTTGTTCTCCCAGACCGGCCATGAGCCGACCGCGGCCTTCGGCGGCAGCTTGTCGGTGTACGGAATGGACGTGCACTTGCCGGTCGCGCCGTCGTAGCACCAGCCGTGGAACGGACATCGGATCGTGTCGCCTTCGACGCGGCCTCCGACACCGAGATGTGCGCCGAGATGCGCGCAGTACGGATCGACCGCGAAAGCCTGGCCGCCCGAGCCGCGGAAGACGACCATCTCGCGACCGAGGATGTGAACGGTCTTGACGTCGCCGACGGCGAGCTCGTCGGAGTGGCTGACGGCCCACCATCCGTTCGGATACGGGGGAAGAGGGATTCTTTGCATCGGATTCTCCGCTGGTAGAACCTGTTCCAGTCGGGCCGATTATGGGCGCGCAACGGGCTCGAGTCCACCGCAGGCCGGGCCGATAGCACCGGGCTTGAACCGCTGCGCCGCGGAGCAACCGGGATCTCGTGTCCGCGCGGCCCCGCCCGGCACCCAGGAGGCAACTTTGGCCACTGTCCAGACCGTTCTCGGCCCCGTCGATGCCGCCGATCTCGGCGCCACGATGTCCCACGTGCACCTGACGCTGGACATCTCGTGCTGGTACATGCCGCCCGAGGATCCGGCGGCGCGCCGCGATGCGGAGATGGATTTTTCGATCGAGCGCCTCGGCGCGATCCGCCGCAACGGGCTCTCCTACCAGCGCAACCTGCATCAGGATGACGTCGCGCTGACGACCCGCGAAGTTGCCGAGTTCAAGAAGCACGGCGGCGGCGCAATCGTCGACATGGACCTCGAGGGCATCGGCCGGAGCGTCGATGCGATGGTCGAGATTTCGCGCGCGACCGGCCTGCACGTGATCGCGTCGACCGGCTGGTACATCCAGGGTGCCCATCCGTCGTTCGTTGCCGACAAGAGCGTGGAAGAGCTCGCCGACATCATGACCGGCGAGATCCTCGAAGGCATCGGCACGAGCGGAGTGCGCGCCGGCAACATCGGCGAGATCGGGCTGAGCGGCATGCCGGACGTGCCGTTTCACCCGCACGAAGAGAAAGTGCTGCGTGCAGCGGGACGCGCGCAGAAGGCAACCGGTGCGTCGCTGACGATTCATCCGAACGCGCACCTGACGATTTACGGCGAGACGCCGGTCGATCACTTTCCGACCTACATCGACATTCTCGAGAAAGAAGGCGCCGATCTCGCGAAGGTCTATCCGTCGCACCTCGGCCTGTTCCCGGTCTCGACCGCACGCAAGCTTCTCGAGCGCGGCGTCGGATTCGTCTCGTACGACCACTTCGGTCACGAGGAATACTGCGAGATCCTCGGGCCGGGACGCGGTTTCACACCCGACCGCATCGAAGTGGAATCGGTCATGAATCTCGTCGGCGAAGGCTTCGCCGACCGCATTTTGCTCGGCGCCGAGGTCGGCTGGAAGACCTGCTACAAGGCGAACGGCGGCTGGGGTTACAGCCACGTGCTCGAGAACATCGTGCCGTGGCTTCGCGCGTGCGGCGCGACCGCGGACCAGATCCACACGATGACGGTCGACAATCCGCGCCGCCTGCACGGCATCGGTGCCTGACCAGGAATCAGCGCGCGTCTAGATCGGAGACTGGAGATTGCGCACGAGCCCGAGCAGCGTCGTCCGCGGCATGAACGGCACGAGGCTCGCGAGCACGCGGTTGCGCAGGCCCGTCACCTCGACGCGCTTGTTTCGCTTCCACGCTTCGTAGCCCAGGCGCGCGACGTCCATCGACGGCATCGGCGTACCGCCGGCCTGGCTGAGCCTGGTTTTTCCGGTACCGGCGCGCTCGCGGAACTTGCTGACGGTCGGCCCCGGGCAAAGACAGCTCACGCGCAGGTTGGTGCAGCGCGCCTCTTCCCAGAGCGCCTCGGAGAACGACAGCACGAACGCCTTCGACGCGTAATAGATCGCCATCAGCGGACCGGGCTGAAATGCGGCGGTCGACGCCACGTTGAGCACGCCGCCGCGATTCTTCGACAGCATGCGCGGCCAGTAGATGTGCGTGAGCTCGACGAGCGCACGATCGTTGAGGTCGATCATGCCGAGCTGGTTGTCCGCGTCCGAGCCGTTGAATGCGCCCGCCGTGCCGTAGCCCGCGTTGTTGACGAGCACGTCGATGTCGATCCCGCGTGACGCGATTTCATCAGCGAGCCGCTTGCCGCCGCCGATCGCACCGAGATCGACGGCAATCGCCGTCGCAGTGATACCGTGCGTCTTTGCCAGTCGATCCGCGACTTCGCGCAGCGCCGGCTCGGTGCGTGCAGCAAGCACCAGATTGTATCCGTCGGCTGCGAAGCACTCTGCAAGGTCGACGCCGATGCCGAACGATGCACCGGTAACCAGGGCCGTCTGTCCAACGCCTTCTTTCGACATGGAAGCCTCCCCGCAGCACCGGCGCCGCGCCCGCGCCGGACTCTGCCTTAGTTTACGGAGCTGAGCCTTTGCCTTACGAGCTCCGGAATATCCTCGATGCGCTCGGCGACAGAGATTCCCGCTGCCTGCATGCGCGCGATCTTGTCGGCGGTCGTGTCCGCCTTGCCTTCGACAATGGTGCCGGCGTGGCCGAAGCGCATTCCCGGCATCTCGTCCATGAAGCGACCCGCCATGAACGCGACGATCGGAAGCCGCGACTTCGTCTCGGTCACGTGGCGCGCAAGCTCGGCTTCCATGCGGCCGCCCGGCTCGCTGTAGATCGCGATGGCCTTCGTTTCCGGATCGGCTTCGAAGAGCGGCATCAGCTCGGCGTAGCTGGAGCCGATGATCGCGTCGCCGCCGATCGAGACGGCCGTCGACTGGCCGAGCCCCGCAGCGGTGAGCGTATTGCAGATCTCGGTGGTCATGCCGCCGGAACGCGACATCACGCCGATGTTGCCCTTGGTGAAGGCCTTGCGCGCGTCTTCCGCGCGGCCGCCGAGGCCGCCCATCTTCGCTTCGTCGGGCGAGAGCACGCCGAGGCAGTTCGGTCCGATGATGCGCGCGCCCTTCTGCTTGGCCATCTCCACCATCTGAGCGACGTGCATGCGCGGAATGCGCTCGGTGACGATCACGATGATCTTGATGCCGTTCTCGAGGGCCTCGAGCACCGCATCGCGCGTGTACGCCGGCGGCACCACGACGATCGAGCCGTCGACGTGCTGCTTTTTGGTGATCTCACGGACGGTGTCGTAGACGGGGACGCCGTAGATGTCGCGACCCGCGCGGCCCGGCGTGACGCCGCCGACCACCTTCGACCCGTAGTCGAGGCAGTCCTTGGTCATGTTGATGGCCTCGCGGCCGGTAATGCCCTGAACGATGAAGGTGGTGTCTTTGGTAATCAGGATCGACATGGCTTTAGCTCGTCACTTCCCTTCCATGTTCGCGACTGCGCGGCCGGCGGCTTCGTACATCGACACCTTGCGATCGGCGTACGGAACGCCGTAATGCTCGAGGATCTGGAACCCGTCGCCCTCCCAGGATCCGGGAATGCGGAAGATCGCGATCTTCTCCGACGGCTTGAATCCCGATTCGACGACGCCCTTGATCACGCCGCGCGCGACGATGTCGACGCGCGTATTGGAAACCACGTTCATCATGACCGCGATCTTCGATACGCCGGGCTTGCGAAGGATGAGCTTGGTCAGCTCGCAGGTCTTCGACACGCTCGGGTTGCCGCCGATCTCGCAGTAGTTGGCCGGCTTTCCGCCGTGCTTGCGGACCGCATCGAACAGCGTGAGCGAGCCGCCGCCGGCGCCGATGATGAGTCCGAGCGTGCCGTCGAACTCGACGACGTTGCCCGCAACACCTCGGTGATCGGCTGCATCGACCGCCGCCCCGTCGATCTCGAACTGCGTCGCCGGACGTGCCTGGCGTTTCTCGAGGGGATCGATGCCGATCTCCTTGAGAATCGCCTTCTGCATGTCGAGCGCCTCGTCCTCCATGTCGATGTGGCCGTCGAGGCAGACGAAGCGGCCGTCATCGAGCTTGGCGAGCGGGTTGATCTCGGCGAGCGTGAGGTCGTGGTTGATGAAGACGCGTGCGAGCGCCGCAGCAATCTGCGTGAGGCGGTTGAGATCGCCGCCGGTGACGCCGACGGAAGAAATCAGCTCCTTGGCCATGTAGTCCGAGAACGGCTCGATGGTGGAGAAGTTGCGCTTGCCGATATGCTCGGGGTGCTTTTCGGCGACCTCTTCGATGTCGATGCCGCCCATGTCGCTGAAGATCATGATCGGCAGCTTGTTGATGCCGTCCCACGTGACGCCGATGTAGTATTCCTGCTTGACCGGCGCGCGCTGCTCGACGAGCACGCCGCGCGCCGTGTGGCCGTTGATCTTGAGCGGAAAGATCTTCTCCGCCGCTGCGGCCGCCTGGTCGCCATTGTCGGCGAAAAGAACGCCGCCGGCCTTCATGCGCCCACCCGACAGGACCTGGGACTTGAGCACGACCGGACCGCCGATCTCGTCGGCGATGGCTTTCGCGTCGGCCGCGGTCGTCGCGACCTTCGATCCCTTCGGGAGCGGGACGCCGAGCTTTCCGAACAGACGCTTGGACTCGAATTCGTAGAAACGCATGGTGCTATGCCTCTGCTTCAGTAGAGCTTGACGACGCTCACGGCGCCCGGCGCAGCCTCGATGCACAGCTCGCAGAGCGTGCACTCGTCGACGTTCTTTTCGACGACCGTCACCTTGTTCGCGCCGCTGTCGGCCGCGAAGATATTGACGGGGCATACTTCCGCCAGCTTGGCGGCAAGCCCCGGGGTCTTGGCGACGACGGCGTCGTCGACCTCTACACGAATGAACATCGCCATGATCTTCAACTCCTCGGTCAGAATCCGTACGCTGCCTTGAGATCCGCATCACGCGAAGCGAGCATGCGGGCAAGCTCGACCATGACCTTGCACTGCTTGTAGGTCGCGTCGTCCTGCATTTTTCCGTCGAGCATCACGGCGCCGCTTCCGTCGCCGAGCTCGGTGATTACCCGCTTCGCCCACAGCACCTCGTCCACTGGCGGGCTGAACACTCGCTTGGCGATGCCGATCTGCACGGGGTGGAGTGACCAGGCGCCCACGCAGCCCATGAGGAAGGCGTTGCGGAACTGATCCTCGCACGCGACCACATCGTGGATGTCCCCGAAGGGCCCGTAATAAGGAAGGATGCCGTTGGCCGTGCACGCATCGACCATGCGCGCCATCGTGTAATGCCAGAGGTCCTGCTGCGCGGTAGGCCGCGGCGCATCGGGATTGGATGGATCGGGATCGGTGCGCACGAGGTAGCCCGGGTGCCCGCCGCCGACACGCGTCGTCTTCATGCGGCGCGAGGCCGCGAGGTCGGCCGGGCCGAGCGACAGGCCCTGCATGCGCGGGCTTGCCGCACAGATCTCCTCGACGTTCGACACGCCCGTCGACGTCTCGAGGATCGCATGGACAAGGATGGGCCGCTTGATGTGAGCGCGGGCCTCGAGCTGCGCGAGGAGCTGGTCCACGTAGTGGATGTCCCAGGCCCCTTCGACCTTGGGAATCATCATGACGTCGAGCTTGTCGCCGATTTCGGTGACGAGCTCGACGATGTCGTCGAGCACCCACGGCGAATCAAGGCTGTTGACGCGTGTCCAGAGCTGCGTGTCTCCGAAGTCTGTGGCCTTCGCGATCTCGATCAGGCCGCGGCGCGCCGCGACCTTGTTCGTGGACTGGATTGCGTCCTCGAGGTTGCCGAGCAGCACGTCCACCTGGCGCGCGATGTCCGGCACCTTCGACGCCATCTTCGGATTGCTCGGATCGAAGAAATGGATCATGCGCGAAGGACGTACGGAGATCTCCCGCACCGGCTCGGGCGCACCGATGGCCAGCGGACGGAAGTAGGCTTTGGCGCTTCGCATGAGAATTCCTTTGGGCGGCAGACGTTCGGACCGGGCGCCTATACACGATGCGGTGGAGGGAGTCGACTGAGTCGAAGCGCCCAGCCGGGCCTCGCGTCGTCCATGCGCTCTGCTAAGCAAGACCTCATGCAGAACAACTCGCGCCTCGGCCATTCGCTCGCCATCGCGATTCTCGCCTGCGGCTTTGCGGCATGCTCCAAGCCGGCGCCGCTCGTGACGATGCCGGCGAAATCGCCGGAAGCGGTTCTCTTCGAGAATACCGGCGTGCTCGACGTCGCAAACGGGCGGATCACGCCCGGCCAGGACGTGCTGGTCACCGGCTCGAAGATCACAGCGATCGGTACGACGGGAACGCTGACGGTGCCTGCGACGGCGTCGCGCATCGACGGCCGCGGCAAGACGCTGCTGCCCGGGCTCGTCGACAGTCACGGTCACGTTGCCAATGGCTCGTCGCCGCCGTGGCTCAAGCGGTTCCCCGACCCCGACCGCAACCTCCAGGCGTTTCTGTACTGCGGCGTGACGACCGTGCTCGATCCCGCCGACCTTGCGCCGGACGCGTTCGAACGGCGCGATGCAGTGGCCGCCGGCAAGCTGCTCGGACCGACGATCTTCGCATCGGGACCGATGCTGACCGCGATCGGCGGACATCCGCTGCCGGTGATCGACGAGATCGCGCCGTGGTGGATCCGCTGGTACGTGCGCAGCCACGCGGTGCGTCCGCTCGGATCCGACGAAGACGTAAGGAAAGCCATCGACGAGCTTGCTGCGGCGCACGCCGACGTCGTCAAGATGGCGATCGACAGCGTTCCCGACAGTGCGCCTCGGCTCACCGACGCGCTGGCTGCGTCGGTCGTGCGCATGGCGCATGCGAAAGGCCTGCGCGTGGTCTCGCACGTCGGCACGCTGGCCGATGCGCTCGAGGCCGGCAATGCGGGCGTCGATGCGTTCATGCACATGGTCTACAAGGAGGCGCTCGACGACGCGGGCGCGGCGAAGCTCGCCGCTTTCCGGAAGCCGATCGTGGCCACGATGGCCGTCTTCGAGAACTACGCGATGTTCGGGCATGGGCCGCGCATGCCGACGCCGCTCGAAACGGAGACCGCCGACCGCGAGCTGCTCGAGTCGTTCGATCATCCGCCGGCCGGCGGTCTGTCGCCGATGTTCCAGGCGTATTTCGAGCTGCTGTACGCGACGCGCCAGGCTCGACGCGACAACGTGAAGCTGCTTCGCGCCAATGGAGCGACGATTCTCGCCGGCAGCGATGCGCAGACCGGCGTGTTTCCGGGCGCCGGGCTGCATCGCGAGCTCGCGCTGCTCGTCGAGGGTGGGATGACGCCGGCCGAAGCGATTCGCGCGGCAACGCTCGATCCGGCGCGCTTCATCGAAAAAACCGAGGATCCGTCGTTCGGCGTGGTCGCCGTCGGCAAGCGCGCCGACCTGCTGCTGGTCGGCGGCGACCCGACGACCGGCGTCGCCGAGCTTTCGAAAATCCACACGGTCATGAAAAACGGAGTCGCCCTCGAACGCCACGCGATCGGCGGGTAGGGACTGGTACGATTTCGCCGCCGGAACCGTCGCGATTCATCCACGCCCCGGCGAAATTGTACCTGTCCCTTTTTTAAAACCGCCCGCGTTTTCGCTGAAGAAAATTAATTGTACCTGTCCCCTTTTTCGAAGAGGTTCGCTTCATGGCTCGCATCAATGACAACTACCTCAAGCTTGCTGCCGGATATCTGTTTCCGGAGATCGGCCGGCGCGTGCGCGTGTTTCAGGAGGCCAATCCTGGCGCGTCGATCATCCGGCTCGGGATCGGCGACGTCGTGCTTCCGCTGCCGCCGTCGATCTGCGATGCGATGCACGCGGCCGTCGACGAGATGAAGACCCGCGAAGGGTTTCACGGATACGGACCGGAACAGGGTTATGATTTTCTTCGCGAGGCGATCGCGCAGAGCGACTACAAGAGCCGCGGCGCGGCCATCGAAGCCGATGAAATCTTCGTCTCCGACGGCTCGAAGTGCGACAGCGGCAACATCCAGGAGATCTTCTCGACCGACGCCCGCATCGCGATTCCCGACCCGGTCTATCCGGTCTACGTCGATACCAACGTCATGGCCGGGCGCACCGGAGCCGCCGACGCGAGCGGCCGTTATGCCGGTCTGGTCTATCTGCCGTGCACGTCGGACGGAGGCTTTCTGCCGCATCCGCCCACCGAGAAGGTCGACCTCGCGTACCTGTGCTTTCCGAACAATCCGACGGGCGCAGTCGCGCGGCGCGCCGATCTCGAACGCTGGGTCGCGTGGGCGCGCGAGACCGACGCGGTGATTCTGTACGATGCCGCCTACGAGGCGTTCATCACCGATCCCGAAATTCCGCACTCGATCTACGAGATCGACGGAGCGCGCGAAGTTGCGATCGAGTTTCGCAGCTTCTCGAAGACGGCCGGCTTTACCGGGACGCGTTGCGCGTTCCTGGTGGTGCCGAAGTCGCTGCGCGGCACGGCGGCCGACGGCTCGCGCGTCGACTTGCACAAGCTGTGGTCACGCCGGCACACGACGAAGTTCAACGGCGTGTCCTACCCGGTGCAGAAGGCTGCGGCGGCGGTCTACACCGACAGCGGCCGCCGCGAAGTGCGCGCCAACATCGACTACTACATGGCCAACGCATCGATCATCCGTAGCGGCCTCGCCGACGCCGGGCTCGAGGTGCATGGCGGCGTCAACGCGCCGTACGTCTGGGTGCGCACGCCGCGAGGTCTCGGATCGTGGGAGTTCTTCGATCTGCTGCTCGAGCGCGCGCACGTGGTCGGCACGCCCGGCGCGGGCTTCGGTTCTTGCGGCGAAGGTTATTTCCGGCTGTCGGCATTCGGCATCCGCGAGCAGGTCGAGGAAGCCGTTGCGCGCGTGAAGCAGGCCATCCACTAACCTCAGTGCACGAAGCCTTCTTCGATGGCCGGCGCACCAAGCGATGCGCGCTGGCCTCCGTCGGCGACGAGGCAGGCTCCGGTTACGAACGAAGAGTCGTCGCTGACGAGGAATAGCGCAGCCTTCGCGATCTCGTCGGGCTCGCCGAAGCGTCCGAGCGGAATCAATCGGAACATCGCGCGCCGCGCGGTCTCGGTCGGAAACGCAGCCAGCGTGCCGGGCGTGGCGATGCATCCGGGCGCAAGCGCATTGACGCGCACGCCACCTGGCGCCCCTTCGATTGCGGAAACGCGCGTGAAGCTCTCGAGCGCAGCCTTGGCCGAGCTGTAACCGGCGAGCGAATGCAGGGCCGCGTGCCCGGCAGTCGACGAGATGTTGAGGATGACGCCGCCGCCCTGCTCGAACATGATCGGCATCGCCGTACGCGTCGCATAGAACACCGCATCCAGCGCTACGCTGAAACTGTCCTTCCATGCGGCCGTCGACATTGCCGTGATCGGCGCGGCCGTCATGCGGAACGCATTGTTGACGAGGATGTCGAGCCGTCCGCGCCGCCCGGCCGTGTCCAGGATGAGCCTGGCCATCGCGGCTTCGTCGGTGACATCGCAGAGGTGGCTTTCGGCGCTCCCGCCGCGCCCGACGATTTCGGACACCGTCTCGACCAGCGACGGCTCGCGGTCGCCGCAGACGACGACGTGCGCTCCTTCGGTGGCAAAAAGAGCGGCCATTGCCCGTCCGATTCCCGAACCGGAGCCCGTTACCAGCGCCACTTTCCCTTCGAGCCTGTGCATCACGTTCTCCTTTGCCGCAGCGGCGGGCCGCAGCGGGTGGCCGCGCAAAGACTGTGTGCCTTGCCGGAGCGACGCAAGCACGCGCTTCGGCGGCCAGGTGCCCGGATTGCATCGCACGTGCCCGCAGACAATCTCACGCACGGCCGCGCATGCACCCTCAACCTGCTCGCGGCCGCGAAGGAGGCTCCGATGATCCGCATCGTCACTCGACTCGCCTGCGCACCGAAGAATCGGCGAAAGATCGCCGAGAATGCCGGCGACCTCGTCCGCCTGTTCGAAAAGCACGGCTTGCGCAGCGAAGGCGTCTTCGAGAACTTCGCCGAAAGTGAGATCATCCACCTCTGGTCGGCCGAGGACATGGCGACCTACGATGCGGCAACAGCCCGGCTGAGGAGCGACCCCGAGTTTCTTTCGTTCGCGGCGGCCGCCGCCGAACCCATCGTCTCCGAACGCAAGGAATACTGGCGGGCGCTTGCGCTCGCCCGCACGTGAAAATCCTACCAGCGCTCCCAGTGCGCGACATCGTCGAGCGGCTTGCGGCGCACCGGCCCGAAGGCACGGGCCGGCCAGCCGATCGGGATCGTGACTGCAATGCGCGCATCGTCCGGTATCGCGAGAAGACTTCGGACGGCGGCCTCCGACGGCATGTGCCAGGTGGTGAACGTGGCGCCGAGCCCGAGGCCCCGCGCGGCGATCAGGATGTTCTGCGCCGCCGGATAGACGGCCGATGCGATCCAGTCCACGCTCGGCGCGGACGCGGGATAGACCGGACGCCCGCAGACGAGCACCCAGACCGGAACATCGAGCGCATGATCGACGAGGTGATGCGCGGATTCGAGAAGTCGCCGCTTGGAAGGATCCGAAACGGCAGAAGCGGGGGGCAGCAGCGGCCTGACCCCTTCGCAAAGCATGCCCGCCAGCTCATGACGCAGGGGCAGCTCGCGCACGACGACGAAATCCCATCCTTGTGAGTTGCCCGGGCTGGGCGCGCAGATGCCCGCCTCGAGGATTTCACGAATCAGCGCGTCGGGAACCGGATCGGGGCGGAAGTGCCGCATCGCGCGGCAGGTTCGTATGGCTTCGAGAACGTCCAATGGGTTGCTCCGCCGCGCGGCGTCGAATAATGATGCGGCACACCGACTGCGGCAACTGCCCCGATGCGAAACTCGTCGATCGGAAGCGCTTGCCTCCCCGGCGCGCAGCCCAAGACACGCGGCATCGCCGGTTCGAGTGCGAGTCGGGCAAAGAATCGACAGGAGACTCCATGAAGAACGTCGCGAAGAATCTCGCCAACATCGGGCTGATCGCCGCACTGTGCGTTACGGCAACCGCCTGCCCCAAAACCGGTCCCACGGCCAAGGCGCCGAAATTCTCGGATGCTCGCGCCACGATGGCGAAGATCGGCGGAAAGCCGCTGCCCGTGTTCGAGCTGAGCACGAAGATCGAAGACAACGACAACAAGATCGTCGCCCAGCGCGCCTTCATCTCGACGTCGGGTGCCCTCTACAAGCGCAGCGAGAATGGCTACGAGCTGGTCGAGCCGAAGAAGCTCGACGCAGAGTATGTGGCCAACGTGTCCCAGGTCCGCGCGACCATCGATCCTGCCAAGGAAGAGGCGCTCGCGACCCATCTCAACGGCGACGGCGCGACGATGGCGTTCCGATTCGAGGTCGACTGGACCGCTCCCGACAGCACCGAAGTCAATACGACCCGCTCGATCATCTTCGAAAGCGACCACGAGAAGATCGCCACAGCGGAGCTCGCCAAAGAGATCAAGGAATAACCCGTACCGCCGATGCGCCCGGCCATCCGCCGGGCGCATCGACTGCGGCCACCGCCCTTTTTTCTGCGCCGGAATTGCCGGCAACCCCCTGCCCTTTCCTCCCGCCGCACGCTAGACTTCAGCCGTCCGCGAGATTCGCGGAGGAGGCAGCCTTGTCGCGCGACAGCAAAGCGATCACCGTGCTCATGGCCGATGACGATGAAGACGATCGTCTGCTGGCCCGTGATGCGTTCCGGGAATGCGGGCTCGAGATCGACCTGCGGTTCGTCGAGAACGGAGAGGAGCTGCTCGAATACCTGCACGGCCATGGGCGCTGGACGAGCTGCCCGACGCCGTCGCTGATCATCCTCGACCTGAACATGCCGCGCATGGACGGACGCCAGGCGCTCGCAGCGATCAAGGAACACCCCGCACTGCGAAGGATTCCGGTCATCGTGATCACGACCTCCAAGGCCGAGGAGGACGTGCTTCGCAGCTACGACCTCGGCGTGAGCTCGTTCATCAGCAAACCCGGCAGCTACGAGTCGCTGCTCGCGCTCATCCGCACGCTTTCGAACTACTGGTTCAAGACGGTAAGGCTTCCCGGACACACGCCGGTCAGGTGATTCAGGCGGCGGTCACTGCCGCATCGCCTTCGGCGGGCATCAGGATCGTAAACATCGCGCCGTGTCCGGGAGAGCTTTCGGCCAGGATCGTGCCGCTGTGGCGCTCGACGATTCGACGCACGATCGCCAGTCCGATGCCCGATCCTCCGAACTCGCTGCGTCCGTGCAGGCGCTGGAACGGCGCAAAAATCCGCTCGGCATGCTGCTGCTCGAATCCGATGCCATTGTCCTTGACAGTCAGCTTCCAGCCCGGAGAGCCTGCGCATGTTGCCGGCTCGGCACGGATCACGACGTGCGGCACCGCACCGTCGCCCTGGAACTTCATCGCGTTGGCAATCAGGTTCTGGAAGACCTGCCGGAACTGCGTCGGGTCGGCCTGCAGTGTCGGCATCGGGCCGACGTCGACGACGGCGCCCTTGCTTTCGATCAGCACCTCGAGATCGCCGAGCACCTCGCGCACGACTTCGCCGAGATCGACCGGCACGAACGGCCTCGCACGCGTGACCACACGCGAGAACTCGAGAAGGTCGTCGATCAGCGTCTGCATGCGTCCGGCGGCGTTCATCATGCGCTCGATGTAGTCGTTGCCCTGGTCGCCGAGCTGCCCGTCGAACCGTTGCCGCAGCCGGTCGCCGAACACGACGATCTTGCGAAGCGGCTCCTGCAGGTCGTGGCTGGCGACCGACGCGAACTGCTGCAGCTCGCGGTTGCTGGCCTCGAGCTGCGCCGCTACGCGCTCGAGGCGTTCCTGGGCGAGCTTGCGTGCCCGGATCTCGCCTTCGAGCGCCGTGTTGTCGCGCTCGAGGCGGCGGCTGCGGTTTCGCTCGATCGCATAGCGCATCGACCGGACCAGCGACTGTCCGTCGGCCTTGCCTTTGACGAGGTAGTCCTGCGCGCCTTCGTTGAGCGCGCGCACGGCGAGGCGTTCGTCGTCGTTTCCGGTCAGCACGACGATCGCTACCTCCGGATCGGCTTCGTGGATTTTCTCGAAGGTATCGAAGCCGCGGCTGTCGGGCAGCGACAGATCCGACAGGACGACGTGGAACGGCGATGAAATCAGCGTCCTGCGAGCGGCGTCGAGCGTGCCGACGCGGGAAATCTCGAATTGCCCGGGCGCCGCTTTGGTCAGCGCGCGCTGCAGCAGGAAGGCATCGTCCTCGTCGTCTTCGACGAGGAGGATGCGAATCGGTTCTGCTGTCAGACCTCCCCCTGAGCTCATCGCGATTCTTATGCGCGAAATCTCCTGGCCAGTGAAGCGCTCGCCGTCCTGGAGCCGCGCTGCGCTTTACTGGTTCTTTCCGGTCGTCTCGCTGTTTTCGGTTGCGGCCTTTGGAAGGAACGTCCTCGCGATTTCCGGAGACGGTGGATGGCAGTGGCCCTGCCGTGCAAAAAGCATCTCGCGACAGAAATCGAGCTTCCTGCCTGCGCACAAGTGCTCGGCCCATTTCGAGCCGTCCTCGACCGCTGTTACCTCCGGAACTCCGTCGCAGAAATGTTCGGTCTTCTTCGTCTTGGCGAGACATGCGCGCGCGAAGAACCGGGCCCAGTAGCGGCAGCGATCATCCCGGCATCGGTCCTGGCGGCCCTGGCCTTCGAGCATGCAGCCGTCGTCGTTGGTGTCCTCGGCGAACTCGAACGCCTCCTGGACGGCGTGCCTGGTGAAGTCGTCCATGTCCTTCATGGATTCGATCGGTACAGCCGACTCCGGGTACTTGAACGGCGGCGGGTTCTTCGGATCGAAGACCGTCAGAGTGGCGAACGGCTCGGGTTCCTTGCCGTCGGTCTTCGCACCGTCGATTTTGGGCTTGGCGACTTTGAGATCGATCGGCTTGAGCAGCAGCGAACGCGTGATCCACGTATCGGAATGCTCGAATCCGGCCTTGACCGCGCCGAGCCATGTGCCGAGGCCGAGCATCAGCGACGCAGCGCAGGATCCGATGACGATCACCTGCATCATTCGCGGGGTGATGCGAGTGCGCCAGTCCTGCCCCGGGCTGAAGCCGTTCTTGAATGCCTGGATCGAGAGCGATCCGAAATAGCCGTTGAGGACCAGCAGCATCGTCACCGGGGCAAGCGCGATGCGGATGCCGGCGGCGATATGATCGGTCGCCGTGCCGTGGTCGAGCATGTCGGGCAAACCATGAGAGATCACGATCAGGTCGGCCAGCACCGCACCCACGCAGGCCAGCAGCGGCCCCGGTGCACGCGAGATCGACGATGCCGCCAGCAGGATCGTTCCGAACCCAGCCGCCAGGTCCCAGAGCGGCGGCGCCACGTGGACAGTGTCGAGGAAATCGAGCAGGCCGAACACGAGAATCACGATCGCCCAGGACGCCGCGATGCGAATGCCGAGCGTGCTGCGCTTTTTTGCCTCGGCGTAAACCTTGGCGACACCGCTTCGCAGGTCGTGCGCCTGCCAGCCTTCCTGAAGGAGTTCCTGTTCGTCGGCCATATCTGCTCAGCGCTCCAGAAGCGGCAATCGCTCGGCCTTCGCGAAATCGTCTCGCAGCCGGTCGTAATCGCCCGCTGTGAACGGCTTGAAGGTCTTGTCGCCCCGCTCCCGCCAGAAAAGTGGATCGTGGATCTTCGATGGATGAAAATGAACTGCCTTGAGATTGCGGATCAGGATCTTCTGCGTACCGGTGTACTCGAAATCGTCGACGACGCGCACGAAGTCGGGAAACCATTTGCGGTCCATGCCGCCTTCGACGACCTGGCGCTCGCAGAAGTCGAAAAAGCCCGCCGCGTCGAAGCTGGCGCCTTCGCGCAACTTGAGCGCGACCATCACGAGCTCGTCCGAAACCGCGCACGGTACGCCGTACGCTGCAGCAAGCGTGACATCCGGGTGTTCCTGCAGAAGGCGCGCAACCTGCAGGGCGGAGAAGTTCTCGCCGTCTTTTCGGATCCAGTCGTCGGTTCTTCCGTCGAAGAAGAGATATCGCTTGCCGTCCTGCAGCAGAATGTGGCCGAGGTCGCCCGAATGGTAGATGCCGTCGCGATACTTCTGCGTATTGGCCGACTGGTTATCGAAATAGCCCTGGAACAGCGCCGTATCGTCCGCGATCCGGCAGATCTCGCCGACCGCCTGCTCGTAGTTGAGGATGTGACCGTCGGCGGCAATCTCGGCCGCAGGGCATTCGTTGCCGCGACCGTCGAGGATGCGCACCGCGTCGTCGGTGACCTCGCCGACGCTTCCGCGCGGATCGTTCTTTCGCCGGTACGTCGCGATCGCCGCTTCGGTCGAGCCGTACAGCTCGAACATGTCCTCGAGTCCCATCCAGTCGATGAAGCGGTCGATGTCGGGCGGCGAGGCACCGTTGCCGATCGCATAACGGAAGTGGTTGTCGGGATGATGCGTGACCTCGCGGCGCAGGCGCTCGATGTCGCCTCCGTATTCGCGCTCGAGCGCCTGAAGGACGTAGTGCACGGGCTCGCCGACGTAGTTCCAGTACGTGACGCCGTAGTCGAGCACGTCGGAGACGAACCTGGTCGCGGAGAACCGCTCGCGGATGCCGAGGGTTCCGCCGACCCAGAACGTCGGCATGAAGCCGATGAACATCGAGTTCGAATGAAACAGCGGCATGCACGTATAGCCGCAGTCGTCCTGACCGAGCTCGAGGCGCGACGAGACGCCGATGCCGGTCGCACAGAGTTTGAAATGATTGTTGTTGATGCCCTTCGGAAGCCCGGTCGTCCCCGACGTATAGATGATCATCAGGTTCGTACCCGGCGTCACGTCGGCCTCCGGGTACGGAAGGCTCACGCCGGGCGCACCGGCTTCGACCGCCATGCAGGCAAGGTAATCGGCATGCGTCTCGATCGTCGCCGTGCCCGAGGTCGGCAGGTAAAGGATATTCTCGCGAGTGACGTGCTCGAGCTTGTCGGCGACCTTTTCGACCTCGTCGCGGAACTTCTCGTCGACGACGACAAGCCGCGCGCGTGACTGGTTGAGGACGCCCGCAAGCGTCGGCCCGCGAAGGCCCGTGTTGACGCCGAACAGCGTCAGGCCCGCAATCCCGCATCCGCCGTAGAGCGACAGGAGCTCGAGGTGGTTTTCGAGCAGCATCGCGACGTGGCCCGGATGGCGGTCGTCGATGGTGCCGAGGCGGCCGAGCAGGAAGTGGGCGGCGCGGGTCGATTCGTCCCGGTAGCGCCCGTACGTCCAGGACCGTTCGTGCTGGCGAAGGAAGATTTTCCCCGACGCTTCCGGATGATCGGCGCGGGCCTGGATCTGGTCACGCAGCGTGTAGTTGGCTTCGAACGTCAGTGGCTCGCTGGACAACGGTCGGCTCCTGTCAGGGCTTCGCCCGATCGCACGAGGTCTTCGCCCGGTCGCGCGAGGCTTTCGCCCGAATCGAGCAAGGTTTTCGCACGGATCGAGCAGGGCTTCGCCCGGATCGAGCAAGGGCTTCGCCCGGATCGAAGAAGATACACGCCGGAATACCTTGGAGCCAGCAGGCGGGACCGGGACTCAGGCAACGGCAGGAGCTGCGGCGTCATCGCCGCCCACGAAGACATCGTCGTCGAGTGCCGACTGCGTTCGCTTGGGGACCGGAAGGCGGAACAGGAACGTCGCTCCCTCGCCGAGGCGGCCCTCGGCCGAGACCGAGCCGCCGTGCCGCCGGACGATCCGTTCGACGGTCGCCAGCCCGATGCCGGAGCCTTCGAACTGGTCGCTGCGATGCAGGCGCGAGAACGGACGGAACAGCTGGCCGGTCTGTTTCGGATCGAAGCCGATTCCGTTGTCGCGGACGAAGTACGAAACCGAATCACCCGCTCTCTGGTGCACACCGATCGCGATGTGCGCCTCCGGCCGGGTCTCGGTGTACTTGAACGCATTGCCGAGAAGATTCTGCACGACGAGGCGGAGCAGCCCCGCGTCGCCCCATGCAAGCAGCCCGTTTCCGATTTCCCATTCGATCTTGCGGCCCGGCGACACCGAGCGCAGCTCTTCGATGATCGATCGTGCAACCTCGGCAAGGTTGACGACTTCCTTTTCGATCCGGTCGTTTCCGGCCCGCGACAGCGTGAGCAGATCGTTGATGATGTGGTCCATGCGTCCCGCGGCGCGCTCGATCCGGCCGAGCAGCTCGCGCTCGTCGTCGCTCAGGCGCTCGCCGACGTCCTCGACCAGAGTCTCGACAAAACCGTTCATCGCCCGCAGCGGCGCTCTGAGATCGTGGGAGACCGAGTAGCTGAATGCTTCGAGCTCGCCGACCGCGATCTCGAGATCCTCGGTGCGCTGACGGACTTTTTCCTCGAGCTCGACGTTGAGGCTCTGCAGGGCTTCTTCCGCACGCATGCGGCGCGTGATGTCGCGCTCGATCATCGACACGCCGATGATCGCACCGCGATCGTCGAGAATCGGCGAGAAGCTGGCCGAGACATCGAAGCTCGTACCGTCGCTGCGCAGCCGCACCGATTCGACTTCGTCGACCCGCTCTCCCCCGGCCACGCGCGCGACGAGCGAAACCAGCTCAGCCTCGTGCTCGGGCGGAATCAGCATCGACGACGAGCGATCGATGATCTGCTCGCGCGTGTAGCCGTACACGCGCGTCGCGCCGGCGTTCCAGCTGACGATGGTTCCCGAAAGGGATTGTCCGATGATCGCGTCGGCCGACGATTCGACGATCGACGCGAGGTAACCGGAACGCAGCTCGGCCCGGCGCCGTTCGGCGATCTCGCGGTGAAGCTGCGCGTTGACGAGGCGAAGCTGGTCACTTCGCTGGCCGGCGGAGGACTCCACGACGTCGACCTGCTGGCGCAGCATCGCGCGCGCCGAATCCCGCTGGCGAAGAAAGACGACGACCATTGCGATCGCGGCGACGACCGTCGTGCGTCCGATCGCAGCCATCCATGCAGGGTCGACGATCGCCGGCGCGGCGGCGCCCGAACTAAGAAACGGCGCGACCAGGACCAGCGTGGCTGCGGAGGCTGCGGCAATCGCTGCACCGAGCGGACCGGACGTCGCCTGAGCCAGCACGACGACCAGCAGATACGGAAGCCCGAACATCATGCTGTCGGGAGCGTGAAGATCGAGGAAGAAAAGAAGGCCGGAAAGGACGACCGGCATGAGCAGCCGAATCGCCTGTGACGGCGTCTTCTGGGACGCCCATTGCATTCCCATCGTTACGTTCACGGCCTCCCCCATTCTGTCGTCGTCCATCGTGCGCTCCGCTCGGCCAGGACGCGGAGCTGCGGACAACGGTACTCGTGCCTGGCAAAAAGATGGCCAGGGCAACCCCGCGTGCCGAAGTTAGCTGTACACCGGATGCGTATGCAATGACCGGAGGCAAGAAAACGATTGAGAGCGTGCGCAGTTTCAGGCCCGGGAGCTGCCGGCCGGCCGCGCTTCGAAGCGACCTTCGAGATAGGCGGCGATCTTTCCGTCGACCGGAAGCTGGAACGACTTGGTCGTCAGATACTCTTCGAGCCCGTAGACGCCGAGCTCGCAGCCGATTCCCGACTGCTTGATCCCGCGAAACGGCGCCACCGTGTTGAAGGTGCCGCCGTTGATGTCGATCCCGCCAGTGTCGATGCGGCGACCGACCCGCATCGCCCGCTCGACGTCTTTCGACCAGATTGCGCCGCCGAGGCCGAAAATCGTGCCGTTTGCGATGCGCACCGCGTCGTCTTCACCGTCGTACGGAAGGATCGTCAGCACGGGACCGAAGATTTCCTCCTGCGCAATCGACATGTCCGGCGTCACATCGCCGAAAACTGTAGGCCGTACAAAAAACCCGCGCTCGAGATCCTCGGGCCGTTCGAGCCCGCCGGCAACCAGTGTCGCGCCTTCTTCGATTCCGCGCCGGATGTGCTCGCGGACGCTTTCGTACTGGTGGCGGCTGACCTGCGGTCCCATGCGTGTGGTGCCCGGCGCCGGCGGCACGCGCGGATCGCCGGTTTTGATCACGTTCTCAGCGACGTCTTTCGCGATGCGGCACGCCTCTTCGTGCATCGAGCGAGGCACGAGCATCCGCGTCCATGCCGCACACGTCTGACCCGCGTTCGTATACGCATGATGGACTCCGGCGCGGATCACCGAAGGATCGGCATCGTCGAGGATCACGTTGGCGGCCTTGCCGCCGAGCTCGAGCGATACTTCCTTGATGGACTGTGCAGCCAGCGCCATGATCCGGCGGCCGACGTCGGTGCTGCCGGTAAGCGATACCATGTCGACGTCCGGATGCGTGGCCATCGCTTCGCCGATCTCGCTGCCCTTGCCCGAGAGGAAATTGAAGACGCCCGGCGGCAGATGGCGCCCGGCGATCTCGGCGAACAGGAAACACGACAACGCAACTTCGCAGCTCGGCTTGACGACGACCGTGCAGCCCGCGGCAAGCGCCGGTCCGACTTTCGCGGTGATCTGATGGATCGGGTAGTTCCACGGCGTGATCGCTGCAACGACGCCCTTCGGTTCGCGTACGACGACCGAGTTGCCGATGCGCTGCTCGAACGGGAACTCGCCGCGCGTCAGCAGATCCGCGTAGAAACGGATCGTCGAGGCGGGAAAGCCCACCATATACTGCGCGGTCATCGCGGCCGGGGATCCGAGCTCTTCGACGATGACGTCGCCGAGCTCGCCGGCACGCGCGTCCATCTCGTCGGCGATTGCGCGCAGGCAGCGGCCACGCTCTTCGGCCGGCGTGAGCTTCCAGTCGACCAGCGCGCTGCGCGCCGCACGAACCGCCGCGTCGACATCGGTCCTGTCTGCGCGCGGAATCCGGCCGCAGATTTCTTCGGTGGTTGGATTGACGATGTCGAAGTGGCCGGAGCCGTTGGGCTCGATCCATTTTCCGCCGACAAGAATCTTCTCGAAGGTATGCATGGCAGGTCTCCGACCGCCTGATTGCCAGATAGATGGTCGCGACGCCACAGGCGGTGTGCTACGCAGGCGGAACGGGGGAACTTCGGGGGATGACGACCAGAGCAGCTCGGACCGTGGGCGCGGGACTGGCCGCAGCGGCAATCGGCCTTCTCGGGCCGGTTCGCGCCTCTGCCCTGCCCGATCTCGTACCGGAGATCTTCAACATCACCGTCGCGACGCAGAACGTTCTGGCAGGAGACGTGGTCGAAGGCTGCGCCGGCGGGCAGTACGACCGCCGCCTGGTCAAGTTCTCGCTGAAAACCACGAACATCGGTCCCGACGATCTCATCCTCGGCGATCCGGGCTGCCCGAACTGCAGCCTGAACCCGGGCGCAGAGTGCACCAATCCATTGTTCGAATGCGGCGCCGCGCATGGTCACGCGCATTTCGGCGCATTCGCCAACAGCGAGATCCTCGACGAGAACGACCAGGTGGTCGCAATCGGCCACAAGTACGGATTCTGCCTTCTCGACCTGATCTGTCCGAACAAGCATTACAGCTGCTCGTACCAGGGCCTCACAGCTGGCTGCAGCGACGTCTACAGCTCCGGCCTTCCGTGCCAGTACATCGACATTACCGACGCCGGCCTTCCCGACGGAATCTACAAGCTGCGCGTGCACGTCAATCCCGACGGCGTCCTGAGCGAATCCGACCAATCCAACAACACCATCGAAACATTGTTCACGCTCGGCCAGACCGAACAGATCTGCCCGACCTACGCGGCGAGCGACATTCCGAAGCCGATTCCCGATCTCGGCACCGCCACGTCGAGCGTCACCGTTCCCGACATCGGCGAGGTCACGTCGATCCGACTGCACATGAGCGGAACGCACACGTACGTCGGCGATCTCGATGCGCAACTGACGAGCCCGTCGGCGACGACGCGCACGATGTTCGCGAACATCTGCGGCAACGCCGACAACTTCTCCCTTTACCTCGGCGACGAGGCGGTCGACCCGCTGATCTGCCCGGCCACCGATCCGTCGGTGCTGCGCATCCCGAACCAGAGCTTCGCGCCGTTTATGGGTGAGAACGCGGCCGGCAACTGGACCCTGACCGTTCACGACAACCGCTCCAACGACACCGGCACGCTCCAGAGCTGGAGCCTCGAGATCTGCTCGATCTGCGGAAACGGCCTTCTCGACCCCGGCGAAGTCTGCGACGACGGCAATGCCGCCGACGGCGATTGCTGCTCGAGCGACTGCCAGACGATCGGTCCCGATGGCGCGAGCTGCGAAGACGGCGACTCCTGTACGGTTGGTGATACCTGCTCGGGCGGCGTCTGCGTCGAGGGGACGCCCCTCCAGTGCGATCCGTGCCTTATCTGCAGTTCGTCTGCCGGCTGCGTCGTGCCCGACATCGTCTATCCGTGCCAGGAGCCTCCGAGCGGAGGCTCGCTGCTGATGCTTCGTCACTCCGACGACGATCCGACGCGCGACTCTCTCGTATGGCGCTGGCGCAGCGAAACTCCGGTCGAGCTCGATGAGTTCGGCGCGCCGGACATCGTCACCGACATCTCGCTGTGCGTCTATCAGGGCGACGAGCTGGTGATGAGCTCGACGGCGCCGGCGGCGTCGATATGCGATCTCGGCGCGCTGTGCTGGGACCGCGAAGAGCACATGGCAAGTTACGTCGATCCCGACTCGCTGTACGACGGCTTTTCGTCGATGCGCATCCGCGAAGGAACCACCGGAAAGATCTCGGTGCGCGGCCGCGGCGCCGGTCTCGAGCTCGGCGACCTGATGCTGCCTGCGCCGCTGACCGTACGCATGTTGCGAAGCGACGGCACGCCCTGCTGGCAGGCGAACTACGACAGCGTGCTCGCATCGAGCGAGCGCGTGCTCAAGGCGCGCAGCCGCTGAGCTGAAAACCGCCCGGCTACTCGCAGTACATTCTCGCCGCGTCCCCGCTGCAGTCGAGAGGGTTGCTGACCCCGCAGTCGGCATCACCTGCGGCTGCGGTATCGCCGAGCACGAGGGTCACGCGAACAGGCCCGACGGGCGCAGCAATCGTCGAGCGCTTCGTCGTGATCCGGAACGGAACGTCGGTCGTGCTGCCGCGCCTGTACTGAATCTTCGAAAGACCTGCTGCCGAGCCCGGCGTGCACGCCGGAGCGTCGAGCGCTCCGCTCTTGTTCCGGTACTGGACCTTGCTCGCCGAGGTCTTCCACGCGTCGCGATCGCCGCAGACGGCGTCGCCGGCGCCGGGCACGGGGCTGGTGGCTTCGGTCAGATCGAAGATTGCCGCATCGCCGGAGCCGACGTCTTCGACGAGGATCTGCGCGCCGGCATCGAGCACCGTGGGTGCGCCTCCGGGAAAGAACAGCGTGCCGCGAAGATTCATCTGTTGCTCGCCCGGGTCGCGGTCGAGCTTTCGCAGGTCAACCGATGCATCCAGGACGTATGCGGGGTTCGTGCATTCCGGCGTGCCCGGAAGGCTGCACGTCGGTGCGCCGACTTTCTCGGGCGCCCACCAGTTGCCGCTCATCACGATCATCGAAAGAAGCTTGAGCGTGTTTTCGTAGTAGCCTTCCGCGGAAAGCGGCGTTCCGGCGACTTCGTCCCACATCGCGTTGAGCCAGCTCTGGTTGGTCGAGTTGACCATCGCGCCGACAGCAAACGGAGCCTTGAACGCGAGCGACGGGTAGTCCGTGCCCGGGATCGCATCGCCGTCGAGCTCGTAGCCCGCGCCGATCGCCGAAGGATCGTTGCCGGTCTTCGTGCGGAGCCACGCGTTGACCACGTCGAGCGTCGCCTTCGCGCGCGAATCGCCGTTGGTCACATAGTCCGTGGCGAGGCGCCACGGCACGCGGCATGCGTTGTACGAGTACATCCCGTCGGTATCGCCTTCGAGGAAGTTGGCCGGCGCCGGTGCGGGGGATGTCGCCGGATTGACGATGAAATCCGGCACGAGCCCCACGCCGCTGCTGTAGTTCGTCCGAACTGACGAAATGACACCGTAGAGACTGTTGCAGAGATCGATCCACTGCGAGTTGCTGCTCGCGATCGCGAACGACAGGAAATGGTCGACCATGAAGTCGGACGATCGCGTGGACTTGTCGTAAGGTGCTTCCCCCGCTGTGACCCAGTCGCCGAGCAGCGTGAACGCGTGGGTAGCGTTCACCTCTCCGTCAAGTATGTCGGCGAGGACGGCGAGCGCTTCGGTCTTGTAGTCGAACCGTCCGCAGCTTCCCCACTGCTTGTCGGCAAGCAGCAGTGCGAACGCGATGTCGAGGTCGCCGTCGGTGGCGCTGTCGTTTCCGTCGACGTTGTTGCACGACGTCGACTGGTTCCACGACATCAAATGGTCGTGCGTCGCCGTCGGGTGCTCGAGGAAATACGTGACCATTCCGTCGAAGATCGTCTGTGCCTCCGGATCATGCCCTGCCATCAGCGCCGCGAGCATCATTCCATAGCCGTGACCTTCGGAGACCGTCAGGTTGCCCGTGCTGACGTGCGTCAGCACCACGTAGCGACCGGTCCCGCACGTCTGCGAGACGTACTCGGCTTTCCATGCGTCGTAGAAATCGGCGACCGCCTGGTCCAGCGCTGCCTGCGAGAGATGATTCGGCCGTATGCTGCCGGCCGTGTAAGTCATCGGATGCGAGCCGAACGGCCGGTTGATGTCGGCGCGTGCCTCCGAAAGCGGGCCGAGCAACGAGAACGCAAAACAAGCAGCAGCAAAGCGGACAGGACGGTTCATCGGTATCTCCCCCGTCGCGCCGTGCCGCGCGAGCCGGGACCGAGTGTGCACGGCGATCGGAAGGCCGTCAACGGGCGAGCAGCAACGATCGACGCAAGACCGGAGCGCTGGCCGTATCCGGGAGATCCCGTACCATGCCGCCGCGAGATCCGACGATGCACCCGCCGCCGCTTTATCTGATGGACTATGTCGGACCTTCTCTCGGCGCCGTCGTGTTCGTGCTGTTGATGTCGCTCGTGAAAGAGCCGGTTCGCCCGCGACTCAATGCGATGATCGTCGCCGGTGCGAGCGGAGCGTACCTGAGCGGCGGCTTCGGCCCGTGGGAGCTGATCTATCCCGCACTTGCAGTCCCTGTCGCTTATGCAGGCCTGAGCTCGTACCGGTTCGTCGCAGTCGCGTGGCTGATGCATGCGGCCTGGGACGTGGTGCACCATCTCTGGGGCAATCCGATCTGGCCGTTCATGCCGACATCGTCGTTTGGATGCATGATCTTCGACACGTTGATCGCGGTGTGGTTTCTCTGCGGCGCGCCCGACATGTTCGCGGCAATGCGACCGGCGGTCACGCTGCAAAGGATGCACCGATGAAGCGTCTGTCCTTTGCCGTGCTGCTGGCGACCTGCCTCGTCTCGAATGCAGAGCTCGCAGCTTCCGCCGAACGGCCCACAGCGCTCGACGACATCTGTCCGGCCGATGCAGATCCGTGCGTGGTCACGAAACACTGGGATATTTCGAATCTTCCCTTCGATGTCGATTTCGGTCTTCGCACCGTACGCGTCTCCGGCTCCGGAGCATTCGATGCGAACGGAGAGATCGACACGGGAGTAAACTGCGGGCGCTTCGAAGCGCTGCCGGGCACACTTTCGCCGGTCTACCTGGCAGGCCCGCAGCAGTCGGATTCCACACCGGGCGGACGCATGACGATCCGCGCATACCGAAGCTGCAGCGACAATCCGGACATGCGCTGCCTGAGCGACGCGGATTGCACCGCCGGCGCGTGCTCGGTCGGCGACGGCTCGATCATCCTGCGAGGCCAGGTTCTCGGCAACGCCGCCGAGCATGCACGGCTGACGCTGTCCGCGGCAGGACCGATCGAAGTGCACGGGGGCGTGCAGCTGTCCGGAAAAGATCCCGCCGTAGAGGATTTCACCGATGGCGGCGAGCTCATCGTCTCGTCCACGACGGGACCAGTGCTGTTCGACGCGAATCTGAATGCGCGGGCTCAGCAGTACGCAGGCTCGCTCGCCATCACGGCGGGAGGAGACGTGGTCATCAATTCGAGGATGAACCTGAGAGCCACGTACTTCGGCGGCAGCGTCGAGATCGATGCCGGCGGCAACGTCGAGATCGATGGACGCATCCAGGCCCAGGCGCAGGGTGAAAATGGAGATTCCGGACATGTCACGATCCACTCCGGAGGGACGATCGTGCTCGGTGGCACAAAGCTGCTCGTCGACTTGTCCGGCCGTGACGGCGAGGGCGGCGTCTTCGAGGCCACGGCGAGCCAGAACGTGGAGCTGGGCAGCGAACTGATGCTCGAGATGCGGCGGGCCGAGCTTTCTGCAGGGGCAGACGTGCTCGTTGGGGGTCGCATCGATGCGAGCTCGAGTCGCAACGGCGGAACCGTCGGCCTCGTTGCGGCGCGGGACGCGACGATCGAAGACCGGATCAACGTGTCGGGAAATCGAGGCAACGGCGGGCAGATTTCCATCTCGGCCGGCAGGACGCTCACGATCGCCGACCAGCTCAAGACCAAGGGGCAGAATCTCGCCGGGACGATCTCACTGGCCGCGCCGGCCATTGTCATCAGCGGCTCCATCTCTTCGAAGGGCGCGTCCGGCAGCGATGTGCTGCTGACGGCCTGCGACATCTCGCTGCTGGATTTCGCGGACATCGACGTCGCCATACCGGGAGGTGGACTGCATACGATCTCGTCCAACCAGCTCACCGTCGCCGCCGGCGCGCACGTGACTGGCGCCGAGGATGGCGATCATGTGTTCGAGTATCGCGATGGCGGACCCGCGCCGATCATTCTCGGCGATGTCGAGCCAGCACCCACGCTTGTGCCGGCGGCGCTGGTCCCCTGCCCCTGACGCCGCCGCGGTCGGCCTGCCAATTGCCAGGATCTTTCCGAGTTCTTTCCAGACTCGGTGCCTCCGGGCTGCGGCGTTTCGGAGGGATGGCCTGCGGCGCAGGCCATCCCCGAAGCGGCGAAAGCTCCGGCAGCCGCTATTCGCTGAGAACCAGCATCGCTGCCCTCAGCGCAAGCGCGATCAGCACCACGCTCGAGATCGTGAAGAGCGTCGCGCGATAGAAAACGATGTTGACCGTGGCCTGCCAGATGCTGTGCACGATGCGCAGCACGACGTAGACCCATGCCAGCACGACACTCACGCCGTCGCCGGGCGCGAGGATCGCGAGCATCAACACCAGCGCATAGAACAGCGTCGGCTGCTCCATCAGGTTGTTGTAGTTGTGTGCCTTCCACTGCGTCTTGTCCGGCAGGACGCCGTCGAGGTCGGAGCCGCGACCACCAACGGCGCCTCGGATGTCGAGATTGTGGCGCTTGAGCGCCGGAATCCTCGTGCCGATCATCCACAGCAGAACGAGAAGAGACCACAGCACGAGCACAATGGCGGGACGAAGAATGGGATGAGTCATGGCGTGTGCTTGGTCTCCTGTTCAGCCGGCTCGCTGTCATGCAATCGGACGGAGCAGGCTCGCTCGGATCAGACCGCACACTTCCGACGTTCGCAGATCGCAAGTCCACAGTACAGGCGGCACGACGCAGCGCAACACAACGAGAACTTCACACCCGGTGAAGGACAATCGTGCGTGTCGTGCCGCGCTTTATCTTGCAACAGCAGCGACGCAGCGAAATGAGTGCCGCATTCTTTTCGAGGAGCCGAGGACCCACATGACACGCCTCACCGGCATTCGTCGCGATCACACATCGAGCCAGCGCTACCGCCCGCGTCACGTGCTCGCAGCGAGTCCACTGCTTGCCTTCTGTCTGCTGACGAGCTCACCGTCCGAAGTCCGCGCGGCGACGGCCGTCGCATGTGTGGGCACGGAGACGCCAGCTTGCAAGGAGTCATCCGTGCTTGCTTCGGCGTTCCAGTGGGGCGTCAAGACGTACTCGGGCGGCGGGCTTCTGCGTGGCGTCGCGAAGGCCAATGCCCGCCAGCTCGGCGTCGAGTTCCTTGCGCGGACAGAGAAAGCGGCAAGCGCGCTCCTGTATGGCTCGGCGAGTGCCGGGTTCTCCGACAGCGACGTCCGGGTCGGCCTTCCCAATCCGGCAACTGTGACGCTTACGTTTCTCGTCACGATGTCGGGTGGTTTCAGCGGCAGCGACTTCGGCCCTCCGTGTGATCACTGCGGCGGCCAGTCGCCGTGGGTCGGCTCCGGCACCGCGTCCGGAACGGCCCAGGCGAATGCTCCTGAACAGAGCCGGCGACTCGACTTCGATACCGCGTGGAATTCGAACGACGGCATAACCAACGAGCTCGAGCCGGAGGGAATCATTGAAATCACGGTCGGCAGCGGCATGCCGTTCACGTGGAGCTCTTCGATGACCGTCAGCTCCAAGGCCGCCAACGATCCGTGCCTTAGCGGAGCAGGAACGTGCGGGATCGAAGGCGGGGCCGAAGCCGACGGCGATTTTCGCAGCACGTTCCATTTCCACGACTTCCATCTTTACGATGCGGCCACGCACGAGGAGATCTTCGATTTCACGCTGACGGGAAGCGGCGGCATCGACTACCTCGCGATCGACCGCGGATGCGGCAACGGCACGCTCGATGAAGGTGAACAGTGCGATGACGGCAATGTCGATCCGGGCGATTGCTGCTCACCTGGCTGCAAACTGGAGACCGGGGCCTGCGACGACTACGACGCGTGTACTGGAAACGGAACATGCGACGGCGCGTCGTGCACCGGTGCCGAAAGCTTCTCGTGTCCCCTTCCCTGCGGAGATGCCGACAAGAACGGAGCTCTCAGCGCCGTCGATGCCCTGATCGCACTGAAGACGGCGGTCGGAACGAGCAGCTGTGACGATTGCCGCTGCAACGCGAACGACGATGACTCCGTCACGACAACCGACGCACTGCGGATCCTTCAGGCCGCTGTGGGCGTTGATGTGATGCTCGATTGTACGGCGTGCCTGCCGGACTTCTGAGGACTCGCGGCAGGAGATTGGGCTGAGACCTACTGGTCGAAGTACCGACACCTGCCACGGTCCTCGCCACACGCTGCGAAACCCGCCGGCTGGACGGCCATCCGCGAGGTGCACTGCACGGTCGACCGGGTAGGATGTCGTCTGCCGTTCGGCGGGACATGCGCGTGAACCTGTTCCTCGACTTTCTGGCGATTCCGTTTTTTCTCCCGTTCCAGCTTTTTCTTGACACATGGCGGATCCTGTTCGTCGCGTGGCTCGGCGCGCCGATCAGTCGCAATTGGCCCGCGATGTTGCGGATTCCTTTTCGCGCGCTTCCCGTGGCGCTATCGTGCGCTGTCGTCGGCATCGAAGTGGACTGCGGGGGCTGGTCGGCATGGTCGGTACTTACCGACTCCGACAACACGGTCCGGCGAATCGAAGCCGTGGAATCCGTTCTTCTGGTGTGGATGATCCTCAGCGCCGTCGCGTTGGCGCGGCTGCCGATACGAACGCCTCGCGACGCATCTCCACACCCGAAATCCGCGCTGAATGTGCTCGGTTCGATCGATCAGGCCGCACGCGCCGGCGTGGTCGCATGGGCGGTTGCCGTCGGTGTTCACTACGTCGCGTGGCTGTGGCTGACGTTCGGCTCCAGCGGAATCCTCGGACGTGCGCAGCCGTTGCATGCGTGGTTTACGCTGCCCAGGTCGCTGCTCGTCATGCTCCTCGTGGTCGTTCCCGCCGAGATCGCTGCGCGAAGATACGCGTTTCGCGGCAGGCTGATGATCCGGGCCGCCGCATGGGGCGTGCTGTGCACTGCGATCGCCGGTCCGTCATTCTTCGTGTTTACTGGCAAGAATCTGGCTGCTCTTGCAGCTGCCGCCGGCCTTTCTTGCTGGCTGCTGGCGAAGCTCGACCTGCCGTCCTTCGCCGGAGAGCGCCTCGATTCGTTCATTCTGCGCGCCCGGACTCGGGCGGGCGACCCTATCCTGCTCGCCGCGCTGTGCGCTCTCGGCATCGCCGCGGTCGCTGGCGCTGCGTTGACGGCGCGCTCGCCTGCCGCCGATCTGACCACACTCCTCAACAGCACCAGCACGCCGATCAGCGACGTCGAGTTAAAGCTCGGCAAGACGATCGTTCGATTCGGTGACATACCGATCGGCGGCCGAAGATATGTGCCTTTGTGGAGACCATCCAACCTCGAAGACTATGAAATTCGCTGGCGCGAACCCTCGGGGGCACCGCAAACAGTGAAATTCCGAGGGCGCTTGAAAGGACCGCCGAACATGGATCTGCGGTTCGAGATCCTCTCCGATCGCGTCCGAATTCTTGACGGAGAGTATCCGATGATCGGCGACAACGAGATTCTCGTCACGCGAGAATGAGTCAGATACCCTAGACCTGGTTGATTCCGTCCGCCCGAAGCGTCGCCACCTGGCCGAATCGCTTCACTACTTCGCCGCCGGAAGATCGTTCCAGATATCGCGGTGGAGCTTCCACGTTCCGTCGGATTGCCGCTTCCAGACCACGAGGTACTTGGCCCTCGCCGACGTGTCCGGCTTGCCTTGCGCTCGTACGACGAGCTCCACCGTTCCGGTTTCGAACGCGATGTCGCCACTGCGCTCCACGTCCGTCGTCGTGAGCTTCGCGCTCGCGACGCCACTTTCATGCGTCTTCTTCCAGAACTGTCCGATCGCGAGGTTGCCGCGCACGATCTCCTCGCCGGGCGGGAACAGGAACGCATCGGCAGTGTACATGGCGGAGAGGGCTGTGCCGTCTCCGCGAGCAAAAACTTCGCTGAACTTCGCATTGGCGGCCTCGATGGCCGTGCGCGCTTCGGCCGCTGGGTCTTCGGCGGCGGGTCCCGGTACGGGCGACGAGGCAATGATGCACAGCACAGAAACGATCGCGGCGATGAGCTTCATCGGATTCTCCTTTTCTGCCAACCGCGCGAGCGCGCCGTTGCGAGGGAAATCCTGTATCGGAAAAGTTCGATTGGGAAGCCGTGCTGGCCTTCCAGCAGGGCATTCGGATCCTGATTCGCAACCTGGTTGCGCCAGATCATCCATCTGAGGACGAACCGTGCGGACCCGGACGGTGAACTCCCGACACGGCGCCCCATAGCCCGAAACTCAACATCCAGGCAATGACAAGCCCGGCGCCCAGCCGCAGGTTCATCGCGCCACCCGGCTCCGTGAAACCGGTCATTCCAAAAATCGTGATGGTTTCGATCGCCTGTTCGACGATACAGACCGCACCGAGAATTCCGATCCATCTCGGGATCGTCTCTTTGTTTCCGAGCGCGAGCATCGTAACCGGCAGCATCATGGTGGTGGTGAAGCCGGTCAGTATCGGTCCGAAGAACAGCGAAATATCGTGCACGGTGCGGGCCGTCGCCGGCTGCAGCTGGTCGGCGTGCAGCGCCAGGCCTCCCATGACCATCGCGGGAATCACCGCGGTCACAAAGAGGCCGATCGCGCCAAGAAAATACATATCCCGGTACGACGTCGGCAGAAGAAGCCGCAGACGTGCGAACATGAAGGCACCCGGTGGAATCCCCACCGTCAGCATCCACAGCGCCCAGCGCACGTGATCGCCGCTGCTACGGTACCAGGAGAGAACCTCTTCCCCGGTGGCGGCTGCAGTCGGAGCGTCAGCGATCAGTCCTCCACTGATGACAGTCAGCGTGATCGAAAGGACTACGGCAGCGGCAAGCACGATTGAATCCGAATGGCCTGTCGTCTTCTTCATGCGTGTTCCTGTTGACCGACGCTCACGCCGTCTGACGCGATCGGCCAGTGCGGCGGCGGATGACCGGCAGCGTGGCCACGGCCGGGATGTCGAGCGGTTTCAATCCATTCCGCGAGCCGGAGTTGCTACCAAAGGAACTCCCAGATGCGGACAGGTTCCTTGAAACCGGCAAGCACCGGCTGGCCGAGCTCGGCAAAGAGAAAATCCTTGCCTCCCACCAGCTGCCGCACGACGTCCGCCACGACCACCTGGCCCCCCTCAGCCTGATCGGCAACTCTTGCGGCAAGAATCACGGCGCTTCCGAACAGGTCGTCGCCCTCGGCGATGGGTTCACCCGCGTTGATTCCGATGCGGATACGAAGTGGTTCGTCGTTCGTTTCCGCGCCGGCGGCCACGGCTCGCTGCAACGCCGCCGCGAAATGGAGCGCGAGCGTCGCAGCAGGAAACGAAGCCATGAAGCCGTCGCCGAGCGCCTTCAGTTCCGTCCCCCCGTGGGCCCGCAGTGCATCCCTGGTCATCCGGTCGTAGACCCGCAGAACCTCGCGCCCACGTTCATCGCCCAGGCGCTGCATCATCGCGGTGTGGCCGGCAACGTCCGTGAACACCACGGTGCGAAAAGCACCGGTCGCTGCTGCCGCGACCGGAGCAGCAGACGAAGCGTGCACGGTGCCCCCGAGGAATTCCTCGACGGCGCGAACAGTGTCATCGCTGTCCCGAATCGACACGAGTCGGGCATCACCGAGGCCGGCCATGAGATTGCGAGCGAGGTCGGCGCGAAAGACGTGCGAGGCGCTAGCCGATATGCAAACCAGCACCGGCGCCGCGATGTCGGGCAGAAGCGGCGTCAGATCGACATCCTTCGACGCCTCCTTCCACGCGACGAAATCCTCCTGACCCAGGCAAACGCGCATGTGCGCGGCGCCTATTCGCGCGCTCTCCGTCCATCCGAATCGCCAGAGTGCCATGGCATCTGTTCCGAGCTGCCAGTCCGCCCTCGCGAGCTCGTCCACGGCCTTCAGACGCGGCGTGTCCCACGCTCCGGAACCGCGAATCCAGGCATCGGTCAACACCAGGTGCGAAACGCGTTGCGGATTACGGGCCGCAAACGTGATGGCCACGAGCCCGGCCGACGAGGAGGCCTCGATGGCGAAGCGCTCGAACCCGACGCGATCGGCAACTGCCGCGACGTCCAGGATGCACGCATCGAGTGAACAGTCGGCGACGTCACGATCGGAGAGCCCGCTGCGTCGCAGATCGATCCGCACCACCCGCCGGTTGCGTGCAAACTGTTCGAGCTCCGCCCGATCGAACAGGTTCGAAGGGAGCCGCCACTCGGCCTCGACATGGCTGACCAGCTCCGGCCGAAGCACGACGAGCGGAACGCCGTCACCTTCGCCAAAAGTGGAGTAGGCAATTCGGACGCCATCGGTTGTCGTGGCGTACTGGATACGGGGAGTCACCGGACTCCCATATCCCAACGAATGACGGCGTTCCATGCCGCGTCGAGCGGCACATCGCACGCTTCAACGCGCGCATCGAGAAAGAAGACTGCTAGTGACCCTTATTACTCCGAGTTGGAACCAGCTTTTCGGCTGGCTTCGAGAACTGGACGCGGTGCGATCTTCGGCGACCGCTCAAAGCACGAGGTCATCGGCCGTCAGGCCGGTATCCCGTAGAATCTGACGGAGAGTCCCCGCCCAAGCGTCTTGCCGGAGTGAACCGGCACAGTCGTACGACGTCGATCGGCATGCCGGAGAATCAGGTGGCTGCCGCTCTGTCGAACGGGCTCGAAACCGTAACGATGGAGGATTGCGAGTAGTTCCCTGGCCGTGATGGCAGGGAGGTGCGGACTCATACCGCGACTCGCACCTTTGTCGCACCAACTTCGTCGTAGATCGGCTCAGCTGTGTCGATGCGATCCTGCACGTGCAGGCGAATCGCGTCGGCGATCAGCGCGCGAGCTTCCTCCTCCGTCTCCCCTTCCGTGTAGCAGCCCTGAAGCCCGGGGCAGATGGCGAGGTATCGGCCGTCTTCATCGCGCTCGATCACGACGGTGAACTCGTACTCGGTCATGAGAGCACCGTAGCAGGAGTCCGAGCAGCGGCACAACCCGCCCCGAGGAAGCTATGACAACGCAGGAATGATGGTGACCCCAACCGGAATCGAACCGGTGTTTTCGACGTGAGAGGCCGACGTCCTAACCGCTAGACGATGGGGCCGCGGTGAGCAGAGGCTTCTAGATGGCGCTGCGCCGAGGGTCAACCTGACGCGGTCGCCGTCATCTACCTCCCGAGAATCTGCCGCGCGATGATTTCCTTCATGATCTCCGACGATCCCGCGAGAATCCGGTTGATGCGCTCGTCCTGGTACATGCGGCAGATCGGATACTCGTCCATGTAGCCGGCCCCGCCGTGGAGTTGCAGGCACACATCGACGGTGCGGCCGGCAAGCTCGCTCGAGTACAGCTTGATGCGCGCCGCGTCTTCGGACGTGAGCTGACCTTCGTTGTGCACCTGAACGGCGCGATCGACGTACGTCTGCGCGATATCGATCTCGGCATCGAGCTCGGCGAGCTTGAATCGCGTGTTCTGGAACTTGCTGAGCGGCTTTCCGAAAACCTTGCGCTGGCTGACGAAGTCCTTGGTTACATGCATCGCCATCTGCGCGCCGACGACGTTCCCGACCGCCGCGATCAGGCGCTCTTCGGCCAGTCCCTGCATCAGCATCAAGAATCCGCCTTCGGGCGGACCAAGCACGTGCTCGGCCGGAATGCGTACATTCTCGAAGAACAGCTCGGCTGTGTCCTGCGCCTTCATTCCCATCTTGGCAAGATTGCGGCCGCGCTCGAAGCCCGGCATTCCGCGCTCGACGAGAAACAGTCCCATCGCGTGCGTCGCATTCGGATCGGTTTTGGCGGCGACGATGACGACATCCGAAAGTATGCCGTTCGAGATGTAGGTCTTCTGCCCGTTGAGGATCCAGTCGTCGCCGTCACGAACCGCAGTTGCTTTCATGCCGGCAAGGTCGCTCCCGGCATCCGGTTCGGTCATCGCGATCGCCAGGATCGACTCACCGGTAGCGAAGCGCGGCAGGAAGCGCGCCTTCTGCTCTTCGGTCCCGAAGTTGCCTATGTACGGCGCGACGAGCCGGCTGTGCAGCGTGCTGAAGAAGCACGGATCGCCGTACCACGCGTTCTCCTCGATCAGGATCTGCTCGTAACGGAAATCCGGAAGCCCGAGGCCGCCGTATTTCTCATCGGCCCAGATCAGCAGCAGCCCGGCCTGACCGGCCTTCTCGAACGCCTCGCGGTCGACGATGCCGGCCTCGCGCCAGCGCTCGCTGTGCGGCCGTATCTCGCGCTTGAAGAACTCGCGCGCGGACTGACGGAACATTTCCTGCTCTTCGGTAAACGGTAGGCGCTGCATGGTCCCCTCTGTGGTCGTCGCCGGCTGTCCGTGACGACGGCCGGGCCGTGTAGCACGATCTTGCAACAAATGCGCAACGCGGCCCCAGGAGGTGCAGCGAAAGACATGGAGGAAAGAAGGCAGCGAAAGGTCCAGCGAAGGACGGGAGCTTCGCGATCACCGGATCCGCTACTGGATGTACCCGAGCGACCTCAGCTGCTCGAGCCGTTCGTCCTCGCCGGGTGTTTCAGTCTCCGGCAGGTTGCGGGTCTTCGCCCAGCCTTTCGGCGTGTGCGTCGGCACGGTGCGGATCGGATGCCGCGCGAGGAACTCGGCGGTGATCAGCGACGTCAGCGCCCTGCCCTTCATGTCGCTCGCGACCTCGATGCCGAGCAGCGCGAGCACCGTCGGAGCAACGTCGAAGACCGATCCGAGCGAATCGAGGTCCTTCTCGCGAACCGATTGCGGCGAGCCTGCCGACTTCGCCCGCGCGATGTCCGGCCCCGCGATCACGAGCAGCGCTTCGCTCTGACCGTGTACGCCGGTGCGCAAAGGCTTGTCGGGACTTTCCGCAAAATCGCGCTTGCGGTTGCCCGCTCCCATCCCGTGGTCGCTCATGATGATCACGTTCGCGTCCGGCGGAGCGCTCGCGAGAATCTTGCCGATGCGCTGGTCCGTGTACCGGTAGTAGTCCCTCAGGATCGATCCGTACGCCGCCACGCTCTCGGCAGATGGCGGATGCTTGTAATCGTCCGGGTACGCCCAGCGCCAGAAGCGATGCCCAAGCACGTCGGTTCCACCGAAGTACAGCATCAGAAGATCGGGGTTCGGCTCGCGGCGAAGCGTTTCTTCGGCGACGCGTTCGTAGATTGCATCCGCGCGGATTGCCCATCGGCTCTGCTTCCATAGCGGCGTCACGGCGGGATCGTCGTCGGGAGGAATTTTCGGGACGATACCCCGCACGATGTCGTCGAAATGCTTCTCCACGTCCGCGGCCATCGCGAGGATCGGCCCGTTGAGCTCGGGCGGATGAATCTGATGATCGAGCCCCTGCACGAGCTGGCCCTTGAGGATGCCGTCGGCTTCGCGCACGAGCTGCATCGACGTGTTGGCCTGGGCGACCATGATCCCGCGGATCGGCTCGACCGGATACGTCATCCACCATCCGATGAGCTGCGACGTGAGGCCGTGATCGGTGGCGATGTTCCAGAGCGCCTTGGTCCTCCGGTCCCGGTTCGTGAACAGCTTGTTCTTCGAGTGGATGAAGCCGCGGATGCCGTGCTCCGACGGCGCAACTCCGGTCGCGACCGACGTCCAGATGGCCGGCGACATGCTCGGATGCAGCGTCGTCAGCCGCCCGTAGCTTCCTCGCGACATCTGCTGCGCGAGATTCGGCATCTCTCCCTTGCGGATCAGCTCGAGCACGAGCCTCCATTCGAGCCCGTCGATGCCGAGCACGACGACCGGCCGCGGCTCGTGCCGCCCGGCCGGCGTGCAGGAGCCGACGCCGGCGACAACGACCATAAGGATCACCTTCGCGACGGCAGAGCCCCACGACCACGAACGGCGAGCGGAGCACGATCCGCACGCGCTCCACCAAAAGCGGCGAGCGGAGCGCGGTCGCACAGGATCGCGGCTGGAGAGATGCGTGTTCAACGTGTAGGGATTCATACCGGTCTGCGGCGTCCGTTCCAGCGGCCGCGGAGAACAACGTGTCGAGCAACCGTATTCGAACAGGCCTGCGCTCGGCAGATTTCTGGTACCCGGTCTTTTTCTTCGCGATCGGCATCCTCGCCTGCTGGAAGCTCAATCCGGGTCGGGCTCCGATCCAGCAGGACGATCAGGTCTACTTCTACATCTCCGAGCGTGCCGCCTCGGGGATTGCGCCGCACATCTCGGAGTTCGACCCGAAGAACGCGCTCAGCATGATGGTGAACGCGGTGTTCATCTGGTTCGGACGGCACATCGGAGCCGACGACCTGATGGCGGCGCGAACCGCCTCGATTCTCGCGGTCGGGTTCTGCAGCGCGCTGCTCTGGATCTGCGCACGCCGGATCGGCGGGACCCGGGCAATGGCCCACATGGCCGCGGTGTTTCCGCTGCTCTTCGTCGATTTCCTTACGCTCGCCGTTGCCGGCGCGCAGCCGAAGATCTTCCTCGTGCTTGCAATCCTGGTCTGGCTCTACGCGGCGACGACGCGGCGACCGTTCTTTCTCGGAGCGGCCGCGACGTGCTGTTTTCTCGTCTGGCAGCCGGCGCTGCTGATGGTCGCGATCTCGCCGGTTGCCATGTTTGCCGCAGGCGAGCGGCGTGTCGCAAACCTCGCGCGCGTCATCGCCGGAATTCTGGTTCCGATGATCTTCTATGAGGCCTATTTCTGGTGGCACGGCGCGCTCGACGAGCAGATCTACCAGAGCCTCGTGTTCGCGGCCGTGCACCACAAATCCCGGCCGAATCCTGCTTGGGTCTTCCGCAGTCTGTTTGGCCTCGGCGATTCCAATCCGGTGCGCCAGCTCGGGCTGTTCGTATTCTGCTTTGCACTGTTCGCTGCGCCGGTGGCGCTCGTGGCCATGCGACGTCGCGCGTGGACCTGGCTCGCAGGTCGTTACGACAGGATCTGCCTCATCCTTGGAGCGTATGCGACGACCGGGTTCTGTTTCATCGACTACCAGGGTTATCCGGACCGGTACTTCGTGCTGCCGTTCATCGCGATCGTCAGTGCGATCGTCGCCGGCGCGGTGCTGTCTTGGGCCGTCGGGCAGTGGTCGTCAAGAATTCCTTTGCGCGCGCCGGCCGCGATGCCGGCGTCGCTGGCGAAACACGCCGTCCCGATCGTGATCGTCATGGCAATGCTGCTCGCGATACCCTTCAAGCCGTACGAGAGGCGAAGCCTCCAGGACCAGCGTAAAGCTGCAGCGTACGTCGGCGACCTTCTTCGCCGTCACAAGACGGTCTATGTGGTGAGCGCCCTGCATCTGCTGGCGATGAACCGCACCAGCAACTTCAACTACTACGGCTTCTATCCGGTACGCATTCGCGCGTATCTCGCCGAACGTGTGAAAAAAGAAGGCCCGCTGCTGCCGCTGAGGGACGGCCGCCTTCCGGACGTGCTGCTGCAGTCGCGGATGGAGTTCGGTCCGAACCGGCGCTGGATCGAGCGCTACTACCGCCCGGAGAAAGCCTCGGTGCTGCGCAGGCAGAACATCTCGATGATGGTTCTGCGCGACGACGTAAGCCCTCCGCCGGCGACGGCAAAAGCGTTCTGACGCTCACCCCGCGATTCCGCCCGCCAGCCGGCTCGGGTCGCCGGAGCGACTGACAACCCGATCGGTTCGTGCGATATCGCGAACATCCCACCAAGGAGCGCACGATGGCGACGATCGAAAGCAGCCCCGAGTTTGTGATCCAGGCCTACAAGAAGATGCACGAGCGTCTCGCCGTGGTTCGAAAGCGCGTCGGGAAGCCGCTCACGCTCGCCCAGAAGATCATCCTCGGGCACCTGAGCTCGCCGGAGACCGCCGAGCTCGAGCGCGGCAAGAGCTACGTCGAGCTGAGGCCGGATCGCGTCGCCATGCAGGATGCGACGGCGCAGATGGCGCTCCTGCAGTTCATGCAGGCAGGCAGGCCGTCGGTCGCCGTGCCGACGACCGTGCACTGCGACCATCTGATCCAGGCCCACCACGGCGCCGCCGCCGACACGTCGCAGGCCCGGACCGAGAATTCGGAGGTCTACGACTTCCTCGCGTCGGTCTCGGCAAAATACGGGATCGGATTCTGGAAGCCGGGCTCCGGCATCATCCACCAGGTCGTCCTCGAGAATTACGCGTTCCCGGGCGGGCTCATGATTGGCACCGATTCGCATACGCCGAACGCGGGCGGTCTCGGGATGTGCGCGGCGGGCGTTGGCGGCGCCGATGCGGTCGACGTCATGGCCGGCTTTCCGTGGGAGGTGCTGCTTCCGCGAACGATCGGGGTCCGGCTGACCGGCAAGCTCAGCGGCTGGGCCGCGCCCAAGGACATCATCCTCAAGCTTTGCGGGATCCTTACGGTAAAGGGCGGAACCAACAAGATTGTCGAGTACTTCGGGCCCGGAACCTCAAGCATCAGCTGCACGGGCAAGGGGACCATCTGCAACATGGGCGCCGAGCTCGGAGCGACCTGCTCGGTGTTCCCGTTCGACGAACGGATGGCGACGTACCTCAAGGCAACCGGCCGCGCGAAGCTGGCCGAGCTAGCCGCCGCAAACATCGATCTCGTGACCGCCGACCCCGAGACCGCCGAGCGGCCCGCCGACTACTACGACGAGATCGTCGAGATCGACCTGTCGACCCTCGAGCCGCATCTGGTCGGCCCGCACACGCCGGATCTCGCCCGCCCGCTCTCCGAGGTCGCGGCCGCCGTTCGAAGCGAAGGCTATCCGGACCAGCTCAGCGCTGCCCTCATCGGGAGCTGCACGAACTCGTCGTACGAGGACATCTCGCGCGTGGCGTCGATCGCTGAGCAGGCGGCAGCGCACGGTTACAAGGCCAGGGCGTCGCTCCTCGTCAGCCCGGGCAGCGACATGATCTTCGAAACCATCCAGCGCGACGGCCAGATGGCGTCGCTCGAGAAGGTCGGTGCATCGGTTCTCGCCAACGCGTGCGGGCCGTGCATCGGCCAGTGGAAGCGCGACGACGTTGCCAAGGGCGTCCGGAACTCGATCGTCACGTCGTTCAACCGCAACTTTCCCGGCCGCAACGACGCCAATCCCGAGACGCTCGCGTTCATCGCGAGCCCGGAGATCACGCTTGCGCTCGGCCTTGCCGGATCGCTGTCGTTCAATCCGATGAAGGATTCTCTCGGCAGCAACGGCTCGAGCTTCCGCCTGTCTGCTCCTCCGCCGGCTCCCGAAGTTCCGGCCGAAGGATTTGCGACCGCGCTCGGCGGCTATCAGCCGCCGGCCGAAGACGGCAGCAAGGTCGAGATCAAGGTGAAGCCGGACAGCCCGCGCCTCGCGCTGCTCGACCCGTTTCCGAAGCCCGAAGCACCGCAGTACCTGCGCATGCCGCTGCTGCTCAAGACGCAGGGCAAGACGACGACCGACCACATCTCGCCGGCCGGCCCGTGGCTGCGCTTCCGCGGACACCTCGACAAGATCAGCGACAACATGTTCACCGGCGCGATCCGCGCAGGCACCGGCGAGCGCGGCACCACGCGCAATCCGCTGACCGGCGAACAGGGCCAGGGCGTGCCGGCCGTTGCACGTGCGCTCAAGGCGGCCGGCCGCAGGTGGATCGTGGTCGGAGACGAGAACTACGGCGAAGGCTCGAGCCGCGAGCACGCCGCGATGAGCCCGCGCCATCTCGGCTGCGCCGTCGTGCTGACGCGCAGCTTTGCACGCATCCATGAGTCGAACCTCAAGAAGCAGGGCATCCTGCCACTGACGTTCGCGAACGCGGCGGACTGGGCGAAGGTGCGCGACGACGACGAGATCTCCGTGCCCGGTGCGCTCGAGATTTCACCGGGCCGTCCGACCGACGTCGTGCTGCATCACAAGGACGGCAGCGAAGAGACGATCGCGGCGAACCACTCGTGCAACGCCGAGCAGATCGGCTGGATCCGCGCGGGCGGCGCGCTCAACCTGCTGCGTCAGTAGTCGTCGTCTTTGCGGCACCGGCAGGCGCTGCAGCGGCTGCAGCGGGCCGCAGCCGCAGCACACCGGTCGCCGCGCCGTCGCACGCCTCCCGGATGCGGGCCACGACGCGGTCGCGGCCGAGCACGTGGCAAAGCTCGAAAATCCCCGGGCTCGCCGTGCCGCCCGTCAGCGCGACGCGCAGCGGCTGGGCAATCGCGCCGAGCTTGATCCCCTCGCCTTCGCAGAACGCCCGCAGCTCGTTTTCGATCTGCGGCAGCGTCCAGTCGTCCATCGCTTGGAGCTCGAGCACGAGCTCCAAGAGCCGGCGGCGGTCGCCTTCCGCGAGATGCTTCTCGACAGCAGCCGGATCGTATTCGACCGAGACGCGCACCAGCGGTCCCATCGCGGCCGCAAGCTCGACGAGCGTGCGCGCGCGCTCGCGCACCAATGCCACACCGGATTCGAGGAAATGATCGCCGAGCGTCCGCAGCCAGTCGTCCGGCAGGAACGGCTTTACCGCGGCGGCCAGCTGCGCAGCGGTACACAATTTCATGTGCTGGGCATTGACCCATTCGAACTTTTCCATGTCCCACGCGGCCGCGGCCTTGTGGATCGCCGACGGATCGAATGCATCGACGAGCTCGGGAATCGTGAAGATCTCCTGATCGCCGTGCGACCAGCCGAGCCTCGCAAGATAGTTGAGCGTGGCTTCGGGCAGGAACCCGAGATCGCGGTAGGCCAGCAGTGAAGTCGCCCCGTGCCGTTTCGACAGCCGGCTTCGGTCCTGCCCGACGATCAGCGGCATGTGACCGTAGACCGGAGGCTCCTCGTCGAGCGCCAGGAAGATCTGCACCTGGCGCGGCGTGTTGGTGATGTGGTCTTCGCCGCGCAGCACGTGCGTGATCTCCATGTCGATGTCGTCGGCGACGTTGACCAGGTGGAACACCGGCGAGCCGTCCGAGCGAACCAGCACGAAGTCGTCGAGCTCGCTGTTCTCGAACGTGATGTCGCCGCGGATCACGTCCTTCACGACGGTCTGGCCGCCGAGCGGAACCGCAAGGCGCACGACTGCGGTCTCGCCTTCGGCCGGCTTGCGGCCAAGGTCGCGGCAGCGGCGGTCGTAGCCGAACGGCTTTCCTTCTTCCTGGGCTTTCCTCCGGCGCTCTTCGAGATCGGCTGCCGAACAGAAGCACCAGTACGCGTGCCCGCTCTTGAGCAACCGGCCGACGACGTCGCGGTAATAGTCGCTGCGCTTCGACTGGAAGATTGGCCCTTCGTCCCACGAAAGGCCGAGCCATTTCAGTCCTTCCAGAATTGCCTGAGTGTACTCGTCGGTCGAGCGTTCACGGTCGGTGTCTTCGATCCGCAGCACGAAGCTTCCGCTGTGATGGCGAGAGAACAGCCAGTTGAAAAGCGCCGTGCGCGCGCCGCCTATGTGAAGGTGGCCGGTCGGGCTCGGTGCAAAGCGCGTACGGATTTCCGACATGCGGCGGAATCAACCACGCTCGATAGCGCAAGGCAACGAAGTGCGAGCGCTCAGGCTAGCTCGACGAGCACTGTGGCAAGCGATGCCACCGCGGCGGATTCGCCGACCGGCCCGATGCCGTCGCTGGTTTTTGCCTTGATCGAGAGAACATCGGTGCCGACGCGGAGCTCGTTCGCCATCGCGCTGCGCATGGCCTCGATATGGGGCGCGAGCCGGGGTTTTTCGATGACGATCGTCACGTCGGCGCTGACGATCGTGGCATGTTTTGCCGCGAGACGATCGCGCACTTCGGCGAGAAAGACCGACGAGCGGGCGTCCTTCCACCTCATGTCGTTCGACGGGAAGAACACTCCCATGTCGCCGAGACCCGCGGCCGAAAGCAGCGCATCGCACAGTGCGTGGGCCGCGACATCGCCGTCGCTGTGTCCGAGTGAGCCGCGATCGAACGGGATCTCGATGAGCCCGAGCCACAGCGGCCGGCCCGCGACGAGCCGATGGATGTCATAGCCCTGACCAATGCGCAGCATGCGAGCCCTCCCGGCCTGCGATCCGTGAAACCGGGACGGCCCCGGTTTTTCCTGCACGACGAGCGGCACGACAAAAGCCGGTGCTTTCCAGCCGTTATCGCAAAACCGTCGTTTTGAGGCGCGCGAGAGCATGGTAGCATCCCGCCGTCTGCGACTTCGAGCCTTCCGAAGCCGCGTACGTCGCACGTGACGTCCGAGGATTCCATCCGCACCGCCGATCACGAAGCGGTGCTGGCGAGCTTGCTCGAAGCAGTTGTGGCCTTTGGCCCCGGCGGACAGGTGAACTTCGTTAATCCCGCGGCCGAGTCCCTGCTCAGCCGTTCCGGCCGCACGCTGATCGGCCGCGACCTTTCCAACGTCTTCCGCTCCACACCCTGGATTGCCGAAATGCTGCGCCGGCTTGGCCCCGAGCATCCGGTGGTTCGCGAACAGGGTGAGCTCGTGCTGTCGAACGGCAACGTTCCGGTGCTGGCCGAGGCATCGCTGGTTCCCGAGCGCGAAGCGATCGAGACCGCCGGCACGCTCGTGCTCTACGACCTGACCCGGCGCGGCGAGCTTCAGAATCAGGAAAATCAGCGCCGGCGCGTCGCCGAGCTCGACCGCATGGCCGCCCAGTTCGCCCATGAGATCAACAACCCGCTCTCGGGCATTCGCGGCGCAGCGCAGCTCCTCGGCCGCAAGCTCGCCGAGCGCCACGACCTGGTCGAATACACCGAGCTGATCGTTCGCCAGGTCGATCGCCTGAGCGAGCTCGTCGAAGCCCTGATGGCGCTCGAAGCTCCCGTGCTGCGCAAGCAGCCGGTCAACGTCCATCGCATCATGGACGAGCTCATGCTGCTCGAGCGCAGCTCGGCCGACCAGCGCGGCATCGTGTTCGAAGCCGAGTTCGATCCGAGCCTGCCCGAAGTCAGCGGCGATCCCGCACGGCTCGAGCAGCTGTTCCTGAACATCCTGCGCAATGCGGTCGCGCACTGTCCGCCTTCTCTCGGACGGATCCGCGTCGCTACCAGGATGGACAATTCGTTTTATGTGGACCGTAACTCCGAACGCGTCTCGTTTCTGAGCGTGTCGATTGCCGACAACGGACCGGGTCTGGACGAGGAGGCGCTCGAGAACTGTTTCTCGCCGCTGTTCTCGCGCAGGCCGGGAGGTCACGGCATGGGACTGGCGATCGCGGGGGCGATCGCGATGGCTCACGACGGACGCATTCGCGCAGCAAACGTTCCCGGCGGCGGAGCCATTTTCCATGTCAGCCTTCCGCTGGCCCGCACGCGTGAACCGATCAAAGGAGAACATCCGTGACGACCCTAAGAAAGGGCACCGCGCTCGTCGTCGACGACGAGGCCGATGTACGCAAGGTGATCGGCGACGCGCTGACCGAAACCGGCTGCACCGTGATGACGGCCGGAGACGCCGAAAGCGCGCTCGAGATCCTCGACCAGGGCGGAGTGGATCTCGCATTCGTCGACATCAATCTCGGACGTGCGAGCGGATTCGACATTCTCGATTCCGTGCGCAAGCGCGGAACCAGCACCGACATCGTCGTCATCACCGGCAAGGCCTCGGTCGCCAACGCGATCGAAGCGACCCGTCGCGGCGCGTACGACTACGTGACCAAACCGTTCGACATCGACCACCTGATCTCGCTCGCGCAGCGGATTCTCGACAGCCGCGCCGCCGTGCGCTCGCTGCCGGAGCCCGTCGCGAGCACCGAGCCCGCGGCGAAGGCGGAGATCGTCGGCCAGTCCGCGGCGATGCAGGAGGTCTACAAGATCATTGGCCGCATGGCCTCGAGCCCGACGACGGTGCTCATCCAGGGCGAAAGCGGCACCGGCAAGGAAGTCGTCGCGCGTGCGATCCACGCATATTCGACGCGCGCCGAGGGGCCGTTCGTTGCGGTCAACTGCTCGGCGATTCCCGCGGACCTGCTCGAAAGCGAAATGTTCGGACACGAGCGTGGTGCATTCACCGGTGCGACCGAGCGCCGCATCGGCAAATTCGAACAGGCCAGGAACGGTACGCTGTTTCTCGACGAAGTCAGCGACATGCCGCTCGCGCTTCAGGCCAAGCTTCTGCGCGTGCTGCAGGAACGCGAGTTCTCGCGCGTCGGCGGTCACGAGCTGCTGCCGGCCGAATGCCGCGTGCTCGCGGCAACCAACCGCGGCCTGGAAAGCGAAGTCGAAGCCGGCCGCTTCCGCGAAGACCTGTACTTCCGGCTGAAGGTCGTCGTGATCGACCTGCCGCCGCTTCGCGAGCGCCGCCAGGACATCCCCGACCTCGTCCGCCATTTCCTCGATCGCATCAATGCGCGCGAGCGCTTCAAGGTGAAAGGCGTTTCCGCCGAAGCCATGTCGCTGCTGGTCGAGCAGCACTGGAAGGGCAACGTCCGCGAGCTCGAGAACGTGCTGCTGCGGGCATCGGCGCTCGCGCCCGATCGCGTGCTCGGCGTCTCCGACCTTCCCATCAAGCCGCGCACCAGCGCACCGGTCATGGATTTGTCGGTGCCGCTGACCGACATTCTCAGCGCCAAGATCCGCGAGATGCTGGCTTCGTTCGGCACCGCGGAGCCGCGCGACCTGCATGCGCGCGTGCTCGCGATGGTCGAAAAGCCGTTGTTCGAAGCGGTGCTCGAATCGACCGGCGGCAACCAGCTGAAGGCCGCCGACATCCTCGGGATCAACCGCAACACGCTGCGCAAGAAAATCACCGACTACGGCATCTCGCTGTCGCGCGCACGGACGTGACGGCACCGGCCTTTCGCCTTCCGCGCTTCTATCCGATCGTCAATGTTGCCGATGCAGGCGACGCTGCGATCGAGCGGGCGTACCGCACGGCGGCCCATCTTGCCGGCTGCGGCGTCGCGCTGATGCAGCTTCGCGCCAAGCCGCTTGGCGGCGGCGCGATGACGGCGCTCGCGAAGAGACTGGTTGAAGCGTTCGGTGCCGGCGGCGTAGCGCTCATCGTCAACGATCGCGCCGACGTCGCGGCGGCGTCCGGCGCCGCGGGCGTGCACGTCGGCGACGAGGATCTGCCGGTCGATGCTGCGCGGCGGGTTCTGTCGGCGGCGGGCAGCGCATCGATCGTCGGCTATTCCACGCACAGCGTGGCGGAGGCGATCGCCGCATCTTCCTTCGATGCGGACTACCTCGGCTTCGGACCGGTTTTCGACAGCCCGACAAAAGCCGGCGTGCGCGACGCGCGCGGGCTCGAGCTGCTCGCCGAAGTCTGTCGGATGGCGACGCTTCCCGTGGTTGCGATCGGCGGGATCACGCTGGAGACGGCGCCGCTCTGCTGGAAGGCAGGCGCCGAAAGCGTCGCGGTGATCAGCGATCTCGAACGGGTTGGGGATCTGCGCGCACGCGTCGCCGAGTGGCAGCGGTCCGCGCGCGAATTCTCGCCGGAGTGATCGGCGCGGCACGTGAGCGCACGGTCAAATGTCGGCGCCGCAACCCGTCGCCATCGCCAACATTCCCCGGGGGAATGTTGCAGCAGGGACCCACTACTCGTACCGCCCTCCCCCGTATCCGGCCGGCGACGACGCATCCTCGCGCGTGCTGAAGTTCCGGAACCGCGCGAACGCCTTGTCGAACATCAGCCGCACTGTTCCGGTCGGTCCGTTACGCTGCTTCGCGATGATGATTTCTGCGACACCCGGCTCGGGCGTGTCGGCATTGTACTGCTCGTCGCGGTAAAGGAAGACGATGACGTCGGCGTCCTGCTCGAGTGCGCCCGATTCGCGGAGATCGGCCATGCCGGGGCGCTTGTCGGCGCGCTGCTCGACCTGACGGTTGAGCTGCGAGAGCGCTACGATCGGCACGCTCAGCTCCTTCGCCAGCGCCTTGAGCGACCGGGAGATCGCCGAGATCTCCTGTTCACGGCTGTCCTCACCGGTGCCGCGCATCAGCTGGAGGTAGTCGATGATGATCAGGCCGAGTCCCGCCTGCGCGTCGTGCTTGAGCCGCCGCGCCTTCGCGCGGATCTCGAGCACGGTCTGCGCAGCCGTATCGTCGATGTAGATCGGCGCGCCGCCGAGCTTGCCCGCCGTCAGCGCGATGTTCTTGATGTCGCGATCGTGAAGGTTTCCGGTACGCACGCGCGAGTTGTCGATCTCCGCCTGCGAGCACAGCATGCGCATCACGAGCTGGTCCGAGCTCATTTCCATCGAGAAGATCGCAACACCGACGTTGCTCTCGCCGGCGGCGTATTCGGCGATATTCAGACAGAAGGCGGTCTTCCCCATACTCGGTCTGCCCGCCACGATGATCAGATCCGACGGCTGCAGCCCTGCCGTCTTGTGGTCGAGATCGTAGTATCCGGTCGCAACGCCCGTTACGTCGGACTTGCGCTCGAACAGCATCTCGATGCGCTCGACCGTCGGCCCGATCAGCGTATCGATGCGCCGCAGCGCGGTTCCCGAATGATCGGACGACAGCTCGAAGATCGCCTGCTCGGCCTTGTCGAGAAACTCGCGCGTCGCGCCGCGCGACTCGTACGCACCGGTCAGGATCTCGGATGACGTACGGATCAGCCGGCGCAGGATCGATTTGTCATGGATCAGCCGCGCGTAGTGGTCGACGTTGGCCGCCGTCACGACTTTTTCGGCAAGCTCGACCAGATAGGCCGTGCCGCCCACGCGCTGCAGCTCTCCGGAGTGCTTGAGCGCTTCGGTCACGGTGATCACGTCAGCCGGCCGCGCCTGCGCCTGCAGCGAGCTGATCGCCGCGAAGATGCGGGCATGCCGCTCGGCATAGAAATCGGTGGCGACCACCAGGTCGGCGATGCGGTCGAACGCGTCCGAATCGGTCAGCAGCGCGCCAAGGACGGACTCCTCGGCTTCCTGGCTGTGCGGCGGAACGCGGGTGTAGGCGGCTTTGTTCTCGTCCATGAGCGGGCGATTCTGCGACGAACGCGCGGGCCCGGAAAATGACGCACGCGGTATGATCCCGCGGGACCCCGTGAAGCGTCATCACAAAGCTGTCGATAAACTGTGGACCCGGGCCGCGAACTGACTGACGGCGCTCGCCGTTCGTGCGCGCACAGCGTTGCGCACAGCGAACGCACAGGTGCCGTGCGTTTCTCAGCCCGCGCCGCGAACGGCGCGCGAGAGCCGCTCGATCGCGCCGGGAATCCTCGGGCCGTACCAGGCGAGGTCCTTGCCGTCGATGAGCAGGTAGCGGGCGTCGAGGCCGCCCGCCCGCAGCTCGTCGGCATGGCGCTCTTCGAAGACGAACGGCTCGTCGGGAAGGACGATGAGCTCCGGGGCCGCGGCGAGGACTTCGTCGATCGTGATCTCGAAGAAGTCCGGTCCAGCGCGATCGCCGAAGACATTCCGACATCCCGATCGCTCGAGCATGTCGCCAATGTAGGTCGCGCGGCGAAACGTCATCCACGGTTTGCGCCAGATCGGGCAGAACGTCGCGACGCCCTGGCCTCCGCTGCCGGCGTGCGCGGCAGCGATCGAATCCCGGCATCGCTGGGCAAGCTCGGCGCCGCGGGCAGTCGCACCGCACGCTGCTCCGAGCTCTTCGAGCATGTCGGCCGCGTCGGCGACCGTGCACGGATGCGTAACGTGCAGCCGGATCCCGGCCGCCTCGATCGCGCGGCAATCCTCGAGACGGTTTTCTTCCTTGTTGACGATGACGAGGTCGGGCCGCAGCTCGATGATGCGAGCCACGTCGGGATTCTTGGTGCCGCCGACGGCTTCGATCTTTTCGACGACGTCCGGCGGCTCGGTGCACCAGCGCGTGCGGCCGACAATCGCATCGGCAAGGCCGAAGTCGATCAGTGTCTCCGTCAGGCTCGGCACGAGCGAAACGATCCGCATGATGCACCAGAGATCCGGCGACAGGATCGTTGCCGGAGAAGAGGATCGAAAAAAGGGGACAGGCTTTCTGTTTTCGACGATCGCGAAAACACTACATTTTTTTAAATGTACCTGTCCCCTTTTTTGTTTTCAGGCTGCGCGCTCGACGACCATCGAGATGCCCTGCCCTCCGCCGATGCAGAGCGACGCAAGGCCGAGCGACACGTTGCGCTTCTTCATCGCGTGCAGCAGCGTCACGAGGACGCGCGCGCCGCTGGCACCGATCGGATGACCGAGCGCGACCGCGCCGCCGTTGACGTTGACCTTGGCGGCTTCGATGCCGAGCTCGGCGAGTACGCCGAGCGACTGCGCGGCGAACGCCTCGTTGAGCTCCCACAGGCCGATGTCGTTCTTCTTGATGCCGGTTCGCTTGAGCACTTTCTCCGACGCAGGCCACGGGCCCATGCCCATGATCGCCGGGTCGACGCCGGCAGCAGCCGCGCCGAGGATGTACGCGATCGGCGTCAGCTTCTCGGCCTTGGCGCGCGCCTCCGACATGACGACGAGCGCAGCTGCGCCGTCGTTGATTCCGGACGCGTTGCCGGCGGTGACGCTGCCGTCTTTCTTGAACGCCGGGCGTAGCTTCGAGAGCGTCTCCTCGGTGGTGTTGCCGCGAACGTATTCGTCCTTGGTCACGCGGATCGGGTCGCCTTTCTTCTGCGGAATCTCGACGGCGAAGATCTCTTCGTCGAACGCGCCGCTGGCCTGCGCGGCCGCAGCCTTCTGCTGGCTCGCTGCGGAGAACGCATCCTGCGCCTCGCGCGTGATGCCGTACTTGGCGGCGATGTTCTCTGCAGTGATTCCCATGTGCGTGAACGTGATCGGGCACGTAAGCCCGTCGGCGATCATCGAATCGATGATCTGCTCGTGGCCCATGCGGTAGCCGGTGCGCGCCTTGGCGAGAAGGTACGGCGCGAGCGTCATGTTCTCCATGCCGCCGGCGATGACGCACTCGGCCTCGCCCGTCAGGATCGACTGGGCGGCCAGCGCGACGGCCTTGAGGCCGGAGCCGCAGGCCTTGTTCACGCCGAAGCTCGGAACTTCCTTCGGGACTCCGCCCTTGAGGGCTGCGACGCGCGCGGCGTTCAGTCCGAGGTTCGCGGCAAGAACGTTGCCGAGGATCACTTCGTCAACCGACGCGGGGTCGATCCCGGCGCGGCTGATCGCTTCGGCGATCGCAAGGCCACCGAGCTCCGGTGCCGGCTTGTCCGCAAATGCTCCCTGGAAGCTTCCGATGGCGGTGCGGGTTGCGCTGACGATGACTGCTCTGCTGCTCACGACTTGGTCCTCCTGCTTTCTGCCGTGCGGCTCGCTCACGATGCCGCCGGCGCCCGGAAGCACGGTGATCGCGCTTCCAACGTTCTGCATCCGCGCGTCAGGCGCGGGCGTCGATGTTCGTACGAATCCAGTCGACGATGTCCTTGGTGCTCGCTCCGGGCGTGAAGATTTCCTTGATCCCGAGCGACTTGAGCTCGGCGATGTCCTCCTCCGGCACGATGCCGCCGCCGAAGATCGGAATGTCGCCCACGCCCTTTTCCTTCATCAACGTAAGAATGCGCGGGAACAATGTCATGTGCGCGCCCGAAAGAATGGACAGGCCCACGCAGTCGACGTCTTCCTGGACGGCGGTCTCGGCGATCATCTCCGGCGTCTGGTGGAGACCCGTATAGATGACCTCGAAGCCGGCATCGCGCAGCGCGCGCGCGATGATCTTCGCGCCGCGGTCGTGGCCGTCGAGGCCGGGTTTTGCCACCAGAATTCTCAGAACCTTGTCGGACACAATCGTTTTCCTTTGTCGGCTGTCGCCCGGTCGCCGCCGGTTGCGATGCCGCGTTCAACTGTCGTCGTCATGCCGGCCGCGCAGTCGGCCGGCGCATTCTCAAACCGTCGCGGGATCCTGGTAGATGCCGAAGACTTCGCGATAGACGTCCGAAATCTCGCCGACGGTCACGCCTTCGCGCACGGCTTCGATGACCGGCGGCATCAGGTTGCGGTCCTCGCGCGCCGCGCTGCGCACGGCTTCGATGCGCTCGGCGACTTTCTTCGCATTGCGGCCCGCCTTGAAGGCCGAGACTTTCTCGCGCTGCTCCTTCTCGAGGCCGCGGTCGATGCGCAGGATCTCGAGCGCCTTGCCGTCTTCCATCGTGTAGCCGTTGACGCCGACGGTGATGTACTCGTTTTCGTCGATCGACTGCTGGAATGCGTATGCGGCGTCGGCGATCTCGGCCTGCGGATAGCCGATCTCGATCGCGCGCACGATGCCGCCGAGATCGTCGATGCGGCGGATGTACTCCTCGGCCTCGCGCTCCATGCGGTCGGTGAGCGCTTCGATCGCATAGCTGCCGCCGAGCGGGTCGACGGTGTTCACGATGCCGCTTTCCTCGGCGAGGATCTGCTGCGTGCGCAGCGCGACGGTGACCGCCTCTTCCGACGGAAGCGCGAGCGTTTCGTCGAGCGAATTGGTGTGCAGCGACTGCACTCCGGCCAGAACCGCGGCCAGCGCCTGCACGGTGACGCGAACGACGTTGTTGAGCGGCTGCTGCGCGGTCAGCGAAACTCCCGACGTCTGCGCGTGCGTGCGCATCAGGCAGGCGCGGTCGGTCTTGGCGCCGAAGCGCTCGCGCATGATGCGCGCCCACAGGCGCCGCGCCGCGCGGATCTTGGCGATCTCTTCGAGGAAGTCGTTGTGGATGTTGAAGAAGAACGACAGGCGCGGTCCGAAGTCGTCCGGGTCAAGCCCGCGCTTGACGGCCGCGTCGACGTAACCGATCCCGTCGGCGAGCGTGAACGCGAGCTCCTGGACCGCCGTCGAGCCGGCTTCGCGGATATGGTAGCCGCTGATCGATACCGGATGCCACTTCGGCGCTTCCTTCATGCAGAACTCGATCATGTCGGTCACGATCCGCAGCGACGGCTCGGGCGGACTGATCCATTCCTTCTGCGCGATGAACTCCTTGAACATGTCGTTCTGGATGGTGCCGCCGAGGTTCTTCCACGAGCACCCTTGGCGCTCGCCGACCACGAGGTACATCGCAAGCAGCACCGAGGCCGAGCAGTTGACCGTCATCGAGGTCGTCACCTCGTCGAGACGGATCCCGTCGAACAGCACCAGCATGTCTTCGATCGTCGAGACGGCGACGCCTTCGCGACCGACTTCGCCCTCGGCGCGGGCGTGGTCGGCGTCGTAGCCCATCAGCGTCGGCATATCGAAAGCGGTCGAAAGGCCGGCGGCTCCGTGGGCGAGCAGGTACTTGAAGCGCTCGTTGGTGTCGGCGGCGCTGCCGAAGCCCGCGAACTGGCGCATCGTCCACGGCTTGGTCCGGTACATCGTCGGGTAGACGCCGCGCGTGAACGGATAACGGCCGGGCTCCCCGACCTCGCCCGCGGCGTCGCCGGCGCGGTAGCACTCCTCGAGCTCCATGCCGGAGATCGTCGAGTGCTTTGGCCGAACCTGCCGTGGTTCGATCGTGCGTGCCGTGTTCGAATCGCGCATGGCTGTCTCCAACAAGATACCGGCAACATACCCCGGAATACCGGGGCGCAAGCCTGAAAGGACGCGGGAGCATAGCCGGGGAAAATCTTGAGGACAATCGAGGCGATGGGGGTGATTGTGCTAGACGCTCGATGATGACGACGCATCGCCCGGCCGGCCGGACCCTTGCACCGGGACTTGTGCGCGCGGCCATCATTTCGATCGCCGCGCTCGGCGTGCTGCTTCGTCTGCGCCAGTACCTGTTCAATCGCTCGCTCTGGTACGACGAGGCCCTGCTTGCCGAGCATGTCGCCGAGTCCGGCTTCGCGCAGCTTCTCGACGCCATCAACGGCGCGCCGTTCGCGTTCCTCGCAGCCGCCAGGGCCCTGATCCTCGCGCTCGGCCGCCACGACTGGGCGCTGAGGCTCGTTCCGCTGGTCGCCGGCCTGCTGACGCTCGAGCTCGCCAGGCGACTCGCCGACAGGGCGTTTCGCCACGCGCCGGCCCGCCTTCTGTTTCTCGCGCTGTGCGCCTTCGCAGCGCCGCTCGTCTTCTATGCGTCCGAGTTCAAACCCTACGCAGTCGATGTCTGCGTCGCGCTGCTCGTCTATCTGCTCGGCGCCGGGTTCGTCGTCCGCGACCCCGACCGGCACTCGGTGGTCATGCTTGCGCTCGCCGGAGCGGCCGCGGTGTGGCTGTCGTGGGCGAGCGTCTTCGTACTTGCGGCTGTAGGCTTGACGCTGTGGGTCGAGGCCGTCTTTGCACGCGACCGCCGGGCGATGCTGGTGCTGGCCGCAATCGGCGTCGCATGGATCGCGAGCTTCGGCGCAAGTTATGTCGCGTCACTGTCGACACTTACCGGCAATTCGTTTCTCGACTCGTACTGGACGTCGGCCTACGCACCGTCGCCGCTCGTAAACCCCGGGTGGTACCGCGACAGCGCGCTCGGCCTCGTGCGCCTTGCGTTCGAATCCGCCGGACCGATCGGCATGAATCCGAATCCGTCGTGGTGGTCCGCGGCCAACGTTGCAATCGCCGCGCTCGCCGCAGCCGGGTTCGCGTGCCTGCTGAAAAGCTCGCCGCGGCTGTTCGCGTTCGCGCTGGTGTCGATCGCGGCAACCGTGCTCGCGTCCGGTTTGCATGCGTACCCGTTCAGCGGCCGGCTGATCCTGTTTCTGGTTCCGGCAGTCTTCCTTGCGCTTTCGGCGCTGGTCGATTCGCTGGCGTCCCTGCGCCCTCCGCTCGGCTTTGTCGCGATCGCCGTCGCGCTTGCGCTCACCGGCGCGGAGCTTCGCGAAGCTCTGCCGGTCGCATGGAAACCGTTCGACTGGTTCGACATCAAGGGCGCGCTCGAATTCGTGCGGGCGAAGCGCGTCGATGGCGATCGTGTGGCCATCAGCGTCTGGAGCCGCTACGCGTGGAGCTTTTATGCTCCGGAGTTCGGTCTTGACGGGCTTCCGATCGTGATCCGGATACCGTCCGAGCAAGGCGCAGGAGCGTTCCTGCGCGAAGCACAGGAGCAGGGGATCCACGGGCGAGTGTGGATCGTCTTCAGCCATCGCTTCAACGAACGCTTTCGCTTCTTCTCGGTCGTCGACACGAAGGCGAAGCGCCTCGCGTCGTGGGAAGGAGTCGGCGCCGGCGCCTACCTCGTCGACCTTCCATAGAAATCGGGGACAGACACTGTTTTCACGAAATCGGGGACAGACACCGATTGCGTCGCGCGCAATCGGTGTCTGTCCCCGATTTTTCGCGCGTCAGTATTCGGGCTTGTAGTCGAACTTGTGGATGGTCGTCAGGTAGCGAACCGTTCGCGATTGCGAGCGCATCACCACCGAGTGGCTGACCGCGCCGCCCTTGAAGAACTTGACGCCCTCGAGGAACGTTCCGTCGGTTACGCCGGTTGCCGCAAGCAGCACATGGCCGCGCACCATCTCGTCGACGCCGAGCTTGCGCGACGGGTCCTTGATGCCGATCTCGTAGAGCTCGTCGCGGTCGGCCGCACTGCGCGGCACGAAGCGGCACTGCATGAATCCGCCGAGGCCTTTGAGAGCCGCCGCGCTCAGCACGCCCTGCGTGGCGCCACCGGCACCGAGAAGCATGTCGACCCCGGCGTCTTCCTTTGCGGTCGCCATCGCAGCGGCCACGTCGCCGTGCGGAATCAGCCGCACGCGGGCTCCGGCCTCGCGCACCTGCTCGATCAGCGTATCGTGCCGCGGCCGGTCGAGGATGACGACGGTGAGGTCCTCGACGTAGCAGCTTCGGGCTTCGGCGAGCCGCTTCAGGTTCTCTAGCGGAGAGCGGTCGAGATCGACGACGCCGTGCCCGTCGGGGCCGGTCGCGATCTTGTCCATGTACGTTCCGGCCGGGCAGCGAAGAATGCAGCCCGGATCGGCGAGCGCCATGATCGACATCGCGTTGGGGCCGCCGAGTGCGCAGCTCACCCCGCCTTCGAGCGGGTCGACGGCAACGTCGACTTCGGCGCCGGACGTGCCGAGACGGCTTCCGCACGATAGCGGATCTGCACCGCTTCCGTCCGGATCGCCAAGGACGATCTCGCCCTGGAACGCTCCGATCGACGAGAACGCGTGGTGGATGGCCTGCGCCGCGATGCGCTCGGGCGCCATCTCGTCGCCGCGCCCGTTCTCGCGCGCAGCCGCGAGCGCAGCAGCTTCGGTTACACGGACGAGCTCGAGTGCAAGGTTTCTTTCCATCTGGCCGCCGGGCGGACGCCGATCAGATTCCCATCGCTTCGAGCACCGTATCGATGTCGGCGCGCACACGCAGCGGCTCCGGACACGACTTGATGGCGTTGTGGGGATCCTTGAGGCCGTGGCCCGTAAGCGTGCAGACTATCACAGCGCCCGGCTCGATGCGTCCACTGTCGGCGAGCTTCTTGAGCCCGGCGATCGATGCGGCCGAGGCCGGCTCGGCAAAGACGCCCTCGCTCGAAGCGAGCAGCTTGTACGCGTGCATGATCTCGTCGTCGGTCACCGCCTCGATCACCCCGCCCGACTCATTGCGGGCGGCCTCGGCGCGTTTCCAGCTGACGGGGTTCCCGATCCGGATGGCCGTCGCGATGGTTTCCGGCTCGGCGACCGGATGTCCGAGCACGATCGGCGCCGAGCCGGCCGCCTGGAAGCCCATCATCTTCGGCCGCGACGTGACCACGGCGTCGTGGAAGTACTCGCTGTAGCCCATCCAGTAGGCGGTGATGTTGCCGGCATTGCCGACCGGAAGGATGTGGTAGTCGGGTGCCCGCCCGAGCGTGTCGCAGATTTCGAACGCCGCGGTCTTCTGGCCCTGCAGCCGGTGCGGGTTGATCGAATTGACGACGGTGACCCGCCGGCGCTCGGCAACGCCCGAAACCATCCGGTATGCGTCGTCGAAATTGCCTTGTATGGCGAGGACTTTTGCGCCGTGTATCACCGCCTGGCTGAGCTTTCCCATGGCGATGTTGCCGTCGGGAATGATCACGAAGCAGTCGAGGCCCGCGCGTGCGGCGTAGGCTGCTGCCGAGGCCGAGGTGTTGCCGGTCGACGCACAGATGACCGCGGTCGCGCCCTCGGCCACGGCCATCGTGATGGCCATCGTCATGCCCCTGTCCTTGAACGAACAGGTCGGGTTCAGACCCTCGTATTTGACGTAGACGCGGGCGGAGAGACCGAGCTTCTCGGCGAGCCGCGGGACCTCGATCAACGGGGTGTTGCCCTCGTGCAGCGTGACGGGCTCGACGTCCTCGATCGGCAGTCGGTCGCGGTAATACTCGATCAGTCCGGGCCAGCTCATCGTCGTTTTCTTGAGTCCGTCAGAGGGTCGAAATCGTTGATAAAGACAGCGCCGGCCGCCGGTGCGCGTCATCGCGAACCCGGCCAGAGGCCCCGATCGCGTACGGCCAGCGCCTCTTCTACTGGCTCGGTGGTTTCGCTCAAGTCGTACGCCTGCGCACTCGCCACCACGCGGTCTGGAACCGCGGAGACGCCGCGCACGCAGGTCGGGCCGGCTATTCTCCGAGCGTCTCCTCGACGCGGATCACGACCGGCTTGCCGCGAACCTCGTCGATCTTTGCGATCCGCGCCAGCGCTTTGGAGAGCGCCCCCTCCTTCGTGCGATGGAGCCGCATCACGACCGGTACAACCCCTTTGCTCGGCTTCTCGTGCTGCGCGACGGTCGCGATGCTGACGCCCGCCCTGGCGAGGATCGTCGTGATCTTGGCAAGCGCGCCCGGCTTGTCGCTGAGCTGCAGCCGCATGTAGTGCTCGTGCTCGGTGCCGGCCATGTCGATGATGCGCGCTTTGGTGAGCGTGGACGCTGGCAGGCCGTACGGCGGCACCAGCGGCGGCCGGCCCGCGATCAGCGCGCGGCCCGCATCGATGATGTCGGCTACGACCGCAGTTGCCGTCGGCATCATGCCGGCGCCGCGGCCGTAGTAGATGGACGTGCCGAGCGCACTGCCGCGAAGACAGACCGCGTTGAACGGTCCGTCCACTTTCGCGAGCAGATGATTGTTGGGAACCATCGCCGGATGCACGCGCGCTTCGACTCCGGTCGGAGTTTCGCGCGCCACGGCGAGCAGCTTGATCGTGTAACCGAAGTCGCGGGCGTAGGCCATGTCGACGCCGCTGACGCTGCGGATGCCCTCGACGTGCACGGCCTTCGGATCGACGAGCTTTCCGAATGCGAGCGCGGCCAGGATCACGAGCTTGTGCAGCGAGTCGAGACCGTCGACGTCGTAGCTCGGGTCGGCTTCGGCAAGGCCCATCTTCTGCGCGCGCGCGAGCACATCGGCGAATTCGCCGTTGCCCGCGGCCATCTCGGTCAGGATGAAGTTGCAGGTGCCGTTGACGATGCCGTAGACCTCGAGGTTGCGGTCGCCGGCGAGCGATTCGCGAAGTGCGCGAATGATCGGGATGCCGCCGCCGACGCTCGCTTCGAAACCTAGCGCGATGCCGGCCTTCTCGGCCGCACCGGCAAGCTCGACGCCGTGCGCGGAGAGCACCGCCTTGTTGGCCGTCACGACCGGTTTTCCGGCCTTGAGGGCTTCCAGCTGAAACGTGCGCGCCGGCTCGAGACCGCCGATCAGCTCGACGACGACATCCACGGACGGATCCGCGATGAGCTCGCGCGCGCTGGTCGTCAGAACATCCTTCGGAACCTTGATGCCGCGATCGGTCTTGATGTCGAGGTCCGCGATGCGCGCAAGGCGAAGCGGCACGCCGAGCCGCGTGCGAATCCCGGCCGCATGCTCGCGCAGCACCCGCACCACCCCGGTCCCGATCGTCCCGAAACCAATGAGCCCAACCCCGATGTCTTTCTTCGCCACGTCCGATCCTTGAAATCGCTGCATTTTTTAAAAGGGACCAGGTACATTTTTCGCGGATCGGCGCTCCGCGCTTGAAGGGATTTTGTGACGCCGTTCTAGCCGGGATGGCGTCCGGCTTCCATCAGGCGGGGCGACGCTCGTCTTGCGCGATGGTCCGTTTTCCGGCCGGTTCCGCTGCCGCCGCCGCGAACAGCCGATCGGCGCGGTACGACGATCGCACGAGCGGACCGGCTGCGACCTCGCGAAAGCCAAGCGCGCGGGCGATCGCCGCCAGCTCGTCGAACTCGGCCGGCTCGTAATAGCGCGAGACAGGGCGCTGCTCGCGCGTCGGCCGCAGATACTGGCCGATCGTCACGAGCTCGCAGCCGACGCCGCGCAGGTCCGTAAGCGTCTCGACGAGGTCCTCGCGCGTTTCGCCGAAACCGACCATCACGCCGGACTTGACGACGCCATGGCCGTCGCGTTCGGAGATCTCTCTTGCGAGGCCGAGCACTTCGAGCGAGCGTTCGTAGCGCGCGCGGCCGCGCACTTCGGGCGTCAGGCGCCGGACCGTTTCGATGTTGTGGCCGAAAACTTCCGGGCGCGCGGCCATCACTGTTTCGACGAGCTCGGCGCGCCCGTTGAAGTCGGCGGTCAGCACTTCGACTTCGACTCCGTCGATCCGCCCCTTGATCGCTTCGACCGTGCGCGCGAAGTGCCCCGCGCCTTCGTCGTCGAGATCGTCGCGCGCAACCTGCGTGAGCACCACGTATTTCAGTCCGAGCGCAGCGGCGGTGTCGGCGACGCGCTTCGGCTCCTCGGGATCGGGAGCTGCACCGCGGCCCGTCTTCACCGAGCAGAACGAGCAGCGGCGCGTGCAGTTCTCACCGAGGATCATGAACGTGGCCGTGCCCGCCGAGAAGCACTCGCCGATGTTCGGACAGCGGGCCTGTTCGCAGACGGTGACGAGCTTGCCGGCGCGCAGGCGGCGCTTGAGGTCGTCGGTGGCGCCGAGGCGGCGGGTTTCGCCGAGGACCCAGGACGGCAGCCGTTGCGATGTCGAGCTCACGCAACGCTTATAGAAGCGGGCTCCGCGGCAGCAAAACAGCAACGGGTACGGTTTTACCGAAAGCCCGGCGCGGCCTGTGCATAGAGGACGGCGTGGAGCCGACAGCGGGCCGTGACGATCACCGGGCCCCGCCTTTCGCGAGATACTGGCCGTCGAGGTTCCTGCTGGTGCCGTCCGCGTCGAACTGCGTATCGAAGCATGCGCCGCTACTCACCTGAAGCTGCGCGCGCAGCATCGACGGCAGCGCGGCGTGCGGAAGCCCGAAAGCGCTCGCCGCCAGACCAGCGCCCTTTCCCGCCACGGAAATCATCGCTTGGCCATCGTCGCCCGTACGCATCGAGATTGCCGTGATCCCGTCCGCGTTCCCGACCGTGTCCTTGTACGAAACTTTTTCGCCGTCACTGTTCCAGCAAGGCGGCTCGAGACAGCTTCCCGCGGGTGGAACGACTGCCTGGAACAGTCTCGACGGCGGATCGGTCGAGACGTCGAAGATGCACAGCGCGATCTCGCTTGTCGTCGCCGGATCGCCAAAATCGAGAATATTGGTGGCCTCGCCGTTCTTCCATTGCCAGCGCAGCTTGTCCTTGTCGTCGGGCGATTTGTCGGAGATCTGCAGCTTGCTGCTGGAGGACCTCATGGATGCGTGACAGTCGGTTCTCGGACCGACCACGCAGCCCTCGCCGGCGCTGTACACGAAACAAGCGGGACATGCGTAACCACCACTCTGGCAGATCTCGTCGTGGCAAATCTCGTCCGTGGTGGAATCGTCACCGTCGTCGCAGTTGAAGCCGTCCGGAAGCCCCGTGCAGTCGCTGAGGTCGCATCCGCTGACATCGCAACGGGCGCCTTGCTCGCTGGACGAAAAACTTACGCACCCGTGCGGCGGCGACGAGTAGCTGTGTCCGCTGCCCGAGAACGTAAGATTGTCGAGCGCGGCGGTGCCGGTGAAGTCGGAAGATATCGCACAGAAACCCTGACGTACCGTCTTCACCAGATTGATCGTCCCAGTGGCGGTATCGATGGTGCCTACCCTCGATGGAACCTCCCCCGGATCCTGGCTCGTGCCGAACTCCTCGACGACGCCCATGCGCTGAATGAAACGCAGCTGGGAGACATGGTGAAACCCGAAGTCCGGGAGATCGACGCTGTCGCGCCAGATCCCGGTCAGATTGACGCAGGACGGTGTGGCACATCCGCCTCCGCAGATGCCGGCGCTGCAGGTCTCGCCCTGCGTGCAGTCGTTGCGATCGTCGCAAGACGCCGCATCGGCCGACGGCGTGCACACCGACGGCTCGCCGGCACATGCAAAACACGGCTCGATCCGGCATTCGGAGTCGCAGCCGTCGCCATCTTCGGCGTCCCCGTCGAAACACTCGCAGCGCGTGAAATAGCGATGCGTGACGGTGAACCCGATTCCGCTTTGGCCATCCAGCACATCTCCCGCACCGACCGCAGCGAGTGCGAGGTTATACGAAGACGAAGTGGTGGATGTGGCCGAAAGAAACGTCCCGTCGAACGTTCCTTCGAAGTCGACGGTCGTGCTGTTTTCGGTCCAGATGACCGAGATCGCCGTCCCGCTCTGAACGATGTCGGCAAAGATTCCCGGCGTCGCCGAAGCAACGTGCCAGTGACCGGTGAGATCCGTCGCGCCAGCAGCACTGGCCGCAGCGAGCACCAGCGCCGGAACAATGGGCCAATGACGACGGAGACGAAGGGCGTGGCCGAGGGACCTCGGGAGCGACATCAACCGGTAGTACCACCCTTCGCTCCGCAGAGTCCATGACGAATGACGGGATGTGTGTGCCGGGCGACACACTCTGCCTTGCTCGCCGCCCTAGCCGACTTCGGCCAGATCAAGCAGCCCCGACCAGCGCGCGCGCAGCACGCGGCGCAACTCTTTCGACTCCGGCGTCTCGAGCTTCGGATCGTGCGCGAGCCACGCCAGTGCCTCGATGCGTGCGAGCGCGAGCAGCTCGCCGTCGCGCACGAGATTTGCCGCGCGAAGCGCCGGCGTCCCTGACTGCCGCGTGCCCAGATACTCGCCCGGCCCGCGCAGCTTGAGATCCGCCTCGGCAATCGCAAAGCCGTCACCGGTCGCTTCCATTACCGACAGCCTCTCGAACGACTCGCGGCTCTGCCCGACGTCGGCCACCAGGCAGCAGAACGATTCCTGCGACCCGCGCCCTACCCGCCCGCGAAGCTGATGAAGCTGCGCGAGCCCGAAGCGCTCGGCATGCTCGATCACCATGATCGTCGCATTCGGCACGTCGATGCCGACTTCGATGACGGTCGTTGCAACCAGCACGTGAAGCTCCCCGGCCTTGAAGCGCCGCATGACGGCGTCCTTCTCGCTCGGCTTCATGCGCCCGTGCAGCAGCCCGACGCGAAACTCGCGGAACGGCCCCTGCTGCAGCTGCTCGGCCATGCTCGTGGCATCGGCCAGATCCATCGTCTCGGATTCTTCGACGAGCGGATAGACCACGTAACACTGGCGGCCTTCGCGCATCGCCGCCGCCATGCGCGCATACAGCCGAGGACGGGCGGTCGTGCGCATCACGCGCGTCTGCACCGGCTGCCGTCCGGGCGGGAGCTCGTCGAGCACGCTGACGTCGAGATCTCCGTAGAGCGTAAGCGACAATGTGCGCGGAATCGGCGTGGCGGAAAGCAGCAGCGTGTCCGCACGAACGCCCTTGCGACCGTCCGCACCGACCGCCGACGTCTGGATGGCCTGGCGCTGCGCAACGCCGAAGCGATGCTGCTCGTCGACGATCGCGAGCCCGAGGCGCGCGAACGACGTGGACTCCTGGATCAGCGCATGTGTGCCGATGACCAGGTCGGTGTGTCCCGACGCGACCGCCTCGCGGATCTCACGCGCCGCCGCGGCCTTGAGGCCTCCGGTCAGCAGGCGGATGTCGATCTTCTCCGCATCGGCCCACGCGCGCATCGTCGCGAAATGCTGCTCGGCCAGAAGCTCGGTCGGTGCCATCACGGCCACCTGATAGCCGGCAGCAATGGCCTGGATTGCCGCCGCGAACGCGACCACCGTCTTGCCGCTGCCGACGTCACCCTGAACCAGCCGGCTCATCGGCTCGGGCCGCGCCATGTCGGCGGCAATTTCGTGCGTCACCTTCTTCTGTGCGCGCGTGGCTTCGAACGGAAGGCTCGAAAAGTAACGCCGCAGGCGATCGTCCGCGCGCGGGATGACGAGGCCCGGCTGATGCCGGCGCTCGGACTTGCGCAGCGACATGCCGACCTGAAGCGAGAACAGCTCCTCGAAGATGAGGCTGCGATGCGCCGGCGTGACGGAAGCGGCGAGCGCATCCACGTCCGCATCGGCCGGCGGCTCGTGCACGTAGCGGAGCGCATCGGCGACCGGCATCAGGCGAAGCCGCGAGCGCACAGCCTTCGGCACGGCGCTCTCGACGAACGGCGCGTACTTGGCGCTGACCTGCATGATGATCCGCCGCATCGCCGCGACCGGAATGTCGCCGGGCTTCTGATAGACCGAAAGAATCCGCGCGACGCCGGCCGGAATCTCGCCGGCGCTCGCCCCGCCGTCGCCCGCGTCGAGCTTCTCGATTTCGGGATGCACGATCTGAAGCCCGCCACGCGGCGCCGGCTCGACGCGCCCATGCACGAGCCACAGCGCTCCGCCTTTCAGCTTGTCGCGAAAGTACGCGGCCTGCTGGAACCACAACAGCTCGGCCCATCCGCTGTCGTCGGTCAGCAATGCATGAAGGATCGATCCGCGGCGGCCGGGACGCCGGTGCTCGCGTACCGCAGTGATTTTTCCGACCAGCGTCGCGTCGCCGCCGACTGCGGCCTCGCGAAGCGTGACGATCCTGCGGCGATCCTCGTAGCGGAACGGCAGATGGAACAGCAGGTCCTCGAACGTGCGAAGGCCGGCCTTCTCGAGCATCTCTCCGCGCTTCGGACCGACGCCTTTGAGAAACTGGACAGAGTCTTCGAGCGCCACGTTCGTTCCTGCCTGACAGGCGGTGTAGCTGAGTCGCAGCCGGGAAGTCGAACGAGGTGGGACGGCGCTATGCCGGTGTCTGCACGGTTCGGCCGGCCTTGCCGGCGACCGGTTCGTCCTTTGCGCCGAGCGAATCCAGGATCGAGTCGAACAGCGACGGAACGCGGCAGAGCGCAGGCATCATCAGGTGGCGAAGCGGTGACCGCCGAAGCGCGAGCAGCGCGGTCGTGCTCCACCAGTAACGGCGCACGAGCCGGCGCCACGACGCTTCGTACGCCGGCACCTGACCATGAGTGATTGCATCGACGGCCGCGACCGCGGCGACGAAACCGAGCCGCAGCCCTTCGCCGGTGATCGGGTCGAGATAGCCCGCTGCGTCTCCGGCGAGAAGCACGCGTCCGTCGACGACGCGCTTCGCGCGCTGCTCGAACGGACCGGCACCACGCACGGTCGAACATGGAGAGGCTCCGGCAAGACGACCGGCAAGCTCGGGAAGACGGACGAGCAGGTCGTCCATCGCCGGCGCGCCGATGGCGAGTGAGCGCTCGTCGAACAGCATCGCGACGCCGACTTCGTCGTCGGCCACCGGCGTGACGTAGGCTTCGCCGAGCTCCTGCCAGTGGACCTCGACGAATTCGCTCCATGGCTGCACGCGAAAATGCTGCCGCAGGCCGTAGCGTTTCGTGCGATGACGCGGCGGATCCTCGAGCTCGAGGCGCCGGCGGATGCCGGAGCGGAGCCCGTCGCACGCAAGAACGTAGCGCGTGCGCATTCCGTCGACGCTAACGCTATCGTCGTTCTGCTCGATCTGCTGCACGCGGTGCGCGATCACCGGGATCGCGAGCTGCCGCATGCGTTCGGTGAGTGCACGGTGAAGCTCGGTTCTTCGCACTCCCCAGCCGGGACCGTCCGAGAACTTTCCTTCGGCCCGCGAAGCGCCTTCGACGTAGCGAATGCCAAGGAACGGGTACTTGCGCTCGATGCGTACGCCGGCGCGCTCGAGCGCACAGACTGCCGCCGGCATCAGGCCTTCGCCGCACGCCTTGTCGAGAACTCCGGGCCGCGCTTCGAGCACGGCCACGTCGAGTCCGGCCTGCGCGGCTTCGATCGCCGCATAAAGACCAACCGGGCCTCCGCCGGCGACCAGCAGGTCACGGCCCGGCGTCATGCCGAGCCGCCGCCGGCGCCTGCGCGGCTTCGAAGGTATCCCGCAGCGCTGCGCAGCATCGCCGACGCAATCGTCCGCAGTCCGACGGCGTCGGGTGGATCGAGCGATCCCTCTTTCCACAGCCGGAGCGTTTCGCTGCGGCGGATCTTTCCGGACGACGTGCGCGGCAACGTTCCGGGAGCGAGCACGACGACATCGTCGGGCGCGACACCACAGGCGGCGAGCACGGCTTCACGGCACTCGGCTTCCAGCTCCTCGTGCGGCTCACGGGCCTCGACGAACAGCACGAGCGTCTCGCCGTCCGCATGCAGATCGGCGACTGCTGCCGCACAGCCGGTCCGCACGCCGGAAACCGCATCGACGGCACGCTCGAGATCCTGCGGCGCGTGATTCTGTCCGCGCAGCACCAGCATGTCTTTTGCCCGGCCGGTTACGTAAAGCTCGCCGCCGTCGAGAAAACCGAGATCGCCGGTGTCGAGCCATCCGGCGCAAATCGGCGCATCGCTGCGCCCGTAGTATCCCTTCATCACCGACGGTCCGCGCACGTGAATGCGGCCGACACGCCGCTCGCCGAGAACCTCGCCGCCGTCGCTGCGAATCTCGAGGGCAAAGCCGGGAAGCGGCGCGCCGCAGCTTACCCATTCGCTGACGCCGGAGCCCGGCTCGTCGGTCGCGCCGCAAGCCGGCTCTTTCGTCGCGTTCGAATCGCGCGCGCCTAGCGGTCTGGCGATGCCGCGGCCAAGCAGCCGCGCATCCAGACGAAGGCTCTTCCAGCCTGTCCCCGGCCTGGTAAACGTGACTGCAAGTGTCGCTTCGGAAAGCCCGTAGACGGGCATCATCGCATCGTTGCGGAAACCCCAGCGCGCGAACCGCTCCTCGAAGCGGCGGATGGTCCGCGCCGACAACGGCTCGGCGCCGTTCATCGCAAGGCGCCAGCACGACAGGTCGCAGCCGTCCATCTCGTCGTCGCGGATGCGATCGACACACAAGCTGTACGCAAAATTGGGAGCCGGTGAAGTCGTCGCGCGATACCGGGAGATTGCCCGGAGCCAGACCGACGGACGCGCAAGGAACAACTCGGGTGGAATCAGCGTGAGCGGCCCCGGCCCGAGCAGCGCCGGCAGCAGGCAGCCGACGAGACCCATGTCGTGATAGAGCGGCAGCCAGCTCACACCGGACGGCACCAGCTCTTCGAACGGACGCGACGCCGCAAACACCGACGCCGTGATGCGCTCGGCGTTGGCGAGCATCTGCGCATGGGTGAGCGCGACCGGCTTCGGATCGGTCGTCGTTCCCGAAGAAAACTGGATCATCGCGATCTCGTCCGCGGCCGACGGCATCGCGTCGCACGGCGAGCCGCTGCGGAGCCCCTTCACGTCGCGGAATCCGAGCCGCGGCCGGTACTGCACGATGGTCTCGCCGAGCACGCGGCCGATCCGCGAATCGGTGTAGAGAGCCGCTGCACCGACCGCTCTCAGCATCGATGCGGCGCGGGCATGATACTCCTCGAGCCGGCCGAGGCGGACCGGCGGATAGAGCGCGACCGGAATCGCACCGATCCACTGTGCGGCGAAGAACAGGTCGAGAAACTCGGGGCAGGTCGGCAGCACGATGGCTACCCGGTCACCGGCGCGAATTCCCTGGTCATGGAGCGCACTGGCGGTGGTCGCGACGCGCTGCCGCAGGTCCGCAAGCGGCACCCACGTCGGGTTCTCGTGGCGGTCGAGGAAGCGATAGCCGAATCGCGCCGGATCCGAAGCCGCAGCACGCTCGATGACGTCGGGAAGCGTCGGGTTCACGCGGCCTCCGCTGTCTTGCTCGCAATCGTCCGCAGGAGATCGTCGAAGTCGACGATCGTCTCCTCGTCCTCGGGCTCGAAGCAGATGTGAAAGCGATCCTCGATCGCAACGATCAGCGACATGCGCTGGAGCGAGTCGAGATGGCGCTCGAGCGGCCCGCGCGGAACGGGGCCCTCCCACTTCACTTCGTCGAGAAGAATGGCGAGCACGGCTTCACGAACCTGTTCCGGCTTCATGGAGTCCTCCTTGTCCGAGCATATGGAGCGCGCGATTCTCGGAGAGGAGCCGCGTGCGAAGCAGGAATGCGTTGGCGATCGTAAATACCGTCGCGGTCAGCCATGCGCCTGAGACGGCCGGCAGCGCGATGCCTTCGAGCACCACGGCGAGATAGTTCGGATGAGGGAGCCACCGGTATGGCCCCGATGTCACCCGCTTCAGTCCCGGCACCACGATCACGCGTGTGTTCCACTGGCGACCGAGCGTCGTGATGCACCACCACCGCAGCGCCTGGCAACCGATCGCGACCGGCAATGCCACCGGCCATATGCTCGATAGCGCCGCGCGTCCGCGCAACCACGGCTCCACGACACAGCCGATGAGAAACGCGGTGTGAAGCGCCACCATGACCGGGAAATGCTCGCGTCCGACCTCGCGTCCGCCGCGCGCGAAGCTCCACTTCGCATTCGCGGTGCTCACGATCATCTCGAGGACGCGCTCGGCAGCGGTGAGCGCGAGAAGAACGTAGTAGACGCTCACCACTCCACCAGCACGAGCTCCGAGCAGAAGCCCGGCCCGAGCGCGAGCATCAGGCCTTTGGTCCCCCGCGCCGGTCGTGCGCCGGCGATCGTGTCGCGAAGCACGAACAGCACCGACGAGCTCGACATGTTGCCGACTTCCGCGAGCGAGCGCCGCGTGATGGAGAGCTCTCCGCTCGACAGCCCGAGCGCATCCTCGAACGCGTCGAGAACCTTCGGGCCGCCGGGGTGGCAGATCCACGACCGGATCTCTTCGCGCCCGACGCCGACGTCGCGGAGAAACCCGCTCACATCCTCGGCGAGAAAGTTGCGCACCACATCCGGTACGCCGGCCGACAGCACGATGCGGAATCCGGAATCGCCGACGTCCCAGCCCATCACGCGCTCGGTATTGGGATAGAATCGCGAGCGCGTCGCGAGCACGCGTGGCCCGCATGCCGAACGCAGCGTCGCGGCGCGATTGTTGCCGGTCATCACGACGGCGGCGGCACCGTCGCCGAACAGCCCGCTGGCAATCAGGTTCGGGATCGAAAGGTCGTCACGCTGAAGCGTAAGCGAGCACAGCTCGAGAGAGACCAGCACGGCAACGTGCTCGGGCCAGGCAAGAAGATAATCGTGGACGCGCGCGATTCCGGCAGCACCGGCAACGCAGCCGAGTCCGAAGATCGGGATCCGCTTGACGTCGGGACGCATCCCGAGACGATTGATCAGCCGGGCGTCGATCGACGGCACGGCAATTCCCGTGACGCTGGTGAAAAAAACGCAATCGACATCGGCGGGCGCAAGGCCCGCGAGGCGGAGCGCCTCGCCCAGCGCCTCGGCGGCGACGTCGGTGCCGACGCGAACGTACGCATCGTTGGCATCGCCGAAGCCGGCGAGCTTCGGGTAGTCCTCGATCGCAAGCGCGAGGTAGCGTTCTCCTACGCAGACCGAGCGGTGCAGGCTCTCGAGACGCGCGGGGTTGTGATGCTGCGCGCCCCAGTACGTGCGGATCGCTCCCAGAAGCTCATCCTGGGAGTAGTGATTGGGCGGATGCGCGCCGGCGACCGCAACGATGGACGTCGCCCGGTCCGCAGAAAGACGAGGCAGCGATTGTGGCAGCGCGTCGAGCGTAGCTTCCAGCATCGGTCTGTATCCTCCGCCGTCAAGCCCGCGTTCGCGCCGCAACCGTGGTTGCGAGAGCCGAAGGACAGGTTGCATTGGTGGAGGTCTCCGGCCGCGCGAGCGACGTCAGATCCGCCGGCTTCCGACGCGGAATCCAGTACGGGACGAGCGTGCGGTAATGCGCGAAACTCTCACCGTACTGCGCCGAGTAACGCCTCTCTTTGTGCTTCGGTGCGAGCATGCAGTACGCGGACCATGCGATCGCGACCAGCACGTGATCGGCGGTCCAGACCGGCCCGGACCAGAGAATGAGCGCGAACGCGACGTAAATCGGCTGGCGTACCCATCGGAACGTTCCGCGTGGCTCGAATCCGCGATACGTCGGTCGCCTGCCGCGAATGACCGATCCCCAGCCGAGATAACCGGTCTGCACGCCGAGACCCGCGTCGGCCATGGTCTTGAGAAGCAGCAGCCACGCGAAGCCGTAGACTGCACACGCAAGACCAAGCGCCATGCCGTCCGGATGCCAGCTCCATTCGCCGAACGGTGACCAGAGAACGAACGTCATCAGAAGCTGGAGCGACGCAATCATCGCATACGTGGTCGTACCGAGCGCGGATCCGAGACCGAGCGGAGCCATTCTCGCGAGCCAGCCGCGACCGCGTTTGGAGAGCAGCAGCGAGTGAGCGATCGGAAACTGCGCGAGCAGGAGAAAGTCGGCTGCCGCTGCCGGCCAACCGCGGAACGGACCGAGCCCGAAGCGCATTCCCGACCCGAGCCCGACGAACATCGCGAGAACACCGGCGCCGAACGACAGATGGCAGAGGATTCCCCACGTGAGCGCGACGCGGCGCTGGCCGCGGGTGAACCCGGCAGGTTCGTTCACGATGCCTCCTTTGGCGCGTCCTGGGGGCTATTCGCTGCGGCAGACGGCTCGCGCAGGATCGCAGCGTCTTCGACGGCCACATGAGCCGTCACCTCGACCTCGTCGGCCACCCGGATCAGCCCGAGCACTGTCGGTGCGCTCAAGCCGAATCGCTCGAGCGAAACCGTCGCGGTCAGATCGAAGGACACGTCCGAGTCGTTCTCCCGCCAGTTGTTCAGGCTCGCGACGAACTCCCGGCTTTTGCCGGCAATGGTCAGCGTGCCCGCAATTTCCGCTTTCCGTTTGACGTCCTGCGGATCGAACTCGCGCAGCGCAACGCGGATATCGGGAGAATGCTCGGCATCGAACATCTCGCGCATCTTTGCGTCGCGCGATTCGTTCGACGTGGTCATGCTCGCAACCGGAACCGACAGATCCGCGTCCCACTTGCCCGGTGATGCCGTCGACGGCTGCAGCCGTGTCGTGATCGGAGGGATGCTGCCCTCGAATCCGTGCAGCGACGATGTCCCGGAAAACGCAATGACGCATGTGGCCTTCGGCTGGTCCGCCGCGGCGGCCGCAGTCGCGCCGGAAACCATCAACAGGAAAGTAAGCACCCCCGAAATTCGCATGCCCGTCGATACGCAGCAGAGACGCAGTCTTCAAGAGACGATTCGAATAAAGAAAAATCTTTTGACGAACAGCGTCACAAAGCGCGCAAGAACTTGCACGCCGGAGGTGAGTCTTTCAGTCGCGGGTGCTCGCAACCGCATCGGCAGCGCTCGCCGCATCCACGGCGAAGTAGCGGCCGGGCGTGACGCCGAAGCTCTCGCGAAACAGCTTCACGAACGCGCTCGTGCTCGAGTACCCGGCTTCGAGCGCAACGGTCGTCACCGGCTCGCCGACTCCGAGCCGCTCGAGCGCGCGCAGCAGCCTTACCTGTTGCCGCCAGCGCACGAACGTCATGCCGGTCTCGTTCGGAAACAGCCGCGCCAGCGTGCGTTCGCCGACGCCCGCAAAGCTCGCCCACGCGGCCAGATCGCGATTGTCGGACGGATCGGCGAGGACCGCATCAGCGATCCGGCGCAGCCGCGGGTCATGCGGCATCGGCACTTCCAGCGGATTGACGGGAGACTCGCAGAGCTCATCCAGCAGCACGCCGACGATCCGGTCGCGCTGCGAGGGCTCGATCTTCTCGTCCGACGCATCGCTCTCGTCGATCCGCACGATCCGGAGGATCAGCTCGCGCAGCAGCGGAGAGACGCCGAGCACCGCGCAGCGCGCGGGGGCGTTCGCCTGCGCGAGCGCAGCCGCATCGAAATAGACGGTACGCATCTGCACGCGTCCGGTCATGCGGATCGAATGCACGACCCCCGGCGGAACCCACAGCGCGCGCAGCGGCGGAACGACCCACAGACCTTCGTCGGTCTCCACCGTCATCACGCCTTCGACGGCATAGACGAGCTGCGCGCGGCGATGTCGGTGGCGCCCGAGGCGATGACCGCTTTCAAAATCGGCCGCAACGCCGGAGACGACGTCCGACTCGTCGCCGGAGGCCACCACCGGGGCTTCCTTGCGGTCGGCCCCGGGCGGTTCCGCGCTTTCGTGCGCGCTTTGGCGAGATTGCGACATCGATCGGCAGCATAGGGCAAGACGTGCCGACGGCAAGCGCGATAGCGTAGCGACCATGGCCATCCTGAACATGAACCGCATTCACCGCTGGTACTGCAGATCCTCGCACTGGCGCCGCACGGTCCGTGAGCGGCTGCTGCCGTGGGCGCTCGCGGGGGTCGAGCTCGGCGACCGACTGCTCGAGCTCGGACCCGGGCCGGGCCTGACGACCGACGTGCTGCGCACGCGTGTTCCGGCAATGACCGCCGTGGAGATCGATCGCGATCTCGCCGATTCGCTGACCCGCCGCATGGCCGGGGCCAACGTGACCGTGATCCACGGCGACGCGACGCAGCTGCCGCTGCCGGACGCGTCGATGTCGGCGGTGGTCTGTTTCACGATGCTGCATCACGTGCCGTCACCGGCCTTGCAGGATCGCCTGCTTGCCGAAGTCGCGCGCGTGCTCGCTCCGGGAGGGTGCTTCGCAGGTTCCGACAGCACGACGAGCTGGTTTTTCCGCCAGATCCATCGCGGCGACACGCTGGTGCCGGTGGATCCGGAAACGTTTCCGGCGCGGCTCGCCGCAGCGGGATTCGGCGACGTGCGCGTCAGCCGCGGTTCGGGAGCGTTTCGCTTCCGTGCGCGAAAGCCGCGCATCGCAGCCACGAGCGCCTGATCGACGCCGCCGGCATCGACAAATCGGGGACAGACCCCGATTTCCGGAAATCGGTGTCTGTCCCCGATTTCACCTTGTCGTGCGCCGCTGTGAGCCGTAGAACGCGGCGCTCGCGATGGACGACAGGACGAACACGTTCGACAAGCAGGCACTCGTCGCCGAGCTGCGTGCGCGACTCGCGCAATCGCTCGAGCGCCTGCGGGCTTCGCAGAACGAGGCGCAGTCTGCCGCCGTGCACCCCGAAGCCAGGCAGGAGCATTCCAAGGACATGCGCGCGACCGAAGCGAGTTACGTCGCGCGCGGATTGGCCGAACGCGTCGAGAAGCTTCGCGACGACGTGCTCGCCGTCGAGCGGATGCCGATGCGGGACTTCGACGCGCACGAAGCGGCGTCGTCCGGCGCAATCGTCATCGTCGTCAGCGACGACGATGTGCAATCGACGTACCTGCTGGCCCCGGCCGGCGGTGGCGAACGCCTCGTCGCGGGGCGAAGCGAAGTGCTCGTGCTGACGCTGCAGTCGCCGCTTGGCGCCGCGCTGACCGGTGTTCGATGCGGCGACATGATCACCGCCGAGCTGCCGTCCGGCCGTCATGAGCTGGAGGTCGCCGGGATTTTTTGATGCCAGTCGAAGTCGCAGTCGTTCTAGCGGACATCCGTGAGCTCGAGCGCGGCCTGGACCAGCGGCCTGGCCCAAGTCGGGACGCGCAGCAGCGCGTCTCGATCCGCCGAATCCGGCACGATGAGCTCCCCGTCGTCGATTTCCATCACGAGCACCGGGTCGGGGATGGCCGAGCCAGGCGCAACGCTGAAGCTGTTGTCGTAAACCCGAAGAAACGTCAGGTGAGGCATCAGCTCGATCAGATTGCGCTGTGAGCTGAGGTAGCGCGCGCGAATGAGAGGCTCGGGGATATCGTGGCCACCCGCGGCAACGCGAATTCGCACACGCGAGAGATGCATCTCGGGAGTCGCAAGTCCGCAGTACCACATCTCCACATCGTGCGTAGCTGTTGCCCCGAGAAGCCTTGCCGTAATCGTCTTTCCGCCCAGGGTTGTCTCGAACGCATAGCTGCGCCTGGTCGCGATCGCCGCGTCGAGACGGCGAAGGCCTTCCTGCCACGCCCTTTCGTTCGCCGCGTCCTGCGAGCAACCGGATCGGACAACGAGCTCGCGGGCGAACGTGTCGGGATTGAACCAGGTCAGTTTCTGGCGTTCGAGATGATATCCGCCGATCGAGCTCTTGCCCGCGCCGTTCACGCCGGCGAGCACGAACAGCACCGGCCGTTTCATCAGAAGCCGGTTCCGGCCTTGACCTTGCCGCCGAGCTTGACGGGCTTGCGCATTGCGGTGCGCAACCTGTCGCCCGCATCAGCCTTGAGCAGGACCTCGAGACGCTTGTCGAACGCGCGGCTCAGCGCATCGAAATCGGTTTCGATCTGACGTTCGCGACCACGGGCCGCCTCGAGCAGGGACCGATAGCGCTCTACGCCGAGGATCACTGCCTCGGGCTCGCTGTGGTTGGTGACCATGACGGCGCCCTGCTCACGCACGGTCTTCATCACGCCGCGCCAGCCGCGCTGTTTGACCTCGCTGGCCGGGATGCGCGCAGGAACTTCTACGTCACCAGGAGAGATGGGATCGGGCTGCCGGGCCGTGCTCATGACGGAAAACGTATCGGATCAAGCGGGGGAAAACTAGACTCTTTTGGTATTTTTCCCCTTTTTCCCCGGGACTCAGCTCCAGTTGCCGGCGTGGAAGTCCTGCAGCGCCGTCACCTTGACCCCATCTTTTCCCCGAAGCAGCACGCCCTCGGCGGCAGCCGCTGCGCCGGCGACCGTCGTGAAATACGGCGTGCCGGTTTCGAGCGCCGCGCGCCGCATCGAGAACGAATCCTGGATGCTTTTCTGGTCGCCGACGGTGTGCAGCACGATCTGCACCTTGCCGGCGCGGATCGCATCGACGGTGTGCGGCCCGCCTTCGTAGACCTTGTTCACGCGCGTCACTTCGAGCCCCGACTCTTCGAGCTTGCGCGCGGTGCCGTCGGTCGCCATCAGCGTCATGCCGGCTTCGATCAGGCGCCGCGAGAAGCGGCCGATGCGCTCGTGATCTTCCGGACGCACGGTCACCAGCGCGCAGCCCGAATCCGGCAGCCGGTTGCCGGCGGCCTCTTCGGCCTTTGCGAACGCGATGCCGAAACGACGGTCGATGCCCATGACTTCGCCGGTCGAGCGCATCTCCGGCCCGAGCAGCGTATCGACGCCCGGAAACTTGATGAACGGAAAGACCGCTTCCTTGACCGACGTGTACGCGGGAATGCGCTCCGACGTGAAGTCGAGCGAGCGAAGCGATTCGCCGGCCATCGCGCGCGCGGCCAGCTTGGCGAGCGGCACGCCGATGGCTTTCGATACGAACGGCACGGTGCGTGACGCGCGCGGATTGACCTCGAGCACGTAGACGAGGTCGCCGACGAGCGCGAACTGCACGTTCATGAGACCGATGACGCCAAGCTCGCGCGCCATCGCGACGGTCTGGTGGCGGATCTCGTCCTGCAGCTCGCGGCTGAGCGACCACGGCGGAAGCGAGCATGCGCTGTCGCCCGAATGCACGCCGGCCTGCTCGATGTGTTCCATGATGCCGCCGATCACGACGTCGGTGCCGTCGGAGATCGCATCGACGTCGACCTCGATCGCATGGTCGAGGAACTTGTCGATCAGGATCGGATGATCCGGGGAGCTGCGGATCGCGTTCTCCATGTAGCGTCGCAGGTGATCGAACTCGTGCACGATCTCCATCGCGCGGCCGCCGAGCACATACGAAGGACGCACCAGCACAGGCAGCCCGATGCGGCGCGCAACGTCCTCGGCTTCGGCAACGGTCCGCGCCACGCCGGCCGGCGGCTGCAGCAGGCCGAGCGTCGCGAGCACGGCGTTGAACCGCTCGCGATCCTCGGCGCGGTCGATCGCATCGGGCGAAGTTCCGATGATCGGCACGCCTTCGGCCTCGAGCGCCTTGGCCAGCTTGAGCGGCGTCTGGCCCCCGAACTGCACGATCACACCCTTCGGTTTTTCGCGCGCGACGATGGCGAGCACGTCCTCGAGCGTAAGCGGCTCGAAGTAAAGGCGGTCCGACGTGTCGTAGTCGGTCGAGACCGTCTCCGGGTTGCAGTTGACCATGATGGTCTCGAACCCGGCTTCCTTGAGGGCGAATGCGGCGTGCACGCAGCAGTAGTCGAACTCGATCCCCTGCCCGATCCGGTTCGGGCCGCCACCGAGGATGATGATCTTCTCCCGCGCCGACGGCGGCGCCTCGTCTTCCTCCTCGTACGTCGAGTACAGGTACGGAGTGTACGCGACGAATTCGGCCGCGCACGTATCGACCATCTTGTAGACGGGCTTGATGCCTTCGCTCAGCCGGCGGCGGCGTACGGACTTTTCGTCGGTCGACAGCAGGGTCGCCAGGCGGCGGTCGGAAAATCCGTACTGCTTGGCGAGCCGGAGCTCGTCGGCGGGTAGCTTGTCGATCGAGGTGCGTGCGCGCAGCTCGCCTTCCATCTCGACGATCTGCTGGATGTTGCGCAGGAACCACGGATCGATCTTCGTCGCCGCGAACAGGCGCTCGATCGTCCAGCCTTTGCGGAACGCCTCGGCCACGTACCAGAGCCGCGTCGAGTTCGGCACCGAAACCTTGGCCTCGAACTCCGCGTCGGGCAGCGCCTCGGGCGACTCGAAGCCGTAGCTTCCGGTCTCGAGCGAGCGCAGCGCTTTCTGCAGGCTTTCCTTGAACGTGCGGCCGATCGCCATCGCCTCGCCGACCGAGCGCATCTGCGATGTGAGGCGGTCCTCGGCGCCCTTGAACTTCTCGAACGTGAAGCGCGGCACCTTGGTGACGACGTAATCGATGCTCGGCTCGAAGCTCGCCGGCGTCTCGCGCGTGATGTCGTTGCGAATCTCGTCAAGTGTGTAGCCGACCGCGAGCTTGGCGGCGATCTTCGCAATCGGAAAGCCGGTCGCCTTCGACGCGAGAGCCGAGCTTCGCGACACGCGCGGATTCATCTCGATGATGACCATGCGGCCGTTGACCGGATTGACTGCGAACTGGATGTTCGAGCCGCCGGTGTCGACGCCGATCTCGCGGATGATCGCGAGCGACGCGTCGCGCATGATCTGGTATTCCTTGTCGGTCAGCGTCTGCGCCGGCGCGACGGTGATGCTGTCGCCGGTGTGCACGCCGAGCGGATCGAGGTTCTCGATCGAGCAGACGATGACGACGTTGTCCTTGCGGTCGCGCATGACCTCGAGCTCGAATTCCTTCCAGCCCTCGATCGACTCCTCGACCAGCACCTCGTGGATCGGCGACAGCTCGAGCGCCCAGGTCAGGTAGCGCTCGTACTCTTCCATCGTCTTGGCGATGTTGGCGCCCATGCCGCCGAGCGTACGCGACGGGCGGATGATGACCGGCAGGCCGATCTCGGCCGCCACCCGCCGGCCTTCTTCCATGCTGCCGACGTAACCGCTGCGCGGAAGATCGAGACCGATCGACGCCATCGCGGCCTTGAAGAGGTTCCTGTCCTCGGCCTTCTTGATGGCTTCGATGTTCGCGCCGATCAGCTGGACTCCGTACTTGTCGAGCACGCCGCGCTCGGCGATCTCGAGCGTCAGGTTGAGCGCAGTCTGTCCGCCCATGGTCGGCAGCAGCGCGTCGGGGCGCTCGGCGGCAATGACCGCGGTCAGCGCGTCGGCGGTCATCGGCTCGATGTACGTGCGGTCGGCGAAATCCGGGTCGGTCATGATGGTCGCCGGATTCGAGTTGATCAGGATGACCTTGTAGCCCTCTTCCTTGAGCGCCTTGCAGGCCTGCGTTCCCGAATAGTCGAACTCGCACGCCTGACCGATCACGATCGGCCCGGCTCCCACGATCAGAATGCTCTTGATGTCTTCGCGTTTCGGCACTTTGGTTCAGCTCGCCTGTCTCAGGGTTTTGTCGCTCAGCGCCGCGATGTTCTCGCAGCTCGCTTTCGATCTGGTCTTCATCGACTGCACGAAGCGCTCGAACAGCGCCTCGGCGTCGTGCGGACCCGGAGAGGCCTCCGGGTGGTATTGCACCGAGAAGATCGGAAGCGTCTCGTGCGCGAAGCCTTCGACGGTACGGTCGTTGAGGTTGATGTGGGTGATCTTGAGGCCCGCCGGCAGCGACTTCTCGTCGACGGCAAATCCGTGGTTCTGCGACGTGATCGACACGCGGCCGGTTTCGACTTCGAGCACCGGCTGGTTGCCGCCGTGGTGGCCGAACTTCATCTTGTAGGTCTTCGCGCCGAGCGCGAGCGCGAGGATCTGGTGGCCGAGGCAGATGCCGAACGTCGGCATCTCCTTCGCGAGCTTGCCGACGACGTCGATCGCGCCGCGCACGGCATCGGGATCACCCGGGCCGTTCGACAGGAACAGCCCGTCGACGCCGAGCGCGCGGATCTCGTCGGCGCTGGTCCCGGCCGGCACCACGACGACGCGGCATCCGTGCGCGACCAGCTTGCGCGCGATGTTGAGCTTGAGCCCGTAGTCGAACGCGGCAACCAGAGGACCCTCCGACGGACCGTCGAGATAACCCTTCTCGAGATCCCACGCTCCGCCGATCCAGCGGTACGCGGACTCGGTGGTCACGCCGGTCGCCAGATCCTGGCCGACGAGGCTCGCCCTCTCGGAGGCTTCGCGTACCAGCTGCTGCTCGTCGACGTCGCCGGTTGCGAGCACGGCCTGCTGCGCACCGTGGTCGCGGATGTGCCTGACCAGCGCGCGGGTATCGATCCACTCGATGCCGACGATGCCGTTCTCCTTCATGTAGTCGGCGAGCGAGCGCTGCGAGCGCCAGTTGCTCGGCGCGTCCCAGTGCTCCTTGACGACGAAGCCGGCGAGGTACGGCCGTTTCGACTCGACGTCCTCGGCGTTGATGCCGGTGTTTCCGATCTCGGGATACGTCATCACGACGATCTGACCGTCGTAGGACGGATCGGTCAGGATCTCCTGGTAGCCCGACAGCGAGGTGTTGAAGACGACCTCGCCGCCCACCTTCCCTTCCGCCCCGAAGCCGCGACCGCGAAAGATGCGGCCGTCCGCCAGAGCCAGCGTTGCCTTCACTTGATGTTCTCCTTCGATGCCATGTCCGACCAGACGACCGCGCCGCCGACGATCGTGCAGATCGCTTTTCCGCTCAGCTTCCATCCGTCGAATGGAGTGTTGCGGCTCTTGGTTGCCATTGCGTCCGCGCGAAGCGTCCAGTCGCGTTCCGGATCGAAGATCACGATGTCGGCCGGCGCGCCGACGGCAAGCGTGCCTCTGCCGATGCCGAGAATCTTCGCCGGCTGCGTCGAGAGCGCATCGATCATGCGCGACAGATCGAGATAGCCGCGCCGCACCAGCTCGAGCGACAGCGGCAGCATCGTCTCCAGCCCGACGATCCCGAACGCCGCCTTGTCGAACTCGCAGACCTTCTCGTCGCGGTGGTGCGGCGCATGGTCGGTCGCGATCGCATCGATGGTGCCGTCGGCCAGGCCCCGGCGGATCGCCTCGACGTCGCTGCGGCTGCGCAGCGGCGGCTTCATCTTGGCGTTGGTGTTGTATTCCTCGACCGCGGTGTCATCGAGCATGAAGTGATGCGGTGCCGCTTCGGCGGTCACGTCGAGGCCTTCGGCTTTCGCGCGCCGCACCATGTCGACCGACTCGGCGCACGAGATGTGCGCGATGTGGAGCCGCCCGCGCGACGTGCGGACCAGCTCGATGTCGCGCGCGACCATCACCGACTCGCCGGCCGACGGCATGCCCTTCAGGCCGAGCTTCACCGAGACCGCGCCTTCGTGCATCACGGCCCCGCAACACAGGCCGGGATCTTCCTCGTGCACGATGACGGGCAGCCGGAACATGCGTGCGTACTCGAGCGCGCGCCGCATGAGCGCGCTGTCGATGACCGGCATCCCGTCGTCGGAGAACGCGACGACTCCGGCCTCGGCCATCTCGCCGAACTCCGCCATGCGCTCGCCCGCCAGGCCGACCGAGACTGCGCCGATCGGGAACACGTTGGCGAAGCCGGCCTTGCTCGCCTTCTCGAGGATGTACTGCGTGACGGCCGCGTTGTCGTTGACCGGATTGGTGTTGGCCATGCACGCGACCGACGTGACGCCGCCGGCGGCCGCGGCGCGCGCACCGGTTTCGATCGTTTCCTTGTACTCGAAGCCGGGCTCGCGAAGATGCACGTGCATGTCGACGAAGCCGGGCGCGACGATGAATCCGGTGGCGTCGAGGACCGGCGACGCTCCGGCGATGCCCGGCATTGCGAGCTGCTTCGGATCGAGCGTGCCGGCGGCACCGATCGAGTCGATGACGCCGTCGGCAACGAGCACGTCGAACAGGCCGTCGCGGCCCGAGGCCGGATCGATCACGCGCCCGCCACGGATCAGCACGTTTCTCGGCGCGTGGCTGTCGCCACGCGATGTCTGCGCGCCGCTGTCGCCACGCGACGTGGGCGCGCGGCTGGCGTTTCGCGAGGTCGCGATTCCTGTCGTCCCTGCCATTACGTTTTTCCTGCTGCTCCAATCCCGCCGATGCTGTTTTCGATCAGACCGCGCGGGCTGCGATCGCCGGCTGAGGCAGCTCTTCCGCCACCGTTGGTGCTGCCATTCGCGAGTCGGATGCCGTGACCGCCGTCTGAAGGACCTCGCTTCCGCGAATCCCGTCCGCTCCCGGCACGATCAGCTGGTAGAGCAGCGCCATGCGCAACGCGACGCCGTTTGCCACCTGGCTCATGATGACCGAATACGGCCCGTCGGCGACCTCGCTCGAAATCTCGATGCCCCTGTTGATCGGGCCCGGATGAAGGATGATCACGTCCGGGCTCGCTTTCTTGACGACGTCGGCGGTCAGGCAGTAGTAGCGCGCATATTCGTTGAGCGACGGAAAGAAATTCCCCGCCTGCCGTTCGCGCTGGATGCGCAGCATCATGATCACGTCGGCGTCACGCACGGCGTCGCCGACGTCGTAGAAGAGCTCGGCGCCGAAGTCCCGGAATTCGTCGGGCAGAAGCGTCGGCGGCCCGCAGAGGCGAACTTTCGCGCCGAGCGTGCGAAGCCCGTACAGGTTCGAGCGCGCCACTCGCGAATGCAGGATGTCGCCGACGATCGTCACGACGAGGTCTTCCCACGGCCGTTTCTTTTTCTGCCGGATCGTCAGCAGGTCGAGCAGCGCCTGCGTCGGATGCTCGTGACTGCCGTCGCCGGCGTTGATGATCGAGCAGTCGACGACGCCGGTCAGGAAGCGCGCCGCGCCCGACGCAGGATGGCGCACCACGATGCAGTCGGGCGCCATCGCCGCGAGGTTTCGCGCGGTGTCTTCGAGCGTCTCGCCCTTGGTCATGCTCGAGGAGGACGTCGAGATGTTGATCGCGTCGGCCGACATGCGTTTCGCCGCGATCTCGAACGACGTGCGCGTGCGCGTGCTGTTTTCCACGAACAGGTTGACGACGGTCTTGCCCCGAAGCGTGGGCAGCTTCTTGACTTCGCGGCGCGAGACTTCGACCAGCGATTCGGCGGTGTCGAGCAGCAGCGAGATATCCGAGGCGGAAACGTTTTCCAGTCCGAGCAGATGGCGACTAGCGAATGCCATTGGCTGCCTCCTCGACGCGAACCGCGTCCGGCGTTCCGAGCTCGGCAAGCTCGACGCGGACCTTCTGCGAACGGGACGTGGGAATGTTCTTGCCGACGTAATCGGCGCGGATCGGAAGCTCGCGATGCCCGCGGTCGACGAGGACCGCGAGCTGCACGGAGGCCGGACGGCCGAAGTCGATCAGCGCATCGAGCGCCGCGCGAATGGTTCGGCCCGTGTAGAGAACGTCGTCGACCAGCACGACTTTGCGGTCGGTCAGGTCGAACGGAATGTCGGTCGGCTCGAGGCGGGCCGTTGCGCCAAGGCGCCCGCCGTCGTCGCGGTAGAGCGTAATGTCGATCGCGCCGACGACCGGCCGGCCTTCGATGCCTTCGATGCGGGCAACGGCTTCGGCGATGCGGCGCGCCAGCGGAACGCCGTTCGTGTGAATTCCGACGAAGCGGACGTCGCGCCCGCCGCCGTTGCGCTCGACGACTTCGTGCGCGATGCGGGTCAGTGCGCGGCGGATGCCGGCCTCGTCGAGCACTTCGACCGACATCTCAACAACCCCCGGAAAAGCTGGAGATTCGGGCGAAAAAAAACCCCGGCGCCATAGCGTCGAGGTTCGCGCGTTCGGGGTCGGGCCGGCAGGCGGCCGTCGTTTTCGACTGCTTCACTCGTGTACCCTTCCCGGCCTCGCGGGGCCGGATTAAAGAGCCTGCGGTGGTCTCGCCGCCGCCGGCAGCCCGATGCTGCCGGGGCGTTGATAGAAAGAACCCTCTCTCGTGTCAACGCTGCCGGTGCGCAAGGGCGGACGGCGAGCAGACCGCGCGGGATTCAGTGCGCGAGCCGAACCGCGGCGGCCGGCTGCTCGAGCGATCGCAGCAGCGCGCCGAGCGCGTGCACATCGGCCGGTTTGATCAGGTGATAGTCGAACCCCGCCTCTTCCGAGCGGCGGCGGTCTTCTTCCTGGCCCCATCCCGTCATCGCAATCAGCGTGACGTGGTCGGTCTGATGCTTGCGGATGCGGCGCGCGACTTCGTGGCCGTCCATGTCCGGCATCCCGATGTCGAGCAGAACGACGGCAGGCTGGAACTTCGGCAGTGCTTCGATCGCGTCGGCTCCGCCGTACGCGACGAACGTTTCGACTCCGAGGTGCTCGAGCAGCGCCGCGAGGCTGTCGGCTGCATCGACGTTGTCGTCGACGACGAGCACGCGGCGGCGCATGAGTGCCTTGACGGTATCGATCTCCGGGCCCGACCGCTCGGCGGCCTCCGCGCGCGCCACCGGGAGCCGTATCGAGAACTCGCTGCCCAGACCGATTCCTGCGCTCGTCGCCGTCACGGTACCGCCGTGCATTTCGACGAGGCGTTTGACGAGCGTCAGGCCGATGCCGAGACCGCCCTGCGCGCGGATCGATCCCTGTGTGGCCTGCGTGAACAGGTCGAACACGCGCGGCAGCATCTCGCGTGATATTCCGGTCCCGTTGTCGCAGACGGAGATTTCCACTGCGTCGCCATCCTCGCGTGCACGAAGCCGGATGTGACCGCCGGCGTCGGTGTATTTGGCCGCGTTGTTCAGCAGATTCGCGAGCACCTGCGAAAGGCGGACGGGATCGGCGTCGAGAAGGATCGAGGTTTCCGGGATCTCGATGTCCAGGCGGTGGGCCGCGGCGTCGATGGCCGGCCGCGTCGCTTCGAGCGCCGCGCGCACGATCGACGAAAGCTCGACCCGTTCCTTGCGAAGGTCGATCTTGTCGCGGGTGATCCGCGAGACCTCGAGCAGGTCGTCGACCAGGCGCACCATGTGATTGACCTGGCGCTCCATCATCTCCGCGATCTCGGCGACCTCGCCGCCGCCGGCGCTCAGGTCTCTCAGGATGAAGACCGAGTTGCGGATCGGCGCGAGCGGATTGCGCAGCTCGTGCGCGAGGATCGCGAGGAACTCGTCCTTGCGCCGATCGTTGATGCGAAGAGCCTTCTCGGATTCCTCCCGGTCGGCGAGATGCTGGCGGATCTGGTACTGGCGCTGACGCGCGCGAAGCGCCGTGCGCGCTGCGCTGACGAGCGCCGCGACGCGCGTCGGCCGCTCGAGCACGGTCACGTTGCCGAGCAGCTCCATTGCACGCGCGACCGCGGCGGAATCTGCGCCGAGCCGCGCAACCACGAGCACCGGCAGATCCGACCACGGCGGCTGCTGCGCGATTCTGAGGATCAGCCGGTTGGCTTCGTCGCCGGCGAGGATTTCCTCGGGAACCAGCACGGCTCCTGCGCCTCTGTCGAGCTCCGCGCACAAAGCCGGAAGACCCGCGAAGCATCGGCAGTCGATCTGCGCCCGCTCGAAGATTCCCTCCGTGAGCTTCGCGTCCTTCTCCGTCGGAGCGAGCACCAGGATGCGAAGCTCGGGATCGGACAGTCTCACCGATCCTCTCCCGACCCGTTGTTGTCGTCCGGCCCGACCATGGCCGGAGTACCGGTGAGGATGCCGCGGAAATTCCTGAGCGGCTCGCCGATCTGAATCCCGCCGTTGCCCATTCGGAATTCGCGGATGGATCTCTCGTGCGCGCCGTCGCGCTTCTTGACGACGGAAATCGCCTGGCGCACCTCGCCGCAGGCTTCGAAGTAGCGCATCAGCACGACGGTGTCCGCAAGATAGCTGGCGTCGACGGGCGCCTGCATGTGACTGCCGATGAGTCCCTGGTGCGCGCTGATCAGAACCGTCGCGACCTGCGCCTGCCCGAGGTACGAGAGCAGCTCGTGCAGCTGCACGATCAGGAACTTTTCGCCCGGCATCGCGTTGAGATAACCGTTCAGACTGTCGATCACGACGACACAGGCCTGCCGGTCCTCGACGGCTTCACGAACGGCGTGCGTGAACTGTCCCGGTGACAGCTCGGCCGGGTCGATCTGCTGCAACGTGATCCGGCCGGCGTCGACGTGCGGCTCGAGGTCCATGCCGAGTCCGGCAGAGCGGGTCTTCAGCGTGTGCAGGCTCTCGTCGAAGATGAACATGGCCGCATGCTGCCCGCGCTCGGCAGCCATCCAGCTCAGCCGCGTCGCGACCGTCGATTTGCCGGTACCGGGCGCGCCGACGACCAGCGTGCTGGTTCCCCTTTCGACTCCACCTCCGAGAAGCTGGTCGAGCTCGACATGTCCGCTCGACAGCTTCTCCGGCGCGCGCGGCGGCCGGTGGTCCTTCGCCACCAGTCGCGGGAAGACTTCGATTCCGCCGCGCTGGATCACGTAGTCGTGGAATCCGCCGCGAAAATGCATGCCGCGATACTTGACGACTCGCAGCCGGCGCCGGTCTGCGCCGTAGTCGGGATTCATCTGCTCGAGCAGCACGACGCCGTGCGCGATGCTCTGCACCTGCAGGTCGTGATCCGTGCTCGTCATGTCGTCGAGCAGCATCACGGTGCATCGCTTGCCCGAGAAGAACTGCTTGAGCGCAAGGATCTGCCGCCGGTAGCGAAGCGGGTTTCCGGCCAGCAGCCGGAGCTCGGACAGCGAATCGAACACGGCACGTACAGGCTTGCTGCTTTCGACGTCTTCGAGGATTCGGCGCGTAGTCTCACCGAGCTCGACCTCGGACGGATGATACATCGTGTACTGCTCGTCCGGCTGCAGGCTGTCCTCGGACGGCATCATTTCGCGCACGGTGACGCCGTCGAGCGACCATCCGTGGGAGTCGGCCACGGCGTGCAGCTCCTCGGCGGATTCGGAAAGCGTCACGTAAAGCACCGGCTCGCCGCGCCTAGCCCCTTCGAGCAGGAACTGAAGAGCCAGTGTCGTCTTTCCCGATCCGGGAACTCCCTCGACCAGATAGAGCCGGTCCGGCGTCCAGCCTCCGCCGAGCACGTCGTCCAGCCCGTGGACTCCGCTTGCGGCCATTGGACGATCGCTACGCGAGGAATTGGTTGTCATTGCGAACTCCGGCTCGGACAGGTCGGGAGACTGAAGGCCCCGACTTTCATAGCCTACGATCGGGTGTCGCTCCAGACGTTTTGACCCAGGTGCTTGTCGACTTTAGCAGCCGGCCCACGAAAAGGCGCAGGCCGCACCGATGACGCAGCTGGACAAGATAAACTGCCGTGACGATCCCCCCTGACGGGATCCGCGCAGAAGAACGCGAGTGCGGAACATGGGGACAGGTACGGACCTCGATGCCCGTACCTGTCCCGTCTTTCAGGCGCGACGCTGGGGACGAGCGCCGCCGAACGACCTGGTCGAACGTGCACGGCCCGGTGTCGCAGGCCTTGCAGGCGCGCTGCGCATCGGCCTTGCCGAGGCCGGCTCGATCCTGGCCGTGTAGTCGAAACCTTCGAGCTTGCGGCGCTCGATCGCGCCCTTGCCGAGGTCGCGCTCGATCTGGCGCATGTCGCCCTCGTCCTCCGGCGAAACGAACGTGAGCGCTTCGCCTTTGGCCGATGCGCGGCCGGTGCGTCCGACGCGGTGGATGTAATCCTCGCTTCGCATCGGAAGATCGTAGTTCACCACGTGGCCGAGCGAGTCCACGTCGATGCCGCGAGCGGCGATGTCGGTTGCCACCAGCACGCGGATCTTGCCGCTCTTGAACGCATCGAGCGCAGCGGTGCGCTGCCCCTGCGAGCGATTGCCGTGGATCCGGTCCGCACGGATTCCGTTTTCGGAAAGAAAACGCGCGAGACGGTCGGCGCGATGCTTGGTGCGCGTGAACGCGAGCGCATCCTGGACCATGTCGCGTTTCAGCAGCTCGATGAGCAGCGACGACTTGCGCGACGAGCACACCGGGTAGACGTGCTGCGTGACGCTCTCGGCCGGCGCCGACTTGCGCTCGGTTCCGATGCGCGCCGGCTCGCGAAGCATCTGGCCCGCGAGCTTGGCGATTTCCTGCGGAACGGTCGCACTGAAGAACAGCGTCTGCCGCTCGCGCGGAATGCCCGTGAGGATCCGGCGCACGTCCGGCAGGAAGCCCATGTCGAGCATGCGGTCGGCTTCGTCGAGCACGAGGATCTCGACGCCGTCGAGACGCGCATGGCCCGCGCGAAGATGATCGAGAAGCCGTCCCGGAGTCGCGATCAGCACGTCCACGCCGGAGCGCAGCGCGAGCCGCTGCGGCTGCATCGAAACGCCGCCGACCACGACCGCCGCGCGGATCGGAGTGCCCTGCGCGAAGATCTTCGCTTCGTCGAGGATCTGCGCGGCGAGCTCGCGCGTCGGTGCGAGCACCAGCGCACGGGTTCCCTGGCGGCGCGGATTCGCGATCAGGTGATTGAGGATCGGAAGCAGGAACGCGGCGGTCTTGCCGCTGCCGGTTGCTGCACAGCCGAGCACGTCGCGACCGGTGAGGGCTGCGGCGATGGCATCGTTCTGGATCGGAGTAGGAGACTGGTATCCGCGCGCATCAATGGCGCGGAGAAGGCTCGGATGAAGTCCGAGCGACGTAAAAGTCATTCGTTGGAACCTTGGGGCCGTCGGGCTTTGCGGCCGGACGGCAAAAAAAGCGAGATTCGATGGGACTGCGAAATTTGGCGGGGCGCAGGACCGGAAAATCGATGTGTACGGAAGAGATCGAGACTGATCGGCTTCGTAAGAACCGGAGGCAGGATCATGGCAGCCCCGTGCTGCCCTGTGCATGCACCGTACGGGGGATGGGCCACGCTGTCAATGGCGAGCCGTCGGGCGAACCGTCGGAGGTGCGTGGATCAGGCAGCGGTCAGTGGATCAGGTTCCCGACCCGCTCCAGCCGCGGCTTCCACGTATCGTCCCAGAACGAAAAGTAGATGATGAAGGCCTTGCCCTCGATGTCGCCGATCGGCACCGGTCCCCAGAACCGGCTGTCGGAGCTGTTCTCGCGATTGTCGCCCATCGCGAACACGTAACCGTCCGGCACCGTGAACGGACCGAAGTCGTTCATCGAGCCGCGGCTGTGGGGATCGTGAAACGCGTACGGGTCGTCGATCTTTTCGCCGTTGATGTAGACGACCTTGTTCTTGACCTCGATGGTCTCGCCGGCGATCGCCTTGACGCGCTTGATGTAGTCCTTCGAGCGGTCGGCGGGATACAGGAACACGATGACATCGTCGTGCTGGGGCTTGAAGACCTGGAAGATCCGCTTGGCGACGAACGGGATGCGGATGCCGTACGCGAGCTTGTTGACCAGAAGGTGATCTCCGATCTGCAAGGTCGGAAGCATCGAGCCGCTCGGGATCTTGAACGCCTGGACGATGAACGTGCGGATGAACAGCGCGAGCAGCAGCGCGGTGCCGAAAGCCTCGACGTATTCGCGGAACGTCGACTTCGCCGGCGGCATCTCTGCCTTGGCCGCGGCTTCCGGCCGGCTCGGTCTGGTCGCCACGTACTGGCGGACCGCATCGGCGTCGGCCTTCTCGCGGGCCGCCTTGTCGGCGACCGGGTCCTGTCGTTTCTTACTCACCGACTTTAAGGATCGCCAGGAATGCTTCCTGGGGAATCTCGACGCTGCCGACCTGCTTCATCCGCTTCTTCCCTTCCTTCTGTTTCTCGAGCAGCTTGCGCTTGCGCGAGATGTCGCCGCCGTAGCATTTGGCCGTCACGTTCTTGCGCATCGCCTTGACGGTCTCGCGTGCGACGATCTTGCTGCCGATCGCGGCCTGAATGATGATCTCGAACATCTGCCGCGGAATGAGCTCTTTCATCTTGCTGCACAGGTCGCGTCCGCGGAGGAACGCGCGGTCACGGTGACAGATCATCGAAAGCGCGTCCACTTTTTCAGCGTTGATCAGAAGGTCGAGCTTGACCAGCGGCGACGTGCGGAATCCGACCGGCTCGTAGTCGAGCGACGCGTATCCCCGCGACGTCGATTTCAGCCGGTCGTAGAAGTCGTAGACGATCTCCGACAGCGGAATGTCGTATTCGATCGCCGCCCGGCCCGCGGTCGGGAAGCGCAGGTCGGTCTGGGTTCCGCGCTTGTCCTCGCACAGCGCGAGCACGCCGCCGAGGTACTCGGCCGGCACGTGGATGGTCGCCCGGACGTACGGCTCCGCAATCGAATCGACGCGCGCCAGGTCCGGAAGCTTGGCCGGGCTGTCGATCTCGATCGACGTGCCGTCGCTGAGCTGGACTTCGTAGATCACGGTCGGCGCGGTCGTGATCAGGCTGAGGCCGAACTCGCGCTCGAGGCGCTCCTGCGTGATCTCGATGTGCAGCAGCCCGAGGAACCCGCAGCGAAATCCGAAACCGAGCGCCGTCGACGTCTCCGGCTCCGACGAGAACGACGAATCGTTGAGCTTGAGCTTCTCGATCGCGTCGCGAAGCTGCTCGTAGTCGGCGCTGTCGACCGGATAGATGCCGGCGAACACCATCGGCTTGACGACCTTGAATCCCGGCAGCGCTTCGACGCCGGTCTCGGCGGCAAGCGTCAGCGTATCGCCGACCTTGGCTTCGGCGATGTCCTTGATCGCGGCGGCCACGAAGCCGACTTCGCCCGGACCGAGGGACGCAACCTCGACCGGTCCGGGCCGGAACACGCCGATACGCGTCACGTCGTATTCGCGCGTCGCCTGCAGAAGACGGATCCTGTCGCCCTTGCGGACGGTGCCGTCGAGCACGCGAACCTGGACGACGACGCCGAGGTACGGATCGAACCACGAGTCGAACACGAGCGCGCGCAGCGGCGCCCCGGCCGTCGTCTTCGGCGGAGGAACGTGTTCGACGATTGCCTCGAGAACCTTGTCGACGCCGAAACCCGTCTTCGCGCTGACTTCGACGGCTGCGGACGCGTCGATGCCGATCATGTCCTCGATCTGCTGCCGCGTGCGCGCCGGATCGGCCGCCGGAAGATCGATCTTGTTCAGCACCGGAACGATCTCGAGGTTGTGGTCGAGCGCGAGATAAACGTTGGCCAGCGTCTGGGCCTCGACGCCCTGGCTGCAGTCGACGATCAGCAGCGCGCCTTCGCAGGCCGACAGCGAACGCGAGACCTCGTAGCCGAAGTCCACGTGGCCCGGCGTGTCGATCAGGTTGAGGATGTAGGTGAGGCCGTCGGCCGCCTTGTAGTCGAGGCGCACCGCCCTCGCCTTGATCGTGATGCCGCGCTCGCGCTCGAGATCCATGTCGTCGAGCATCTGCGCCGAGCTGTCGCGTGCGCTGACGGTGCCGGTCAGCTCGAGCAGGCGATCGGCAAGCGTCGACTTGCCATGGTCGATGTGCGCGATGATCGAGAAGTTTCGGATTCGGGAGACGGACATCTGCTGTCGGCGGGGAATGAATCGCGGCCGAACAGAGTCCGCTACGGCCTCGACCGGAAGAAGTCAACCGTCGCGGCAAGACCTTCATCGAGAGCGACCATCGGCTTCCAGCCGAGCACGTTCGACGCGAGATCGTACGACAGCACGCTGCGCCGCACTTCGCCCTCCTTGGCCTCGGCGTGCTCCGGCTGGATGTCGACTCCCGTCACACGGCGGATGAGAGCATGGAGCTCGACCACGTTGGTTTCCGTGCCGGTTCCGATGTTGACCGCGCCGCACCACGACGACTCGAGCGCCGCAAGGTTGGCGCGCACGACGTCGCCGACAAAGACGTAGTCGCGCGTCTGCAGCCCGTCGCCGAAGATGCGCGCGCCGCTGCCGGCAAGAAGTGCTTTCGAGAAGATCGCGACGACGCCGGCCTCGCCGTGCGGATCCTGGCGCGGTCCGTAGACGTTCGCATAGCGGAGCGCGACGTAGCGGATGCCGTAGGTCCGGTGGTAGTACTCGAGGTAGTGCTCGCCGGTCAGCTTGCTGACGCCGTACGGACACACCGGAACCGTGGGATGCGACTCCGGAGTCGGAAGCTCGGCGACTTCGCCGTAGACGGTGCCGCCCGAGGACGCGAAAAGCACCGTCTTCGTTCCGGCCTTGCGCGCCGCTTCGAGCAGGCGAAGAAAGCCGAGCACGTTGACGTCCGCGTCGAACACCGGATCCTCGACCGAATGGCGCACGTTCATCTGCGCCGCGTGATGGCAGATCGCGTCGGGCCGCTCGCTGGAGATCAGCTCGGAGGCTTCGCGGCTGCGGATGTCGAGCGCGTGCAGCACGGCGCCGCCGGGAACCTGCCCGGCCTTCCCGCTCGAAAGGTTGTCGATGACCACGACGTCGTGGCCCGCCTCGAGGAACGCTCCCGCCAGATGCGAGCCGATGAAGCCGGCGCCCCCCGTGACGACGATCTTCATGACGCCAGTTTCTTCTTGAAGTAGTCGATGGTGCGCGCGAGGCCTTCGTCGAGCTGCACCTTCGGCTCCCAGTTGTCGAGCACCCGGCGGGCCTTGGTGATGTCGGGCTGGCGCACCTTGGGATCGTCTTCCGGCAGCTCGCGAAGCACGATCTTCGAACCGGTTCCGGCAAGGTCGCGGATCTTTTCGGCGAAGTTCTGGATCGTCATTTCGGACGGATTGCCGAGATTGACCGGCGTCGTCTCATTGGACCACAAAAGCCGCGTCAGGCCTTCGACGAGATCGTCGACGTAGCAGAAGCTGCGCGTCTGCGAGCCGTCGCCGTACACGGTGATGTCCTCGCCCTTGAGCGCCTGGCACATGAAGTTCGGCACCACGCGGCCGTCGCGCATGCGCATGCGCGGCCCGTAGGTGTTGAAGATGCGCGCGATGCGCGTCTTGACGCCGTGGGTGCGGTGATACGCCATCGTCATCGCTTCGAGGAACCGCTTGGCTTCGTCGTACACGCCGCGCGGGCCGATCGGGTTGACGTTGCCCCAGTATTCCTCGCGCTGCGGATGCACCAGCGGGTCGCCGTAAACTTCGGACGTCGATGCGACCAGAATGCGGGCATTCTTCTCGCGAGCAAGGCCGAGTGCCTTGTGCGTGCCGAGCGACCCCACCTTCAGCGTCTGGATCGGAAGCTCGAGGTAATCGACGGGGCTTGCGGGCGACGCGAAGTGCAGGATCGCGTCGAGGGGGCCCTTTACCCAGATGTAGTTCGTGATGTCCTGCTGCTGGAACGAGAACTTCGGATTGGAGAACAGGTGCGCGATGTTGTCGCGGTCGCCGGTCAGCAGGTTGTCGACGGCAATCACCTCGTGCCCGTCGGCCAGATGTCGCTCGCAAAGGTGAGAGCCGATGAAACCTGCGCCGCCGGTGATGAGGATGCGTCCCATGTGTTGCCTTCTCGCATGCCGGGCCATGCGACCCGCACTTCTGGACACCGGGCCGTGCGGCCCGGGCTGGGTTATTGCGGGATGCCGCGTCCGATCGGGTAGTACGTGAATCCGCGGCCGTGCATGTCGCGCGGCTCCCAGAGATTGCGGCCATCGAAGATCACCGGCGATTTCAGCATCGACTTGATGCGGTCGAAGTCGGGATGACGGAACTCGTTCCACTCGGTGACGATGCACAGGCCGTCCGCGCCCGGCAGCGCGTCGTAGTTCTTGGTGCAGTACGTGACCTTGTCGCCGAAGAATCCGCGCGCAACTTCCATCGCCTCCGGATCGTGCACGTTGACGGTCGCGCCCGCTTCGAGCAGCGCCTCGACGAGCCCGATCGACGGCGCTTCGCGCATGTCGTCGGTGCGCGGCTTGAACGCAAGGCCCCAGACCGCGAACGTACGACCGGACAGGTTCCCGTTGAAGTGCGCCTTGATCTTGTGGAACAGGCGCTTCTTCTGGAAATTGTTGACGTCGTCGACGCTGCGCATCAGCGAGAAGTCGAGACCCGCTTCGGTCGCGGTGTGGATGATCGCGCGAACGTCCTTCGGAAAGCACGACCCGCCGTAGCCGAGTCCCGGATACAGAAAGTGCATCCCGAGCCGGCGGTCGGTACCGATCCCCTGCCGCACGGCGGATACGTCTGCGCCGACGCGCTCGCACAGGTTCGCGATCTCGTTGATGAACGAGATCTTGACCGCGAGCAGCGAGTTGGCCGCGTACTTGGTCATCTCGGCGCTGGCGTTGTCCATGACGAGGATCGGCGCGCCGCCGCGCACGAACGGCGCGTACAGGTCCTTCATGATCTCCGCAGCGCGATCGCTGGCGGCGCCGATCACGACACGGTCTGGCTTGAGGAAGTCCTCGATTGCCGCCCCTTCCTTCATGAACTCGGGGTTGGAGACGACGTCGAACGGATGCGACGTGCTGTCGGACAGCACCTTGCGCAGCGCCTGCGCCGTTCCGACCGGCACCGTGCTCTTGGTGACGACGATGCGGTAGCCGTCCATCGCGTTGGCGATGTCGCGCGCAGCCTGGTGCACGTATTTCATGTCGGGGGCGCCGTCGTTCTCGCCCTGCGGCGTGCCGACGGCGATGAAGCAGACGAGAGAGTCGCCGACGGCCTTCTTGATGTCGGTCGTGAACGTGAGCCGGCCTTCCTCGACGTTGCGCTGGATCAGCTCTTCGAGGCCCGGCTCGTAGATCGGGACCTCACCGGCCTTGAGGCGCGCGATCTTGCGCTCGTCGATGTCGACGCACGCCACGTCGTTTCCGCTCTCGGCAAAACAGGTTCCCGCGACGAGGCCGACGTAGCCGGTCCCGATGACACAAATCTTCACTCGCCCTTCTCCTCAGAGCCGGAAACAGCCTCCCGCAAGGCCTATCCGGTCGAATTTCAAACGCCGGAGGCTACCCGCAACGCTCCCCACCGGCAAGTGCCGATTCGCAAAGATGTTTCGCGAGGTCAGCCGGGTTGCGCGGCGGCCGGAGCGGCGCCTGCCGCGTCCCGATCGGTTGCCGCGAGATCCTCGGCGATCACATAGATCGGCTTGTTCTGGCTCTCGTGGTAGGTGCGCGCGAGCATCTCCCCGAGAAGCCCCATCGTCACGAGCTGGACTCCGGCCATCACGGCGAGGCTCGCCAGCACGAGGATCGGCCGGCCGGCCAGAGGATGGCCGAGGAAGACCTTCTCGAACCCGAGCATCGCGAGAATCGCGAGGCCGGCGCCCCCGATCACCACGCCCCAGACACCGAACACGTGGATCGGCCGCGTCGAGTAGACCGACAGGAACTTGACCGTCACGAGGTCGAGCACCACGCGCACGACGCGCGAAATCCCGTACTTCGACGTACCGGCTACGCGCGGCCGGTGATTGACGACGATCTCGTCGACACGCGCGCCGAGGTCCGCGGCGATCGCCGGAATGAAACGGTGCATCTCGCCGTACAGCCGCAGGCCGCGCGCAATGTCGCCGCGGTAGACCTTGAGCATGCATCCGTAGTCGTGCACGTGAACGCCCGTGATCGCGCGGATCAGCCAGTTGGCCGTCATCGACGGGATGCGCCGGCTGACGAAATCGTCCTTGCGGTCGTGCCGCCAGCCCGAGACGAGGTCGCAGCCCTGTTCGAGCCTGGCGATCAGGCGCGCGATGTCGCGCGGATCGTTCTGGCGGTCCGAGTCGAGCGTGACGACGATGTCACCGGTCGTCCGTTCGAGCCCGGCAGCAACCGCCGCCGTCTGGCCGAAGTTGCGCCGGAAGCGTACGACGCGCACGTGCGGGTCCTCGTCGCGGATGCGACGCAGCGTCTCGAACGATCCGTCGCGCGAGCCGTCGTCGACGTAGATGATCTCGTAGCTGCGGCCGAGATCCGCAAGCGCGGCGGTCAGCTCCGCATGCAGCGGCACGAGGTTGTCGACCTCGTTGTAGACCGGCAGCACGACGGAGACGTCCATCAGTTTTCCTTTCTTTCTTCGGACGCGACCGTGCGTCAGCTCTGGAAATCGGTGATCGCCATGAACTGGCGGAAACGGGTGTCGATCTCGGAACGCTCGAGACGCCGCAGGCGATTGAGCCCGAAGTCCTCGACGGTAAACGACGCGACGACGGTTCCGAACACGATCGCCCGCCGCAGTGAGCGGCTGGTTACCTCGCCGTCTGCCGCGAGGCTGCCGAACAGGCCGCCGGCAAAGCTGTCGCCGGCCCCCGTCGGATCGACGACGTTTTCGAGCGGAAACGCCGGCACCGCGAAGATTTCCTGGTCGGAGAACTGAAGGGCGCCGTACTCGCCGCGCTTGACGATCAGGTGCTTCGGTCCCATCGCGAGAATCTTGCGCGCGGCGCGAACCACGTTGCCTTCTTTTGCGAGCAGAAGCGCCTCGGAATCGTTGATGCTCAGCAGGTCGACCTGTGCGAGCAGCGTGCGCAGCTCGGCGGGCGTCGAGTTGATCCAGTGGTCCATCGTGTCGGCGCCGACGTACTCGGGCGCCTCGAGCTGCGACAGCACGTCGGCCTGCAGCGTCGGCATGATGTTGGCGAGGAACACGAACTCGCTGCCGCGATACGATGCCGGCAGCTTCGGCTGGAAATTCTCGAAGACGTTGAGCTTGAGATCGAGCGTGTCGCGGATGTTCAGGTTTTCGTGGTAGCGGCCGGTCCAGCGGAAGGTTTCGCCGGCGCTTTCCTCGAGGCCCTCGATGTTGATCCCGCGCTCGACCAGGAACCGGCGCTCGGCCTCGGGGAAATCCGCACCGACGACGCCGACCAGGTTGACCGGCGCAAAGAAGCTGGCCGCCACCGAGAAATAGCTGCACGCGCCGCCGAGCACGTCTGTCGCGCTGCCGTTCGGGGTCTCGACGTTGTCGATCGCTACCGACCCCACTACGCATACCGATTTTGCCATGTTCCTCCCCCGTTTCCTTTCCCGCGTCCCTGTAGCCGCGTCTTTCTGTGTGCGGGCCCTCCGGCCGCTTCTATGTCAGGCGTCCGATCAGAAGCTTCAGCCGTTCGCGCGTGGCTGGCGGAATTGCCTGCGGCGACGTGATGACGGCGTGGTCGAGCGCGCGACCGCAGTTGCAGGTGCGGCGGACGGCTGCAAGCCCCGCCGCGATGCGCACCACCGCGCGGCGCGCGAGCTCCACGTTGGCCTCGAGCACGGCGAGGATGTCGGTCACCGCCACGTCGTCGGTTTCGGTCCGCCAGCAATCGTAGTCGGTCGCCAGCGCGATGGTCGCGAAACAGATTTCCGCCTCGCGCGCGAGCTTGGCTTCCTGGAGATTGGTCATGCCGATCACGCTCGCGCCCCAGCTCCGGTACAGGTGCGACTCGGCGCGCGTCGAGAACATCGGCCCTTCCATGCAGACGTAGGTTCCGCCCTCGTGCACGGTCGCGCCCGCATCGCGCACGGACTCGGCGACGAGCTTCGACAGCGGCGAGCAGAACGGATCGGCAAAGCTCACGTGTGCGACGCAGCCTCCTCCGAAGAACGTCGAGATGCGCCCGCGCGTGCGATCGATGAACTGGTCGGGCACCACGACGTGCCCCGGCGAGATCTCTTCGCGAAGACTGCCGACTGCCGAGATCGAGACGATCGCGTCGGCGCCGAGCTGCTTGAAGCCGTGGATGTTGGCCCGGTAGTTGAGCTCGCCCGGAGCGAGCCTGTGGCCGATGCCGTGCCTCGGCAGGAACGCGACGCGCTGGTTGCCGAGGCGGCCGACGACGTACGCGTCCGACGGCGATCCGAACGGCGTGTCGAGCACGGTTTCGTCCGCATGGACGAGGCCTTCCATGCGGTACAGGCCGCTTCCGCCGATGATTCCGAGCAGTGAGGACTGGGCCGTCATGGCTACGTTTCAGCCGCGCACGAAGCGCACCGCGGGGCCGGCTTCGATCGACAGAACCGGCACGGAAGGAAACAGCTCTCCATCGACGGTAAACGACTGCGGCTCGTCGAATTCGATGCGAACGGACCTGGCGATGTTGTCATACAGCGTATCCAGACCTGCGGGAAATCCGCGACGGAATCGCGGCAGGCGCGAGAACAGCTGGCCGGGCGTCGCGGGTCCGGCAAGCACGTGAAAGTAACCCTGCTTGCGGCCGCTCAGGTAGAACGGCTTCACGCCGAGCCCGATGTGCTTGACCGAGCTCGCGAGCACCAGCGTGTAATGGTTCCACGGAAGCGCTTCCCCGTCGCATTCGGCCTTGCCGCCGATTTTCGGAACGATGCGCTCGATGAGCTTGCCGCCTCGCAGCCACGAGATGCCGCAGCGAACCAGAATCGCCGCCGCGCTCGCGGGCCCCGGATTGGAGCCTTCGTAGTACTCTTCGAGGAAATGCGTGATCAGGCCGGCGCCGACGATGCTGCCGTAGATCGTTCCGTTGACGCGCAGCAGCGGACGCGCAGACGTCACGAATTCGCGACGCGCGCGGTAGCCGGACATGACCTTGCCGAGGAACGCTTCGGGGCGCACGGGGCCGCCGATTGATCTCGACACGTTGTTGATGGTACCGCCGCGCAGCGCGACGAACTCGGGCAGGTGATCCTCGCCCCACACGCGAACTGCGCCCGAGATCGCGTGGCACAGCGAGCCGTCGCCGCCGCTGACGGCCAGCACCTTGAACCCGCGCGCATGGAACCGGTGCAGCGTCTGCTCGAGCGATTCGAGATCCGGCGTCGCAACCACCTCGCCGTCGGCGCCGACGACCGCCGCAAGATGCGAAGTGATCTCCGGGTGGGCCCGATTGCCGGACGCACGGGGATTGACGATGACGCCGATGCCGGGCATCGGCGTCTCAGCTGCCGCGCGCCGCGAGCTGTCCGCAGGCCGCCTGGATGTCGCGGCCGCGACTGGCACGAACCGTGGTGTGGATGCCCGACGCCAGCACGCGTTCCTGGAACGCGAGCACGCGCTCGTCGTCCGGCCGCCGGTACTCGCAGCCGTCCCATTCGTTGAACGGAATGAGGTTGAGCTTGACGGGCAGGCCCGCCAGCAGCCGCACGATCGCATCGGCGGCCGCAAGGTTGTCGTTGATGCCGGCCAGCAGCGTGTACTCGAACGTGATGCGCTTGCGGCGCGGAAGCTCGAGGCGGCGGCACGCGCCGATCAGCTCGGACAGCGGGTAGCGCCGATTGATCGGCATCAGCCCGTCGCGCACGTCGTCGATGGCCGAACCGAGCGAGATCGCGATGTGCACGTCGGTCTCGCGCACGAGCCGTTCGAGCTGCGGCACCAGGCCGACGGTCGAAACCGTGATACGGCGCGGCGAGATGCCGAGACCCCACGGCGACGTCATGATCTCCAGCGCGCGCACGAGGCGGTCGTAATTGGCGAGCGGCTCGCCCATTCCCATGAACACGTAGTTGGTCAGCAGCTCGGGCGCGGCGACTTCGCGTCCCATCATCACCTGTCCGACGATCTCGAACGGCTCGAGGTTGCGCACCAGGCCGAGGCGCGCCGTCGCGCAGTATCCGCAGCCGAGCGCACAGCCGACCTGGCTCGAGATGCACAGCGTGGTGCGCTGGTCGCGCGGAATGACCACGCTTTCGACGACGCGCTCGTCGGCGAGGCCGACGAGCAGCTTGCGCGTGCCGTCGTTCGACTCGCGCAGCAGCGCGCGCGACAGCCGCGATACGTCGAAATCCTCCTCGAGCGCGCTGCGCAGCACCGCCGGCAGGTTGTGCATGTCGGCGACGTCGCACGGCGGCCGGTTGTAGAGCCAGCCGGCAAGCTGCGACGCGCGGTACGCCGGAAAGCCCCGGGCCTCGCACCACTGGCCGATCTCTTCGAGCGTCAGCGAGCGGATGTTCGTGCGGCGCGTTGCCTGGACAGCTCGTTTCGCAGTTTCGGGCACGACTCCTTGCGGAGTTCCCTGCGCAGCGCGCGGCGCCGGGCGATCGGGCAGCGGATCACGCACGAAGTCCTCGCTGGCTGCGGGCTCGGGCTTTTCCGTTGCCGTCATGTCGGGTGCCGCGCGGATCGCAGCCTCAGCGCCCCTGGATTTCGAGCGCGTTGAAGAAGTAACCGATCTCGAACGCCGCTGTCTCGGGCGCATCGGACCCGTGGGCCGCATTGCGCTCGATGTTGGTGCCGTAAAGCTTGCGCACGGTACCGGCCTCGGCCTTGGCGGGGTCGGTCGCGCCGAGCAGCTCGCGGTGCCGCAGGATCGCGTTCGGGCCTTCGAGCGCGGAGACGACGACCGGCCCTTCGGTCATGAACGTGCAGAGGTCGCCGAAGAACGGACGCGCCTTGTGCACCGCGTAGAAGCCTTCGGCCTGCACGCGCGTGAGCTGGATCATCTTGGTCGCGACGATCGTGAGCCCGCCCTTTTCGAAGATCGAGAAGATTCCGCCGATCGCGTTCTTCGCGACGGCATCCGGTTTTACGATGGAAAGCGTTCTTTCGGACATGTTCCTTTTTCCTTGAGTTGTGAGTGTCAGCCGCGCATGACGGCGACGAGCGTTTCTCCGAGCTCCGCGGGGCTCGGCGCGACCTTGATGCCGGCGGCTTCGAGAGCCGCGATCTTTTCGGCGGCCGTGCCCTTGCCGCCCGAGACGATCGCGCCGGCGTGACCCATGCGCTTGCCCTCGGGCGCCGTCTTGCCGGCGATGAAGCCTGCGACGGGCTTTTTCATGTTGGCCTTGATCCACGCGGCCGCATCGATCTCCGCAGCGCCGCCGATCTCTCCGAGCATGAACACGGCGTCGGTGTCGGGATCGTCGTTGAACATCTTCAGCGCGTCGATGAAGCCGGTGCCGATGATCGGATCGCCGCCGATGCCGATGCACGTCGACTGGCCGATGCCGCGCAGCGTGAGCTGGTGGACGCATTCGTACGTGAGCGTGCCGCTTTTCGAGATCACGCCGACGCGGCCCGGCTTGTGGATGTAGCCGGGCATGATGCCGACCTTGGCCTGGCCGGGCGTGATGATGCCGGGGCAATTCGGGCCGATCAGGCGGACGGGCTGGCCTTCGAGCGCGCGCTTGACGCGAACCATGTCGGCCACCGGAATGCCCTCGGTGATGCAGACGATCAGCGCGATGCCGGCGTCGGCGGCCTCGAGGATCGCATCGGCTGCGCCGGCGGGCGGAACGTAGATCACCGAGACGTCGCAGCCCTGCTGCTGGACCGCATCCGCGACCGTGTCGTAGATCGGCACGCCTTCCCAGGACGTTCCCGACTTTCCGGGCTTTACGGCGGCGACCATCTGCGTGCCGTAATCGCGGCAGCCGGTCAGGTGGAACTGGCCGGTCTTTCCGAGACCCTGCGTGAGCACACGGCTCCTTGACGAAAGAAGAATCGACATTGCGTGTTTCCCCTTCGCCTTAGTGGAGCTTGCCGGCGGCTTCGACCGCGCGGCGCGCGCCGTCGGCCATGTCCGCGGCCGTGATGATCCCGAGTCCGGACTCGGCGATGATCTGCTTTCCCTTCTCGACGTTGGTGCCTTCCATGCGCACCACCAGCGGCACCTTGACGCCGACCTGCTTGGAAGCCTCGACCACGCCTTGCGCGAGCACGTCGCAGCGCATGATGCCGCCGAAGATGTTGATGAAGACGCCCTTCACGTTCGGGTCCGAGAGAATGATCTTGAAGGCTTCGGCAACCTTCTCCGCGGTGGCGCCGCCGCCGACGTCGCAGAAGTTGGCCGGCTCTCCGCCGTGATGATGGATGATGTCCATCGTCGCCATCGCAAGGCCTGCGCCGTTGACCATGCAGCCGATGTTACCGCTCAGCGCGATGTAGGAAAGATCGAATTTCGCGGCCTGCCGCTCCTTCGGGTCTTCCTCGTTCTCGTCGCGCAGCGCGCGGATGTCGTCGTGGCGGAACAGCGCGTTGTCGTCGAGCGAGATCTTGGCGTCGAGCGCGAGCGGGCTGCCGCTTTTGGTCTCGACGAGCGGATTGACCTCGACGAGCGACGCGTCGATGCCGACGTACGCGTTGTAGATGCCGTGGAAGAACTTGACCCATTCGTCGAGCTTCGCGGCGGGCACGCCGAGCTGGAACGACAGGCGGCGCGCCTGGTGGTCCTGCAGCCCGAGCGCGGGATCGACCGTCACACGGAAGATCTTCTCGGGGGTCGTGGCTGCGACGTGCTCGATGTCCATGCCGCCGGCCTGGCTCGCCATCAGGATCACGCGGCCGGTGCCGCGGTCGAGCAGCACGGAGAGATAGAGCTCGCGGCCGATGTCGCAGCCTTCTTCGACGAGCACGCGGCGCACTTCGCGTCCGCTCGCGCCGGTCTGGCGCGTGACCAGAAGCTTGCCGAGAATCGAGCGCGCCGCTTCGGTGGCGTCGGCCGCCGACTTGACGACGCGGACGCCGCCCTTGTGCCCATGCTTCGGAAGGCCTTCCTTCGCGAGATTCTTCGCGAAGATCTCGGCGGCTTCGGCTTCGTTGTCGACGATCGCGCCGGCGCCGCGTCCGCCCGCGTGAATCTGCGACTTGACGACGACCACGCTGGTTCCGAGACGCTTCGCGATCTCGCCGGCCTGTTCCGGGCTCTCGGCCACTTCACCGCGCGGCACCGGCACGCCGTAGCGCGCGAGCAGCGCCTTGCCCTGATACTCGTGTACGTTCATTTCGCTTCAGCCTGCGAGGACTTTGTCGAGCGCGCTGACGAGCTCGGAGACGTGGCTTGCCGATACGTCGACCTGCTTCTTCTCGTCGGCCGACAGAGGAATTTCGATGACTTTCTCGACGCCGCCCGCGCCGATGATGACGGGTACGCCGAGGTACAGGCCCTTGAAGCCGTATTCGCCGTCGAGGTACGCGGCGCACGGCAGGATTTCCTTCTTGTCGAGCAGGAACGCCTCGGCCATCTGGATCGCCGCGGTCGCCGGCGAGTAGTACGCGGAGCCGGTCTTCAGCAGCGCGACGATCTCGCCGCCGGCCTTGCGCGTGCGCTCCTCGATCTCCGACAGACGCTTGTCGCTGATGAGCGTCGCGATCGGCGCTCCGCCGACCGTGCAGGCCGAGCGCACCGGCACCATGTCGTCTCCGTGTCCGCCGAACACCATTGCGTGCACGCTGTGCACCGAGACGCCGAGCTCAGCGGCGATGAACGAGCGGTAGCGGGCCGAGTCGAGCACGCCCGCCATGCCGACGACGCGGTTCTTCGGGAAACCGGTCTCGCGCTTGCAGAGCGTCACCATCGCGTCGAGAGGATTCGAGATCACGATCACGAACGAATCCGGCGCGTGCGTGCGGATGCCCTCGGCAACCGACTTCATGATCTTCGAGTTGGTCGCGAGCAGGTCGTCGCGACTCATGCCCGGCTTGCGCGCAAGGCCGGCCGTGACGATGCAGACGTCGGCGCCGGCGATGTCGGCGTAGCTGTTGGTGCCCTTGATCGATGCGTCGAAGCCCTCGATCGGTCCGCCTTCGAACAGATCGAGCGCTTTTCCCTGCGGCAGGCCATCGACGACGTCGAACAGGACCACGTCGCCGAGGTGACGAATCAGGGCAAGATGCGCGAGCGTTCCACCAATGTTGCCTGCACCAATCAGTGCGATCTTCTTACGTGCCATTTCTGCGTTCCTCTTGAATGCAAAAGCGGCGACCCCGCTGTGAGGTCGCCGCTTTCTGTTTACGTTTCGATTACAGGTTCTCGATCATCGCGCTCGCGAAGCCGGAGCACGAAACTTCTTTTGCGCCTTCCATCTGGCGCGCGAGGTCGTAGGTGACGACCTTCGACGAAATGGTCTTTTCGACCGACGATTCGATCATCCGGGCGACCTCGCTCCAGCCGAGGTGCTCGAACATCAGCACGCCCGACAGGATCACCGAGCCGGGATTCACCTTGTCGAGGCCCGCGTACTTCGGCGCAGTGCCGTGCGTCGCTTCGAAGACGGCGGCCTGGTCGCCGATGTTCGCACCCGGCGCGAGCCCGAGCCCGCCGACCTGCGCCGCGGCTGCATCGGAGAGATAGTCGCCGTTGAGATTCATGGTCGCAACGACTTCGTACTCGTCGGGGCGCAGCAGCAGCTGCTGGAACATCGCGTCGGCGATGCGGTCCTTGATCACGACCTTGCCGGCCGGCGCCTTGCCGCCGTGCTTCTCGTAGACTTCGTTCTCGGTGATCGTCTGCGCGCCGAACTCGCTGGCCGCGAGCTCGTAGCCCCAGTCGCGGAACGCGCCTTCGGTGAACTTCATGATGTTGCCCTTGTGGACAATCGTCACCGAGCTGCGGTTGTTCGCGATCGCATAGGCAACGGCGCGACGGACGAGACGCTGGCTGCCCTCTTTCGACGTCGGCTTGACGCCGATCGCCGATCCGGGACGGATCTCCTTCTTGCACTTCGACGTGATGAACTTCGCGACCGCGTCGGCGTCAGCGCTGCCGGCCTGGAACTCGATGCCCGAGTAGACGTCCTCGGTGTTCTCGCGAAACAGTACGATGTTGAGCTTTTCGGGAGCCTTGACCGGCGACGGAACGCCGCTGAAGTAGCGCACCGGCCGCACGCACGCGTAAAGATCGTGGATCTGCCGGAGCGCGACGTTGATCGAGCGGATGCCACCGCCGACCGGCGTCGTCAGCGGGCCCTTGATGGCCACGCGGAACTCGCGGATGACGTCGTTGGTCTCGTCGGGAAGCCAGGTTGCCGGGCCGTAGACCTCGTTGGCCTTCTCGCCGGCGTAGATCTCCATCCACGCGATCTTCTTTTTGCCGCCGTAGGCCTTGGCGACCGCGGCATCGAAGACCCTGACGGAAGCTTTCCAGATGTCGGGGCCGGTACCGTCGCCTTCGATGAAAGGCAGGATCGGATTGTCGGGAACTTCGAGGCGGCCGGACGAATCGAGCCCGATTCTCTCGCCGCCGGACGGAACGGTCACGTGTTTGTAGGTCGGCATCTCGCTCTCAAGGAGCGACGTCGTCCTCGGTCCGGAGCGTCTCCCCGGAGCGATTCCCGCCTTCTCGGCGGGACTGGCGCGTCGGTCGCGGGACCGTATCGGGCAAAGACGGGGGAGTCAAAACGACGCAGTGCGAAAACGCAGGGATTTCATAGCGATTCAAGACGGGGCGGACGCCGATAAGGGCCCATCTGCTTCGTTGGATTCCGGCTTCGTTCGGTCGACGTACGGGAAGTACGACTCCCTCACTACGCCGGAATCCGCCTCGCATCTGGACCCTTCTCGTCGCCCGCGCACAGGGCGCACTCGTCGGAATCTCATTCCAGAACTGTCGTAGCCGCGCTGGCAGTGCGGACGCTACGTTGCCTGGGCGATGTCGAGCGTTAAACTTGGAGACCGATGGTCATGGACACGGCATTCCGATCGGACGAGCGGCCCGGCGCGCTGACGGCGCTACGGTGACGGGGCGGGATCCGCGCGAAGCGCGCGCATTCAGCGCGCAGCGCCGTGAAAGCGACCTTCCGAGTTACGCGAGGTCTGGACGGCGGTAAGCTCGCTCGTCAGGCAAAGGCCGTCCGAGCTGATCAGCTGCACGGTTACGACAGGATCCTGACTGATGAAGCGCGACGCGCTGACCGCGGTCGGAACCAGTGTGTAGCCGCCGCGCGCGCCCATCCTCGCACTCGATGCTCCGGCCATGCCGGGCGTGAGCTCCGCGCTCTGCACCCCGTCATTGCTGCCCTTGGAGTCTGCATAGGTCCAGCCCCCGTTTTCGTTTTCGATCCACAAGGATCCGGGAGTCACCGTAAGTCCGACCGCGAGCGAAGAGGCGCCGGCGGAAGAGCCATACACGCACAAACCGTACTTCGTGTCGGAGTCCGGAAGGCCGAGGTCGGCCGCATCGACCGCGTCGCCGCGGCTCCATTTCCAGCGAACGGCGTGCTTCGAGCCTACAGCTCGGATCAGCAGGTCCGCGCGTCCTGCCGACGCGCACGACGACGATGGAATCGGCGCGGGCGGACAGAACTCGACGCGGCAACCGCCGGAGCATCCGTCACCGCTCCTCGCGTTGCCGTCGTCGCACTGCTCGCCGAAGTCCACCGCGCCGTCGCCGCATGCGGTCAGCGCGAGCCGTGCAACCAGCAGGTCCGAATCAAACGTGTCGTCGGTGGTGGTCGCGACGACGACGCCACCATCGCCGACCAGCGTCGCTCCGTACCACGCGTTGTAGTTGTTATTGAGAAACGGACTGATCGCGATGCCGGACGTTCCGAACGACTGGTCGCGGCTGCCGTCGGAGTGGTAGCGCACCGCAACCAACTGGCCGTCCCCGCCGAGCAACAGGATCCGCCCGTCGCTCAGCAACGCGAGTTTCGACGCGTCGAGGTCGGGGTCCGTGACGATGCCATTTTCGCCGAAGTCCGTGTCGAGCGTCCCGTCCTCGTTGTAGCGCAGGATCATCACGCCGCGTCCGGCCACGCTGAAGTAGTTGGCCGCGACGACGATCCTTGCGTCCGGCTGGATCCCCACTCCCGCAACGCCCGCATCTCCCGGCATCAACATCACAACGCTTCCGTCCGCGTCGAAGCCCGCATCGAGCGTCCCATCCGCGAGAAAACGGTGAACGACGAGATACGTACCGGCATCGGAGTACACGGCGGCCGTGACGATCCTGCCGTCCGCCGCAAGTGCCATCCCGGGATGACGAAGACCGTTGCCGGGAGTGACCGTTACGATGCCGCCGGCGCCGAAGCCCGGGTCGAGACTTCCGTCGGGGTTGAATCGCGCGAGCATGTTGCTCTCGCTATCCGATACGGCGGCGAGAATTTTCCCGTCGGTCTGGATCGCAATGTCAGTGATCGCTTCGATCCCGAATACACCGCTCGGGCTTCCCGGCACCGACACGATTCCCGTGCCACCGAAACTCGTGTCGAGACTCCCATCCGTGTTCTGCCGGACCAGCGCATACGGCGAATCGTCCTGCCCATTCTCGGCAGCCACATGGCCGCCGGTAAGGATCTTTCCATCCGGTTGAATCGCGATGCACCTCGGCTGGTCGCTTACGCCGCCGAGAACGATTTTCGCGGTGCCGCCGTACCCGAACGTCGCATCGAGACTTCCGTTCTCATTGAAGCGCGTCACTCCGAATTCGCTCTGGTAGAGATAGTTCTTGATCCACCACTGGCTCGCAACGACGACCTTCCCGTCCGGCTGCACTGCCGCCGCCATGCCATGATCCTGCGAGAAACCGACCGGCGTGATCGCAATACCGTCAAGGTCGAAGCTCGGATCGAGGTCAGCCGGAGCCGCCGCGGTCGGCCCGCAAGCCGCCACGACGAGGCTCGCGGTGACACAGCCTGCAGCCAGTCGTCTCGCGCATCGCGCGAACATGCGCGCGGTTGTCTCATGCCTCGCTTTTACGTGCATGGCGCGATTCTCCTCCCCTGCCGTGGCTCTCACAAGACCGACCGCAGAACGGACGGCTCGTCACTGCGAATCGATCAGATCTCGACCTGCTGGCCGATCTCGATCACGCGATTCGGCGGAACGCCGAGATGCAGGTACGCGCCGTACGCGTTGCGGAACAGGAAATCGAAGATGTACTTGCGCCACGTCGCAAGTCCTTTCTTGTCGCCGATGATGAGCGTCTCGCGCCCGAAGAAGTACGTGGCGCGCTGCAGGTCGACGTCGACTCCCGCCTGCTGCGCGAGCTCGAGCACCTGGGCGACCGTGGGGTTCTCCATGAATCCGTACTGCGCGATGATGCGGATGAAATCGTCGCGATAGCGATGGATCCGCAGCCGGTTCTGGTCTTCGACGTGCGGACTCTCGGCCGTCCGGATCGTCAGCAGGATGATGTGCTCGTGAAGCACGTGATTGTGCTTGATGTTGTGGAGGAGCGTCCTCGGAACGCCGGCGCCGCGCGCGTCCATGCAGATCGCCGTGCCGGGCACGCGCGTAACCGGATGCGCGTCGAGGTCGGCCAGGAAGTATTCGACCGGCAGCCGCGCGGCGGTCGCGTATTCGTTGAGCAGGTCGGCGCCGCGCCGCCAGGTCTTCATGATCGTGTAGACGATCACCGCGGCGGCGAGCGGCACCCAGCCGCCGTCCAGGATCTTCGTGCATGCCGCGCCGAAGAACGCGAGATCGATGACGAGGAACGCGCCGGTCAGCGCGATCGCGGCAGGCTTGGACCATCCCCAGCGCCGGCGCGCACAGACGCCGGTCAGGATCGTCGTGACCACCATCGTCAGCGCGACGGCGATACCGTACGCGCCGGCCAGCGAGGCGGACGATCCGAATCCGACCACCAGCGTGATGGTCGCGACGAACAGGATCCAGTTGATGACCGGCACGTAGACCTGTCCGATCTCGTGCGCCGACGAATGGCAGACTTCGACGCGCGGCTGGTAGCCGAGCTGCAGAGCCTGCCGCGACAGCGAGAACACTCCCGAGATGATGGCCTGCGAGGCGATCACCGTCGCAGCCGTGGCGAGCACGACCAGCGGCAGCAGCGCCCACGACGGAGCCATGTTGAAGAACGGATTGTTGATCATCTCGGGATGCTCGATGAGCAGCGCGCCCTGCCCGAGATAACACAGCAGCAGGGACGGCCCGGCCACCGACATCCATGCAATACGGATCGGACGGCGGCCGAAATGGCCCATGTCCGCATACAGCGCTTCGGCGCCGGTCACGACGAGCAGCACCGAGCCGAGGACGAGAAACCCTTCGAGCCCGTTCTTCGCAAAAAAACCCAGGCCGAGGAACGGATTGAACGCCGCGAGCACCGCCGGATGCTCGAGAATGCAGCTCGTGCCCATCGCTCCGAGCACGCCGAACCACACCACGGTGATCGGGCCGAAGATCTGTCCGACCTTGCCGGTGCCGTGACGCTGCATCCAGAACAGGCCGGTCAGCACGGCAATCGAGATCGGTACGATGAACGGCGTAAAGAACGGCGTGGCGAGCTCGAGACCCTCGACGGCGCTGAGCACCGAGATCGCCGGCGTGATCATTCCGTCGCCGTAGAGCAGCGTGGCTCCGAACAGGCCGAACGTGACGAACAGGCGGTTGCGGCGGTCGCGGCGCCGGTCGGGCGGCACGACCAGCGTCATCAGCGCGAGGATCCCGCCCTCGCCGCCGTTGTCGGCGCGCATGACGAAGAACAGATACTTCAGCGTGACGATCAGCAGCAGCGACCAGATGACGATCGAAAGCAGGCCGAGCACGTTCGGCGCGGTGACCGCCAGCCCGTGGTGCTCGAAACATTCGCGGAACGCGTACAGCGGGCTCGTGCCGATGTCGCCGAAAACGACACCGATGGCGCCGAGCACCAGCGCGGCCGTGCGGTTGCCGTGGCCGGCGACGCCGCTGTCGTGGACGTGCGCGCTGCCTTCGGCGGCGCTTGCGGAGACCGGTTCGACCGGCGCGGCTTCGAGCATGCCTGGTTACCGTGCCCGCAGCTTCCGGCCGCGTCCGGGATCGCGCGCTGGCCGCGCGGAGTTGCTCGCCGTTGGACTCATCAAATCTCGACCTGCTGTCCGATCTCGATCACGCGGTTCGGAGGTACGCCAAGGTGCAGGTACGCCCCGTACGCATTGCGGAACATGTAGTCGTACAGGTACTTTCGCCAGGTCATAAGACCTTTTTTCTTTCCGATGACAAGCGTGTCCCGCCCGAAGAAGTACGTCGCGTCGGCGTCGCAGGACAGGCCGCGCTCGCGCGCGAGCTCGAACACGTCGGCAACGCTCGGGTCTTCCATGAATCCGTAGTCGGCGACGATCCGCACGAAGTCGTCCCGGTAGCGGTGGATGTGAAGGCGGCCCTTGGGCGGCACGTGCGGAATGTCGGCCGTGCGCATCGTCAACAGAATGATGCGCTCGTGCAAAACCTTGTTGTGCCGGATGTTGTGCAGAAGTGTGCGCGGAACGCCGTCGCCGCGCGCATCCATGACGATGGCAGTCCCGGAAACCCGTGTCAGCGGATGGGCGTCGAGGTCGGCAAGGAAGTATTCGACCGGGATCCGCGCAGCGACTGCGTAGTCGTTGAGCAGGTTCACGCCCCGTCGCCACGTGGTCATGATCGCAAAGACGGTCAGCGCCACGACGACTGTCAGCCACCCGCCGTGGAAGAACTTGGTCGAGGCTGCCACGAAGAACGCCGAATCGATCGTCAGCAGCGCCGAGCTGAGTATCAGCACGACCCACGGCGACCATCCCCAGCGCCGCCACGCGCACAGCGACGCGAGCGTGGTCGTGATCAGCATGTCGAGCGAAACGGCCATCCCGTAGGCGCCGGCGAGCCGGTCCGACGAACGGAACCACAGCACCAGGATCACCGTCGAGACGAACAGCGCCGCGTTGACTGCCGGCACGTAAATCTGGCCGATTTCCTTCGCCGACGAATGCAGCACCTGCATGCGCGGGAGATAGCCGAGCTGAATCGCCTGCCGACTGATCGAGAACACGCCGGAGATCACCGCCTGGGAGGCGATCACGGTCGCAGCGGTGGCAAGGCCGATCAGCGGATACAGCGCCCACGACGGGGCCATGTTGTAGAACGGGTTGGCGACCGCCTCCGGATGCGCGAGCAGCAGCGCCCCCTGTCCGAAATAGCAGAGCACGAGACACGGGCCCGCAATGGCGAGCCACGCCATTCGGATCGGAGTTTTTCCGAAGTGGCCCATGTCGGCGTAAAGCGCCTCGGCACCGGTGACCACGAGAAGCACCGAGCCGAGCACGAGGAACCCGGCCAGGCCATTGGCCAGGAAAAACTCGACGCCACGGAGCGGATTGAACGCGGCGAGCACTTCCGGGCTGCGCGCGATCCACGTGCTCCCGAGAATGCCGAGCGTCGAAAACCACACCAGCGTGACCGGGCCGAAGAACAATCCGACCGTGCCGGTTCCGTGGCGCTGCACGAAGAACAGGCCGCTCAGGACGGCTACCGAGATCGGCACGACGAATGCTTCGAGCTCGGGCGCCGCGATCTTCAGACCTTCGACCGCGCTCAGCACGGAGATCGCCGGGGTGATCATCCCGTCGCCGTAAAGAAGCGTCGCGCCAAATACGCCGAGCAGCACCAGTGGAACGTTGCGTTTCTTGTCGCGGCGGTCGGGCGGGACGACGAGCGTCATCAGCGCGAGCATTCCGCCTTCGCCGCGATTGTCGGCGCGAAGAACGAAGAACAGGTACTTGCCGGTGACGACGATGAGCAGCGACCAGACGATGATCGACAGCAGCCCGAGCACGTTCGCTGGCGTGATCGCGAGGTCGTGATGCGCGAAGCACTCGCGGAACGCGTAGAGCGGGCTGGTTCCGATGTCGCCGAAGACGACACCGATCGCGCCGAGCACCAGGGCGGCTAGATGGGCCCGGTCTCTGGCGGCGGGAACGCCGGTATCGCTCAACTCTGGTTTTCCCCTCTTCCAACCGCGCGGCCGATGCCGCAGCCACCCTCACCGCTGGTGCAGCCGCAGCCTGCTGCGGCCGTTCTGCCCGGTCCCGCCGTGCGAACGTCGCTACGCTTCGGCGCTCTTCTTCTTGAGCTCGGCAACGAGCTTGGCCGTCAGCTGCTCGGGAACCGCCTCGTAGTGCGAAAACGAAATGTCGAAGCTCCCCCGCCCGCTGGTCATCGAAGTCAGATCCGACGCGTACCGCAGAACTTCGGACATCGGAACCTTGGCGCGGATGACCTCGGAATGACCGCGCTGCTCCATACCTTCGACCTTTGCGCGGCGCGAATTGAGATCGCCGAGCACGTCGCCCATGCACGCATCGGGAGCCGTGACGACGAGCGACGCGAACGGCTCGAGAAGCACCGGCTTGGCCTGCGGCAGGCCTTCCTTGATCGCCATCGAGCCGGCCACCTTGAACGCCATTTCGGACGAATCGACGTCGTGGTACTGGCCGTCGACGAGCGTCACGCGCACGTCGACCACCGGGTAGCCCGCCAGCGTGCCGGCCCGCAGACCTTCGACGACGCCCTTCTCGATCGCCGGAATGTAGTTCCTCGGCACCGCGCCGCCGACGATCTTGTCGACGAATTCGAAGCCGCCGCCACGCGGCAGCGGCTCGATCTCGATCTTGCAGTCGGCGAACTGGCCGTGACCGCCGCTCTGCTTCTTCAGGCGGCCGTGCGCCGGCACCTTCGAGCGGATGGTTTCGCGATACGGAACCTGCGGCGCCTTCAGGTTGACGCCGACGCCGTACTTCCTCTCGAGACGCTCGCACGAGACCTCGACGTGGAGCTGGCCGCTGCCGGAGACGATCATCTGGTGCGTCTCCTCGTTGCGGTCGACGCGCAGCGCGAGGTCTTCCTCGCACATCTTCATCAGGCCCTGCATCGCCTTGTCTTCTTCACCGCGCTTCTTGGCCTCGATCGCAAAGCTGATGGCCGGCGTCAGCGGTTCGAAGCCGTCGATGGCGACGGGACGCGACACGTCGGCAAGCGTCTGGCCTGCGTGCGTGTCGCGCAGCTTCGCTACGGCGAGCACTTCGCCGACGGTTGCCGATTCGACTTCCTTCGTCTTGCGGCCTTCGAGCTTGAGCAGATGACCGAGCCGTTCCTTGGTGCGGTTGGCGGTGTTGACGACGGCCGTCTCGGCGGTGACCGTTCCCGACATGATGCGGAACAGCGAAAGCTGGCCGACATGAGGATCGATGATGGTCTTGAAGACGAATCCCGAAAACGGCGCCGACGGATCGGGCTTGACCTCGATCTCCTTGCCCTGCTCGTCTTTCGCCCTGGCCGGCGGCAGCGTGCACGGCGCCGGCGTTAGCCGCGCGATCGCATCGAGAAGCTGCGCGATTCCGATGTTGGCGAGCCCGGACACCGCGAGCACCGGCTGGCAAGTGCGTGCCAGCATCGCGAGCGACAGGCCTTTGACCATGTCGTCGGGATCGAGGTCGCCTTTGTCGAGATACTTCTCGAGCAGCTCGTCGTCGCCTTCGGCGGCGGCTTCGGTGAGCTGGCTCCTCAGCTCAGCGGCGCGCGCGGCGAGCGACTCCGGAATCGGCGCGGCCTTCGCCTTGCCGGTCGCGCCTTCGTACAGAAACGCCTTCTGCTCGAGCACGTCGACGACGCCGGTCATCGCGCCGCCTTCGACGATCGGAATCGTCAGCAGCACAGGCCGTGCGCCGAGCTCCTCCTGAAGCTCGGCCAGCCGCGCATCGACGTCGGCCTCGGGCCGATCGCATTTCGTCATCGCGAACAGCACCGGCTGCGCGAGGTCGGCGGCCCACTTCCAGACCTTGTGCGCCTCGGCTCGCACCGTCGTCGTCGCATCGACGACCTGCACGACGCCCGACGCGCCGCGCAGCACGTAGTGGGTTTCGGCAACGAAATTGCCCTGGCCGGGAGTGTCGAGGATCGTCACCTCGTGCTTGTCCCACGCGAGGTGGTGCAGCGACGCGGAGATCGTACAGCGCCGCCTCATCTCTTCGGGCTCGGTATCGAACAGCGACGTTTCGTCGTCGACGCGGCCGAGGCGCTGGGTGCCGCCGCCGGCAAATGCGAGCGCGTCGGCGATGGTGGTCTTGCCGGCTCCGCCCTGTCCGACCAGGGCGACGGTCCGGATCCGTGATGGTTCGACCTGGGGAGCGGCCATGGCTTCCTCCGACTCGCGCCGCGCGCCGGGGCACCGGCGCGTCAGAGTGTGCTCGTGCACACCGAAAAAAGAACGCTCGGGCTCAGTTCCGTTCGTACACCAGCCGCAGGCCGTCGAGCGTCAGAAACTCGTCCACTTCTTCGATCGTTGCCGACTGTTCTGCAATTAACGGGGCCAGACCACCTGTTGCAAGGACGCGACACTTTACGCCCTCTTCCTTCTCGATCTGACGGACCAGTCCGTCCACGAGCTCGACGTAGCCGTAGCAGATCCCGGCCTGGATGGCATGAACGGTGTTGCGTCCTACCACTCGAGGGGGGCGAGCGATCTCGACGCGCGGCAGCTTGGCGGTGCGCGAATACAGGGCGTCGAGCGAGATTCCGATGCCGGGAACGATCACGCCGCCGACGTATTCGCCCTTGGCCGTCACGTAGTCGAACGTCGTCGCGGTACCGAAGTCGACGATGATCGTCGCCGAGTGCGTGCGGTCGTACGCGGCGACCGCGTTGACGATGCGATCGGCGCCGACCTCGCGCGGATTCTCGTAAAGGATCGGCATGCCGGTCTTGATCCCGGGCCCGACGACGAGCGCCTTCGCGCCGAAGTAATCCTGGCTGAGCGCTTCCACCGTGCTGGTAAGTGGAGGCACGACGCTGGCGACGATGACCCCGCTCACTTTCGGGATGGCATGACCGACCGCCTGGAACAGGCTCCACATCAGGATGCCATATTCGTCCGACGTGCGTTCGGCGGCGGTGGTCAGGCGCCAGTGGCGCGTCAGGTGCTTGCCGTCGAACAGGCCGATCACCGTGTTGGTGTTGCCGACGTCGAACGCGAGCAGGAGTCCGTTAACCGCAGGCATCAGTTGTAACCTCCCGAGATCGTCACGTCGCCCGCGAGGACGCGGCGGCGCGTGCCGCCGTCGATGTCGACGAGCAGCGCACCATCGTCGTCGATGCCGGCGCAGATGCCGGTCGCATGCTCGCCCGGCGACGCAATGTCGACCGTGCGGCCGTCGAGCACCGACAGCGCGCGCCAGCGCGGCGCAATCGCCGGAAAACCTCCCCGCGTCCATGCGTCATAGCATTCCTCGAAACGCGAGAGCAGGCGCGCGGCAAACGCCGCGCGGTCGGTGCGCGCGCCGCGCTCGAGAAGCACCGACGTCGCCTTGCCTTCGAGCTCCGGCGAAAAATGCGACGCATCGCTGTTCAGGTTGACGCCGATTCCGACGACGACGAAGCGCGCGCAGTCGGCCTCCGCCTCGATCTCGGTCAGGATGCCGGCGAGCTTTCGCAGCGGCGGACGCACGGCCGTGCCGGCCGCAGCCACGCCGCCGGCCATCGTCACGACATCGTTCGGCCACTTGATGCGCGCATCGATGCCTTCTTCACTGACCGTCTCGGCCACGGCCACGCCCGCGACGAGCGAAAGCTGCGGCGCACGCCACGGCGGAACCTGCGGGCGCAGCAGGATCGACATGTAGAGGTTGACGCCGCGGCTCGATTCCCACGTGCGTCCGAGCCGGCCGCGGCCGGCAGTCTGTTCCTCCGCGATCACGACGTTGCCTTCCGGTGCGCCTTCGCGGCCGAGCGCCATCGCATCGCTGTTGGTCGAGCGCGTGACCTCGAGCACGAGGATGCTTTTGCCGATGCGCAGGCCTTCGGTGCGCGAGTGGATCGCCGCCTGGCTCAGCATCGACGGCGGCGCGATCAGCCGGTAGCCGCGCGAGCGGATGCCGTCGATCTCGTAACCGCCGTGCTTGAGCGCGGCGATGTGCTTCCAGACCGCGGCGCGCGAGATTCCGAGCCGCTCGGCAAGATGCTCACCCGAGATGAAGTCGTGCGCCTCTTCGAGCGCCGCGAGGATGCCGCGCCGTGTGCTCATACGAGAAGCCCCACTTCCATGCTGACATCGGCCGCGCGCGCCGAATGCGTGAGTCGGCCGAGCGAGATCGAGTCGGGGCCGGCCTTGGCGTACGCGACCACGTTCTCGTCGGTGATGCCGCCGGACACTTCGATCTCCGCGCGGCCGCCGATCCATTGCACCGCTTCGAGGACGGCTTCGGGAGTGAAGTTGTCGAGCAGTACCGAGGTCGCTCCGGCGGCGAGCGCGATGCGCACCTGCTCGAGCGTGTCGCATTCGACTTCGATGGGCACGCCGTCCGGCGCATTGGCGATTGCCGCACGAACGGCCTCTGCGATTCCTCCGGCCGCGATCACGTGGTTGTCCTTGATCAGCACCGCATCGAACAGGCCCATGCGATGATTGGAGCCGCCGCCGCACGCGACCGCGTGCTTTTCGAGCAGCCGCCATCCCGGCGTGGTCTTGCGCGTATCGAGGATCCGCGTCGTGCAGCCGGCTTCGCGCACCGCACCGACGATGCGCGCCGTTTCGGTCGCGATTCCGCTCAGGCGCCCGAGGAAGTTGAGGAACGTACGCTCGAGCGTGAGCACGCCCCATGCGTCGCCGTCGAGCACGCACAAGGTCGCGCCGCGCGCGGCGCGGCTGCCGTCGGGTGCACGTTCGGTCGCGGTCAGCGACGCCGCCCCGGCCCCGGCATCGCCGAGACGCGCGAGCTCTTCGAGTATCGCGTCGAGAAGACCCATGCCGGCGACGACGAGCGGCTCGCGCGCGATGACGCGGCCGCGAGCCTGCGTCGTGCGCGGCACCGTGGCCCGCGTGGTCAGGTCGCCGCTGCCGATATCTTCGAGGAGCGCCAGGCGGATCAGCGCGCGCACGCCGGCGTCATCGGCCGGTGCGGGCCGAAGGCTCAACGAACAGGCCCCGCCGCGCCGATCGCTTCGAGACGTGCGATGGCGGCTTCGAGTGCGGTCTTTTCCTGTTCGGCGGCGGCGAGCTTGGCGCGCTCGCCTTCGACGATCTCTTCTTTCGCGCGTGCGACGAACGATTCGTTGGCGAGCTTGCCGGACGCGCGCGCGACGTCCTGCGCGGCTCGTTCGATCTCGCGGCGCAACCGTTCGCCCTCGGCAACCAGATCGACGTGGCCGGCAATCGGCACCGCGATCTCGGCGCCGGTGACGACCGCGGTCGCCGAGCCCGCCGGAGCCGCGCCGCCGTAGCGGACCGAGCCGAGGCGCGCGAGACGGCGAACCATCGCTTCGTTCGCGCGCACCACCTCGGCGGCCGGGCCGTCTTCGACCCACAGCTCGAGCTCGACCCTCGGTGCGATGCGCATCTCGGCGCGGATGTTGCGTACGCTGCGAACGACTTCGATCAGGGTTTCCATCGCCGAATCGACGGCGGCATCGCGCCACGCCGGATTCGCCTCCGGATACGAAGCCGTCATCAGCAGGTCGCTGCCGTCGCGACCGCCCGCGGGCAGCTCGTGCCAGAGTTCTTCGGTCACGAACGGAATCAAAGGATGCAGAAGGCGCAGCAGCATCTCGAACGCTGCGGTCAGCGTGGCAAGCGTCTCGGCGCGATCCGATTCGCTTCCGTCGAGAAGCACCTTCGAGATCTCGATGTACCAGTCGCACAGCTCGTTCCACGTGAAGCGGTAGAGCGCCTGCGCGGCTTCGTTGAAACGGTAGCTGTCGAGCGCGTCGCGCGTCTCGGCAATCGTCGCCGCCAGCCGCGAGCGGATCCACAGGTTCGGCACCAGCTTCGGATCCGGCGGCATCTCGCAGGTGGTCTGCGTGCCTTCGCGTTTCATCGCGGCAAAGCGCGCCGCGTTCCACAGCTTGTTGACGAAGTTGCGGTAGCCGGCGATGCGGTCTTCGGAAAGACGCACGTCGCGTCCCATTGCCGCGAACGCAACCAGCGTGAAGCGGAACGCGTCGGCGCCGAACTCGTCGACGATTACCAGCGGATCGATGACGTTGCCCTTGGACTTCGACATCTTCTGGCCGTGCTCATCGCGGACCAGCGCATGGATGTAGATGTCGCGAAACGGCACCTCGCCCATGAAGCGCAGGCCGAGCATCATCATGCGGGCGACCCAGAAGAAGATGATGTCGAAGCCGGTCACCAGCGCGGTGGTCGGATAGAAGCGCCTGAGGTCTTCGGTCTTCTCCGGCCAGCCCATCGTCGAGAACGGCCACAGGCCCGACGAGAACCACGTGTCGAGCACGTCCTCGTCCTGGCGCACCGGGCTCTTGCACATCGGGCAGGTCGTGATGTCGTCGCGCGAAACCGTCACGTGGCCGCACGAGTCGCAGTACCACGCCGGAATGCGGTGGCCCCACCACAACTGGCGCGAGATGCACCACGGCCGGATCCCTTCCATCCACGCGCGGTAGGTCTTCTCCCAGTGCGCCGGCACGAAGCGCGTGCGGCCGTCGTCGAGCGCCTCGAGCGTCGCATCCGCAAGCCCGCGCACTTCGAGGAACCACTGGTCGGACAGCAGCGGCTCGACGACGTTGCGGCAGCGGTAGCAGATGCCGACCGCGTGGCGGTGATCTTCGACGCGCTCGAGCACACCGTCGGCCGTGAAGCGCTCGACGAGCGCCGCGCGGCACTCGGCCGTCGTCATTCCCGCGTACGGACCGGCCTCGGCCGACATCGTCGCGTCTTCGTTCATCACCGAGATCATCGGCAGCGAATGCCGCAGCCCGATCTCGAAGTCGTTGGGATCGTGCGCCGGCGTGATCTTGACGGCGCCCGAGCCGAACGAGCTTTCGACGTAGGTATCGGCGATGACAGGAATCGCACGCCCGAGCACCGGCAGAATCACGTTCTTTCCGACGAGGCTGCGGTAGCGCTCGTCGTCCGGATGCACGGCAACCGCGGTGTCGCCGAGCATCGTCTCCGGACGCGTGGTCGCGACCGAGATGAAGCCGCTGCCGTCTTCGAGCGGATACTTCAGGTGCCAGAGATGGCCGGGCTTGTCCTCGTGCTCGACTTCGATGTCGGACAGCGCCGTGCGGCAGCGCGGGCACCAGTTGATCAGGTAGCGGTCGCGGCGGATGAGACCTTCTTCATACAGGGTGACGAAAACCTCGCGCACCGCTCGCGAAAGCCCCTCGTCCATCGTGAAGCGCTCGCGCGACCAGTCGCATGAAACGCCGAGGCGGCGAAGCTGCTCGGTGATCTTGCCGCCCGACTCGGCTTTCCACTTCCACGTGCGCTCGACGAAAGCCTCGCGGCCGAGCGCATGGCGGTCGGTACCTTCGGCGAGGAGCTGGCGCTCGACGACGTTCTGCGTGGCGATGCCGGCGTGGTCGGTGCCCGGCAGCCACAGCGTCGCCTCGCCGAGCATGCGGTGGTAGCGCGTCAGCACGTCCTGGAGCGTGTTATTGAGCGCGTGCCCCATGTGCAGCGAGCCGGTGACGTTCGGCGGCGGAATAACGATCGAGAATGTCTTCTCGTCGAGCCTGGCCGGTGGAGGCGCGAACGCGCCGGATTCGGTCCAGCGCTCGTACCAGCGGGATTCAAAAGTTTTCGGGTCGTAGCCGGACACGTCGCGCGCGTCTACATCGTCTTCGGCGGGCGTTCAATATGAAGAAGAGCGCGACCCGCGCTCGCCGGGTCGGAAGAAGAGCGCGAGCCGCGCTCGCCGGGTCGGCGGAGGTTGGGAATCGCGCTATCCTCTGTTACGACCGCGCCACGTCAGCCGCAGCGCGCCGGACCGGCGCAACGGCGATTTCCACTCTGGAGGAGTCTCGTGAGCAACCGTCCGTTTCGCGTCCTCGGCATTCAGCAGATCGCCGTCGGTGGCCTCGACAAGAGCCGGCTTCGCCGGCTGTGGATCGACACGCTCGGTCTCACCGTGACCGGCACGTTCCAGAGCGAACGCGAGAACGTGGACGAAGACATCGCGGTTGCCGGCAGCGGCCCGCTCAAGGTCGAAGTCGACCTGATGCAGCCGATCGACGCCGACAAGAAGCCGGCCGTGCACAACCCGCCGCTCAACCACATCGGCCTGTGGATCGACGACCTGCGTGCGGCCGTCGCATGGCTCGAGACGCAGGGCGTCCGATTCACTCCGGGCGGCATTCGCAAAGGCGCAGCGGGCTTCGATGTGACGTTCATTCATCCGAAGGAGAACGAGCAGTTCCCGATCGGAGGCGAAGGCGTGCTGATCGAGCTCGTGCAGGCGCCGGCTGCGGTCGTCGACGCGTTCGCGAAGGTCGCTTCCTTCTAGGCGGCGGCGTGGCCGCCGATCCTGGACATCGGCATGGCATGGCCGCTGAGGCGCCGCGGCGGCATCGCCGCCGGCGCCGGACCGCAGCGTAGCGCATGACGGGCAGCGCCGAGCGCGATCGCGCGACTCTTCTTTCCACCGCGTTCCTGCGCGCGCTCGCGACCGGGCTCATCGGCGTCGAGCTCGGACTCTACCTGACGCATCTCGATCTCGGCGCATCGCGCGTCGGCCTCGTCGTCGCCGCCGGACTGCTCGGCGGTGCGCTCGCGGCGCTGGTCGCGACGTTCGCGGCGGACCGGCTCGGACGGCGGCGCATGCTTTTCACGCTGACGATTCTCGGCAGCATCGGCTGCGCGGTGGCGGCCGCGTCGTCGTCGTTCGTGGCGGTCGCTGCTGCCAGCTTTGCAGGAATGCTCAACGGCATGGGCCGCGACCGCGGCGCTGCGCTCGTCATCGAGCAGGCCATGCTTCCGGCCACCACGACGCACGACGCGCGGACTCGTGTGTTCGCCTGGTACAACGTCGCTCAGGATGCGGGCCATGCGCTCGGCTCGCTCGCCGCCGGCCTGCCGACGCTGCTCGTCGCGCTGGGATGGGCCGGTGGCCTCGGCGCGCACCGATCGACGATGCTGGTGGCCGCCGCGCTGACGCTCGCTCCCTTGCCGCTGTATTTCCGCCTGGGCCCCGAGGTCGAAGCGCCCCGCAGCGCCGATGGCTCACGGCCGGCGCGCCGGCTCAGCACCGAGAGCCGCGGCCTGCTGGTGCGCATCTCGGCATTGTTCGCGATCGACAGTCTCGCCGGCGGCCTGCTGGTCACGTCGCTGCTGTCATACTTTTTCTTCGAGCGCTTCGCGGTCACCGAAGCGACGATCGGCGCGCTGTTCTTCGCGGCGCGACTGCTCAACGCCGTCTCGCACCTCGGCGCGGCCTGGCTCGCGAAACGGATCGGGCTCGTCAACACGATGGTGTTCACGCACATCCCGTCGAGCCTGCTGCTCGTCACGGTCGCGTTCGCGCCGAGCTTTCCCGTCGCCGCCGTGCTGTTCCTGCTTCGCGAAGGGCTCGTCGAAATGGACGTGCCGACCCGGCAGTCCTACGTGATGGCCGTCGTCAGGCCCGAGGAAGCGACGTTCGCGTCCGGCGTGACGAGCCTCGTGCGGCTCGCGGCGTGGGCCGCCGGTCCCGGCCTCGCCGGCTTCTTCATGCAGTCGTCGTCGCTGATGACACCGCTCGTCGTCGGCGCCGGCATGAAGATCACGTACGACCTGCTGCTGTGGCGCGCGTTCCGCAAGGTGCGCCCGCCCGAAGAGCTGCCCTAGAGATCGGGGATAGACACCGATTTCGCGAAATCAGTGTCTGTCCCCGATTTTCCCGATTTTTTACAAGCCGATCGTCGTCGACGTCGTCACGAACAGAGTCGTCGTTACGCCGGTGGCACCCGGACAATGGCCTTCGAGGTCCTCGCCGACGGCGCGGCGAAGGATCGCGAGCGCATCGGACGCGCCGACTTTGCCGTCGCCGGTAAAGTCGCACAGCGCGAGGCTGCAGGTTGCGGTGCCGACCGCTGTGCGCAGTGCCTTGAGTGCATCGGGAGCCGTGATGACACCGTCTTCGTTCGCGTCGCCGCACTCGAAGGCAGCCAGCGTCGTGGTCGTGGTGCCGCAGCCGTCGATCGAGTCGCCGCTGCACAAGCCGCCTGTGCACGAGTCCGGCGCGGTGCAGGAGTTCCCGTCGTCGCACGGGCTCGTATCCGCATCGGACGCGTCGCACGCATCCTCGCCTTCGTTGCAGCTCTCTGCGCAGTTACCGTCGCCGTCGGCGCCGGGGCACGGGTCGCCGGAATGCTGGCACGTGCCGGCGGCGCACGACTCGCTGCCGTTGCAGAACAGACCGTCGTCGCACGGGGCGGCGATGGCCGGATGCTGGCACGATGCCGACGATCCGTCGCACGCATCGCCCGTGCACGGGTTGGCGTCACCCGTGCAGGCCGTGTCCGCCGCACGCAGCGCGTCCTGCGGACACGCTTTCGATGCACCGTCGCAAACCTCGGCCTCGTCGCATTCGCCGGCGCCCGGACGGCACGTCACCGTCGTTCCGGCGACCGCATCACCGGGACAATCGGCGGCAGCGCCGGTGCACTTCTCGGCGACGTCGCAGACATTCGTCGCCGGACGGCACGTCACCTGCGCCGCGACCAGTGCGTTGCCGGGGCACGCCGGTCCAGTTCCCGTGCACCCCTCTGCCGGATCGCACACGCCTGCGCTCGCGCGGCACGTCACACCGCTTGCCGCCATCGCGTCGGACGCGCACGCCGCAGATGTTCCTGCGCAGTGTTCGGCGACGTCGCAGACTCCCGCCGACTCGCGGCAGACGACGCCGGCCGTTTCAAAAACATCGGCGGGACACGCCACTGCCGCTCCATCGCAGTGTTCGGCGACATCGCAGACGGAAACCGCCGGCCGGCAGATGGCCGCGCTGCCGGCGACCTGATTCGCCGGGCACGCACCGCTCGTGCCCGTGCAGCGCTCGGCGAGATCGCAGGCTCCCGCTGCCGCGCGGCATACCGCCGCGCTCGAAAGGAAACTGTCGGCCGGACACGACGCGCCGGCGCCCGAGCAGGTTTCGGCAGGATCGCAGACCCCGCTGCTCGTGCGGCACACGGTCGCCGTCGAAAGCAGCGTGTCGCCGGGACACGTGGCGCTAGCGCCGGTGCACGATTCGCCAACGTCGCAGACGCCGCCCGACGGCCGGCAGAGCGTCGTCGAGGCCGCGAACGAATTCGACGGACACGACGGCGCCGATCCGGTGCACGACTCGGCAACGTCGCAGACGGAGCTCGCGTCGCGGCAGATCGTCCCGGATGAACGATAGAGGTCGGGCGGGCAGCCGCCGCCGGTTCCGGCGCAGGTCTCCGGCGCATCGCAGCCTCCGGCCGGCGCGCGGCAGACGGCGGAAGTCGCCGCGAACGAATCGGCCGGACACGCGGCCGAGCTGCCGGTGCAGCGCTCGGCGGCGTCGCAGACTCCGCTTGCCGCGCGGCAGACGATCGAGGACGCTGCAAACGAATTTGCCGGACACGTCGCGCTCGATCCGGTGCACGTCTCGGCGACATCGCAGTCGCCGGCCGACGGCCGGCAGATGCTGCCGGCATTGCCGGCGGTGTGCGCGCAGGTGCCGCTGCCGTTGCAGCGGTCGAGCGTGCACGGGTTCGCGTCGCTCGTGCACGCGGTGCCTGCGCTGACCGAGCAGTTGTTCGCACTTTCGTTGCACGAGTCGTTGCAGTCGCCGCCGAGAGCGCACGGATCGCCCGAGCCGGTGCAGACGCCGCTTACGCAGAGATCGGTTGCCGTGCAGAACAGCGAGTCGTTGCACGGCGAGCCGTTGCTCTCCTTCGTGCAGGTCGGCGAACAGCAGTCGCCGGCGGCGGTATTGCCGTCCTCGCACTCTTCGTTCGGATGGAGCTTGCCGTCGCCGCAGACCGGGATTTCCGGGTAGCTCGTCAGCGACCAGTCGCCGCTGCCGGACACGCGCTTGATGAACAGGTAGCGCGTCTCCGACGCCGTGGGCGTGAACGTCAGCGTCTCCGCGGCGCCGGGCCCTGCGTTCGTGCTCGATGCGAGGATGACGGGATTGCCCTTCGCGTCCGGAGTGTCGCTGTAGAGATAGAGGTCGTAGTCGGCCGTCTGCGCCGGCGCGAGCGCGATCGTCGTCGACGGTCCGCTCGTGATGCCGAGCTTTCGTCCCCACGCGCGGCGATCGAAGCGGCCGCCGGCCGACGTGCTGGAGAGCTCGTCGCCGGACCATGTCAGTGAGATGGCTTCGATGGCGGCGTCGGGATTGATGAGCCCGTAGCCTTCGAACACGTCCTTCGGCGTCGCCGCGCGGCCGAGCGTCGGATTGGCTCCGCTTCCGACCTCGCGGTTCGCGTTGGTCTCGGTCGCCGATGCCGTCAGCATCATCTTCACGAACAGCGGCTGCGCCGGATCGAACGTCCACGGCGTGCCCGCCTGTTTCATCGCGTCGATCACGAGCGCCGCCGACCCGGTCACGAACGGCGCGGCCATCGAGGTGCCCTTGATGTTGTAGTAGTCGTTGGGAACGCGGTCGGGGAACGATTCGATCTGCGCGTCCGCATCGTTGGTGTCGACCGACATGATGTACGAATAGTAATCCGAGCCGCCGGGCGCGAGCACGTCGGGCTTGATGTCCTCGGTCGCAGCCGGCGCCGCCGTGCCGCTGCTCGTGTAGCGCGTGAGCTCGTTGATGTCGTTGCTCGCGCCGACGGTGATCACGAGCGAAGCACGCCCGGGATCGTCGGTCTGATTGCCCGCAGCCGAACCCGGACCGTCGTTGCCGCCGGAGCACACGACGATGATGCCGTTCTCGACTACCGTGTTGACCTTGGCCCTCAGCGTCACGTCGATGCCCGGGCTTCCGGTGATCCCGATGCTGATGTTGATGACCTTGATGTTGTGCGCCGCGCTTTCGGTGACGAGGTCGTCGAGCGCGGCCGCGATGATCGCACTCGTGCTCGCTCCGGTATTCGTGAAGACCTTGGCGCCGGCCCAGCGCACGCCGGGCGCGACACCGCGAAGCGCGTTGAACCCGTCGCCGACGGCCGGGTAGTTCGTCACCGTGTTGACGATCGCGAAGCGGCCGATCTTCTTCATCTGGTTCTGTTCGAGCCCCGCCGTGTACGCGAGGCTGATGTCGGTCGTCAGGTTGGTGTCGAGCAGCACCGGCGGCGGCCCGGCCGTGGCGTCGTGCTGCGACGTGAAGAAGCTGGTGTTGCCGTTGGGTCGCGAAGCCAGGATCAGCAGCGCCGACGCCGTGCCGACCCACGTCGCGTCCTCCTGGAACAGCACCGAACCCGGCGGAAGATGCACCATGCTGATGAAGAAATTGTTGGCGGCGATGCCCGCGAGATTGTTGCTGTCGGTGTAGTGCAGCGTTCCCGGGCCGACGCCGAACGACGCTCCGGTGCCGAACGCAATGCCCGCGACATGCGATCCGTGATGGCCGATGTCGCGCGGCGTCGGCTCGGCATCGGTCGTGAAATCCTTCCAGTACTCGAGGCGTCCGGCCAGGTCGGTGTGCGAGTCGTCGACGCCGCCGTCGACGATCGCGATCGTGGTATCGGCGCTTCCGGAGAAGCCACTCGTGCTGCCCGCGAAACCGTTCGCCCACACCGGCCGCACGCGGCCGCCGCGCGTGGCTTCGTCGAGATGAAGCTGGACCGGAAGGTCCGGCGCCACCAGCCGCAGCGACGCTCCGAGAGCGGCCGGCAGCGTGTCGATCGCAGCGCGCGGCACGACTCCGCTCCAGCCGTAGCTGACGGCCTGGTACAGGTGCTCGATGCGGCCGCCGGCCGCATCGAACGCATCGATCTGCTGCGGAGTGACCTGCGCGTCGAAGACGACCTCGACCCGCACCGGCTCGGCAAGCCGCGCGGCGAGCTCTTCGCGGCGCGCGGCATTCTGCTCCTGCGCGAGCGATCGCCGGAGCTCGCCGGTCTCGTGGTCGAGCCGGTCATCGATGCGGTTGCGATCGGCATCGACTTCGGCCGTCGAAGGCAGCTCCGGCCGCACGCGCGGGCTGGCAGGCGGCACCGGATGCTGCGGCGGCGCGGCGAGCGCGACCGCCGCCGGCAGCGCGACGAGCGCGACGATTCCGTACAGAAACGACGATTTCATGATTCCCCCGCCCCGAAAGACCAGTATCGCTATCGAAGGTCCAGCGTAGTCGTCACCGCGAGCGTCGTCGAGACGATCGCGTTCAGCGCGGCGGGACACTGCGGCGGAATGTTCTGCCCGACCGCGCGCCGCAGGATCGCCAGCGCGTCGGTTGCAGTGACCTTGGAGTCGCCGGTGTAGTCGCAGACGTCGACCGCGCACGTCGACGTGCCGACGGCCGTGCGCAGCGTGAGGAGCGCATCGGCCGCGGTGATCGCGTCGTCGCCGTTCGCGTCGCCGCAGAGGCCGGCTTCTAGCGTCGTCGTCGTGATCGGGCCGGCGATCGTCGTGGTCGTGCAGCCGGCGGACGCATCGCCGCTGCAGACGCCACCCGTACACGAATCCGATGCGGTGCATGCGATCCCGTCGTCGCACGGGCTTCCGTCCGGGTCGGGCGAATCGCACGAGGCGCCCTGTTCGCGGCATCCTTCCGAGCAGTCGGCGTCGCCGTCGGCACCCGGACACGGATTGCCCGCGTGCACGCTGCACGATCCGCCGCTGCACGAATCGGGGCCGTTGCAGAACAATCCGTCGTCGCACGCACCGGTGATTGCGACGTGCTGGCAGACTGCCGTCGAACCGTCGCAGACGTCGCTCGTGCACGTCTTGCCGTCGCTTGCGCACGGCGCGCCGGCAATGCGGAACAGGTTGGCGGGACACGACGTCGTGATTCCGTCACAGCGCTCGACCGCGTCGCATTCGCCCGAGCTCGACCGGCACAGCACCGACGTCGGCAGCGCGGCATCGGCCGGGCAGCCCGCGCTCGTACCAGTGCAGCTCTCGGCCGCGTCGCAGTCGCCCGCTTTCGCGCGGCACGTCGTCGAAGCCGGCGAGAAACCGTCGGCTGGGCACGTCTTGGTGGTACCCGTGCATTTCTCTGCAACGTCGCAGACACCCTGCGCCGCACGGCACGTCACGCTTGCCAGTGCGACGGCGTCCGCCGGGCACGCGGCCGACGTGCCCGGGCACGATTCGGCAATGTCGCAGATGCCGGCTGCGCTCCGGCAGACGACGTCTCCTGGCGCGAACGCATCGGCCGGACACGAGGTCTGCGAGCCGGTGCACTGCTCGGCGACGTCGCAGGCTCCGGCGGCGGCGCGGCAGACCGTGCCGGACGCAGCCGCGGCGTCGCCCGGACAGTCGGAGTCGATGCCGCTGCAACGCTCGGCCGCATCGCACGGCGAAACCGACGAGCGGCACACGACGGAGCTCGCCTGCTGCTGGTCGGCGGGACACGCTGCCGCGCTTCCGGTGCAGCGCTCGATGGCGTCGCACACGCCCGCCGCCGCGCGGCATGCCGTGGCTGACGTGCGGAAGCCTTCCGCCGGGCAGTCCGCGGTGCTTCCGGTGCAGCTCTCGGCAACGTCGCACACGCCGGAGATGGCGCGGCAGACCGACGACGTGGGCACAAACGCGTTGGCGGGACACACGGCGCTGGTGCCGGGACACAGCTCGTCCACATCGCAGACTCCGCCGGCCGCGCGGCAGATCGTGTCCGGCGTTGCGAACGTGTTGGCGGGGCACGCCGCATCGCTGCCCGTGCAGGTCTCGGCCACGTCGCACGCGCTCACGGCGCTGCGGCAGACCGTCGAAGAATCACGGACGCCGTCGGCAGGGCACACGCTGCTGGTTCCGCTGCAGCTTTCGGCGGCATCGCATGCGGTTGCTGCCGCACGACACGTGGTCGCGGTGGTCGCGAACGAGTCGGCGGGGCACGCCGGGCCTGAGCCCGTGCAGCGTTCGGCCGCATCGCAGATCGCGCCGGCCGCGCGGCAGACGGTCGCGCTCGAGACGAGCGAATCGGTCGGACAGCCGCTGCTCGCGCCCGTGCAGGTTTCCGCCGTATCGCACACGCCGGTCGCGCTGCGGCACACGCTTCCCGCATTGCCGGGCGGATGCGCGCAGCTTCCGGCGCCGCTGCACTGGTCGAGCGTGCACGGATTGGCGTCGCTCGTACACGGCGTGCCGGCCGCGCTCGCGCAGTTATTGATGCTCTCGTTGCACGAGTTGTTGCACTCGGCGCCGCCGCTGCACGGGTTGCCCGAGCCGGTGCAGACGCCGCCCGAGCATGCGTCGGTAGCCGTGCAGAACAGCCCGTCGCTGCACGGAGAGCCGTCGCTCTCGGCGGTACATGTTGACGAGCAGCAGTCACCGCTCACCGTGTTGCCGTCGTCGCAGTCCTCGGTCGACTGCACGGTCTGATCGCCGCACACCGGGGTTTCGGGGAAGCTCGTCAGGCTCCAGCCGCCGCTGCCGGAGACGCGCTTGATGAATAGGTAGCGCTTCTCGTTCGCGGTCGGCGTGAAGTTGAACGACTCGACGATGCCGGTGCCGGCTTTCGTGCTCGACGCGCGAATGACGGGATTGCCCTTCGCATCCGGAGTCTCGCTGTAAAGATAGATGTCGTAGTCCGCCGTCGAGTCCGGAGTCAGCATCACCGTCGTCGGAAAGCCCGACGTGATGCCGAGCCTGCGGCCCCACGCGCGGCGGTCGAAGCGTCCGCCGGCCGACGCATCGCCGATATCCTCGCCGGACCATGTCAGCGACACGGCTTCGATGGCCGCATCCGGATTGATCAGGCCGTAGCCTTCGAACAGGTCCTTCGGAGCGGCGGCGCGCCCGAGCACGGGATTGGTGCCGGTCGCGACCTCGCGATTGGCGTTGGTCTCGGTCGCCGACGCGCACAGCATCATCTTGACGAACAGCGACTGGCTGGCCGCGAACGTCCACGGTGTGCCCGACTGCTGCATCGCATCGATGACGAGCGCCGCGGCGCCGGCCGCGAACGGCGACGCCATCGAGGTGCCCTTGATGTTGTAGTAGTCGTTGGCGACGCGGTCCGGGAACGTCGTGATCTCCGCATCGGCGTCGTTGCTGTCGACCGACAGGATGTACGAATAAAAGTCCGAGCCGCCGGGCGCGAGCAGGTCGGGCTTGAGGTCCTCGGTCGCATCGGGCGACGCAAAGCCGCTGCTCGTGTACTGCGTCAGCGTGTCGACGTCGTTGCTCGCGCCGACGGTCAGCACCAGCGCCGCGCGGCCGGGATCGTCGACCTGGTTCGCCACGCCCGAACCCGCGCCGTCGTTGCCGGCCGAGCACACGACGACGATGCCGTTGGTCGCCATCGTGTTCGCCTTGGCCCGCAGCGTCGCATCGATGCCCGGCGACCCGATGATGCCGATGCTCATGTTGACGACCTTGATGTTGTGCGCCACGCGTTGCGCGACCAGGTCGTCGATCGCGGCGGCGATAGTCGTGCTCGATCCGGTGCCGGCGTTGGTGAAGACCTTGGCGCCGGCCCATCGCGCTCCGGCAGCAACGCCGCGCATCGCATTGAACCCGTCGCCCGGCCCCGGGTAGTTCGTGATCGAGCTCGCGACTGCCCATCGCGTCAGCGTCTTCTGCTGGTTCTGCGCAAGCGCCGACGTGTAGGCCTGCGCAGGATCTCCGGCGAGCTGGGTATCGAGCTGCAGCGGCGAGACCGCCGTTGCCGAATTGCTGAACGACGAATACAGGCCGCCCTGCCCGTTCGCCCGCGTGGCCAGTCGCAGCAGCGTCGAGCCGCCGCCGAGCCACGTCGCGTTCTGGCTGAACAGCATCGACGGCTCGGTCAGGTGCATCATGCTGAGAAAGAACGAGTTGGCGGCGACGCCGGCAAGGTTGCCGCTGTCGGTGTAGCGCAGCGTGCCGGGGCCCTGGCCGAACGCCGCACCGGTGCCGAGCGCGATGCCGGCTACGTGCGATCCGTGCTGCACGATGTCGCGCGGCGTCGCTTCGTTGTCGGTCGTGTAGTCCTTCCAGAACTCGACGCGCCCGGCGAGATCGGTATGCGAGTCGTCGACGCCGGAGTCGATGATGCCGATCGTGATGTTGGCCGATCCGGAGAATCCGCTGCCGCTGTTCGCAAAGCCGCTCGCCCAGACCGGCCGCACGCGACCGGTACGCGTGGCTTCGTCCATGTGCATCTGGGCCGGAAGGTCCGGCACGACGATGAGCAGCGATTCGCCGAGCGCGGCGCTGACGGCGTCGATCGACGCGCGCGCAATCGTTCCGGTCCAGCCGTAGCTGACCGCCTGGAAGACGTGCTCGATGCGTCCGCCGGCGGCCACGAAGGAATCGATCTGCTGCTGCGTGATCTGCTCGCCGAACACGAGCTCGACGCGCATCGGCTCGGCGAGCCGCGCGGCTGCTTCGCTGCGGCGCGCGTCGCCGGTCGCGGCGGCAAGCGCGCAGCGCAGCTCTGCGATCTCGCGATCGAGTCGGTCGTCGATGCGGTTGCGATCGACGTCGGCCGCGGCGGTCGCGGGAAGCTGCGGCCGGACAATCGGCTCGGCAGGCGGCGCCGCCCGCAATCGCGGATCCTGCTGGGCAGACGCAGCGGCGGGAAGCGCCAGCAGCGCAACCATCAGGAACCGGATTCCATGCTTCATAAGATCGGCGATCCTAACTGCAGGACGCGACAGAAGCCCGCGCGTCTCGCACAGAGTCGCAGGATCGGACCGGCAGAATCGCCGGCCGGTCTAACGGCTGAGAGTGGTCGTCGTGACCAGAAGCGTCGTCGAGACCTCGGCCTGAGGCGCAATTGGACACTTGGGCTCGACGCTCTGGCCGACGGCGCGCCGCAGGATCGCGAGCGCATCCGACGCCGTGATCCTGCCGTCGCCGGTGTAGTCGCACAGCGTCAACGAGCACGTCGCCGTTCCGACGGCGGTGCGAAGGGCCTTCAGGGCATCGGTAGCCGAGATCTTCAGATCCTCGTTCGCATCGCCGCACATCCCGCCTTCGTTCGTCGTCGTCGTGACCGGGCATCCGTCGCCGCAGACGCCGCCCGCGCAGCTGTCGAGCTCGGTGCAGGTCTGGCCGTCGTCGCACGGACTTCCGTCCGGATCCGCGGCCGAGCAGTCGTCGGCCGTTTCGTTGCACGATTCTGCGCAGTTGCCGTCGCCGTCCGGTCCGCTGCACGGGCTTCCTGCGTGCTGGCTGCAGGCTCCGCCGCTGCACGTGTCGGCGCCATTGCAGAACGCGCTGTCGGTGCACGCGGAGCCGTCCGGATCGGGCGCGTTGCAGAGCGCGGCGTTCTCGTTGCACGACTCGGCGCAGTTGCCGTCGCCGTCCGGGCCCGCGCACGGGTTGCCGGAATGCTGGCTGCAAAGACCCGACTTGCAGGTGTCGGCGCCGTTGCAGAACACGCCGTCGCTGCACGGCGTCGAATCGAGCGCCGGCACGCACGTGCTCGAGCAGCAGTCGCCGCTTGCCGTGTTGCCGTCGTCGCAGAGCTCGCCGGCATCGAGGCTGCCGTCGCCGCATTCGCCGCAGCCGCTGCTGTCGGCAACGCAGATGCCGGCCTGGCAGTGGTCGGACGTCGTGCAGGAGATGCCGTCGTTGCAGCCGCTGCCGTTGGGATCGCCGGCCGTGCAGGCGTCGGCCGCTTCGCTGCAGCTCTCGCTGCAATCCGCATCGCCGTTCGGGCCGGGGCACGGATCGCCCGCGTGCACGCTGCAGACGCCGCCAGAGCACGTGTCGGCGCCGTTGCAGAACAGGCCGTCGTTGCATGCGCTCGAATCCGGGTCGGCCGCGTTGCAGAGATCGGCGTTTTCGTTGCACGACTGCGAGCAGTTGCCGTCGCCGTTGGCGCCCGGGCACGGATTGCCGGCGTGCAGGCTGCACGTCGTCGCGCTGCACGTGTCGGCGCCGTTGCAGAACACGCCGTCGTCGCACGCCGCGCTGTTCGCCGAATGGCTGCAGGTCGCGCTCGAGCCGGTGCAGACATCCGTCGTGCACGGATTGCTGTCGCTCGCGCACGCGGTGCTGCTTCCGACGAACACGTCGGCCGGGCACGTCTTGGCGGTGCCGCCGCAGCTCTCCGGAAGATCGCAGACGCCCGCGCTCGCGCGACACGTCACCGACGCTCCGGCGACGCCGTCGGCCGGACAGGCGGCGGATGCGCCGCTGCACGTCTCCTGCACGTCGCAGACTCCGCTCGCGGTGCGGCAGACTTTGGTCGCCAGCGCGAAGCCGTCGGCCGGACAGTCGCTCGCGGTTCCCGAGCAGGTTTCCTCGGCGTCGCAGATGCTGCCGGCCGGGCGGCACACGGCGCCGGCATTGCCGGGCGGATGCGTGCAGAGCGCCGACGTGCCGTCGCAGACGTCCGCGGTGCAGAGGATTCCGTCGCTCGTGCAGCCTGTATCCGCTGCGGCAACGGTATCGGCGGCGCAGGTCTTGGCTGCGCCGTCGCAGCGTTCGGCGACGTCGCACTGCCCTGCGCTCGCGCGACAGGTCTTCGACGTGCCGGCGACCACGTCCGCCGGACAGGTCGCACTCGCGCCGCTGCAGCTCTCCGCGAGGTCGCAGATGCCGCCGGCCGCGCGGCAGACGATCGAAGTGTTCGCGAACGCGTTGGCCGGACACGCCGTGGCCGTTCCGTTGCAGGTCTCCTCGATGTCGCAGATGCCCGACGAGCTCCGGCAAACGGCGCCGGCGTTGCCGGCCGGATGCGTGCACGTCGCCGACGAGCCGCTGCAGATGTCTTCGGTGCACGGCGATGCGTCTGCCGTGCAGCTGGTGTCCGCCGGAGCGAATCCATTGGCCGGGCACGCCTTGGCGGCTCCGTCGCACGTCTCCGGTTCGTCGCACTCGCCGGCCGCTGGGCGGCACGTCGTCGTGCTCGTCGCCACCGCGTCGCCGGGACAGGTCAGTGACGAGCCGGTGCAGTTTTCCTGGAGGTCGCAGACGCCGCCCGCCGTGCGGCAGACGACGTTCGTACCGGCGAACGAATCGGCCGGACAGGAAGACGAAGCGCCCGTGCACGTCTCGGCGGCGTCGCAGATCCCGGTGGAGCCTCGGCACGTGGTCGAGCTCGGCGCGAAGCCGTCGCTCGGACAGCTCGCGGCCGCTCCGGTACAGCGCTCCGCCGCGTCGCAGACGCCTGCGCCTGCGCGACACACGGTCGCGCTCGATGCGAACCCGTTGGCCGGACACGTCCCGCTCGTTCCCGTGCACGATTCGTCTTCGTCGCAGACACCGGCGCTGTCGCGGCAGACGGTGCCCGACGGCGCAAAGCCGTTGGCCGGACACGACGTCGCGGTTCCCGTGCAGGTTTCCTGTTCGTCGCAGATGCTTGCCGCCGAACGACACACGGTCGCAGTCGAAGCGTAGCTGTCGCCCGGGCACGTGCCGCTGGTGCCGGTGCAGGTTTCGGCCGCGTCGCAGACGCCGTTTGCCGCGCGGCAGACGACACTCGAAGCGGCCACGACGTCGGCCGGACAGGCCGCACCGGTTCCGCTGCACGTCTCCTGCGCATCGCACACGCTCGCCGACGCGCGGCAGATCGTCGAAGTCGAAGAGAATGCATCCGTCGGACACGCGGACGACGTTCCCGAGCAGCGCTCGATCGCGTCGCACACGCCGCCGCTCGAGCGGCAGACCGTTGCCGACGTTGCAAAAGCGTTGGCGGGACAGGTCGAGCTCGTTCCGGTGCAGGTCTCGTCCTCGTCGCAGACGCCGACGCTGTCGCGGCAGACCGTCGACGCGGACGCGAAGACGTTCGTCGGGCACGTCGTGCTCGCGCCGTTGCAGGTCTCGGCAACGTCGCAGATGCTGCTCGCGCTTCGGCACGTGATGCCGGACGAGACGAGAAGGTCGGCGGGGCATGCGCTTCCCGCGCCGGTGCACGATTCGGCGGCATCGCAGATTCCCGCTGCCGCACGGCACACCGTGGCCGTCGTCGCGAACGCGTCGACTGCGCAGGCCGCGGACGAGCCCGTACAGAGCTCAGCCGGATCGCAGATGCCGCCGGACGGCCGGCACACCGAGCTCGATGCGGCAAAACCATCGGCCGGGCACGACGCCGACCCGCCGGTGCAGGTTTCCTGCGTATCGCAGATGCCGGCGCTGGTGCGGCAGACGGTGGTGGAAGCAGCAAAGCCGTTTGCCGGACAGGTTGCCGTCGACCCTGTGCAGGTTTCGTCGTCGTCGCAGACGCCGGCCGATGCGCGGCAGACCGTCTCTATGGATGCGAACTGATCTCCCGGACATGCCGCCGAGCCGCCCGTGCACTTCTCGGCGAGATCGCAGTTTCCGGCCGTCGGGCGACATACCGTGCTCGAGTCGGCGAACGCATCGGCCGGGCACGAGTTCGATGCACCGGTGCAGCGTTCGGCCGCGTCGCAGATGGTCGTGCCCGGACGGCACACCGTCGATGATGATGCGAAGCCGTCTCCGGGACACGTTGCCGACGCGCCCGTGCACGTCTCCTGCGCGTCGCAGATGCTCGCCGACGCGCGGCACACCGTCGAGCTTGCCGCGAAGCCGTCGGCCGGACACGACGCGGACGAGCCATTGCAGGACTCCTGCGCGTCGCAGAGCCCGGTGCTCGAGCGGCAGATCGAAGCGGTCGATGCGAAAATGTCGTTCGGGCACGCCGCGCTCGCGCCGGTGCACGTCTCCTGAACATCACAGATGCCCGCAGAGCCGCGGCAGATCGTCGCGGTCGACGCGAATCCGTCGGCGGGACATGTGGCGGAACCGCCGGTGCACTTCTCCGCAAGATCGCAGTTGCCGGCAGTCGGGCGGCAGACGGTGTTCGAGTCGGCGAACGCGTCGGCCGGGCACGAGCTCGATGCACCGGTGCAGCGTTCTGCCGCATCGCAGATGGTCGTGCCCGGGCGACACACCGTCGACGATGATGCGAAGCCGTCTCCGGGACACGTCGCCGAAGCGCCGGTGCACGTCTCCTGCGCATCGCAGATGCTCGTCGACGGCCGGCACACCGTCGAGCTCGCGGCGAAGCCGTCGGCCGGACACGACGCGGAGGTTCCGTTGCAGGACTCCTGCGCGTCGCACAGGCCGGTGCTCGGGCGGCACAGCGTAGCCGTCGAGACGAGAATATCGCCCGGGCAAGTCGCGCTCGCGCCGGTGCACGTCTCCTGAACATCACAGATGCCCGCGGAGCCGCGGCAGATCGTCGACGTCGACGCGAATCCATCGGCAGGACATGCGGCGGAACCACCGGTGCACTTTTCGGCAAGATCGCAGTTGCCGGCAGTCGGCCGGCAGACCGTGTTCGAGTCGGCGAACGCGTCGGCCGGACACGAGTTCGATGCGCCGGTGCAGCGTTCGGCGGCATCGCAGACGCCGGTGCCGGGTCGGCAAACCGTTGACGACGACGAGAAGCCGTCGCCGGGACACGTCGCCGAAGCGCCTGTGCAGGTCTCCTGCGCGTCGCAGATGCTCGTCGACGGGCGGCAAACGGTCGAGCTCGCGGCGAATCCGTCGGCCGGACAGGACGCCGACGTTCCGTTGCAGGTCTCCTGCGCGTCGCACAGACCGGTGCCCGGACGGCAGAGCGAAGCCGTCGATGCGAACGTGTCAACGGGACACGTCGCGCTCGCACCGGTGCACGTCTCCTGAACGTCGCACACGCCCGCTGAGCCCCGGCAGATCGTCGCGGTCGACGCGAATCCGTCGGCGGGACATGCGGCGGAGCCGCCGGTGCATTTTTCGGCAAGATCGCAGTTGCCGGCGGTCGGACGGCAGACCGTGTTCGAGTCGGCGAACGCGTCGGCGGGGCATGAGTTCGATGCGCCGGTGCAGCGTTCGGCGGCATCGCAGACGCCGGTGCCAGGTCGGCAAACCGTTGACGACGACGAGAAGCCGTCGCCGGGACACGTCGCCGACGCGCCCGTGCACGTCTCCTGCGCGTCGCAGATGCTCGTCGACGGGCGGCACACCGTCGAGCTCGCGGCGAAGCCGTCGGCCGGACACGCCGCCGCCGAGCCTGTACAGCTTTCGAGCACGTCGCAGAGGCCGTTGCTCGAGCGGCAGATCGAAGCGGTCGATGCGAAAATGTCATTCGGGCAAGTCGCGCTCGCGCCGGTGCACGTCTCCTGAACATCACAGATGCCCGCGGAGCCGCGGCAGATCGTCGACGTCGATGCGAATCCGTCGGCAGGACATGCGGCGGAACCGCCGGTGCATTTCTCGGCGAGATCGCAGTTGCCGGCAGTCGGCCGGCAGACCGTGTTCGAGTCGGCGAACGCGTCGGCCGGACACGCGTTCGATGCGCCGGTGCAGCGTTCGGCGGCATCGCAGACGCCGGTGCCGGGCCGGCAAACCGTTGACGACGACGAGAAGCCGTCGCCGGGACACGTCGCCGACGCGCCGGTGCACGTCTCCTGCGCGTCGCAGATGCTCGTCGACGGACGGCATACCGTCGAGCTTGCGGCGAATCCGTCGGCAGGACACGACGCAGAAGTTCCGCTGCAACTCTCCTGCGCGTCGCACAGGCCGGTGCCCGGGCGGCAGAGCGTCGCGGTGTTCGCGAATCCATTCGCCGGACACGTCGCGCTCGCGCCGGTGCACGTCTCGTCAACGTCGCAGACGCCGTTTGCCACGCGGCAGACCGTCGCGGTCGACGCGAAGCCGTCTCCCGGACACGTGGCCGAAGCGCCCGTGCACTTCTCCGCGAGGTCGCAGTTTCCGGCCGTAGGCCGGCAGACCGTGTTCGAGTCGGCAAACCCGTCGGCCGGGCACGAGTTCGACGCACCGGTGCAGCGCTCGGCGGCATCGCAGATGGTCGTGCCGGGCCGGCAGACCGTCGACGACGATGCGAAACCGTCGGCAGGACACGTCGCCGACCCGCCCGTACAGTTCTCCTGCGCGTCGCAGACGCTGGTCGACGTGCGGCACACGGTCGACGACGACGCGAAACCGTCCGACGGGCACGTGATCGAAGTTCCTGTGCAGGTCTCCTGCGCGTCGCAAAGGCTCGTCGAGCTGCGGCAGACGACGCTCGCGGCGGAAAAACCGTTGCTCGGGCACGCTGCGCTGGTGCCGGTGCAGGTCTCGATCGCATCGCACAGCGCGGTGGATGCGCGGCATACCGTCGCGGTCGGCGCGAACACGTCGATCGGGCAGCCTCCGGCGGTGCCAAGGCACAGCTCCGGCACATCGCACAGCGACGTGCTCGGGCGGCAGATCGCCGACGTGGGAAGCAGTGCGTTGGCCGGGCATGTCGAGCTCGTGCCCGGGCATGTCTCCTGCGGATCGCAGACGCCCGTCGATGCCCGGCAGACGGTTGCCGTCGATGCCCAGCCGTCGGCCGGACACGCGCCGCTCGAGCCGCTGCACGTCTCGGCTGCATCGCAGATTGCAGTCGACGGGCGGCACACCGCCGCCGACGACAGGAACGTGTTGGCCGGGCACGATGCCGACGTGCCGGTGCACGTCTCGGCCGGATCGCAGACACCGGTCGACGAGCGACACGAAGTCGACGTCGACACGAAGCCGTCGACCGGACACGCCGCACTGGAGCCGCTGCAGACCTCCTGCACGTCGCAGACACCGTTGGATCCGCGACAGAGCGTAGCGGTTCCGGCAAACCCGTCCGTCGGACAATCGGCGGCGGTCCCGCTGCATTTCTCGGCCACATCACAGGTGCCGTTGGTGGTACGGCACGTCGTCGCGGTCGACAGATAGCCGTCGGCCGGACATGCAGTGCTGCTGCCGTTGCAGCTTTCAGCCTGGTCGCAGACTCCGTTTACCGCGCGGCACGTCGCGCCCGCATTGCCGGCCGCGTGACCGCACTGGCCGGCGCTGCACTGGTCGATCGTGCACGGGTTGGAATCGCTCGAGCACGAGGTGCCGTTGGCCACCAGGCAGTTGTCGGCCGATTCGTTGCAGACGTTGTTGCACTCGGGACCGGTGCTGCACGGATTGCCGCTGCCGACGCAGGCTCCGGCCGAGCAGCTGTCGCTCGCGGTGCAGAACAGGCCGTCGTTGCACGGCGAGCCGTTGGCTTCGACGGCGCACGTCGACGAGCAGCAGTCGCCGCTGACGGTGTTGCCGTCGTCGCATCCTTCTCCGCCCTGCTTGGTTCCGTCGCCGCACGAAGCCTGCGCCGTCGAATTCGTCAGCGTCCACGAGCTTGCTTTCGAACAGACCCTGGCGACCGGATCGCACGTCTCGACGAATCCGCACGCACACACGAGCGCGGCCTGGCCAGCCCCGCACGAGGTGTTGGTGCCGGCGCACGTCGCCGGATCATTGATGTTGCATACCGAGGTGCTTGCAGCACACGCGGTCTGTACCGGAATGAGCTTGATGAACAGGTAGCGCGGCTCGGTCGACGTCGGCGTGAACGTGATCGATTCGTCGATGCCGACACCGGCGTTGGTGCTCGACGCGCGGATGACCGGGTTGCCGTTGGCATCGGGGATGCCGCTAACGAGATAGAGGTCGTAGTCCGAATCCGCAGGGACGTCGAGGTTGAGCGTGACCGCAGGACCGCTGGTGATGCCGAGCTTGCGGCCCCACGCGCGACGATCGAAACGGCCGCTATTGGTCGAGCCGTTCAAGGTTCCACCGCTGTAGACCTGTGTGATCGCCTCGGTGGCGGCATCGGGGTTGATCATCCCGTAGCCTTCGCGGATGTCCTTGGGATCGGCGGCACGGCCGAGAGTCGGGTTGCCTCCGTTCGCCGTCATCTCCCGGTTCGCATTGGTCTCGGTCGACGACGCCAGCAGCAGCATCTTGACGAACAGCGGCTGCGCGCTCGACGCGAACGTCCACGACGTTCCGTTCTTCTGCAGCGCATCGATCATCAGTGCGGCCGAGCCCGCGACGAACGGCGCGGAGGCCGAAGTACCCTTGAAGATGTAGTAGTCGTTGGCGACCTTGTCGGCGAACGTCGACACGCTCGCGTCGGCGTCGTTGCTGTCGACCGACATGATGCCCGAGTAGTACTCCGAGCCGCCCGGCGCGATCAGGTCGGGCTTCATGTCTTCGTCGGAGCCCGGCGACGCAAAGCCGATGCTCGAATATTCGGTCAGGCGGTCGGCGTCGTTGCTCGCGCCGACAGTGATCGCAAGGCCCGCGCGGCCCGGATCGTCGACCTGGTTGCCGCTTCCGCTGGCGGTGCCGTCGTTGCCGGCCGCGCAGACGACCACGATGCCGTTGCCGACCATCGTGTTGACCTTGGCGCGCAGCGCCGGGTCGAGACCCGGCGCGCCGGTCAGTCCGATGCTGATCGTGACGACCTTGATGTTGTGCGCGCTCTTCTGGACGACCAGGTCGTCGAGCGCCGCGCCGATGATCGCAGCGCTGGTCGCATTTGCGTTCGAGACGACTTTGGCGCCGGCCCACTTCGCGCCGGGCGCGACACCGCGCATGGCGTTGAAGCCGTCGCCGACGGCCGGGTACGGCGATACCGTCGTCGCGATCGCAAACTTGTTGATCGAGCCGTTCTGGATCAGTGCCGTCGTGTACGCCTGGGACGGATTGCCGATCGTCTGGCTGTTCAGCGTATTCGGCGAGGCCGTAGCCGAGTTGAAGTTGATCGACAGGAAAGAGCCGCCGACTCCGTTCGTGCGCGCCGCCAGGCGCTGCAGCGCCGATCCGCCGCCCAGCCACGTGGCAACCTGCGTGATGTTCGTGGTCACCGGCGCGTAGTGGAGGAAGTTGTGCGCCCACGCGTTGACGGCAAGTCCCGTCTCGTCGCCGCTGTCGGTGTAGTTGAGCGTGCCGGGACCGACGCCGAAGGCCGCGCCGGTTCCGAGCGCAATGCCGGCAACGTGCGAGCCGTGCTGGACGACGTCGCGCGGGTTCGCATCGCCGTCGGCCGTGTAGTCCTTCCAATATTCGAGGCGTCCGGCGAGGTCGGTATGCGAATCGTCCACGCCGGAATCGACGATCGCGATCGTGATGTCGCTGGTTCCTGAGAGTCCGTTCGACGTGCCCGCGTATCCGGCGACCCACATCGGCCGCACGCGACCGGTGCGCGTGGCTTCGTCCATGGTGAGCTTGCCCGGATGATCCTCGGTGACGACGATCAGCGTGTCGCCCATCGCCGCGGGAAGAGCATCGACCGACGCGCGCGGGAACGTGCCGCTCCAGCCGTAGCTGATCGCCTTGTAGAGATGCTCGATCTCACCGCCGAGCGCGACGAAGTCGTCGATCTGCTGCTGCGTGACCTGCGACGAGAAGACGAGCTCGACGCGAACCGGCTCGGCGAGCTTGTCTTCGAGCTCGCCGCGGCGTTCGAGCACGAGCTCGCGCGCGTAGGCGCGACGAAGCTTGCCCACGGCGTGATCGATCGAGTCTTCGACCCGATTGTCATCTGCATCGATCTGGAATCGGGATGGAAGCTCAGGGCGTACCGCCGGTTCGGCCGGCACTCGCCACTCGGAAGGCGCAGCTTCCGCGCATGGCGGCGCAACCAACCCGGTGAGCCCCACCAACACTCCCAGAACCGAACCGATCGTCGTCCCTCTGCCGATCCGAACGCTCAATGAGAAGTCCCCGCTTGTTTCCGAACGCGGTCACTCTACCGGGGAAGTGGGCTGCATGTAACCCAGAAGCGGGGTGTTTAGCCGGGCAAATCGAAAGAAAAACCTTAGGCGTTACTCAACGACGCGCTGAGCCGCGACGAGCGCAGTGCGGCATGAGTAATCGGGGTCAGAAAAAAATCGGGGTCAGACACGGATTTCGCGAAATCGGTGTCTGTTCCCAATGATCAGAGGTCGCCGATCTCGCGATAGCCGCCGCGGAAGTACAGCAGCGGACCGGTGTCGTCGCGTTCGATGCTGGCATGCAGGACGCGGCCGACGAAGATCGTATGGTCGCCGGCATCGACGACCGCGTGCGGCGCGCACTCGACGTGCGCGATCGCGCCTTCGACCAGCGGGCAGCCGCTGCGGCCGGTACGAAACGGTACACCGCGCAGCGTGCCGAGCTCCGGCTCGCCGGTCTTTGCGAACAGCGAGGAGACATCCTTCTGGTCGGCGGCGAGGATGCTGACGCCGAAGCTCCGGCAGCGCATCAGCTCGGCGTGCCCGTGCGCCGCCTTGTCGACACACACGAGCAGCAGCATCGGTTCGAGCGAGACGCTCGTGATCGAGTTGGCCGTGAGCCCGTGAAGGCGGCCGTCGTTGTCGGTCGTGACGACGCCGATGCCGGTCGCGAAGCTGCCCATGATCCGGCGAAAGGAGGTCGCGTCGATGGACACTCTGCTTCTCAGAGGGCGGCCGTGAGACCGCGGGAAGATGTTGGTGCGAAAGGGGGGACTTGAACCCCCACGACCTCTCGGTCACAGGAACCTGAATCCTGCGCGTCTGCCAGTTCCGCCACTTTCGCTCGAGGCGCGCGGATCATAACGGAAACCGGCTTGCGGGCAAGTGAATTTACCCAGCCGCGCATCGCAAAGATGCGCGACGACCCGTACAATCGCCAGGAGTTTTCAGCCGCAATGGCGCGCAGCCCGAGAGCCATCGTTCCCGACGAGCCAAAGGAATCATCGTCGGCCTGGAGCGCCGTCGTCCTGATGGCGTCGAGCGTGGGCGCGTTCGCGCTTTTTGCGCTGTTTCTCGCCAACAATCACCGCTGGACCGACGAGCTGCTTTCGCGCCTGCCCTCGCCCGCCGGCTCGCTGGCCAGTGACGGAATCGTCGCCGAGCAGCTTCGCCTGACCGACGTTCATACCGAGCACATGACGCTGTCCGACCGTTCGGTCGCACTGCTGTTCGAAGCGACGCTCGTCAACGACTCGTCGATTCCGGTGCGCGGCATCCGGCTCGAAATCGAGGGATATCGCGACGGCAAGCTGATCGCGAAAAGCCAGGGGACGTGCGGCAAGAACGTCAGCGTGCGGCTCGTCAAGCGACTGTCGCGCGACGAAGTTTCGGCGTTGATGGGGCTTGCGACGGAGAGCGAGGTGCTTGCGCCGGGAGAGCGGACCGACTGCCAGGTGGCCCTTACCCAGCTTCGGACGGAAATCGACGAGGTCAGCTACCGGATCGCGTCGGCCGAGCCTAGCGCCGGCCATCCTCCCGCGGATTCCGCTGCGGACTCCGATCCGGATCTGCCGGCCGATCCTCATCCCGCGGAGTAACATCGATCTCCTCCGGCTTGACCGCCTGCCGGAAGTTCTTGATGCCGCGCCCGATGCCTTCACCAAGCTCCGGCAGCTTCCCCGCGCCGAAGATGATGATGACGATCACGAGAATGATCAGCAGCTCGTAGATGCCTAGACCGAACATGTCCCCCGACTATAGGCGGTATTTCGGGACGGGCCAACAAAGACGGGGTCGGCCGTATTTCGGGACGGGCCGACAGACGTGGGCCGGACGCCGATAAGGACCCATCTGCCGCGTTGCGATCCGCTTCGTTCGGTCGACGTACGGGAAGTATGACTCCCTCACTACGCGGATCGCGCCTTGCATCTGGGCCCTTCTCGACGCCCGGCTCGTGTTGCGTGGGCTCTCGCGGCTTGGCTGCCCCACCCACCTTTTCTGTGGTGCTGAGTCGTTTTAACGACGCTCCCGAATATCTCCGGGAAGCGTGGTCATCAGACCTCTTGCTTCTCCGGTTCCTGGTGGCCCGGCCACGTCAGGATGGGGAATCTTGCAGCACGCGTCTCGTCGAGCCTTGCGAGAATCGTTTCGTGCGGCGCCTCGCGAACCTTGTCCGGATCGTTCTCGGCTTCGTCGGCTACGGCGAGCATCGCGTCGATGAAGCTGTCGATGGTTTCGAGGCTTTCGGTTTCGGTGGGCTCGATCATCAGCGCGCCGGCGACGACCAGCGGGAAGTAGATGGTCGGGGCGTGGAAGCCGTGGTCGAGAAGGCGCTTGGCGATGTCGAGCGTCTTCACGCCGGAGCGCAGCTGCAGCTTGTCGGTCAGCACGACCTCGTGCATGCACGGGCGATCGTACGCAACGGCGTAGCGCGGCGTCAGGCGCGCCTTGATGTAGTTCGCGGCGAGCACGGCGCAGCGGGTCGCATCGGTGAGGCCGTCGCCGCCGCACGCGGCCATGTACGACCACGCACGCACGAGGATGCCGAAGTTGCCGTAGAACGAGCGCACCTTGCCGATCGAGTCCGGGCAGTCGTGATCCCACGCGAGACGGCCGTTCTTTTCGACGATGCGCGGACGCGGCAGGAATTTTTCGAGATGGCTCTTCACGGCGACCGGGCCGGCGCCGGGGCCGCCGCCGCCGTGCGGAGTCGAGAACGTCTTGTGCAGGTTGAACTGCAGCACGTCGGCGCCCATGTGGCCGGGCTTCGCGACGCCCATCAGCGCGTTCATGTTCGCGCCGTCCATGTAGACGAGGCCGCCCTTCTCATGCACGACGGCGGCGATCTGCTCGATGTCTTCCTCGAACAGGCCGAGCGTATTCGGATTGGTCACCATCAGCGCGGCGACGTCTTCGTCCATGCGCTCGCGGACGGCAGCGGTCGACAGAAGGCCGCGCGCGTCGCACGGCACCGAGACGCTGTCGTAACCGCAGAGCGTCGCGCTCGCCGGATTGGTCCCGTGCGCGCTCTCCGGAATCAGCACCTTCCTCCGCGCTCGGCCTTCGGCCACGTGCCATGCGCGCACCATCTTCATGCCGGCGAGCTCGCCCTGCGCACCGGCGGCCGGCTGCAGGGATACCGCATCGAGGCCGCTGATCTCGCAGAGCCGGTGCTCGAGATCGACGAGAAGTCGCAGCGCCCCCTGCACCAGCTCTTCCGGCGCGTACGGATGAATGTTCGCAAACCCCGGCAGCGCGGCGGCGCGCTCGTTGGCAACCGGGTTGTACTTCATCGTGCACGAACCGAGCGGATAGAAGTTGGTCGCGGCCGAGAAGTTGAGTTGCGAGAGCCGCACGTAGTGACGGATCACTTCGGGCTCGCTGACTTCCGGAAAATCCTCGAGCTCGTCGCGAAGCAGCGAAGCGTCGATCGGAAGCGGGCCGCCGGCTCCGGCGACGTCGACGCCGCTGCGGCCGGGACTGCCCTTTTCGAAAATCAGCGGTTCGAGCCTGCGCGTCATGCCGCCTTCCTCTGCGCGAGGCGCGCGACCAGCGCGTCCACGTCCGCATCTTTCGTGCATTCGGTAACCGCGATCAGAAGGCGGTTCCTGTGTTCGGGCCGCCCCGGAATCAGCGGCGCAATCTTCACGCCGGGAACGAGGCCGGACGCGGTGCAGTGCGAGAAGACCGCGTCGAGGTCCGGCACGTCGGCGGTGAACTCGTTGAAGTACGGCGCAGCAAACGCGACGTCGATTCCTGCTTCGCGGCGAAGCCGGTCGGCGGTGCGATGCGCGGCGCGCGCGTTCTCGATTGCGAGCGCGCGCAGGCCGCTGCGACCGGTGAGGCTGAAGAACACCGTCGCGCACAGCGCGGCAAGCCCCTGGTTCGTGCAGATGTTCGACGTCGCCTTCTCGCGGCGGATGTGCTGCTCGCGGGTTGCAAGAGTCAGCACGTAGCCGCGCCGGCCGTCTTCGTCGACGGTCTGGCCGACGAGCCGGCCCGGCATCTGCCGGACGTGCGCGCTCCTGGTCGCGAACAGCCCGACACCCGGGCCGCCGAACGACGGAGGAAGACCGAAGCTCTGTCCTTCGGCGACGGCGATGTCGGCGCCGCAGCTTCCGGGCGAGCGCAGCAGCGCAAGTGACAGCGCCTCGGCGGTGACGCTGATCGACAGCGCACCGGCGCGCTTCGCGAGCCGCGACGCGCCGCCGAGATCGTCGATCACGCCGAAGAAATTCGGATAGCCGGTCGCGACAGCCGCAACGTCGTCGCCAAGCAGGCCTTCGAGCGCTTCGAGGTCGGTGCGGCCATCGGCGGCAAGCGGCACCTCGATGATCTCGCCGCGGCCGTGACCGCCGAGATACGTGCGCGCGACGGCGACGTACTCGGGATGAATCCCGGCGGAAACGAGAAGGCGCGAGCGGTTCTTATGCACGCGCATCGCCATCAGCAGCGACTCGGCGAACGCCGACGCGCCGTCGTACATGCTCGAGTTGGCCACATCGAGGCCCATCAGGCGCGCGACGTAGGTCTGGAACTCGAACGATGCCTGCAGCGTGCCCTGGCTGACTTCGGGCTGGTACGGAGTGTACGAGGTTGCGAACTCGGAGCGGCTCATCACGGCGGACACGGCCGCGGGCACGAAGTGCCGGTAGCAGCCTGCGCCCTGGAAGCTCGCAACGGTGGCGTTGCTTGCGGCCAGCTCGGAAAGCCGGTCGAGGACTTCGCGCTCGCCGAGTCCGTCTTCGAGGCGGATCGCGGCGCGCTCGCGAAGCGAAACAGGTACGGTTGGAAAAAGGTCGTCGACGCTCGCCTTGCCGACGGCGGCGAGCATGCGGGCGACGTCGGTACGCGTATGCGGGACGAAACGCATCGCGCCGCTACTCTCCGAGCTCGCCGACGAGGTTTTCGTAATCGTCCGAGTCCATCAGCTCTTCGACCTCGGCGACGTTCTTCGGCTGCAGGCGAACCAGCCAGCCGTCGCCGTACGGGTCTTCGTTGATGGTGTTCGGCGAGTCGGGCAGCTCCTCGTTGACCTCGATCACTTTGCCGCTGATCGGTGCGTAGATGTCCGATGCGGCCTTGACCGATTCGACGACCGCGAACGGCTCGTCGCGGGTGACCTCCGGTTCGTCGGCAGCCTTGGGAAGCTCGACGAAGACGATGTCGCCGAGCTGGGACTGGGCGTAGTCGGTGATGCCGACGGTTACGGTCCCGTCCGGCTCGACGCGAACCCATTCGTGTTCCGACGTGTAACGAAGATCATCAGGGATCTCCATGAATGCCCTCCTCGCGTGCCTGCTCGCCTGCTACGGTGCGGGCCGCTTAACACAGAAAGGTAGGCGCGTCACGGACGCGGCTCTGCGTTTCCCGCGAATCTCGACTTCGACATCCGATCCATTGGGATCTGCTGCGAACTGGCGAGCCACCAGCGCCATCGCGACCGCGCGCCCGAGGGTCGGAGAATGCGTTCCGCTGGTGACGACGCCGATCGCGTCGGCTCCTTCTTTTGCAAAGACTTCGGTGCCCTCACGCGCAATCCCGCCATCGACGAGCAGGCCGATCAGGCGCCTGGGGGCTCCGGCGGCCGCCCGGTCGAGCGCATCGCGCCCGATCATCTCCGGACGGTTGCGCTTTACGGCCCAGCCCAGTCCGACTTCGTACGGGCTGATGTCCTCGCCGAGCTCGTGTCCGTACAGCGGCAGCGCGGCTTCGATGCGAAGCGTGTCACGGGCGCCGAGGCCGCACGGCCTGAGACCCGCCGGTTCGCCGGCTGCCGCGAGCGCACGCCAGAGCCGCACGGCGGCATCGGCCGGACAGAACAGCTCGGCGCCGTCTTCGCCCGTATAACCGGTGCGGGCGGCGAGCACGTCGATGCCGGCAACGCGCCGCTCTTCGCACGCAAAGCGCGCAAGCCCGGCGATGCCCGGCGACATCTTCTCGAGGATCCCGATCGCAGCCGGACCCTGCACGGCGATCAGCGCAGTCTCGTTGCTGCGGTCGGTGACGGTCGCGCCGCTCGACGGATGCGCGAGGATCCATGCAAGATCCTTGGCGGCATTCGACGCATTGACGCAGACGTAGAACCGCTCGGCGCCGAGACGGTAGACGATGATGTCGTCGACCACGCCGCCGCGGTCGTTGCCGATCATGCTGTACTGCGCGCGGCCGGGCGCGAGCGTCCGCGCGTCGTTGGTGAACAGCTTCGCGCACAGCGCCTCGGCGCCAGGGCCGGTGATCTCGACTTCGCCCATGTGGCTGACATCAAACAGGCCTGCGGAACGACGCACGGCCTGGTGCTCTTCGAGGATCGAGCGGTACTGCACCGGCATCGACCATCCGGCGAACTCGACCATGCGCGCGCCGGCCGCGACGTGCTCGTCGTAAAGAGGTGTGCGCCGCGGCGTTGGAGCAGTCGCGGCGGTCAACGCGCGGCTCCCTGTGCGATCGCGCGCGGCAGCACTTCGCGATCACCGGCGAGCAGATCGCCGTCGAGCGTCTCGCCGTCGCGATCGCGCGCGAGCCGCGACCGGTACGTGTTGCGCAGCAGCATCGCGACCGTCATCGGCCCGACGCCGCCCGGCACAGGAGTGATCCACGCGGCGCGTGCTGCGGCGGGCTCGTACTCGACGTCGCCGACGAGCTTTCCGTCGACGCGATTGATTCCGACATCGATGACGACCGCGCCCGGCTTGACCCATTCGCCGCGCACGAGGCCCGGCTTGCCGACTGCGGCGATCAATACGTCGGCGCGTGCGACATGCGACGCGAGATCCTTCGTGCGCGAATGACACATCACTACGGTGGCGTGACGCTCGAGAAGCATCATCGAGATCGGCTTGCCGACCAGCACCGAGCGTCCGACTACAACGGCGACCTTGCCGGCAAGATCGATGCCGGTCTGGTCGATCAGATGCATGCATCCCCGTGGCGTGCATGGACGAAGTCCCGGACGCCCGGTGAACAGTGCCCCCTGACTGACCGGATGCAGGCCGTCGACGTCCTTGCCGGGATCGATGGTCGAGATCACGCGATCGGAGTTGAGCCCGGCCGGCAGCGGCATCTGTACGAGAATCCCGTCGATGTCGTCGCGCGCGTTGAGCGATGCGACTACCTCGAGCACCTGCGGCATCGTCGCGGATGCGGGCAGCTCGACCGAGACCGACAGCATGCCGGTTTCCTTGGACTCGCGATTCTTGCGCCCGACGTAGACTCTGGAAGCGGGATCCTCGCCGACGAGCACGACCGCGAGCCCGGGCGGACGCAGTCCCCGTGCTGTGCGCGCGGCGACGCGTTCGGTCACTTCCGCGCGGATGGCTGCAGCGCTGGCTTTTCCGTCGATAATTTCCGCCACGTCGCCTCCGCCTCCACTATCTGCGCTCAGCAGTGCGCGTCCATCGGTATCCGTTCAGTTTTGTCTTCGACTGGATGATGTCCGCTCAGTCGGGCGCGTCCATCCGACGTCCGTCGCTCGGTCGAGCTCAAACATCTTATTTTCGCTCGGTCGAGCTCAACATCGGATCTTCGCTCGGTCGAGCTCAACATCTGATCTTCGCTCAGTCGAGCTCATCGACCAGGTCTTCGATCAATTCGTCGACGGCGTGCTCGGTGTAGCCTTCGGCGGTTTTCCAGCGGACGGGCTTGTCGTTCATGATCTTGTCGTACGCACGCAGTGCAACGTTGCGCCCGCCTTCGTCGTCGTCGAACGTATCCGACCACAGGATCTTGCCGTCCTTCGCGTCGATCAGCGACGCATAGAGCGTCACGCCTGCGGGCTTTTCCGGACCGTTGTCGGGACCGATGCGCGGACGCAGCTCGATCAGGGCCTCGGCAACCACGAACTCCGCCTTGCCGGACGCATACAGCGAGCTCACCGCCGCGCGCATGCTGCCGGCCGACATCGCCTGGTCCATGACGGCAGGCGGAGGAAACAGCAGCCGCGGATGGCGCGCGATCGCCTCGTACGTAAAACCGGTCGCGAGGCGCGCGGCGTGCGCGCTGGTCGGTTTCATCTGCACGGACGGCGGACAGACATCGCACGGAAGGCCGCCGGTACCGTCGCTGTAGGCGACGGGAAGAATCGCGATCTTGCGCAGCGAGCGGCCCTCTTCGACCGCCGCGTCGGCGTTGGTCGCAGCCTTCTCACCGGGCTTCGGCTCTTCTTTCTTGCCGAGCTCGCCCGGCTTTCTTCCCGCCAGCGACACGTCGCTGATTCCACCGGAGCCCCAGCTGAACGAACACGCAGCCGACGAGATGGCCAGCGCGGCAGCAATCAGAAGCACCCCGACCGGAGCGTGTCCCCCGGTCCGCATCGACGAACGAGCCTGCATCATCCGGGTTTTCCTTCGGATGATGGTTTTGCGCCCGCACCCGCAAGCTTGATGCCGAGCCCGCGCAGCTGCGTGGCGTCGACCGTGGAAGGTGCCTCGGTCAGCAGGCACGCGGCACGCTGGGTCTTCGGGAATGCGATCACGTCGCGGATCGATTCGCTGCCGACCAGCATCGCAACCATGCGATCGAGGCCGAGCGCGAGGCCGCCGTGCGGCGGCGCGCCGAACGAGAGCGCCTCGAGCAGGAAGCCGAACTTCTGGCGCGCTTCTTCCTCGCCGATGCCGAGCAGCGAAAACACCCGGCTCTGCACGTCGCCGCGATGGATACGAAGCGATCCGCCGCCGAGCTCGGTGCCGTTGAGCACGATGTCGTACGCGTCGGCGCGCACGCCTTCGGGATCGCTCTCGAGGCGCTCGAGGTCGTGCGCCTTCGGAGCCGTGAATGGATGGTGGAGCGCGAAGTAGCGCTTCTCGTCGGCGTCCCACTCGACGAGCGGAAAGTCGACGACCCACAGGAAGTTGAACTGTTTCGGATCGAGCAGCCCGCGGTCCTCTGCGACCTTGACGCGCAGGTTTCCGAGCACGGCGCTGACGATCTTCGACGTGTCGGCGGCGAACAGCACGAGGTCGCCGTCTTCGATGCCTGCAGCCTTTGCGATCGCTTCGCGCTCACCGTCGGTCAGGAACTTGACGATCGGCGACTGCCACTCGCCGCCGGCGACCTTGATCCAGGCCAGACCCTTGGCGCCGTGAACGGCCGCGAACGCCCCGAGATCGTCGATCTCCTTGCGCGACATCGTCGCGCCGCCCTTGACGTTGATGGCCTTGACCTTGCCGCCGCCGTCGATGGCCGCGCGGAATACCTTGAAGCCCGACGCCGCGAGCACGCCCGTCAGGTCGACGAGCTCCATCGCAAAGCGCGTGTCCGGGCGGTCGGTGCCGTAGCGCGCGACGGCTTCGTCCCAGCTCATGCGCGGGAACGGGTCGGCGAACGGACGGCCGAGCACATGCGAGAACACTTTCTTCAGCAGCACCTCGACCACGCCGGTGATCGTCTCGGCGCTCGAGAACGCGAACTCGAGATCGATCTGCGTGAACTCCGGCTGGCGGTCGGCGCGCAGGTCTTCGTCGCGGAAGCAGCGCGCGATCTGGTAGTAGCGGTCGTAGCCGCCGACCATCAAAAGCTGCTTGAACAACTGCGGCGACTGCGGGAGCGCAAAGAACGAACCCGGGTTCACGCGGCTCGGCACGAGGTAGTCGCGGGCGCCTTCGGGCGTCGAGCGCGTCAGGATCGGCGTTTCCACCTCGATGAAGCCGTGCTCGTTCAGATGGTCGCGTGCGATCCGGCAGACGTCGTGCCGCACGCGCAGGTTGCGCTGCATCATCGGGCGCCGCAGGTCGAGGTAGCGGTAGCGAAGCCGCACGTTCTCGGTCAGCGACGACGAATCGTCGATCGCGAACGGAACGGGCTTCGAGACGTTGAGGATTTCGAGATGGGTCGCGACCAGCTCGACGGTCCCGGTTTCCATTCTCGGATTGACGGTTTCGGGGGTGCGGCGCCGAAGCGTGCCGCGAACGCCGATCACGAACTCGCTGCGCAGCTCGCCGGCCGTCGCATGGGCGGCCGCGCTCGACTCCGGATCGAACACGATCTGGACGATGCCGGTGTGGTCGCGCAGGTCGACGAAGATGATTCCGCCGTGATCGCGCCGCGAGTCGACCCAGCCGGCAAACGTGAGCTCACGGCCGGCATCTTCGGCTCTGGCCAATCCGCAGTAACAGGTCCGCTCCACTTCAGTCCGCTCCTCGTTTCAATCGCTCCGCTGCCGTCAATCGCTCCGCTGCCGGCTCCGATTCGATCCGTCCCGGGCTCTGCTGATCGCTCTGTCCGGCTGCCTGATGAAGCGCCGCGATGATCTCGCCGGCTTCGTCCGACAATCCGAACAGCAACGGATGGTCCTTCTGGGCTTTGAGGTCGCGCACCGTCGCGCGTCCCGCTTCGAGCTCCGCGTCGCCGAGAATCACCGCGAAACGCGCGCCGGCCTTGTCGGCCTGCTTGAGCTGCGCCTTGAGCCTGCGGTGCGGGGATTCCAGATCGATGCGTGCCCCTGTTTGCCTCAGCCGACGTGTCAGAGCGAGTGCGATCGGCGCAGCGAGGTCTCCAATCGGTGCAACGAGCGCCAGCGGGCCGGATTCACTGTCGCTTTCGGTCGCGCTCGCGAGCTGCAGTCGCTCGACGCCGAACGCGAAGCCGATGCCGGCGAGGTCGGGTCCACCGAGCGCGGCAACGAGCCCGTCGTAGCGTCCTCCCCCGCCGATGGCGTCCTGCGCGCCCTGCCCTTCGGCCGTGATCTCGAACGCCGTCCGGCAGTAATAGTCGAGCCCGCGTACCATGCGCGGATTCGGCGTCACCGGAATCCCGGCCGATTCGACCAGACGCATGACTTCGGCGTGATGCGTGCGGCAGCCGTCGCACAGGTGATCGATCATCAGCGGAGCCGCTTCCATGGCGAGGCGGCAGCCTTCGTTCTTGCAGTCGAGCAGACGCAGCGGATTGCGGTCGAGGCGCGCGCGGCAGTCGTCGCACAGGCGGTCGATCACCGAGCGGCCGTAGTCGGCGAGCTTCTGGCGGTAGGCCGGCCGGCACGTCGCATCTCCGAGCGAGTTCACATGGATGCGCATGCCGCGCACACCGATCGCATGACAGATGTCGGCAACCAGGCAGATGGTCTCGGCGTCCGCCGCGGCATCCTCGCGGCCGAGGAATTCGGCGCCGATCTGCGAGAACTGGCGGTAGCGTCCTTTCTGCGGACGTTCGCGCCGGAACATCGGCCCGGTGTACCAGAGGCGCGCGACCGGCTGGGCCCGGGCCAGGCCGGCTTCGAGGTACGCGCGCACCAGCGATGCGGTTCCTTCGGGACGCAGCGCGATGGTCTCGCCGCCCTTGTCCTCGAACGCGTACATCTCCTTCTCGACGATGTCGGAGGTGTCGCCGACCGATCGCTTGAAAAGCTCAACCTTCTCCAGAAGAGGAAGCTCTATCTCGCCGTAACCATAGGATTTGAGGACCGCGCGAGCGGCATCGAGTATGTCGCGCCGGCGGTCGGCTTCCGCCGGCAGCACGTCGCGGAAACCCTTGATCGAAGTAATGGCCATGACGAAGTCCGTAGCGGGGTGCCGGTCGCAGGGCCGGGCATCGACGCAGGGCGGTACGCCGTGTGTATCGGCGCACGCTCCGCCCTGCAAAACCCGCCGCGTGCGCGAACCTGCCGAAATCGGGGACAGACACCGATTTCGGGAAATCGGTGTCTGTCCCCGATTTCCGTTTCGTCCGGTTTCGGCGCGTCCCCCGGCGGAGAGCATTTTCGTGCGGGCACCGTTGCCGCGTCCAGCGGCGTGCGCCTAGCCTGCGATCAGTGATCGGCGATTCCGTCGATCGCGGCCACCGACTCGCACTCGGAACCCCAGGACCTGACGGAAAGGAGACAGGCGATATGAAAGTTGAGGAAATCATGACCCGCGACGTCGCGGCGTGCCGGCCCGACGATCCCTGCAGCGAAGCGGTCAAGCTGATGTGGGATAACGACTGCGGCATCGTCCCGATCGTCGACTCGGATCGCCGGGTGGTCGGCGCGATCACCGATCGCGACATCGCCATCGCATGCTGGTCGCGCGACGTCGCGCCGAGCAGCGTGCGGATCTGCGATACGATGACCGCCGACGTCAAATGCTGCTGTCCGGACGATTCGGTCCGGGCTGCCGAACAGATCATGGAGCAGTGTCAGGTGCGGCGCCTTCCCGTCACCGACAACGAAGGGCGGCTGTGCGGAATCCTCTCGCTCGCCGACATCACGCGCCAGAGCGAAGAAGCGCGCGGAGGAAAGACCGGCGACGTCGATCCGAAGAAAGTGGTCGAGGCCTACGCCGCGGTCTGCCACCCGCGCTCGCAACGCCTGCACTCGTAATCGAAAGGGGAAAACCAGAAAAACGGGGACAGACACCGATTTTCGGATATCGGTGTCTGTCCCCGATTTCTGATCAGCTGCCGGCGGCGCGGTTCTTGTTGTCTCCGGCCTTGGAGACGACCGCGAGAAGACGCGCGGGAGCGACCGGCTTGACCAGGTGATCGTCGAAGCCGGCGGCGAGCGAGCGCTGGCGGTCTTCGGGCTGCCCGTATCCCGTCAGAGCAACCAGGCGGCCCGATTCGTTCGATTCGCGAATCAGGCGCGCGACCTCGTAGCCGTCGACGATCGGCAGGCCGATATCGATCAGCGAAAGATTCGGCCTCAGCTCGAGCGCCATGCGCAGGCCTTCGGCTCCGTCGGCGGCTTCGAAGACCTCGTGGCCCTGCCGCTCGAGCAGCACGCGCAGCATCTCGCGCGCATCGGCGTTGTCCTCGACGATCAGGATGCGACGGCTCGAACCCGGTTCCGGCGGGGCGGTCTTTGCCTGCTCCGCCTGCGTAGCCAGCGGGAGCCGCACGGTGAAGAGACTTCCGCGGCCCGGTCCTTCGCTGAACGCTTCGACCGTACCGCCGTGCAGCTCGGTCAGCGTACGCACGAGCGTAAGGCCGATTCCGAGGCCGCCTTCGGCGCGATCGACCGTCCATTCGCCCTGCACGAACAACCCGAAGATCCTCGGCAGCGACGACGGCGCAATCCCGACACCTTCGTCCTGCACGCGAAGCTCGCCCTGCCCGTTCGCCGCGCGTGCGCTCACGCGGATACGGCGGCCGGCCGGCGTGTACTTCACCGCGTTGGTCAGCAGGTTGAGGATGATCTGTTCGAGCCGCACCGGATCGGCATCGACGGTGACGTCGCCGCAGTCGACCTCGATCACGTGCCAGGCCGGGCGCATTCCGGAGCGCAGCACGTCGAGCGCGTGCTCGACGGCGTCCGACAGCACGACCGGCTTGCGGTCGAGCGTGATCTTTCCGGCGCGCACGCGGGCAACGTCGAGCAGGTCGTCGACCAGGCGCGCAAGATGCGCGACCTGGCGGGCGATCACGATCTGCGGCCGCGCGATGTCTTCGAGGTTGCGGGCGATCGCGAGCAGCTGGCCGGCGCTCGCAATGGCCGCAAGCGGATTGCGAAGCTCGTGTCCGAGCAGCGCGAGGAATTCGTCTTTCGCCTTGTTGTCGGCCTGGACCTGTTCGAGAAGCTGCACGCGCTCGCGCTCGATCCTGCGGCGGTCGGTGATGTCGCGGGCGACCTTGGAGACTCCGACGATCTTGCCGGTCGGATCGAGGACCGGCGAAACGCTGAGCGAAATGTCGAGAAGGCTGCCGTCCTTGGCCTGCCGCACGGTCTCGAAATGGTCGACCTTCTCGCCGTTCTTGATGCGGTTGATGACCTGGACTTCTTCGCCTCGGCGATCCTTCGGGATGATCAGGCTGATGTGCTGGCCGATGGCCTCGTCCGCCGTATAGCCGAACATCCTCTCGGCGGACCGGTTCCACGACGTGATGATGCCCTCGAGGGTCTTGGCGACGATCGCATCGTCCGACGAATCGACGATCGCGGCCAGACGCGCCGCCGCGACCTCGCCGGACTCGATTGGGTGTCGCGTTCGTTCATCCATACATTTCTACCTCGCAGACAGAGGACGGGGCGCAGTCGGGGTAACCTTGGTGATGTTATATGGACCCCGACCGGCCCAACAAGCAGCGTACTGAGAACGCAACAAAAATCTCTGCTGCTTCGGGTGACCAGTCAATGCCGAAGTTGTCACTTCCGTGATCCCGGCACGACCGAATGTCGGGATCGGATGGCAGAACGTTGCTGCGGCCTGTCGTCGTCGGAGACCCACGCAAGAGCCATGACCTCGGAGCCAGGACTGTCGGTGATCTCGTCCTCATCCTGCTCGGGCTGACCCGCGGTCAGCAGATAGTGGACGAGTGCACGCTGGTCGTCGGCCGAGAAACCCGCCTGCGTGTCAGCCCAGAACGGATGACCGCTGCCGCGCACGTGTACCCTGCGCAGCGATGCGGACCCATCGTTGGCCGCGACGACGAGCTCGCGCAGGTTGCGATCGACGAACGCGATCAGGCTTTTCTCGGGACTCACCGCAACACCGCGCAGCAGCGTGCCGGAGACGCCGAGCTCATCGTTGGCTCCGACCGCGACGCCGCCATCGTGAAGATAAGGCGCCGACCAGTACAGCCCCACGAGACTCGGAATCTTGTAGCCGCCGGTCGTGTTGTCGTGCGCCCAGGCCAGATCGAGCTGATGCGGCTCGAGACCCTTCATGTTGACGAGCATCGTCTTCGGTTCCGCAGGCAGCGGCACCGGCGTATCGAACGTGAACATCAGCGGCGGCCCGAAGCTCGCTTCGGTCTTCTGGTATGCGAGCGCGCGCGCCGGCTCGGTCTCGATCTGCGACGCGGCAATGATCTTGTTGCTGGTCAGAGCCGGCCCGGCGTGACATCCCGCGCACCGCGCCTTCTCGAACACCACGCGTCCGCGCGCGAATTTCTCGGCATCGGCCTCCACAGGCGAAGGCGGCGGAGCGAGCGTGTTCTGCCATGCCGCCATCGCGTTGCTCTGTTCCCACGCGTTGCGGCCGGGCGAGCCGACGAACATGCCGTCGGGCGCGATCCACGAGATCTCCGGGTAGCCGGGCGGTTTGACGAGCTCGTTGATTCCCGGCGCGCCGGGCGTCGGATCGACGGATGCGACGAACGCCGACGGCCTTTCCTGCTGCTCCGGATCGAAGCGGAATCCGGGATTGGCCGCATTCTGCAGGATCGTCGCGATGTAGACTTCGCTGTCGATACCGAACAGCGCGGGCGCAAGGTCGGCCTGCGCCAGAGAATCCGCGTTCGGCCCGTGCGCGTTGTTGCACAGCGACGCAAGCCCGAGGAACGGCCCGACCGCGGCATATCCGCTCCAGCCGTACGGATGGTCGCCGAGCGTGAACGAGTCCGGAATCTGCGTCGGATCGGCTTTCATGTCGGTCGTCGTATCGAAGCTTCCCGGCGGCCAGCTCGCGAACACTTCGTCGACCGCAGCCTCGAGCGCGGACGCATCGGGAAGCGGCACCGCGCTGCCGTCGAAGGCGGCGACCCTCCTCGATCGATCGCGCACGTACGGCTCGAGCGACGCAACTTCGGCGTGCGGGAAGTACGCAGCCGAGTTCGTCGCGAACGCGAGCAGCAGGCCGGCCGCGAGGTCGCTGTTGACCGCGCCGTCGATGACCTGCTTCGTGTCCGGATCGACGGTCGAGTGGCACGCCGCGCACGTCATGCCGGCCATGACATGCCCGCGCGCAATCCGGATCGGCATCCCGAGGATCGCGTAGGAGCCGGCCGGTACGTCGAGTCCGGTATCGATCGTGGAACCTTCGCGGTACGTCACCGAGCCGATGCGGACCGTCTCGGCCAGCTCGACGCGTAGATTGGTGGTGCCGCGTCCTTCGAGCGCCATCACGGCCCTCGCAAGGTTGTACGGCCGCAGCGGACCGTCGAGGAAGCCGGCAACGTCGGTCAGGAAGACCTCGTTGCCGAACGTCTCGCGATAGAACGTCTCGCGTCCGAGCGCGAGCATGGCCGAATCGATGCGAACGTCGCCTTCGCGTGCCGGCAGCGGCGCGAGGTCGGCGGCCGGCGGCGCATCGATGTCCGTCAGGCTGCGGCCGGACGTGTCGTACGTGACGGCAACGTCGAGGACCTGCGGGTTGAGCACCGACTCCATCGCCGGGAGGTAGGAATAGCGTGGCAGTCCGACGACCGAGGCCACGAGCACCGCCCCCAACGCGATCGCAACAACGGTAAGAAGACCGAGCACCACTCGACGCAGCAGCGCCATGGCCCGGCGCGTCGAGGACACGGCCCGGTGCAATTGCTCGGAAACCGGCAATGCGGGGGGCCGATGTGTCCAATGCAGCGAAAGCACACAACATCATTGGTGAGAAAGTGCCGTCGTCGGCAATGCGGATGCAGAGAGTATTTCCGCAGGTGCGGGAACAACTGTCACGTCGAGACTCACTCGCTTCGCAGCGTCGGGCAGAAGTCGAATGCAGCCGCACAGCGGCCGTCCGAAGATCGAGTTTTTTCGGCGAGCCGGCCAGTCGACCAACCGGCGAATTCGCGCCGAAGCGACACGAGGTGCGCCATGCGAACTCAAAACCGACTCCTGGCGAGGCTTGCCGCAACCGCGCTGCTGGTTGGCGTGCTCCCGCTGGCCGCGTACGCCGAGCACCGCACGGACTATGACCGCGATGGAGACAACGAGTCTCCGAAGCAGCTCAACGACCCGCTTCCGCCGGGCGCGATGCCGAAGAATACGGCGGTCGGCGCGGTCCCGACTCCGCGTGGAACTCCCGAGGGAATGGGCAACGAGACCGACTTCTCGAAGACGCCCGGTGACGACGATCCGTCCGACGGGATAAACGAGCCCGGCCGCAACCCGATTCCCGGGCAGCCTCGACTCGCGCCCGGGAAGAATCGCTGACGACGCCGTGCGCTCCGCGCGGGGTGCGCTCGCTCCCTTCTGGCGCGATCCGATTCGCGGACGCGCTCTGCGAGCAACGCCCCGCGCGGGTCACGGGTAAATTCCGAAACCGGCACCGGCTCTTGCTCCGGACTGCCGGCGCGAATCAGAACCACGCGCGGGTTACATGCGCGGACACCGGGACAGTCACGGCAACTGACCGCGACGGTCCCGGTTTTCTTTTGCGAAGACCACCGCTAAAGCGCGAAGCGGCTCAACGGGGACGCGCGTGCGAACATTTCGTCGCGACGCCGGTGACAATCGCGACGCCGGCGACAACCGGGCGATCGTCGCCCTCCACCGAAGAGCAGGAGAGCAACGATGTCGAGAATTCCCCGGCTGCTGAACGCAATCGTCCTGGCTTGCCTTCTGGTTGCCCTGCGCACGGCCGCAGCCGACGCAGCGGCACTTTGCGGCGACGTCAACAGCAACGGCACGGTCACGTCGACCGACGCATTGTCGGTGCTGAGGAAGGCCGTGGGGCAGCCGCTTGCGCTGACCTGCCCCGATTTCATCAACCGCTACGGCTTTCCGCTCGACACCAATCTCGACTCGGCGTTCGAAAAAAATTACCTGCTGGGGTTCCCCGTCACGATCGAATTCGACGCAACGGTCACGCACTTCGGCCTCATCATGCGCACCGGCGGCGCGCATGTGCAGATGGTGCTGTACAAGGATGCCGGCGGCTCGCCGGGACAGCTGGTCGCGACGTCCGCATCCACGTTGACCGTGATCGGAAGCCAGGAAATCCCGATCGCGCCGACTCACGTGACGGCTGGCGTCTACTGGATCATGGGCGTCTACGACGCCAACACCACGGTCGCGACCGACGAAAACACGCCGTCGGGCACGCTGGTCCGGTACCAGCCGCTGGTATTCGGGTCTCCCATTCCCCAACCGTTCGTCGAGCAGAGCCACTACGGCGACGTGAAGATCAACTATTGGGTCAAGGTCCAGCAGTAGCAGCGTTCGACCGACCACGAGCGCGGCCACGCGCAGACCGACACGTTCAGAGGTCGATCGCGCAGCGAAAGCCCACGTGCGCGGTCGTCGATTCGGCGCTGAGCGCGATGCGCGCGGCCGGCCGGTAACGCGCGCAGTATTCCGCAGCGCACAGCCACGATCCGCCTTTCAGCACCAGCATCGCATCGCGAGCCGCTGCGCCCGCGAGCGGCGGCGGCGTGCATCCGCACGGCTTCGGGTCGTGCATCGGCGTTCGCGTCCATTCCCAGACGTTGCCGATCATGTCGACGGCGCCGCTTCGTGCCGGCGGAAACGAGCCGACCGCAGTCGTCCCCGGAGTGCCGCGCGCGAAGTACCACGGGAACGCACCGGTCCAGAAGTTGGCCATCATGCGGCCTTGCGGCGTCAGCTCGTCGCCCCAAGCGTACGTTGCGGCGTCGAGACCGTCGCGCGCGGCCGCTTCCCATTCGCATTCGTCGGGCAGACGTTTGCCGCGCCACTTCGCGAACGCGCACGCATCCTCGTACGCAACGTGCACGACCGGATGATCGTCGCGATCGTCCGTGGCGGAGCCCGGTCCGTCGGGTGCTCGCCAGCTCGCGCCGGGTTCAAACGTCCACCAGCTCGACGGATCGCGAAGATCGACCGGCCCCGCCGTCATGCGGAATACGGCGGAACCTGCGGGAACGGCGCGCTCGGCGAGCGTCACGTAACCGGTCGAACGGGCGAACTCGGAAAACTCACGGTTGGTCACCGGCGCACGATCGATCGCAAAGCGCCGCACCTCGACTTCGCGCAGCGGCCGCTCCTCCGGATAGTGCGCATCGGATCCGAGGCGGTAGCGGCCGGCTTCCACAACGATCATTCCTTCGCGGACTTCGGACGTTCCGTCGCGGGCGGCGGACGTTCCGTCGCGGATCGAGGATACTGCGTCGCGGGTGGCCGTCATGCCGCCGGACCCGTCACACCTTGATCCCGAGCTTGTCGACGAAGCGCATCTGCTCGAGCGTCGTGAACGGTGTCGTGTCGATGTCGATCGTCACCTTGACGATGCGCCCCTGGAACGGATGCGTGCCGCGGTACATCGTCGAGACCTGGTTGCCGAGGTCGGCTCCGAGCGAGAAGCCGTCGTAGCTCGTCGACAGCACGCAGTGCGTGAACTTGTGCTCGGCCACCTTGCGGTCGCCGATGAACAGCGAGCCGCCGCCTTCGAACGGACGCGACGTCATCTTCTGCACGTAGCGCACCGTCACGTCGCCGTCGGGCACCGGCTCCGACGACTCGATGCGTTCGTTCCACGGAAACATGCTCTGCTCGTAGACGAGCCTGCCGCCGGTGATGTGCAGGACGTAGCCCGCCGGCTGCGAGCCGCACGCGACGATCACGCCGTCGCCTTTGCCCGCCGGACGCTGCAGCTCGGCGACGATCTCGTGGTCGAAACCGTTCATGAACGGCGAGACCTGCGCGGAGATGCGTTCGACGGGCGGCCGGAACTCCCAGTGCCGCCGCAGCCCGCGGCGCAGGCGATCCTGGCTCATCTTGATGACGAGGTTGCGGTCGTCGAGCGGGAACACGCCGTAGCGTTCCGCCGCTGCATTCCACTTGGCGGCGAGCTCCTTGACCTTCTCCGGGTTGGACGCCGCGAGGTTGACGAGCTCGTTCGGATCCTTGCTGAGGTCGAAGAGCTCCCACGCGTCGTTCTCGAACGGCGTGCCGCGCTCGTGACGGCACGCGAGGCGCCAGTTGCCGTCGAGATAGCCGCGCTGGCCGCCGAGCTCGAAGTACTGCTCGGTGCGCGTGGCCGCGGTCGCGCTCGCGAACGTCGCGACGACACTCGCGCCTTCGATCGGTTTGAGCTTGCGGCCGCGATAGACGTCGGGCCGCTTGATGCCGGCGGCTTCGAGAATCGTCGGGTAGAGATCGACCACGTGCACGAAGCGGTCGCGGATCTCGCCGCGCGCCGTGATTCTCTTCGGCCACGAGACCAGCAGCGGATCGGCCACCCCTCCGAGATGCGCGTACTGCTTGTACATGCGGAATGGCGTGTTCGACGCGCACGCCCATCCGATCGGATAGTGCGGAAACGTCGGATTCTCGCCGATGATGTCGTAGTGCTTGATCGCCTCGTCGACGGGTACCGGGCGACCGAGCGCGGCGGCGAACACGTTCGGCGTGCCGGTCGTCGTTCCTTCCGCCGAGCCGCCGTTGTCCGAGATGACCATGATCAGCGTGTTGTCGCGCACGCCGATCTCGTCGAGCGAATCGATCAGGCGGCCGATCTGCCCATCGACGCTCGTGATCGCGCCGGCGTAGACTTCCATGTAGCGCGCGTAGATCTTCTTCTGCGTCGGATCGAGCGTGTCCCATGAGTCGGCACCGGGAGACAGCGGCGGAAGCTGCGTGGTCTCCGGCATTACGCCGAGCTTGCGCTGGCGCTCGAGCCGCGCCGCACGGATCACGTCCCAGCCGGCATCGTACGTGCCCTTGTACGCATCGCGGTCGCGCGCCCTCGCCTGCAGCGGCGAGTGCGCGGTCGGATACGCGACCTGAAGGTAAAACGGCTTCTCGGGTGCGAGCGACTGCTGCGTGCGCACGTACGCAATCGCACGGTCCGTCAGGTCTTCGGTGACGAAGTAGTCGTCCTTGACCGGCGCTTCGACCGGCGAGACGCCGTCGATCAGCTCGGACGGCCGGAAGTAGTCGGTCGAGTGACCCTGGAACCAGAACGCGCGCTCGAAGCCCCGGTTGGTCGGCCAGTTGTGGTACGGGCCGTTGGCGCCGCACGATGCCGCAAGGTTCACGTGCCACTTGCCGACATGCATCGTCGACCAGCCGGCGTCGCGAAGAACCTCGGCGAGCGTGGCGGCCTCGAGCGTCATGTCGCCGCGATAGCCCGCATAGCCGCTGTCGAGATCGGCGAGCCAGCCCATGCCGGCCGAATGGTGGTTGAGGCCGGTCATCAGCGACGCGCGCGTCGGCGAGCACATCGCGCAGGTACGGAAGTTCGTGTAGCGGAGCCCCGCGAGCGCGATGCCGTCGAGGTTCGGCGTGCGGATCTCGCTGCCGTAGACGCCGAGGTCGGAGAAACCGACGTCGTCGAGGACGATCACGAGGATGTTCGGTGAGCCGGCCTTGGCCGAGACCTCTCCGACGTACGACGGCCGCGAATCGGCAAACGACTCGGCGACCTCGGCCGGCGCTCCCGCATCGACTTCGGCCGGCGTGCGCAGCTTGCGCGTCTTCTCGCGCACACTGACGATTCCCGCCGCGCCGAGCGCCGTGACGACCGCACCCGACGTCGCGCCGATCAGGAAATCGCGCCGCTTGATGCCGGCCTTCTTCGGTTCATCGCTCATGCTCGGTCCTCCGCGTCGCGCAATAGCGGGAAAGCACCGGTACGTACAGGTCAGGGCCGGACTTGGCGTGTGCGGTCCGGTCGCGGGTCGTGCGGGGTCCGATGCCCGGCGTCGCCGGGACGGTTCCCGGCTTTCGCGTCCAGATTCTTGAACCGCGCGTCGCACTTCATGTCATCGAAGTCATGCCCTGACCTTGGCCGGATCCGGCTGCGGCGCTAGTGTGACGCGCATGGAAACGACGACATCCGACGATGGCCGCTACACGGTGGAAAAGTATTTCGCGCTCGTCGAGGAAGGCGTTCTTGATCCCGACGAGAGAACCGAGCTTCTCCACGGAATCGTCGTTTCGTCGGCGCCGCCGACGCCCGCGCAGGCCTCGGGCATGCGCCGCGCGATCAGCGCATTGCGTCGCGCTGTCGGCCCGGACATTCCCATCGCCTCGAGATCGCCGCTCGTTGCGAGCCCGTTCTGCGTTCCCGAGCCGGACGTCGCAATTCTTCCGGGGCAGCTCCGTGACTATGACACTCAGCACCCGACGACCGCTCTGCTCGTCGTCCACGTTTCCGATCGTTCGCTGCCGCAGGACCGCCTGACGAGGACACCGATCTATGCTCGCGCCGGTGTCGCGAACTACTGGATCGTCAATCTGCGCAATCACACGGTCGAATGGTTCGGCGAACCGGACTCGATGACGCACGAGTATCGGGCGCAGGGAATTGCCGGCGGATCGGACCGGCTGCCGATGGATGCTTTTCCCGATGCCGTCGTCACGGCGGCGGAGCTGCTTCCATCGCACTGAGCGTTGCCAGGGCATCCGGCCGATCGTCGAGTGCGTTTACCTCTGGGTGAAACGTCTCGATCCCGAGCGAACCGTCGCGATCGATCGTCAGGTGCACGGCGCCGGTTTCGTCCATGCGCAGGAACCTCGCCGCGTGCGCCGAGTAGCGCGCGACGACTTCGGGGGCCGGAAAGTGAAACTGGTTGTCGAGCCCGAGCGACGCGACCGCGAGCCCGGGCCGGACCGCATCGAGAAACGCTTCGGTCGACGACGTGCGGCTGCCGTGATGCGGAACCTTGAGCACGTCGGCGCGAACGTCGAAGCGTGACGCGAGCTCGTGCTCGGCCGGCGCCTCGATGTCGCCCGTGAACAGCACGCTTCGCCCCGCAAATCCGAACCTCAGCACGAGCGACTGATCGTTGTCGTTGCACTTCGCCGCGCCACGCGCCGGCCACAGCACTTCTGGAGAAATCAGGGACAGACACTGATTTCCGGATATCGGGGACAGACACTGATTTTCCGGGATCGGCGACCGGCGCGCATTTTCGAAGACCGGGGCGCGGGCTTCGATTCGGGCGTCGCGGCTTTCGCTGCCGGCGTCGCGGTGTTCGCTTCCGGCGTCGCGGTGTTCGCTTCCGGCGTTGCGAAATCTCGGCAGCCCCGGTTTGTCGTCATCGCGCGACACGAACCGCACGGGAATGCCGCGCAGGTTCGCTGCACGGCCAATCGCCCGGGCCGCCGGCACGTCGTCGCATGGCCCGTCGGGCAGCCAGATCTCGCCCACGTCGAAGTCTTCGAGAAGCTCGGTGAGCGCGCCGGCGTGGTCCGACTGCACGTGGCTCGCGACCAGCACGTCGATCCGGCCGATCCACGCGCGCCGCAGCAGCGGAGCGACGACCATGCGGCCGCGACCGGGCGGGCCTTCGTCCACGACCCAGACCGTGCCGCCCGGCATGCGGACGATGGCGGCGTCGCCCTGCCCGACCGACGCGAACCACACGTCGAGGCGATCGCTGCGGAATCGGTCGTGGACGGCCAGCGCGATCATGACGCCGGCGGCTGCGGCGAGAGCGACCGCCGCGCGCCGCTGAGCGCGACTGGCGGGCAGAAGCATCGCGAGCCCGAGCAGGGTCAGCGTGAGCGTCAGCCATGGGCCGGGGGTCGGCGTGAGCGTCGCGGCCATCGGGATCGATGCGCACCAGGCAGCCACGCGAATGACGAGATCGGACAGGAACGCTCCGACGCGAACCGCGAGATCGCCGGCCGGCGGCGTGATCGGCAGCAGCGCCAGACCACCGATTCCAACGACAACGATCGCCGAGACGAGCGGTGCCGCGAGCAGGTTCGCCAGCGGCGCGACCAGCGAGATGCGTTGAAAGTGATGGGCGACGACCGGCGACGTAACCAGCCAGCAAACCGCGGTTAGTCGGGCAGCTTCGGCGAGCAGGTGAAGGGCGCGAAGCACGGGCGCCGGAGCGGCGTTGACTGCTTTCGCGGCGATGGCAGTTGCGGCGATGGTGCGGCGGGAATCGGTGTCTGAGCGCGGTTGCGGAGGAGCGGTGTCTGTCCCGGATTGCCGGCAAGCGGTGTCTGTCCCCGATTCACGAAAATCAGTGTCTGTCCCCGATTCACGAAAATCAGTGTCTGTCCCCAATTTGCTGAAATCGGTGTCTGTCCCGGATTTCACTGACCCCGATTTCACTGTCGCGGATCTCACCGATCTCCGGCGGCGGCGGGAGTCCATGATCAGCGCGAGGACGGCGATGTACGAGAGCTGGAAGCCGGCCTCCTCGCCGACGCCGGGCATCGCGAGCGCGAGGACGATCGCGCTGCCGCCGAGCGCGCGCATCTCGTCGCCGGGACGGCCTCGCCACAGCGCGGCCATCGCGGCGAGCGCCATCAGCTCGGAGCGAAGCACCGAGACCCCGCCGCCGCAGACCGCGCCGTAAACGATTACCGCGAGCGCCGCGAGGACCGCCGCCACGCGCAGCACGTCGTAGCGCTCGAGGAGGGTCACGCGCAGCCCGGCGGCCCGGCGGACGAACGCGACCACGAGCGCGACGATCAGGGCCATGTGCGATCCGGAGATCGCGAGGAAGTGCGCGAGGCCGGCGTCGCGGACGGCGTTCGACGTCGCGGCGTCGATGCCCGTGCGGTCGCCGATCACGAGGGCTTCGAGGATCTCGGCGCCCTGCCCTCCGGCGCGCTCGCAGCTCTCCGAGAACGCCCGTCGCAGCCGGTCGACGATGCCGTCATTCGGCGGCAGCACTTCGACGTCTTCGTCGTGCCACGCGTAGCCGCCGGCGAAGATGCCGCGCCGTGCGTTGTAGGCCGCCCAATCGAGCTCGCCGAAGTTGCCGAAGCCGGTGATGCGGCGAAGTCGCGTGCGAAGCGCGAGGCGGTCGCCGGTTCGCCACCGCCGCGACGTTTCGCGCAGCGAGACGTTGACGAGCCCTTCGGCCGCGCGGTCGTCTACCGATTCGGCAACGACCGTGAGGCGAACGCCTTCTCCCCACGTTGGCGCCGCATCGACGACGCGGCCAGTGAGGTGAACCGCTTCGTTCGTCGTGCTCGCGTCGCCTGCGAATGCAGCGATCGGTACCGCGAGGCCCGGGTCGCCCGGTGCGCCGGGCGGATCAATCGTGCGCCAGAAAACCTGCTGCACGATGAGCAGCGCGAGCGCCGAGAGAACAAATCGCATCCCCTCCCGCTAAACGACCTCGCTCCCGTGCGAAAGACTCCCGCGCGTCGAGATGACGGCGATGAAATGTTCCGCCCCGCTTCATCACAGCGCCGCAATGAAAAAGGGGGACAGGTACATTTAATTTTCTCGTGGAAAAACGCGGCCGCCTACCAAGGCGTCCACATCGACAAACCCTCGGAGCCGTCGCTATCGCCCGCCCCGGTGCAGGTGCTCAAGACACCGATCACTCTGCGCGCTGGTGCATCAGACGAAACCTGGATCACATTCCCCGGGGAATGTTCGTGCAGCAGGCGTAGCGCGCTGATCGTGCTGCGCATCGCAACAACAAGCCCATCGCCGATAGCGGCACGCGGTGTCCATCCGCATGATTCAGGATCGTCGGGGCCGAGACCTACAGTCTACGCGACGAAGAGTAACTCAGGCTGGAGTTCCCGACGCTGATGCTGCCGCCAATCTGACGGAGCCCGTTTGATCGAACGCGGACCCACACGAACCCACGAAGACCCTTTCAAATGTACCTGGTCCATTTCTCGCCCGTGAAATTGCGGCGCTTTTTTAAATGTACCTGTCCCCTTTATTCGTCGGCTTCGCGCTCGTCGGCGGTCGTCTTCACGTGCCGGGCGTTCAACGCGGTGACGACCTTCTCGGCGAGCATCGGGCCGATGCCGCTGACTTCGGCGATCTCGGCGACGGTCGCCTGGCGAAGCCGCTTCACGCTGCCGAACGCCGACAGCAGCGCGCGGCGTTTTCGCGGGCCGATGCCGCCGATGTCGTCGAGCACGGAGCGCAGCCGCTTCCGCGCCCGCAGCGAGCGGTGGTACGTGATCGCGAAGCGGTGCGCCTCGTCGCGAAGCTGCTGCAGCAGGAACAGCGCGTTCGAGTTGCGACGCAGCACGATCGGGTTCGAGCGGCCCGGCCGGAACACGCGCTCCTCGGTATGCTCGATGTTCTCGGACTGGAACTCGCCGGCCACGCGGTCCTTCGCGAGCGACGCGAGCTCGACGCCCTCGATGCCGAGTTCCTTCGCAGCCTCGACCGCCATCGCGAGCTGGCCGCGTCCGCCGTCGACCATCAACAGGTCCGGAAGGCCGCCCTCTTCCTTGCCGCGCGTGAACCGCCGCGACAGCACTTCCTTCATCGATGCGAAGTCGTCGTTGCGCTGCACGCCGCGCAGGCGGTAGCGCCGGTAGCTCGACTTGTCGGGGCGACCCTCGTCGAACACGACGAGCGACGCGACCACGGCCTCGCCCTGGACGTGCGAGATGTCGACGCACTCGATGCGCTTCGGCGTCGATGCGAGGTGGAGCTTCCTGCGCAGCTCGTCGAGCATCCGCTCACGGCGCAGCGCCTCGTCGTTGCGGTCGGCGAAGGCCTGGCGCGCGTTGTCGATGGCCATCTCGACGAGGCGACGTTTGTCGCCCCGCTGCGGCACGTACACGTCGACCTTCGTCCCGCGAAGCCCGCCGAGGTACGTGGCGAGCGCGTCGGCGCCTTCGAACGCGACCGGCAGCAGCACTTCCTCCGGAATGTAGCGGTCGCCTTCGTAGTAACGGCCGGTCAGCGCCGAGATCACCTCTTCGTCGGGGAAGTCGAAATCCTCGAGATGATACGAGTTGTTGCCGATGAGCTTACCCGAACGCACGAGCAGCACCTGCGCTTCGAGGAACCCGCCCTCGCGATAGAAGCCGAAAACGTCGCGGTCGCCGCCGCCGTGCACGAGCGCCTTCTGCTTCTCGGCGACTTTCGAGACCGCTTCGATGCGGTCGCGGATGCGGGCCGCGTCCTCGTAGCGCTCTTCATCGGCCGCCGCGCTCATCGACACCTTGAGGTCGGCGACGAGCGCATCGGTCTTGCCTTCGAGAAGCTGCGTCGCGCCCTTGAGCTGGCGTTCGTACTCGACGCGGTCGACCTCGAGCACGCACGGTGCCAGGCAGCGCTTGATCTGGTACTCGAGGCACGGCCGCGAGCGGTTGCGAAACACCGCGTCCGAGCAGCTTCGCAGCGGAAAGATCTTGCGTGCGATCTCGAGCGTCTCGCGGATGCCTGACGCCGACGCGAACGGACCGAGATAGACACTGCCGTCGCGCTGGATCTTGCGCGTGACGAGGATGCGCGGCCACGCGTCCTTGACGGTGACCTTGACCGACACGTAGCTCTTGTCGTCGAGCAGCTTGATGTTGTAGCGCGGCTTGTACTGCTTGATCAGGTTGTTCTCGAGGATCAGCGCTTCGGTCTCGCTGACCGTCACGAGCGTCTCGAAGTCCGCCGCGCGGTTCATCAGGAAGCTGACCTGGTAGCGGCCGTCGCCTCCGCGGACGTAGCTGCGCACGCGGTCGCGAAGGTTCTTGGCCTTGCCGACGTAGATCGCCTTGCCGCGCTTGTCCTTGAAGATGTAGACGCCCGGGCCGGTCGGCGCGACGGCGGCTTTTTCGGCCATGCGCGCTTCGAGCTTTTCGCGGTCGGAGGCGGTGGTCTTCGCGTCGTCGGGGTCGGCGGGATCGGAGACGGATGCCGGTGCTTCTGGCGGGGAATCGGGGACAGACACCGATTTTTCCGGCGCGGCGTCGGTTTCGGTATTCGAGACGGATGCGGCGTGCTCTGGCGAAGCGTTGGCTTGGAAATCTGGGACAGACACCGATTTCGCGGGCGTCGGCTCGGTGGCCGGAGTGGAGTTCTGGAAATCGGTATCAGTCCCCGATTTCGCGTCTGTCGCCGATTTCGCTTCCGGCTTGTCTTCGTTAGCCGCCAAGGCCGAGCTCCTGTTGTTCGAGCTTTTTTGCCTTGTCGCGCAGCTCGGCGGCTCGTTCGAAGTCGAGGCGCTCCGAAGCCTCGCGCATCAGGCGGCGGAGGCGGGCGACTTCGGCTTGCGCGTCGCGCTCGTTGTACTGCGCGCGCTCTTCGGCCACCTCGGGGATCGGGTAGTAGTCGAGCTCGGCCATGCGCACGAGCGGATCGTCGATTGCGCGGATCGTGCTGCGCGGGACGATGCCGTGCTCGAGGTTGTACGCTTCCTGCACCGCGCGGCGGCGATCCGTTTCTTCGATCGCACGACGCATCGATTCGGTCATCACGTCCGCGTAGAGAATCACGCGGCCGTTCAGGTTGCGCGATGCGCGGCCCATCGTCTGGATCAGCGAGCGCGTCGAGCGCAGGAAGCCTTCCTTGTCCGCGTCGAGCACCGCAACCAGCGACACTTCCGGAAGGTCGAGCCCTTCGCGCAAGAGGTTGATGCCGACCAGCACGTCGAACGTGCCCTTGCGAAGATCGCGAAGGATCTCGGTGCGCTCGAGCGTGTCGATGTCCGAGTGCAGGTAGCGGACCTTGACGCCGAGGTCGTGGTAATACTCCGAGAGATCCTCGGCCATTTTCTTGGTCAAGGTCGTCACCAGCACGCGCTCGCCCTTCTCGACGGTCTTGCGCACTTCGTCGAGGAGATCGTCGACCTGGTTGCCGGCGGGACGCACGTCGATCAGCGGATCCACGAGTCCCGTCGGCCGCACGAGCTGCTCGACGAGCACGCCGCCGGAGCGCTCGATCTCGAAGTCGCCGGGCGTCGCCGACACGTAGATCGTCGGCCCGAGCGTCGCTTCGAACTCCTCGAACTTGAGCGGCCGGTTGTCGAGCGCCGACGGCAGTCGGAAGCCGAACTCGACGAGCGTCTCCTTCCGCGAGCGGTCGCCGCGGTACATCGCGCCGACTTGCGAGACCGTCACGTGGCTTTCGTCGATGAACGCGATGAACTCCTCGGGGAAGTAATGCAGCAGCGTCGGCGGCGACTCGCCCGGCTTACGACCGGTGAGATGCCGCGAGTAGTTCTCGATGCCGGGGCAGGTTCCCATCTCGGACAGGATCTCGATGTCGTAGAGCGTGCGCTGCTCGAGGCGCTGCGCTTCGAGCATCTTGCCGGCGAGGCGAAGCTCGGCGAGGCGCGTGCCGAGCTCCTGGCGAATCGATTCGATCGCGGTCTTGAGGCGGTCGGGCCGCGTTACGTAGTGGCTCGCCGGATACAGGCACACGCTGCGCGGCTTGCCGATCACGGTGCCGCGCAGCGGATCGATCTCCTTGATGACCTCGATCTCGTCGTCGAAGAACTCGATGCGCAGCGCGCGCGAATCTTCGTAGACCGGGAAGATCTCAACCACGTCGCCGCGCACGCGGAACGTGCCGCGGTGGAAGTCGACGTCCGAGCGCTTGTACTGGATGCGCACGAGGCGATCGAGCACCTCGTCGCGATCGATGCGCATGCCGTCCTCGAGGAACAGCACCATATCGAAATATTCCGACGGCGAGCCGAGACCGTAGATGCACGACACCGACGCGACGATGATGACGTCCTTGCGGTCGAGCAGCGCAGCGGTCGCCGAGTGGCGCAGCTTGTCGATCTCGTCGTTGATCGACGAATCTTTCTCGATGTACGTGTCGGTCGACGGCACGTAGGCTTCCGGCTGGTAGTAGTCGTAGTACGAGACGAAGTAGCGAACCGCATTGTCGGGGAACAGCAGCCGGAACTCGTTGTAGAGCTGGGCGGCGAGCGTCTTGTTCGGGGCGAGGATCAGCGCCGGCTTCTGCAGGCGCGCGATCACGTTGGCGACCGTGAAGGTCTTGCCCGAGCCGGTCACGCCGAGCAGCGTCTGGTGGCGGATGCCGGCCTCGGCCGCCTCGGTCAGCGCGGCGACCGCCGCCGGCTGATCTCCGCTCAGCTCGAAGTCCGTAACCAGGTGAAAGCGTTCTTCGCGTGGCATCGAACCGTACAGGGTAGCGCAGGCTGCGCGCCGTGTAGAGTCTGCGAACGCCCGACCTCAGAGCCGCCGCCCGGATTTTCAGCGCTTTTTTAAATGTACCTGGTCCCTTTTCCGGTCCGCCCGCGCACCGGTCGGGTTTTGACTGCCCGTCGCGGGGCACTTATGAAACCCGAATGTTCCGGATTTTCCTGACGATGCTGCTGGTGCTGGCCGCGTTCCTCGGCGGCTACTACCTGGGCAACGAGCCGGTGAGCCATCTGACTCAATCGGTCAACGGTCTGACGATCGAGCTCGATGCGATGCGCAACCGCATGGCATCGCCGGCCGCCGAGGCGCCGCAGGAAGGCACCGCCAAGGCGACCGAAGAGCTGCACGTGATCAACGAAGGGATTGCGGCGGTTCGCGCGGATCTGGCCGATCAGAAGGTGCTGCTCGAAAAGGCCTCGGCCGTTCCGGTCGAAGTCGCCGGGGCCGACCCCGCCGAGCTTCTGAAGGCGCGCAGCGACCTCCAGGAGTGTCAGGCCGACAAGCTCGATCTTCAGGCGCGATGCAATGCGGCCGCCGTGCGAAGCGTGCTGCCGACTGCTCCCGCTGCGGGGGCGGCCGCGCCGACAGCGCCGGTCGCGCCTGCGACGCCGAACATCAATCAGGCTCCCGGCTACCGCTACCAGCCTTACGGCGTTCCCCGCTAAACGACCGCGACGTTCTCCGTCGCGATACGGGCTCTCTGCGCAGAGACGTGCGAATCGCGTACGTCGCGATACGCATTCTCCGCAGGCACGTCGCGAAGCGCAGACGTCGCAATATCGATTAATCCCGCGCGGCACGTCGCGAAATCGGTGTCTGTCCCCGATTTCCCGATATCGGTGTCTGTCCCCGATTTCGCGAAATCAGTGTCTGTCCCCGATTTCCGGTTACGGGTTCTTCGGGGACGGGCGCTTGTCTTCGGGCCAGTCCTCGAGCGCGTTGGCTGGGGGAGCTTCGGCCGGGGCGTCGCCGTTTGGTGCGGGAGCGGCTTCGCCGGCGGGCGGGCGCGACGGTCTCGGCTGTCCGGCTTTCATCTCGGGGTTCATGCCAGCACGCGGAGCGTTGGTGCCGGGCCGTGCGTTCGTGCCGGGCCGCGCGTTGGTACCTGCGTCCGGCGGTGTGGTGTTCGTGCCTCGCTGCGCCCCGCCGCCTGTCTGCGGCGGCACTCCGCCGGAGCGCGGCGGACTGCCGATCGAGCCGCCATCGCCCGGCGCGGCGTTGGTCCTGCCCTGCCCGGCCGGCGCATTCATTGCGCCGCCTCTCTGCTGTCCGGGCTGATTCGCTGAGCGCGGAGGCTGCTTGTCCTGCTGCGCGCGCGGCGGCGCGCCGTCGACGTAACCGAGACCGCGCAGCGACTCCCACGTGTCGTTGTCGACGGGCTTGTCGGTCGAGTCGCGCTTTTCCTTTTCGTAGCTCGCCACCGTCTCGACCTTGCGGCCGACCATCTCTTCGACTTCCGCGAACACCGACCCGTCCATGTCCTGACCGACGGGCATGCCCATCAGGTAGAGAAGCGTCGGCGTCACGTCTTCGATGAACTTCGGAACTCCGGCCTTCGGCGTGATGCCGGGGCCGCTGACCATGTAGATGCCGTCGGGATTGTGCGTGCCGATCATCTTGGTTTTGTCGGCCGACGCCTGGAAGCCGTGATCGGAGACGACCACGACATACGGCGCCGTCCCTTTGACGGCCGCGAGAATCTTGCCGAGCTCTTCGTCCGAGCGGCGATACGCGTCGGCCACCATGCCGCCGTACTTCTTCGCCTTGTCGGGATTCATGTCCGGGAAGTTCTCCGGATGGGAGTACGCCCAGTACGGATGCGAGATGCGGTCGACGAACGTCATCACGTAAAGGAAGAGCTTCCAGTCGCCGGGCGCGTACAGGAGCGCCGCTTTCGACTGGATCGAGAAGACCTGCTCGAGATGCTGGTAGAGAACCGCCGGCGTGTAGTCTTCCGCCCACTTGCTCCAGCCCGGACCCTCGGGGATGTACGGCTCGCCGATTTTCTCGGAGACCTGCGAGCGCAGCTTCTTCGGCTCGCTCGCGACGAGACCTTCGTCGGTGCGGTATAGCGGCGTCAGGTAGTACTGCGTCTCGTCGAGGCGGTATCCGCGCATCATGCCGCGGAACGACGGACGGCTCGCGACCTTGCCCGCAAACCACGGCGTCCATTTGCCGACTTCGAGCGGAAGCACGTTCTGCTTGATCGCGTCGATGTTGTCCTTGTACGCGATCGCCATCTTGCCGCCGTCGAGGTCTTCGCGCGTGACCGGCTGGCCGGTGTTGCCGCCGAACGTCGCGCCGCTCAGCGGAAAGCCCGACAGCATGGAGCCCGGTATCGGATCGGGCGGCCAGGTGGCCGGCACGTTGAAGACATCGACGCGCTTTTTCTGGTCGCGAAGGATCTCCCAGATCGCGTTGACGCGCCGGTTGGTCGACTGCGAGGTCTTCCAGTCCTTGACGCCGTGCTTCTGGAAACCGAAGCCGGTGAAGATCGTCGTCCAGACAACGGGAGACAGGATCGGCGGGCGCGACTCGAGGATGCCGTGCAGGCCCGAGTCGTAGAGCTTCTTGATGTTCGGCAGCTCGCCCGCCTGCATCATCGGCTCGATCACGTTCCACGTGCCGCCGTCGATGCCGAGTACGATCACACGCGCCGAGTCGTCGGTCTTCGTGCCGGAGGAGCACGCCGCCGCGACAAGCGCGACGGCGCAGAAAAGGAGTAGCGCGCGTTTCATTTCCTGGCGATTCCTGGAGGGCGGTTGGGCGCGGCCACCGCGTCATTCGCTAGTGCCGGAGGCCGAAAACCCCTAGACTAACCCACGAGTTCCCTTCGATGGCAAATGTTCTACTGCGCGCGAGTGCCCTCGTGGTGGCGGCCTTTGCCCTGGCACTGCTGTACATGCGGCTGCCCGAGTCGGTCGCACGCACCGACCGCCCGCTCTGCGAGCGCTGCAACGTCATCCTGATCTCGTTCGACACCGTAAGGGCCGACCACGTCGGCTCGTACGGCTACGAGCGGGCGACCACGCCGAACGTCGACGCGCTGGCCGCCAAGTCGATCGTCTTCGAGCGCGCGATCGCGCAGGCGCCGTGGACCCTGCCCTCGCACGCCGCGATGCTGAGCGGGCTGTATCCGAGCCGCCTCGGCGTGCTCCATTACCCTGCGTCGCGGGTCCTGTCGGACCAGAACACCGTGCTTCCGGAAGTCTTCCGCGCCGCCGGCTACGCGACCGCGGGCTTTACCGGCGGCGGCTTCGTCTCCGAGCACTACGGCTTCAACCGCGGCTTCGACATCTACGCGACGCGCGGCCGGCACTACGAGCACAACATCGACACGACGCTCGAGTGGATCGACGACCACAAGCGGAGCCCGTTCTTTCTTTTCTTCCACGGCTACGACGCGCACCGGCCGTACTACTCAAAGCCCGCCGACAAGACCGAGATGGGCCTGCCGGCCGACGCCGAATCCGAGCAGAGCCACTTCTGCCTGCGCGACGACCGCGAGGACACCAACAGCGACCGCAGGGACAAGATCGTGCGGTACTACGACGCCGCGATCCATCACGGCGACCGCGGGATCGGCGTGCTGCTCGAGGCGCTCGAGCGCATGCACCTGATGGAGAACACCGTGATCCTGCTGACGTCGGATCACGGCGAGGAGTTCTTCGAGCACGGCCACTGCGACCACGTGCGGTTCCTGTACAACGAGTCGCTGCACGTGCCGTACATGATCTACCTGCCGGGCCAGACCGTAAGCGCCCGGCGCATTCCCGGGCTGATCCCCGCGTCGATCTCGGTTGCGAGGACCGTGCTCGACATCGTCGGCATCGAGCATGCGATGCCGGGCGTGACGCTGCTTCCCATGATCGAGGGCAAGCAGAAAGCGTTTCCGGTCGTCTACAGCGAGGCTGACAGCGCGCCGGGACAGCTTTCGAGCCGCGGGCGCTCGATCGCGATCACCAAGAACGAGATCAAGCTGATCTCGTACACCGACGAAGGCACCGACGAGGCGTACAACCTCGTCGAAGATCCCGGCGAAAAGAATCCTCTGCCCGAGAAGAACGCGGCGTATCTGATGCGTCAGACGCTTCGCGAGTGGGCCGACGCGCTGCGGCCGCTGCCGCGGCCGGCTGTCGAGCTGGATGATGCGACGAAGGCGGCGGCGATGGATGACGAGGATTCTACGGGGAATGGCGAGCGCGAGGATGACGACGGTTCGGCGCCTTCCGGGAAGGACGCGGCGAAGACTTCGGGGAAGGCGAAGCCGGGTGCGAAGAGGGACAAGATGCCGGAGGAGTTGAAGAAGGATTTGAAGTCGCTCGGGTATCTGCAGTAGCCGGTCTCTCGATGTCTTCGGCTTCCCGCGTCGTAACGGCGCGCGTTGCGTTCGCTTGGTGTGCTCCATCGCCTTTCAGGTCTTCGGAGCGGTCGGCACCTCCTTTATATGCGGTAGTTGTCGGTGTCTGGACTGTTCGGCGTAAGCCCGCGCCGCGGCGCGCGAATTGCTCCGGATGACGGCTTCGCTATAAGCGCCGGAGGTTCCCCGGTAGCTCAGTCGGTAGAGCGGGTGGCTGTTAACCACCATGTCGCTGGTTCGAGTCCGGCCCGGGGAGCCAAATCCTTTTTCAGTCTGAATCTCTGTCTGCGGGCCGCTGCGGCGTTCCTAAAGCCTGGGACGACACGGAACCAGCGTTAATTCGCGCGGGCCTGCGAATTCGGGCCACCTAGACTCCGGGCTGGGCTGTTAAGCGCGGGCGAGTCGAGATGGACAATCTCGACGAGTTTCGAGCCGCCCCCTCGCTCTCGGAACACTCTCTTTGGACGAGTTTTGAGAGAGTGTTCTCCCTGCTAATCCCTCGACCTCCGAGATCTCACGGACGCGACGAGGAACCTGCAATCAGAACCCACCTGCGGCTGCCTTTTCGAGTCGGAGTACCGCAGCGGCGCAGTAGATCCCTATAACGGTCAGGATCTATCGATTTTCGAACGATCTCGAACTTGACGACGCCACCCGCGGTTCGTCGAAACAAAATTAAGCAAGGCCGATCCCTGTAGTCTAGCTCCTTCACCACCAGACGCGCGGTTGAGTTGCCAAAACGCGTCATCGTGAGTTTGCGCTGTTCACCCGTCGCCGTGTTTCGAAGTGTGACCTTCGTTCGAGCGCGAGGTCGACCGCCAAGTCCGAAGAACGCGCGAGCGGGTTCCATAGGGATCTGGATCTGACTTCCGCCGGTCCCGGTCTCCAACGGCATGATCTCAACTATGAGGTCGGCACCGCGCGCCGCCCCAAGGTCACCAACAGCCGCTCTGCTTGTTGGTGCAACTCCTTGGGTCGTTGCCCTCCCCTTCGACGTTGATCGCGCACGACGTTGGCTCGAAGCCCCTGTTCCACTTCTGCTGCTGGACCGTTTACTCCAAGTGAATGTCGCCGCCACTTTCGCCTTGGCACGTGCCCTGCCAAAGGCCTCACGCTCTCCCCCATAGCTGGCAAGAAGCGTCGCAGAGAGCGGATCACTAGCTTCGTGGATGGCATCATGCCACCCAATCAGATTGCCATCCGTCGCCGCCAACCGAGTGATGGTAGCGAACTCGATATTGTTCTTAAGGCCGTCAAGCGTGAGGTTGTTACTCCCGACCAGCAGATGACCATGGGTGCCTTCGACGAACCAGAGGACTTTCGGGTGGTAGACACCGTTGTAGCGTCGAAGCATACGAACGCGAATCCCCGCGCGGCTCATGCGGTCTAACGCCGTCGGTTCCGTCAGCCCGTGATCCGTGCCGACGTACGCGGTAACGACGCGACGACTCCCATTCCGCTTCCAGGCCGCGACGTCGCGGGAGATCTCAGTCCAGCCGGCACCCGTTACAGCATAAAAATACAAACGAAGTTCCGTTGCCGCACGATCCTCGCGGAGAAGATCACGTGCCGCATCGAAGAACCCGGTCATCGCCCAAGCGGCGGATTGTAGTGTCGGACGAGCGCTACCCATTGGCAATCCTCACAGAAGCGGTCAGTTGTGCCGGACGGTGAAAGAACGCCACGCACTGCCCGGGGAAACGGCGAGCACGTAGCGCGCGCAGCGATCAATCCGCCTGACGGGTGGCTCTCTTTCAGTCTCTCGATGCTACAACTGTAAAATGCTTGGCCAGACCGGCAACCGTCATATTGTCGGCGATCGCGTCATGCGGAACGAGGACATAGCGCCAAGGCTTGCCCTCGTTCTCATTCTCGTGAGCCGTCGCGTGCTCGCACCATGTCGCCGCCGCTTTCGCCTTTGCCAGGACGACAGGATCCTTTGTTTGATCGGCGCGCTTAGGCTCGCAGAGTAGTTTTTCAGTGGCGGTCTCGACGACGAAGTCCGGCTCGTAGTCGCTGTCTGGAGTGTAGCGGATCTGGAAGACGCCCTTGCCCGGCTTGAACCACTTGATCACCGCCGGGTCCTTCTCTAGGACCACGGCGAACCGTCGCTCCGGATCAGAGTCGAACTTCTGCGTCGAGTAAAGGCATTTTTTGAATCCGCCGAACAACATTTTTCGGATGTCGGATTTGTTGTCGATCGGCATACCGAAATCGCGCATGAGCTCGTCGGCGGACGCCGCGAAAGCCTGTGACCGCACCTCGGAGAAGCCGTGACAAACCACCGCTTCGTAAGCGGATGCATCCTCCCACGCGTGCTGCTGCATCTGAGTGTGAATCGACGTCGAAATCTGCTTTTGATGGAAAAGCAATACATTTCGGACCTCCTCGTCATCCTTAAGATAGCTTCGGAGATGAGCTACGACTTGTCCCGCAAGCTTGTAGAGGAGATCCGCCTGCTCGTCATAACTCACGTCGTCAAAATCGATCAGCCCGCGTACCACGTAGTCCTCGAGGCGCTCTTCGTCGTAGCCGCCTTCGAGCGCACCGATAACGTCGCGAGTTTCGCTTGCCAGGTGCTGTACAAGAATCTCCCGCGAGATCGGCTGCAGACGGAGAGAGGAAAAGTCGAGAGTGAAATCGCGGAAGCCGGCCCTTACGACGCCCTTTGGCAGCACTATCACCCTCGGGATGGCGATCGTGTAAGCGACATAGATCGCCGTGGCGTCGCGTACGAGCCCCACGATATCGTTACTGCTGAGCGCGGGATACATAGACAGCTGACCCAAGTTGACCTTCTCCGTCACTTCGGTGACCAGTCGCTTCTGTACCTCCTCGGTTTGAAGCGCTTTGGGGCCGGGCACCGTCTTGGGATCACGCGTGGCATTGTAGATGGCGTCTAGGGCAAGCCTCGCCGCCGCCGCTTCCTCCGGCTTCGTGAACCTGGGCGCGACTGCCGCTTCAATAAGCGTCGGCGAAGCGCCCGCTGCCGCTGACTCGCCGGTGCGGCCGGCCACGACGGGCTCGTGCGTGATGCCGAGAAGCGCTTCGAGCACCGGCGCAATCATGACCGTCTGCTTCGGTACTTCGGGGACATCTACTCCGATCGTAACCGTGCTGAATGTGTATCCGCCTCTCTTGGCCTGATCGACGATATCTTGAAAACGGTCATGCGCGACAATGGTCAATCGGTCCACCGCCGGGACTCCGGTGCGCCTCCCGTAAGGTAAGCGGAGTCCTCGTCCGATTGACTGCTCGACGAGTGTACGCGAGTCGGCCGTACGAAGCGGTACGATTGTGTAGAGGTTGGTAACGTCCCACCCCTCTTTCAACATGTTGACGTGGACAACGATCTCGGTCGGCTCGTCGGCGCGCTCAACCGACAATAGCCGTTCAACGTTCTCGTCCTTCTCAGCGCCCTTGAGCCCCGAATGAACTTGGATGACACGGCCCTTGTAGCGTCCATCGAAGAATTGAGCGTCCTCGATGAGCTTTACCAGCGTGTTGGCATGCTCGGTGTCCGAGGCAATCACCAGCATAAACGGCTTCACCTTTCGGACGTCGTTCTGTTGTGCGTACACGTCGAGATCCACTTTGGTCGACTCGTGGACACGGATGCCGTCCTCGAGCTTGAGGCGCTCGAGCGCCGCCTCAGTCATGGTGGCGGGGTTGAAGTTGGCCCGTGTGGCGACCGCTGGCTCTTTCACGTAGCCATCCCGCATCGCCAGGGCGAGTGAATAGTCGAAAATAACGTTGCTGAAGCGGATCGGCTTGTTTCCAGCTTCGACCTGCGGGGTCGCCGTCACTTCCAACCCGAGAACGGGCTTGAGTTCCTCAATCGACTTCATGCTCGAATCCGCTCGGTATCGGTGTGCCTCATCCATGATCAGCACAAGGTCATCAAGACCGGCGAGGTAGTCGAAGTACGACTGCCCGAGAAACTCCGAGAGTCGGCGGATTTTCCGCGAATCAGCCGCGCGCGTATTGAACTTCGCGATATTGAAAATATTCACAACTACGTCGTCGCGCTCGAATAGGTCCAAAACCTGCGGCCGTTGCTCGAAGTTCTCGCCCGTCACCAATGCGGGCGATTTCACTGCAAACTCCGCAATGCCTTGGAACACATACTTTGGGGTGTTCGGCGTGAAGTCAGCGACGAGCTTGTTGTAAATGGTAAGGTTTGGCGCCAGCACGAAAAAATGACGGATGCCGTGCTCAAGGTGGAGGTAGGCAATAAACGCTCCCATTAGGCGTGTCTTGCCCACGCCAGTGGCCAGCGCGAAGCACAAGCTAGGAAACGAGCGCTCAAAATCTTCCACTGTCGCGAACTCAGAGCGAATGACAGACAGTGCTGCCTCGAGATCACCGTTCTTGCGAGGCGGAGCGATCTCCATTACGCGATGCAGGATCTCGAGCGACTTTCGTTGCGGTGTGCGCAGACTGAGACGTCCACTGATGCTATTCACGTGGCGGCTCATCGATGCCCCTCTCCGTTTCCGAGCCCCGCGAACAGAGGGAGGTCCTGCACGGCATGGCCTTTCTTACGGCGCCCCTCAGACTTGCGACTGGTCGCCTCGCCGTTAGCGCCCGCGTTCATACGCGCCTCAACCTTGGCTTCTTCGACAACCTGTACCGGCGGTAGCTGTTCGACGTTGAGGCTGTAGTCATCGCGCCCCCACTCGCATGCACTCAGCACAGCTTGGGGAATCTTCCTGACAGTGAGGTTCGGAAACTCGTCCTTCTTAGCGCGAAAAGCAGAACAGCAGATTAGCAGTGTACGCTCGCGTCCCACCTGATCGCTGATGAACCTCAACTGCTCGCGGCTCAGGTTTTGTGTCGTAACGTAGATGAAATCGTTCTCAGTGGACCTTCCATGATTCCAGAAGACCTCGGGTTCTGGCGCGTAGTGAAACCCTTCGAGCTTGCACATCGCCTCCGCCAACATCTCCGGATGGTAGGCTCTACTCACGATCCAGTTGCCCCACTTATCCTTCTCCAAAAGAGACGGGGCGAGTCGGTAGCAACGAAACCCACCGCCGCCTCTCCAGCCCGTAGCTTCGGTAACCCCTCCAGGGTCGGCACCATCTATGACCTGTTTTAGGCGCGGAAGGACATGGGTAAGGCAGTGCTCACCCAACTCCACCATGATCCACCGACGGCCCATCTTGTGCGCGACGGCCCCGGTCGTTCCGGATCCCGCAAAAGAATCCAACACCCAGTCGCCGGGGTTAGTTACCGCGTCGATGAGCGTCGATATCAGTTTCTCAGGCTTCGGGTAGTCGAAGGCTGCATCTCCGAAGAGCGCAATACTCTCGGCCGTGGCATCCTCGTAGGTGCTCATCTCGTAGTGAGCGACGCTCAGGAGATTCTTGAGCTTCTTCGGTTCACCACCATCCTTAACGTGGTTCGGGCGAAATGGAGACTTACTGATCACCAGGGTCTCGCCTTCGGCAATGATCTCATCGACCCTCGATTGGGAGTATCGCCATTCGCCTTCCAAGCGGAAGATGCCGACATTGCGCCCGTCGCGCACCTCAAGCCGGTCTAGAAGCCTCGTAACAATCTTGCCCTCGCTCATGTCCTGTGGCTCGAAGACCTGATCGACGCAGCGAAACACAACGGCTCCAGACGGAAATGTCAGCACTTTGACGCCGTTTCCCGCATTGTTCAGTGGGTACTTCTTGCCCGCCGTCGTGAGTCCGCCGATGAACGGCGGCGACTTAGTCCGATCTTTTGCGTAAGCTAGAACGTACTCTGTCACCACCCCCATACTGGCGTTGAGAAAGGACGGCTTCTTCTTCTTCTCCCAGACGAATTGTCCGCATCCGTTCTTTCGGCCGAAGACCTCGTCGAGTAGAATTGTTAGGTACGCAACTTCCGAATCATCGATAGACGAAAATAGAACGCCGTCTTCTGTCAGCAGTAGCCTTAGCAACTCCAATCGGTCCCGCATGAGCGACAGCCAAAGCGAGTGTTCGAGACCATCATCATAGTGTTCGAACGCTGACCCGGTGTTATAGGGCGGATCGATGTAGATACATTTGATCTTGCCGGTGAACTGCTGCTCTAACGCCTTCAACGCGAGCAGGTTGTCGCCGTGAATCAGCAGATTCTCAAAGCTATCGTGTTCCGTGGCCCGTTTTGCGGCGTGGTAGGAGAGTGAGGTCGTCTCCAGCAGGATGCGTGGCTCTAAGCGAGGACGCTCCTCTTTGCCGATCCATGTAAGTTCCAAGCGTTTCTTTCTCTCTGCCATGGTTTCTCTTAGGTCCGCGCGTTGGCTGAGACCGTCCATCTAATCGTGAAGACCGTCTCGCATTGTGTCTCTATGGCTAGCTGACGCTCGATCTTTGCGATCAGTTCGGAGCGCCTCTCGTCAATATCGTCCTGAGCGTCGAAGAATTGTCGACGCTTCGCCGTGCGTCGCTGTTCTAGAGTTTTGATCGCTCTTTGGGCCTCAAGCTTATCGGCGAGTACGATTACGGACTTCGAGCTCTTGCGAGCGGCTCGAATCTCCGCGTCGAGTTCCTTTAGCTCGCGCTCGAGGGTGAACTTCACATCCTCGGCCCAGCGGTCAAGCTTGTCTATTTCCAGATCAAACCAAGCGCCATTGCGCCTCGTCAACTCCTGGAGCAACACCGCACGGCGTTGCGTTTCCGCCTCACGAAGAATCCCCGCAGCGGCGTCCGGAACGGCGCAGCAGCTCTCTACATCCGCCGAAAGGTCAAAAAGCCGTCGGCATTGGGTCTCGTCAATCGGCTCGCCTGTGTCAGTCGTTCCGACGAAGAAGAGATGGTCTTCAATTTCCACCGCACCCACGGTCAACCGCATGCAGCCGATCCACCCGCTAGCCCCGATGAGCGACTCGAGGATCGTGATTTTCTTGCCATTCTCGCCGTAGTAAAAGCGAAGTTGCGCAACGGGTGTTGCTAGGCTGCGGCCGAGCGCGAGAACTCCCTGTGCTAGCGGGTGTCCAACGCGATAAGTGTTCGCAGTTTCCGTTCGTTTCCCAAGGCGGTACGGCCCAGGATGGATCGCCTCGCCACCGAATGGATTGACCAGCAACACGAACGCGAACTCGGTATCATCAAACCGCGCGCAGTCACGGAGTAGATGGCGGGTGAGTCGCCACAGGCGATCATTGAAGCGATCCAGAACGTCTAGGGTCTGGACGCGGACTTTCTCAACCACCTCTTGATCAAAATTGTCGAGGAGCTTCTCGCGTGCGTCGCGCTGCCCCTCGCCGATCTCTGCCTCCAACTCCCGCTGCAGTTGGTCGAATTCGGACTGAATCTGGTCAGGCGCGCGGCACTTCTGGTAAATCGCCGCAATCCGCTTCTCGAAGTCCACGCCGGACTCGATGGCGCCAAGCACTTCGTCGCTCGCACCGAATACGCCGCTGAACAACCGGAACTTCTCGTCAAGCAGTTCATAAACACGGCGGTCAGCGGCGTTGCTCTTGTTGAGGAAGTTGACGACTACTACGTCGAATCGTTGACCGTAGCGGTGACAGCGGCCGATGCGCTGCTCAACCCGCTGTGGGTTCCAAGGCAGATCGTAGTTCACTACGAGATTGCAAAACTGAAGGTTAACCCCCTCTGCGGCGGCCTCCGTGGCGATCAGGATCGCCGCTTCGTCGCGGAAATGCTCTACCAGGGCTGCGCGCATGTCGGCGCTCGGCGAGCCGCTAACTCGATCGGTGCCCGCGTGTAGCTCCATCCATCTCTTATAGATGGCCTTGGAACTTGAGTCGTTGTTCGTGCCATTGAACAGCATGACGCGGCCAGCGAACTCTGTCTTTTCCAGCAGCCCGAACAGGTACTCCTGGGTGCGACGCGATTCAGTGAAGACGATGGCCTTCTCTTGCAGTACCGCGCGACCCTGGGCCGCTTGAGCCTCGGCGGCAGCGGAGAAGCCGCGCCGAAGCGCAGTCAGAAGGACTTCTCCTTTTGAGTTCTTGACGATCGACGTGGCAAGCGCGTGGAACTCACGCAACTCGGCCATCTCATGCTTTAGCCCCGAAAGCTGTTCCGGAGCGAGGCGCGCCCGGTCGGCTGGCATGTCGCCCTGGCCCTCCTCCTCCCACTCGTCGGCCAGTTCATCAAGTTGCTCCCAATCCTGCTGGAGACCAGCCGGCCCGGCCTCAACCGCTTCCGCCGCCGATGCAGCCGCGTGGAGGCGCTGGGCCATGCCGTCGAGTGTCCCGGCGATGGCGTAGGTCGACGAAGCCAGTAGCTTCCGAAGGATCAGCGTTACGAGCTGACGTTGGCTAGCGGGCAGCGCATATAGCGTTTCGCGCTGAAGGTATTCGGAGATCAGGTCGTACAGTCGTTGCTCCTCAAGCGTCGGCACGAACTCCTGCACAAGGGCGTGGCGGTTGGTGTACTTTACGTATTCGAGCACTTGGCGACGAAGCGTGCGTTTGCACAGTGGCGCAAGTCGTAGCTTCAACTCGGCAAAGTCCGCATCGTTACCGATCCGCGCATACCGCGCGCGGTAGCTTTCGAGGTCACCGAAAGCGAACTCGTCGATGATGCTGACTAGCCCGTACAGTTCCAATAGTGAGTTCTGAAGCGGAGTGGCGGTTAGAAGGACTTTCGGAAATGGAGCGATGGCCTGTTTGATTGCCAGCGCGATCTTGCTCGAGTTCTTGTACACGTTGCGAAGACGGTGGGCCTCATCGATGACAACGAGATCCCAAGCCGTCTGCCGGAGATAAGGCTCCTTGGTCCGCGCAAACTGGTAGGAACAGAGGATGATCGCATCTTGCTGAAACGGATTTAGATTGCCGGCGCGAACGGTTTCGTTGAAGCTTCGGCTCTCAAGAATCACTGATGGAAGATAGAATTTGTCTTCGAGCTCCTGGCTCCATTGCTTACGTAGATTGGCGGGGAGGATGATCAGCAGACGCCGCTTTCGCTCGGCCCACTTCTGCGCGATGAGCAGTCCGGCCTCAATTGTCTTCCCGAGCCCAACCTCGTCCGCCAAGATCGCGCCTTTCGAGAAAGGACTCCGGAAGGCGAAGAGTGCCGCCTCGACTTGATGAGGATTCAGATCGACTTGGGCGTCGGCTAGCACCGACGCGAGCTTCTCGACGCTGTCTGAAGCGCAGCGCCTCGTCAGCTCGTGGGCCAGATATTTGGCGTGATAGTCCGTAAGGCTCATCGTAAGAGCCTTACCGTGGTGCTGGGTTTCAAAGCGGGCCGGCCTTCAACGACACGGCACCCGACCGTGACAAGGGCGACGTCGCCGATGTCTGCGCGAATTCCGATGCGGCCGCCGTCGGAGCAGCGTACGCCAGCGTTGACGGCGATGCGGTCCGGGTGGATCCTGACCCGTATCTGAGCGCCGACGGCCAGACCCGGGTTGGCAAGTGGCGGGTGGAGGTATGGACGGGCGGCATCTTCGGTGTTCGGCCTCCCGGCCGCTTTCTCCAAGAGGTTTTACCTTAGGGGTGCCGCTCGGGCGAGCATGGGGGATGCACCGCATTGGCATTCAGACTGCTCGGCCAACCCTCAGGTCGGCGCCCATCAGTCCCGTCTCGCGAAGCCGCGCCAGTGCGGCCTCGGGAATCGGCCACGCATCGTGCCAAAGAACGCCTCGTGTAGGTCGCGCGACGGACTGACGCGTGCCACGAATCTCGTTGACCCTGAGTCCAGAGAGACACGTGTCACACAGCGACGAGGGTCTGCTTCGAGCTCTGGACGCTGCTCGGACTCCGCGCGCGCGCTGGCGGACTCGTGTTCGATCTTCAATCGACGAACGTTGATGGCCACGTGGCGCTCGGGATGTGAGTATCGGGCGGATGGACTGCCGGAGCCAGCTGGTAACGCGCACCTGGCCACGCGAGCGACGCGCGCGACACAAGTGGTCGTATCCGGTTATTTGCCACGCCGCCGGCAGCAGCATAGGAAATAGGAACACGCGCGTTCATCTCCAACCGCCGTGCAAGAAACACTCGCGACCTCCCGTCGCCAATCCGAAGGACAGCACCAACGAATGCCCGGCTCCACGTTCCAAACCAACCCGTTCAATCTCGATAAGCTTCTCGAAGAGTGCCATGTCGGCAGTCTTCAGTTGCCAGATTTTCAGCGAAGTTGGGTCTGGGATGAGGATCGCATCAAGAGTCTGATTGCTTCAATCTCGCGAGCATTCCCTGTTGGCGCCCTCATGACGCTCAACACGGGAGGCCCGGTGAATTTCAAGCCCAGGCCGATCGAAGGCGCGCCGCCCGAATCAAAACAGACTGTTCCTCATGCCCTTCTTCTCGATGGTCAGCAGCGAATGACCTCCCTCTACCAGGTCACGTTGCGCGGAAAGGTTGTCGAGACAGTCACGCCCAAAAACAAAAAGGTAAAGCGCTGGTTCTACCTCGACATCAAAAAAGCGCTCGACCCTTCCGTGGATCGCGAGGAGGCCGTGGTCGGTGTGCCTGAAGATCGCCTCGTCCGAACCGATTTCGGCCGCGAGATCGCATTCGATCTTTCTACTCCGGAGCGGGAATACGCGTTACTCATGTACCCGATCACCCAAGTCTTCGATTGGGACCATTGGCAGGACGGCTTCGACGAATACTGGTGCGGTGACCAGAACAAAAGCATTCGCGACGAATTTCGGACTTTTAAGAAACAGGTACTGGAGAACTTCAAATCGTACCACGTACCGGTCATCACACTGGACAAATCGACTTCGAAAGAAGCGGTCTGCGTTGTCTTCGAGAAGGTGAATACGGGCGGAAAGTCGCTAGATGCGTTTGAGCTCGTGACGGCGATGTACGCAGCGTCAAATCACGAACTGCGGAGAGACTGGTACGGCGATGACACGTCAAAAGGTCGGCACCGACGGTTCGCAGAAACGCTGCGGCCAGCCGGTGCAGACACTGGTATCATTGCCGAGGTCGCCAATACCGACTTCCTGCAGGCCGTCTCGCTATTTTACACCCGTGACCGGCGCCGCGCGGCGGAAGTCGCCGGCAAGCAGGGGAAGGAATTGCCCGCTATATCGGGCAATCGACAAGCGCTGCTGAATCTACCCCTCGAAGCGTACAAGAAGTACGAGGCCCAAGTAGAACGGGGCTTCACTCAGGCAGCAAAATTTCTACACACGCTCCATATCTATCGGATTTTTGATCTTCCGTACCAATCCCAGATCGTTCCGTTGGCTGCCATCTTGGCGGATATCGGTGATGCATGGGAGCACGAGGCGAACCGCGCAATGCTCGTTCGCTGGTACTGGAATGGCGTGTTCGGAGAACTCTACGGATCGGCAGTCGATTCCCGCATTGCGCGGGATTTCATGGAAGTCCCGGCTTGGCTGAAGGGTGGCCCAGAGCCATCCACCGTATCCGAAACTATGTTCCGAGCGGACCGTCTGAAGACCATGCGCATGCGCCTCTCAGCCGCTTACAAAGGCGTGAATGCGCTTCTTATGAAGGAAGGGGCACTCGACTTTCGCTCAGGCCAACGGTTCGATCACACAGTGTTCTTCGGGGAGAACGTCGACATTCATCACATATTCCCGCAAGACTGGTGTAAGCGCCAAGGCGTGAAGCAAGCCGTCTACGACTCCATCATCAACAAGACGCCTCTCTCGTATAGAACGAATCGTATCGTCGGTGGCGTCGCGCCATCTGAGTATCTCGCCAAATTGGAAGGAGGGAATGCGAAGGCGCCGCCAATCAAGGGTGAAAGCCTCGACACCTATCTCACCTCCCACTTGATCGACCCAACCCTCTTACGCGCAGATCGGTTTGATGCTTTTATGGCAGATCGGCAACAACGCCTTCTTAGGCTCATTGAGAAAGCGATCGGCAAAGCCGCGTACGTCGGAGACGTCGAGGATGAAGGTGAGGATGTAGAGATTGACGAGGACGCTGCCGAAGCTGGGCTCACGATCGGGCAATAGTGTCTTTTGCCAGCCTGTTAGCCGGCAAGCTGGTACCACGCGGCTTTGCACCGCATTCGGGTACATCAGGTAAGTCTGTCATCACCTCCGCACGGCACATCCAATGTGGTGGGGCTCTCAATCAAGACACCGTCGTCCCAGGCCGCGCTCTGGGCCGACCACGACTCGTGACTACCGATCCGTCGAAGCGTTCGCTCACTGATCCGCTCCATGTCGGTATCCGTCAGCCGGAGAACCGCCTTCTGAATTCGCGGATCCAACAGCGTCAGGTCGAGTAGTTGCGTCACCCGCGCCCGCGTCGTCTGAAGCTTTCGCGCTACATCCGCCTGGTTGCGGTTCTCTCCTGAATCGATCGATCGCTGGATCGCATGAGCGAGCGCCAGTGCTAGCGCCGCATTGGCGTGAGACGGCTCGGCCGAAGGTTTCGGCAGCGTTGCTTCGAAAGCGGTCCGCTTGCCTCGCCTGACACGGTCCAGCCGCCCCACGACTACTCGCGAACTGCCGGAAATCTCAACCTTCGTCCCGATGCTCATGCCGATTTCTCCTCCGTCGCATCCCCGCCGAGATTTGCCAACGTTATCCGCACTTCCCCGCCCTCGTCGTCGACGTCCACACGCTCGACGACGGCTCTAAACAGTCGTCCTCGGTTCTGCGAGGTAAGCACGTCCCAAACCGAGTTGAAGTCGCGGAGGCACTGGGCGATCCAGCAGGCCTCAAGTTTCGTCGCATCGAGCATCGCAATTTCGCCCTCGACCTCCGCGAGTCGGCGCTCGCGCTCTTGTAGCCGAATATTTGTGTCGTTCAGGTCGGTGGAGAGCGTCGCGATCTCAGACGAAAGTCGGTGACGCTCGACCGTGAGGTCACGACGCCGAGTTTCTATGCGTACCGTGACGCTAGTCGCCGACGCGGCCAGGTCCGAATTCGCGATTGCCTCACGCAGGCGCTGGGCGACGTATTCTTCGATGGCGGAGGCTGACATAGGTCTTGTTGGACAAGCCGCCCTGCCCTCCCGGTCACGCTTGGTGCATCGATAGTAGCGATAAGCACGCCCTCCTTTCCGCGACGACGCCGCAGTCAGCGCCGAACCGCAGCGCGCGCACATCAGGATCCCGCTGAGCAGGTAGTCTGGATTTCGCCGCCGCGGAGTTCTACCTCCGTTGGTGCGCGCGAGCAGGGTTCTTGCCAACTCGAACGTTCGCAGATCGATGATGGCCTCGTGCTCCCCGTCATGGAGTTCATCACGATACCTCATGAGACCGATGTAGAGAGGCTTTTTGAGGACACTGAGCACGTCCCCCTTTCCCCAGGCACGAGCCTCTCGGACGCGTCCCGAATTTGCGAGGTAACGACCAGTAGTGCGACCGCGGTCTGTAAGGGTTTGAGCAACAGTCAGCGCCGAGCGTTGTTCCAAGTAGAGTCCAAACAATTCGCGGACGAGCTCGGCCTCATGATTGTCGATCACCAGCTTCTTGTCGATGACCCGATAGCCGAGCGGCACCACCCCTCCCGTCCACTTCCCGCGTCGTCTGGACGCAGCCATCTTGTCGCGCGTCCGCTCGCCGATCTGCTCGCGCTCGAACTCGGCGAAGGTCGCGAGCAGGTTTAGAGTCATGCGCCCTACAGCGTCCGTCGTCGAGAAGTTCTGCGTAACCGAGACGAAGCCCACGCCTGCACGGTTGAGCCGATTCATAACGGTGGCGAAATCGAGCAGGGACCGCGAAACGCGGTCGAGCTTGTAGACAACGACCGTGTTGACCCTTCCTGCCTCGACATCGGCAAGGAGTCGCTGGAATGCCGGGCGATCGATATTGGCGCCGGTGAAACCGCCATCGTCGTAACGGTCAGCCAGAGTCGTCCAGCCGGCACTGGCTTGCGAACGAATGTAAGCCTCGCAAGCCTCGCGCTGCGCATCGAGAGTGTTGAACTCCTGCTCGAGCCCCATCGTGGTCGACTTACGGGTGTAGATGGCACAGCGCTTGATCGGCGCCGACGCGATCGCGGCTGACGAGGCTCGCTTCATCGGCCACTTTCCGAACCGGAATCGGCGGGAGCAGTCGTCGCCACCTTCTCCCCCTCGACCTCGGCGACGACGAGAAGCTGTTCAAGGTTGGCGTTCAGGCGCGCGAGTTCCCGGACGAGGCCCGGCATCGTGGCCTCATAAAAGGCATGGCCCATGCGTGTCTGGTGGAACGGGATGTCGCTCATGCTGCGCCCTCCGGTGGGGTCAGCTTTCCTGCGCCGCACCCGAAGAACGTGAACCCGTTCCACGGCGTCCCCGTAATCTCGCGCGCGATCTTCGACAGGGACCGGAAACGCTGGCCCCGGTACTCGAAACCATCCTCCAGGACCGTGACCTCGTGGACGTTGCCGCCGTACACGCGGCTGACGACTGCTCCCGGATTGGGGAGCCGGGGATCGCGGGCTGCGTCCGTTGCCGTGGTCTTCGAGCGCGGTTCGGGCCTCGCGCGTCGCCGCGAAGACTGGTCGAAGCGCCTCATGGCCATAGGCGCCAACTCGTCGATCTTGGCGAGCGCGGCTTCGGAGAGCCCACCGTACTCGGCCGCCTGGAGATGCCAGGCAACGCGCTTTCTAAGGTAGGCGCGGTTCCTGTTTCGGGGTAGCTGGCCGGTCAGTTCCGCGAACCTCGTCGCGAGTTCGGCCGTGGTCATCGTGGCCAGAGCGGCCAGTTGCTCGGCGACGCGCGCCGTCGTTTCCCTATCGTCTCGTCTTTGTGCTGGTGTGGGTTTTCCCACGGTTGTGCCTCCTTGCCGGAGGGCCTCTTCGGACCCGCCGGGCGGCGACATGACCGCGTGACGGGGCGATCTTATCAAGTTAACCGGCGGGGCTTTCCGCTGTGTTTTTGGGTGCTTCGGTGCTTGTTTCGTAGGTTGTGCGTAAAGACCGCCCACGGAGGGCCGGGAGGCCCGGGGAGGGCTCGTCACCAGCCGGACCAAGGCGCCAGCCATGATGTCGATGGCCTCGGCGCGGCGGGTCCCTGCCGCTGCGAGAAGTTGCGGTGTGCTCCCCTGTACTCGTCGGTCTTTATTGATCACTTCCGATGGTCTCCACCAGATCGCGCTCCTCAAGGCGCGACAGAAAAAGACCGGACGAAGCTGGAAAAACCCGATCCCCCAAAGCCCATCGACGCCACGGCCCGCGAGATCGATGCGACGCATTTTCGAGACCGCCACGCCGCCTTGGTAGAGTCGCCGTGGCAGCGCTTGCTCGTCGGCCGGAGGGGGCAACTGGCAACTTGGTCAATCCTCGTATCGCTGGTGAACGTGCACGGAGAATTGGGACGATGGGTATTAAGGAAATTCAGGCGTACCGGGCGCGCGAGGTGATGACGACTGGACAGTTCATGAAATTCTGGCTCGACGACTATCCGGGAGACGACGCCTACGAGGTAGCCAAGCTGCTCGCCGACGTTATCGAGGCGGATGCACACTGTATTCACATCGCGAACACCAATCCCGATCTCGATGTATGGGACGAAGATCAACACAAAGCGCGGCGTGACCTGCAGAGCGAAGCAGCGACAACCCTTCGTACGCTCGCAGCTTCGGGCAAAGGACTCGATGCCGCACCACCGACGATGTTGAGCCGCGACGTACTGGCGAAGACCTGCGAGGCGCTAAAAGTTCCCGTACCTAGATTCTTGTACCCTCCCGCCGCCGAGGACGGATTTTGGAATGGTCGTCAGTGTGGAACCCCGGCGGCTGCGCCCGTAGCGACGGACAGCGAAGCGGCCCCGGATTGTCACCACACCGACGACTTCCGAAGAGTTCGGTGGTTTGGAACGACCTACACGTTCTCACCGAATCAGGCTCGTGCTGTCGAAGTGCTGTGGTCACACTGGGAACAGGGCGGCCTAGGCCTGACGCAGAAAGTGCTGGGGGACCTGATCGACTCGAGAAGCGATCGTTTTCGTATGCGCGATCTTTTTCGGCTGTCAGGCAAGACGGGCGAAATGCACCCGGCGTGGAATACGATGATTCACGAGGTCGACCGAGGCATGTATGCCCTCGGCCGACCGGGCGATTTCTGCACGCCGAAGTAGCTCGCCGCAGAAACCCCAGAAAACCCCCGTTTCCCCCCACTTCCACTCCCACTTTTCCCCCATGGCCGTCGACTAACTTGATCCCGGAGCGGCGACGTTCGGTCTGCAAAACGCAGCACCGAGCAAACCACGCCCGCCCCGGAGGTCATGATGAAACCGTCCCCCTCGCCCGCCGCAACTTCGAGCGCCGAACCGGTAGTTCTGCCCAAGCGCTTCGAACACTGGGATATTGATCGGCTTCGGCCCTACGACAAGAACCCGCGCACGCACTCCCCGGAGCAGATCACCAAGCTTGTGGCTTCACTCCGTGAGTACGGATTTACGAACCCGATCCTGGTCGACTCCACGGATGGAATCGTAGCCGGCCATGGCCGGCTCGAAGCCGCCCGCGCCCTCGGCATGACCGAGGTGCCGGTGGTCGTGCTCGATCACCTGACCGCGGCCCAGCGCCGCGCCTACATCATCGCCGACAATCGCCTGGCGCTGGACGCCGGGTGGGACCCAGCCCTCCTGGCCTCTGAACTGGCGGGCTTGAAGCTCGACAGCTTCGACCTCGGGCTTACGGGTTTCGATGATGAAGAACTGGATGCGATCTTCGCAACTGCCGATTCGCAGATCACCGGCGCAATCGATGAAGACGATGCGCCGAATCCGCCTGTCACACCCGTCTCGCGAACAGGAGATCTCTGGACACTAGGTCGACACCGGCTGCTCTGCGGTGACGCAACGATCGCGAACGATGTAAGCCGGCTGGTTGGCGGACGACAGGTCCACTGCCTTTGGACAGATCCGCCGTACGGGGTCGCCTATGAAGGCAACGCCGGTACGATCCAAAATGACGACCTCGATCCGGCAGCTTTCGCCGTATTTCTCGGTTCGGCATTTACGAACGCCTTCACAACGCTGCGTCCCGGCGCGGTCGCCTACATCTGTCACGCCGAGACGGGGGGTATGGCTTTCCGCCGAGCTTTCGTCGAGTCCGGCTTCAAACTCTCGTCCTGTCTAATCTGGCGAAAGAACTCGCTCGTCCTCGGCCGATCGGACTGGCAGTGGGCCCACGAACCCGTCCTCTACGGTTGGAAGCCCGGAGCCGCGCACGCTTGGTACGGCGGCCGCGACAAGACGACAGTTCTCGACGAGAACAAGCCGTTCCGCAACACCGAGCACCCGACGATGAAGCCCGTCGGCCTGGTCGAGCGCATGATCGTGAACTCGACCAAGACCGGCCAAGTCATCCTCGACCTGTTCGCGGGCTCGGGCACCACGCTGATCGCCTGCGAGCGCTCCGCACGAATCGCCCGCGCTCTCGAGATCGATCCCCGCTTCGTCGATATCGCCGTGCGCCGCTGGGAAGAGTTCACTGGCAAGCAGGCCGTCCTCGAAGAGACCGGTGAGACCTTCGCCGACATCCGAACGCAGCGCCTTCAGGAGGCCGCGTGATGAAGGCCGAACGGAAGAAGCGCGGCCGGCCCGAGGCGGCAATCGACATCGACACATTGGAACGGCTCGCGGGTCTCGCTTGTACGATCGAGGAGGCAGCGGCGGTCCTCAGGATATCCAAACGGACGCTGCTGCGGCGCCTCGAGGACCCCAAGTACAAGCGCGTCTGGGAAGACGGCCTTCTGAAGGCCAACGTTTCGCTGCGCAGGCGTCAGTGGGCTCTGGCCAACTCGGAATCTCCGTCGGCCGTCACAATGCTGCTCCACTTGTCGAAGCACCGTCTCGGCCAAAACGACAAGTCCATCGTCGAGATGACCGGGAAGAACGGCGGGCCCATCCAGCTTCTGGAACTGGCCAACATGAGCCGCGAGGAACTCGTGGCGAAGGCGGCAGCCCTCGGCTTGCCGGAGAAAATCTTTGAAGACTGATGCTCGACGTACCGGCGAAGGTCTCGCGATCCTCACCGCCCTCGCTGCCGCGGAAGCCCGGGAGTCCTTCTGGGCCTTCCGGCAGTTTCTCTATCCGAAGATGAAGCGTGGATGGTGGCAGCGGGAAATAACGGCCGAGTTGCAGCGCTTCTATGACGACCTGCTTCGGGGCTCGCGGCCAAAGCTCGTGATCGAGGCTCCGCCCCAGCACGGCAAGAGTAGAATGGTCGTCGAGTTCACTGCGTGGGTTGCCGGCAAGAATCCCGACCTCAAGGTGATCTTCGCCAGCTACGGCGAGCGACTCGGCAAGAGAGCAAACACGGATCTGCAACGGATCTACGCCACGTCGCGATACCGGCTGGTGTTCCCGCAGACAATGACGAGGCTGACATCAGTCGACGCCGACGATCTGGCTCCGGCCATGTTGACCCAGACCATCATCGAGTTTGTCGGCCGGGAGGGATCGTTCCGGAATACAACTATCCGCGGCGCGATTACTGGCGAGGGCTTGGATCTCGGCATCATTGACGATCCGATCAAGGGTCATGACGAGGCCGGCAGCAAAGTTGTACGCGACAAGACGTGGAACTGGTTTACTGACGACTTCTTCACGCGTTTCTCCGAGCACGCCGGCCTGCTGATGATTCTTACGCGTTGGCATATCGACGACCCCGTCGGTCGCCTGAAGGCGGAGCTCGGGGACAAACTGCGCGTGGTCTCGTACCCCGCCATCGCCGTACAGGATGAGGTCCACCGTCGGGAGGGCGAGCCCCTGTTCCCGGATCACAAGTCGCTCGAGTTCCTGATGGAGAAGAAGGCCATCATGGCGAATGTGAGTTGGGAGGCCCTATATCAGCAGAACCCGCAGGTGATCGGCGGGGACATCATCAAAGGAAAGTGGTTCGGCCGATACAAGCTCCCGCCGCGGATCAAATACCGAATGATCTTCGTCGATACGGCGCAGAAAACTGCCGAGCGGAATGACTTCAGCGTCTTCGAACTCTGGGGCAAAGGCGAGGACGGCAAGATCTACCTACTCGACATGATCCGTGGGAAATGGGAGGCGCCTGACCTCAAGCGTCGGGCGATCGAATTTTGGAACAAGCATCACGCCGCCGACACTTTCAAAATGGGCGACCTCCGCGAGATGAAGGTAGAGGACAAGACGAGCGGCACCGGATTGATCCAGGAACTCAAGTGGCCTGCGAGGATCCCCGTCGTCGGCATCGAGCGCACTAAGGATAAGTACACGCGCGTGCTCGACGCCGTCGGCTACATCGAATCGGGACACGTGATGCTGCCAGAGGACGCGCCGTTCACGAACGACTTCGTGGCGGAATGCGAGGCATTCACGGCTGACGACAGCCACCTGCATGACGATCAGGTGGATCCGATGATTGATGCGATCGGCGAGATGCTGGCACGGATGAGCGTGGTGGAGCTGTGGGAGAACATGGACTGACAGTGACAGGCGGTTACACGGGTCGGTTCCCGGGGTTTTGAGGAGGGTCCGCACGGCAATTCTTGCCTTCGGCCTCTCGGGCGGAGACACTCTTCTGCGAATGCCTCCTCCAGACATTGTGGTCGTCGACGCAATCATGCTGGATTCAGTCCGCCACGCGTGTCGAAGCGGCGGGCTCGATCAAGTGCTCAGTACGTCGACTGGCACTTGCACGCTCGGGACCGCCTTGGAATTTGCCTGCTGGGCAGCGGCTGAACCTGAAGAGACCAGACCTCTCGTCGCCCGGTGGCGCGCGACTATGGTCAGTATTGATCTCGCCTATTCCGCACTGGTCGAGGGAAAGAGTCAGCGCACGCCCGGGGCGCACGACGCGCCACTTTTCGAGCTGCGGCGCTGCCCAACCGCCCGGGAACTGCAGGATCCAGCCGCCGACACGGAATGGAGCTATTTTCAGGATCGTTTCCGCCGGTCCCTCGCCAACAGGCTCTCGCTCTCGCCGAAGCTAGCTCGAGGGATCGCTGCCGCACTCGGAGAGATGGTCGACAATGTCGTGCAGCATGCCGGGCTCGGCGACACGCCGAAGGCCTTGGTTGCGTATGAGGTCAACACGCAGAGCTTCAGCATGTCTGTCGCGGATACCGGACGCGGCATCCTGTCCTCACTACGCGAGAATCCGACCAATCGGACCGTGACGAGCGACTCAGCGGCTCTCACGGCTGCTGTTCTCCTGGGCGCATCGAGGCGGACGGACGCCCCGGGCAGTGGCTTCTTGGAGCTCCGGCAGGCGCTAGCGGACCTCCAAGGCCTTTTCTGCTTCCGAACCGGCTCGGCTCGGCTCCAGTTGGACGGCCGCGGTTCGGGCGAGCGGGTCGAAACGATCTCCAACTCCCCGGAACTGGTGGGGTTTCAGATGTCCGTAACGGCAACCCCAGGCTTTACGCACAGCCCGCCTTTGTGAGGCGAGACGAGCGAGCGTATCTCACATCTCAGAATGAGATCAGAGATACGCATAGTCGCTCTCTCAGGAAAACACCTTGTCGGTAGAACGCTGGCCGAGAGCGTTTTCCAAACGACCATCCTGCCCGCCCTTGAGGGGTGCCGACCCGATGACCGCCTGGTGCTCTCCTTCGCCGGCGTGGAACTCGCCACTGGAAGTTTCCTCAAGGCCACGTGGTTGAAGATCCACCAAACACAGCCGCGCGGCCCGCGCTGTCTTGTCACTGACCTCTGCGAAGAGGTGCGTTCCGAGTTCGACATCTTCCTCCACGGTAACCGCCTCCCCGGCCTTGAAGCCACAGATTGGACCGACGACGGGGTGTCCGTCGCACGGCTCCATGGCCGCATCGAGGACGCTGCCTACGCCGCGCTAAGACTTCTGACCGAGATGCGGGGCGCGACTGCGCCCGAGCTTTATCGCGCAAGCGATCAGAGGCTCACGCCGACTGCGTGGACAAACAGGTTGAACGAATTGTGGCGATTGGGCCTTGCGTACCGGGAGCCGGCCGGCCGCGCATCGCGATTCTATCCGGCAGCCAACGAGGTGCTTCGTGGGTGAATCGTTCAAACGAAAACGTGCGCGAGCGTTCAAGAATCTGAGTCATGATGCCTATCAGGAACTCGTCGACATCGACCTCTTCCGGCTTACGCGGAGGACGCGCGTCGAACGCGAGCTCATCTGTCGGCGCGACCGCGACGACGGGACAATTGCTGTCGGCGATAGGTGCCTGCTTCTGCAAGTAGGCGACGCATTTCGCGTCGTGCGCGGCAACAAAGTTCTCGTCACGCTCCCCAAGGACGCGGCAGAGTTTGCGCGCGAAACGATAGCTTCAGCCCCGACATTCAACGGTATCGTCCCGTGCCGTGTCACGCGGGTCGATCCATTCGGTGGACTATCGCTGCAGATGGGAAGCGAGGCTGGGAATGCCAGAAAGTAACCACCGGCTGTATGAGCCTTCGCCGAAGGGCCCCTGTCACTCCTGCGCCTATCAGCAGGGATGCCCGGGGCTCGCCGGCGATCAGTCGGAATTGTTCGGGTGCTTCGGTAGTTGCGGGGATTGCGGAGCGGCGGATGGCAACTGTTCCTTCACCTGCCCGGGAAAGCCGGAAGAATTTTTTCGCAACTATGCCGAGATCGGCGGCCTGGCTCCGACACAGCGGCGTGATCTCCCGAGTCCTACGACACAACTTCCGCTGTATGTCCCTATGATCCGGCACAGTGGTGCGCGGCGCGACGTCCTGCCTCGCCAGACGGTCGCACTCGACACCTTTCGAGTTATCACGGGGGACTGTCGCCCACGCGTGCGTTCCGCAGCCTCATTGCGAAGGCGTTTCAAGGTCGATGCGAAGGCAAAGCTGCTCCTTATCTCGGTGCAGCAGGACAAATGGGTCGAAGGATTCTGGCAATCTCGAAGCGCGGAAAAGCTGAAGGCGCTCGCTGCTCTGAACCTGCTCGCCATGACGACTCCTAATTTTTCGTTCTTCGACGAGGCGCCACGCACCGATACCAAGCGCAATTTCTGGCGCATCATTCGGAGCGCAGAGGAACTCGCGGATGCGGGAATCCATCCGATCCTCCATCTCAACGCGCAGTCCGGTGGAGATTGGGAGCAGTGGCTGGAAGTCCTTCGTAATACCCCAAGCGCGACATACGTCTGCAAGGAGTTTCAGACCGGGCTCAAGAACAGGGAGCGCGGACTCACCGCGATCGCTGATCTGGCTAGGCTTCGCGATCGACTCGGTCGCGAGCTGCATGTCGTCGCCGTCGCCGGTAGGCGCTACCTCAGAACTCTCGCGCGAGAATTCGAGAGGCTGACGATTGTTGATTCCGTGCCTTTTATTTCGGCCGTCCATCGCAAACGCATCATGGCTGACGGCAGCCGGTACCGGAGAATCGATTGGCCCCTTGCGGTAGAATCTCCACTCGACAATCTGCTGAACGAGAACGTGGGCGAGTACGAAGCACTCGTCGAGAGGCGTGCAGCTGAAGCGCGCGCCAGCCGGACCGGGTGCGGCGAGTCACTCGCAAGCGGTGGTCACTTGGATCTCGCGGGACCGCTGGCGAGCACGTTGACTGCTCCGGGTTCAGCGTTCGAGTCGGCCATTAGAGCCTACCGATGGTAGCGCCGCTTCGCCGGGCGAGACTGGACGGGACTCCCTACTCCCGGCGGCCCAACGTCGAAGCGGCGCTGGTCGACCTCGTCGTGTTGCCGGAGTCAGACGTCGCCGACCGGTGCAAAATAGTCGATACTGCGCACGCCGAGTATCTCCCGTCAGAATGCCTGCTTCACCTCGTCCGGGCGTCAAGGGCAGACGACTCGGACGTCCACTTCACGGCGCTATTCCGGACGCTCCGACGGCGCATATTGGCGCTACTGCCGAGGTTGGTGGTTGGGCGCTTGCCTGATGGCAGGTTGCTCGAATCCCACACGAAAACCGTGATTGCCGATGCGGTCATGGACCGATTCCAAGAGCTACTGTTGCTCGACCGCGACGGGTACGAGGACCGACTCGACTATTTCGAGATCAATTTCGACGATGCAGTGGCGAAGCTCCGGCTGACAGCACGAAAAAAGGCATGGAAAGAGGAAAACCGGTCCAAGCCAATGACTGAAGACGAGGCTGGTGAGTTGGAGGCCGAGATCGAGGAAGCGGCTGCCGACGCGGCCGCCGCCCAAAATCCCCCGATGGATTCGAGAATTGACGATCCGGGTTACCGGTTCCGGATTAACGTTGCGATTGATGCCTTGCCAGAGGATCAGCGCCGGGTTGTCGAGTTGCTGAGGCGGGGATTCCCGATCGATTCCAAGGAGCCGGGAGTCCAGACGATCGTAGGTATTCTCAAGTGCGCCGAGAAGACCGTCCGAAACCGCCGAGACAAAGCATTCGAAGTAGTCCGGAAGGTGCTCGAGGAGGAGGAGTCATGAGCCCGGCGAAGCCGCAGATACCGCTCGAGGACGTACTATTCGCGTTTTCGGTCGAGCCCACCCACGACAAGTTGACGCTCGAACGCTACCTGACGCTATATCCGCAGTTTACGGAGGATCTCGTCGATCTGTCGCATGAACTTCGCATTGAAGGTCGCGGCATTGCCGAGGCCGTGGAAGACGAAGCGACCTTCCAGCGGGCGCTGAAACAGTTCACAGGCGTGCGGAGGCCAGCCGCCGTAATCAATCCCTTCGACGCCTTCCGAGGAGCGGGATTCGCCGCCTTAGCGAAGAAGTTACGCGTACCAAGATCGGTCCTATTGGCGTTCAGGGATCGCCTCGTTATCGCTTCATCGGTGCCGGCGGCGTTCGTGGAGCGGGTCGCTCGAGCGGCAAACACAACAGTCGCTGACCTAATGACGCATCTGGACTTGCCTCCGGTTGTCGCCACGCCCGCGAACTATAAGGCCAACGAAAAACCAACGCTCGCAGACAAGGTGGCGTTCGATACGCTGCTTGATGCGTCCGGTACGACGACGGAGCAGAAGCTCGACATCTACACGGCGGCAGAATGACATGGACACCGTCGAGGTCACGCGTCAAACAGCCGAAAGTCTGCACTCGCAAGCGATCGCCCGCGGCCTGGATCCTTGGCGTCTCTACGAGTTCGCGTGCACTGAGGGATTCCGCCGGAATGTCGCTGTCGAGAAGCTGCCTAAGGGCGACGTCCGACTGCGAGGAGCCCGCGCATTGTACGATCCCGGCGCTTTGGCGATTCTTCACGAAGACGCGGGTGACGACTTCACGAATGCGTTCCTCGTCGCCCACGAGCTTGGACACGTAGAATTTGGCGGTGCAAGCGAAGCGAACGTCTCGTTAGTGCCTGATCCTACTCGACCAGCGGAGGCCGCACCCATAGGCGTCGATCGCGTCATCGACTACAGCCGCCGCGAGCGGCGCGAAGTCCAGATGGATCTCTTCGCCCGTGAATTCCTTCTGCCACGTTCCGTCGCGCGGCGGCTGCACGTGGATGAAGGAATGACGGCGTCGGACATCGCCGCCCGCCTCGGCGCGCCGTTCGATGTGGTAGCTCTTCAGTTGCTCGACGCGCTCCTGTTGCCGCCGGTGACGCTCGACCTGCATGGTCGCGAGGAGCAGGATCTCAACAGTGAACAGAAGTGCGCTGCCGAGCATTGGGGCTCGCCGTACCTGTTGGAAGCCGGACCGGGCACTGGAAAAACGCAGACTCTTGTCGGCCGAGTAGAGTGGCTTCTCGAAGAGAAGAAGGTGCCGGCCGAAAACATCCTCGTACTGACCTTCTCAAACAAAGCGGCTGGCGAGCTCTCGGACAGGATCGCGGCTAAGCGGCCGCAGGCAGCGGCCGCGATGTGGATCGGCACCTTCCATTCGTTCGGCCTCGATATCATCCGTCGCTTTCACGAGCGGCTTAACCTGCCACCAAACCCACGACTGATGGACCGCACGGAGGCGATCGATCTGCTGGCGGACGGCTTTCCGCGGCTTGCGCTCACCCATTACCAAAATCTGTGGGATCCCTCTTTCGAGATCAGTGACATTCTCGCCGCTATCTCGCGCGCCAAGGACGAAGTCGTCTGCGCCCGGCGATATGCCGAGTTATCGGACGACATGTTCCGCGCCGCAAGAACACCCGAACAGCAGGAGGCGGCTGAAAAATGCCAAGAGGTGGCCAAGGTCTATGCATACTACGAATCGCTCAAGGAGGAGCGGAGATGCTTGGACTTCGGGGATCTGGTGTCGATGCCGGTGCGGCTCATCGAGCGTGATGAAGAGGTCCTGAACCTTTTGCGCGCCCGCCATCAGCACGTCCTCATCGACGAATTCCAGGACGTGAACCGTGCGAGCGTTCGCCTGCTCAAGGCCATCGCCGGGTCCGGGGAAAATCTGTGGGTCGTTGGCGACGCTAAGCAGTCGATCTACCGTTTTCGTGGCGCGTCATCGGTCAATGTGGCGCAGTTCGGCAGAGAAGACTTTCCTGGCGGCAAGCGTGACCGCCTCAGTATCAACTACCGCTCCAGCGAAGAGATCGTCGATGCCTTCGTCGAGTTCGCCGGCCGCGACATGAAGGCGGCCGCTGGTGACGACGTCAGGCTGAAGGCCGACCGAGGCGCCTCCGGCGTCAAGCCGGAGTACCGCGCGGTTGAGATGGCATCTGCTGAGATCGCGGCGATCGCCGAGGCCATTCAAGAGCATCGCGCGGCAGGAATGTCGTACCGCGATCAGGCTCTGCTCTGCACCGGCAATGAGCGGCTCGGACGGATGGCCGCCGGACTCGAAAGTATGGGCATCCCGGTCCTATACCTGGGTAGCCTCTTCGAGCGAGACGAAGTTCAGGAACTCCTTTCGCTGCTGTCCATGCTCGCCGATCGCCGAGCGATGGGATTGGTTCGCGTCGGGACTATGCCGGAATTTCCCCTGCAACTTTCCGACGTCTCGACCGTGATCGCCCACCTAAAGGACAGCGAGGAGCGACCGCTTCAATGGCTCGATGCGATCGACGGCATCGCGGGGCTTTCGTCCACCGCCGTCGCAGTGCTCGGCACGCTGCAGCAGGCCCTCAACGGGTTCGACGCAACATCCAACCCTTGGATGGTGCTCGCGAAGCTTTTGCTCGACCGAACCCGCATCGGGGCGGGAATAGCACAATCGGGGGAAGTCGCCCTCCGGGCGCGCGGCGTCGCAATCTGGCAGTTCATGAACTTTGTAAGGGCGCAGCCGCTCGCAGCCGGTCTGCCGATCACGCGACTGCTGGACCGCATACGCCGGCTCGTGCTTCTGTCGGACGAGCGGGACCTGCGCCAGCTACCTGCCGCGGCGCAGAGTATCGATGCGGTCAGACTCATGACGATCCACGGCAGCAAGGGGCTCGAGTTCCTTGCGGTCCACATCCCGGGCATGAACTCGGACACGCTCCCCAGATCGCCCAATCATGTGAAGGGATGCGCACCGCCGGACGGGATGGTGGAAGGCGTGTCCGGCACGGGGATCGAGGTACTTAAGGCCGGACATGTCGAAGAGCAGGAATGCCTGTTCTTCGTCGCGCTCTCGCGCGCCAGAGACCGCCTGATCCTCTATTCGCCAACGAAAAAATCCAACGGACACGCACGCGGGCGGTCGCCTTTCATCGATCGGCTCGGCGGCAGGATCGACAGCACACCGGTGACACCGAAGCTCACGTTGCCCCGCGCCGCCGACGACGTGCCCATTCCGGTGGAGTTTCCCGAAGGTGTCCTGCTCACGGAGCGCAAGCTGGGACTCTTCGAGCGGTGCCCTCGACGTTTCTTCTACACCCACGTGCTCGAACTCGGCGGGAGACGAAACGAAACGCCGTTTATGCAGATGCATGATGCGGTGAGATCCATCGTCGACTGGCTCACCGGTGAGCCGTCGGCGGCGCCGTCGCCTTCGGAAGTCGAGTCTCGCCTCGCCGAAGCATGGGACCAGCAACGATTAGGGGATCACGGCTACTCCGACGACTTCATGGTCATCGCGAGACAGCTCGTCGGTTTTTTCATCGAATCCCGCGACGGGTACGCGAAGTCGCTGTCGACCGAGTTGCGGCTGGGTGTGTCCGGCGGCGAGATTGTTGTCCGACCCGACGACGTGCTGACCGGAAAGGACGGCCACACTCGTTTTCGGATGATCCGGACGGGACACGCTTCCTCGAAGGAACTGGAAACTGTGTCCGCCGCCGTCTTCGCGCTGGCGGCGCACGAGACCATTCCCGGTTGCGTGGTGGAATTCGTTCATCTGGGCGACGCCACTGTCAGAATGGTCGGCATGAAGCCGAAAACCCTCGCCGATCGGAAGTCCACAGCAGAGAAGGCCTTGGACGAGATCCGTGCTGGGCGCTTTCCGCGGGACGAGTCTCCTCGGACTTGTCCCCGGTGCCCAGCGTTCTTCATCTGCGGCCCCGTGCCCGACGGGTCCATCGAAAAAAGATTCACAATCTAGCGAGTCGAGTTACCGGTCGGGTTGTCCGGCTCTGATTGACCTGTCGTAGACGGCCCATACCGGACCATCGCTAGACAGAAATTCAAACAGAGGTTCAATCATATGAGTGTATCTTCCCCCGCTCCCACCAGCCGTCCCGACGTCGATGACCTCGAGACGGCTATCCGCGAAGACCGTCCACTGCATCCCGCCCGCGCCTACCTGATCAAGGTCGCGGACGAAACTCTGAACTACCGCGTTGTCGAAGTGACGGACCCGGTGCCCCTGGGCCGTCAGGTGCTCGACGCCGCGGGGGCCCGTCCCGTCGATGAATTCAGCGTCTGCGCCGTGCTACCGAACGGCGAGTTTGAAGACCTGCGGCTCGACGAGCCGTTCGATCTCCGCGGCCACGGAACGGAAAGGTTCATCTACTTTCGCACCGATCGACTCTTCAAGTTCACCATCGACAACAAGCAGCAGGAGTGGGGCAAGGCGCTGATCACCGGCGCCATCCTGCGCCGTCTCGCCGCCGTCGGTCCGAAGTACGCGATCTACCTTGAGGTACGCGGTGGGCAGGATGTCGAAATCGGCGACACCGACCCGGTCGATCTATCGAAGCCCGGCATCGAGCGTTTCATCACTGTCATCAAGGAGACGACGGAGGGGCTGACGGCCCTTCCGGAGGCGGACCGCAACTACCTCGAGCAGCACGGAATCGCCCACCGGCTGGTCGGCCACGGCGGCCAGGTAGGCGTCGTCATCGAGGGCTTCCAGCTGCCGCCGCACAAGTACGACCGCGACCACGTCGACCTGCTAATCATTCTCCCAGGCGGCTATCCCGACGCGTGCCCCGACATGTTCTTCATGGACCCATGGGTTCGTCTCGCGGAGACGGGGCGCTACCCGGAACGCGCTGACCATGCGCACCAATTCAGCGGGCAGTCGTGGCAGAGGTGGTCGCGCCACTGCGGAGAGTGGCGTCCCGGTATCGACGGGCTCCACACCATGATCGCGCGCGCCCGCTACGCCATCGAGAGGGCACGCTGATGGCCCCCGTTCTCGATCTCACGGTGCTCGAGCCACACAACTCGCGCCTCCGACAGATGCTCGCCAGCGGTTCCGCTGAGACAGCGGCCTACATGCTACTCGGAGTGTCGGACATCGCCTCCGATCCTTGGACAGGCCGAGCGCGAACACGGCTGGTATCGCACCAGTTCCGGGACATCGAGTCGACGGCATTCGTAAGCACGTCTGCAGAGCACGTCACATGGAGCACCGCCGGTTACATGAGGCTGCTCTGCGACGCCCTCACTGCTGGCTTGGTACCGGCCATTGTCCACACCCATCCCGGCAGCACGGCCTTCTTCTCGGAGCAGGACACCGCGAACGAAACCAAGCTCGCGCGCACCGCAGCGGTGAAGGGTGTCCTCGGTCTCGTCAGCATCGTGCTCGGCGGCGATGGCTCAATCCGAGCGCGACTCTGGCGCGGCGACGCGCCCCCCGTCGACGCGGTGAACGTACAGCGCGTCGGTGGCCGGTTCACTAGGTGGACGATGGATGCGGCCGTCGCCGCCAACACCGAACACCTGGACCGCCAGGCAAGGCTGTTCGGCCTGTCGTTCAACCCGACCTTACGCGGCCTGCGGATCGCGATCGTTGGGCTTGGCGGCACGGGCAGTGCCGTGGCGATGCTCCTGGCGCGCCTTGGCGTCGGGTACCTACTGCTACTCGATGATGACGTGGTCGAGACCAGCAATCTAAACCGAGTGCATGGGTCCCGTCGGAGCGATGTCGATGAGCTACTGGCGAAGGTCTCGCTCGCCGAACGCGAAATCGCAGCCGCCGGCCTCGGCACCCAGGTCGTAACGAGGAAAGCATGGGCGAATTCCCGCGAGATGCGGGACGCGATCAAGTCGTGCGACTTCGTTTTCGGCTGCACAGATGACCATTCCGGACGCGCGATGCTGAACCGCCTCGCCTACTACTACGGTATCCCTGTCATCGACGTCGGCCTGAGGATGGCCGCTGCCAGAGACGGCCACGATATCAACGGCAGGGTAACAACGCTCTCGCCGGGACGGCCTTGCCTTCTCTGCAGCGGCGTCATCAACCCACGGCGCGCGGCCGAAGAGGCGCTCGAACGTGCGGACCCGGAAGAATTCAGCAAGCGCAAGGCAGAGGCTTACGTCATCGGTGCAGGCGACCCGGCTCCAGCGGTGGTGACGTTCACCACCGAGATGGCCTGCGTCGCGGTGAACGAGATGGTCGACGCGATCACCGGCTACCGTGGTCCGGATGGGATGATCCCGAACCACATACGGCGCTTCCATGCCGGTGATGACCGGAGTCTTGCCCCGAAGCGCAACGACGGCTGCCCGGTCTGCGTGGGCACATCCGCATGGGGCCGTGCAGACACCGACCCATTCCTTGGGATAATGGGGTGACGCTGCTCAGGAAACGCATTGCCAAACTGCTGCGGAGAATCGGCTGGCTCGACTTCGACCTTGTCGCCGTCATGCACCGAGAACATCCCGGTCCCGGCGCGCTGAAGTCAGACGAGATGGTGATCGTAATCGACGGCGAGGTACGGAAATGGGCGTGCCTATTGTGTCCTGGCGGTTGCGGCTCGGCGATCTCGCTGTCGCTGAATCCTCAGCGACGGCCTCGCTGGGCGGTCCTGACCGACTTCTGGACGCGGCCAACCGTATCGCCGAGCGTGCATCAGACAAATGCGTGCGGATGCCATTTCTGGATCAAGGATGGAGTGGTCGAGTGGTGTCCGGGCGGGCACCCAGCCGCCGCGACGGAGTTGCCGTGACGATTTTCTGTTCCCGCGTATCGCACCACGTCGATGCTGCGATACCGAGCCGCGCGACTTCGTCGCATGCCCTGCCCGCTCCAGTCCCGCCCTGCAGAAGAACCTGCAGGGCGGGACGCTCATAACGACTAGTTGCCGCGGTCAGTTTGCGTTGAAGAACGCCGTCGGGTCCGTCCTACCCGTGAGATCATTCGAGTAACCGGTACCCGGCGGCGTCAGCGGTGAGGTCCACATTTCGATGTGGGAGTGCGACCCGGTGCTGCCGAGCGGAGTCTCACCGATGATCCCGATCGGCTGTCCGCGACGGACGACGTCGCCAACGCGCAACCAGGACCTCAGGCTTCCGGCCGACGGGCACCCTGTCAGAGGCGTATTGGTCCAGCACTTGTCCAGATGGCCGTAGAAGGACCACGCCGTTGAGACCTTACTCTGCGACCAGTTCTTCGCGGACGTGCAGGTCGAAGTCGCCCTGGAACCTGCAGGGACCAGGAACGGAGTCGCCGTGGGCGCGGCGTGCCTGACTACGAGGACGCCCTTCCACGAATCACTGGGCGTGCCATCGGAGGCAAGCGGCTGGGCCACGTAGGTCACCACGCCGTCTGCGACGGCACGCACCACCTCACCGCGGTCGGGCCCGGAACGATTCCAGTCTTCTCCGAGATGCAGCTTGGGCGGGATCGTGGACGTGTTGCACTCTCCGAAGTCCTGCGCGGAGTACCATCCATCTGCATCCGTATCGGTTTCAGTTGCCGCGGGCGGAGCAACCGGACTGTCGAACACGCTTGCCGTAGGCACGGGCTGACCGCTGTACTGCTCGAACACCGAGAGCATATATCTTCCCGCGGTCGTACCGTTCACCAACAACCAGTAGGTCCCCGTGAAGGAGGCGACGAACTTACAAACCTCAGGGGTCGTCCCGGTTTCTCGCGGGGCGCACTGGTACGCGGTCGTCGATAGGTTGCTGTTGTTCGACGTGTACAGATCCACGTCCGTCGCAGGGTGTGCGCCAGGAATCGCCACGACAAAGTACGTGCGCCCCAGGACCATGGGGAACCGGTAGCGGTGCTGTTCGCCGAGAGCGATGGCACGATTCGCGATCGTGCTTCCCGGGCTCAGCTCAGTCCCACTCTGTGACGATGCGGTATAGGCAGTATAGGTAGCGTTCGTGTTCTGCCATGCACCGCCGATCCAGGACCAGAGCGTGACGTAGAGAACGCGCCCATCCGTCGGCAATCCGCTCACGGTCACGGAGAGGTTCGTCCCCTGATCCTGGCTATAGAAGTCATTCCCGCCTGCCGAGCTGCCCACGTACAACCAGTAGTCAGTCACACCGGTACCCGTCGACCACTTGAAGGTTGCCGAGGTCCCCGAGAAAGCGCTGCCGGGCGATGGTGCAGTCAGCTTCGCGGGCTGGCTGGCGACCACGCTCGGCGTCTGGAAGTACAGGAGCGTCGTGTAGCCCGAGCAGCCCGAGGCATTGCAGGCGGCGACGTTCCATCTGTACTTCTTTCCCGCCGACAGGCTGGCCGAGTACGAGGTTCCGGTCGTCGTTGTGTCGACCACCAGTACGCCCGCGGCGATGTCGGTGACGCCGAAGCTGTAGTACGTCGCGCCGGTCACGGCGTTCCAGCCCAGGCCCACTGTCGTACCCGAAGTCGTAGGTCCGGGGCTGGTCGTACTGCCTGGCGTCGTCCCCGTCGGCATCGCCGGTGCCGTAGCCGCCGAGGGCGTCTGGAAGTAGAGGAGCGTCGTGTAGCCCGAGCAGCCCGAAGCATTGCAGGCGGCAACGTTCCACCTGTACTTCTTTCCCGCCGACAGACTGGCCGAGTACGAGGTACCGGTCGACGTCGTGTCGATCACTAACACGCCCGCGGCGATGTCGGTGACGCCGAAGCTGTAGTACGTCGCACCAGTCACGGCGTTCCAGCCCAAGCCCACCGTCGCTCCCGAGGTCGTCGGCCCGGGACTCGTCGTGCTTCCCGGCGTCGTGCCCGTCGGCGTCGCTGGTACCGTGGCCGCCGAGGGGGTCTGGAAGTAGAGAAGCGTCGTGTAGCCTGAGCAGCCCGACGCGTTGCAGGCGGCAACGTTCCACCTGTAGTTCTTTCCCGCCGACAGGCTGGCCGAGTACGAGGTTCCGGACGTCGTTTTGTCGACCACCAGTACACCCGCTGCGATGTCGGTGACGCCGAAGCTGTAGTACGTCGCACCGGTCACAGCGTTCCAGCCCAGGCCGACCGTCGTCCCCGAGGTCGTAGGGCCGGGGCTCGTCGTGCTGCCCGGCGTCGTCCCCGTCGGCATCGCTGGCACCGTGGCCGCCGACGGCGTCTGGAAGTAGAGCAGCGTCGTGTAGCCTGAGCAGCCCGAGGCATTGCAGGCTGCGACGTTCCATCTGTACGTCTTGCCCGCTGCCAGGGCAGCGGAGTACGAAGTGCCGGTAGTCGTCGTGTCGACCACCAGCGTGCCGGCGGCGATATCCTTGACTCCGAAGTCGTAGTACGTCGCGCCGGAGACCGCGTTCCAGCCCAGTCCGACCGTCGTCCCCGAGGTCGTAGGGCCGGGGCTCGTCGTGCTGCCCGGTGTCGTCCCCGTCGGCATCGCCGGAACAGTGACCGCCGACGGCGTCTGGAAGTACAGGACCGTCGTGTAGCCCGAACAGCCCGAGGCATTACAGGCTGCGACGTTCCATCTGTACGTCTTGCCCGCTGCCAGGCTGGCCGAGTACGAAGTGCCGGTAGTCGTCGTGTCGACCACCAGCGTGCCGGCAGCGAGATCTTTCACCCCGAGGTCGTAGTACGTCGCGCCGCTGACCGAGTTCCAGCCCAGCGGCACCGAAGTGCTCGAAGTAGTCGGACCGGGGCTTGTCGTGCTGCCGGGCGTCGTGCCGGTCGGGGTAGTCGGCACCGCGGCGGCTGCAGTTGATGCGATACCCAGAGTCAGCGTCACAGTCAGTCCATAACTGAAAGCCAGAAAGCCGCTGACCCTTTTCCCGGTGCGCTTGAAACGGGAGAGAAAAGTGGGGGAATCCATTCGTGTCCTCCTAGGGCCGGTTGTGATGCGGCCTTGGCTCACCCGCAGGGTGCGCGGGAAGCTTCGGAATGCTCGGCATCGCGGCGAGGAGGAGTGGAGCGGCCTCCGGCGTGCGGGAACCCTCGAGCGTGGGATGAACTTGGGTTGCGGACTACTGGGCTGGCCGCTACGCTTTCTTACGGAGCGGCCTCCGACCTGGGTGACCCGTCGGAGACTCGGTGCGCGGCGGCGTCAACCGCCGCGCACCTCTCTCTTCAGTTCTCGACCCCAGCGAAATCGTGCAAAACAAACTTTCTGTCTCACCTCCTTAGGTTCCGGCAGCCCTCCAGTTCAGGAAAAACTCATCCTTTTCGGTAGCTTGGCCATGGCCAGGCGTCCTGCTGGTCTGCGGAACGCCGGAGGGAACCACCACGAGCACAATGCAGGTGCCCCGCGCAGGCGGGACTGCGATCGACTTGTTCGCTGCGTGGTTACCGCCGGTGCGCCGCATAGCCCTTCTCTAGCAGGGCGTACGACTTCTCGTCAATGTTTTTGGTTAACTAACTGACTGGACCGGATAAATAAGTTGCCGGCGGAAGCAGGCCGTGACAGTTTTGCCGACTGGGCGCGAGTGCGAGGCCCATCAGGAACAGCAATGGCAAAGAGAACTCCTCCGGAACCCCGTCCGCCCCTCAAAGAGCAGATAAAGCGTGAGTTGGCCGTCGCTCGGTGGACGCAGGAGGACTTCTGCAGCAACGAGAAACTGAAGCTGAGCGCGTTTCGCGAGCAGTTGTCCCGAAACCGTTATTCCGAGTCTACGTTGAGAGCTGTTGCCGTCCTTCTCGGCGTCAATGAGGCACAGCTAGAGACGGACTTCCGCTTCGAGAAGACAGGCGAACGATCTCTCGTCGAAAATCCTAGGCTCATTGTTGAACGCGACGCCGAAAAGGATCCAAGAAAGCGAAGCCTGACAATCAGCAGAAGCGTCGAATTCTTGTATTCGAGTCTTAACCGCGACGACCTCGTGGTTGTGTTTTCATTGGCCGAGCCGCCGCTGGAATGCACGCGCGAAGGCTGGAGCGCTATCGGGGCGGTATTGGCTGCTGCGCTGCAGCGAGGCGCTAGACTCCTGCACGTGCGTCCGAGCAGGAGTACCGTACGGACTTTCCTAAGCGCCATGCCGGACTATCCGGAATTCGATCCCGATGAACAGTTCAAGATTCTCCAGAGAAACCTGAAGGCAGCGGGGTCCGGGGAAGCGATGGCGAACTGCGTGCTGTGGCGGCCGGACTATTGCCCGCTCTGGTGTCTCGGTCTTCGATTCGGATACTACGCGACCGGCCGCTTTCCCAGACGCGAATACAAGCTTTTCGCCAAGTTTCCCTCGACTCTTGGGTCATCGCGCGGCGGAGAAATCCTGCTGCCGACTGACGGAGCAAATCTAGCTCAGCACTGTCACACTTACCTAACACACGCGTTTCGTACGGAACCGTCGCTACACCAGCTGCAACCCCTGCTCGAAAGCAGGGCCGCATTGGATGACTGAGCAATGACGCTTGCCAGTCCAATCGTACTGGTGTCTGGACTGAAGAAGTCCTTTGAGGGCCCTGCGGGCGCCCTCGAAGCGATCGCCGACCTCAGCCTTGAGATCGGCCCCGGCCAGATCACCGGCTGCGTTGGCCCCTCGGGCTGCGGCAAGACCACGCTACTGCGACTCATCGCAGGACTGGACGCGCCAACGAAGGGATCCATCCTAATTGGCGGGCGGTCTCCGCAGTTCGCGCGGCCCGCCGTCGTTTTTCAAAACTACGCACTCCTTCCGTGGCGCAACCTTCTCGAAAATGTCGCTCTCCCACTGGAGATCGAGGGGGTCGCTTCCGGAGAGCGCCACGCTCGCGCTGAGGAGGTGTTAGCAGCCGTTGGGCTGAAAGGCTTCGAGCGATTCAGGCCGTCAGAGGTTTCGGGCGGCATGCAAGCGCGCACGGCAATCGCCAGGGCCCTTACCCAGAAGGCCGACGTTTTACTGCTCGACGAATGGACCGCCTCGGTCGACGAGATCACCAAGGAATCCCTGCATGCTCTTGTGGTGGAGCTGAATGAGACATTCCGCAATTGCGTGGCGATCGTCACGCATTCGATCAGCGAAGCCGCACTTCTATGCGATCACATCGTCGTGCTTTCCCAGCGACCGGCCCGGATTGTCGGCACCATCGACATTGATCTGCCGAGGCGGGACCGCCTTGCAAATCCAGATCATCCTCAACTCATTGAAGCGCGACGCCTCGGTCGCGCCTTGCTTCAACAATCGTGCGACGTGTCGCAGGTAAGGTTGTAGGAAGCATGTCCTCTCGATTGTTCACATTCTTGGCGTTCGTCGCCGCATGGGCGCTGGCTTGTCGGCTGTTCGAGATCCCGAGCTATCTCCTCCCCACACCGATCGAAGTCTTCCAAACCGTCGTGTCCGAGCGCAGTCTTCTCGCGACTGCGACCCTCGTATCCGCCCTAGAAGCGATCGCCGGGTTCCTGCTGGCCGCTGCGGTCGCACTCGGAATCGGAATCTTCGTCAGCTTGCAGCCGAGGACTTTGAAGCCCGTACTCGGCGCGGCGATCGCACTGAAGTCCATTCCAGTAGCCGCACTGGCTCCGGTGTTCCTGATCTGGTGCGGCTACGGTGTGCAGGGGAAGATCCTGCTTGCTGCCATTGTCGCGGTGTTCCCGATGCTGATCGCCTTAGTCGAAGGAATGGCTGCGATCCCGCCAACCGACCGCGACCTGTTTCGCACATTGCGCGCATCGCGCTGGCAAACGGTCGTGAAACTCTCTCTCCCGAGGTGCGTGCCGTTTGCGGTTGCGGGACTTCGCATCGCGGCGCCGATGGCCGTCCTCGGCAGCCTTATTGCCGAGTATTCGGGAGCTAGAGAGGGACTCGGAGTTACGATGATGATTGCGGCCGCGAATTTGAACTCGCCGCTACTTTTCGGCGCCGCGATCCTGAGCGCGTTCCTCGGAATCGGAGCATTCAGTGCAATACGCCTGTTGGAGATTCCACTGCAAAACTACATGGAGTCAAAGTCATGAAATCGAACTGCAGAGCCTTGCCGTCAATCCGGCGCTTCGTGCGACTCGTCAGCCTCGCGGCCCTGCTCATCACCGCTGGTAACGCGGCTGCAGAACAAGTCCCAGCCGCAAACATCTCTCTCCGCCTGAAGTGGTTCATCTACAGCTCCTTCGCCCACCACCTAGTCGCCGAGGAGAAAGGCCTCTTTGCGGCCGAGGGCCTGAAAGTAGACATACGACCAGGAGGCGTCGGCATCGACCCTATCAAATCCGTAGCCGTCGGTGAGGACGACCTGGGATTGGCCAGCTACGGGCAGATATTGCTCGCGCGTCAACACGGGATTCCGGTGGTCGCAATCGCCGAGGAATATGTGTCGTCCGGCGTTGTGTTCCTCGCTCTGAAATCCTCCGGCATCACCAGCCCGAAACAATTTGTTGGCAAGAAGATTGGCTGGATACCGGGCTCGGATACGGCGACGGTCTACCAGGCGCTGATGGCGAAGGAAGGCGTCGACCGGAAGTCGCTTCAGGAGGTGAGCATCGGCGCGGATCTGGCGCCATTTCTCGCTGGGACTATTGACGTATGGACGGCGGGTTACATCTCGAACCAGCCGATCGTCGCCGAGATGAAGGGCTACCCAGTCAACGTGATCGATCCTCACGACTACGGGATTGACGTGGGCGGCAACGTCGTCTTCGTCAGCGAAGAGACGCTCAGAACTAAACGACCTCAGATCGAGGCTTTTATACGGGCCATGCTGAAATCGATCGAGACCGCGCGTGACATGCCTGCGGCAGAGGTTGTAGACATCGTTCTGAAGTACAATCCCAACCTGAAGCGTGATTCCGAAATCAAGGTGTGGGAAGTAACCAAGGATCGTCTCCTGTCGAAGGATCCCGCGACGGCCGGAGTAATGAAGAAGGAAACCTGGACAAGTACCGCATCCGTCTTCCACGAATTCGGCGAGTTGAAGAATATTCCGGGACTCGAGAGCGTCTACACAAATGACGTGGTGCTGGCGGCGCACGCCTCCAAGGTCAAGGTAGCGGAAAAATGAATGACGTTCTGTATGATCGGCCCGAGATGTTCGAGGCATACGCTCGATATCGAAGCGAGGCCGGCTGCAAGAACGACACGATTGAACAGCCGGCGGTTCGGCGGCTGCTGCCGCCGCTCGCGGGCAAACGGATTCTCGACCTCGGCTGCGGCACGGGAGGTTTCGCCCGCTACGCGCTCGACTGCGGTGCGGATCTCGTCGTCGGCGTCGATGCTTCCTCACGGATGTCGGCGAGAGCGCGCACCCGACTCGGCACGACCGCACATGCGGAGATCCTGGAACAAAGGATCGAGGACTTCCGCTGGGGCGGCCGCCCTTTCGACGTGATTGTCAGCTCGCTGGCGCTGCACTATGTCGAGCCCGTTGATGAAGTATTCCGCCGTTGCTCGGAGTGGATCCGTCCTGACGGCACGTTGGTCCTGACCGTAAGCCACCCCTTGATCACTTCACTACTGGGAACCAACGTCAGCCCATTCGAGAAACGCGATCTCTGGAATACCGAAGGACCTCGCCCGCACACGTGGCTGGTCGATAACGTGGTGAAGTATCATCGCAGGCCGCAAACGTACCTTCAGTACCTGACCAAATCAGGATTTTCCGTCGCGTCCGCCCAGTCGCTTGGTAGACTCGGAATCGCCTCTTGCTCGCCGGCTGGTGGCGAGAGCCCGCTGCCGGATTACGCTCTGCTCTGCGCTCGCGCGCACTGAGACACCAAACATGGACACGTCTGCGCACGCTCAAGCCGCTTCGAGAAGCGAATTTCACATCCACGTCGATCCTATCGACGCCGCTACGTCGTTCGAGGAGCTTCTTCTCGCGGAGGGCTTCGTGCGAGTCGAGTACGCGCTGGAACCGAGCACTTTTGAGACGAATGCCGCTGACTTCTGCCACGACCATCACCTCACCTACAAGACCTTCTCCTCACGGGAGTACAAAAAGGTAAGCGATTTCGTCTTCGCACTACTGGACGAAGGTCAGGCGATTCGCCGAGGGTACGTCGAGTGCGAGTGTGTCACGTTTCGCGAAGCTCTCCCCCAAGCGCCCTATCGATCCAACCCCCTCCCTTTCCGGCTCGAAATGAGCTCGCCTTCGCCATCAGCTTTCCGCGAGAGCGAAATTCACGTCACGCTCGATTCAGAGCGCTCGGACCCACGTTTACTGAAGAAGCTGCGTGAGATCGGAATGCTCAAAGGCACCATTCCAAAGCCGTGGGGGAAGGCGAGCATCTTCACAGCGCAGGGCACCCAGGAACAGATCGACCGAATCAGGGAACCGCTTTGGGATTTTCTGCGTAGGAGCGGCGGTGGGGTTCGCTGCACTATCAAGGAAGAAAAGACCGTGCGGTACTGGCTCAGTCATGCTGTCGGGATTGGGCTTCCACAAGTGATTTCGACGATAGGAAACTAGTTGCGGGCGGAAATCAGCGAGACCCGACAGGAACCCACACCGTCGCGCACGAGACAAGCGGCCTGACAAGAATCGGGCTTCAACTCGGAAGCTCCAGTAGTCAACGACGCAATTAGGAGAGCACAATGGAGCACATCGCAGACATCGTTCGTCGACTTCTGATCGACCAGGACGTAACAAGTTCCGAAGCAGCTTCCGTCAATCGTCGGCCCGAGATCGATTCAGCCCGAAAACTCATTAGCGCCGACGACATTCCTACACTCCTCCGAATCTGCAATGACAAGTCTCCTGGCACGCGGCTTCTCGCCATAAACCTTCTGCACCGTTTCTCCTATGACACGCGCGTCCAAGAGACCATGAGAAACCTTTGGCGGGATTCTTCAGACTTCAGTGTACGACATGCGGCCCTCTGGCGGCTGCTCGACATCGCCGACCTTTCGGCTGCGCAACACGACGCTCTCTTCAGTTTCGTGTGCGAGCACTGGGCAGAGTTTCTTCACGAAACAAAGGCATGGCACGGTGCGAATGGTGATCTTCTTTCCGGCCTCCGCTCACGTCTAAGCAGCGGTGCGCAGCCGGATTCGAAGCGCTGGATCTACGTGTGTGCGGCAGCGGCAGCGGACGACCACAACTCCGCTCACGAATTCATAGAGTCGCACAGCGGTTGTGACGATGCCTTCCTTGCGAAGGTTGCGAACTACTGCCTTCGCCAGATCGACCGCGGTCACTAGTCCGGAAAACACGTCTCGGCGGCAACTTGCGCCCGGTGGGGTGCGCGGCTCACGGGAGCACGCCCTGAATCTAGAGGCTAGGCTCAATCTGTTGTTGGTAGCACCCAATCGACCTGAAGGTCAAAGTTCTTGGCGATCGTCGCATAGCTCAACTCTGAGCTGACCATTCCAATCGAGCGCAGCCCCCGCTCCAGGTCGCTCTTAAACGTCCTCAGCAGATGATTGTTATGCGCTCCGCACTCGTCGATCAGATCTTTCGATGGGGCAGCGTACAGTGTTACAGGGCCCGCATCACCCGTTTCGGACACCTCGACCAAATAGAAGCGACCACGCAGTGATTGCACCAGAAAGGCCGATAAGGACCGGATAGAGATGGAGGTGGGTGGATCGTCGGAACGCGGGGCGACACGAAGCGAGATAAAATTCGCGCGAACCTTACCGCTCTTCCAAATATCCGACAGCGTCCATTCTCGACCCTGTTCCTCAAACTTGGTGAACCTGGATTCCTGCTCGTTGACTACCCTACCTACCCGTTCCGAAAAGTACTGGATGGATTCGACTAAAGACTCGCCTATCTCCATTTCCTCCCCATTCTCGCACTTGACGAAGGCAAGAAAGATCCCCAAAAGTTCCTTCTCAAAAAAAAAGATGCGTTCCGAGCGCCATTGCTGATATCCAAGCTCCGAGAAGACCGGGATCGCGATAATCCGATTGAATCTAAGCTTCTGAGTTTCCAGCAGGTACGGCAGCGCGCGTTGCTCGAAATAGCTTGACTCATCAAGCGAGAATACTCTGACCGGGAATCGTGTCGTGCCCCTTCCCGACCCTTCGCGGAGTGCATCTAACATCGCTCCAACTGCTCCCCATTCCGGGTAGCATACCGAATAGGACATCAGATCCATCGCGGTTGGGTAGGTTCGCCGAACCTGGAATATCTGTTCTCGCGGTTCCCAAGAGAAATACGTTACGGCTCGAAGTCCCGATGAGGTTTTTAGATCTTCACTCCCATTCGGAACGTCGCAAGCTCTGCAAAGATGATCGAACAAGTACTGCTGAAGTTCGAGAAGAAAATGGAAGATAGTGGGCCGCTCCGCGCGATCGGCAAAATTCCGCAGGTGCTTCTCGACACAGGCGTCGATCACTCGCTTGAAATCTGCGGCTTCAGTCATGAGAGTGTGCCTTTGCAAAGACTACCGCAGCTTGGCCAGGCTCATGTCGCCCCCGGCGCGTCGTGCTCAAAACAGCCTTCACTCCGACAGAGGGCCGCATTGCGGGAAATCGGCAGTTCGAGCGCTCTCGCCCGGAGTTTCCCGGATTCCCCAGCGAGATGACTGCGGGTTTCTATTCTGTCCCAGGAGCCACTGCGAATTTTCGTAGAACAAATCTCCCAGGTACCTGAAACCGTGACTGATTTTCTCGGCACCCCCCGGTTTTTGGTGACAAAATCCCCCGCGTTTTTGGTGACAAAATTCTCTCCGACCAGCGACCCGCCAAGTTCCCGAGACAGAGAGTTTCGGTTTCCGAATTCACTGCCGAGCCAACTCCTCTGAACACCAAATGTCTCTCCGCGGATTGGCCGCGCTGCCTCCCTACAGGAGCGGCGCGAATCCGCGTGATGTCGCGAGGCTTTGCGAGTTCGAGTTACCGAAGCTCAGCGCCCCTCTGTTAACCAGGGCGGCGACTGAGAAAGCCGTTCTTACGTCGACCAGGCAGAATTTCGCTCTCAGAGAGCCTCTCCGGGGAGAGAGTCGGCAGAGTGTTTAATAGAACCTGTTAACCACGCCGCGAATCCCGGAGCGCCTGGTTAACAGCCGGTGCAAAATCTCGGTGATCGCCGCAGACGGTGGCGTGACTATGAGCGACCGATGGCAACATCGCGCCCTATCGGTCCGCCTAACGTTCCCTTCCCGCCTAAGCTTTGGGTGAAAGGGCTTGACACGCTGTTCGCTATTTGTGTACAGAGTATGCCGTGGCTTGGGTGCTTTTCCAGCTCTCTCGAAGCCTTCACGGCGCGTACTTCTTATACACGCAGCACCCCGTCGTCGGAGCCATCCTGACGTCGCTACTCGGCACCGTAGTATTGGAGATTGGCAAACTCCTCCGGCGAGCTTGGATCAGAAGACGAACACTTCGAGCTTTCTATCCAGCATCGGCCGGGAGTAATGCAGTCGATCTAGCCCAACATGTAAAGGGTTTCTTCGAGTGGGTTAGGAAGTTCGACGAGCAACTTGAATCGATTGGTTCGCCGAATCAGTTTTCTGTCTGGCTCGCTCTACACGCAAGACAACTACGGATTGCACTGTCGGCACTTTTCCTTGTGGGCCTCCACTACCTCGCTCTATTCTGGCTGTTGCCGTTGGTGCTCCACCCGATCCGTGATGCCATCGACGTAATCTGCGTCGAGTACCTACTTATCGTCGGCTCACTCGAGTTATGGCAGATCGCGCGCGCCCCAGCCGATGAAATAGTTGTCCGCGTTCAGCAGTGGTGGACAAATCGTACTGGGCAGGCAAAGGCGTTGAACGATTGCCGTACACTTCTCCTCTTCGTAATGCCTTCGAGCAGAAGCATCGCGACCGTCCTGTCCCGACGTGATGAACATCTCGCACATCTGCAAGCAGTCCGCGATCTACTCCTCCCGTTGCGAGACAGCCCTCAAATCAATGCAGCAATCATTGATGCAGAGTGGGCAATCGAGCAGATCCGTTCGCACTGGCCAAATTCGTGCAGCAAGATGCTGTCACTTGACATTCCGGAATTAGCGCAGGTTACGTTGGAGGACGTGCCGGCAGAGGATGAACGTCGTAATGCGTGAGTTTTCGTCTCAGTTTCCGGTAGAGCTCCGGCAGATCGTCGGCGGACAGCTCGAAGCCGCCCGACGGCTGCGAGCGCTATCATTGCGGGTCGCCGCGGTGCAGCTCGGGATCTCCCATAGCTATCTTGCGCAGATTGAAAAGGGACAGCGGACGCTACCGATTGAAATTCTTTTTAAAGCGTCTCGCCTTTACAAAGTTAGCGTGGACGTACTCTTGGGGCGCGAGGATCTGCCCGGCAGCAATCAACCGAAAGCGCTATTGGCGTCGTTTGCGAAGTTCTTTCGCGCCGCTAGCGCGTGATTGAGCGAGGTCGACTAGCTGACACTCGGCGCCACGCAGTTAACCAGCACTCCGGCTGAGAGCACCGTATGGTGCCTCATCAGGCCGAATTCCGACTCGGCATCGAGAGCTTCGGCTGGTCAACAGGCGCTAGGACGCCGGTGCACCTAGATATCTGAACCCTTTGAGCGATTGCACTGCTCGCACAGAAGCTGGACGTTCCGTTCGGTGCCGCTGCCGCCTTTGATCACCGGAACGATATGGTCAAACTCCAGCTTGCTGTTGCATCCACACCGGACACATTTTCCTTGGTCGCGTTGCCAGACGAAAAGCCGTACCGAATCGGGAATTCGTTCGCGCCGTGCCCCGTCAACTCTCTCGACGTTTTGAAGCGCCTCAAGCTCGCGCCGCATCTTATCGAACCCTTTGTCGCGGCTAAGTACGACGTGCTTAATCTTTAACTTTGCTTCATCAAGTGACACGTCGCTTCCGTCGTCAACCAGCAACAAGTATCCCCGATACGCCCACGGTCCATCGATCGGCGATTCATCCTCGCCAAACGGTCGAGTTGGTTCTGAACTCGCAGGATCGTACCCAGGGCTCAATTTCAACAGTATAGTCCGCTTCTCCCGCGCTCTGCCGATGGTTAAAGGCGCTTGGTCTTGCCCTTCAGCGTCCTGGGTAATTCGTCCGTGTACTGAAACCTTCACGGATCTTCGCCCCTCTGCAAAGACTTCTCTCGCAGGAGAAGCCTGAGACTAGTTAAGATCTGCTATCGGTGCGCCATCGACCGGGTGGGCTGTATACTAGCGGAACGACCCTAGACGTCGCGGCCGCCGGCTGAACTACGCATCTCTCCGCGTCCGTCATATCGCCTAGCGGCCCGCATTCTATCTCGCGGCGTTGTAGTCGCGATGGAATTGATCAAGCCAGGTCTTGAAAACCCCTCGGTCCTCTATGTGAATCGCTTTCAGCGCTTCTTCGTACATTAGATTCTGATTAAATCTTGACCCACAGAAGTTGCACGCGAGCCATGTCGCGACCAACACAGCCACGTGCGTCCATTCTCGATTCATCAATGCAAGAATTGTAAGAACAACGCAGACCCAGCCGGCGAGTGTGATGAGGAGAGAAAACATACTCGCACCATGAGGAAACATTAGGCACGGCGCGTTGTTTACGATGTAGCCTCGGAGATGTTCGCTCGCTCGGCTGTGCTTCTGCAATATGGCAAGAGTCTGATTTGAAGGCAGCGAGAATTGATCAAGACTGAGTACGGACTTCATCCTACTGCGCGCTGAGTAGATCATGAGCAAACAAACCAGATTCGCGACCCAGATCAGACCGATCGCGATTGTTAAGTAGGTAGCCATTCCCTCTCCTCTGAATAAGAGCCTCGCCCCAGCGATCAGACCTTTCAACTCAACTTAACCCTTGTCCACGAGTCTCCTATGATGCTGCGCGTCGGCCGAGCTCGCTCTTACCATGGCGTAGTAGGTAATCGAGGGGCTCTAGCGAATCTTGCCGACATACGCTTGAGCCAATCCTCTAAAGTCTATCCCGGTCACATAGGTGTCATTTCATACCGGACACATCGGTAACACCTCCGCCGCGAATAAATTCTCTGCGGGTTCGACCCTTTCTCTCCCTGCGGATGAGCCGCGCCGCCTCCCCGCAAGGAGCGGCCCGAAACCTGCGCGATGTCGCGAGGGTTTGCGGGTTCGAGTGGCAGCGTCTCGACGCCCCGCTGTTAACCAAGGCAGCGGCTGAGAGAGCCGTTTTGATGACGACGAGGCCGAATTTCGCTCTCAGGACGCCTCTCCGGTGAGAGAGTCGGGGCAGCGGTTAACAGAATCTGTTAACCAACCGTCAATGAGTATGGCGAGTGGTTAACAGGCTCGGTACTCGAGCGATGGCTCGAGCCTAGGTCCTACCGGATCCAACCAGAAAACGCCGAGTTGCAGGACGTGTTGACGATGGAAGCGCCTACACCAAGCCGCGGTACCTCTAACTAACTGATTAATTCGAGTTCAGAGAGGACGTCGATTGACACAGCCAAATCAGAAGTGCACCTCTCGACATGACGCTTTAGCGTCATGTGTTTTTTTTGCAGATTGAGCACCGCAAGGAGGTTGCTCGTGGTGATCGAGGAGTAAGAAATGGAAACGCCACCGGGCCAGATCCGGTGCCGCCGAGCGTGACCTGGCTGCGGCACTTTCCCAAAAGGTCGTCAACCTGAAGGATACTCCGGATTGTTCCGGAGACATTGGAGCCGATGTGCTCTCAGACTGAGAAGCCTGCCCGCGGGAACGTGGCGCAGGCTTTTCTTTTGGATCACTTTACCCGCGCGTCACGCTCACGGGCGCCACAGGCTCAACTTCGGGGAGAGAATCGTGAGAGTGGACAACATTTGCTGTTAACCACGAAGTGGCAAGCGCATCTACTGGTTAACAGCCAGAAGCATTGGGCTCCCACACCGGCGCTCGTCGGAGTAATGAGTCCGTAGGATCCGAAATCCGGAGGCTCACTGATTTCCATTCGATCTCGTCGATGCCCGCGGCCGTGGGTGCGCGCGCATTGGTGTCATTCCGAGGATCGATCACCTGCAATGTAGAGAAGGCTAAAGCGTGCAGGACCGTGCGCAGCGTCGACGGACGCCTCTCGGTCGAGCATCAGCCAGCGGGCGGCTGATCGACACCGGTTGCGCGGAACGCTTCGAGGATTTCCGATCAAGTTTTCGAGGCGCCAGCTGCGGCCGGTGGACGACCAGCCGCGGAATTGGGTATCGCTCGGACTTCGCTTAAGCGCACCTCTATGTATCACCCAATGCGGTAGCTCGATCTCATTTTTCCGACGCTGCCGACTCTGTCAGGTGCGCGCCGCGCTCGACAAGTCAAAACGACGACAGCTAAGAAACACCCACGCACCGCTGAGCTGCGCTTTCCCGCCCCGGATCGAACGGAGGACGTCATGAGGCAATCCTCTCACGCAAACCTGTTCTGCCGTGCTCTCTCACTCACGCTCCTCCTTGCCGCCGCGCTCGTTGCGCGCGCAGCCCAAGCCGACCCGTGCCGGCCAGCCGGCCAGCCATGTCTGAGCAACAAGAGCTGCTGCAGCCGGACATGCGTCGGCGCCGGCCCGCCGGGCTCTCAATCGTTCGGTACGTGCTGTACGCCGACGACGTGCGCCGCGCAGGGCAAAAACTGCGGCAGCATTCCCAACGGGACTTGTCCTGACACGCTGGATTGCGGCACCTGTACGTTCCCGGAGACCTGTGGGGCGGAGACGCCGAACGTCTGCGGCTGTACGCCGACGACGTGTGCGGCTCAGGGGAAAACCTGCGGCACGATTTCCAACGGCTGTGGCGGACGCCTGAGCTGCGGCAGCTGCGCCGTACCCGATACGTGCGGAGGTGGTGGTACGCCGAACGTCTGCGGCTGCACGCCGCTGACGTGCGACGACGTCGGGGCGACCTGCGGAACGATCGCGAACGGCTGCGGAGGGACAGTTGACTGCACGACTCAGTGTTCCGACGACTCCGACTGCAGTGCAACGCAGCGATGCATCACTCCCAGGAGCAAGTGCGAGGACAGGCTCAGCCTGAGTCGCGGGTGCCGGGCGGACGACGATTGCCTGTCCGGATGCTGCTGCGTCCTGAATGACGCCGAGAACTGTGTTACCGGCGTAGGTCTCGGATTCTGCGACACGCTTTCTGACTGCACGACCGCATCCCGGGCGGGCGCTGCTGTCTTCAGTCTCGCGCAGTGCCCGGGTACGGCGTGCCAAAGCGACGATGACTGCAACACGGCTACCGAGAGCGACAAGTGCGGTGCCGTTGAGTCGCAGTTCTGCAGTGGAGGCGTCTGTCGCATGAAGCAAGAGCTCGATTCCCCTTGTTCGTCTACCTCCGCGTGCGGTGGTGGGGATGAGTTCGTGGACGGAGACTGGCCGCCCGAGTGTTGCTGTTCCACAGCGACTTCGACTGGCGTGTGCAGCACGCAGGACAAGTGCATCCGGATCTCCGGTGGCACATGCGAATGCGGCGATCCTGACCAGTTTGGCGGCGTATGTCTGGGGTCCCCGTGCGACGAGGACTCCGACTGCAATCTCGACGAACAGTTCTGCACGTCAGGGGCGTGTCGACCGAAGCAGGTCGCCGACTCGGCATGCTCGTTCAGCTCCCAGTGCCTGGGTCCGGCGGGGCTGCCGCGAGGTGGTTGCTGCTGCGATACGGGCGGCGCGGTGGCGCAGTGCAAGGACTTCGAGCTCCACTGCGAAGGGACGTGTCTGCCATGACCGTCGTGAGCGGACCTTAGAGCGTCACGGAACGTACTCGTCGGCACCGATGTCGCACTGACTGCCTTGCGGCCGCACCTCACCGTCGAAGTCCTCGGCCGGTGAAGCCGCGCACGAGACCGCGTCGATCGCGGGAGAGTCCGCCCGCAGATGCAGGTCCGAATTTGCGCTCTGAAAGCGCGGGTCCACGTTGAGAATATTGTTGTTCACGATGGTGACGTCCTCGGATGCCCCCGAGGCCGGCCCCTGGATCCCGTTCCCTCGCGTCAGGTTCACAGGGGCGCCGAAGTAGCTTACCGCCAGCACATCCCCACCGGCGTTCCCGTAGATGATGTCGTTGGTGGACACGAACTCGATCTGCGCAGGCTGATACCCGAAGTTGCCTGCTTCCACGACGAGCGCGGGAATGCGACCGGAGTTGTGGCTCACGCTGTTGTTGACCGACGTAGCGCGAAGATGGCCGGGCACATGCTGGTATCCGCCGGCACCGTCCGGCACGGCGTTCGGACCCGCGATGGCGAAAAGTGCCGTTCCCCAGTCGATGCTCGTGTTGTTCACGAAAACACTGTTTTCGAGCTGCAGATCCAGTTCGCCGCCACGCACGTCGACGTCGACAGTCCCACCCCTGTTCTCCTGGAAGGTAAGCCGCGAGAGCAGAACCGTAGAGGTGGTTTCCGTCTTCTGTCGTACAGCAACCAACAGGGCAGAGATGGCTCCCGTTCCGTTGTTTTTCGAGAATACCGTCCGTTCGACATTGATGTTGGGCATCAATGCGCTGTCATCGAGAACGAAGAGGCCGCCTGCGGTAGACGCCCTGTTCTTGGAGAAAACGCTGTCTGCGACCGTCACCGTCATGCTCGCATCGCCGGAGGCGATCAGTGCCGCGCCACCGCCCAACGGACTCCTGTTTTTCACGAACGAGACGTGATCGATGACGACGCCGACCGAGGCGTTCCCGCTCGCGAGGACGAACAACCCGCCGCCGTACGCGCTGTACGTGTTGTCGCCGTACGCGTTGACGAGGTCGGAGCGGTGTCCGTACCGGGTCTTCTGAATCGTCAGGTCGCGAAGCGCGACGGTACCGGAATTGGTGCCGTCGTAGGTGAACGCCAGGCCTCGATCATGCCGAGGCTCGATCACGGTAGCGTCGTTCGGATCGGACACGCCGTCATCCCACCCGCCGGAGATCTCTATGTCGCCCGCATTGATCACGGAGTTGCTTTCGGTGTAGGTGCCGGGCGCGACTTGCACCGAGTCTCCGGAGACGGCGACGTCCAGCGCCCGCCCCACCGTTTTGCAGGGACTCGCGGCCAGCGTGCATGCATTGGCGTCGTCTCCGGCCGAAGCGGAGACATACAGCGTTCCGGCGGCAGCCGCGTTGCAGACGAGTACGACAAGCGCGAGCGCGCGAGCGAGAATGATCATGGTCCCTCCATCAAATTTCGGACGAAGCTGAGGTCCCCGGTCACGGACCGGACCGGGCGAGTGTGGCATTCCTCCACTCCCTATTGCAAAGGAGGAAGCGCCGAGCCCGCCCATGCCTGAAGACCCGCGCCCCCGCCGCCTGACCACCATCGTCGCCCTCGACGTCGCCGGCTACTCCGCGCGAACCGAAGCCGACGAAGACGCCACCACTGCCGAAGTCGCGGCACTGCGCAGCGTAATCGAAAGCATCGCCGCCCCGCGCGGCGGCCGCATCTTCAACAGCGCCGGCGACGGCTTCATGCTCGAGTTCGGGTCGAGCGTGGCCGCGGTCGAAGTCGCGTTCGCGCTGGCCGCGCAGTGCGTGCCGAAGGTGCGCGTCGGCGTGCATCTCGGCGACGTCGTGGTCCAGCCGGGCGGCGACCTGCTCGGCCACGGCGTCAATGTTGCGGCCCGCCTCATGGCTCGCAGCGATCCCGGCTCCGCGCTCGTCTCGGCCGACGTGCGGCGCACGATCCGGGGCCCGCTTGCCGAACGCCTCGTCTCGCGCGGCGATCTTCAGCTCGACAAGATGTCCGAGACGATCGAGGCCTTTGCGCTTACCGCTGTGGGAGCCGCGGTGTCGGCCGCTGCGCCGAGAAACCGCGAGCCGCTGCTTGCCGTGCTCCCGTTCGACAACCTTTCGGACGACCGCGAGATGCAGTTCTTCTCCGACGGCGTCTCCGAAGACATCATCCAGCGCCTGGCGCGCGGCGCCAGCATGAAAGTGATCGGCCGGACTTCGAGCTTTCAGTTCCGCGGCGCCGACAAGACTGCGCGCAAGGTCGCCGACGAGCTCAGGTGCACGCACATCCTCGACGGCTCGATCCGGCGCGCCGGCGGGCGCGTGCGCATTTCGGCGAACCTCGTCGAAGCCGCTTCGCAAACGATCCTGTGGTCGGAGCGCTACGACCGGAGCCTCGAGGACGTGTTCGCCGTGCAGGACGAGATCTCCGAGGAGATCGCGGCCGCGCTAGACCGCACCTTCACGAGCTTTTCGACCAAAGCGATCGATCCGGCGGTCTACGACCTCTACCTGCGGGCCAGCCCTCACTCGTTCTCACCCGACGAGCTGCGCACCAACGTCGGCCTCCTCGACATCGCCACGCAGCGCGCGCCGCACTTCGCGGAGGCCTGGGGCCGGCTCGCTTACCTGCGCGCGTGGCTGCGCTTCTACCAGCCGTTCGCCGAACGCGCGGCGAACGCCGACCTCGTTGCGCGCGAATGCGACCGCGCTCTCACGCTCGATCCGCAGAACGAAGATGCTCTCGTCGCGCGGCTGTTTACGATCGCGCCGTTCGGACGTTTCGGCGAGCACGTGCCGATCGTCGAGCGCATCCGGCGCACGCCCGGTGTCGGAGCCGGCCGAATTTTTCTCGGCTGGTACATCCGCAACGTCGGCCTGGTTCGCGAGAGCCTCGAAGAGACCGAGCGAGCCTATCGGCTCGACGCGCGAAATCCGGGCTGGGGCAACATGATCGCGCTGGCGAGAATGGCCGCCGGACGCGTCGCGGAAGCCGTGCCCGATCTCGAAGACCTGATGAAACGCGTGCCGGAGATGAGTTTCCCCGTCGCGAATCTGCTGCGGGCCAAAGCGTTTCTCGGGGACTGGGCGGCGGTCGATCGCATTCTCGACCCGGCGGCGAACTTTCCGCTGCGCGAATTCCAGGACGGCGTCACGTTCATCCAGGCCAAGCGCGATCCGACGCCGGAGCGCATCGGCGGCATACGGCGCGCGCTCGAGGAGCATTTCCAAAGGACCGGCGGCGTCGATGTCTCGCGCCTCGTGTACGCGGCGCACCTCGGCCTCGTCGACGAGGCTTACCGCATCGCCGAGGGCGCTCGTCTCGGGCCGCGCGGAGCGGCCGACGACATCATGGGCCCCGACGGCTACCGCACCGCCCTGCTCTTTCACGCCGGCATGCCCGAGCTGCGGAGTGATCCGCGCTTCGTGCCGCTTTGCGCGCGGCTCGGCCTCGTCGAGTTCTGGTTATCGAGCGGACAGTGGCCGGACTGCGCCGGCGAGGTGCCCTACGACTTCAAGGCCGAATGCGAGAAGGCGCGAGATATTCCAGTCGAAGCCTTCGAGTTCTGAGACGATCGCCGCGGGCTATCCCGCGACGCGTCCGCCAAAGAATGAGCCGACGAGCAGCGGCCCGGTAAAATCCGCAAAGCACAGGAACACGAACACCAGCACGTACGCGAGCCGAAGCCTGCGCCGTTCGGCCGGGCACTGCGCGAAACCCATGACGGCCAGGACGATTCCGAAGTGCGACACCTGCGCCAGCAGGTACGTCGGCAGCACGAACAGAAAGAGCAGATAGTGCCGGTAGCGCGCGAACCAGCGCGGACGCGGCAGCAGAAACGACAATCCTACTGCGGCCTCGAGAGTAAGAACGAAGTAGCCGAGCACCAAGGCGACCGCACGCAGCCTGTCGCTCGTGATGAGCGTGACACTCTCGACGGCCGACGGCATTGCGGTGAGCGCATTCTTCAGCTGAGTGTTCGCGAGCAGATCCTTCGCGTCGAGACCTCCGAGAGTCATCGCGACGCTGCGGAAGCGCTCGTCCCACAGGATCAGCCCGTGCATGAAGGCGCCGTCCCAGTATTCGCCACGCAGAGCCTTCTGCGTCGCAGCGAGCGCAAACGTAAGGCCGATCAGCAGGCGGCCGTGGCGGGCGAGCAGGCTCTCGGCTTCGTCATCCGGGAAGCCGACGGCGAGACAGCACGCGAGCAGCCAGTAGAAGTCGAGAAACCGGTTGTTCTCGGACGCCGGCCAGCGGGCAACCAGGCCGTAACCGACGGCAGCCACGACGACGGCCCAGGCCCAGCGGCTCACGAGAACGCGCGGGCTCAGCAGCATCAGCACCGCCATTACCGCGGCGAGAAGACTGATCGGATGCCATGCGAAGAAGATGCGCGTCGTCGCGAGCAGGAACAGGGCCGTCAGGCGCAGTGTCGTTCGCCCGTGCGGCTGCGCGAGCAAATCGTCCGCAACGGCGGAGACCGCGGACGGAGCGTTCACCTCGCGAGGTCTGCCTCGCCGGCCTCTCCGATCGGCATCGCCGTGAAGCGCGCCTCTCTGCCGTCGAAAGCAAGCCTCCACACACGTGCGCGCGCATGCACGAGCACGAGGTCGGACGATGCGCGGGCATCCGGGCCCGTCATCAAAGGTTCGATCTTCGCGATCGCGCCGGCATCCGCGTCTCGAAAGCGAACCCGCTCGAGAAGGCCAGCGTTCTCGACGGCAGCGAGAGCCTGCCGCGGTGCCGCGCCGCCGCGGCGCGAGGATCGCAGCGCGTACTCTGCAAGCGACGTAAGAGACTCGCGGTCCGGCTGGGCCAGAAGCCTCTCGCGAGCGAAAAGTCCCGTCGCGCCGAAACGCTGCGGGATCCAGCTCGAGAGATAGTGCTTGCCCGAGGCATCGTCCGCTTCGATCGACAACGCCTGGGGCCATGGCCGGTACGTCGTAGAGAACATTGCGAACCCGCCGCCGAACCACGGATTGAGATCGGCGGTAAGGGTCTGGTGAAGATGCACGATCGCAACTGCGACGAACAGAACGGGCGGAGCCCAGCGGGCAACTCCGCGACTCGCGTGCGAGCTCAGCCGGCTATCTGGCCGGCTGAGCTGCACTTCGGGATCCCTGGATAAGGCTGATGAGCTTCAGCATCCGCCAAGGCTCAGAACGCACAAGTCATCTGTCCCTCGAGCGAAACGCAGCCGCCGAAGCAGCACGGCATAATGGTGCAGTCCTGGCCCGGGAATGCGCACACCGGCGGCATCGTCGTCGATGTGGTTGACGTCGTCGTCGTCGACGACGTGCTCGAGGTGCTCGTCGAAGACGTCGTCGAGCTCGTGCTGGAAGTCGTCGAGCTTGTCGTGGACGTCGTCGTCGTCGTGGTCGTCGTGCCCGACTCGCACTGGAAGTTCACGCAGGTGAAGCCGGGTCCGCATTCGCTGCAGTCGAGCGGACGTCCGCAATTGTCCGTGCCGGATCCGCATTGACGCCCGAGCTCGGCGCAATCCTGCGGCGCACAGCATTCCCCGAACTTGTCCTCGGGATGAATGCGCGTGCAGACGCCGCTGCTGCAGCTCTTGCTCACGTGGCACATCGCGCCGTTCGGCTTGCCGCGGGCAATCGCGCTGTCGGGAAGGACGAACGACACAGTCAGCAGAAACGTGATGCCGACGATTGCTCTCATGCTCATGGGGAACTCCTCCTCGCCCCTGCTACGCCGCGGCATTCTTCCGCTGCGGCACACGTCGCAGGATTTTGCAGGGACGATGGCCGAAAAGCGAGGCCAACGGGCTTGTGTAGCGTCACTGTCTTTTATCTTTGGCTCGATGAGGGTTGGTCCAGCCTGCCCTTCTGATCCAGCGCGTGACGCGCCCGCGTCGTAAAAACTTTTGGCGCGAATGATTGCCTTGTCCGGGCCTCCGGTGGTTGTACGGTCATTCCGGCTTCCCCCGATCGATCGCTCGCGACGATCCCGCCCGCGGCCCGCAGCAAATATCACCCGAATGGCGCAGCTCTCGTGTCGGCAACTCTCGTGTCGGCAGCTCTCGTGTCGGCAGCTCTCGTGTCGCAGCTCTCGTGTCGGATGATCTCGCGCACCAAGCGTGTGCAGCGATTCGCACGAGACGTCAGAATCATATTTCCCAAAGATCTTGTCGGACTTCCTGAGCCGTGAAACTGTGCGAGTGAGCCTCAGTCACAAGGGTGAAGAATTTCGCTCTTACTCAAATCTTCCGTCGCAGGGGGTTCCATGAAGACAGCAACAACGGCTTCGCTGCTGATGATCATTTTGTGTGCAACCGTGGGTGTTGCCGGCCCTGCGGGGAGACCAGGTGGTGCGACCTGCGCCGTCGACAGAGTCTGCAGCAGCAACCTGTGCTTGAAACGGAACCCGTCCGACAGACTCGGAACCTGCTGCGGCGCGCAAAGCTGTGCGCAGCAAGGACTGCAGTGCGGCAGCGCGAGCAACGGCTGCGGTACACCGATCGATTGCGGAGTATGCGGGCCAGGGGACCTTTGCATCGAGAATCAGTGCGTGACCGTGACGACAACGTTGCCGCCGCCGACGACGACCACCACCATCAGCATCACCACGACGACGATTCCTTGCTCGGACGCGACCTGCGGCTCATCGCCGCTGTGCAATCCGGAGCTCGGGTGTTATCGGAACCAGACCACGGAGACGACCTGTGGGGAGTGCGTCTTCAACAGCCTCTGCTTGTTTCCATGCACCGACAGCCAGGACTGCGGCTCAGGTCAGGTCTGCATCATCAACACGTGTTGCGGTGCTTCCGGCGTCTGCGCAGACCTCTGCGAGCCGTCGTCGATCACCACAACGACGGTGCCAGGGATAACCACAACCACGATGCCGGGGATAACCACAACCACGATGCCGGGGATCACCACCACCACCGTGCCGGGAATAACCACGACCACGGAGCCGAGGATAACCACGACGAGCATTACCACGACGACAATGCCGGGCATTACAACGACCACCATTCCATAGCGCGCGACAGAGACCGCCAGTGCGGCGAGGAATGACGTCAGCGGCGCGATTTATTTGAAGCGACGCTTGCAGACTCGTGCCACCGCGACGAGGAGTGCTGGTTCGCGCGATCTCGCGTCAGCGTTGTTGCGACTTCGCCTGCTCGATCGCCGCACGGAGTTTCCCGCCCGCGGCCCGCAGCAATGCCGAGCCTTCGTCGCGGCTTCGGCCATGAGCAATCAGCACGGCCAGCTTGATGTTGCTGCCCGCCTTTTCGAGAGCGTCCGCGGCAACCGGATCTTCGACACCGGCCGCCCGCGCGACGATCCTCACCGCACGATCGCGCAGCTTTCGGTTCGACAGCCGCATATCGATCATCAGACCCATGTCGGCCCGCCCGAGTCGCAGCATCACCGCAGTCGAAAAAAGATTGAGCGCGATCTTCTGCGCCGTTCCGGCCTTCATCCGCGTCGAGCCGCCAATGACCTCAGCGCCCGTGTCGAGCAGGATCGGATGATCGACCGCTTCGAGTAGCGGCGTGCCCGCGTTGTTCGCAAGCCCGACAGTCAATGCGCCTGCGGCTGCCGCCGTTCGAACAGCGGCGAGTGTATAGGCGGTGCGCCCGCTGGCAGCGACGCCGATCACCACATCGTGCGAGGTCGGTGCAAGATTGCGCATCGCCGCGTCGGCAGCCTCTGCGTCATCTTCCGCGCCTTCGACGCTCGAGCGCAGCGCATCCCAACCTCCGGCCAGCAGATACGCCACGCGGTCCCAATCAAAGGTAGGCCCGAGCTCCACTCCGTCCTGCACCGCAATGCGCCCGGACGTGCCCGCACCGACGTAGATGAGCCGCCCTTCGGCGCCGCTGAGGCGGATTGCTGCCTGTTCGGCCGCTTCGACGATCCTTGCGGCCTGCGACTGCACGGCTGCAACAGCGGCGAGCTGGTCTTCGACCATCGCGTGCACCGCGTCACCGGTCGTCCACAGATCGAGATCGGCAAATCGCGCGCTGATATCTTCGGTCGGCAAGTCAGCGTCTCCCCAGTGAAGGTTGCCTTGCTATCACCGTTGCTCACGCTATCCGAGCAGAGATGCCGTTGTACCTCGGGATAGACGCCGGCGGCACCCATACGCGCGCACGGCTGGTATCGGATGACGGCGAAGTCCTCGGCGCCGGTGAAACCGGCGCCGCCAATACGCCGGCCGGACTGCCGCACGCACTCAACGTGATCGAGGAAGCCTACGGCCACGCGATCGACCAGGCAGGAATTGCGGACGGCGAGCTCTCGTCGATTCACGCGGGCATCGGCATCGCCGGGCTCAACCGGCGCGGCGTTCTCGACGGACTCAAGGCGCATCCGTTTCCTTTCAAGTCTACCGCGTTCGCAAGTGATGCGGCGATTGCCAATCTCGGCGCGCATGCCGGGCAGGATGGTGCGATCGTCGTCGTCGGAACCGGGAGCATCGGCTTCGCCCGCGTCGACGACGAGATCTTCACGATCGGCGGGTATGGATTTGCGGTGTCCGACGAAGGCAGCGGCGCCGAGCTCGGCCTGCGCGCAATCCGCCGCGCGCTGTGGGCGCGCGACGGACGCATTTCGCACACGCCGCTTACGCGCGAGCTGCTCGATCACTTCCACGGATCGGCAGGCGAGATCGTCGACTGGACCGCGCGCGCGACTCCGCGCGACTATGCAGCCTTTGCACCGATGGTGATGCAGCACGCGAATCAAGGCGATGCGACGGGCGAGCTGATCGTGCAGGAAGCTGCGCAGCGGATCGGAGCGGTGATCCGCACGATGCTCGAACGCGGCGCTCCGCATTGCTGCCTGATGGGCGGCGTCGCGCCGTACCTTCGCGACTGGCTCGCGCCCAGCATCAGGGCGCGCCTTCGAGAGCCGCTCGGCGATGCGCTCGACGGCGCGATCCTGCTCGCCCGTACACGCGCGGCGCAGCTGTAGAGCAGACATTGCCGCGTGGAACTGATGCGGCGCGACATCGAATCGGACCTGCCCGGTATCGGGAGCGGTGATCGGCCCGGAATTCGACCTGGACCCGTACGAACATCATTGTTAGTAAGCCCAAACTGTTCCACTCTGCGGATGGGGCCGGCCGCCGCGGGCCGGCCCGTGGAGGGACCGACCCATGTCGCAGACTCGCAACCCGGCGATTTTCCTCGCCCCATTGCTCTTTTCGTTGTGCATCGCGACCGACGGGCGAGCCTATCCGCCAACCGAAGCCACGCAGGCCGTCCTCGGCAAGAAGCTCCAGATCAGCCTGACCGGTGATCAGCCTGGCGACCGGATGCTGCGCGCGATGGCCCGCGAACGCGGTAGCTCCGCGACGATCGTGGGCGATCCGACAGTTTCCGGCGCCACGCTGGAAGTCGTCGTCAACGGCGCCACCGCAAGCGACCAGTCCTTCGACCTGCCCGCCGCCGGCTGGAAGGCCAACGGTACGAGCGGCTTCAAGTTCTCCGGAGCGGGCCTCGGCACTGCGGTCGTTGGCGCCAGCATCGCCAAGAGCAGCAGCGGCGTCTTCCAGATCAAAGTCCGCATCAACGACGAGAACGGCCCGGTCGACATCGTACCACCCAATCCCGGCAGCGACGGGGGCTTCATTCTGACGATCCCCGGCGCGACCAGTTACTGCATCGCCTTCGGCGATGTCGCCGGTGGCACGATCACCTCCGACAGCGCTTCGAAGTGGTCGATCAAGAACCCGACGGCAAGCGGTTGTCCGGTGCCGATCCACGAGCTTTCGGTGAACACCTCGGGCGACGGCACCGTCGTCTCGTCACCTGCCGGCATCGATTGCGGCACCGACTGCAACGAGAGCTATGAGGGTGGGACCGAAGTCGCACTGACAGCCACGCCAGCAGACGGCTACGACTTCGACAGCTGGGACGGCGACTGCACGGGCAGCGCTGCCTGCGTCGTCACGATGGACGGCGACCGGCAGGTCACGGCGATCTTTACGCCGATTCCTTTCCATCGCCTCAGCGTCACGCGCCTCGGCAGCGGTACGGTGTCCTCGCTTCCTGCCGGAATCGACTGCGGCGCCGACTGCAGCGAAGACTACCAGGACCAGACCGTCGTTACGCTCGATGCAGCGCCGGCAGATGGATTCACCTTTACCGGCTGGAGCGGCGATTGCAGCGGCTCGGGCGTTTGCATCGTCTCGATGGACGCCGCCAGGAACGTGACCGCAGCGTTCGATCCGGTGGTCGCAGGGTGCATCAACGACGAGCCGACGCTCGCGCTCAGTGCCGGTCCGCCTGCGGGCCCGGCCGTGATGTACGAGGATGCGCCCGATCTTCCGCAGCTGCAGAACAGAGACGCGCGCTTCAGCGCAGCGCCGCTGCTCGTCGCCGGTCACGAAGCCTACGCCGGCGGAGAATACCTCTACCAGGATTATGTCGATGACGACTTCGGCGCCGAGACCAGCGGCGGCCCGTACACGACGAGCTTCGTGAGCAGCCCGTCTTCCGGCACCGGCACGCCGGATGCCGCCAACTATCATACCGGCGACATCACCTATCCGACCGATGTCGCGCGCTACGGCAACAACGCCGCCGACCTGGTCGAGCTGCGCATCGCACCCGGCCCTGCCGACGTCGCTTACCGGATCACGCTGAACACGCTGCTGGCCGACGACACGACGATGGTCGCGATCGCGTGGAACAGCGACAGCAGTAACACCGGCACCTCGACGCTCTCCCGAAACCCCGGGGTTACCGTGCAAGGCACCGACGAGGTCCTGTACCTGTGGGGCACTGGCGGCGAGCACGTGAAATACAACAGCAACGGCACGGTCGCCGCGACGACACCACTGGCAGTGACAGTCGACCTGGAAGCCAACCAGATGACGACCTTCGTGCCGCGCAGCATTCACAATCCGACCGGCACGTCGTGGAAGTACGTCGTGATGACCGGCCTGCGCAACGGCTCCATGGCCTGGGTGCGGCCGACGACCACTGCCAACACGACAACGCCCGGAGGCGCCGCATTTGCCGCTCCGAATCCGTGCGCGGTCTTCGACATCAACAACCACTACGCGATCGCCGACGGTCAGTCGGGCAAGACTGGCGAGATCTGCCACTTCCTCGACGGTCCCTGCGACATGGTGCAGGCCATCGACCTGCGCGGGGTCAATGGCGGCGCGCCGGCGCTGGCCAAGTACGCTCGCGCCGTCGATTTCGACCGGCTCGCGGCGCACGCCGACTCGACCAGCGTGCCCGACAGCGGAACGCTCGTGCGGATTTTCCCGAGCCGTCTTGTGACGACGCCGGCAGAGGGCCGCAGCAATGCACTGCCCGATGTTCCCGCCAACGACACGGTCTACTTCTACGGCGCGCTGCAGTCCTACAGTATTTATGTTCCGACCGCGTACGACGCCGCCGCGCCCGCAGCGCTGACCTGGGCCAATCACTCGCTGGCCCAGTTCCACTGGCAGTACAACGGTACCGACTACGTCCAGGAGATCGGCGAGAAGCGCGACAGCCTTGTCGTCACGCCGAATTCGCGAGCGACCGACGGCTTCTACGTCGGCCGCAATGAATACGACCACTTCGAGGTCTGGAACGACGTGCTGCGCCACTACAACGTCGATCCGAATCGCGTCGCGATGACCGGCTATTCGATGGGCGGCTATGCCACGTACCGCATGGCCACGCTCTATCCTGACCTGTTCGGCAGGGCCTACAGTATCGTCGGCCCGCCGGGCGCGGGCATCTGGCGCGGCACGGGTGGCGCCAGCATCAGCTCGAGCAAGGGCGACGATTATTCGACGCTCACCAACTACTGGCTGGAGAACGTGCGTAACGTGCCGTTCTTCAACATGGCCATGGAGACCGACGAGCTGGTTCCCGTTGCCGGCACGCGCCAGCAGAACATCGGCGGCGTCGACGAGACCGGCGAGGCACAGAGCTTCGATGGTCTCGGCTACCGCTACACCTTCCAGGAATTCACCAGCGGTGAGCACCTGACGCTCTTCGTCAACGATGCCTATCCGCGTGCGAAGGATTTCCTCGGAACTGCCCTGATCGACCCCGACCCTGCGCACGTGACCTTCACGTACGTTCCCGAAAGCGATCGAGCCGACCTGACGCTGGTGCACGACCACGCGTACTGGGTCTCGGGTCTTACGCTGCGTGACGCCGAAGGAACGCCGACGACGAGCGGCAGCAAGTCGGCCAAGGGCACGGTCGACGCGTACAGCCTGGCCTTCGGTGTCGCCGATCCGGTGGTTTCTGCGCAGTCGAGCGCTCCCGGTACGCTGACCGGTGGCAACCTCGGCCCGCTCGCATACACCGAATACAGTCGCAGCTGGTCGGCGCCGGCAGCGATTCTTCCCGAGAACGTTCTGCGCCTTACACTGACCAACCTGCGATCGGTGCAGGTCGATGTCGCTCGCGCGGGGCTCGTCGCCGGCACCGAGCTCGTGCTGGAGACCGTCTCCGACGGCGCGACCACCGTGGATCTGTTCGGGGTGTTCCCGGCAGGCACGGCGATTTACGAGGACGGTGTGCGGCTGTGCCTGCAGGACGGTGCGATGATCGGTTCGGTCGGTGCGCGGGTGCCGGTGGCGGACGGCACGCACGTCTACAGTTTGCGATTGCCCTGACAGTCGCCGCGGGTCGATCGGCTACCAGGCGGGCGCTGAGATCGACGCCTGATGTTATCTCATGGACGAGTCGTCGCTCCCGCCGATCCATGTCTCAACGACATTTCGCTCCGCATCGAGCAGCACGAGATCCGCGCGCAGGCCGCTGCGGATCGCGCCGCGCTCGTGCGAGAGCCCGAGTATGTCGGCCGGCACCTTGCTCGCCATGCGCACTGCAGTCGCGGCATCGACGCCCATCAGTCGCTCGGCGTTGCGAACCGCCTCCGCCATCGTCAGGTGAGATCCAGCGAGCGTGCCATCGGCGGTAACGCAGCGGCCGCCGTCGACAAAAACACGCTGTCCCGCGAGCTCGAATTCCTTGTCGTCCGATCCGACCGAAGGCATCGCGTCCGTCACCAGCGCGAGACGCTGCGCACCTTTGGCCGCGAGTGCGATGCGAAGCGTCGCGGGGTGCACATGATGGCCGTCCGCGATGAGCCCGCACCACGCCGCGCGGCTTTCGAGCGCGGCTCCGACCGGCCCGGGCTCGCGGCTGCCGAGCTGCGGCATCGCGTTGAACAGATGAGTAAACCCGCTCAGCCCTTCGGCGATGGCGAGTTGGATCTCGTCATAAGAGGCGGCGGTGTGACCGGCGGAAACCACGATGCCGCGCTCGACGAGCGCACGAATGGAGCCGGGCGGAGCCGCCTCCGGCGCGAGAGTGACCAGAGTGCGGCCGCGATGCAGCGAAGAAAGGAGGTCGATCGCCTCGGCACCCAGAACTTTGAACTTCGAAGCATCGTGAGCGCCCTTCCTGGACGGGTTCAGGAAAGGCCCCTCGATGTGAATGCCGAGCACGCCGGGAATGCCCTGGGCGATCGCCGCATCGACCGCTTCGATCGCGCGGCGAACGACCTCGAGATCGTCACTGATCAGCGTCGGCAGAAACCCCGTGGTTCCGAATCGACGGTGCGCCTCCCCGATCGCCGCGATGCCGGCAACGGTCGGATGATCGTTGAACAGTATTCCGCCGCCGCCGTTCACCTGCAGGTCGATGAAGCCCGGCACGAGCTCGCCGTCGAGCGCTCTGCGCGGAACACCGTGCGGGCACTCGCGCGATGGGAGCACATCAACGACAAGGCCATCGTCCACCACGACGCAGCAATCCTCGCGAAACCCGTCCGGTGTCAGCACGCGCGAAGGATGAAGTGCGAACGCGCTCATCGCGTCTCGGTAACCTTCTGCAGATGCGGCGGCCGGTCCGGGTCGAACCCGCGCGCAACACTGAGCGCGGCGGCAAGACCGTAAAAACTCTGAATCATCGACAGCACCGCCAGCACCGGATGATCGGCGCCGGAAGGTGCCGGCAGCATCAGCGCGCCTTCGGCCGGGCCGTGCCCGTGCGTGTCGGCCCCTGCCATGATCACGCGCGCGCCGCGGCCGACGAAATCGTTCGCCAGCTCGTCGAAATCCTCCGCACCTTCATCGCCCGGCGGAAACATCACGACCGGAAATCCCCGGCCGACCAGCGCCATCGGACCATGCTTCACCTCGGCGGCGCTGAACGCTTCGGCGTGAATCCCGCAGGTCTCCTTCAGCTTGAGCGCTGCTTCCTGCGCGATCGCCAGCGTGAGTCCGCGCCCGATGACGAACACGCTGCTCGCCCCAGACAACGCAGCAACAGCCGGCGACCAATCCAGATCCCATGCGCTGCGCAGAACGCGCGGCGCATCCGCAAGAGCGAGGCGGAGATCCTCCTCCTCCGTCCAGGTGGCCACCAGATGCACAATGAGGAGCAACGAAGCGATGAACGATTTGGTGGCCGCCACGCTTCGCTCGGTACCGGCCAGGAGCGGAATCGTCAGCTCGGCGACTTCCGAAAGCGGCGACGCCCGATCGTTGACCACCGCAATCACACACGCGCCTGCCTCTCTGGCCGCGCGTGCCGAGATGACGATGTCGGGGCTTCGGCCCGATTGGGAGATCGCGAGGAACAGAGCGCCGTCGAGATGGCGCCACGGCGTCGCGTAGAGCGACGACGTCGACGGGGCAAACGAGGCGACCGGCGTTCGGACCCGGGTCTCGATCAGATATTTTGCGAACGTGGCAGCATGATCGGAGCTTCCCCGTGCACAGGTGATGACGACGGGCGGATCCATCGCCCGCAGTCGCTCGCCCAGAAGGCGCATGTCATGCGCAAGCTCCGCCAGCTGACGCTCCGCGACGTCGCCGGATTCGGCCGCTTCCGCATGCATGAACGATTGCTTCGGTGTCATCTGCGCCTGGGTCCTGTCGCCGGTTTATCGATCTTCGACGGCGGGATGTCGAGGTCACCTGTTGCGCGACCGAGGCCGCGTTTTAACCGGTCCGAGCGATGATCGAAGACACATTCACACTGAGAAACGCTCGCGCGTATCGCGAGACCTGGCCGCTTGCGAAGCCTTTCGTCATCTCCCGCGCCCGGGCCGACACGACCGACGTGCTCGTGGTCGAGGTCGACGATGGCCAATGCATCGGACGCGGCGAGGCGTGTCCGATCCGACGCTTCGGGCAAAGTATGGAGAAGGCGCTTGCCGGGGCCGAAGGAATGCTCGCCGCACTGCGGGGCGGCGCAGAATGGTCGAAGCTGCACGACCTCACCTCCGCCGGCGCTGCGCGCAACGCGGTCGATTGCGCGCTTTGGGACCTGCGGGCCAAGCGCGCCGGCAAGCCGATCTGGGAATTGCTCGATCTTCCCGAGTGGCAGCCGGTCGAAACGGTATTCACGATCAGCGTCGCCGCGCCCGAAGCCATGGCTGCAGCAGCACGCGATGCCGGCCATTATCCCGTGCTCAAGATCAAGCTCGGCGGAAGCGACGACGATCTTCGCATCCGCGCGATCCGCGACGCCGTACCGGACAAGCGGCTGATCGTCGACGTGAACGAAGGCTGGAGTTTCGCCGAGCTCGAGCGATGCCTTCCCGCGATGATCGACGCGCGTGTCGAGCTGATCGAACAGCCGCTGCCGGCCGGGCGTGACGACGAGCTCGCCCGCTTGCCGCGAGCGGCGCGATCAGTTCCGATCGGTGCCGACGAATCGTGTCACACCGCTGACGACACCGACCGGCTGGCCGACCTCTACGACGTGGTCAACATCAAGCTGGACAAGACAGGCGGGCTGACCGAGGCGCTGCGCATGCTCGATCACGCGCGCGCCGCCGGGCTCGACGTGATGGTCGGATGCATGCTCGGAACATCGCTCGCGATGGCGCCGGCGATGCTCCTTGCGCAATCGAGCCGCTTCACCGATCTCGATGCACCGCTGCTGATCGGGACGGACCGAGCTCCCGCAATGGTCTACAAAGACGGCGTCGTTTTTCCGCCGTCGCCGCAGGTCTGGGGCTGAAGGCCACCGGCAGGCTGGTCGAGAAAGACTACCGGTCGCACGTCTCACTGACCGCGTTCTGCGGCCGGAAGTCCTGAACGGACAGGATCGACGGGAGCGACGTTCCGCCGTGCGTTTCCCACACGCAGCTCGACGACAAGCCGCCGCCGCTTCCGCTGTAGATCGGCCCGTCGCTAAGCGACGCGCCGGTGACGAGCACTGTTCCGTTGATGCCGGTCGAATTTGCGGTGGGATCGATGGTATCCCGTGAGGCTTCGGTCGCAACGAAGTAGGAGTCGCGCGCCGGCACCGGGCTGCCGCTGGCAGTGAACGTCACACCGTCCTGCAGGTCGCGGTTCGTCTTCGAGATCATCGCGTGGAAGATCGGGACGAACAGCCCGCCGGAGACGGGCGGCGCGCCGGAGAGTTCCCACGTGTCGGTCGTCGCTTTGGACGCGACCCAGGCGTCGAAGTTCGGGGTCGCGGCGCCGGCCTGCTTCGGCGTTGTGACGGTCACGGTGTTCGTCGATCCGGTCGGTCCGTGCTTCGCGACATCGGCGTCATCGATCGCGAGCTCGATGAACGCGCCGGACGGGATCGCGACGTCCGGCACGCGATAGCGACCGCAGTCGTCGATGAAGACCGCACCCGAAGTCAGCGCCGGCGCGGTCGCCGGATTCGTGCCGAACCCCACGGCATCGTACGCGACGATGTCGAGCGAGCACGGGCCATCGACGGTCGTCGTGGTGCACGCTGTGCCCGTCGCGCCTGCCGCCTGGAATTTCGAGCTGTCTTCGAGATCGTACAGCTGACCGCAGATCGTCTGGTGCGCGCCGTCCACCGGCGCGGGGCACGTGAACGGCCCGTCGCAAGCGGCGTTCGACGCGCCGCAAACGATCGTCAGCGGATTGGTCGGATCGTCGCCTTCGAGAAGGTGCTTGATCACCCCGCCCTTTCCCGTGCATTTCGGGCCGAGCTTCGGATCGTCGCATTCGAACGTTTTTCCGTGCTTTCCTTTGGCACTGACGCACACGCAGACCGGTTCGGCCTGGGTGATCTGGCAGCCGGAAGCCGAGAACGCGGCAAACGCTTTCGCAGCCGGGAGGCTGGCGAGAACGACGCCCGAGAGAATGATCGACACAGATTTCATCAAATGCTCCTCCGCAGAGCTCGCGGTGTGCGACGAAAGGCGCAGCAACGTTCGCCTTGATCGCACCGTGCGGCAGCGAGCCGAAGCTCATAGCGGACCCGACTCCGCTCTGTAAACCGCCATTCGTTGCGAATCCGAGCCGATGCGAACGATTTTAGTCTGCAGCCCCGATTCCGGGGGTGAACATCTTGCAGAACAAATTCAGTCGAGCGCAGCGCGGCGGCGTAGCACATAAGAACGCCCGCGCTCCTTTGGAAGCGCAGGCGTTCTCGTCGGCAATCCCGGCGGCTAGCGCAGTCTATTCCGCGTCGCCGCACGAACGTGATTTGCCGGCAGCGCTGGAACGATAGTAACTTCAGAATGCCTGCCGGCTGACGACTCGACGTCCTTGCGCAAGCGCTATCGTCGTAGTGACATGGCTTGGTCTGCGCAATGATGAATGTCACTTTCGACAAACGTCGAAGTGATTCAGTCTCTTTTCCTGAATAGAGAGCGGGGCCGCGCGGCAATCTTTAATTGCAGGGCTGTTAAGGGACGTCGGCGTCCGCAGTGCCGGTGATTCCGTGGTTTCGGGCGCCGAGTGCCTGATCCGTCAGGGGAATCGACGTGTGGGCCGAGTTGCCCACCTCTCCTCGCCTTCGCAGCTTTATGGTGAAGTCGGTGTCGCCGTCGAAGAACTCATCTGCCAGCTCTTTGCGAAGTCGCGCCGAGACGACCCGGTTGTCCAGCTCGCGCTCGGCATCTGCCGCGTTCAAACAAAGCGCGTAGGCGTACTCCACATAGCGTCCGCGATAGCCGGCTGCCTCGAGAGTTTTACGAACTTGCGCGCGTGAGTAGCTGTCCGAATTTCCATATCTCTGAGCAAGCAGCCTGGGCAGCTCGGCAACCATCCGGCGCAGAACCCGACGTTTTCGCCGTTGCTCGAAAACTCGAAACAAGAAGCTCATGCGACAAATCTCCCGAAACGCCGAGCGTCGACAGTACGACCTGCAACGCCCGCCAGATTCGAGCTGTCTGAGAAAACTATTCGTCGTCGAGACAGACGCGCCAGCTCTTTGCCGCCGGATCGACGGTGCTGCCGCAGGTCGTCAGCGGATCGGGGCTGGCCTGCGCAGAGGCGGCGAACAAAGCGATGGCGGCGAGAAAGACGGGAACGGCACGTGTCATGGAATCCTCCCGGACGAATGCACGAACCTAGCACTTCGGCACACTCCTTGGCGAGCGCGATTCCGTGCCAGTTCCATGTTGGTTTTTGCGATGAGGTGTGGTCGGCTTCGAGTGCCGTCGCGTGCCGGAAATCTCGCTCCTGCGTGCAGCGGAATGCTCTCGAACGGCTACACACTGCCGAAGTGAGCGCAGCCGATCAGCAGGACGTGGACTCGACGCCGGGCAACACGGATCCCAGCGAAGACGACTATGCGGTCGCATCGGTCTTCTTCAGCTGCGACTGAGCGTTGGAACAACATCAAGCTGGGGATGCTCCTCACCCTGCTCGCCTCCGGCACGCGTAGCGCGGCGTTGCCGTGCCTCGGCGCGCAACTTAATAGTGCGCGCAGCAACGCGGGCAGCATGAATCGATTTCTCGCCGCATTGAATGCGTTCTTCCTTCTGCTCTTCGGCCAGACCATCGCGCTGGCCGTGGCCGAAGGCTTCGGCGGGCTCCACATCGATCCCTTCGGCTCGAGGAAAGCCCTGTTCTTCGTCACTCTCGCCGTGAGCGTGGCCGGCGCGATCCTGCGCTGGACGAGGTTCCGAGAGCGAACAGCGCCGGCAGGCTCAGCGCCGCGAACAGGCGCCGGGTCGCGCCCCGCCGCAGCACCGCAACCAGCCGCAGGCCCGTTACCGGCGGATAGTCCGCTGCCGTTGAGCGAGCCGGCCGCTCAAATGATCGCCGCCGCAGCGCGGCAGGCCATCGTCTTCCGCCAGCACTTTCCTCCGCGTCACGAGCCCGCCGAGCGCAGCTTCTTCGGTGGCGCGCCGTTCGCTCCGCGCGGCTTCGCGTGGCCGCGCTCGCACAATCCGAAGTCGCAGGGGCAGCCTTTGCACTTCGTCCTTCAGGTCGACTGCGCCGCCGTGCCGGAAGCAGCCCGTCTCGATGCGCTGCCGAGTCGCGGCGTGCTCTACTTCTTTCTCGACATGTCGTGGGAGATCTTCGAAGCCGGTGTTGTTCATGCCGACGCTCCTGCCGGCGACTGGGAAAGCATCGCGCCTCCGGGCGACCTCGGTCCGGCTTTCGGCAAACATGCGGCTTCTCACTGGGGCTGGACGCAGTCACTGGAGCAGTGTCCCATCCTGCTGCCGAAGTGGACGTTCGATCCGATCGTCATCGAATTGCCGGAACGCGTTCTCGAGGAAGTGGATGAGGGCGACGGTCCCTACCCCGCTCTCTGGCCGGGAGATGCCGCAGCAGAGCGGCTGCTCGAAGCGCAGGGCGACCCGGTCCGCTACGACTATCTGACTGTCAGGGACGTCATCGACGGAACTTCGGTGCGGCGTCCGTTCGCAGCCTTTCCGCACGACTGGCGCGCGCTGCAGATCTGCAGCGCCGAGCTCGTGCGGCAGGCCGATCGCCAGCGCCGGTATCCCGACATGGGCACGTTCCGCGACATGGACAGTGGCGCGAAGGCTACCCTCCTCACGGAAATCTCCGCGGAAGCACAGTCATGGTTCGACCGCGCAGCCGCCCAGCCGGCATTCGACGAAGTTCCCGCCGCCGACCGCGATGCGTTCTGGGAGCTCATCGCCCGCCATCCGTCGCTTACGCGCTACATGCTCGTCGACGCGCTGACGCAATCGATCGAATCTTCGCTGTCGCACTCCGCGCGGGCGGCGGCGCGCGTTCCGTCCGAGATCGCCGATCGTATCCGCGGTCGCCACGCGCTTGCCGTCCAGACCGATTCCGGCATTCACGCAAATATCCCGGATCGAATGCTGGCGCCGCCGGTCGACGTACAGGGGAATCAGTGGGAGCGCGCGCAGACGCACCTTCTGCTGCTCGAGCTCTCGTCGAATCAGGGGCTTGGGCACAACTTCGGCGAGGGCGTCTTCCAGTTCTGGATCACGCCGGAAGACTTCAAGGCCAGCCGCTTCGACAAGGTCGAGGTGACGGCCGACGCGTACTGAGGTTCGTCCCCATTCAACCAGACTGCAGATAAGCGATCAGCGGCGTGAGCGTAAACGGACTGAGGAGCGTCGACACCAGCACCGCGCTGGTCACGAACGCAGGGGCGACGTCGAACTCGAGCGACAGAATCGTCGTGATCACGGCAACCGGCGTCGACGCGAGGCACACGGCAGCCTGGCGAGCAGGCCCGGTCACCCCGAGAGCAGCCGTCAGGCTCAGCGCGACGAGCGGCGCGATCACGAGCGAGACGAGCACCGCTGCTGCGACGACGGCAGGTCGCTCCGGCAGCGTTGCGCGCTCGAGCTGCATGCCGAGCACGAGAATCATCATCGGAATCGCCGCGTCGCCGAGCATCGAGATCGGGCGCGTGATCGCGAGCGGCAATCGGGTCCCGGTCGCGAGAACGAGCGCTGCCGCAGCCACGGCGTAGATGGCCGGCACTCGCAGAACTCCGCCAAGTGCCTGCTGCATGCTGCGGCGCCCGCTTGCCGCGACGAATACGCCGACGGTGTAGGTCAGCAGCGATCCGGTCACGAAAAATGCGCTGGCATGAGCGAGCGCGTCCGGGCCGAACGCGAAAAGCACGACCGGCAGCCCGTAGTTTCCGGCGTTGGAGATCATCACCACGAGCATGAACGCGCTCATCTCCGGCCGGCTCAGGCCGAGCGGCACGGCGATCACCCGTGCAATCACGGCCATCGATGCGACGACGAGCACGTTGAGCAGCGCCATCCGGCCGAACTCTGCGGACGTCATCCCCGACGTGACGAGCAGGTTGAAGACGAGGCATGGGACCAGTGCGTAAAAGACCACGTGCGATAGCGTCCGGACGTTGGCCGCGAGCGTACGGGCAAGCACGAATCCTACCCCCGCGATCGCAAAGATCGGCAGGATGTCGGACGCGAAGATGGACAGCAGCAGGGTCATTCGATTCTCGTCTACACGTTGGAACGTCTGCCGCGGCGACTGAGACCTCGGGATGCGCTGACCACGCCGAGGCCCCTGACGTCAGGCGCTGCGCAGCTCATGCGGAGTCTGCCGCATCTCCTCGGCTGGTGCACGTGAGCGATTCGCACTCGACGCCGCCTCGGATATTTCACGGCACGTGCGGGCACCCATCGAGCGAGCCGCGAGATCGTCGCGAGCGAATGGCGTGGGATGCGGCGCGAACATAAGATCCCCGCTGCCGTCGACAGCACATCCGGCCCCTGCCCCGAAGACGCTGAAACCGTGATTCCCGCAACCTCGCGCCAGTTCCGGATTCCAAGATGAAACGACTGGTGTTCGTGCTTCTCGGCGTTTACGCGTGGCTGCTCTTCGGCGTCATCAATCGCCTGCGGTCCGAGGGCCGCGAGAACCTCGTCGGTCTGCCGGCGAAAGGCGTCCTCTTCGTCTCCAATCATCTGACGTACTACATGGACGTGCTCGGCATCCACAGCGCGATCGCAAGCGCCAGATGTTCGCCGATCGACGGGTTCCGCCACAACCTCAACGTGCGGTTCGTCGCGGCGTTCGAGACGCTTAACGAGCGCGGCTTCTGGCCGCGGGTATTCAACTTCGCGGGAGCGGTCCTCATCCGCCGCACGTGGCGAGACGGCGATCGCGACGTTCAGCGTCCATTGGACGTCGACGACATCCGGAAGGTCCGCGAAGCACTCGATCGCGGCTGGCTCATCACGTTTCCGCAGGGAACGACTACGCGCGGTGCGCCCGTGCGAAAGGGCACGGCTCGCATCATTCGAGACTGCAATCCGGTCGTCGTCCCGGTCTTTGTCGACGGCTTCGACCGGGCGTTCGACCGGAAAGGATTCCGCTTGCTGGAGCGCAACGTCGACCTCGTCGTCCGTTTCGGTGCGCCGCTCGACATTCGCGCGGAGGATTCCGTGGAACGAATCGTCGAGATCCTGACTGCTGCACTGATGCCCGGCGATGAGCCCGGCAAGCTCGCAAGCGGACAGTGACGACGGCCAGCAGCCTTCCAGATCAACGTCCGGTATCGCTCGGCCGCTTTTCCCTGAGATGCCCGGATGGCCATCCGGGTCCTGACTCGCTAAAAACCCAGCCGTGCACACCTCGATCGATCTCCAGCCGACCCTGATCGGCCCGCGCATCACGATTCGCCCGATCCGTGCGGACGACTGGGACGGCATGTTCCGTGCGGCGTCCAATCCCAAAGTCTGGGAGCTTCATCCGATCCGCGATCGTTACACCGAGCCGGTTTTTCGAGAGTTCTTCGACGGCGCGCTCGCAAGCGGCTCGGCGTTCACGTTCGTCGACCACGGCACCGGCGCAATCATCGGCTCCAGCCGCTACTACGGCTTCGACGCGGCAGCGCGCGAGATCGAGATCGGCTGGACGTTCCTTGCGATCGCGTACTGGGGCGGCAGCTACAACCGCGAAGTGAAAGGACTGATGCTCGAGCACGCGTTCCGGTTCGTCGATACGGTCGTGTTCTGGGTCGGCGAGACGAACTACCGTTCACAGCAGGCGATGCAGAAGATCGGCGGAGTGCAGCGCGGAGGGCTCACCCCTCGCACGCTGAACGGCGTCACGCTCAGCAATGTCGTCTACGAGATCACCAGGGAGACTTTCGACGCGCGCTTCCGGTCGGCCAGCGGGCCGGGACGTCGCGACTGAGCCGGAGCCCTGGCCTGAGCGTGGAGCGCGTCCATCCGGCCTCCCTCGATGCGACTCGTCACACCTTCTCCGGCAACTCGCCGTAATCACGAGATCTGCTGGCATCTCTGATCGCCACGAACGCAGCGAGCTCGACGCGTGTCGGGGCTGCGCGGACGATTATTCCCCGCACGCAGACCACCATTGCGCGCCCCGACGTGCTTGCTCTCCACGTTTTCCCGCTCAATGTTCGCGAGACGACGACGTCGCCGGTGTGCGACTGGCGCGACCCTGAAGAAATTCCGTGATCTGTGTTCCTCGCGACGACGGCTTCGCGGATTCAACCAGTCCTCTCACGTTGCGCCCTGCACGATTTTATCGGGTGACGGAGAAACCTGTGTGATCCCGGTTCGTACTACCGACATGGAGGAGGCTCGATTGCAGTCCGCGGCGAACCCGCGCGCAGCAGGCGCCGACGCAGCAATGGAGCGCTACTCCAACGGCGACAACGCTGCATTTGCGGAGCTCTACGACGCAATTGCACCGCGCCTGATCGGATATTTGCGCAAGGCGACGCGTGACGACGTCGCGGCCGAGGACCTCATGCAACAGACATTTCTGCAGATTCATCGCGCGCGAGGCACGTTCATTCCCGGTGCCCCGGTCATGCCGTGGGCGCTTGCCGTCGCGAAGCGGCTGATGATCGACAGCGCCCGGCGTCGAAACGTCGAGCTCGGCTTCCTGGTGGACACTTCCGTCGAGGACGACCGGATTGCGGGCGGACAGACCGACGCCGCGTCTACGGCCGACCTGCTCGATGCACATCGCGTCGAGCACCGCGTACAGCAGCGCCTCGACGCCATGCCCGAGAGCCATCGCACCGCGTACCGCCTCGTCAAGGAGGAAGGGATGAGTCTCAAACGGGCAGCAGAGCTGCTCGGCACGACGATACCCGCCGTGAAGCTGAGAACGCATCGCGCATACCGGGCGCTGCGCGCGGTGCTTCGCGAAGAAGGCGGCCCGTTGTGAGCGCGGATCTCAAAGCGTGGGTTCTGGAATCGGTAGCGGCCGAGGCTTCGCCGACGCGCGCGGCGGTCCGTCGTCGCAACATTCTTGTCGGGCTGCTGGCGGTCGCGAGCGGTTTGGCCGCATTCGTCGTGTTCGCGATGTTCACGTCGCAGGGACAACTCGTGAGGCTCGGTGGCGAGATTGCACCGCAGCACGATGTGGAGCGATCGGTCTGGCTCGTAGGGATGACAGCCGGCGGCGCACTCGCGATTGCGCTGACCGCCACATGGCTCGCACTTTCCAGAGGGCGGTCGATGCTCGGACGGCCTCGCACCTGGCTCGTCGGCGCAATTGCACTGACTCCGCTCGCGCTGTTCGCGTGGAAGGTCGTCTGCAGCCTCGGATTCGGCGATCCGATGGCACAGTGGCCCGCGCGGCCGGGACTGAGATGCCTTTCGCTGACGATGCTGGTCGCGGCCGGACCCTTGCTCGCATTTCTTGCCGTGCGCCGCAGCGCGCCGGCGCATCCCGCGCTCAACGGCGCGGTCATTGGCGTGGCGTGCGGTGCGTGCGCGTGGGTGCCGCTCGATCTGTGGTGTCCGGTCGCTTCGGTGCCGCATCTGCTGCTCGGACACGTGCTGCCGCTCGGCATTCTCGGCGGCCTCGGTGCGCTGCTCGGACAGGCACTGCTCTCGGTCCGAAGCCGCTGACGAATCCTTCCCTTTCGTGATCCTGCCTTCGCGGTGATGGCGGCGACGTCGTCGTCACCGCGATCTTTCCATTCTCGCGCTGTCGTCCACGCCGAGGCAGCAGCGCACCGGCAACGGTCACGAGCACGACGTCGTTGTCATTCGCACCGCTGATCGCCTTCGTCAGCCACGTCGTCATCCACGCTGCGCGCTGCGGCTTCATGATGAAACGCGGCGGTGAATGCGCGCAAGACTTTGATCCAGGCGAAACCTCCCGTTCGTCCACTCGTAGTTGTCGATAGGCAGCGCTGCCGGAACTCGAACCGGGAATCGTTTCCGCCTTCCCCAACAACAATCACCCAAGAGGAGACCGTCATGAATCGATCACACACGACAATCCGGAGATTCTGCGCCATCGCATTGCTTGCGTTTGTTCCCGCCGGGGCGGCGACGCCGGCATGGGCAGATCCATTCTTCTTCAGCACCAACGACGCCGACGGCCTGCTCGCAGCGCTGTCGCAGCCGGCCGCGAGCCGCACACTCGAAACCGAAACTGCCGACGATTTTCTTCTGGGCGAAACCACGGTGATCTCCGAGGCGACGATCGTCGGATTGATTCCCGACGGAGCGTCGGTCGCAGATATCGGCGACGTCGAGATCGAGATCTATCACGTGTTCCCGAGGGATTCGGCGGTCCCTGCGTCGACCGCCGTTCCGTCGCGCGTGAACTCTCCGTCGGATGTCGAGATCGACAGCGCGACACGCGACGGGGCCGAGGGAACGCTCGCGTTTGACGTCGATCTGCTCGAGGCGAGCTTCGCCGCTGCGAACAGCGTCGTGGACGGGATTCATCCGGCACCGGCGAACCAGACCAACGGCGACGGCCCGACAAGCGGCAAAGCGGTTCAAATCACGATGCGCTTCACGCCGCCGATCGTGCTGCCGGCGGAACACTATTTCTTCCGCCCGGAAGTTCAGGTGACCGGCGGCGACTTCCTGTTCCTGTCGGCGCCGAAGCCGATCGTATCGCCCGGCACGACGTTCCTCGGCGACCTGCAGGCGTGGATCCGCAACTCCGCTCTGCGACCGGACTGGCTGCGAATCGGAACCGACATCGTCGGCGGAGCGCCGGTTCACACGTTCAACATGACCGTCTCGCTGGCAGGCCAGACTGTTCCCGGCGCAGGAACGCCGGGAACAGCGAGCTGTCACGGCAAGACCATCTCCGCGTTGTCGGATCAGTTCGGAGACATCGATGCCGCGGCCGCAGACATGGGTTTCGCCGGGCCGGGCCCGCTTCAGGACGAGCTCAGGGAGTTCTGCGACGCGGTGCAGTTGCAGAAGCCGCACAAGCGCGCGGACCGGAGGCGGCGATGATCCGGCCAACGATCACAATGACTCAAAGCTTTGCGGCGGCAGTTTCTCGTTTGCGTTCGGCGGCGCGACTGCCGGTCCGCTCAGCGTCAACGCCAGCATCTCTCCGGCGGCTTCGAACGTGCTCGCCGGCTTTCGTTGTGCCCGCCAGGCGAACGGCCGTCCCGGCAGCTCCGGATCAATACCGAACGCATGCTGCCCGCGCGCGCGGCGTGAGAAGAAGCGTTCTGCGGGCAAAGGTGCGAGCAGACCCGATCCTCTGTTACGCGAGGATATGCGTAGTTCTCACATCGTCGCTGTAGCCGTCGGAGCTCGCGGCGAGCGAGACTCCGGCTGCAGCAGCCGTCAGAAACGCGGCGAGTGCGAGTATGGCCAATCCGGCGCCGTAGATGTTCCACTGCGAGTGGTCCTGATGGTCGATGGTGGACATGGCGTTCGCTCCCCAGCAGCCGTGTTTCCGGGTCGGACCCGTCCAGGGTCGGTCGGCTGGTTGCGACCCGGCAGCTGCGGCGCGAAGCTACTTACACCGTTTTCAATAGTATAGGACTTTTACTGACATTCTTGTAACCCATGAGTGCGGGAGGCACTTTTACCCGTAATTACGGCAGGTTGAGCGTCGCCAAGCGGGAGGCCGTGGCGATCCGGAATTTCCGTGACCAGCCTGGGCGGCGCGCAGGTGGGGGAACCAAGCCGCACTTCGGCGTCGTCCACTTCGCCTCGTCGCTGCCGACAGGGCTCTCCGCCAGCAATCAAAGGATACAGGGAAGACCTATTCCGCTGCCGGCTTGCCCGCCCGCCGGGCCTTCGGCCGGCTCTTGCGCTCGCGATTGAGAGCCACGGCCGCACGGATCAGGTCCTTCAACGCGGTCTCATCGATCGCGTCGCCTTCGTGAATGTCGATCGCGCGCCGCACGTTGCCGTCGAGGCTCGAGTTGAAAAGACCGCAAGGGTCCTCGAGCGCCGCTCCGTTTGCGAACGTCATCTTGACGACGCTCTTGTACGTCTCTCCCGTGCAGACGATGCCGTCGTGAGACCAGACCGGAGTTCCCCTCCACTTCCATTCTTCCACGATCTGCGGGTCAGCGTCGTGGATGATCCGGCGCACGTCGGCGAGCGTCTTTCCGCGCCAGTCGCCGAGCTCGTTGATCTTGCCGTCGATCGATTGGGAGGCGGATGTTGCGCTCAATCGGGAATCTCCGGCTCGACGAGCCTCTGGAGCTGGTCGAGCGAATCCTGCCAGCCGAGATAGCAGGCCTCTTCCGGAATCACGGCCGGAACTCCTTCCTGCGTGACGCTGAGCTCGGTACCGCACGACACCTGTTTCAGCGTCGCGGTGACCGTCATCTCGCCGGGAAGATTCGGGTCGTCGAAGCGATCCGTGTAGCGAATGCGTCCGCCCGGATCGAGCTCCAGATATGTCCCGCCGAACGAATGGCTGTGTCCGGTCGTGAAGTTCGTGAACGACATGCGGAACGTGCCGCCGACTTTCGGGTCCTGCTCATGCATCCTGGCCGTGAAGCCGTTCGGCGGGAGCCACTTGCACAGCGCGTCGGCATCGAGGAACGCGCGGTAGAGCTTCTCGGGCGTAGTACGGAGAACGCGGTGAAGACGAATGGTGTGTGACGACATGGCGACGCTCCTGCGAGGTTTTGATCCGAGGACGAACCGCAGTGGTTCAATCCGACAGCCGATGCAAAAAAAACCGCGCTGGCCCGCAGATGATGCCGACGCCCCGGCGAACGCCGCGATGACGCATCTCCGCCGCTGCGTCGGCTACGCTGAAAAACGCGCCGTACTGATCACGGAATGCCTCGGCGTGCGCGCGCGGCGTCGGAGCCGGCGAGCGAATGAGCTTTCCGACTCGCCCGCGGGGTTTGGCCCGGCTTACCGCATTGACAACATCGTCAGCCACTTCTCATAGTTGGCTCAGCTGAATTTGCAGCGGTTTTTTAAATGTACCTGTCCCCTTTTTTCATACTGGCGGCGTTGCTGATTCCTGTCGCAGCATTCGCGCAGATGTCGCCGTGGGGCGACTATCATCGTGCAGTGCTCGTCAGCTGGGACGGCGTACGTCGCGACGTGCTTTTCGACCTGCTCGAGCGCAGCGATCCTTTGCAGCCGTGCTGGGACGGCGGCGACGTGTTCCCGGTCGCGACCGGACGCAGTGATGCGCAAGGCAATGCCGTCTACACGTGCCTGCCGGCTCTCGGCGGCGCAGTGCCGTTCGATGCGCCCGAAGGGTCGCCCGCATACGCGCCGTTCCAGATGATCGCGAGTCACACCACCAACGACGGCACGACGATGACAAAGCCGCAGCATACGTCGATGCTGACCGGCCTCAATACCGAGACGCACGGGCTCGTCGGCAACGAGACCAAAGGGCCGATCGCTCCGGGGATCACGATCTACGAGATTCTCATGGACGCCTTCGATCCGCCGAACGAATTCGGAGAGCGCGACGGAACCATCCTGCGCACGCATCAGTCGAGCGACAGGAAATACGTCGGCCGGGCAATCGACAACTGGGCGCGGCGCAGCGGTGCGCTGCAGGTCGCGACCGGACACGGCAACGGCGACGGAATGAACCCCGGGCCGCTTCGTCACGCCGAGAGAAGCTTCGAAAAATGGAAGCAGGACGAACTGGAGATGGGCCTCGGCGAGACCTACTTCTTCATGTTCCTCCATTTCAAAACGACCGACTGGACCGGGCATCGAAGCGGCGCCGACTCGCGCGCGTATCGCCGAGTCATCACCGAAACCGATCGCAAGCTCTACATGCTGATGGAGATGCTCCGGCATTACGGCTGGGGTGACGCAGCGATCCTGGTGACGACCGATCATGGCTTCCATCGCGTACAGCATGCCCGCGGCGCCGGCCGCGTCGTCTTCAATACGTGGCTGGGCGCGCACAACGTCACGCTGCACACCGACCAGGTTCCAGTACGCACCGCCGACGACTACTGCGCGTCCTGCGAGTCGCCCCAGCAATGCCTCGACGAGCCGATGCCGGCCGAAGACGCCGTGCCGAACGTCTACGTCACGTCGATCACGCCGACCCTGCTCGACATGTTCGGCGTCGACTGGCGCACGACGACGCAGATCGAGGGAGTCTCGCTCTATCGATGAATCCGAAGAATTCCGTGGCCGAGGGCGAAATGCCGGATCCCGCATTTCCCGCATCGCCGCGGCAGGCTGCGTTCTTTTCGCCCTGACAGTCCCGAGCTACGCAGCCGAGCCTCCTGCTGCCGCTGCCCGCGCCGCCAGCACTCCAGCGCCATCCGCCAGCACTCCACCGCAATCCGCCGCTGACACCGACCGCGCGCAGCAGCTCGACGCCTACATGCTCGCCGCGTCGGCGTTCCTCGGCGTCGATCAGCTCGATGCGTTGTCGAAGATCACCGACAAGGACCGGCGCTACCTCGCGATGACCTACTATCTGCGTGCGCGAAGCCCGATCGCCGAGCGCTGGAGCTGGACGAACGAAGAGATCAAAGCCTACGAACGATCGACGGAGTACACGCAGGCGCTGGCCGAAATCGAAAAAATTACCACCCGCTTCTCGACCGACAATCCGGGATATCTTCTGCGCGCGAATACACGCTCTCGCAGCATCGAAGAACAGCTGTTGCTCTGGCAGACGGAGAGCTCCGTGGGGAGCGCAGCCGCCGAGCTGCGGGCGCACGCACTGGCAACGCTGGCCGACAGATCGTACGCAGCAGAGCCGGACGAGGCTTCCGTCAGGCGCTTCCGCGATTTCCTGAACGGCTGGCGGCCGTCGCGCCGGACCACCGTGATGGCGCCGGGCCTGTCGCTGCACGGACGAGGGCGCGCATACGACTTTCAGATCCTCGACAAGGCCGGACGCACCATCGCCGATACCAGATCTTCGACCGTCGCCGCAGTCTGGCAAGATCAGGGCTGGTCAGAAAAGCTGTCACAGGCGGTCCATGCGGCCAGCAGCAGGTTTACCGGTCCTCTCGAGAACCCGAACGAACCCTGGCACTACGAATATCAGCCCGATCCGTAACAAAGCCGCGTAACGTCTTCGTAGACCTGTGGAGTCGGCGCCGTGCGGAACGTAAGCAAGGCCAGCTTGCCCGCGCTTCCATATCCTCGCTGCGTTCTCTGGCTGATCGACGTCGAACCGGACGCGCGAAAGCCGGTGTGCGGCGTACGTGGTGGGTGGGAAGGCACGCGCGAGGCGTTACCGCTCATCGAGGCAGCGCGGCGAGAGCTCGAGAAGCGGACCGCGACGCCGGTCGTCATCAACTGGTTCTTCCGATTCGATCCGCAGATCGAACAGACGTGGGGTCGCGCCGATCACGCGCTCGCGGTCGCGCCCGATCTGCTCGGCACGATCGCGTCGCACGGCGACTACGCCGGGATTCATCCGCATCTGTGGCGATGGCATCCGCACGCGCGCGACTGGTTCAACGACTTCAGCGACGCATGGATGGAGCACTGCCTCGACACGGCGGTCGCGACCTTCGCGTCGGTCTTCGATCGTCGGCCCGAAGCATCCCGCTTCGGCGATCGCTGGCTCAACGATACGGCGATGCGTGCGCTCGCGGCGCGGGGAATCCGCTACGATCTCAGTCTGGAGCCGGGACGGCCGGCGGAGCCTCCGCTGCGCGACCGCCTCGCGAGCGGGATGTTGCCGGACACGCGCAACGCACCGCGGGTTCCATTTCAGCGCGATGGCGCGGCCGGTCCATGGATCGTGCCGCTCACGACGTCCGCTCCTCGATGGCAGCCGGTGTGGTACAGGCCACTAATCGCCAGGGCGAGCGTCAATCCGAACCTCGGATCGTGGCCGGCGCTGGTCGCGCCGCACCTCGAGCACGAGCTCGCGCGCCGGAGCGAGGAACCGCTCGTCATCGTGCTGCGCACCGGCGACTTCTGCTCACGCCGGCGGCAGGCGTGGTTCCGGCGCAATCTCGCCCGAATGCTGGCGCACCCCGGCCTCGACCGCTGCGTGTTCACGACGCCGCCGGTTGCGATCCGCCGCTGGATCGAATTGCGCGACGCGGCGTCTCGCCGCTGTGCGCCGTAGCGAGCGCTCGAGCGGCGCCGCGACCGGCACCCCGACTGTTTCACACTGGACCCGAGCCGTCCTTTAGGCTACGCGGACAGTTGACCGTACAGGACCAATGCCCCGCACACTTGTCGTCGCCGTGCGTCATCGAGGAGCCACCGATGGGACTTGCTGAAATTTTCGAGAGCCATGCCAGCGCAGTGAACCAGGCCAGGCAACAGGTCGAGGAGAAACCGCTCGCTACGCTGAACCCGGCCGACCGCGACCTCTTCCTTACCGATACGGTGCTGCCGTACTTCGAGCGCCTGCGACGCGAGGCGCCCATTCACTACTGCCCGGACAGCGAGTTCGGACCGTACTGGTCGATCACGCGATTCGATGACATCAAGGCAATCGAGCTCGACTGGGAACATTTCTCGTCCGAGCCGAATATCGTGCTGTTCGACGGCATCGAGGGTCGCAGCGACGAGATGATGGACCTCAGCAGTTTCATCAACATGGATCCGCCGCGACACACGGTGCAGCGCAAGGCCGTGCGACCGAGCGTTTCGCCGAACCAGGTCCGGCAGATGGAGGACCTCATCCGCCAGCGTGCGGGTGCAGTGCTCGATTCGCTTCCAATCGGCAGGGAGTTCGACTGGGTCGACCGGGTTTCCATCGAGCTGACGACGCAGATGCTGGCCACGCTGTTTCGGTTCCCGTTCGAAGACCGCCGCAAGCTGACACGCTGGTCGGATGTGACGACCGCGGTTCCGGGCGACGGCATCATCGATTCGTGGGAGCAGCGCGAGGCCGAGCTTACCGAGTGCCTGAACACATTCCTCGCGATCTGGGACGACCGGGCCGCCGCCGCACCGGACTTCGACCTGCTCTCGATGCTCGCGCATGCGCCGGCAACGGCCGACATGAATACGCGTCCGTACGAGCTCCTCGGCAACATCGTGCTTCTGATCGTCGGCGGCAACGACACGACACGCAACTCGATGACCGGCGGAGTGCTCGCGCTCAACGAATACCCCGCGGAGTACGACAAGCTGCGCACAAACCTCGATCTGATCCCGAACATGGTCGACGAGATCATCCGCTGGCAGACGCCGCTCGCGTACATGCGACGAACCGTAACGCGCGACGTGGAGTATGGCGGCGCCAGATTCCGGCAGGGAGAGAAGGTCGTGCTGTGGTACCTGTCGGCCAACCGCGACGAAGCGGTGTTCCCCGACGGCAACAGTTTCCAGATCGACCGTGCGAATGCCCGCGAGCAGCTCTCGTTCGGCACCGGCATCCATTTCTGTCTCGGCGCGCATCTCGGCCGCCTTCAGCTGCGGGTGCTGTGGGAGGAAATCATGAAGCGCTTCTCGCGCGTCGAAGTGACCGGCGAGCCCGTGCGGGTGAGGTCGAACTTCGTCCGCGGCTACTCGCACCTGCCGGTGCGACTGCACGCGGCGTGAGCCAGCGCGCCCGAAGGGCGCCTGCGTGTCGCTGGCAGGAGCTAGCGCGCCCGGCGGGCGCGAATCGCCGCAAAATCGACGACCTTGTCGCGGACGTCGTCGGAAGCACGCAGCTCCGCGGGAAGCTCGCCGTCGGTTGCGGACTCGTAAGGCCGCGCCGTGCGCGAAGTCACCGGGCGCGCCTGATGACGAAGGATCACTTCGGCTTCCTGGACCGTCACGGGCCGGCCAAACAGTGCGCCGCCGAACTCGCCGGCCGTGTTCGCCCACTGGCTGAACTCGTGTGCGCTCGGTGAATGCCCGAGTGCGAGCGTGCAGCGGCGCACGACAAAGCCGATGGCGATCTTGGTAAGGCCCCTGCCCGACATGCGTCGAGTCTGCGGGCGTGCCGCGCGCGATTCAAGTGCTGTCCGGAATTTTGATCTTCGCACGGAGCGTCGGCGCAGCGCTCGCGATCCCGCACGGCTTTCCATACTTTGACAGCGCGCAATGGCTTCCGATCGACCACTGCCGATCCGCCTGCTCGAGGTAGCTTCGGTCGCCGCATTCGTGGCCGTTGCAGGCGCGCTCGCGACGCGGCTCTGGTCCGTGCCGTGGGAGACGCCGCAGCTGCTCCTGATGTGCGCGGGAGCCCTTCTCGGATATCTCGCAGCCGACGTCGTCTCCGGCATCGTCCACTGGTTCTGCGACACATTTTTTCGCGACGATACGCCGCTGATCGGCCGCGCGTTCATCCATCCGTTTCGCGAGCACCACGTCGATCCGCGTGCGATCACGCGCCACGGCTTCTTCGAGGTCAACGGAAACAACTGCCTCGCGCTCGTGCCGTTCGTGGCCGCCGTCCTCGTTTTCGGCGAGCCGGCCGACGGCGAAGAAGTTCCGGCGCTCGTCGGTCAGAGCCTCGCGTTCGCCTTCGCGCTCGCGACCTTCGCGACCAACCAGATCCACAAGTGGGCGCATCAGGAACGGCCCGCCGCAGCGGTGCGCTGCCTGCAGCGGACAAGGCTGATTCTGTCGCCGGCGCATCATGACCGGCACCATTCGACGCACCGCCAGGCGTTCAGCATTACTGCCGGCCTGCTCGACCCGGTGCTCGATCGCCTTGGCATCTTCGAACGGATCGAGCATGCCGTCGGTCATGTTCCGGTCGACGATGCCGGGCGCGATGCACGTTGCGGCGGCGTGAGGACGTCACCACGCCGTTTGCCGGACGATCGGGCCGCGGAAGGCTGAATGTCGGCAAGCCCCTTCCACGATTTCTACAAATCCGATCTGCAGTCCGTCTACGCGCTGTGCGTCGTTCCGCTCGTGTTCCTCGCGTGGCTGCTGCTGTCGCGTCGCGCGCGCGCGTCCGCGCGAAGCGACAAGGCGTGGCGGCGTTTCCTCTACGCGTACAGCGTAGCCTTCGCGCTGGAGACGATTCTCGATCCGATCGCCACGGGCCCGCTGACGCAGTGGCTCGGCGCCGGCGACTCGCCGCTCGGCACCGCGATTCTGCTGACCTTCGTGCTGCTCGGCGACTTCCGCGTTTACCTGCTGATCTTTTTCATGGCGCACCTCGCGCGGCCCGAACGGACGCCGGGGCGTGCGCTCGCCGAGTCGGCAGCGTGGACATTCGTGGTGCCGGTCTTCGCGTACGCGGTCGATACGGCGCTGCACCATGCAAGAGCGGATCTTCCGGGCGAGACGATATGGCTCGTGTACGAGCTATCGTTTCTCGGCGTCGCGATGTGGCTTTGTGGGAAAGGCATTCCGCGCCGCTTCCATCGCCGCGACCGCGTGCTGCGGCGGCGAATCCAGGCAGTGGCGGGCTATGCCGCGGTCTACTACGCGCTGTGGGCGACGGCGGACGTGCTCATCATGGTCTTCGCGCTCGACGCCGGCTGGGCGCTGCGGGTGATTCCCAACCAGCTCTACTACTCGCTGTATCTGCCGTTCGTCTACTTCCAGCTGACGTCGCGGCGATAGATCTCGAGAAGGCTTTCGACCCACGCTTCCAGATACGCCTCGGCGCGCGAGCCCGACGCGCCGCTCGGATCTCCGACGGTTCCGCTTGGCGAATTGGCGCGAAGGTCCGGATAAAAGACACCGTCGAGGTCTCGGGCTCCGGCAGCAAGCCCGGGCGCGATTCGAGAAGCCCGCACGGCCTGCGGCGCGATCGCCATGACGATCGACGTCTCGAATTCGCCGGCGTGATGCCCGGACGCATCCGGTCCGACGGCGTGGCGGGCGCTCTCGGCGTGGAACAGCTCCATCGACGCGCCGAGCCCCGCCGCCGCGAGGATTTCCAGACCGCCCGCAGCGGCGCGCATTCGTGGAAGCGCGTTCGCGAGCGCGTCGCGGTTGCCGCCGTGCGCCGAGAATACGAACAACCGCGCGAACCCGTGGCGCGCCACGCATGCCGCCAGATCGCAAAGCACGCTCGCAAGCGTGTCGTCGCCAAGACTGAGCGTGCCCGGGAAGCCGAGATGCTCGGACGCACAGCCGAGAGCGAGCACCGGAAGCTCGATCGTCTCGGGCAGACGCGATGCGAGGCGATGGGCGAGCTCGCCCGCGATCCACGCATCGGTCGCGAACGGAAGATGCGGACCGTGCTGCTCGATCGATCCGAGCGGCAGGATCGCCGTACGACCGCCGGCCGCGAGGAAGCTGTCGAGCTCGGGCCACGTGAGCTCTTCCAGTCGACTGTTGCGGCGGGCCGTCCGTCCGGTCGCAGCGCCGTTCGCCGTTGAGGCCGGCTCCGTCGATGCATCGGGCGCGATGCGATCCGCCGAGATGCCGTACAGCGGATCGTCCGCTGCCCTGCCCGGCCAGTCGCACGGATCGATCCTCCGTTCGCAGATGTAGCGCAGAAGGAGCTCGTTCATCAGCGCTTCGTGCTCGAAGATCGCGAGCGGACCCGGGAGCTCCGCGCGAAGGCGGATCAAGCGGTGACGATCCGGGTCGAGCATCGTCGACACGCGCGCGAGCAGCTCGTTCTCGCTGCCGGCATCCGCGCGCGCGAGGGCGATCAGCGTGGCGCGGCCGGCGAACATCTGCTGGTACGGTCCGTGAGCCACATCGAGCACGTCCCATACCGGTGGCGCGGGACGCAGGGTTCCTTCGAGGAACTTGAGGCGAAGATTCTCGAGCCGCTCACCGTGCGTGCCGCTGGCAAGCAGGATGAGGGTACCCTCGAGCTCGCAGGCGGCAAGATCACCGGCGTGCTCATGGAGCTTGTCGCTCGCTGCAGCCACGGCGCGGCAGATCTCGTCTGCCGCAACCGCGCGCCACGGCAGGCTCGAACCGGATCGTCCTGCAGCAGCCGCGGCGAAGTGCAGCGCCACGGCGTATCCGAGCATCGGCCCGACGATGCGAAGCAGCGTGCCGTATTCATTGGCGCCAGGATACGTCAGCAGATGTACGCCGGCAGCGATGGCATCGTCGAGTGCGCGGCGACGCGCATCGCCGTCGCCGCCCGGTGGAGCCTCGGCGCCGTCGACGTCGCTTCCCGAAGCTGTCGCCAGCCACACGGCATGCCAGCGCTGCGCGTGTTCGAGCGCGAGCCGCGCGTTCGGCGAAAGACCTTGCGAGAACACGACCAGAGTCTGATCCGCCGCCGCACGCGAAGGCGCCTCCAGAAATGCGCTGAGCGGTGCGAAGCGCGCCGCAACGCCGAGCTCGCGGAGCACGCTCGCCAGAAAGCGGGCATGCGCGCCCGAGCTTCCGGCGCCGGTCGTGACGACGCCTCCGCGAGCGATCGAGCGCACAATCTTTTCTTCATCGACCGGCGACGTGAGCGCGATGCGCAGAAGCTCCGGGATGGCTGCGTTGCGGGCCTGGAGAAGTTTGAATCCCGCGGTCCAGTCTCCGCGCGATGAGTCAGCCGGCGGCTTCTGCCCGGAAATCGGTGTCTGTCCCCGATTGTTCATCGGAGGTCAGGTCAGGCGTGCGCGGGCCGAATAAGGCTCATGATCCGCGCTGCCGTTCGCCTGCCGCGCCACGAACGGTTCGCCCCGGTTGATGCCCGATTGCACGAGCGCAGCGATGTCGGCCGGATCCGGCTCGCCGTCGAACACGATCGGACAGATCTGCCCGCCGCGCACGTGATGAGAAAGAAGCCGTGCACAAGGCGCGGCGTCGCCGGGCATTTCCCTGAGGTCGGCGTCGAAGCCGTCGGGCGACACGAACGTCGCAACGCCCGCGCCGTGGCGAACCATCTGGCGCACCGACGCATGCCAGAGCCGCTTGCTCGTGCCGCCGTTCGCGAGAGGAAATCGTTCGAGCAGCGACTCGCGCTGGATGCGGACCAGCGGACTGGTCGAATCGGCGTCTCCGTACGTGAGCACCACGCGCTCCGCGCCGATGGCCTGGTCGAAGTACACGTGAAGGCGGAACCACACGGGCTCGACGGCATGGTCACGATCGACCGGCCGTACGGGCAGAAAGTACGACGCGACCAGGATGAAGCGCGGATCCTGCGGCAGCGGATGCGGCTCGAACGCCGTGACGGGCTCGGGAAGCACGGCCCGCGCCTGTCCGACCGGATCCTCGAGCTGATGGCCGGATCGCGACTTCGAGCCGATGTAATGCTGGTTGTACGGCGACGCCGGACGCGCGAGCACCTCCGAGCCGCCGATCTCGACTCCGGCTTCGGCCTCGAGCGCAGACAGCTTGTCGGAGTTGTTGGTCAGGATCGTAAGCGGCGCACGCACGCCGAGCAGGCGGCACAGCGCGCCGACTTCTTCATAACGGCGGAGGTCGTGGTCGAGACCCATGCGCGCGTACGCTTCGAACGTGGTCATGCGGTGGCCGCTGGCCTGCACGATCATGCGGTCGCGCGCCTTGGCCACGAGGCCGGCGCCGCGCCCTTCCTGAAGCAGATAGAAGACCACACCGCGTCCGGCCGCAGCGATCTGCGCGAGCGCGGCATCGAGCTGCTCGACGCAGTCGCAGTCGCAGCCTCCGAAGGTCTCGCTGGTAACGCACGAAGAGTGAACACGCGCGAGCAGCGGCGCGGACGAGCGACAGTCGCCGCGAGTGATCGCGAACGCGACGGCGCCGCTCGCGAGATTGCGTGCGACGTGCGCGACGAACTCGCCGTGCTGCGTGCCCAGCGGGCGCGCTCCGAGATAAAGGAGCCGGCCTGCGACGGCGTTGCGCCCTGGAATCCGATCGCTCCTCACTGCGGCTTCCCGGGGTCGTGCTTGCTCAGGCTCATCTGGCGGAAGTACGCGACCAGCGCGTCGAGCTGCGCGGCGCTGAGCTGTTCATGCGCGGGCATGCTCGTGTAACGAAAGCTCAGCGGGTTGCGGATGTACTCTTTGATCTGCGCTTCGGGGCGGTACTCGACGATGCTGCGCGGAACGTTGAGGTCGGGACCGACCTTTCCGCCTTCGCCGTTGATCGAGTGGCAGGCAATGCACTCGCTCTTGAAGATGTCGTAGCCGGCCCTCGCCGGTGAGCCGGCTGCCGCTCCGCTCGGCACGATGTGCGGGTAGGTTTTCTCGAGAGACGTCAGCTCGATCTCGACCAGCTGGTAAGGCCACGGATAGCGCTGCGTATCGCGCTGCGGCTCGCCGGACCACACGACGTAGAATGGCGCGGGATCGACCTGGCGGCGGTCGATCGGATCCCACGCCGGTTTCTCGAGCGTTCCGCGATCGGCATCGGTAAACGTCAGCCAGCCTCCGTCTTCGGTCAGCAGCGTACCCGGGCTCGGCTTTGCGTAGCCGTCACTGGCGCGAAAGACGACGTCGAAGCCCGCGAGATCGCTGCCGGTGATTGCGAATCCCTGCCGAAGGACGTCCAGCATCGGACACGCAAGATAATTCTTGACGCGACCATAGTGAGGATCCTCGATCGAGATCTTTCTCACGCCGCAAAGCTTCGCCAGCTCTGCGCGCTCGATCGAACGGGACTTGCCGTCGCGCAGAAAGCTGAGAGCGGAGGTTGTCTGACTGAAGCCGTCGCGAGGCAGCAGGATTGCGGCCGCGACGGCGAGCGCCAGGAGGCGTAACGCATGGCTCCGGCGCGGCATAGGCATCGAGCTTAGCCCGATCCGGGCAGTAAGCAATGAGCCTCGAGCGCATCGTGTCGGCGCATGAACAGAGCGATCCGGTACCCGTTCGGTTGCAGCCGCTCGCTTTCGGCCGCATAGCCATTGCTGATGCATCCCGAGCTGCTGATCGGAACCGTTGCCGCCGTCGTGGGCGCGGCGGTCATCCTCGCATGGCGTGTCCAGGAAACGCGCAGCCCGGTCACCGAGCGCAAGATCATCATCCCGCCGCTCGGCATGAGCACCGGGCTTGCGATGTTCCTGGTGCCGCAGCTTCGCATCCCCTTCACGTGGGCACTGTGCGCGCTGGTTTCGGGAGCGGTCTTTCTCGCGTATCCGCTGATCAGGACGACCGAGCTGACGCGTACCGGCGACCTCGTGATGCTGAGCCGCGGCCGCGCGTTCCTGTGGATCCTGCTCGGCCTCGTCGTCATCCGGCTGAGCGCGCGCGCCTACATCGGGACGTTCATCAATCCGATGCAGACGGCGTCGGTCTTCTTCCTGCTCGCATACGGAATGATCCTGCGCTGGCGCGCCGCGATGTGGGTGCAGTATCGCAAGCTGATCTCGCAGCCGGTGGACGCTTCGAGCGGGTCTGCCGGGCCGGTCGCGTCGTAGCTCGTCCTTCGCGCAGCTCGTCGTTCCACCCGTTTACCCGTGCACGCTGCGTTCGCTGTTTACCCGTGCACGCTGCGTTCGCTCGCAGCGCGACACCTTGCTCAGACGGGCTTGCGTGCTTTCGACGGCCCGCGCCCGTTCGCCGGCCCGTCGTACCAGACCTCGATCTTCGCCGGCGTCGAACCCGCAACTGCGGTCGAGTCGCCGGCAGCGGCGGATGGCTGAACGAACATCACCTGCAGCGACTCGAGCTTGTTTCCCGGATGCCGCCGCTCCCAGTCACGCGTGACGACTGCCGGCAGCAGCTCTCTTGCGGCCTGCGTGCCCGACGTGCGCAGATACGTGAAGTAGACCAGCCAGCGCGTGCCCGGATAGAACGCGAGCGGTTCCTGCGGTGCGAATTGCGATCCCGGATCACCGCGCGCAGCGCCATCATCGAGCACGCTCACCTTCTGCCCGTCGGTCAGCGTGCCGGAGATTTCCGGCCAGCCGCGAATCTCCGGTCCGACGCGCTCGAACATGTCCCATCGCTGATAGAGCGCGGCGACGCGACCGATCCAGCCGAATCCGCCCATCCTTCGTTCGACCGCGTAGTCGCGGAACGACAACGGGATGCCGGTGCGGCCCTGGCTCCACCACTCGCGCATCCAGCCGAGGTTCTGCTGCGCCGCATACTCTTCGACGCCAAGGCCGACGACGTTCCACGCGATGCCGTAGACGAACAGCAGAGCGACGACGGCCTGCACGAGCGCCGAGTCCCACCGTGACGTCCGCGACGCAGCCTGTTTCCCTGCCGCGTCGCCGGCATCGCCGCAGCCGAGCCCAACGCGGTCCCAGACGTCTGCCGGGACGAACGGAACGAGCGCGACGACGACGACCGGCTGGAACAGTCCCGTGCGCAGCGCCGAGCCCATCGCTGCGTGGAACGCGACGAGCAGCGGAAGCGCAATCCTGCGCGCCGCCGTCGTCTTCCACGGCATCAGAAGCAGCACCGGCGCGAAGATCTCGATCCACGGCACGGCGGAGCCGAGCATCGATACGAGCCCCGGAAAACCGGCGAGCACGCGGCCGAGCGGCGTCACGTACGTCTCGGCGGACAGCGCATACGCGAGCGCATCGCCCGAGTGCCACGACGGATTCGACTTGAGCAGCCCCGCAAACACGTACATCACGCACGGCTGCAGCAGCAGCGCTGCCGTCGCCGCCGACAAAAATCGGGGACAGACACCGATTTCCCGGGTGCGGGTCGTCCCGCTGTTCGCGACGGCAGCTCGACGACGATCGAGCGACCACGCCGCACCGAGCGGGACGAATATCGACCAGAACAGCATCAGACGCAGCAGCTGGTCGGCGCCGTAGAGCACCATCGGGTTGCGCACCTGGAGCGAAACGACGAGCGCCCACGTCACGACCGACGCCGCGCGCGTCCGGTACCCCGCGATCAGCGCGCACGCCGCCGCAGCCGTCAGAAGAAACAGTGCGGACTGCCCGGCGACGCTTCCGGTCCAGAAGTGAATCGACCACTGCCATCCGCTGACCTGCAACAGGCGCGCATAGGCTTCCCGCGACAGGACGCCGGAGTCCGTGTAGTGCTGCTCGATTGCGGAGAAGCGCGTCCACAGGTCGGCAAGCACGAGCGTGCCGATCCCGATGCGGAATGCCGCGAGCGATCGGCTATCGATTGCGAACAAACGGTCGAGGACCGCGGACCGCCGCTTCACGGGACTGGGCGTCAGACGTCGCGACGCCTCACCGACCACGGGACCCGGCGTCAGACCTCGCGGCGCCGCACCGACCACACGAATCCATCGTACCAGTAGTGCATCAGCGAGATCACGAGCGCGAGCGACGCGGTCCAGCGCATCACCGTGTAGTCGCGACCGTACGCCTGGAGAAAAGTTCCGAGCGACAGCGTGATCACGAGGAACGCGACGAGCAGGACCGGCGTGCCGAACGAGACGCGCTGCAGGCGGCTCACGCGGCCGAGGTTCTTGCGCTCGGCCCACCAGACCAGCGCGAAATACTGCACGCTGTGGAAAAGGTTCATCACGAACACCGCCTTCCACGACGTGAGGAATCCCCAGGAAACCACCGAGACGACGCCCGTCGTCGCCAGCAGCACGACCTTCTGCGGGCAGAGCCTGTAGCCCTGCTGCATGAACCTGCGGTACGAATAAACGTAGTACGCGAGGAAGACCGGTCCGGCCACGAGGAACACGCCGGCGAGCGCACCCTCGATCGAACGATGCGCATCGAGCCACGCCGCCGGCGCATGCCAGCCGACGCGTTCGAAGATCCGCAGCGACTGCAGGTGCGGCAGAAGGCTCCAACCGGCAAGGAACGGCGCGAGGTTGAAGAGCTGCTGCAGCCAGTAGTCCAGCGTGCGGCCCGTCTCCGGCGAGTTGCCCCAGCGCACGTCGTACATGCGGCCGAGCCCGAAGCTCTGCATGCCGAGGTGGTAGACGGCCCAGAACGGAGCCAGCACCAGTGCACCGGCCATCACCCAGTTCGAAGTCATGAGCCCGGCAAAAAGGAGGACCGGCACGACCACGAATGCGAAGCGGTGACGCACGAAGATCGCGCGATTGCCGTGGCTTCGAAAGAACACCGCGACCGCGTGCGCCTGCGAAAGGACCAGCATCACGAAGATCGCCGGCCCGGCCGGCTCGCGGAACACAGCGGGAATCCCCTTCGCCGGCGGCAGCACCGCGACCACGGCAACGATCGCGAGCGCGATCACCGGTGCCAGCAGGAAGAAGACGCTGTCGTAGAGTCCCGAAGCGATGAAGCCGCGCCCGGCGGCAACCGCGCTCCGCCACGACGCGCTCGAAGCCGCGGCTTCGCTTCGCGACAGCACGGCAGCCTTCGAGATATCCACTCCCGTCACCAGGAAGCCCGAGTCGGCGAGCTACGGCCGCCTAGTTGTGTTCGGTCGACTTCGTGGTTGCCATGCTGAATCCACGAATGCACTCGTCGGCCGCGCGCTTCGGATCGGTGATCTTGAACGCCATTCCGTCGTTGACGAGGGTCTGCGCCCTCGTTGCCAGGATGTAGGTGGCCGGCAGATCGTCGATCGCCTCCTGCGCGAGATCGCAGAGCTCATCGAGCCGATCCTCGTAGAAGATGCTCGGACGCGTGACGGTCTTGCGATCCATCGCGACTTCGAGCTGGGTCTTCAGGCCGAGATCGATCTTGCCTTCGATGCTGGCCGCGCGCGCGATCGCCTGCTGCACCTTGGCCTGGACTTCCACGTCGTGCGTGGCGATCTGCTCGCCGAGCTCGAGATCGTGAAGCTCGAGCTGGTGGCTCAGGTACTCCGCGCGAACAGCGGAGGCTTCGGATTCCGCAAAATGCACCTGTTCGTCGCAGAAGATCAGGTTGTCGATGAAGATTTCGCCGACCGACAGGGCAGCGTCGGCCACGCTGAGAACGATGGCTGAGACGACGCAGGCCGACGCGGCGTTGCCGCCGATGCCGATCGCGATGACGATGATGTTGCAGCCGGCCATCGCCGCCCGCTGCGCACCGTCGGCGGCCGTCAGCGCTTCCCTCAGCGTGAAAACGGTAGCCTTGAGCCCGACCTTGACTGCCGCGGTGCTGACCGTCCCGACCGCGTTGACGCAGGTCGAATCCTGCGGCGGATAGACCGCCGCGGGGAAGGTCGACAGATCGTAGTCGGACAGGATCGCACGCTGGCTTGCGCCCTGGGGCTCGACGGAGATGAACTCGAGCGCGTCCGCACGCTCTTTCGCCACCTGGTACGCTTTCAGCTTGGAAGAGATCTGGAAGAAGCCGGCATCCCCGAGAAGCTGGAGCTCGGAATCGGACATTCCCGCCACCAGCTGCTCGATCTGCGCGGCTTCGCCGGAATATCCGAGGTCGCGGATGGTATCGGCCAGCTCCAGTGTCTCGTCGCGGTCGGACGCAACAGCCGCTTGCGGCAGCGCTACGGCCAATACGGCAAGCGTGAGAAGAAACATCCCTGTCGTTCGTCGCAGGACTTTACGGATCATTGGATTCCTCGTGGGATTCCTCTTGGGATTCCTCTGCGGAACATCACCGGTATTCGAACCCATCGTTCGCGGAGACATCATCTGCATCATGTCGTTCACGCTACTGCAGCGTCGACGAGCCGGCGGTGGCTCGTACGAAGGCCGCGACACACGTGTCCGCTGCCAGCTTGGGGTCCGTCAGTTTGAGAGAAAGTCCTTCGTTGATCAGCCCCTGGCACTGGTCGGCGACCAGGTAGACGTCGGGAAGATCGTCGACGGCTTCCTGCGCATAGCCGCACAGCTCGTCGAGCCGGTCCTCGTAGAACACACTCGGACGTGAGCGTCCGCCGCGGCGGTCCATCGCAATCTCGAGCTGGCTCTTCATGAGAAGATCGAGCTTGCCCTCGATGCGTGCGAGGCGCGCGAGCAGGTCGTCGAGCAAGGCCTGCTCCTCGTCGTCGTGCGTGGTGACCTGAAGCTTCTCGTCCGTATCGTGCGTGGTCAGCTGATTGTGAATGAACTCGAGGTCGTGGAAGGTCGCGCGGATCTTCGCGTAGTCGACTTCGTCGTCGCAGAAATCGATCAGCTCGAGAGCTTTCGCCGTGACATCGAAGGCCACGTGCACGACCGTCTCCGCAATGCCGAGGCCGATGCACACGGCTGTCTGCGGGTTGCTGCCGACGCCGATTGCAACGACGAGCTGGTGACAGACCGGATTGGTGTCGTCGTAGAGCGCCTTGGCGATCTTGTAGGCGGCCTGCGCACCGACCAGCGTCGACCGGATCGCGACGATGGTTCCGATCGAGGTCTGGTCCGGCGAGTTCGGACAGCTAGTCGAGTCGGGCGTGTAGTCGGTGAACAGCGGGAAATCGTCGTTGTGGTTTCTGACGACCGGCGACGGGGGCTCGGCCGGCAGCCGGAACCCGATGTCGCGCGCCGCTTCGATTGCTTCGCGTTGCTGGTTCATCAGGCCCGTCAGCTCGCGGATGCCGGAATTCGCGAACGTCTCGAGCTCGGCCTCCGACATCGAATCCACGACCTGCGTCAGTTGCCACGCACGCTCGGTATCGCCCGTGGCGACGATCGCGTTGATCAGGGCCCTGGCATCATCGACCGGCGCTGCGGCCGCAGGCCCGGCAACGGCCATGGCCATGACGACCATGCCGACCGTCCATCGCTGAAGAATCGTTCTCGTCTTGCGCATCGCAGAGTTCCTCATTGAAGAATTGCCGGCAGAGTTTCCGGTGAAGTTCCCCATCCGATTCGTCGCCGCACTCGCGGCTGCTTCCATCGCGCGCCGCATCGGTCAGTTCGCCCTTGCCTGGAAGCGAGTGGGAAGCTGCCGCTTGAACGGCGCGCTGTAGGTTGCCTCGAAGCAGAGCCCGCTGGTGTTCTGGAGCTGCACGACGAGCGGCGATGCAATTCCGGTCAGGTCGCCGATGCCTCCGAACCCGCCGTTGGACGGGAACGGAAACAGTCCGCCTTCTGCCTTGAGCCCGATGTACGCCCTGCCATCCGGACCCGCGACGAGATCGACGCTTTTGACACCGTCCGGCTCGATCGACTGGTCGGAATCGAGATAGTTGAAGCCCTGCGACGGGCGCCCGGTCCAGCACGGTCCCGGTTCCTTGACGCCGCATTCGCCGCCGGCAGGCGCGGTGGCCTGCGCGAGCAGACCGACCGCATCGTACAGACACAGCGTGTAGCTGGTTCCGGCCGGCGCATCGGTGAGCGGATCGCCGAAGTCAGCTTCGGTAGTCGCCGCTCCCTTTTTCCAGCGCCACTGGAACTTGAGTCCGCTGATTTTCTCTTCGTCGCGAATGTCGACTCGCGACTTGCCCGGCACCGTCGACTGGCGGCATCCGGACAGCGGGAAGTACGGGCAGCCGAGCCCGGGCTCGGCCTCACACGTCGACGAGCATCCGTCGACGTCGTCGACGTTGCCGTCGTCGCACTCCTCGGTGCAGGTCAGCTGCAGCACGCCGTCGCCGCAATGCTGGGGATCGACGACGCAGACGCCGCCGATGCATTGGTCGTTGACGGTGCAGACATCGGCGTCGTCGCAGGTCGTGCCGTCGGGCTCGAAGTTGTCGGCCGGGCAATCCCTGGTGGTGCCGGTGCAGAAGTCGGCAACGTCGCACTGGCCGACATCGGCGCGGCAAAGCGTGCTCGCGGGCAGGTTGACGTCGGCCGGGCACACGACGCTTGCGCCGTCGCAGGTTTCCGCGGCGTCGCAGCCTCCCGCAGGTGCACGGCACACGGTGCCGTTGCTGCTGAGGGCAGTTGCAGGACACGCATCGGCGATGCCGTCGCATACCTCGGCCGGATCACAGCCGCCGCCCGAAGCCCGGCAGATCGCCGTGCTCTTCGAATCGGTCGGACAAACGCCGTTACTGCCCGTGCAGAGCTCCGCCGGATCGCAGACACCGGCGGACGATCGGCACACGGTAGTGGACGCCAGGACCGTGTCGGCCGGACAGAGGAGCGAAGCGTTGCCGGGACAGTTCTCCTGGACGTCGCACGAGCCGGCGGACGGACGGCAGACGAACGACGAATTCTGGAACGAATCGGCGGGACAGCTCGCGCTGGTTCCGTTGCACCGTTCGGTCGCGTTGCAGGGGTCATCGGCGCCGGCGATGCGGGTCGCGAACTTGAGCTGCGTCTGGTCGGTCTGGACGATGATCGAGTCCGCACCGCGAGTCTCGGCAAGCAGAAGGACCTTGTACGTGGTGGCGCAGTCGACGTTGGCCGAGCAATCCGAGTTCGACAGACAGGAGTTGTTGCCCGGCGCATCGGCCTGGCAGTTGCTCCCGGCATTGAACAGGTTGGCCGATACCCTCTGGTAAAGCGGTGCGCTGTTCTTCAGCGCATTGATGTCGTCGACGAACGTCTGCAGCGAGCTCGACGGCACCGCGGTAACTGTCCGCAGCAGGCCGCCGGTTCCGATTTTGAACTGGAAGCTCGACGACGCGCCGACCGAGACCGTTCCGGTGGTGTCCGGATCACTCGGCCCGCGTGTGGATTCGACCTGCGATGCGACCGATCCCGGAGACTCGCGACAGATCGTGCTGCTCGGCTTGACGCTGTTGGCCGGGCACGCCGTGCTGTTGCCTGCGCAGTATTCTTCGACGTCGCAGGCGCCGGTCGCAGCGCGACACAGCGTCTCCGACCCTCGAAACTGGCAGCCGATGCAGCAGAAGGTGCCGCCGGGTACGTCGCACTGCTCACCGTTGAGCGGTTCGAGTATGCCGTCTCCGCAGGTAGCCGCAGCCTGCAGCGGATACCAGAGCGTGGCGGCAAATAGCACGCAGAGCGTCAGTCTCGAGCGCATCGGAACCTCCCTAGGTGAAGCGACAGGCGGGATCTGCGAACCAATGAGTCCGCAGATACGCACCGTTCCCCTCCCCCGCCGTGCGCTTGAGGAGGACGGGTACAGCCGTGGCGCCGGTAGAACAAGCGCTTCACGCCCGCCGGGCGATCCTGCGCACCGGAATTTTTTGAAACTGGGAACGGAATGGTTGGTCGAAACGCTTCGCAATGCGAGGCGCTGACGCGTTGCGACCTCAGCAAACTCGGGGAGATGTCTCTATTGTCGCGAAATCGGCAATGCTTTTTTGATGCGCGACCGTCGCGCAAAGCAGAAAGTTGCAGGTGAAGCGCTTTCGACGGTGAAAGACGCGGCGGATCGACGCAGGGAACCTCGCAGCCGCTTCATGGCTGCGAGGTTCCCTGCGTTCGTTCAGTTGCCCAGAGCAGCGAGGCGCGTCTTGCCGATCACGCCGCCGTTCTGTTCCATGTGGGCCGCTGCCGGCACGCTGTCATGGCACATCGAACACGGACCGGCCGTCGGGCTCAGGATCTCGTCGGTATCGTTCGGCACGCTGTCACGAGCCGCGAGGATGCTCGCCCTCGTCGCATTCGGGCCGCTCGTGGTCACGTTCGTGCTCACCAGTACTCCGTCCGGCAGGTCGACGCCGTACGTCCCCGGCAAATGACAGGTTTCGCAGTTGCTGAGGATGCCCGGGAACGTCACTTCGCTCCAGTTGAAGTACGACGCGCCGTTTCGATTGCGGACGAAGTCGTAATCGAAGTTGCGCATTCCGGACGAGTGCAGCCCGTGCACGAGGTTCTTCAGCTGCATCGATGTCTCCGGCCAGCTGAGCGGATCGTTCGGGTCGTGGCCGGCCGCTGCGAGCGCATCCTTCTGTTCCTGCGTCACGTCGGCCGGGTTCACGGTGCGACCGCTGCTGCTCAGGTTCGGGTCGTGGCACGTGACGCACACCTGGACGTTGTTGACGCGATTGCCGCCGTGCAGCTCGAGGCTCTCGTGGCAGTTGAGGCACTTGGCCACTTCGACCACCTGACGTCGCACCGGATCGCCGGTGACCGGCTGGACGACCGACGGCGTGTGGCGCGCGAGATCGTCCGTCGTGCTGGCGGGATTGCCCATCAGCTGCGTGAAGTAGCCCTGCAGCGCGACCGCGCGCATCGTCGCGCCGGACGGGAACGGAGCGGCGTCGAGCACCGCGGTGTAGCTCTCGGGAGTACCGGTCAGCTTGCCGGACAGGCTTGCGAGCGTGACGGTCGCCGGCTGTCCTGCGCTGCGGCCGAGGTTGTTGTAATCGACCGGCACTTCGACGCCGTCCTGCGGCAGCGCATAGGCGACGAGGAAGCCCGGACCGCCGCTGAATCCGGCAGGCGGGATGGTGCTGAGATCGACAGGCTCGCCGTCGGCGTTGATGTGGAAGCGTACGACCGCCTGCCTGCTGTCGTTCACGGTCACTTCTTCGAGCACGTACTCGAAGCTCACCGCGCCTTCCGGAACGTCGGGGTTATGCGGCGTAGAAATGTCGGTGACGTGCACTTCCTTGATGGCGTCCTCGGAGTGACAGTCGACGCACGCCGCATTGGTCTGCGGACCGCCGTCGTGATTCTCGCCGGTTACGAAATCGACATCGGCGTGGCACGAGCCGCATGCCGTCTGCGACGGCCGCGTGTACCAGTTGGAGCCGTCGGTGCCGGCGTGGCACGTGGCACAGTTGCGCACGTCCTGCGGGTACGTGACCTCGGAGAAATCCGCGAGCCCTTCGATGTTCTGGGCCGCGTGGATCTTGTGCACCATCGGCGCGAACTCCGCGCTGCCGCCGACCAGCGACGTCGTGTGGCACGTCGCGCAGGCCTCGGTCGTGTAGCGGCTGCCGCCGTGGAAGCTCGCATCGCCAAGAGTGCTGCCGAGGCGGCCGTGGCAGCTGTTGCACGCGGTCGTCGTCACGATGTCGCGGCTGGTGTCGAACACGAACGGACCCGGCAGCTGCTCGGGCACGAAGTCGTACGTCACGTTCTTCGACTGCGCTACGATTGCGCCCGACACAGTCATCAGCAGCCGGTGCCGCAGCGACGGGATGTAGAGGGTGTAGAGATTGGTTGCGAGCAGGTACGTGTAGGTGCCGTCGCCGTGGTCGGTCAGGTTGGCGGGCGTCCGGTCGCCGGTCGTGTAGCTGACCCAGCTGTCCGGATCACCGCTCAGGTCTTCGGCCGGCTCGAGCTCGCTCAGCGCGAAACGCAGGTACGCGAAACGCGTGGCCTGCGTCGGCGAAGGCGCGCCGAGGTCCGGGATCGGATCGCCATCGGGATCGGTCACGGTGAAGTTGACGGTCAGCCTGGCGGTGTGGGCCACGTCGTCCACGACGATCGCGACACTGTCGATGCTGGCGTTGATATCCGGAATCGTCTGCAGGCCGGGGTGATACGACGCGACGTCGATGACCCGCCCATCGCCGTGGCAGACCGGGCACGCCTCGTTCATCACGCCGGCCACCGGCAGCGTGGTGGTCGTCGTGGTGGTCGTGGTCGTCGTTACTTCGATGGTCGTGGTCGTCGTCGTGGTGATGGTCGTGGTCGTCGTGTCACCGCATGGACAATTCATGTCGACCTCGAGGTCGACGGCGGCCCGCAGGCACATCAATGCGTCAATCGACGTGATCGAATTACTGCCGTTGACATCGCACACGCAGGAAGTCTCGCAGATCTGGGAACCGACGGCGGTCGACAGGATATGAAGGCAGTCGCTCGTCACGGGGCCGTCGCCGCCGCTGACAGGCTGGGAACAGTCATCCTTCGCCGCAAAAGCCTGCGGCACCGCAATCCATGCGAGCAGAAAGACAAAAACTGCTGAGAAAACCGCTCCCGGACTCCGCTCTGCGACAGCTTTCATGACAGGCCCTCCTTTCACGGCCTTCGAAGGGCCGTATCTGCCAACTCCTTTCCTGCAAGAAGCATGTCGTCCGAGAGCAGCCGGTCGGCAACGTGGAATGGACCGTGCATACGCAAGGTCGGCGGCCCGGGATCGGGCTCCCGCAGGCGATGTCTGATGCAGATGCGACGGCGAACAGGAAGCAAGGGAGAGCGGAAATGAAAACGAATTTAGAGAACTGCCTTCGTGTCGGCGCGGCCGTAGTGGTCGCTCATCTGGCGTTCGCGACGTGGGTTCCGTCCGCCCATGCCTATGCGACGTGGTCGGGCTGCGCCGGCTGCCACGGCGAGTTCAACTCCGGCACGTACGTCTCCGATTCGGACGGAACGAGCTGGGGCACGAATCTCATGACCGGCCACAGCGCGTTCATGGGCAGCGGTACGTGCAACGTCTGCCACCAGCCGCCGGCGGGAACTCCGCGAAGCCCGGTCTACATCGGCCTTTCGGCCGGCATATCCGGATACAGCCCGGTCTCGTGCCTCGGCTGTCACGGGCGCGCGGCCGATGCGACCGGCGAGTGCGTCACCGGCAACAGCACGACGATCGATCCGGCCAACTGCGGAATGGGCGCCGGCCTGCGGCTGCATCATGCGAACGCCGGCATCAGCGACTGCGCCGACTGCCACAGCGACGGCGCGCCGGCCGGCGAAGACGAAAAGCCTCCGTATTACTTCACGCCCGACTCCGCGCATGCGAGCAAGCCCGTCGATCCGTGCAACGCAGCCGCATCACCCGGCAACGAGAACAGGTTCGGTCTGTTCGGTCTCGACAACGACGGCGACGGTGTCTACGACCAGGACGACGCCGACTGCGCAGTGGCTGTCGCATGCGGCGACGGCATCACGTCTGCGGGAGAGACCTGCGACGACGGCGATACGACCTGGGCTCCGGGCGAATACTGCGACGCAGGATGCGATGCGCTCGCGTGCGGAGATCCGAACGATTCCGGCACGGTGACCGCAACCGACGCGCTGTTCGCGCTGCAGTCCGCGGTCTCGGCCAAAGTCTGTGACGTGACGGTGTGCGACGTCAACGCCAACGGCTCGGTTGCAGCATCCGATGCGCTTGCGATCCTGAAGAAAGCCGTCGGCGGTGCGCTGACGCTGTCGTGCCCTGCGCCGGCCTAGTTGCCGGCGCTGGTCGCGGCGCTGCTCGTATCGCGCGTCGTATCAACGGATCGTTCCGGCACCGCAGGCGCCCGCCCGTGGTGCTGGAGATCGATCTTGCGGGTCACGTTGAAGCGGAAGTCGGGATCGTTCGCGTCGTCGTGACACCCGCCGCAGATCTGCAGGATCACGCACGAGTCGCACTTGTCGCCGAGCGTTACGATGCCGGCAAGCTGCTTGCCGCCGCTCTTCACGTGCTCGGCCCCCGCGCCGTGGCAGGACTCGCAACCGACGCGTGCGAGATCCTCGTGCGCACGCACCGGCTCGCCGTCGGGAAAACCGCCGGGGCGCCCGTAGGCCGTCACGTGACAGCGAAGACACTCGGCCTTCGATTCCTTGCGCTCCTTTCGGAGGCTTTCGACCGAGCGCGCGTGGGCCGTCGTCGACCACAGGAAGTATTCATGCTCGTGGCAGGTCTTGCACGCCGATGAGCCGACGACGGCCGACCCCGTCGGCAGCAGGTCACGCGGACGGTTTCGTCCGGCGATCAGCTTCTCTCGCTCCGCGTCGCTGAGCGCGGCGATGGCCGCGTGCGAGACTTTCGGCAGGAACTTCTCGTACTCGAAGCCGAGCGAATGCTGCGGGTCGTGACAGCCTTTGCAGGCGGACCGATAGTCGACCGCCGCCGCCCCGCCGGCGGTTTTCGATCGCGCGTCCAGATGTCCGCCGCCCTTGCCGTGGCACGTCTCGCATCCGACGTTCTCGAGGTTCTGCTGGCGCGCGGCTTCGGAGTACCCGCCGGCCTGGCCGAAGCCGACGACGTGGCAGCCGACGCATTTCGGATCGTGATCTGCTCCGCGCGTCACGAGCGTGTCGAATGCGACCGAGTGTTCGGTGTACTTCCACGCGGCCGCTTCCATCGTATGGCAGATGGCGCACGTGTCGTTGCCGCTGAATCCGTGCGAGTCGAGCAGCATCGGCACTTCGGCGCCGGCCAGGCGCGCAAGGCGCATCCGCATCAGTCTTGCGTCGGGCTCCTCGCTCCATCCTTTGCTCCGGAACGCGATACGCCCCGTCGCATCGATCAGGACGATGTCGGGAACTCCCGCGAACGAACCGTAGGCCGAGGCAATCCTGCGGTCCGCATCGAGCAGCACCGGAAAGAAGTCGAGCTTCTCTTCCGCAAGCGTGGATTCGACCGAGTACGCGCGGCTGTCCATCGATACTCCGACCAGCACCGGACGATTCTTCTCGGGCATGCGCGCAAGCTCGCCCTTGAAGAAACGCAGCGCATCGCGGCAGTGCGGACAGGTCGGCATGAAAAACACCAGCGCCACCGGCTTGCCCGACAGATCGGATAGCCGGAAGCGGTCGCCTCCGCTCAGACGCTCGGCATCGAACGGCGGCGCTTTCGGCCGCGGATCGAGCGCGCCGCCGGTTACGGTGTCAGCGCGAGGAAGCCGCAGGAACTCGCGGACGTGATCTTCAACGGCAACCGCCGGGATCTCCTGCTCGTGCTCGAAGCCGAGCATCGCCATGCCGACGCGACCTTCGGCGTCGACGCCAAGCAGGACCACCGGAGCCTGCAGCCCGAGGCCGCCCGCGATCGTCGCGTCCGAGTCGTCGAAGATCGGGAAGTCGAGCTTGAGCTTCGCGGCGAATGCGCGCGCGTCCGCGGGATCGAGCCCCATCGCAACGCCGGCGATCTCGAAGTTGTTGCGGCTTCGCTCGGGCGCAAGGTTCGCAAGCGCCTGCGCATACGCCGCCGACTGCGCGATGCCGGGATTGAAGCACAGCAGCAGCAGCCGCTTGCCGGAGAACGATGCGGTCGACAGCGTCTTGCCGTCGAGCGTACGCCCCTGGAAACCCGGAAGGCGCTGCGCCTCGGTATGCTGCGGATCTTTTGCAGAAGTTGCGCTCGTGGAAGCCGTTGCGCTTCTGGAAGCGGCTGCGGCTGCAGCTTTCCCCGGCAGGCCCGTGATCAGGATGAGGTTCATCGCGGCTGCGATGCATGCAGCGCGCATGGGCAACGTGGACAACGCGGACGGGGCGGACAACGCCGTCCCGCGCCGTCTTCTTCCCGCGTTCCCGATGCTGCTCACGATCGCACGGCCGCGTGATTCCGCTTCAGAGCCCGCTCGGCATCTTCATCGGCCAGTTCGATGCGACCGTGCCGCCGTCGATCTCGTAGACCTTGCCGGTGATCCAGCTCGAGGCGGGAGACGCGAGATAGAGCACGCCGAGCGCAATGTCTTCGGGCGTGCCGAGGCGGCCCATCGGCGTCATCGCGATCATGTCATCGCGCACGGTCGGCGACGCGTTCAGAAACATACCGAGCGCCTCGGTCTCGGTCGCGCCCACCGCGAGCGCGTTCACGCGGATGTGAGGCGCCCATTCGCACGCAAGAAGACGCGTCATGTGCGACAGCGCTGCCTTGGCCGCGCCGTAGGCGACGAAGCCCGGCTCGACCATGTACGACATCGCGCTCGAGATGTTCACGATCGACCCGCCGCCTGCAGCGATCATGTGCGGCGCACAGAGTTTGGACATTTGCAGCGCCGTACCGACGTTGAAGTGGAACGACGCGGCGAGGTCGTCCGGATCGAGGAACAGCGCGGGTCCCGGCGCCGTACCCCCGGCGTTGTTGACGAGGATGTCGATGCGGCCGAACTCGGCGATCGCGGCGTCGGCCAACCGTCCGAGCTGGGCGGCGTCGTTGACGTCGGTGACGATCGGCAGCACGCGTGCGCCGGTGCCGGCGATCTCCGCGGCGGCATCGTCGAGAGTGGACGCGGTGCGGGCCGCGATCACGACGTGCGCACCGGCCTCGGCGAGCCCGAGCGCGCTGCCGCGGCCAATTCCTGCACTTGCGCCGGTTACGATGGCGACTTTTCCGTCGAGCCGAAATCGATCGAGAATCATGGGGCTCTCCTTTGCCCGGGCCGTCGCTCCGAGGCAACGCGCGCACGCCGGCGCCGTGCGCATCGCTTCTCGCGAGATCTGCGATCTTCCTCTACAACGGCGCGCCGGCCGGACCGGGCGAACAGCCGATGACGATGAAACAGCAGACGAGCGCCTCGGCGGCGCGGCGCGCGCGGGACGTCGCCGCGTGGGACAACGAAACCGACGTCGTCGTGGTCGGCTTCGGCGCGGCCGGAGCGTGCGCGGCGATCGAAGCCGCCGAAACGGGCGCCGACGTGCTCGTGCTCGAGAGATCCGGCGGCGGCGGCGGAACGTCGGCCATGTCGGGCGGCCTCATCTACATGGGCGGCGGTACTCCGGTGCAGCAGGCCTGCGGCTACGAGGACTCTCCCGACGAAATGTTCGGCTTCCTCATGGCCGCGCTCGGGCCCGAGCCCGACGAGTCCAAGATCCGCCTGTTCTGCGACGAAAGCGTGTCGCACTTCCACTGGCTCGAGGCGCACGGCGTTCCGTTCAAGCGCAGCTTCTATCCGGAGCCCGGGCTCGAAGCGCCGACCGACGACTGCCTGGTCTTCTCCGGCGGCGAGGACGGTCATCCGTTCGACCGCATCGCGAAGCCGGCTCCGCGCGCGCACAAGCCGCAGCATCCGGCGGCGGCCGGCGGCTTCCTGATGCAGAAGCTCGTCGCGGCAACCGAGCGAAGCGGTGCAGCGATCGTCTGCGACGCACGCGCCGATGCACTGATCGTCGAGGACGACGGCAGCGTGGCGGGCATCGTCGTCCGTCACGATGGACATGATCGCGTGGTGCGTGCGCGGCGCGGCGTCGTGCTCACCGCCGGAGGGTTCGTCAAGAACGAGGAGATGGTCGCGCGGCACCAGCCGCGCATCGCCGCGTGCAGCTTCAAGCTCGGCGTCGACGGCGACGACGGCCTGGCGATCCGAATGGCGATGGCGGTGGGCGCCGACGCGATCCGCATGGACGCCGCCGAGGTCGCGCTGCCGCTGACGCCGCCGCGCCGGCTCGTGCGCGGCATCGTCGTCAATCGCCACGGCCAGCGCTTCATCAACGAGGACACCTACTACGGGCGCGTCGGACAGGAAGCGCTGTTCCGCCACGACGGGCAGGTGTTCCTGGTCGTCGACAACGCGATCTACGAACGCAACGCGCTCGGCTTCGAGGCGACGTTCGTCGAGGAGACCATCGAAGAGCTCGAACGGAGTGCCGGCTTTCCCGAAGGATCGCTGCAGGCGACCGTCGAGTACTACAATCGATTTGCCGTGCGCGGCGAAGATCCCGCGTTCCACAAGGTGCCTGCCCTCGTGCAGCCGCTCGTCGAGCCGCCTTTTGCGGTCATCGACTGCCGCCCGGACAAAGTGCTGTGGGCGACGTTCACGCTCGGCGGCCTGCACACGAAGCCAACCGGCGAGGTGCTCGATCCGGATGGCAACGAGATCGCCGGCCTGTTCGCAGCAGGACGCACGACGTCGGGCATCGCAGCCTACGGCTACTGCAGCGGCATCTCGCTCGGCGACGCAACGTTCTTCGGCCGCGAAGCCGGCCGCCGCGCCGCCGCGAAATAACTACGGAAAAAAAATGGGGACAGGTACATTTACGCGCTGCGTAAATGTACCTGTCCCCTTTTCAGCAGCTACTCCGACACCGGCGCATCACCGAGCGGTCTTCCACCATAGATGACCGCGCCGCCGGCGGCGTCGTCCTGATACGTCTGCCACGGAATCGTTCCCTGCTGATCGACGCCGGGCTTCGAGAAGTCGCAGACGCCGTCCGGGAACACCGCCTGCAGCCGTGCCCATTCCGAATCCATGAACGGGATCGGCCCGTAGTTGTCGCTCCGACTGAGCGGCTTAAGCTGGCACTTGTTGGTGTCGGTCGTCAGCGCGTCGCCGGCCACCATGCGCGGCGTGCGGAACGTCGTCACGACCGCCTCGCCGCAAAGATCGTCGGTCAGCTTGTCGCCTGCACCGTCGTAGCAGCGATCGGTAAGGTCGGCGGGCTTGTCGTCGATGATCTTCTGTGCGAGCGGCTTGTCGGTGCTGTCCGCCTTGACGGCCGTCAGCCACCGGTCCATCGCGATGAAGCTGTTCTTCACGCACTGCGCGTCGGCGAACAGCGCGACCGGCCCTTCCCAGATCAGCTGGTTGGCGTGCGTGCCGTGCTCGCGATCGAGCCGCGCCCGCATCGCGAACGCACGATACGCATCGTGGAACGCGCCGGGATCGGGTCCGCGGCAGTCGATGATCGCGGTCTGGTCGAGGTTGTTGCCCTCGTTGATCAGGCCGCTGCGGTACGCGTTGGCAAGCGCCGGCCTGGTCGCGGCGATGCGCTGCGGAATCGGATTGACGTCGACGTCGAGCCCGCCGATCTTCTCGTTGAGGTCGACGAACTGCGACGGCGTGATCAGCGACTGCTGCAGCGCCGTCAGCCCGTACTGCACGCCGACGTTGTCGATCGGAACCCCGGCGAATCCGTGGCCGAGCGCCTGCTCGTTCGCAGACCAGTCGGCCGGCGGACGCGGGCCGAGAATGCTGATGGCGGCGTCCTGGATGTCGCAGCGTACGCCGCCCGGATTGGTCACGGGATCGTAGCGCTCGGCGTCGCTGACGCCGGCGCACGGATCGGTCGGAACCGCCACGTGGAACTGCGCCGCATCGCTGACTTCCGAGTTGACGATCGAGATGTGTCCCTGCACGTCCGCCATCTGCGACGGCAGCCATGCGATGCCGAGTCCCCACTTCGACGGATCGGTGAAGTACGCAAGCGTCAGGTGGTAATCGAGGAACTGCGTTGCGGTGCCCCACGCGTCGGGGAACGAGCAGCTCGGCAGAATGCCCTGGTAGAATCCCGGATACGCATTGCCGATCCACTGGATAGCGAGCGAGCCGCCCGAGCAGCCGGCACCGATCGTGTAGTCGAGTTCGCCGAGCTCTTCGACGAGACGTTCCCTCGCCATGATCAGCGATTCGGCCTGCACGGCGACGTTGCAGTTGTGGCCGCTGTTGTCGAGAGCCGTCGACATCGTCGCGTAGCCGAGACCGAGCGCGTACTCGGCGGTGCCGGCGGTATCGGCGACGGTCGCACCAGTCGTAACGCCAGGAGCTGATCCGGTCTGATGTTCCACGCCGCACGACGCGCCGTGCATGATCAGCAGCTTGTGATTCCACTGCGGCTGCGGTTCCCACGGCGTCCACGGCTGGTTCGGCTGGAACAGCGTCGCGATCTGGTACTGGTCGCGGTCCTGATAGCCGGTCTCGAGACGGACGATGAACGGCACCGTCACGCCGCGGTCGGTGGTCGTATCGGCGACGTCGGTCGGAGGGCTCTCCGGGTCGTACGACTGCAATCCCTGCTTGGTCGGATCGCTCGACTTGTAGAGGTACGTGTAGCTTGCCGGCTGGTTGCACTGCGCGTCGACCGCATCTGCCTGGCAGATCCACGGCTGGATCTGGGGACCGGAAAGGATCGGCCCACCGCTCGGATGATTGGTGATCGTGAGCTCGCGCTCGGCGCCGGGCATGCGCGCCGTCACGACGTTCGGTCCGAGCGCGAGGTTGGTCAGCAGTCCCACGTAGCGTCCGTTCGGCCGCATCGCGAAACTCGAGGTGACGTCGTCGCCGTCGACATCGACCGTAACCGTCGATGGATCGATGCCCGCGGGGATCACGACCTCGACCAGCGCATCGCCGCTGCTGACGAGATCGGCGCGGTTCGACAGCACGCGGACTTCACTCGCCGAACAGCTCGGGCCGCTACCCGGCAGCGGAGAGCCGTCGCAGACGCTCGAGCAGTCGCTCACCGTTCCCTCGAGCGCATCGCATCGCGCCGTGTCCCTCGCGATCTTGCACTTCGTCCCGGATGATGTCGCCACGCAGCACGTGACCGCGCCGGGCCGTCCGCAGGTCGACTGGGCGGAACACCGCTTCACGTACGAAAGGCACGTGCTGTCGGACAATGCCGCAGTCGCCTGCTCTTTCGCGCAGCGCGCGTAATCGCGTCGCGTCGAGTTGAAGCAGTCGCAATTTGCCGCGATCAGCGCACGGGCGCTGGCGATGTCGCTCCTGTTCGGCTCCGCAGCCGGATCGCAGGCGTAGCCTGCGGACGCGTGGACCAGAACAGACAGAAGAATCGTAAACAGAGCGGATGTTGTTTTCATTGGCTTCACAGTGTCTTGAGGTATTCGATGATGGCGGTGCGTTCGTCGTCCGTCAGCACGTCGGTGAATTCGTGCCCGCTGTTCGACTGGCTGTACATGCGGGTGTTGTAGATTTTGCGGTCTTCGATTTGCTGGTTCGTCAGCGTCGGCGCGAGCACCGTGCCGAGGATGTTCCAGGACAAGGACCCGTTCGCGAACATCGTCGACATCCACGATTCGAGGAGCGGCGTCGCAAACGGATCGGCCGGATCGCACTCGAGATACGGCGTAACCTCAGGCGACCCGCACGCGAGGTCGTCGTACTTCCACCCGAGCTTTACCGGGTCGTATCCGCGCGCGAGATCGCTCTCGTAGCCCATGACGACTCCGTCGCGCGCGGGCTTCGACAGGCGGCGCCAGAACAGCGGACGGTCCGACGACTTGAGAACGCCCCACACGTCCGGCACCGAGCCGTTGTGGAAATACGGCGCCGAGGCCCACACGCCGTACAGCGGCTGCGCCAGGTATCCGATGAGGTTGTATTTCTCCGCGCAGCCGTCCTGCCCGTAGTACGTGAACCAGCTCGCGGCGGCCGCGCCTTCGACGGCTTCGCTGTTGCCGTCCATTCTTGCCGGGTCGGTGTTGATGATGTCGATCGGCGTCACGTTGGCCGCGATTCCCGTCAGCAGCGGCGTTGCGAGGAACTGCGGCTTCTTTGCGAAGCGCGGCGAATAGGCGCCGTGACAGCTTGCGCATGAGCCGTTGCCGCCTTCTGGACGCGGCACCGGATTGGCGCGCTTCGAGTCCCACAGGTTGAGCCGGTGAAACAGCTTCGCGCCCTTTTTCGCGAGCCGTTCGTCGATCGCCATCGGGTAGACGGGCGACGTCAGGCTCAGCATCCACGTGTTGGCTGCGTAGTCGTGGTCGTTGATCCAGTCGTAGCCTTCCTGGAAGCTCGGCGTCGCCGCGCCCGGCATGTACCACGACAGCTCGATGCGCGTGGAATCGCTGCTCATGCCGGCGTCGTAGAACTTCGCGGGCCGGTGTCCGAGGTTCCACCAGTTCGGCGGGTCTTCGCTTCCGGTGTTGCCCGACGTCCACAGACCCGGATTCTCGACCATTCCCGGCAGCGTCGTGTTGAAGTCGAACAATGTGAGCAGTCCGAACAGCTGGAAGTTGGTGATGTTGCCGCTGCCGCGTACGCGATTCAGGCTCATCACCGTGAATCCGTTGCTCGCGCTTCCCATCTCGGTGAGCAGCAGGTTGACGTCGGTCAGGCCGTTGTTGCCGTTGAGAGGTCCGAGGCCCGGTCCGTCGGCCGCATTTCCGACCTGACCGCTGTGGCAGACCGAGCATGTGATGCCGACGTTGCCGGTCCACGATCCGTCGGCATTGCGCGTCTGCGTAAGCGCCATCGGCAGCTGGCCGGAGCCGCCGTCGGTCAGGTTCGGGTCTTCGCCGGGGAGCGGGTACGGATTGCGCACCGAGCTGAGCGGGGTTCCGTAGCGCTCGGCGACGAGCTCGTCATAGTCGGCCGGCCGCTCGAGCAGTCCCCATCGAAACCACAGCGAGTTGTACTGGTCCGACGAGATCGACCATGAGCTGCTCGAATGGTCGCCGCTGAACTCCCATCCGGCGCCCGGCAGGCCGTCGCCGCGAAGCAGTCGGCCGCCGAGGGCGCGAAGCTCGCGCAGCTCTCCGCAGGTTGCCGGCTGGCGTCCCATGCACGAGTACCACGCGACATTGAACGCCACCGCCTTGTCGGTGGTGGGAGTGACGAGCGAGCGCGGGTCGGGAGGCAGAGGCGTGTCGTCGGGCTGGTCCTGGCAGAAACGGAACCAGTAATGACCGCCGTGATCGCTGCCGAGGAGCTCGCCGCCGGCAGAGGCTGGACCGACGGTACCCAAGAGCAAACAGATAGATACGACGACGTTGCGAGAACGAGCTTGAAGGTCCACGGAGCCGCTCCTTTCGGGCACGCAAGGGAGCGCGACTTGCGGTCCGCGAACGCCCTCACGCCAAGCCCCCCAGTTACAACGGACTGTCCGCGGCAGGCCTGCGCCCCACGCATGCCTGCCCCGATTTCTATCTACATTGTTGTAACTGACGCTTTGTCAGTGAGCGAGAGGGTTGGCGCGGAATTTTGCCGGGAGCCTGCTTTGACCGCCTCCCACCCGGCGGGTACCTCTGCCGGGCGTGCGCAGAGTCGACATCGTCATTCCGGCCTACAACGAAGCCGCGTCGCTCCCGGCGCTGGTGCATCGCGTGTTCGCGGTGATGGCACCGCTCCCGTACCGGGTTCGCGTGCTCGTCGTCAACGACGGCAGTGACGACGACTCCGCGATCGTGCTCGCTGCGCTCACGGCCGAGGATTCTCGCGTCGGAGTCATCCACCTGTCGCGCAACTTCGGCCATCAGGCCGCGCTGACTGCCGGCCTCGATGCGGCCGACGCGGATGCCGTCGTCATGCTCGACGCGGATCTCCAGAAGCCGCCGGAGGTGATCCCGCGCTTCCTCGCCGCGTGGGAGAACGGGGCGGAGGTAGTGCACGGCGTACGCAATCCGTCGCGCGTCGAAAGCCTCTTCAAGCGGCTGACGTCGCGCGCGTTCTACCGCCTGCTGAACAAGCTGTCGGATGTGCCGCTGGTCAACGACGCGCCGGATTTTCGTCTGCTCGACGCCAAGGTCGTGCGCGCCGCGCGCAACCTGCGCGAACAGGACCGCCTGCTGCGCGGGCTCGTCGCGTGGGCCGGGTTCCGCCAGGTTTCGATTCCGTACGACGAAGCGCCGCGCGAGCACGGGCAGACCAAGTACAGCCTGATGCGGATGGCCGCGCTCGGCCTCGCCGGCGTTCTCAGCTTCTCCCGGCTGCCGCTGCGGCTGGCCACACTGGCCGGCTTTACAGTCTCGATGCTCGCGTTTGCCTACGGCGCATACGTCGGCGTGATGCACGGATTCTACAAGGCGCCGATTCCCGGCTGGACGTCGCTGGCAATCCTTGTCTCCGCCTTGTGCGGCGCACAGATGATGTTCCTCGGCCTGATCGGCGAGTACCTGGGACAGGTGCTCATGGAGACCAAGGCACGACCGCTTTACCTGATCCGCGACATGATCATTCCGCCGCTGCAGGCGGCCGGTTCGACCGGCTCCGGACACAACGACGCGCAGTGACCGGCTCGCGTGATTTCCAACGGAGCAACCGAACGTCCATGATCCGGCGATGAACCATCCCCGCGCTCGATCCGCGTCACGCGTGCAGATCACCCTCGCCTTCGTGCTGATCGGCGGCATCAGCGCGATCGCGACGACAAGGCCAGCCTCCGCGTCGAGTCTCGAAGACTTCGGCCGCTGCCTCGCGCGCAAAGGCGCGACGTTCTACGGCGCTTCGTGGTGTCCGCACTGCAGCGCGCAGCGCCGGACGCTCGGCGATGCGATGCAGCACGTCCGCTATGTGGAGTGTTCGGTCGACGGCCATCACGACGCGTCGGCGAACGCATGCACGGCTGCGCACGTCGACGGCTATCCGACCTGGATCTTCGCGGATGGCTCGCGCGAGTCGGGCGAACAATCGCTCGCCGACCTGGCGTCGAAGACAGGTTGCACGCTGTCTTCCGGAAACGGCGCCGGCACTCCCAACGCGAAGAAGCCGGATGATTCCGGTCACCCATCGGGACCGAAGATCATCGAAGTGCCGCACTAAGCCCGCAAACGGGTCACAGCACGCCGCGAAACTCCGGCGCACGCATGATACCGGAAGCCGATGCCGGTCGAGATCGTCATCGGACCGCCGCTGCTCAGCATCAACTTCGGCGCCACCTTCATGGTCACTGACCTCGGTGGTGAGATTCAGACCAGCAGCGAACAGGGAATCTTCTGCGGCGATACCCGTTTCGTTTCCTATTACGCCATCTCCGCCAACGGCGTGCCGTGGCAGCGGCTGACGTCAGCGGCCACCAAGTACCATGCAACCCGGATCGTGCTGACCAACGGCCACGTCGCCACCGAGGATGGCGGAATCCCTGCCGGAACGCTCTCGCTCACGATCAGCCGCGGAATCGGCGAAGGAATTCACGAAGACCTCGACCTGATCAACCACGGACAGGCCACGGTACGCTTCAACCTCGAGATCGCGATGCGCTCGGACTTCGCCGACCTGTTCGAGGTAAAGACGGGCGAGCTCGTACGCCGCGGACGGATCGTCACCGAATGGCGACCGCGCCGCGCCGAGCTCGAGACGTCGTACGTGAACCGCGACTTTCGTCGCAGCCTCGTATTCCGCCTGCGCAGCAGCGGCTCGACGCCGCACTACGCGAACGGCCGCATCACATTCGACATCGAGCTGGCGGCAGGAGCCGCGTGGCACAGCTGCTGCCACTACCTCCTCGAGCGCGACGGATCGAAGGAGCTCGAACGCGAGTGCTATCACCACGAGGAAGAGACCGAGCAGGACCGCCTCTATCGCGAGTGCCTCGGTGCAGCGACGAAAATCACGACCGTCAACGAGGAAATCTACCGTCTCTATCGCCAGTCCGTCGAGGACCTGACCGCACTGCGCCTGTACCAGGGCGACGACCTCATGCCTGCCGCCGGCGTGCCGTGGTTCGTTGCGATATTCGGCCGCGATGCGCTCATCGCCAGCCTGCAGAGCATGATCGTGCACGCCGCCATGGCGCGCGGCACGCTGAAGAAGCTGGCCGAGCTGCAGGCGAGCGAGATCGACGACCATCGCGATGCCGAGCCGGGCAAGATCCCGCACGAGCTGCGCGTCGGCGAGCTCGCGCATTTCCGGCTGATCCCGCACACCCCGTACTATGGGACGGCCGATGCAACGCCTCTCTATCTGATCGCGCTGCACGAGACGTGGAAGTGGCTCGGCGACGACAGCCTGCTGCGCGAGCATCGCGATACCGCGATGCGGTGTCTCGAATGGATCGACCGCTACGGCGATCTGGATGGTGACGGTTTCCAGGAATACCGGACGCGGTCGCAACAAGGCTACGAGAACATGGCGTGGAAGGACGCCGGCGACGCGGTCGTCTACGCCGACGGCCGTCAGGTCAGGCAACCCAAAGCGCTATGCGAGCTGCAGGGCTACGTCTTCGACGCATGGCTGCGCATGGCGGAAGTCTTCGACATGCTCGGCGACTGCGCGATCGCCGGCGACCTGCGCGCAAAAGCTGCCGCCCTTCGCTTGGCATTCGAAGAGAAATTCTGGTGCGAAGAGCTCGGGTTCTACGCGTTCGCGCTCGATCCCGACAAAGCGCCCGTCACGAGCATCGCATCGAACCCCGGCCACTGTCTGTGGAGCGGCATCGTTCGCCCCGACCGCGCGGAACGGGTGGTCAAACGCCTGCTCGAACCCGACATGTGGAGTGGCTGGGGCGTTCGAACGCTGTCCGCCGGGCATCCGGCATACAACCCGTTCTCGTATCAGCGGGGATCGGTCTGGCCTCACGACAACGGCATCATCGCGATGGGCTTCAAGCGCTACGGTTTCCATGCCGAAGCGGCAAGCGTGGCCCGCGACATCTCGGAGGCCGCGAGTTTCTTCATGAGCCATCGCCTGCCGGAGCTCTATGCCGGCGTCGAGCGGCAGCCGGGGACGTTTCCGGTGCTCTATCCGCAGGCCAACGCGCCGCAGGCATGGGCTGCAGGGACGGTGTTCCACCTCCTGCAGGCGATCCTCGGCGTGCGCGGCGATGCACCGGCCGGACACCTGTACGTCGACCCCGCCCTTCCTTCCTGGCTTCCCGAAATCGAGCTGCACGGAGTCTCCGTCGGTGCCGCGCGCGTCGATCTGCGTTTCGTGCGCGAAGACGATCGCACCGCCTGGAGCGCCGACGTGCGCGATGGAACGATCGACGTCGTCCAGCAGGCGTGGTCACCGTGGCATGTCGAGTAACGCTCCCTGCACGCCGGCGTCAACGCAGGTCCTCGAGCTTCGCTCGGCGTGATGCGCAAAGAGACCGGCTCCGCGATGGCGTCCTTCTCCGCCGGCAGCGCGAGTGATACACCCGCGCTCCGGAGGCCTCGATCCATGCGCAATCGCACCCCGTCGTTTTTCCTTCTCGCCACGTCGCTGTTCGCCTTTGCCGTTCCGGCCGGCGCCGCGGCAATCGGTGGCTGCATCCCCGGGGTCTATCTGGTCCGGGAAGGCAGCGGCACGCAGAGCCTGTGGAGCTTCTCGACAGGCGGCACCATTCACTCGACGAGCTCGGCGCAGGGCGCGCTTCACTTCGGCGACGGATACGGCGCGTGGAAACAGGGGCGTGGCCAGCAGGTCCGCTCCACGTTCGTCGACTTCAGTTACAATTCCTCCCCGATCGACGGCGGGTTTCCGCCGACTTCGGTTGCGCGCGTGGATGCCGTCTCGACGTTTTCCGAACGGTGCGCCGAGATCCACGGCACGTTCGAGCTGCGCTTCTTCGATCCCGCCAGCGAGGATCCGCTCGACCCTGCGACGGACGCGGGCGGAACGATCACGGACACGTTCACGGGCCGAAGGGTCAGTGCCGAGTAGAAGAGGTCCGATCGTCGATTCGATTCCGTTCGCTCACAGATGATCCAGTTCACACCCGGCAGTTTTCGAGCATCGCTGCCGCGCGCAGTGTCACTTCAAAAGTTCTTGCGTTGGCCGATGCCGGGGGCGTAGAGTCCCGCCAGCGCATTCCTGTGCGCGTTCGCGATTGCCTGCTCCACATCGGTCGCTACACCGCAAGTCCTCGCTATCGCGCGCGATTGTTCGAAGGAGGAATTCCGTGAGCAAGAACCGCTTGTCTCTTTCCGCAGGGTGCCGCGCCATTGCCGAGGTCCGACCGCGCATCACGAAGCTCGTAAGCGCTCACGTTCTGGGGTTGCTCGCCCTCTCCGTCATTTCCGCGACGACCGGCTCGGCGCAGGTCGGCAGCAGCGGCTTCGAAACCGGACCCGACACTGCTGAACTGTCGTTCAGCGCGAATGATGCCGACGGACTTCTCTGGTACGCGACCAACGAGCGCAGCACGCCGAACAGTGGCGTGAGGCGAATCAGGACCACGCTGGCCGCGCCCGCGGCGGAAGGCAGTTTCTACGCGCTGCTGCAGGCGGACCCGGGCGCATACGCCGGCGCGCCACTCGGCATCAAGGGGCCGTTTGGCGTTACCGGTGCCGGCCGGATCTACGCAACGTTCAACGTCACGCCGGACGCGGATTACACGCTGACGTTCCAGCACGCGCAGGGCGAGCTCCATTCGGTCTGTCGCGGCGGGACGAACAACGGCAATACGTGCGTGTCCAACCTGGACTGTCCGGGGACGCTTGCCGAGTGCAGGGAGGATCCGAATCTCTCGATCGTCGAAGTCGTGGACATGGACGGCGCGCGTTTCTGCAGCGGTGGTTCTCGCGCCGGTGCATTGTGCGGCAAGGATTCGGATTGTCCGTCGAGCAGCTGCGGCGGCGTACCGGCCGACATCGACCCCGCGGACAGCACGCTCGAGCAGCACGCCTTCGTGACTCCACAAGGCACGGCGTGGCGGACGGAAAGTTTCCATTTCCGAGCCGGGCCCTTCACGACGACGATTGCCGTCGCGTTCGCCGTCGCAGGCGAATCCGGTGCAACCGCCGCGTTCGACGACCTCAGGATTCGCAACCGGTCGGCCCATTTCACGTGTTACAAATCCCGGTTCGACAAAACAGCCGGTCCTGGGTTCGCAGAGTCACCGCTGCCGCAGATGTTGTGCACGCCAACCGAGAAGAATTTCGAAGGTCTTGCCAACGAGGTCGATCATCTCACCGGTTACAAGGCCAAGGTACCGTTCGAGCCTGCGATCTCCGAGCAGGTCGTGAACCAGTTCGGTACGATCTTCGTCGACGCGCTCAAACCCGACCTGCTGATGGTTCCCAGTCTGAAGCTGCTCGGCTCGGCTCCAACCCCGGGCTACACGTCGGATTCCACCGACGAGTTCCAGTGCTACCGCGTCAAGCTGTCCGCCGGAAACACGTTTACGCCGATCGCCGGTGTGAACATCGAAGATCAGTTCGGCGATCATCTGGTGAACGTGCTCAAGCCGCGACGACTCTGCATGCCGGCCGGCACCGTCGCCCATCCCGAGTCCAATCCCGACGACATGCTGATGTGCTACCAGATCCGGCCGACGGTCAAGACGAAAAGCCCGAGTGCGACCAACGACATCTACGTGAGCAACAGGTTCGGTACGCAGCCGTTGTCGATTGCCGTTCCGAGGGAACTTTGCGTTCCGTCCACGCGCACCGAACCGTGCGATGACGACATCTACTGCACCCTGGACAAGTGGGTCACGTTCATTCCCGAAACCGAGCCCGATGAACCGACGGCCGATCCGGAGACGATCTGCGTCCACGAGATGCGCTATGGCCCGGCGTTCGGTACGTGGAAGATCGACCCCGACAGCGGCCAGAACATCAGTCCCTGCTGCGAAGACGACAGCGACTGCGACGACGGGAACCCCTGCACTTTCGATCGCTGCTACTCGACGGCGCACCAGTGCGTCTTCGAGGATCGCGATCCGGCAACGTGCGGAACCACTCCCGTTCCGCCATTCGATCCCGGGCAGATCCTGCCTTGCGGGGCGGACGAACAGATCGGGGGAACGCGTGCCCTGCCGTGCAACGGGACCGGCCCGATGGGCGAGCTGTGCGACCTGTCGTGCATTCCGGGCAGTACGGACGGCGACGCCTGTCCTCCGGACGAGCGCTACCAGCTCCCGGATCACGTCAACTTGACGGGATACGCCGATATCCACGTCCACGCATTCGCAGAAGAAACTTTTGGCGGCGGGTGGACGTACGGCAAGGTGCGACCGGGACTTCTCAACGAGCAGGTCTGCGACGGCGGACACGCCGGAGATCACGGTACGATCCACACCATTCTGCCCATCCTGAACAAGGTGGCTCAGTGCGAGCTGAACAAGGGAAAATTCTTTCAGGTTGCAGGGATTCTTGGCGTGTCGGTCCTGGCCGACGCTCTTGGCTCTCGAATCATGTCGGAGATGTTCTCGAAGACCGAAGGATCGGCCGGCGACTCCGGCCGGCATTTCGATCGCTACAGATCACCATCGGGCTGGACCCGCTGGGACAGCATCGTTCATCAACGCGTACGGCGGGACGACCTTTACAAAGCATGGCAGAACGGCTTCCGCCTGATGGTCGTCGAGTTGACCGGCCAGACAGCCCTCTGTGAGCTCATCGGCCCGAGCCCCGGAAACAACTGCAAGGAAATGGGCGACGAGCATGCGGACGTCGAACGTCAGATCGTGGATGCCAATGAGTTCGTCGCCGCAGAGGAGGCCGCCGCACAGAGCCAGAACAAGAAGAGCTGGGTACAGATCGTAACGACTCCGGCGGAAGCGATGCTCGCCATCTCACAGAAGAAACTGGCGCTGGTGCTTTCCTTCGAGACCACCGACCTGTTCGGCGGGATGGTGAGCACGCCGCCGACCTTGCCGGAGATCCAGGCTGCCGTGGAGAGTTACAGGATCAAGGGCGTGAGCATGATGCACATCGTGCACATGACCGACAGTCCGTTCTCCGGAGCCGCACAGGCGGACAAAACTGCCCAGCTCCTCCAGTTCATGGACAACCCCCAGGGCCCGAGCTTCGAGTGTCAGGACGAGGACTGCGCAGGCAAAACCGTTTACGGCTTCAACGTGTGCCAGGATCCGACGGACGACTTCTGCAAAAACGAGATCGGCCTGACCCCCGCGGGAGAGATGCTGGTCGATACGCTGATGGAAAAGAAGATGCTCATCGACATCTCGCACACCTCCGAGAGGGCGATGCGTCGACTTTGGGAGAAGGCGCGCGACAATCGTTACTATCCGATGCATTTCTCGCACACGCGATTCCGCGAAATCGTCTCGCCCGAAGACGCCACCGAATACACCGTGCCCGCGTGGATGGTGCAGCGTGTCCGTCGCCTTGGCGGCATCATCGGAATTCGCCCGAGTCCTTCCGAGGTTCGCAGCTACAGCACATCGGCGACGGTAGCCGCCCCGCGCGTCGCCAATGACTGCGCCGGCTCGAGTCGCTCTTTCGCGCAGATCTACGATTACGGATTGCGCGGGCTCAAAGTGCCGATGTCGATCGGCACCGACCTGAACGGTCCGGCCATGCACTCCCGGCCTCGTTTCATCAACAACTCGTTGCCGGGAAAGCCGCGCTCGAATCGCAACGGCGCCTGTTCGGCAGGCTTCCGTGCGGAGGGAATCTGCCAGAGCCAGGCGCAATCCGATCAGGCCAGGCTGGGCACGCGCTTCGACACGGTTGGAGTTGCCGATATCAGCTCGCTGCCCGACCTCATGGAAGACATGAAGAGACTCGGCCTCGGCGCCGATGTCGATCCTCTTCGCTACCGCTCTGCAGAGGAATTCGTGCGCATGTGGCTGCGCGCACGCGATGAAGAGCCGACCGGCCCGCGCGTCGGCCCGGCCGACCTCGCCAACGACGTGGACGTGTCGGGCATCAACGACTACGTGCCCATCGGCACCCGTGAGGAAATCTACGGGAAGAAGTGCTTCCAGCGCTACTGCCCGGAATCCGTCGAGCTCGGGGGAGAATGCAAGTTCGACGAGGAATGCAAAAGCGGTCTCAAGTGCGGCGGCATCGGGCTGTGCGGTACCGTCAAGGGAAAGTGCGTCTGCGACGACGACGAGGACTGCGGCAGCGACAAGTTCTGCAAGAAGGGCTGGCCGATCAACGCCGTGGACAACGAGTGCCTTGCCAAACGGGAAACCGGCGCGAGATGTCGGAAAGACGTATGGTGCGTCTCCGGCGACTGCCATCTCTTCAAATGTACCTGAGGTCGCGGTTACTCCTTGTGTCGTGTCGCGGCCCGTCGCCCGAGCGGCGGTCCGAGAAGCGACGGACGGATGGGCGCGCCCGTCAGCGTATTCAGAAACGACACGAGATCGTCGATCTGCGCGCCCGAAAGCTGCAGCGGCTTGAGGATCCTCTCGCGGTGTCCGAAGATCGATCCGCCCAGGGTCGAATAGAAGACCGCAACGTCGCGGAGGGTCGTGATGCGGCCGTCGTGCATGTAGGGCGCGGTCTGTGCGACGCTGCGCAGCGTGGGCGTCTTGAACTGACCGATCGCCTGCGTCGACGGCCCGCCGGCCTCGGGGACGAAACGCACCAGAGCTCCGGAGGTCGAATCGCTCAATAACCCGAGCCGGTTGAATGGATCGGCCACGACCAGGCGATAGCCGCCGGCGCGGCCGGGATCGCGCCGCATGTATCCGGACGGCCGTCCGAGGTCATGAAATTCCCGATCGGTAAAGTTGGGGCCGCTGTGACAGATGCTGCACTGGCCCTTCCCGACGAACAGCTTGAGCCCCCGCTGCGCGGATTCGTCGAGCCCGCCGGGACTGGCCGCTCCGGCACGCAGGTCTCTCACGAAACGATCGAACGGCGAGTCGGTGGAGATCAATGCGCGCTCGTACGCCGCAATCGCCTTGCCGAGATTGGAGAAGACGCGGTCGATGCTCTCGCGATCCGCCTTCGTCATCGCGAGCCACGCGAGATTTGCCGGTTCGTCCGGAGTCGGCGGCGTCGGCTTCGCGACGCGAGGGAACCGGAGCGCGTCGTCGAGGTCGGGCAACGGTCCGAAAACCCGCTCGTACCTGCGTTTCAATCGCCGGTCGTTGCGCACGAGCCTCGCATAGCCGAGGCGGTTCCCGTTCATCTCGACCGGATTTTCCATCGGTCCGAGAGCCTGCGCCCACATCGAATCGGCGCGTCCGTCCCAGAAGAACCATCGTCCGTAGGCAATGTTCCAGAGCGACGGCACGTTTCTCGGAAACCTCGCGTCGAGGGTTCCGACGTTCCGACCGTTGCTCCAGTCCCGTTTCGGGTCGTGGCAGGTTGCGCACGACACGATGCCCGAGGCCGAACCGCGCGTATCGTAGAACAGACGCTGACCGAGCCGTGCTGCGCGCCGGCTCGTCGCGACGGCATTGCTCGGATCGTCCGGTACCGGCGGCAGCGGAGAATGGCGCAGGATCTTTTCCATTTCCGCCGGCGTGAATGCCGCAGACGGTGGCGTCTCGCCGATTGCGGGACTCTGCGACAGAACCAGGATCACGAACGAGGCCGCGGCGGTCCGCCGGTGCATCAACGGAGCTCGACGTCGAATGTCGCGCGGTCGCGCTTGTCATCGTCCATCACGTCGATGAAAAGCTGCCAGTGCCCGGTCATGTGGAGCAGCATTCCATCGACGTTCCAGACGCCGTCGCCGGCCGGAGTGACCAGTGGCGCCAGCGGCATCCCGTGCAGGTGCTCGGGCATCCAGCCCCGAACCTCGATGCGGCGCCCGGACGGAGATGCCGTCCGCGTCGACGAAGACGCGTCGGGTTCGACATACACGCGGATCGCGAATGGTTCGTCGAGCGGGATCGGGTCGGGGCGCGGCTCGTAGCGCACGCGCAGATGCTTGCCGGCGGTTGTGGCGGTCCTCGCGGAGACAGCACTTGCGCTCGAATCAATGGCGAGCGCCCGGGCCGTGGTGCAGACGACGGTGCCAAGTGTCATCCACAGCGCAAGAACGAGGCGAAATGCCGGCATCTGCACCCGATACCACGCCGTCGCACTTCGGAAAAGGAGGCCGACGTCGGCAGCAGAGGGGATCCGCGTTGCGCACTCCCCTCCAAACGCATAGTCCAGTCCGCATGAACGCAGCTTTCCGAACACTCGTCTCCCTGCTCGCCGCCGCGACGCTCAGCGCATGCTCGACGGTAAGCGTGACGACCAGCTACGATCACTCTGCGGCATTCGGAACGTACAAAACCTATTCCCTCGCGCCGGGACCCGATGGGCGCAAGCTGCCGACGTGGTGCGAAATGGCGCTGCGCAAATCGATCCGCAGCGGGCTTGCCGCACGCGGCGTCGCCGAAGCAACCGACGCCGAGGCCGACCTCGCGATCGTCTGGCACGTCTTTCTGACCGACAAGATCTCCGCGCAGGAACGGGCCGACTCGAGCTTCGGAGGCAACTGGTCCTATGCATACGGCGCGTACACGTCGTGGAGCGGCGCACCGTCCAACTTCTCCAATGCCACGCCATACCCGGACGGCACACTGATTCTCGACGTCGTGGACATGAAGACGAAGAAGATGGTTTTCCGCGGTACGGGGACCGCCGTCGCCATGGGTCCGGAACGCGGCGCACGCAACATCGAGCAGGCCGTCAAGGAAATGATCGCGGCGCTGCCGGCCCCGCGCTGAGACGATTCGCACGACCGGCATCGCAAGGAGACAGACCCCGATGAAGTACGGAATCATGTTCGCCAACGCCGGTCCGTTCGCCAATCCGGAGCTGTTCTCCCACCTGATGACGAGCGCCGACAGCGCCGGCATCGAGTCGGCATGGACCGTCGAGCACGTCTTCGTTCCGCGCAACTACGAATCCACGTATCCGTACGCGCCGGGCGGAAAGATGCCGGGGCCCGAGAACTCACCGATCCCGGATCCGTTCGTTGCGCTCGCATACGCAGCGGCGATCACGAAGAAGATCCGGCTCGCAACCGGCGTGCTGATCCTTCCGCAGCGCCATCCGGCTTACGTCGCCAAGGAAGTCGCTTCGCTCGACGTGCTGTCGGGCGGGCGCGTGACGCTTGGAATCGGCGTCGGCTGGCTCAAGGAAGAGTTCGATGCGCTCGGCATCTCCTTCGACGATCGAGCGGCGCGCACGCGCGAAACCGTCGATGCCATGCGCAGCCTGTGGTCGGGCGGACCTTCA